>Ga0209475_10000039_pt1 | contig 522915 bp, 461 predicted proteins | sample tdDd471_FD_187128 | JGI IMG/M metagenome (GOLD analysis project Ga0209475, IMG submission 187128) | Marine sediment microbial communities from the Atlantic coast under amendment with organic carbon and nitrate - tdDd47.1 (SPAdes)... | ecosystem: Environmental > Aquatic > Marine > Coastal >... | reverse complement strand
TTCGCCAACCCGTCACCACGCAGGCCTTTCTGCCATGTATCAATGTTCAGGATTTTCGTCGGCGGTGATGACATTTTAGAGACCTCCGATTCTTCAACTGCAAATGCATTCGCGCACAACAAACAGGTGATGATGAATAAATACAGAATTTTTTTCATGTGATTTCCTTTCTCTTAACTTCAAATTTTCATATTTGAACAAAGATATCATAATTGCCACTTGGTGATAAGGGCCACAATAACAAACTGATGAAAATATTCCGAGTGACCTTTCAGCCATAACGTTTGAATTTTAAGAGTACGAGTGGTTCTATTTACCACAGCCTTCACCATCCTCCCTTGCTGAAGACGGGTCAAAATGTTAGGTCACTTATCAAACAGGAAGAACACGCTTAAAAGAAATATTCGAATAAAATCAATCTATTGCCGCTGCGCCGAAATCTGAAGAGTTCCGAGTCTTCTCTTCGGCACCATGTAAGTTCAAGGGTTGTAGCAAATAGCTACAACCCTTTTCTTTTTGTTTCGGAGCATCAACTAACTTCCTTCTTTGGATCGTACACTACCCTCGATAAATAATCGTGAAGAGAAACACCCAGAGTTGCATGTCGCCAGAAAAACAATACTCCTGCTACCACACCTTACGTACCCTGTGCAAAGCTCATGAATTTTGAGCCGATGGTTGGGAAATTGACCAATGATGATTAGGCCTTCATCATGCACAACTTCACCTGCTCCACCGCCCCCAATGTTTGCGCCCATCCACCATTAAGGCATAATCTCTTGCAATACCGTGACATTTTCCACCAAAAGAAGTCCCAACAGCTCACCGCCGACATCTCCCCGCGACGTCTCTGTTGAGCTCAACATGCAAAGGAACAATGAAAAGAACTCCCGGAAGCCATTGTTCCAGACCTTGATGCCCCTACGCTTAACTAACCGTTGCGCCTCACCAAAGGACTCGGCATATGGATCAATGTCGAAATCACAGGGCTTCCTTAAGATAGGAAGCCACCCAGCAATCATTTATTAAAAGACACTTAGCTCTACAACAAAAGAGCAATATTCGAAAAATCTCTTCGCACCCAACAACTTCAAAAAGGTTGCAGCTAATAGCTGCAACCTTTTTCTTCCTAATTCAGCAGAAGATTAAGCGGAGATAAAATCACTGAACCTTCGGGAAGGCACAATAGTTATATGCTCGTAGAACAACAGATATTGAGCAATTGTCAATATCTCGGCGCCATCTACACCTCGCACATCTTAATACCTACTCGTCGGCACTAATTTCTCTTGCTTCTTCATCTGTAATTGCATCGCTGAACTGCATCTCGTAAAGCTTGGCATACAAAGGACAGCTCTTGATGAGCTCATGATGATTGCCTAAGCCAACAATGTCCCCCTTTTGCATTACAACGATACGATCCGCATTAATAACCGTTGACAACCGATGCGCAATGACAACGCTGGTTCTCTCTTTCATAAGATTATCAAGAGCTTTCTGAACGATCCTCTCTGCCTGCGTATCCAAGGCACTTGTGGCTTCATCCAAAATAAGTAGGGCAGGATCTTTCAACAATGCACGGGCAATAGTAATACGCTGCTTCTGCCCACCAGACAATTTCACACCGCGTTCGCCACATTGAGTGTCATAACCATCGGGCAATTTCTCAATAAACTCATGTGCAAATGCAGACCTTGATGCATCGATTATCTGCTCTTCGGTTACACCTTTAGAGCCATACCCGATATTCTCACGAATGCTCATATTGAAAAGAATTGGTTCCTGGGAAACTATACCTATTGAGGTACGTAACGAACCAAGATCGATATCCTTAACCGGATCACCATTAAACGTAAGACTTCCGGTGTTCACATCATAGAATCGAGGGAGAAGATTAACTAATGTGGTTTTACCTGAACCACTAGGACCCACGAGAGCAATTCGCTCATTCTGCCTAATGGTCAACGACAACGCCTTGATAGCCGGCTCACCACCAGTAGGATAAGTAAAAACAACATCCTTTAATTCTATTTCCTTTAAAGGACGTTTGAACTCTATATGACCATTGGATTCAGGTCGTATTTCTTTTGAATCGAGCAGACCGAATACACGTTCAGCACTCGCCAGCGATTTCTGAATTGTCTTATTGGACTCGTTGATTTTCTTGATCGGTTCATAAAGCATAATCAAGGCTGTAACGAAGGAGAAAAAGGTACCAGGAGTAGAAACACCATCCATTACCTGTTTACCACCATACCAGAGCACACTGCTGACAGCTATGCCGCCAGCCAGTTCCATAATCCGACTAGAAAGTTCACTTGCAAGAATCTGCTTTTTCGACAGGGCAACGATATTGACGCTTTCTGCACGGAAACGCTTTGTTTCCTTTTCTTCTGTGCGAAACGCTTTAATAAGGCGAATTCCACTTAAGCTCTCTTGCACGAGAGAATTGATATCTGCTCCCTGAACACGAAGACTTCTCCCTAATTTTCGCAACCTCTTACCAAAATGAACAATCGGAATGGCACATGCTGGAAGTACAAAAACTGACACAGTAGCCAGTTTCCAATCTTGATAAAAGATCACTCCAAGCAATCCGAATATGGTAATAATTTCCCGAACGCCCATAACCAACGTGGGAACACTTTCACGAATACCATTAACATCACCTAGCACACGGGACATGAGCATTCCCACTTGACTCTCTTCAAAAAAGCGAAGCGGTAGACTGACAATCCGAGAAAACATCTCATTGCGGAGGCGGTACAAAACCAGAAGCCCCATCACATTCATGGTATATACTTGAATAAACCGAAAGATACTCTTGATGGTGATAACACCAAAAAAAGCAAGAGGAACAACAATTAGGGAAAGTGTGTCTTTTTCAACAAACACGTTATCCATCGCTGGCTTAACCAAATAGGCGGTAGCTGCGTTGGTGCTTGAAACGATAATCGCAGACAGCATGCCTATGACTATTTTCCACTTATGCGGCTTAAAATAATGAACGCAACGCTTAAGCAAATGTCGATTGCTAAAATGTTGAATATTACTGAGGTTATTAGTTGGCATATGTAGCCTCTTGTTCTGTTTTTGGGGCAGTATTAGGCAAGCCCCTTTTCGGGGAACCTTAGTACTTTATTGCAAAGCAATCAGCAACCAGTATTATTCCTTATAAAGTTAGGAAGCAAGGGCTCCTTCCTCACTCTCACACCTCTGGAGAAACCCATTTTTAACCTAGAACTGTATACTCTTTTTAGTCATCTACAGATACAGCAACAACGTGCAACAACGATAATATACGACGACTTTACAAACTAGGCATATGCTTCTAAAAAGTAGAAAAAATATGAACTGGAATGCCGAAGCTACCGGCTTATAGATACTGATACATATAATGCTGAATAGACAATCTCTTACGACCTTGAACGTACCCCCCCCTCGTGTGGCCTGACTCAATCAGAAGATTCAGTGTCAGCGATAAATGGCCTAACATAAATACAAAAAAAGTACGGACACAGCCTGGAGTAAGGAGCCGATAATATGAGGATCACAGAACGCCCACATGGCGGATCAGAAAAATACTGGCAAAACAGATGGATACAAGCACCTGTCGACACGGGCACGCTCAACCTTGAGAAATATCCCGGAAAATTTGCTGAAAAAATGGTCAAAATGAATGAAGAGCCTTTTCTGGACGCAGGTTGCGGGGTTGGACGACTTGTACTCCATTACCATGATCTGGGATTGAAGATTACTGGAATGGACTACATCAAGGAGGCTGTTAATAAAATCAAGAATCGCAGGCCAGATGTGGATGTCATGCAAGCCGATATCATGGATACCGGTTTCAACGACGCTCAATTTGGCGGAGTCATGGCATTCGGTTTGTACCACAGCCTGCCGAGCGGAATAGACAAAGCCCTCAGCGAAACATTCAGAATCCTTAAAAATGGTGGCACGCTTGTAAGCAGTGTCAGAGCCGACAACATTCAGAATCTGTATATCGACTTCATCGAAGCGAGAAAGCTCCCCGCCAAAGGAGAGCGCTGTTTCCACAAGGCCAATTATAGTGAAAAAGAATACCGCGAACTTTTAGAAGAAGCCGGCTTCATCGTAAAAGATATTCAGTTTGTCGAAAACTTTCCTTTTCTTTATAAATTTAAACTGTTTCGCCACAATGATCATAAAGAGTTTTCAGAACAGAAAGCACGCTCAGAGGGGTATCGCTTGTCTTGGACCGGACAGCGATTGCAGAACTTTCTGATGCATTTCTTTCCTCGACAGTTCTCCAACATAATGGTCGCATTCGCAACCAAGCCTAGCAATGAAGCCTCAGCAAATTCTGATCTAACTTAACCTGATGATACGAGAGCATCGTTTTGCGTAAAAAGCTCTTGCATCGACCTCCACAACAAGAAATCTAAAGCAGAAACCTCACCACTTAGGTGGCGAAGCCGTTTACATTACTATAATCCTAAACACGACAGAATAGCCCAAACTATACACTGCGACATTATCCACTTGCAAAAACGTTTCATTTTGGTTCATATCCTCCTATGCCTGCAATTAATCCTGCCATACTGACCAGTTTACTGTCTGATATTGATACTCTGCGCGACCTGTTGGACGGGCTGCCTATAGGCATGGCGGTGCTGGCACCGGACGGGACAGTGCTGCTAGTAAATCGCCTGTATGAAACCCTGACGGGGTTAGATCGAGAGCTGGCCGTTGGGCTGAAATGTCTGCATGCCCTGCGGTGTGACTATTGTATGGAAGGATGCCCGCAACTGAAGGGATGGGAAAATAAGAGCGGGCGTAAGACAGACGCTAACATTATCAGTCGATCAAGAGAAAAGATCTTTGTACGACTGACCATCAATCCTTTGATGGACAAAGAGGGAAAAGTGCTCGGCGTCCTCGAAACGGTCACACCAGGGGCACACCATATATTGGATGAAACCACAGGCAGTGCTTTTGGGTTCGGCGAACTCGTCGGCCGCAGTCCGCAAGTGCGGAAGATTTTCTCCATGACCCCCTCCATTGCCCAGACCGATTCGCCTGTACTCATCACGGGGGAAACTGGCACGGGCAAAGACATGCTGGCCGAAGAAATCCACAACGAATCTGACCGTGCGGACGGGCCGTTCATCAAAGTCAACTGTGGTGCGTTACCTGAGAATCTTCTGGAATCCGAGCTATTCGGGCATGTCAAAAACGCCCTGCCTGGAGCGGATCACGACAAGCCGGGCCGTTTACGCATGGCCCACGGCGGCACTCTCTTCATCTCTGAGATCAGTGACCTTCCCTACTCGCTCCAGACCAAAATCCTTTCTTATATGGATGATCATGTTGTCCATCCCGTGGGGTCGCCCAAAGGGATGCGTACGGATGTCCGAATCATGGCGGCCACCCACCGCGATCTAGAAGGCATGGTCCGTCAAAAGAGATTTCGCCAAGACCTCCTCTATCGCCTCAATGTAATCCGACTCCATCTGCCGCCCCTCCGTGAACGCGGGGATGACGTGCAACTCCTGCAAGACCACTTCCTCAAGATGTTTCAAGCACGGTTCGGCAAGACTGTGGACGGTTTCTCCAAAAACACCGAGAAGCTACTGGAGTCATATGCCTACCCCGGCAATGTCCGAGAGCTGCGCAACCTCATCGAATATGCAGTCAACTTCTGCGACGGCAAAGTTATTCGCATGCGCCACCTGCCGGGCTACATGCTCCAAGGGCCAGGACTGCCTGAAAATCTGGCAGCCGCTCCAGCTACACCACCCAAAACCGCCGAAAATGGTTCCTCCAGAGCCACACCGCCCGAACGATGGGAAGATGTGCAGCGAAAGATGATCCTTGATGCTTTGGTCAAAACTGGTGGCAAGAAACAAGCTGCTGCCGAATTGCTCGGCTGGGGTCGCTCCACCCTGTGGCGCAAGATGAAACACTTTGGCATTGAATAGGTTCGACCATGGAAAAAATCATCATCCCAATTTTCGACAATCAACTCGCCCCCCGCTTTGATCTAGCCGGGGAAGCGCTCGTCGTTTCCGTCATCCGCGAAACCAGCGTTATGGGTCGTGTAGAAGAAAAAGTCATTGTGGTGGACACCCCCTCTGCCGAAGCCATGTGCCGGCTGGCCGTAAAAGAAGCGGTGCAGACTGTCATTTGCGCAGGTATCGAAAAAGAGTTCTTCGACTTTCTGGAATGGAAAGGCATCCGCGTTCTGGACGACATCTGTGGCCCGGTGGACACCATTCTCGAAGCCTTTCTAGGTGGCCGTCTCGCCCCAGGCCAAAGCTATTACTAGCCCCTAATGTCTCTTTTTGTTTCACTTTGAAACAACAACGTTTCAACACTCCGTTTCATTTCGTGTCAAAACGTACTTGCTCTTTTTTTCACGTAGATTCCTTGACGCTTCCAAGCGATTGCTATCTATAAAATTGGACGTCTCGCAGGCAGCTTTCTAAAAAAAGGCCCCAGCAAGACTAAGCGCACCGCTCGACAAAGGGGTTTATCGAGCGGGCGTAACGTTTCAAAACGTTACCTCGCGCGATTTTGGAGCCCTAGCGGTCTTATCTGAAAGCATGATAAGACATTCAGGAATCCTGGGTTACGATGACACGACGTCCACGCCATCTATGGGAGAGGTCACGACGTCTTGCCCTCAAACAAACCACAATTCACTTTTTGGGAGGAAGGATCAATGCAAGTTAAAGACCTGATGATTCCCGTCAGCGATTACAAAACCGTTGCCGCGGACGCCTCACTCAGCGATGTCGCTGTTGTTCTTGCCGACAGCGAACACCGCGATGTGCTTGTCGTCAACAACAATGGCGACCTCGAAGGCGTAATCACCATGACGGACATCCTCATGGCAATGGAGCCAAACTACAAAAAACTGGCCCAGAAGGATCTCGATTCCGATATCCTGTCCAATCGTTACGTGGCTGACCTGTTCAAGGAATTCGGCCTTTGGGCTGACCCTCTCACCGCTTTGTGCGAAAAGAGTGCTGACACCAAAGCCTGTGACATCATGTACGTCCCGACCGAGGATGAATATGTCCAGGGGGACGATAAATTGGAATATGGCATCCATCACTATATTGCTGACAAGCATCAGCCCGTCCTGGTTCGCAACAACGGCACCATAGTTGGTGTCCTGCGCCTCAGCGATATTTTCGACGAAGTCAAGGCGCGCATGATGACCTGCGCCGCGAAATAATTTTTCGGTAATTGAGGAGATTATCATGGAAGCAGCTCAAGCAGCCAAACCCGCATTCGACTGGAAACGCCTGGTCTTCATGCTGACCGGCGTAGTTCTTTTCGCAGTAGTCTATTTCTGTCCCGCATGGCCTGACGCCATTGATCCCAACGGCAAGCACTTTGTCCTTTCACCGGAAGCAAAGGGCGCCATCGCCGTATTCCTTCTCGCCGGCACCTGGTGGGTTTTCGAAGTTGTACCCATCGGCGTCACCTCGCTGATGATTGGTATTTTACAGGTAATGTTCCTGATTCGCCCCGCAAAAGTGGCATTCAAGGACTTCATGGATCCGTCCGTCCTCTTCATCTTCGCCTCCATCATGATCGGTCTGGTCTTCACCAAGACCGGCCTGACCAAACGACTGGCGTACAAGATGCTGGACGTCGTAGGTGAAAGAACCTCCATGATCTACCTGGGTGTATTTGTAGTCACCGGAGCTTTGACACACATCATGGCGCACACCGCTGTTGCCGCAACCATTTACCCGTTATTGCTCGCCATCTACGCCCTCTACGGCGAAGGCGACAAGCCCACTAAATTCGGTAAGGGGCTGTTCATTGGAATGGCCTACGTTGCAGGTGCAGGCTCCATCGTCACTCTGCTCGGCGCTGCCCGTGGTGCTGTTGCTCTTGGTTTCTACAAGGAAATCATTAATGTGGATGTCGGGTTCTTCGAGCTGACCTACTACATGTTCCCCATCGGTTGGGCGATGATCTTCCTGCTTTGGGGCTTCTTCATGATCGTCCTGAAGCCTGAAAAAGATCGTATTCCCGGCCTGCGCGAAAAAGCTCGTGAACTCAACGCCAAAATGGGTGCATTGACTCGTGATGAAATCATGGCAGCCACCATCGTCGGCCTGACCATCGTCATCATGTCTGCCCGCGCCTTTGTGCCCGCACTCAAGGCCGTCGACAAAACAGCCATCATCCTCTGTTCATCCGTCCTCTTCTTTGTATTCAAGATCCTTGATATCAAAGACCTTGAGGACATTCCATGGAACATCATCCTGCTGTTCGCTGGCGCAATGTCCATTGGCTTCTGTCTCTGGGAAACCGGTGCAGCCAAATGGATGGCCGTTAACTGGCTCGTCATGTTCTCCGATGCTCACTGGTTCGTCTTCGTTATGTCCATCGCTTTCTTCGTCATGATGATGACCAACTTCATTATGAACGTCGCGGCCATTGCGATATCACTGCCCGTGGCACTTGTACTCGCACCTTACCTTGGTGTGGCTCCCGAAGTCATCCTGTACTCCTCCCTGGTCGTGGCCGGTATGCCGTTCCTGCTCCTCGTCGGCGCAGCTCCAAACGCCATCGCTTACGACTCTGGACAATTCACCACCGGTGAATTCTTCAGCTGGGGTATTCCCGCTTCCCTGCTACTGATGATCGTTACAGGCCTTGCCTGTTACGTAATCTGGCCACTCATGGGTATGCCCGTGACCATCGGAGGCTAGCTGATAGCTACCAATTGTAAAAAATAAAGACGGCTGCCATGCTCGAGCGCATAGCAGCCGTCTTCTCTCAATAAATCCAAACCACAGAAGAATCATGGAAAAACTCGAAGCACTATTTGATCACATCACGTCCCGAGTCAACGTCAACCTCAAGCCCATGGGCATTGACGTAAAACCGATACTCCAAAACGCCATTCCGCGTGAACGCCACTTGGCATATTATGCATTCTACGCTCTGACTGAAGATCATCCGATCAATTTTACTTTCAAGAATTCCAACCTCGCTGGAACCTACTTCCTTGGCAAGACCCAGGTCGACCGTTCGGTACTCTACAAGGCCGATGTTCGTGGTGACGAGCTCAAGCGTAAAGGTGACGTGGTAGAATTCAACGGCGTCAAGACCACGCTCTTCTATGACGAGGTCATTCGCATCATCAATTCCTACCTGTGCAAAACGCTTGTTCACAACCATTCCAAGAACCCGGAAATCCCCGAGGTCTTCCGTATTCTGAACACCGTGGCCATGCACTACTCCAACATCCACGGCACCACCACCGAAGGTGTGTACCTCGGAGCCTTCTCCACTGCCGATCTCTCCGTCCTCCACAACTGCGTGGTAGGCGACTTTGCCTATGTTCAGGCAGGAGACCTCTCGCGACAGACCATCGAGCCCGGTCGTATCTGGGTCAAGGCAGGGGACCTGTTCGAGTTCAACTATGTCTATCCCGAAGGCGTAGTCGAGAAGTACGTCAAGCTGGACGAAAACGGCCAACTCTCCGGTAAATTCATCGAGTACGTGGACGAGTTCAAAGAAGACTTCGTTCCCATCTATTCATCTGTCCAACTCGAACAAATGCACGGTGCCGAAGCTGAAGGTTCTTACGTCTCTCCCTACGCCGTCATCAAGGGCGACTGCACCATCGGTAAAAACGCCTTGATCGCCCAGCGCGCTCACGTAGAAAACTCCGAAATCGGTGAAGGCGCCAACGCGCAGGAAAACTGCTACATCAAAAATTCCATTTACGAAGGCGGCAACGTTACCGCCCACGGCGGCAAAGTCATCTACACCCGTAGCGGCAAAAACGTGTTCGTTGGCTTCAACTCTTTCGTACACGGAACCAAAGATAATCCCATCACCATTGGCAGAGATTCCATCGTCATGCCACATACAATAATTGACGCCGAGGAGCCTATTGTTATACCTGATAACTCGGCTGTTTGGGGGTACGTAAGAACTCAGTCTGACCTTGAAACCCATTGCGTAAGCTTGGATGATCTCGCCAAGGCAACAGACGTGACCCTTGGCAATGCAACATTCAAGGGTGACGGTAAAGCTTTTGTCGCAGCATTTCGCCATCGTATTGAGCACATTCAGGAAGAAAACGGTGCTTTCTTTGATGGGACAGACGAAACCCGCGGCCATGCCCAGAAAACCCAGGACGCATGCTTTAACATCCTCCAGCCCTTTCAGAGTGGCCCGGAAGGTGGTATGTATCCTTCGATGCACATCGGTGACTAATTGCTCACCGATTGTTCGTTTATTGACACTTTGTAGTTGAGGAGAAACCTACAATGGCTCAAACATTGACTCAGGCCTTTGGCAAAAACTTCCTCGGTAATGCGCCGAGCTGGTACAAAATGTCTATCCTGGCATTTCTTGTACTGAATCCCATTCTAGTGTTTACGGTCGGTCCGTTTGTCGCTGGTTGGGTACTGATTCTTGAATTCATCTTCACCCTGGCAATGGCGCTTAAATGCTACCCGTTGCCAGCTGGTGGTCTTCTGGCCATCGAAGCCGTTGCCCTTGGCATGACTTCCGCCAGAACCGTTTACCAGGAAGCCCTGAACAACTTCCCGGTTATCCTGCTCCTGATCTTCATGGTCGCAGGTATCTACTTCATGAAGGACTTCCTGCAGTTCACCTTCACCCGCATCCTTACCCGTGTGCGCTCCAAGATTGCCATCTCGCTGATGTTCTGCTTTGCAGGTGCCTTCTTGTCCGCATTCCTGGATGCTCTGACCGTTACTGCAGTCATCATCGCCGTGGCATTCGGTTTCTACAATGTGTACCATCGTTTTGCCTCAGGCAAGACCATGTCCTGTACTCACGATCTCTGTTCTGACAATATCGTGAAGGACACCAAGCGTCAGGAACTTCAAGAATTCCGTGCCTTCTTGCGCAACCTCATGATGCATGGTGCTGTCGGTACCGCCCTGGGTGGCGTTTGCACCCTGGTCGGCGAGCCGCAGAACCTGCTCATCGGTGAAGAAATGGGTTGGCACTTTGTCGACTTCTTCCTCGTCATGGCCCACGTCTCCATGCCTGTCCTTGTGGTCGGCCTGTTGACCTGTATTGCTGTCGAGAAATTCAAACTCTTTGGCTACGGCGCAGAGATGCCCGGTAACATCCGGTCCCATCTGCTCGAAACTGCCATTGAGATGGAATCCAAGCGCGGCGTGAAGGGTACTGCCAAGCTCGTCGTACAGGGCCTGATCGGTTTATGGCTCATCGTTGCCTTGGCTTTGCATCTGGCAGAAGTCGGCATGATAGGCCTCTCTGTCATCATCCTGCTCACCGCTCTGAACGGCATCACCGACGAACACCAGTTCGGCCCGGCATTTGAAGAGGCCCTGCCCTTCACCGCCCTGTTGGTCGTCTTCTTCGCGATTGTTGGCGTCATCCACGATCAGCACCTGTTTGCCCCGGTTATGCACCTCGTGCTCGGCCTGGAAGGTAAGACCCAGTTGGCTGCTTACTATCTCGCCAACGGTGTGCTTTCCATGATCTCGGACAACGTGTTCGTTGCAACCGTTTATATCTCCGAGACCAAGATGCACTTCATCAAGGTCCTGTCCGCTATTCCCGGCGTAGAAAACGGCCCTGCTCTCATGGAAAGACTGACCGACGTCCACCTGATCCGCTCCGAGACTATCGCGTCTCTGCCCGCGGCCCTTCAGGGACCTGTCACCAAGACCATGAATCACTTCGACAGTCTGGCTGTTGCCATCAACACGGGTACCAACATCCCGTCCGTGGCAACCCCCAATGGACAGGCTGCCTTCCTGTTCCTGCTGACCTCAGCTCTGGCTCCGGTCATCAGATTGTCTTATGGTCGCATGGTCGTGCTGGCACTGCCATACACCATCACTATGTCCATCATGGGTCTGATCGCCACTTACTACTTCTAGTAAGGAGATCATACAAATAAACGAAGGGGGCCTCGCACAATGTGCGAGGCCCCCTTTTCATTAGTCTGCCGCTGACAACTATTGAAATTTCTTAACAGGCACGGCTTGGCCAAGACTCTTTACCAATTCATCCACATAATTATTTTGCATTCTACGAACATGCACTTTCCGCAATCCTTTGTTGAAAAGAGACTGCAACCGATCTCCTTTTTCCGTCTTAGCAAAACATACATAAAGATTGATGATATCCATAAGATGCGCATCCATCTCAATATCGGTCCTATTAGGATACAACAAGGGATCCGTTCTCACAAAGTACCTAAAGACATTCATATCAACCACAGCCATCTCAACACGCCCCAAAAGAACCTTACGCAGATTGAATCGGTCAAATCCCGTCGTATTGATACGTATTTCTCCCGCCGTCACCATTTCATCAAAACGCTTGGTATTAATGTAGCCGGAGACCACGCCGATACGATATTTCTTCAAATCATCATATGAGTTCCACGTCGTTGCCCCGGAAACCCGCTTGGCAAAACCAATGGGACTTTTTCCTATGGAATCTGAATAATTATATAAATCTTCCCGCCCTGTGTATTCAGGGAAATAACCTTGTATTGTTGGATCGTTTGCCATTTCATGCAACAGACGATTCCAGGGATAAAAACGGATCTCCAACTCTATATCTACGGCCCGGAAAGCCTCTCTGACTATCATGGCGCTGGCACCATTGCCCACCAGGCTCTCCCCTGCATACGGCGGCCACTCCGAGGATGCCAGCACAATCTTTTCACTGGCGGCACAAGGAAAAGCAAGTACAAGCATAAAGAAAAAAGAAAGTATAAATCGACGCATCATTCTATTTCTATGCACCATCTCAGTCATCAAAGATAGAATAAAATGACTATCAAATTCTGCCCGCATCAGAGGCCATACCAGTTAAATCACGGCGCGGAATGATGATACGGACTGTGGTCCCCTTGCCTTCCTTGGACTCTACTACCAGATCCCATTGATGCTCCATGGCAACTTTTTTCACAAGAGCCAACCCCATGCCCGCACCTTTGGGCTTATGGGTAAAAAATGGATCAAAAACATGCGGCAAATCTGTTTCAGCGATACCAACACCGTCATCGGAAATTTCTATGGAGCACGCCAAGAGGTCGGGCTTGGCCTTGATCCGAACCACGGGCTTATTTAATGAAAAGTCCACTGAATTTTGCATAAGTGACTCAAAGGCCAGGACAAATAGTTCTGGGTCCACCAACACAGTTTGATCCGGGCAAAACACTTCCCAACTCACGCCGCCGTTGGACAACTCCCGGCCATCTACACGATCCATAGCCTCTTCCAACATCTCACGGATACTATGCGGACCGACCCCTGCTATTTTAAGCGAGGCATACTGTGTCACGTCACTTACCATGGTTTCCAAGCGGGCTGACTCTTCCAGTATAGTGGAGATATGAGGGACAACTTCTTCTGGCAGATCAGTATTGCGTTTAATAATATTGGCAAAACCGGCAATCGTGGTCGTCCTGTTTCTAATCTGATGAGCTACGGACATGGCGAGGTGATGCAGCCCCTGACGGGACTCATCAATGGCCTTGAGATCACGGTAGGAGCGAATGGCAGTAATGACGGAGGTGACCAACCGATCGGATGTCAGCTCGGTTTTGGAACGGTAGTCATTAATATCCAGATCAGTGACAACATTCCGCTCTGGAGCTTGGCCGGGTTGTCCGGTCCTGAGGATGATCCGAACTAGCTGGTTGTCAATTTCTTCCCGTACATAACGGGCTACATCCAGACCTGCTAACGGTTCTTCCATGACTACATCAAGCAAAACCACTGCAATATCAAGATTACTCTCCAGCACTCTCTTTGCTTCATTACCGGAAAATGCACTTATGAACGAAATCTGTCGTCCCTCGAAAGCCAGGCCATCCAAGACCATCCGAGTAACATTGTGGACATCCTCCTGATCGTCAACAATAAGTATTTTCCATGCCCCATTGGTCACGGCATGTGGCTGATGCTCGACGGCATCGTCTTCTTCAGCAAAAATTAGTTCATCACTCATAATTACACTCTACCGCAAAAATAAAATTATAGCATGTACCAGTCCCAAAAGACGAAAAAGGGCCTACCGAAACTTAGTCGGCAGGCCCTTTTCCAGATGAAATAAGCTAGGAGTGATACCTATGCGTCCACCTTGGGGGAATCGTTCAGGTGCTTTTGGCACAACCAAACAATGGACTGACGTTTGGTGTCGAAATGAGGGCTGACACCTTGCTCAGTTCCGCATTCAGCGCACTTGTATTCGCCGTCACAACGAGGGTGGCACTCGTAACGGTTCAGCATGTTGTTAAACCTATTGATATAAGTGAACAACGGATGCTTCTGATGACGTCGAATGTCCTTGCTATTAAGCTTGCCGTTATCGTTAACCTTGACGGTGATCATGCGGGAACGACGAATAACGCCTTCCTTCTTATTCATCACAACTTTAGTTGGTTCTTCCCAACGACAGATGATTCGTTTTCTTTCCAGATCATAACGCATAGACATGATAGTTCTCCTTTCGTAACGTCCTCACCTTGTCACGATTCAAAAAACACATCGTCATTTATCAGAATGGTCCAGATACTTCCCGGTAGCCTGGAACCCTATACCTCGTAATCAAGAACCTTGCGGCCAGTGACCACCGTCTTCACAAAAGCGACACACGCCTGATGCTCGGGGTGGCCCTGATAGTGATCGAGAGCAGCGGCATCATCATGTTCGGAACACAGGACGATGTGGCATTCGGGCTCAGCGGCCACAATATCGTAACTCACTTCAAGATGCCTCAAGCCATCGATACGTCCGTTGAGAGCTTCCAGTATTTTTTTCATCTTGGCAGCGTTATCCTTAGCGGGAACGCCATCCACATCCTCTTTCAACGTCCACATAACAAGATGTCTAACCACTTTTATTCTCTCTCGATTTTCATGCTCTACAATTTATTTCAACAGCGCCCCATTGAGCAGATGGTGCACCCCTATACTTACCTTATTAAACACTGAGAGAGTTTTTGTCACCCTCTCAGCAAGAAATTATAAAAGCTTACTGCATTTTCCTGATAGTCACTGTCAGCTCCTCAGCCAGGCTGGAGAGCCTGGTAATGGCCTCGGAAGCATCAAGCATAATGAGGTCGGTTTCACCACACACACGGGTCACATCCGTTGTAGCGCTATTGATTTCTTCACTGGTGGCAGATTGCTGTTCTGCTGCTGTAGCAATAGCGCGCACACGATCCGACGTAGCCTCAGCCACATTAACAATGGCATTCAGAGCCTCACCGGAACGACTGGCCATTTCCGTAGACTTCTCTACAGAAGAAACAGCAATTTCCGTGGCGCGAACATTTCTCCTGGCCCCATCTTGAATACCAGTGATGGCAGCGTGCACCTCATTGGTGGCCTGCATGGTCTTCTCAGCCAGCTTGCGCACTTCATCGGCAACCACTGCAAACCCTCGTCCCGCTTCACCGGCACGAGCGGCCTCAATGGCGGCATTGAGGGCCAGCAAATTTGTCTGATCCGCAATATCCTCGATCACCCCCAGGACCTTGCCTATCTCTTCGGAACGCTGATCAAGCTCCTCCATAGATCCCTTCAACCCCATAGCGTGTTCAGCCACTTCGTTGATGGCAGTCACGACTCCTGCAACAATGGCAGACCCTTCATCGGCACGTCCCCGAGCTTCGTCGGCATCCTCGGCAGCTTCCTGTGCATGGCGAGCCACTTCCAAAACCGTAGCATTCATCTCTTCCATGGCAGTAGCAGTCTCACTGGTACGCTCGGTCTGAGTACACGCCCCATCACGGGCTTGGGCAACCAGAGTCCCAAGCTGAGCAGCGGCAGCAGCCAATTCCTCTGAAACAGCTGTGGCCTCATTGGCTGCTGTGGCAATGCGTTCATTCTGACTGACGATCTCAGCCTCACGGCGCTTCAACTCAGTGGTATCGATATAGAGGCAGCAACCGCCAATGACCTGACCTTCCACATCATGCAAGGGGAAAAGATTGGCAAGAACGTTGATATCGCTTTCATCAACATGCTTGAAAATCGCTTCCAGGTTCATGGCACTGGTGTCGGACTCCATACAGTCTGCAATCTTGGATTTGCGATCATCATGATAAAAAATCTGAGAGATCATGCGACCGTAGTACTTTTCCGGGTCTTCCGTGGACCCAAGCATCTGCAAACATTCACGATTGAGAAAAGTGATATGCTGACCAAGGTCTACAATTGCGATGGGGATCGGCAATCCTTCCAAAATGGAGCGGGAAAAACCAAGGCGTTCCTTATACTGTGCGGCCAACTCAGCAACCTGATCGCCGAGTCCGGGCATGGAGCACCTGATTGCGTCTTCGTTGGTGTGAGCATAATCCCCGGCAAGGGTCTTGGAAACATTGTTAGCCACTGTTTCCATGGGAGCGGATATCTGCTTTTTGATTACGGCAAAACCGAAGAGACCAAAGAGGAAAAACAGCCCAATTACAGTGGTTGCAACAGCAGTTGTCACCCAGGATGCCTGACCGAAGAATGAGAGCAGTACGATAACGCTACCCACGGCCAGAATCAGGATTGTCAGGAAAAGTATAGCAAGAGGACGAATGTAGCTTGAATGAGAAATCTGCATCTGTTGGCTCCGTTGAGGTTGCTCACCAAAGAGTAAATAACCCCTCAGTCAACTCTCTCAATGCCGTTAGAAATATATGGTTCCCCGTCCCGCAGCGGACGGGGAACCTACATGAAGGCAATTTCTACTTAGGAGGAAGCGTGGCAGTTGCTTCGAGGGGATTGCGGTCCAACCTAAAGAGAGAGCCTCATGTATTCTTGAGTTAATGCGGACTATTTTTTGTTGTCCGACATGATTTCCGCAACGTGGCGGACCTGCACCTTGGAACCGCGCCTCTTGAGGCCGCCTCGCAGCTGCATGACGCAACCGGGGCAGTCTGTCAGAAGCACATCGGCGCCAGTCTCTTCCACATTGTTAAGCTTCTTGTTCAGCAGCTCGGCAGAGAGTTCCGGGAACTTCATGGAGAAGGTGCCGCCGAAACCGCAGCAGACTTCTTCCTCGGTACATTCCACGTACTCCATGCCGCCCTTCTCGATCAGCTCACGGGGGGCGTCATGTACGTCCAGCCCGCGGCAAAGGTGACAGGGAGCGTGGTAAGTGGCCTTGGTATCGACCGAACGGTAATCAGACTTCTTCACCTTGAGAACGTCGTTCACGAAGGAGGAGTAATCGATGATCTTGGAAGCGAACTCATCTGCCTTGAGCTTCAAAGCGGGCTTGTCCATGACCAATTTCGGGTAATTGTGTTTGAGGTGCGCGGCACAAGAGGCGCAAAGAGTGATGATGTAGTCATACGCTTCCACTTCAAAGGCGCGCAGGTTCTGGATGGCAACGTCCTTGGACACTTTCATCTCACCCATCATCTGGACAGGCAGGCCGCAGCAGGACTGTTCCATGGGGTACGTCATGTCCACATCATTTGCAGCGAAGATGTCGACCGCTGCCTGCATCTGTTCGGGATACACGAAATCCTGCACACAACCGGAGAACAACGCTACCCGATGCTTGGGCTTGTCCACGTAGGGACGGTTCTCCTGCCACCAATCGCGGAAAGGCACTTCAGCAACGGTGGGCAGTGCGCGGAAGGAGTGCTCCTTGGAGAAGATCATGGGAAGGTGACGGATGAAACCATCACCCTCGGCCACGGGCTTCTGGCCCCATTTGGCTGCACGCAGCAGAGTGTGAAAGAGCTTACGGTTCTTGAGAACAGAACCCAGGAGCTTCTGAGGAATGGGAGAGCCGTCTTCTGCCAGGATGCGGGCATGGATTTCCTTGATCAGGCGCGGCAGATCAATGCCACCAGCGCAAATATCCTTGCACGCTTCACAGTTGATACAGTTCTGAACAAGGTTCTTGGCCTTATCCTTCCCATGGAAGAAGTAAGTCAGGATGAGACCGATGGCGCCGATATAAATGTGGCCCATCTTGTGACCGCCGACGAGGCGATAGACGGGACAAACATTTGCGCAGGCTCCGCAACGAACGCAACGGTTGACCTGGGAGAACAGCGGGTCCTTGACCAGTTCAGAGCGACCGTTGTCGAGAACCACGTAGTGAATTTCTTTTTTATTATCTTCAAGACCTTCGGCCAGACATTCGTTGGCACCAGTGATCCAGGTCACATAGGATGTGATCTGCTGTCCTGTGGCGTTACGAGGCAGAACCTTGAGGATTCGGAGAGCGTCATGCAGCGTTGGCAGTAATTTGTCGATACCCATCAGTGCGACATGGACACGGGGCAGTGTGGACACCAGACGGGCGTTGCCCTCGTTAGTGACCAGACCGATACCGCCAGTCTCTGCAATAGCGAAGTTGGCGCCGGTGATACCCATATCTGCATCAACGTACTTCTGGCGAAGTTCGCGACGGGCAACCTTGACCAGCTTTTCAATCTCGGATTCCTGCTGCTTGCCGGTTACGTCAGTGAACAGATCCTTGACCTGATGACGGGAAAGGTGAATGGCAGGCATAACCATGTGGGACGGGCCTTCATGGCGAAGCTGGATAATCCACTCGCCCAGGTCAGTCTCAATCACTTCAAACCCTTCGTCCTCCAGGTCATGGTTGAGGAGGGTCTCCTCAGCAGTCATGGACTTGGATTTAACGACCATTTTACAACCCGCGTCCTTACCAATCTGAGCAATGATGGCGTTAGCCTCATCACCGTCTTTGGCGTAGTGGACGTGAATGCCTGCGGCTTCTGCATTCTTTTTAAACTCGGCGTAAAGTGCATCATGGTTGGCAGCAGCAGCATCTTTGGAATCAGCAATATCCTGAATCAAACTGCGAACGTCCATATCCTTGAAGGCATTCTCACGCCCGGCCTTGTAGGCAACAGCAAAATTATCGAGGGTAGTCCGCAGGAAGTCATTATCCAGGGACTCGCGCAATTCCTCACGGTATTCTTTCAAATCATGAGCTTTCTGCATGACTAGTCCTCCAGAAGCAGGATGTGGAGTTCAAGGGGGCCGTGGACGCCGAGAGTGAGAACACGCTCAATGTCTGCGGTACGGCTGGGGCCAGTGATATACGCCATATAGTTGGGCGTTTTTTTCATCCTGGTCAGCATCATTTTTTCCACGGCGTAAGTGTTCGCGCGGATCTTGGACATGGGCAGGATACAGACATGAAACTCGCTGACCATGGTAGCCAGACGGAGTTCTTCGCTGGGACAGTCCACCATCAAGGTGCCGGTGTCAGCAATGCCGTACTCGGCAAAAGTGAACCCAATATCAATACCTGCCAAATGGCTGCGCATACCGGAATCGATGACATCGAAACCAGCTTTCTTGCCCTGGGCAGCGAGCTTCTTGTACAGCTCTTTGCCAAGCGCCGGAGCCGCGAGGACCTTTGTCTGCTTGGCGTCGCATAATGCTTCCGCCTTGTCGGACAGATCGGCCTCGCAACCGCTGGCCAAAAGCTGACACGCTTCTTTTTTATCACACAGGTCGATGACGTATTTAAGCGCATCGTCCTCAGATTTGATCGTGGTTACCTGAGCGGATACGAGTTCCGCTTTTTCGACAAATTTCTCCAGCAGTGCTTCCTTTGCAGGCATGGCACACCTCCATTTATTAAGATTGGGCATGTCTCCCAGTCATGACTGGGAGACCCACAACAGCCCTTAACTACTTTGTTAAAACGTCTCTTGTTTCCCGTGCAATGGCGAGTTCCTCGTTGGTCGGAATAACCCAGACCGCTACAGAACTGTCATCGGTGGAAATTTTCAGCGGCCCTTTAGCACGCTGGTCATTGCTCTTCTCGTCGATCTTGACACCAAAGGCTTCCAGGCCGCGTAAAGATTCCAGACGAACAATTTCGTCGTTCTCACCAATACCGGCAGTGAAGACGATGGCGTCCACCTTACCAAGAACGGCCATGTAAGAGCCGATGTATTTTTTGTTACGATACGTCTGTACATCCAGAGCGATCTTGGCTTTCTCGTCGCCCTTCTCGATGGCTGCGTGAATGTCGCGCATGTCGTTCATGCCGCACAATCCCTTCAGACCGGACTCCTTGTTGAGCATGGTATCAATAGCATCGATATCCATGCCCTTATTTCGAGCCAGATAAGCGTGAACAGCCGGATCGATATCACCGGAGCGGGTGCCCATGACAAGACCTTCCAGAGGGGTCAACCCCATGGAGGTATCCACTGACTTGCCCTGTTCCACAGCGGTGATGGAGCAACCGTTACCAAGATGCACAGTAATTATATTAGACTCTTCCAGAGGCTTACCCAGAATCGCTGCCATCTCAGTAGCAACAAACTTGTGGGAAGTTCCGTGGAAACCATAACGGCGAATGCGATATTTTTCATAAAGCTCGTAAGGGAGCGCATACATAAAAGCGTGAGCCGGAATTGTCTGGTGGAAAGCGGTGTCAAACACTGTCACCTGTGGAACTTCAGGGAAAAGTTCCATTGCAACGCGGATACAATCCAGATGAGCCGGAGTGTGAAGAGGAGCCAAAGAAACGCATTCTTCGAGGCCGGAGATCACTTCATCGGTGACAATGGTAGGCTGACTGAATGACTCACCGCCGTGAACAATGCGGTGACCAACGGCCAGGATCTCACTCTTGTCCTTGATAACGCCCTTTTCCGGATCAGTGATCAAATCAATGGCAAGGCGCATACCCATAAAATGATCCGGAATGGGCTGGCGCAGGTTGGTGACCTGCTCATCATCGGAATCAGGGTAAGCCTTATGTTTAAGGTCGCCTTCGGCTTCGCCGATGCGCTCTACCAGACCAGAAACCATTACAGCTTCAGTGTCGGTGTCCAAAAGTTGATACTTGATGGACGAACTACCGGAGTTGATAACGAGTACTTTCATTTATTCGCTCTTTTCTGCCTGCGCCTGAATGGCTGTTATGGCAACAGTGTTAACGATATCGGGAACGGTGCAGCCGCGAGACAAGTCGTTGACGGGCTTGTTCAGGCCCTGAAGAACAGGACCGATAGCCACGGCATTAGCGGCACGCTGCACGGCCTTATAAGTATTGTTTCCGGTATTTAAATCCGGAAAGACAAAGACTGTTGCCTGACCAGCCACATCGGAATCGGGCAGCTTGACCTTGGCAACATTGGGATCAATGGCGGCATCGTACTGAAGCGGACCTTCCAGCGGGAAGTCCAAGCCGCGCTCCTTAATAAAACGCTTAGCGATTTCCGACGCTTCGGTGACTTTCATCACGTCCTCGCCCTTGCCGGAAGAACCAGTAGAATAACTCAGCATGGCAACCTTGGGGTCCACGCCGAAGATTTTGGCAGTCTCAGCAGCAGAGATGGCGATTTCGGCCAACTGCTGTGCACCAGGATTCGGGTTGACGGCGCAATCACCGTACACAAGCACGCGGTCCTTGAGACACATGAGGAAGACGGACGAAACAATGGAGCTACCCGGCTTGGTCTTCACGAACTCAAAGGCAGGGCGAATCGTCTGAGCGGTGGTTGTCACGGAACCGGAAACCATACCATCAGCGTAGCCCTTATGGACCATCATGGTACCGAAGTAAGTGGGGTCAGCCATGCGGTCCCAAGCCATCTCGGCGATCATACCCTTGTGCTTGCGCAATTCGAGGTATTCCTCGGCAAAAGCGTCCAGCAAATCGGACTCAGCAGGATCAATGATGGTCGCGCCAGAGATGTCCACGCCATACATGGATGCATTGTTTTTGATTTCTTCTTCGTTACCCAGCAGGATGATGTCTGCCACGCCTCGGCGCAACAAAATGTCAGTGGCACGAAGGATGCGCTCGACCGTGCCTTCCGGCAGGACAACGCGCTGACGGTCACGGCTTGCTTTGTCAAACAGAGAGAACTCAAACATCTTGGGAGTCACCTTGGTGGAACGCTCGGCAACAACGCGATCGCGAAGTTCCTGCACATTCACATACTGGGTGAATCCGCCAAGTGCGGTAGCGATACGCTGATGATCATCAGCCTCGATGCGACCGTAGAGACGATTGAGTTCCTGAACATTGTGGTAGGTGTGGCCTTCAACAGCCAACACAGGAACCGGAACGCCCGTCCACCCTTCAATCAGCTTGTGCACGTTACGCGAGACTTCAAGTCCGCCAGTAAGCACAATACCGGAGATGTCCGGGTAGGAAGAGGAAAGCCGGGTTGCCAGAGAGGACAGGATGATGTCCGACCTATCACCGGGAGTGATGATCAGGGAACCAGGCTTGATGTGTTCGAGGAAATTACCCACCTGCATGGCAGCAATGACATAGTTGTCTACAAGCGACTGAAGGCCGGAGTGTCCGTAAAGAACTTCCGCGTCCAGCCAGCGCTTGACGTCGCCAATCGTAGGCTTGCCCAGCTCTTCATTCTCGGGAATGACATAGACAGGCATGGGTTCATCCCCGCCCACCTTGCAATCGATGTGAGAACAAAGATCATCGGTCATGCCTTCGGGAGCGCGGTTAACCACGCAAGCCACGAAGTCCACGCCCTTCTCGGCCAAAGTATCAAGGGTGGAACGGGTGATCTCTACCACCTCATCCGGATTCTTATCACGACCGGAAGTGATCACCAACATGGGCGCGCCAAGATTGGCGGCGATGTCCGCATTCAAATCAAACTCGAATGCCGGGTCTTTGCCCGTGAAATCAGTCCCTTCACAAAGTACGAAGTCGTACTTTTCTTCCAGCGCCTTGTACTTTTTCAATATAGTATCCAACACCAGGGCGTGCTGACCAGCATTGATCAGTTCACGCGCCTGCTGCAGGGTATATGCGTAGGTGTCGCTATAAGGGATGGACAATTTGTAATGATCTCGCAGCAAAGCGATATCATGGTCCTGTGCTCCCTCGCCCGGTTCATTGATGATGGGCCGGAATATAGCGACAGTGCTCAGCTCACGCAGAAGCATTTGCATGACGCCAAGAATGACAGCGGACTTGCCACTTCGTTCTTCCGTTGCGCTCACGTACAGATTCTTGGACATTTTTAGTTCCTTGTTCCGATTCCGTTTATTATTTTTCAGACAATTAAAATGAGTCAATTACGATTCTATACTGATTCCAAACCAAAGCGTATTATTCATATGCGGGGGCGTAAATTGTATAGCAATGCTGTAACTGGCCGCTCTTAACTGCCAAGGGAGTCGGCGTAAAGCTCGACTACATGCTTAACATCCATTTTCGCTCCCTTCTGGGAAAGCATGTCAGTCATCTGTAGCATACAGGCCGGACAACTGGTAGCTGCCGTCTCAACTTCTGCTGCTATGATATTTTCAGCTTTACGAGTGCCAATTTTCTTGGACATCTCGTAATGAGCCACGTTGAAGCTACCGCCACAACCGCAGCAAACGCCAGCTTCGTTCATTTCTTTATAGTCACAACCAGCGGCCTTGATGATTTCGCGGGGCTGGGAAGTGACACCAAGAGAATTCTTGAGGTGACAGGGGTCGTGATAGGTCACACCGTGCTTGCCAGTGACTTCCTTGGCTTCAACCTTGAGGACGTCCACCAGGAACTGGCTGATGTCCATGGTCTTCTTCTCCAACTGCTCCAGGTCGTACTTGTTGGCAGAAGCGCCACGGTACATTCTGGGCCACAGTTCCTTGATGGTGGAAGTGCAGGTAGCACAGCCTGTGATTAGGTAGTCGAAGTCGCCATTCTTAAAGAGCTTAATATTCTGCTCGACGAGGTTGTTGAAAGTGTCTGTATCGCCGCTGGAAATAACCGGGATGCCGCAGCAAGCCTGGCCCTTGGGCATGTAAACACCTACACCGTGGTGTGCCAGCACTTTCATGATAGCCTCACCGACCTGCGGGAAGATCTTGTCGATAGCACAGCCAACATAGAAGGCCACGCGGATACCGGACTTACCAGCCGGAGTATCCATCTCGGGATAGGTCTTATGGAAGGCCTTGTCTGCGAGAGTGTTGAAGTGACGATCACCAATGACCGGTGCATTGAAACGGGCGCAGGAAGAACCGAGCATGTCGTCCACTTTCTTGGTGAACAGCCCCTGGAACTTGGCACCCATATCGGTCAGCTTGTTGAATAACCGGGGATTCTTCAGCATACCGCGGAAGATAGCCTGCTTGACCGGAGACAAACCAAAGTAGCCGGTCATGATGGCGCGGCCCTTCAGGAAGATGTCCATAACAGACACGCCAGAGGGACAATTGGCCTGACAGGTGCCGCAGAGCAGACACTTGTTCAGCTTTTCGTTAACGCCTTCCGGGTCAGCGAGCATCTCGCTGGCAAGCCCGTCCAGAAGAGCGAGCTTACCTCGGGTAACATCTGCTTCGCGGCCAGTTTCGGCAAAAATGGGACAAACGGCCTGGCACATCCCGCAACGCATGCAGTTGACCAGTTGATCGTCCAGCTCCTTGAACATTTGAGCAAGTTTATTGATATCGGCCATGATGAACCCCTATTTGTCGTTCTTGAAGCCGAGGATCTTGCCTGGGTTCAAGATACCCTTGGGATCCAGAACAGACTTCATGCGGCGTGCGTATTCGATAGTGGCGCGAGAAGTCTCGATCTCCATGTACTTGGACTTGGCAAGACCAATGCCATGCTCACCGGACAGGGTTCCACCCATGGACAGCGCCTTGTCAAAGATCATGTCGATGCCCTTTTCAACGCGCTCCCACTCGGCCTTGTCACGTTTGTCGGTGAGGATGGTCGGATGGAGGTTACCGTCGCCAGCGTGGCCGAAGGTACCGATGGTCAGGTCGAGCTTCTTGGAAATATCTTCCAGAGCCTCAATCATTGCAGGGATTTTAGAGCGCGGCACAGTGGCGTCTTCGAGCACACAAGTGGGCTTGAGCTTTGCCAGTGCGGGAAGTGCATCACGGCGGGCCTGCCAGACAGCGTCACGCTCGGCAGCGTCTTTTGCAACCTTGAGTTCGGTAGCGCCATTGGCCTTACAAATCTTTTCAACCAGAGCAGCCTCATCCTCGACCTGTGCCGGGTGACCATCAACCTCAATGAGAAGCAGTGCAGCGGCATCGGTGGGCAGACCGGCCTTACGGAAGTTTTCAACGGTGCGGATGGTAAAGTTATCCATCATTTCCAGAGTAGCCGGGACAACCTTGTTGGCGATGATCGCGGCAACGGTCTCGGAAGCGGCCTTCATGGAGGGGAAAATTGCCATCATGGACTTGGCAGCCTGAACGGGCGGGATGAGCTTCAGAGTAATGTTGTCAAACACACCGAGGGTGCCTTCGGATGCGACCATCAGGCCAGCAAGATTGTACCCGGTAACGCACTTGACGGTGCGACCACCGGACTTGATCAGCTCGCCGTTGACGTCCCAGAAGTCCAGACCCATGACGTAGTCTTTGGTAACGCCGTACTTGAGACCGCGCAGGCCGCCAGCGTTCTCAGCGACGTTGCCACCGAGGGTGGAAACAGTCTGGGAACCCGGATCCGGGGGATAGAAGAGGCCGCGTTTGGCGACTTCTGCAGCAAATTTTGCAGTAACAACACCGGGTTCGACCACGGCGTACATGTCTTCTTCATTGATTTCGAGAATGCGATTAAGGCCGTTAGTCAGAATGACAACGCCGCCGGGGTGGGGAATGGTTCCACCGGAGAGGTTGGTGCCTGCACCGCGAACGGTGAGGGGCAGTCCATTGTCATTACAAAGCTTGGTAGCCTTGCCCAGTGCTTCGCTGTTCTCGGGGCGAACAACCAAAGCAGGCATGACAGAATCAAGCACAGCAGCATCATAGGAGTAGGCGTGACGATCTGTCTCGCTGGTCATGACATTTTCCGCGCCGACGACGGCCTCAAAATCCTTGATGAGCTTTTCAGCACCCATTGCAGTTCTCCTTAAAAATATATCTTTGGTTTTGAAATGGGAGGGGAGAACTGGTCTCCCCTCCCTTGGTTACGTTGCGGTCGTATAATCGCCGAGACTACTTAAGGACGGTGCCCCAACCGGAACCGATAAGAACGGTACCGATAATGGCAGCCATGATGAGGTAGTAGGTCAGCGGGATCAGGGTCTTACGGATGATTTCACCCTCACGGTCCATCAGGCCGACAACTGCGGCAGCTGCGACTACGTTATGGACGGTGATCATGTTACCAGCAGCACCACCGACAGCCTGCAAGGCGACGATAATGGACTGCGGTACGTCGATCTGGGAAGCAACACCGAACTGGAACAGAGAGAACATCATGTTGGAAATGGTGTTCGAGCCAGCGATGAATGCGCCCATTGCGCCGATAACTGCGGCAAAGCCGGTCCAGAGGCCACCCAACATGTGAGCAGCACCTTCAGCCAGTTCCAGGGGCATGGACATCAGACCGGAGGAGTTGAACTTCTCACCGGAGTTGATGAACACGCGAACCATGGGAATAGCGAAACCGAGAGCAAAGGAAGCCTGCACGGTGGTCTTGAAAGCAGTACCGGCGGCATTTTTAAGATCAGAGAACTTCATCTTCTGGATGAAGAAGGCACATGCAACAGCGCATACAAAGATGAAGCCAGGCACGTACAGGGGCTTAATGCTGTAGCCAATACCGGTACCGAACAAGTCAGTTACGGGGATGGCTACGGAAGCCAACGCACTCTTGATCCAAGCAACCTTACGAGACAGGACGAGGAACAGACCAACGAGAACGTAGGGGGACCAAGCGCGGAACAGAGTCATGTGAGCCGGAGCTGCGGTGAGCTTCGGTTCCCAGGTACCCATCCATTCCTTGGGCCAGTTAGCACGCTCGTCGAAGTCCCAAGTAGTCTTGGGGGTCAGGAAGTTGTTCTTGGCAGCGATGGTGACAATAGCGAGACCGACGAGACCGCCAATAAGGGACGGGAATTCGGGTCCGAGGAACCATGCAACCAGGAAGTAAGGAATGGTAAAGGAAAGACCAGCGAAGATACCGAAAGGTGCGGCTTCGAGGCCACGAGCGATGGACTTTTCCTTACCGAAGAAGCGAGTCAGGATGACTGCCAGGAAGACAGGAATGAAAGTACCGATAATACCATGAACAACAGCAGCAGTAGCGCCGATTTCATAGATGTAATCCATGAATGCGATGCCGTTGCGGCCGAGCAGTTCGTGAACCATCGGGTTATCCAGGCCGGTTTTTACGCCGAGCAGTACGGGAGTACCGACAGCACCGAAGGTAACCGGAGTGGACTGAATGATAAGAGCGACAGTAACAGCACCCATTGCCGGGAAGCCGATTGCCATGAGCAGCGGCGCACAAATAGCGGCGGGAGTACCGAAACCGGCAGCACCTTCAATGAAGGCACCGAAACACCAAGCAATGATCATAGCCTGGATTCGACGGTCTGGCGTGATGTCCATGAAGCCGGCACGGATAGCTGCGATAGCGCCGGAGTTCGTCAGAGTGTTCAGCATGAGCAGCGCGCCAAATACGATCCAAAGAATCGCTATACAAATTGCAACACCCTGAATGATGGATGCGGCAATTACCGTGCCGGAAACCTGCCATACAAAGTAAGACAGAATGGTTGCGACAACAAGTGCCAGAGGCATCGCTTTTTTAGCGGGCCAGCGCAAAATTACCAAGAAAAAGAACACCGTAAGAATCGGTGCCAGTGCCATTAGAGTGTACATCGTACCCTTCCTCCTTGTCGCGAAGACCCCTCCGGTCTTCGCCTGTGTTGAACCAAAATGCGCGGGGTGGGGCTAGGCAGTAGCCTCCGCAAATGCTCCACCCCGCGCTTACATCTATTGTTTATCTGCCGTCGTCACACGGTTCACCGGAACCGGGATTTTCGGCACCTGCGCCGCACACTTCGCCCTCAACCTCTTCTGGCTTGCTGTAATCAGCGCCAGCCAGGTGAGTGTAGATGTCGTAGCGATCAGCGTAGTCTTTTTCGATCTGCGCACGGAATGCCTTGGACAGTTCCGGGTGGAAGCGTTCCAGCATTGCGTAGCGGTTTTCACCGGACATGAACTCCTGCAGGGAGCCGTCGGGAGCCTTGGATTCGAGGATGAACGGGTTCTTGCCTTCGTCAGCAAGTTCGGGATTGAAGCGATACAGAGGCCAGTAACCGGAGTCCACTGCGAGTTTCTGTTCGAGCTGGGTCTTGCCCATGCCCTTCTTGATGCCCTGATTAATACAAGGAGCATAACAGATGACGAGGGAAGGACCATTATAAGCTTCAGCTTCCTTGAAAGCCTTCATGGTCTGCTGCTTGTCAGCACCCATGGCGATGGAAGCTACGTAGACGTAGCCGTAGGTCATTGCCATGCGACCGAGGTCCTTCTTGCCAGTGCCCTTACCTGCAGCTGCGAACTTGGCAATGGAGCCAAGCGGAGTAGCCTTGGAGGACTGACCGCCGGTGTTGGAGTAGACTTCGGTATCCATGACCAGGATGTTGACATCCTTGCCGGAAGCGATGACGTGATCCACGCCGCCGAAACCGATGTCGTAGGCCCAGCCGTCACCACCGAAGATCCAGACGGACTTCTTGGTGAACAGGTCTTCATCAACTGCGATAGCCTTGAGGTTTTCATCAGTCGCGCCAGCCAGGGCAGCCTTCAGGGTCTCACCGGCTTCAGCAGAAGCTTCGGCCTGATCCTTGACGGCCAGCCAGCCTTCGAGGGCAGATTTCACGTCGCCGGAAGCGGTTTCAAGAGCGGCTTCGCACTTGGTAATCAGAGTCTGACGGCGGTTATTAACGCCCATTTCGATACCGAAACCAAACTCAGCGGCGTCCTCGAACAAGGAGTTACCCCAGGCCGGGCCGTGACCGTCTTTGTTGGTGCAGTAAGGAGTGGACGGAGCGGATGCACCCCAGATGGAGGAGCAACCAGTAGCGTTGGCGACGATCATGCGTTCGCCGAAGAGCTGAGTCAGCACCTTGACGTACGGGGTCTCGCCACAACCGGCACAGGCGCCGGAGAATTCCATCAGAGACTGACGGAACTGGGAGCCCTTAACGGTGTCACGCTTGAAAGCGTCCTTGAAGGAAACGGTCTCGGCGAAGTCCCAGTTCGGCACCTGCTCTTCGAGCTGGGTGGCGATGGGCTTCATGACCAGAGCCTTTTCCTTGGCCGGGCAGATATCGGCGCAGTTACCGCAACCCAGGCAATCCTGAGCGGCGACTTGCATGCGGTAAGCCATACCCTTCACGTCCTTGCCCTTGGCGCCGAGGGTGCCGAAGGAGGATGGAGCATTTTTCATTTCGTCTTCGGATGCGAGAACCGGACGGAGAGCGGAGTGCGGGCAGACATATGCACACTGGTTACACTGAATGCAGTTGTCAGCGATCCACTCGGGAACGTTGATGGCAACGCCGCGCTTCTCGTGCTTAGCAGTGGAGAGCGGCATGGTGCCGTCCTTGGAGAAAGCGGAGACCGGCAGGTCGTCGCCCTTCTGAGCCAGGACCGGACGCATAACGCTCTGGACGTATGCAGGTGCATCGTCGGAAGAAACGGCATCGTCACCCAGGTCAGCCCAGGCAGCCGGGACAGGCACTTCGATGATGGCATCGACAGCGTTGTCTACTGCTGCGTTATTCATTTCAACGATCTTCGGTCCCTTCTTGCCGTAGGCGGCTTCGATGCCGGCCTTGAGCAGTGCGACCGCTTCGGTGAACGGAATAACGTCAGCGAGCTTGAAGAAAGCGGTCTGCATGACCATGTTGATGCGTCCGCCGAGGCCGACTTCACCAGCGATCTTCACAGCGTCGACAGTGTAGAACTTGAGGTTTTTCTGAGCGATGGTGCGACGCATTTCAGCGGGAAGCTTTGCGTCCATCTCTTCAGCAGTCCAGGCGGTGTTCAGCACGAATGTGCCGCCGTCTTTGATACCGTCGAGAACATCGTAGAGGTTCACGTAGCTGGGGTTGTGGCAGGCGATGTAATCGGCTGCGGTGACCAGGTAGGTGGACTGGATGGGTGAGTCACCGAAACGCAGATGGGAGATGGTGATGCCGCCAGACTTCTTGGAGTCGTAGGCAAAGTAACCCTGTGCGTACATATCGGTGTTATCACCAATGATCTTGATCGCCTGTTTGTTGGCTCCGACGGTACCGTCAGAACCGAGGCCCCAGAACTTGCACTGAACGGTGCCTTCCGGGGTTGTGTCCAGGGCCTCGGTTGTGACAAGGGAGGTTTTGGTAACGTCGTCCTCAATGCCCACAGTGAAGCGGGTGCGAGGAGTAGCCTCAGCCAGGTTGTCGTAGACAGCCTTGACCATGGCGGGGGTGAATTCTTTGGATCCCAGACCGTAACGACCTGCGACCACTGCCGGGCCTTCGCCCTTTTCGAGCAGAGTGGTGCAAATGTCCTGGTACAGGGGATCGCCCAGTGCGCCAGGCTCCTTGGTGCGGTCGAGAACTGCAATCTTGGTGCAGGACGCGGGCAGCACGGACAGGAAGTGCTTGGCAGAGAAGGGACGGTAAAGACGGACCTTGATGAGGCCGACTTTCTGACCCTGGGCATTGAGGTGGTTAACCACTTCTTCGATGGCTTCACAACCGGAGCCCATGGCGATGATGACGCGATCTGCATCCTCAGCACCAACGTAATCAAAGGGCTTGTAGTTGCGGCCAGTGAGAGCGGAAACCTTGTCCATGTATTCTTCAACGATGGCAGGAATAACATCGTAATCAGCGTTGGAAGCCTCACGACCCTGGAAGTAGATATCCGGGTTCTGAGCTGTACCACGAACGTCCGGATGCTCCGGGTTCATGGAACGGGCGCGGAACGCTGCAACCTTATCCATATTGAGAAGGGGCTTCATGTCTTCGTAATCGATAACTTCGATCTTCTGGATTTCGTGAGAGGTACGGAATCCATCAAAGAAGGAAAGGAACGGTATGGAAGATTCAACAGTTGCGAGATGAGCTACCAGAGAAAGGTCCATTACTTCCTGAACGGAAGCAGCGGCCAGCATGGCGAAACCGGTCTGGCGGCAAGCCATGACGTCCTGGTGGTCGCCAAAGATGGACAATGCGTGTGCTGCGATGGCGCGAGCAGAAACATGGAAGACGCAGGGGAGAAGCTCACCAGCGATCTTGTACATGTTGGGGATCATCAGCAACAAGCCCTGAGAGGCGGTGAAAGTAGTGGTCAGTGCGCCACCGGCCAAAGAGCCGTGGACAGCACCGGCTGCGCCGGCTTCGGACTGGAGCTGACGGACCTCGACGGTCTGTCCAAAAATATTCTTGCGGCCCTGAGCGGCCCACTCGTCAGCGATTTCGCCCATGGTGGACGAAGGAGTGATGGGGTAGATGGCAGCAGTTTCGCTCATTGCATAGGATACCCATGCAGCAGCGGTGTTACCGTCCATCGTTTTCATCTTTGCCATTTAATCGTTCTCCTTGAGGTGTTTTTCCGTTCATGTACCCACAGTTTGGTTAGTGGGCGATTATTCGCGGTCGTTGGGTACCCTTACTCAACTTCCGTGCCAAAACTGCTAAATCTGACTTTAATCAACAAATACATGCACTAAACACTAGTCTGAGATTCCACACACGTATTTGATCGAATAATAAAGTCCGAAAAAAAAGACGTGTTTTCTAGGAGATAATAACGTCCTTGTAAAGAAAATCGCACAACAAGGGGGGTTTCAGCTCAAATTAAGGCTCAAACCACAAAAAAAGACGTGTCTGATTTTTCAGACTCGCTCTATTTTCCAAGACTGTTGTGAAGCAAAATGACTTGTACGAGCCTTGCCACGCCGCAAAAACATGCGTAGATGCAGACCCATGGAAAAAACACATGACTTTTCGGACTTGTCCATCTCGTTATCCATGCCCTCCTGGGCCGCGCAAGCGTTAAACGAGCTTCCCTCACACCTTCCCACTCCTGAAGAACGGATGGCGGCAGTCATTGAGTTTTCCAGAATCAATTTTCACAACAAGACCGGCGGCCCTTTTGCAGCAGGAGTCTTCGAACGAGATTCAGGTAAACTGGTAGTCATTGGCGTCAACAGAGTCATGGAACACAATTGCTCCTCAGCCCATGCTGAAATCATGGCATTGTCGCTCGCACAGAAAATGCTAGGAACATACGATCTTGGAGCAGAGGGATTCCCCGCCCATGAACTGGTCGTGAACTGGCGTCCTTGCGCCATGTGTTTTGGCGCTGTCCTATGGTCGGGAGTGCGCTCTCTGACCATTGCAGGCGAAGGTCCGGAGCTGGAAGAAATCACCGGTTTCGACGAAGGCCCTGTAGCCGACGACTGGCATAGCGAGTTGAAACGACGCGGAATTGCCTTGAACGAAAACGTCCTGCGAGACCAAGCCCTTGCAGCTTACAAAGAATTCGCCACTTCGAATAATTTTGTCTACAACGCTCGGCTCGGGGACAAATAGACTCCCACCTCAGGACCACATGAAAGCCCACTCTACTCCTCAGCCCGCATTTCAGAATAAAGCCCTTGTCGGCTCACTCTGCGCCCTGCTTGCCACCCTTATCTGGTCAGGGAATTTTGTTGTCGCCCGGGGGCTTGGCGATATCATTCCGCCTTTTACGCTGGCCACCTCACGCTGGTCGACTGCCACGATATTCATCCTGCCCTTTGCCGCCGCCTCCATATGGCGAGAACGCGCTCTCCTCAAGACACATATTAAACACCTCGTTATCTCGGCTCTCATCGGCGTAACAACATTCAACACGTTTATTTATACAGCAGCGCACACCACCGACACGCTCAACCTATCGTTGATAGCCACCACAACGCCCGCTTTCGTGGTCTTGCTCTCTCGCTTCTGGCTAGGTGAACCGATTACCCGCGCTAAACTCATTGGCCTGATCGCCGCAATCTCCGGCATTGTCATCCTGGTTACACGAGGCCAGCTGGACGTACTTCTCACTCTGGACTTTCACATCGGCGACATCTGGATGCTCACTGCCGCCCTCCTTTGGGCGTTTTACTCTATTCATCTCAAGAGAAGACCCGCTGAGATCAGCCAATTGGCATACCTCGGCTCGACTTTCACCATGGGCACCCTACCGCTTATCCCTCTGTCTCTCATCGAATTGGCCCCCCTGCCGCCCCTCAATCTCACACTCCCGACCATCAGTTCGATCCTATACATCGGCATAGGCGCATCAATCATCTCCTATTTCCTCTGGTCCAAAGCCGTTACAACCATCGGCCCCACCAAATCCTCGTTCATTTACTACTGCCTCCCCGCCTTTTGCGGCATCGAGGCTTACCTGATTCTCGGCGAGGCCATCACTTTCGCCCATGGCATCGGTTTCATCCTGATCCTTAGCGGTATCCTCATAGCAACACCCCCAAGGTTCAACCGCTAACCACCAGAGCCAAATCAGTTCTTCTCTTTTCCCCTCACACCACCAAACAAGGCCCGATGCGCCCTGAACACCAAGAAGACGAGGAGAAGCTCCCACAAGCGTGCCTTAAAGCACAGACTCACGCCTTCCAACAACGCAAAAGAGCCGCAACAGCCAACCGACGCAAGAAGCCAAAAAAAGAGACCCCGCCTGCTGATGCAGACGGGGTCTCTTTTTTATGAGCTACTAATTACTTAACAGCTTCCTTCAGGACCTTACCGGGCTTGAACTGTGCAACCTTGCATGCGGGGATCTTGATCTCATCGCCAGTGCGGGGGTTACGGCCAGTGCGAGCTTTGCGTTCGGACACGGAGAATGTGCCGAAACCGGTCAGGGTCAGCTTGTTGCCTGCAGCCAGCTCTTCCTTGATAACGTCGAGGATAGCGTTCATGGATGCTTCGGCCTGGGCCTTGGAGGATCCATTTTTTTCTGCGATTTTGGCAACGAGTTCTGCTTTGGTCATTCTGTCACTCCTAATTTTATGAAAGTAAGTTTCAAACAATTGAACGCGAAAATGTCTCCTTCCCTAACACGCTAGGACATTCGAGGGAAAGTCAAAAATGGCTGTCTGTAACAAAAAAACGCAATTTTCTTGAGTATTCGAGAATAGTTTTCACTTAAAAGACTCATTTTAAGCTCAACGCAACTCAGTCCGAAACATACCTTTTCAAATCGAAAAACAGGAAACAGGTATATTAATGAATTGGACCAGCCCAAACTGCTCAAATGATCAGATAACGACTACAAGGAAAGACCGTACTTTTTGAGCAATGAATAAAAATGGGAACGAGAAAGTTTGGACACTTCCAAGATTCCGGACAACTCGCCATTGCACTGACGGATAATTTCCCCAAGATACACTTTCTCAGCAATACCTTTGAACTCCCGCAAAGCGGGTAGTTCCTGCTCGAAGATATCTTCAAAAATTTCCTGTCCTATTTTCCGAACCTTGGGAGTATCGCCAGTGGTCAGCCCCTCTTCCAGTACCTTAACGCCTGTCATGCGCTGAATCTGCGCCTTGGCGACCTGAATACGAAGAGTGCGCGGCAAATGCATGGTATACAAAGTCTTTTCATCACCCGCAGCGACAACGGCACGTTCGAGAATATTAAAAAGTTCGCGGACATTTCCCGGCCAGGAATAGCTTTCCAAAGTGGTAAAAAAGTCTGAACCAAATGCCTTCTTGGCCATGCCGTATTGTTCGCATAACTGCTTCACACGATACTGGGCCAATTCACGAATATCTCTTCCGCGCTGATTAAGAGGCGGCAACAAGATACGCATGGTCTTGATGCGAAACAACAAGTCAGAACGGAATGTTCCCTGCTCAACCATTTCGTCGAGATCCCGATTGGTGGCTGCTATCAACCTGAAATTACTAGTTTGCTCACGCGTGTCGCCCACAGGCCGAAATGTTCGCTCCTGCAATACGCGAAGAAATGCCTTCTGAATGGAAAGCGGCATTTCACCGATTTCATCAAGGAAAAGAGTTCCACCGTCAGCCAGTTTAACCAGACCGATACGATCAGATTGAGCGCCAGTAAACGCCCCCTTTCTATGGCCAAACAGCGTTGATTCAACAAGGCTTTCAGTCAGCCCAGCACAATCCACAACCACAAACTGTCCCGACTTGCGTTTGGAATTCGAATGAATGGTGGAGGAAAACAGCTCCTTGCCAGTGCCGGTCTGCCCAGTAATAAGCACATTGGAGTCAGATCGCGCCGCCTGAGCCATGAGTTCCAAGCTCGCCTTGATTGGCGAAGAAACACCGACCACATTGGTACGGTCCAGGCCAGCTCCCTGAATCTTGCCTACTTTCTCGTCGTGATACTTGAGGGCACGGCCCAATGTCAGGGAAATTTCGCGCACACTGGACGGCTTGAGCAGGTAATCCCAAGCGCCACCTTCAATGGCGAGTTCCGCTCCATCCGGATCTCCTTTACCGGTGAGAATTATGACCTCAGGAGGTTGCGGCAAAGACATGATCTCCGGTAGGATATCCAGGGAGTTACCATCAGGCAGACGGACGTCGAGGAAGACCACGGCGAACTCCTTGGAGCGCGCCAATTTGAGCCCTTCATCCAGAGTATGTGCATGGTCGCAAGTATGAGTGAGCCTGGTAATCAGGCTTTCCATGGTCTCGCAAACCTCGATATCGTCATCGATAATAAGTATATGGGCCACGTAATTCCCCTTGTTCACCCGTTATTCAGCATCCATCACGCCAGCGATGGCGGCAGACAGGTCGTCCTTGTCGTAAGGCTTGATAACCACCTGACGTATATTGGGCAAGTGGGATGCAGCAGTTGCCGCATCTTCCCGCCCCGAGACCAAAATAAGCGGTAGCTTCGGCGAGAAAGCCGCCACCTGCTGCGCAAGCTCAGTGCCAGACATTCCAGGCATATCATAATCCGTGATGACCAAGTCATAAAGATTAGGCATAGCCTTGACCTTGATAAGAGCCTCTTCCGGCTCACGAATAGCGGTGACTGTAAACCCCATGGCCTCCAGCAGACGAGGTGTGGTCAAAAGCTGGTCCTCATCATCTTCAACAAAAAGGATGTGCGCCCATTTGTAAGGCCTGAAGCTACTGCGCTTGGACTTTACAACTCCGTCCTCTTCCGCCCTAGGCAGATATATTTCAAAAATAGTCCCCACAGGGTCACGAGGATAAACCTGCAAACCTCCCCGGTGAGAGCGAACAATACCATGTACAACGGCCAAACCCAGCCCCGTGCCTTCAGTCTTATCCTTGGTAGAGAAGAATGGATCAAATATTTTATCTATAATTTCCAAAGGGATGCCCGGGCCATCGTCTTCAATGCTCATGCGCACGTACTCACCGGGCAACAAGCCGATCATCCGAGCGTCCTCGCTGTTGAGGATAGCCTTTTCTACCCGCGCCTCAATGATGCCCCCAGTGTCACGCAGGGCATGGAATGCATTGGTGCAGAGATTCATGGCCACCTGATGCAGCTGGGTGGGGTCAGCATGAACCTTGTCCAAATTGGGAGCAATGGTTGCATGAACGCTGATATTACCAGGCATTGAAGCACTCATTAGGCCAACGACCTCGGACACTACCGCACCGACATCCGTCGAGGTAAAACCTTCTGTTGACGGACGGCTGAAAGCGAGAATCTGCTTGACGACTCGTCCCCCTCGCCGGGCTGCCTTGAGTACCCGCTTCAGGTCCTTGCTGGTCACGGAATCAGGTTCGATGTCGCCCACTGCCAATTCGGTAGAATTGATGATGGATGTCAGAATATTATTAAAATCATGTGCAATCCCACCGGCTAAAGTACCAATGGCCTCCATCTTCTGAGATTGGAGAAGCTGCTTTTCCAGGTTGCGTTCCTTGGTAATGTTCTCCGCCGTGCTGAGAACACCCACAATCTTGCCCGCCTGATCTCGAATAGGCACTTTGTTGATCTCAAGCCACGCTGGGGAACCCTGCGCATCGGAAAGAGTGCGACGCACCTTGCGGAACGCATCCTTCTCATTGATGACCGCCATATCCGCGCTCATGGCCCATTCTACATGGCTGGGATCACGCATGACATCACGTGCTGACATATTCACCACAGATTCACTGCTAACACCAAAAAATTCAGAAAAAGCTCGGTTAGTACCGAGATACTGTCCTTTACAATCCTTCCATGAAACAAGCTGTGGCACTGCATCCATCAGTGTTTCCTGAAAAGCAAGCTGATCCTTGATCTTTCGCTCGACCCGGCGGCGCTCCATCATGGTCAACACCAGTAAAAAGAGGACCACAATCAGAAGGACAAAACTGGTCATAATTGTCCAGAACAGCTCTTTCGGCAGCTCATAGAACGGGTTGGGAGCATTAATTATTCGGCTGTTCTTGGGCAGCTCATCTTCCAGAATATCGAGCCGCCACAGGACATGGTAATCAAAGGCATATTCGCCAGTGGGTTCACGGTATACAGGAATGGAATCGGCAGGTTCACCTTTAAGAATACGCAAAGTTATGGCAGCCGCTTCCTGTCCGTGTTTGTACCCGGAAAGAAGCCGTCCTCCCACTGCACCATTCCCGAGCAGGAATTCCCAGGCCGTATAAATTGGCACAGAAGAATGCTTGTAGATCGAAGACATCACTTCCTCAGCAGTATAGAAGCGACCACCGATTGTCTGATAAAACGGAATGAAAAAGAGGAAAGTATCAGAAGGCAGGGTATCCAGCTTATCAAGCATATCCCCGAGACTCAGGTGCGTCCAATATTCGACATCCAGCCGATCACTATAAAGCGGCACCACCGCTTCAACTTGACGCTTGATGGCCTGTCCTGCTGAGGAAAGGTCACCCACAACCACCATACGTTTTTTATTTGGATGGAGCTTGAGCGCTACATCCAAGGTGAGCATGAGGTCGAAATTCTCCTCCACACCAGTGATGTTCCCCTGATTGAGTTCCCCTGGATCAAGATCGTTAACACCACAAAATACCAAAGGAACTCCGGGAAACAGCAGATCCCTATTTTCCGAGGCAAAGTTGAAAGCGTCGTTATCAGACACAACGACCACGTCAAATTTTTCATCCCGATACTTTTCACGATACAGCCGCAAAAGCATGTTAGTCACATAATCATAACTAAACCGCTTGGCATCCATATACTCAACCTGTAGGTCGATCTTGAACTCACTTTCGTCCAAAACAGATCGAACACCTTCCAAAATTGAGTCCGACCACTGGTATCCATGATGGTACGAGTTGATATACAAAACGGTCTTCTTGGCCTTCTCAGCCTGAGCCACAGAAGGCATGAGGCAGACAATAGCCAGAATAACCAATATATTGCGGAGAAATTGCATAGTCACCTTGTGTTTTCCATTACGACCTGAAAATTCAGGATACGCGTTTTTTCAACTATGCAAAAGGTGGACCTAAATCCTAAGGAACTTAGCTCACGATATAACAGGTGGGAAATGCATCTTTGAGTTTCAACTGGATCTTTTCCGCCTTGTCCCGGCTGGTAAAACTGCCTGCTTGCACAATATGGAGTTTTTTCCCATCGCGACTCACAGTATTGATAACCGCGTTGTAATAGCCAGCTGCCCTGAGCCGTCTCCAAGTGCGCTCTGCATTATCACGATTAGCAAAAGCACCCACACGAACATGATAATACTTGATGTTCGTGTTTGCGTACTTTTTCGGACGTGGCGGCGATGAAGTCAACGCCGTGATACGGACCTTGGCCACCCCTTTATCAACGGTGCCAAGCTTTTGAGCAGCGCCATAGGAAAGATCGAGCACGCGCCCATGTACAAATGGTCCACGGTCATTGACGGTCAGGATCACGCTCCGACGATTGTCCAAGTTGGTAACACGCACCCGAGTTCCGAGCGGCAGAGTCTTATGGGCCGCGGAAACACCGTACATGTTGTAAATTGCGCCGTTGGCCGTCTTACGACCATGGAAATCCTTCCCATACCAAGACGCCATCCCCACTTCGTCATATCCATCGGCAGTCTGAAGCGGATAATATCGCTTACCCATGACCGTGTAAGGTTTGGTCTTGGGATCATAGTTACGCGGTTTGGAAGATGGAGTTGAATAGATATGGCTCGGGAACGGACGATACTGGGAACAGCCATTCATGACGAACACGGCTAACATGGCAAGCAGCACAATGAAATGACGCATCAACACTCTCCACAAACAAGGTAATCCGGACAGCAACAATTTTCACAAAATAGTCTAGAAAACATACGGCAAACAATCTCAAAAGGCAATGTATCGCACAGACTGTGCCTTCACCAGAGTCGGGGGTTAGCAGCCATCATGAACAATACAAATAAACAACAAAAGCCCCGTAATCAAATAACTACGGGGCTTTTGTCATTATTAAGAGCTTACCTTTTATATCGCGGCTTGACCATGTTCTCCGGCTTGAGGATATCGTCCAACTCGTCTTTGGAAAGATACTCATTGTCGAGCACTATCTGATACACTGAACCGCCGGTCTTCATGGCTTCCTTGGCAATCTCGGCAGACTTTTCATACCCTATATGCGGATTGAGCGCCGTGACAAGACCAATGGAATTCTCCACCAATTCACGGCACCGTTCCCGATTGGCAGTAATGCCGAGCACGCACTTGTTGGCCAGGGTCATACAACCGCGCCGCAACATATTGATTGATTGGAACAGGGAGTATCCGATGACCGGTTCCATGACGTTGAGTTCAAGCTGTCCAGCCTCTGATGCCATGGAAATGGTCACATCATTGCCTACAACCGAAAACGCAACCTGGTTCAAAACCTCGGGGATGACAGGGTTGACCTTGCCCGGCATAATGGAAGAACCGGGCTGCATGGGCGGCAGATTGATTTCATTGATACCACAACGCGGCCCACTGGAAAGAAGACGAAGGTCGTTGCAGATCTTGGACAGCTTGACTGCTACGCGCTTGAGCACACCGGAAAGCTGAACGTAGACACCGGTATCCTGAGTCGCTTCAACGAGATCCAGCGACATTTTCAAATTCAAAGTCGTGACCTCTACCAGCTTCTCTGTCACAGCGCGGGCATAATCAGGGTGCGCGTTAAGCCCAGTCCCAATGGCCGTGGCGCCCATATTGATCTCATAGACAAGACTCTCGGCCTCACCGACACGCTGAACATCTTCACTAATCATGACAGACCATGCCGTAAATTCCTGCCCCAATGTCATGGGAACAGCATCCTGCAACTGAGTACGCCCCATCTTGAGAATATCCGAAAACTCTTTACCCTTGTTGGCAAAGGCCTTCTGAAGATAGTGCATAGCTTCCATCAGCTCTCGCAATTCAAGAATCAATGCAATATTGAGCGCCGAAGGAAAGACATCATTGGTGGACTGGGACATGTTCACGTCATTGAGCGGGTGGAGGTACTCATACTCCCCTTTCTCGTGACCAAGTAACTCCAGAGCACGATTGCAAATGACCTCATTGGCGTTCATGTTGGCAGATGTTCCGGCTCCGCCCTGCACCATATCCACAACAAACTGGTCGTGAAGTTTACCAGAAAGTAATTCCTCGCAGGCACGTACAATGGCCCGGCTCTTTTCCTCGTCCAACAGCCCCAATGAGGCGTTGGTTTCAGCAGCCGCCTGTTTCACATAAGCCAAGGCGTTGATGAGCCTCGGGTAATGGGCCATGGTCATGCCCGTGATGTGAAAATTATCCTTGGCGCGCAGAGTTTGCACCCCATAATAAGCTTCTGTCGGGACCTCGATTTCTCCGAGACTATCGTGCTCGAGCCGATATTCTTTATTCATGATTCCTTCCTTGCTTTTAGTAATATTTGCGTGAAGGTACACGATAGGCAAAAGAAGTGGAACGTATTTCAGTGACTTCTCCATGATAATGTAGCGTCACATGAAGGCACTTATCGATGAAACAGCAGTATAAAAACTTGCAAAAAACACCCTGTAGGCCAAGGAAAAGCCCTCCATTGCAGTGCCAATCTCGCAACGAAAGCAATCTCTACTTGCCAGCGCGAGCCAATTCGGTTAGTCCCCACCCTGCGCATTCGCGCCTATTACATATATATAAAAATGTTTCACGGCTGTTAGCAACAAGACGGAAAAAGCTTTTAAAGCCAGCGACAATCGAAACATTTATTAATATTTAAACAGCTTACAGCTATGCAGCGATTTGCTGCCGAGAAACTTTTCATTGGAGAGAACATGAGCACCAAAACAACCAACGACAAAATCCGCAACATCGCTATCATTGCCCACGTTGATCATGGCAAGACCACACTGGTCGACGGCATGTTCAAACAGTCCGGACTTTTCCGTGAGGGCCAGGAAGTAGACGACCGCATCATGGATTCTCAGGATCTGGAACGCGAGCGCGGCATCACCATTTCCGCCAAGAACTGCTCGGTTAACTGGAAGGGCACCAAGATCAACATCATTGATACCCCTGGTCACGCCGACTTCGGTGGTGAGGTTGAACGCTCCATCTCCATGGCTGACGGAGCTATCCTGCTCGTCGATGCCTCTGAAGGCCCGCTGCCTCAGACCCGCTTCGTGCTGAAAAAAGCACTTGAGCAGGGTCTCTCCCTCATGGTTGTCATCAACAAGGTTGACCGTCAGGACGCCCGTCCGGAAGAAGTGCTGGACGAAGTCTACGACCTCTTCATCGACCTCGAAGCTACCGAAGATCAGCTCGACTTCCCGCTGCTGTACGCAGTCGGTCGTGACGGCATCGCCATGGAGACTGCCGAGGAACGCGGTGAAAACCTGCACATCCTCCTCGACATGGTTGTCGATAAAGTCCCCGGCCCGAGCTACAATGAAGACGAGCCCTTCCAGATGCTCGTTTCCGATCTTTCTTACTCCGACTACGTTGGTCGTCTGGCCATCGGTAAAGTCCACCACGGTATTGCCAAATCCAACGACCAGCTCATCTGCCTGGCAGATAATGACAAGACCGTCTCACTCAAGGTTACCAAGCTCCAGACCTACGACGGTCTGAAAGTTGTCCCCACCGACACTTGTGATCCCGGCGACATCGTCGTCATCGCAGGTATCGAGGACGTCAAGATAGGCGACACCATCTGCACCAAAGAGTCCCCGAAGGCTCTGCCCCGCATCACTGTCGACGAACCCACCGTATCCATGCGTTTCGGCATCAACACCTCCCCCTTGGCTGGCAAGGAAGGCAAGCACGTCCAGACCAACAAGATCAAAGAACGTTTGCACAAAGAAACGCTCCTCAACGTTGCCATTCAGGTGGAAGACACCGAGAACCGCGATGCATACCTGGTCAAAGGCCGTGGCGAATTCCAGATGGCTATCCTCGTCGAGCAGATGCGCCGTGAAGGATTCGAGCTGTCCGTTGGTCGTCCCGAGGTCATCATCAAGGTCGAGAACGGCAAGAAGATGGAGCCGATCGAACACCTGTTCATTGATTGTGACGAAGATTTCATGGGCATCGTTACCGAGAAAATTCAGACCCGCAAGGGCCGCATGACCAACATGGTCAACCCCGGCACCGGTCGCGTCCGTCTTGAGTTCTCCGTGCCTTCCCGCTCTCTCATCGGTTACCGCGATGAGTTCCTGACCGATACCAAAGGTACCGGCCTCATGAACTCCTACCTCGAAGGCTACGATGAGCACCGCGGTGAGTTCGCCTCCCGCTACACCGGATCCCTCGTTGCTGACCGAAATGGCAAGGGCGTCGCTTACGGTCTGTTCAACCTGGAACCGCGTGGCCGCATCTTCATCGTTCCCGGCGATCCCATCTACGAAGGCATGATCATCGGCGAGCACAACCGTGACAACGATATCAACGTCAACGGTTCCAAAGAAAAGAAACTGACCAACATGCGCGCATCCGGCAAGGACGAAGCAGTCATTCTCACCCCGGTCAAGCCCATGACCCTGGAATACGCCCTGAACTTTATCAAAGACGATGAGATGGTCGAAGTCACCCCTGAGTCCATCCGCCTGCGCAAGATCGAGCTGTCCGCTCTGGTCCGCCATCGTTCCGAAGGCAAAAAGAAGAAAGCAGATAAATAGCCTTCCTTCCACATAATCAAGCAAAAGGGCTGCGGTTAACCGCAGCCCTTTTTTTGTGCCAAAGTCCACTATTGTCGACCTAAAACACACTGCAAAGGTCTGAATAATCAGAAGAATTGACCTATGATGTCCATCTGTGCATAATCTGGACGATTGCGATCAATGTTTACTGAACTTTCATAAAGGAGAATATGGATATGACTAAACGCATCATGCATTTCACCGCAGCTCTGCTGCTTATGCTGCCGCTTCTGCTGTCTGCCGGCACTGCCCAGGCTGAGCCTTCCGGCAAGCTAATTATCTTTCACGCCGGATCGCTGTCCGTGCCATTCGCCAAGATCGAAAAGAACTTTGAAAAGATGTACCCCAAAGTGGACGTGCTGCGAGAATCCGGCGGCTCCACCAAGATGGCCCGTTTGATATCCGAAGTGGGCAAACCTGCGGACATCATGGCCTCTGCCGACTATGTGGTCATCAACAAGAACCTCATCCCGAACTACGCTTCCTGGAACATCCGTTTTGCGGCCAACCAGATGGTGCTTTGCTACACTCCCAAGTCCAAGTTCGCCGACAAGATCAACGGAGACAACTGGGCTGAGATTCTCACCACCAAGGGTGTGGTCTGGGGCCATTCCGATCCCAACCTGGACCCGTGCGGTTACCGCTCCCTGATGGTCCTGCAGCTGGCCGAGAAGTTCTACAACAAGCCCGGCCTTTATGATGCTTTTATCGCCAACCGTCCCAAGAAGAACGTCCGTCCCAAGTCGGTTGAGCTGATCTCATTGCTCCAGTCCGGCCACATGGATTACGCATGGGAATACCTCTCTGTCGCTGTCCAGCACGATCTCAAGTACATCACTCTGGACAAGCACCTTAACCTCGGCGACTACACCATGACTCCGTACTACAAGGCTGCCCGCGTCCAGGTCACCGGCAAGAAGCCCGGTTCCTTCATCGAGCGCGTTGGCAAGTCCATCACCTACGGTATCACCAAGCTCGACAAGGCTCCCAACCCGGAAGCCGCCGATGCTTTCCTCGCTTACCTGTTCGCTCCCGATGGCGGCCTCAAGATTCTCAAGGACATGGGACAGCCCCCGTTCGTGCCGGTTCGCACCGATGCCGCTGGCATGGAAAAGCTGCCCACCACCATCAAGCCTCTGGTGACCATAGCCAACTAACCAATGCCTGATTCAGCAACCAACCGGGGGGGGATGTTCTCGTCCCTCCCCGGACGCATATTTCAAGGATGGATGTACGCCTCGGCAACGCTCGTGCTGCTCTTCATCGGGCTCCCGTTGGCCACCACCATTGCCGCGCCCACATGGGAAATATTTCTAGAGACCCTGACAGACCCGGACGTGTTAAACTCGGTCTGGCTTTCCATGTCCACCTCGGCCATGGCCGCAGGACTCGCCTTCGTATTCGGTACCCCTCTGGCCTACTTCCTGGCGCGCAGTGAATTTCGCGGCAAAAAATTTGTCGAAAGCATGGTGGACCTTCCCATCATGATCCCACATCCAGTGGTCGGCATCGCCCTTCTCAGCATCACCAGCCCCAACACCACCTTTGGAGCCTTCCTCCAATCCATGGGCATAGAAATCATGGGCACCACCACAGGCATCGTAGCCGTACTCGTTTTCGTGGGCATGCCGTTCTATATCAATACGGCAAAATCCGGCATTGAATCTATTCCTCAGCGTCTGGAAAACGTATCCCGCTCACTAGGTGCAGGACCGTCCGAAACATTTTTCCGCGTCACCCTGCCCCTGTGCTGGCGCTACATGCTGGTAGGCATGATCATGTGCATGGCCCGCGCCATCAGCGAATTCGGCGCCATCATCATCGTGGCATACCACCCCATGATCGCCCCGGTTCTCATGTACGAGCGATTCACCGCCTACGGTCTCAAATATTCCCAGCCCGTGGCCGTCATACTCATCGTGGTCTCCATGCTCTTCTTCCTACTCCTTCGCACCCTGTCCAATCCCGGAGGCAAGGAACGATGATTCGTCTCACCGACCTCCGCATGAACCTGCCCGGCTTCACTCTGGAAGACATCAATCTCCACATCAAGCCAGGTGAGTTCTTTGCCCTCATGGGCTCCACTGGATCAGGTAAAACGCTGGTGCTGGAAACCGTGGCCGGACTGACCAAGCTCGACAATGGCACTGTTCATATAGCCGAACGCGACGTCACGACACTGCCGCCCGAAAAACGAGGAGTGAGCCTCGTTTATCAAGACCACGCCCTGTTTCCGCACCTGACTGTGTTGCAAAACGTCATGTACGGCCAGCGCTACCACAACATTTCCAAAGCCGAAGGCAAAAGCGAAGCCCGCGCCCTACTTGATACGCTCGGCCTCTCCCGCCTAGAAAACCGCAAGCCCGGTCGATTGAGCGGCGGAGAAAAACAACGAACCGCTCTTGCCCGTGCTCTGGCATGCCGCCCGGACGTAATACTATTGGATGAACCACTCTCCGCTCTGGACCCGCAATTCCGTGGTGAACTGCGCCGCACCCTTAAAGATGTGCACGAAACATCCGGTGCGACATTCCTCATGGTGACCCACGACTTCACCGACGCAATGGTCCTGGCCGAACGCGCCGCTGTCATCAAGGATGGACGACTCCATCAGGAAGACACTGTTTCCAACATCTTCCGCCGCCCTATCACACCTTTTGTGGCGTCCTTCGTGGGTATGACCAACGTATTTCCGGCCACATACTGCGACCATGGCTGCTCGTTCGCCAAAGCGGATTTCAAGGATCTTGAAGAAGTCCCGGCATGGGCTAAAGGCTTTGCAGCCTTACGACCGGAAGATGTCATAGTGGGAGCCGCTTCGGACTTCCCTTCCGACTGGTGCATCTTGAGTGGGACGGTAGAGAGATTGGAACGAGTAGGGTTCACATGGTCGGCCACAGTGCTGTGCGGCGGCGAATATTTCACTGCCATGGTGGACCGCCACATGGTCCTCGGCCGAGGTATCGAAATAGGTTCAGAGGTGACAATGGGATTCTCCAGAGGACACCTACACCACATGCAAAAAAACGGCGATTAGCCCCGGCTTTGCACCTTTACATACAAAATCAGGCCAAGCATGGTCAGACCGATGCCGCCCCAGCCCAAAACACCGGGGGCAACATGCCCAAGCAGCACAGCTTCGCCAGCCAGAGAAAAAATCACTTCCATGGATTGCGTACAATCGGCTGCGGCTAGCTCTGCGGTGGTTTTTGCTTGATGCCGAGCATAAAGAAAAAGAGAAGTCGCGATAACGCCTGAACAAACTGCTACGATCGCGGTCTGCATCACTTGTCCGCCAGAAGGAGGCGGCGGCATGGTCACTCCGATGAGTATGGCCCAGAGCGGCAGAGAGCCAAGGGTCAACATCAATACACGGCAAACCGAATCATCCATGGCCGGATGGTCCATGACAGGAAGCCAGGATTTCTCCCCCTTACGCGCCTCCCAAACCAGTTGATTGCCAAAAGGATAGGCAAAAGCCGCAACCAGAACAGGCAACGCACCCATAAGCACATCCGACAGCTTAGCTGTAGTCGCCTGCTCGATGTTCACCAACACCACGCCAGCAAAAATCACCAACGTGAGCAGGATGGCCCGAAGCGGGACTCGTCGGCCAAAGCCGAGCAAAACCAGTGGCGTTGCAAGAATGGTAAGTTGCCACGTAGCAGCGACCACCCAGCCAGGCGTAAAAACCGAGCTGAATGTTATGAGCGCATAAAAAACACCAAAACCGACTGAACCCGCAATGGTCCAAAATATATAATGTTTACGATAGAGTTTGAGAGCATCAAGGCCGAGCCGCGCCTTGCCGGTCACGACAAGCCAGACAGCAAGAAATAATAGCATCCAAAAATATCGCAAGGAAGCCGACCACACCCAGTGGCCGCCCTCAAGGGACATGGCTCGATTAAATACGAAAGTGGAGCTGAAGAAGAGAGCAGCAAGAATGCCGACAAGCAGGATACGAAACACAGGATCCTCAGGATAGGGTATAAATCAGCGCTGCGCCGAGGATGCAAACCATGAGGACCATTTCCGGCAAGATAAACTTGGCGTGATCATCAAAGCCGAGTTGCTTTTCCAAAGCATAGTACCTGACCCCGGCAAAGAGGATAAGTAGCGGTCCGACAATGAAAGTAAACTTGCCAAGTGTGCCGAGCTCCTGAAGCAACGCTTCGGTCACGGCGCGATGCTGATTCGCCAAAAAGACATCCAGCTTCTCCAACAGAAAGCCGAACCCCATGAATGCGAGCGAAGTGCGACACCACGCCAGAAATGTCCGTTTGTTGGCCAGCCGAGTTCGAATTTTGCCAAGCTCAACACTTTCACGACTTGGATTTACTTGAAAATCATTCTGCCCTTCCATGCTTCCTCCAAGCTGCCGTTTACCATATCTTTCCAGCAAAGTCCTCTGCCCAACGGTTGACTTTGGCGATGCCTGGGGTAATGGTTGATTAACTCTGACAGACCCTCAACCACACCGACGGCACTATGAAATTCCCTTTCGTCAAGCAATCCACCATTGACCACTACAAAGCAACAAGAGCGGCAGGCGGTTCCTTCATGACCTGGCTGCACTCATATATTTATGGCCGCTGGATATACTACTACATTGGCCTCACCGGAGACAAAAAACCATGGTGGGGCCCTCTTTGGGTTCCCCTATTCGTCCTGATCAACTGGCACTCACCTTTCAAGCCGACCAAGGACAGCAAAACCGGTGATCCGAACCAGAAAAAGCCGACATGGGGTGACACCTACCACGCGAAACCTCTGCCTCTGAGTGAAGCCACCAAGCTGGTGCAACTCGACAGACCGGTGAACACGGAATTTCCGGAGCAGGTGCTTCCCTTCACTCGCGCCCGAGAGATAATACTTGAAAATCCCACAAAGCTGGCTGTCATAGATTGCCCCTGCCGATCTGCCATGACCAACCCGTGCACGCCCACAGATGTCTGCATCGTAGTGGGCGAGCCATTTGTCTCCTTCATGCGGGATCACCACCCGACCAAATGTCGCGAGATAACCTCTGACGAAGCCGTGCGCATTATCAAGAGCGAACAAGCCAAAGGTCATGTATCCCACGCCTTTTTTAAAGACGTTATGATGGGGCGCTTCTATGCCATCTGCAACTGCTGCTCCTGCTGCTGTGGCGCCATGAAGGCCCAGCGTCACGGACTGAACATGCTTTGCTCCTCCGGCTACATGGCCGAAATCGATGCCGATAAATGCGTTCGCTGCGGCCTCTGCGCCGAAAAATGCCAATTCAAGGCCATCGGTTTCAACAAGGAAACAGCCCTCATACGGGAAGCCAAATGTATGGGCTGCGGAGTCTGTTTACAGGCGTGTTCCAAAGATGCCATTACCCTTCGCCTTGCCCCGGAAAAAGGCGAGCCGATCATTGTCGATAAGCTTTAGCAAAAATCAAGCATTCCACATATAAAGACCGCTTTTTCAAGCGGTCTTTTTTCTGTTCTATTTATCGTAGATTTCTGCCTTAACATCTCCACAACCAATGGATAATTAGCTGAAAAGACTATCATTGTGCCAAACAAGACATAATTGAGTTTTTAAAAAAACAAGCATCATTACAGTCCACTACAACCAACCAATAATTCCCCATCCCCGTTCCGCCAATCTGGCACAGCCCTTGCTTTTCCTTGTTTGAAACAACCCCCAATCCAATAGGAGTGGAGACAAACAAATGCGTAAGGCGAGAAACAACAAGAGTAGACGAGGCTCCTCATCGGTGGAAGTAGCCTTACTGCTGCCCATTTTCCTTGTAATCATGATGGGCGTTATGGATTTCGCGCGTTTGTACTGGACCCAGTCTGTTGTTCGCGGAGCCGCCTACGAAGGCGTCAGGGCCGCCATCCTTGCTGAAACCACCGACACCCAAGTTGAAAAAATCATCCTGTCCGAACTCTCCATCGGCGGCGTCACTCAAGTCGCCTCTGTTACCGTGGGAACCCGTGAACCCAGACAGCCCGTGGATGTTACCGTTTCAGTTCCTTTCGATTTTTATGCCATAGATAATCTCATTCCGGCTCTCAACAACGTCAATCAAGTAAACGCCACAGCAGTCATGACACATGAGAGATAAGGTCATGCGTAAGGACAAGTCTCATAAACAAGGCAGTGCAGTTGTTGAATTTGCGCTGGTACTTGCCATACTGATGGTTCCGCTCATGGCAGGCGTCTGGGATGTATCAAAATTCATCGACATCAATCAGATCCTGACTCGCGCTGCCCGCGAGGGCGTTGTCTCTGCCTCACGCGGGCAAGATCCCACAGACATGATCAGGCAATATGCAGAGACCTCAGGTCTCATGTCTGAGAACCTGACCGTATCCATTGAATATGGAGCGGATGAAGACATCCTCGGCCAAGAAGTACGCGTCGTTCTGGCATATGATTTCCGGGGCTACACCATCTTCCCTTGGGAAGATATTATCCCGTCAGGATTGACCACCGCCGCCTCTGCCAAGATGGAGTGATAGAGACATGAAACAAATATTCAAGCGACTCATCCGTGACCAACAAGGCGTTGCCAGTGTAGTTGTAGGACTTTCCATGGCTGCCCTGCTCGGCCTCACCGCCTTGGCAATAGACATAGGCCAAGCCCATCTCAAGCGCGGCTCACTCCAAACGGCCGCTGATGCCGGAGCTCTTGCCGGAGCCAACTCTCTGCTGGCCGAAGGCGATGATTTTGAAGCCCTTCGCACCATCATCAAGAATTACGCATACAAAAATCTGGTCAATGAGGACAAACCAACTTTAGCCCTCACCGACGAGGACATTATTTTTCTGCGCGATGGCGTCCCCACAAACTACGAGCCAAACCAGGTTGAGATTTCAGTCACCCTCAGCGGAGAACGTAATAATCCACTCAAGCTGTACTTTGGCAAAATCATCGGCACTCCCTTCATGGATATACGTGTTGTTGCACGGGCTGGGCTCGTGGGTATTTGCTCCAGTAAATGCGTCAAACCGTTCGTGGTTCCCACGAAGTTTGAATGGGACGACCAGGCCGCCCCCGGAACCAAGTATTACAACAACGGCGAAATGGACTCCGACAGCCAAGCTGAGATCGATTCCATCAACATACTCGGCTACGACCAATCCGACGTGGGCACGCAACTTATCATCAAGCCGGGCGATCCAAGTCTGGCCATCGCCCCAGGCCAATACAATCTCGTAGACCTCCCCCCGGCCAATAAGGGCGATCCTGTGACCGGCGCCGATGCCGTTCGCGAAAACATTGCCGGATGCACAGGCTCAAACAGCGAGCACACAGTTGCTCCCTCTGATGAGCTACTGCTCGAACCAGGGAATTCTGCAGGTCCTGTCAAGCAAGGTACTACAAGGCTCATTAATGAAGATCCTTATGCATATTGGGACAGCTCGACCAACTCCATAGAAGGTAGTGTTCATAGCGATCCTCTGGACAGCCCGCGAGTCGCCATCATGGCCTTCTACGATCCGCGCCAACCACCTGTCTCCGGTAGAAATTCGATTATCGTATACGAGCTAGGTGCCTTTTTCATCGAGAGCGTAGATAGCGTCGGCAATGTTTCCGCCCGCTTTATGAATACAGTAGCCGTGGACCCGGATTCTTCCGACAGCGACGAGTGCATGCTGCGCATGAGCCGCATGATGCTCGACTCAAGCAGACAATAATCAAATACACCAATTTAATGAAAGCGCTCTTTCCGAACTCTCGGAAAGGGCGTTTTCTTTTATCGAACCAACTTGCAGCAGTCTGACCGCTCGACTATGCTTTCGTGAGATCAACGTTTTCCATGTCGGCGAAGCGGTCATAAACAGGCTCAAATCTGGATGGAAACAGTTAGCTTTGTAACGGATTTAAAGCATCCAAATGTAGAATTTTCTTTTATTATGTGACAAGAATAAGGAGCAATTACGATATCAAGGAGACACCGATAATGCTCATCTGCCGGTTGCTGCTCATATTCACCCTCATGCTGACCTGGACTCCGGCCATGGCCGCAGAACCTCTTCGCATAGGCACAGAAGGAGCATATCCGCCATTCAACTCAATAAATGAGAACGGCAAACTTGTCGGATTCGACGTGGATATAGCCATGGCCTTGTGCGATGCCATGGGACGCAAGTGCGTCATCCAAGCCATTGCATGGGACGACCTGATTCCGGCCCTGAATAACGGCAAAATCGACGCCATCATTGCCAGCATGGCCAAGACGCCGGATCGGGAAAAAACAATTCGATTCACGAACTTTTATTATCGCTCCCGCGCTTCCTTCGTGGGCAGTCCAGAGATCCATCAAACTTCCGACGAACAGGACCTCATGGGTAAAAGAGTCGCCACACAGGCCAACACGGTACAGGAACGATACCTCAAAGAGTCCTCCCGTAAGATTGAAACGATAACCACCACTGACACCATTGGCGAAGCATTCCAACTTCTCGCTACGGGCCAAACCGATCTGGTTCTTTCGGACAGCCTGATCAACTACGGTTTTCTCCAAACCGATGCTGGCAAATCATTTGATTTTGTAGGCACCCCACTTCCGGCAAGTGATCCATCCAGTTTAGCCTACATAGCCGTTCGAAGAAACGACAAGGATTTGGCAACCCATTTCAACTCGGCGCTGAAAGCCATTCGTCTCAGCGGGCGCTACAATACAATCAACCGTAAATATTTCCCGTTCTCCATTTACTAACCCGGTATCAGTATGAATGACACAAGCAAACAATCATACCGCCACAAGCCGGGGCTTGTTCCCACCACGGGCATATATGGCATTGTAGCCCTTATCCTTATACTGGCTCTAGGCCTTATTCTGACCGACTCCTTGAGTAAGATATCCAATCTTGCAACCTTCTCCCGCGACAAGGTTCTGCCCACCATCCTCAACAGTCAACGGACTGCTGTTAACCTCGAACGACTGGGGCGATTTGCTGAAATAGTCTACCGCTCGGAAGATGATCGCATCAGACGCCAATATAAACTGGCAGCGCGCATCCTTTCCCACGACTCCGTTTTCGAAGACAACATCGAGTTGAACACCAAGGTCATGGCAGCTTATCGGGAGATCGAACTGATTGCCGAATTACGAGACGACCATGATGCCTTCGTGGAGCGCTACGAAGAAAACATTCGTCGTTACCTCCCTGGCGGGGTGGACAGAAAAGTTCTTGAAACAATTCCCTCTAGTACGGAATTGACCAAACTGATGGCACAGGCTGACCGATCAACCAACATGATCGAGCTGTCCCAATTGAGGGCCACATTTGACAAGCGCGTCAAGTCCATCAAAATCACGACACCCGAAATCCGCAGAGTATTGGAAGATGCAGTTCTGCTTTTCAAGACACATCAGGATATCATGGTGACAGAACGGAGAGTGGAAGGACTTTGGGAAAAGGTTAACGATGAGTTGGAAACCATAGCCGCCAATCTTTCCTCTGAGGCTGCGGTTACTGCCGACGACAGCTTCACTTTCATTGCGGAAAAAGCAGACTGGGCCACATACACCAGTCTGCTGGCTGCTGCGACACTGATGCTCTCCCTGATCACCCTCCTCTTTTTTGCCCAGCGGAACATCGTGGCCCCCATCATCCGATCCATCGTGGGCCTCAACCAGATCAGCCGGGGTGAGCGTGATGTCCAATTGCCGGAAGAGCGGCTCAAGGAATTGGATGACATCCGATTGGCTGTGGAACGCTCCTCTATGCTCATGGCAGAATTGGCCGACAGGACTGCCAGTATGGAAGAAGCCAATCACAAGCTGGAAGAAGAGATTCAACATCGACAGAAAACACAGGAACTCCTGGCCGAGGCCAAAGAACGAGCCGAAACAGCTGACAGAGCTAAGTCTGATTTCCTTGCAGGCATGAGCCACGAAATCCGTACACCCATGAACACTATGATCGGCATGGGGGAGTTGCTTCTGGAGACTGACACCACCGCCAAACAGCGGGAATTCATCGCCAATCTGCAATCCTCTGGTATGATGTTGCTTGGCATCATCAACGACGTGCTGGATCTCTCCAAAATCGAAGCAGGCGAGGTTGAACTGGAGATTGTGGACATTAACCGTGACCAATTCATCGAAAGGACCAGACAAATAGTCGCTGGCCGTGCCGAGCTAAAAGGTATTGATTTCGTCATTGATATCGATGACGACGTACCGCAGGTCTTTCGTTGTGACCCAACGCGACTTCGACAGGTTCTAGTCAATCTCATCGACAACGGCGTAAAATTTACAGAAGAAGGTGAAGTCCGCCTCGCCATCCAACGAGATCTGCAAGAAGGGCCAAATGCTCTTGCTTTTGCCGTTATCGACACGGGCATAGGCATATCCGAAGAAGCCCAGTGCAATATCTTCCATCAATTTACTCAAGCGGACACCTCTACAACTAGAGAATATGGTGGAACAGGGCTTGGCCTTGCGATCTGCCAACGCTTAGTAGGAATCATGGGTGGAACCATTCAACTGGAATCCACTCCGGAGCAGGGAGCAGCCTTCCACTTCACCCTCATCTTGGAGCCACCGCTCAGACCCATAGTAGAAGTAGAAGATCACAGGCAAAAGGAACACCTCGCGCCCACAGGTCCGCTGGCTGACACCCCCCTGTCTATCTTGGTTGCCGAGGACTCAGAGTCCAACCGCGCCCTTATTGATCTCTATTTCAAACGAACCGCTTGCTCACTTGACTTTGCCATGGATGGCTTGGAAGCCCTTGATATGTTTTCCAAGAATAAATACGACCTCATCCTTATGGACATCCAAATGCCCGGCATGGACGGCTATGAAGCCACACAACAGATCCGAGCCAGAGAAAAAGAAATGGCAGCCCCCCCCATTCCCATCGTGGCGGTGACAGCCAATGCATTCAAGGAGGACCAGTTAAGAAGTCAGGCCGCAGGCTGCACCGACTATCTGGCAAAACCGGTAAGCAAGGCTTCCCTACTGGAACGAGTTGCATTCCATACACTGGGTGACGGAGACAATGATGCCTAACATGGTAAAAGTGGAAGCCCTGCTCGGAATGCACCCAAGAGATGCAGCCTTTCTCCACCCTCTCCCCGCTGCGGACGGCTCATTTTCCGCTCCCATAATTAAGGCCAATAAAAGAGCGGCTGATCTTCTCAAATATTCCATGGAAGAACTTCAAACCATGTCCCTGACCGACATTATAGGCTCCCACTCCATAGGGGAAGAGTTCACCCAATCCCTTCATCTGGAAGGTCATGCCCAATGCGAATCCATTTTCACAAACAAAGGCGGCGCCCCATTCCCTGTGGCAATAGACACACACCTCATCGAGACGAGCCACGAGAAACTATGCCTCACTACGGCCCGCGATATTTCCGAAACAAAGAATCTGGAAGACGCCCTCAATAAAGCCAGCGCCGAGATCAAGGTGGCCAAAGCGGCAAAGCATGAATTTCTGTCAAACATGAGCCACGAGCTACGCACTCCGCTTAACGGGTTTCTGGGCATGACTCAAATACTCATGGGTACGGAACTGACTGCGACCCAACGAGAATTTCTTTCCTTGTCCCAGGATGCAGCGAGGCGGCTAACTAAGTTGCTAACAGACCTGCTCTCACTATCAAGCGTGGAATCGGGCAAACTAGAAGCCGTACATACCACCTTTGAAGTGTATTCGACCCTGGATAGTCTGGTAGCCCCCCTGTCACGTCAGGCAATGGAAAAATCACTCACCCTTTCTCTGGACATCGCACCGAACGTACCTCGCAGCATTCGCGGCGACAGCTCCAAACTCAGGCAAATCCTCATCAACTTGCTGTTCAATGCCATTCGGTTCACGAATCAAGGCGAAGTTTCCTTGTCGGTCACCCTTGCCGCAGATACAGAACCATCCGACAACTGTAAGCTCCTCTTTGCCGTAGAGGATTCCGGCATCGGTATTCCCGCAGGAAAACAGGAATCAATTTTTGATAGCTTTACCCTGAGCGAAGACTACATGACCAAGGAATACGGTGGCGCAGGGCTAGGCCTTGCCATTTCCAAGCAACTTGCCAAAGTGATGAACGGCACCCTCGTAGTTGAAAGTATTCCAGGCCAAGGGAGTAAGTTCACCCTCTGCCTCCCCTTCCAGATTGCGGTGCACCCTTCGGTAAACGACACACCACCACTTTCCATCCTCTTGGCCGAGGACGAACAAGTGAACTCTATCATGGCATCGCGGATGCTCAAAAAAGCGGGTCACTCCGTTACTATTGTAAGCAACGGGCAAAACGCTATCGACACACTCATTAAATGCCACTTTGATCTGATACTGATGGACGTGCAGATGCCCGTAATCAATGGCATGGACGTAACTCGAATCATCCGCAGAGGCGCAGTGGAAGGAGTCTCAAAAGACCTCCCCATTATCGGACTGACCGCCTACGCTGCTGATGCCGATCGCAAACGATTCATGGATGCGGGCATGAACTCCGTGGTCACCAAGCCATTTGAAACGGCGGATCTTATCGATGCCATCGGCGCGGCCACAACCTAGCCTACTGAACCAAAGGCAGCCCTTGGACAACCCAACTCTTCACCCCATTCTTAAGGTGCAGAATTCCGGAAAAGCCCAATTCGCGAAATAAGGACATAGCCTTGGCGCTCCGGTTCCCTGACCGACAGTACACCAAGTAGGTGGCGTTCTTATCCAACTCGTTCAACTTCTCTTTGAATTCTCGCGAGTAATAATCAACATTTTTTGCGCCTTGAATGTGCCCATTCATGTACTCGGCTGGCGTTCTAATATCCAGAACCCGAACACCTTGATCTTTAGTCAACGCAGCCTGAGCCTGTTCTGCCGACAAATCTTTGAACTCCGATGGCGTCTCCGGGGTACAGCCAATCAAAGCCAACAGACACAATATGGCAATACAACTATATTTCATCATGAAGTAATCTCCTTTAGAGCAAACAATAAGGCCGCACACCTTACAGTGTACGGCCTTTATTATCGCAGACGTGGACGTTCTAGCCAAGCAGTTCGTTCACTTTCTTCATGATCTCAAAGGCGTCGCCCACATAAAGGACGTCGCACTTACCCTGCGCCCAACCGCAGCCAGCGTCGGTATTGATAGCGCGGCGCTCATTGACGAAGCGCCAGCCCACTACATGCGGCTCTTCACCGTGACAGCAAGTGGCAAGGCCTTTGGCATGACGCGGGGAGGAACCGGTCTGACCTACCTGATGCATATGCGTCAGGAAGGAGATGACCGCGCCGCCTTCACCGGAGATATCCACCAAAGACTTGGAGGAGCCGAGCGAAGACTTGGTGCTGGTGAGGAACTGAAGAATGATGTCTTCAGCCTCTGCAACATGCACATCGCCGTCAGCTTGCTTCTTGGTCCAACCAGCGCCAGTGACAAACAGGGTCTCTGCGTCAGGGCGGATGGTCTGTTCGTCCTCGGAAACGCACACCATGCCCTCAGGCTTGGTGCGAACGCCGGACAGATCCACTGCAACCTCTTCCAGTTCAGCAGAACCAGCGCCTTCAAAGGCGGCGGCGCAACCGGACTCCAGAGTCAGTATCCAGGGGCGCTCTTCGCGCGTCAGGGTGCCTTCCATGCGTTGGCGATAGAACCAACGTTTGGCAACAGGCTTGCCATCCACAGCTTCCAGGCCGGACAAGTGAGTGTCCACACGGCCATCCAGACGGATAGCCAGCCCGGGCAGCGCGCGGCTGTAACGGGAGGTGGCCGGAGCCACAACGATCTCAGCTTCACTTGCCTTGGCAATGGCCTCGGCTGCAGCCAGATCAATAGAATATACGCCATCATTAAAGACGGGACCAGTAACGGAGTAGAACTTGCCACCACAACCCGCGATGAAATTGGCAGCAGCAGTCACATCAGCGCCAACCAGACCAACGGCAAGGTCTGCGCCCATGCCTTCAGCCAGATTCTTGGCAGCGGTCAGGGTTTCCAAAGAAACCTTGGCAAGAGTGCCGTCACATTCAGTGTGTGTAATATAAAGTACAGTGCTCATTCTCGTATCCCCCTAGCCCTTGATCCATTCGGCGATTTCTTTGGCCATCTCTTCCACAGGGGCATCCTTCACAATGCGGGTCTCACGACGCTGCATCGGCACTTCCATGCCATCAAACTTCAGCGTGGAACCGGACAGGTCAGCAGGTTTGGCCTGCTGCAAGGCGGGCATGTTCTTCTGCATGTTCTGCATACCGATCTGCGGATTGTTCGGAGGCTCGGGAAGTTCGCCAGTGGCCCAACCCATGACAGCGGGTGCGCCATCCACGGTGGAACGCTGGTAAGAACCGCCTTCCACACGCTCAAGAATTTCAAGACCGGAGTCAGTGACGGTGAGCTTATCAACGCCCTGGAACTGTTCAGTCACGCCCTGCAACTCGCCCACCATCTGCATGACAGCACCGGAACCGCGAGAAGCAGACTGCCAGCCGCCGAAGAGCAGCATCTTGGACTTATCCAGACCAGCGATACCATCAATGGTGTCGGACAAAGTCTTGGCAGTTTCATAGCTGTCCTCGAAACCAGAGGCAGAGCCATCGGCCACGACGAGCTGGAAGGGAGCTTTCTGGGATACGGCCATCATGACCTGCTGGAGCTTGGCCTTGGGACCAAGTGCCACCAGCCATACCTGGGAACCAGGATTCTTGGCAGCCAGATCAGCGGCTTCGTAAAGGGCATGCCCTGCCCACGGGTCCAGCACAGCCGGAAGCATCATTTCATTCTGCAGAACAGGACCGTTGGGACCGTCCTGAGGTGCGAGCGTCTGGAGCGGGTCCGGGACGATGGAACCGCAGACCACGATATGGAAATCAGTGCTCATGGGTATTTCTCCTTAAGTTTGATGGCAAGGGCCCGCTTCGCGGGTGGCCTCCAACGGCCCTCCCATGGAGGCGCTTGCTCAGCGGGAGCCAAAGGTCAATACCTTTGTACTCCCATCTGCGCCTTACGGCGCAAGGTTAGTTACTTATAAATTTATTCTAGTTCTCTGCCGAATGCAGCCCACCAGAGCCGCCGCGGAACTTGACGTTGGTCCGTTCTGGGTCCTGATAGTTGGACTTGGAACAGTTCCACATACAGGCACCGCAGTGTACACATTTTTCCCGATCAAAGAGCGGGACGCCACCCTCAGGGTTGGTATAAATAGCCTGGCCGGAACATGCCTCAATGCACACTTGCTCCTTACAGGATTCGCATGTCCCCCTGTCGGCAAAGGTGACATGATCCGCATAACCGGGATTAGCCTGAACCTTACCGCCCATGAGAAGTGCATCCTGCTGAGAGACGAGCAGCGTACCATCCAACGGAATTTCGGGCCAGCCCACACGATCCATGAGAGCATCGTGCAGAGAGGAACCATTCTTGGCACACTCGGCGCGAATCTCAGCGATCTCCCCTTCCGGGATGTACCCTTTATAATATTCCTCAATAGAAGGAATACGATCCTGCGGCTTGACCTGCGTACCCGGCATATTGAGCGCGCCGCCGGACAAACCGGTCAGCCCCATGCCTATAAAGCCGAGCACCGGGGACTTGGTGAAACCGTCACGGGCTTTCTCCGCGACCTTGGCTTCCTCTTCCACCCAGGAGTCACGGCGTTTGGCAACGTAGGTCGCCTCAAGATTTTCCTTGGTAAATTCCTTGCCTGCCTTGAGCAACTCAATGACGGACTCGCCAAGCTGAACGCCTGTGGCCCATGCCTCGTCTACACCGGAGCCGGTCAGAACATTGGTGGAGCCAGAGCCTTCGCCAATACGGGCAAAGCCATCACCGCAAAGGATCGGTTCGCCACGCTTGCCGGACTCGTTGAGGGACTTGGCGCCCCAGGAACGCATGGTTCCGCCTTCAAGCCGCTTCCAAAGGTAGGGGTGCTGCATCCAGTGCTGCATGTAGCGGTAAGCGGTGCGTACCGGATTGTCGAACCACGATGGCACAAAGATGCCAAGGGAGGCGACATTGCCGGGGTACACATAAAGGAATCCAAAAATTTCAGGTTCGGGATAACCGATGGTGTGAAGTACGGTGCCGGGCTTCCAATCGCACCCTTCTGGCAGATCCACCACACACTTCATTCCCACAGCCCACTCACGAGCGTGATTGCCCTCGGGCATGCCCAATTCGCGATCGAGATGCTGGCCGACAGGGCCAACAGGACCGTCAGCAACAACGGTGAGCGCAGCCTTCATGTCCATGCCGGGCATAAAGCCAGCAGTAGGAGTACCGTCCTTCTCTACACCCTGATCAGCCATGCGCACACCCTTGACGGACTTGCCGTCCATGAGCGGCTCGGCCACCGGGCTGGAGGGCCAGATCTGGGCAAGACCGGTTCCCATCAGATTGCTGCCCACCCACTGGTTGAGCTGGCCGATAGAGAAGATCATGCCGGGATGCTTTTCCAGAAACGGCGGGATATACGGCAATTCGTACGCGCCATCCTTCATAAAGGAACCAAGTGCCTTGTCCGCCAGCTTGAAGGCAGTCGGACGGCGGCTGGCACCAACAGGATCGGAGAGATACAAGACTTTCTCTTCGGTCACCTCGTTGGACATGGGGATCTGAGAAAGATCGAGATCCGGGAAGGAGGCCTTGATGGCGCGGCCTTTGGTGACAACGCCGGAAACACCGAAGCCGATGTCGTCACCGCGTTCGTAGCAGATAACCTGTGGCGGCATGCCGGGCATTGCCTTGGATTCAGCAATAGGAGTGCCGTCTTCATTCATCAGGCCACGGGTGAGCGTGGTCAGGAATCCACCGGCAGCAGGGCCAAAACCAACACAAACGATATCGGTTTCCATCTCGGCGCGTGGCGTTTCATCACTCATTGTCTTCTCCGGAAATGGTCTTTTTTAAATATGGAAGCGAGAGGGGAGCAAATAAGCTCCCCTCTCGTTGTTGTCATTGTTAGCCCAGCGGGTAATCCAGGGCTTCCGGAATCATCACGTCAGCCATGGCGCTTCCTGCGCGATCCTTCGCCATACGGGCGCCGGACATGCAGATATCGACCTTGGCCTTGAGCTCGCGGAATTCGGCAAGATCATCGCGACCGCAACACTTGGTGGGTGCGTCTTCAATCTGGCCGGAGGGCTCGTCACATTCGCAAGTGTTGAAACCATACACCAATTCGGTACAAATACGGGCCACTTCACCGGCGGCGCGGGCAGCCTGTACGTGGCTCATGTCTTTGTAAAATGCAGTCAAGTCGTCGATACCTTCAGCCAAAGTCGGGGACATGGGGCCTTTTTCAATCAGCTCCATGACATCGGTGGCGAGGAAGTAAGGACCAAGAATCCAGCCAAGCGCATCGGCCATGGCAAAAGTCACACCCTGACGCTTGTTGTGATACAGCTTCTTGCCGTTATCATCCTTGGCGGTCTTGAGATGCTCCATGGTCCACTGCCACAGCTCCATAGCTGATGCCAGAACGTAACCACCCAAGCCCGGAACTTCCTTGCCTGCGCGCTGCATCTGCTTGATCCAGGCGGACAAGGTGTACTGGAAGACCTCGGAAGGCATGGTCATGGTCAAGTGGCGACGCTGCACAGCTTCCGGACCTTCGTAAGTAGCCTCAAGCTGGGTGTCGGACCATTTCTGCATGAGGAAGCCGGGGCAATCCTCGGTGATGCCGTAGCCGCCAACCAAGGAAACAGCTTCGCGCATCTTGTTGGCCCCTTCGCCAGTATTCCACAGCTTAACGCCGGGATTCAAAACGCCTGCCAGGGCTTCCATGTATGCGTAAGAAACGAGAGTATCATTCTTGAGTTCCTGATAACGAGCTTCGTCGCGCTCGCCAGCAGGAGCGTATTCGAGATCAATAAGTTCAAAGACCTGATCTTTCAGCTTGCGAAGTGCTGCCATCTGCTTGCGCGGAGAGGTCACACCCTGAGCTTCAAACTCCACTTCCTTGGCCTTTTCGATGGGATCGAATTCGTCGGCCAGGCGAGAAGCGGCAAATGCCAGAGAGCAGCCTGCTTCACCGGATGCCCAGACGTCTACGAGACGCTGCAATGCATCTTCATTGGACTGGATGCCTTTGTCGAAACGCGGGGAGCCTTCCTTGCATGCATCGCCACCACGGAAGCGGTTACGATGGTAGCGGATGACCGGCTCAACAGCCGACAGCAGTTTGACAGAAGTCATGAGGCCCACCGGGATGCGGGTACGGTGGAAGACAGAACCGATGATCTCGGAGTGATTATACTTGGGCACGATTACACCGTCGACCACGTCATAGCCACCGATGATACGAGAGGCGGGAACCTTGAGGTTCATGATGGGGTCGCGTGTGGAGGAAAGCTGGTGAACCATCTTCAGCGTGGGGGCGCCACGGTCAAAGATTCCTTCGTCAGTGTCCTCAAGGATGACCATGAAGGTGCCCTTGATGCGCTCGTCATTGGATTCAACGGCTGCGGTGACGAAGTTGGCAAAATCCATATTGGTAATGAAGCGGCCGCGCTTGTCGATCTGGAGCATCGGCTCTTCGTCGTCTGCCCAATCCGCTACGGTGGCCTTGCCACACAGCACGCCGGTATCCACTCCCACGTAAGGAAGCGGCTCGGTCAAAGCGAATGCGCCACGCCAAATTTTGCGATCATCGCCCGGTTGAGGCGGCACACATTTGGACATGTAAAAATCGCGCTGTTCAGCGGTTCCCTTCTCATGAATGGGAGCCAGAGCGAGGCAAGATGCCAGAGCCGAAGTCGCTGCACCAGCATCAACCCAGGCCAGCTCGAAAGCAACCAGGGCCAGTGCGAGATTCTTGGGACCTTCAATAAAACCACCCTGATGCGGGTCCATGAACAGAGCCGTCAGGCCGGACTGATCAAAGGCGGTGAGGAGTTCATTTTTCTGATCTGTCCATTCGTGGGTGTTGCGGGCACCCTCAGCCACGAGTTTTGCAACCGTGCTGCGCGCAATGGAGCGGGAGGACTGTACCGACATCTGCAGATCGAAACGTTCAGCGAAGCGCCACATGATCTGGCGGACGTCATCTCCCGGAAGAGTGCGCAATGTATACATAAATAATTCCCTGAGTTTAAGTAAATTCCGGAGTCTATGGACAATATAAATATAGTTCGCCACGATAGGGTATGAGAAACGTCTCGTCAAAGTTTTTTTCGGTTTTAAAACGACCGTTTAACCCGCGTGGTTGCTAGGTTTTCTCATTTTGGAGAATAGCTTCGACACCACCCAATCACATAGTAGAAAAATGAACAAAAGACAGGAGAAATCCCCCACATGATCAAGACCACCGAACCACCTTATTATGCAGTAATTTTTACGTCTGTCAGAACAGATATTGACAACGGCTATAATGAAACTGCAACCAGAATGATTGAGCTTGCACAGAATATAGATGGATTTCTCGGAGCCGAATCAGCTCGAGAAAAAGAGGGGATAACCGTATCCTATTGGCGTGATTTGGATGACATCGCGGCTTGGCGACGACACCCAGAGCATGTGGAAGCCCAAAAACGTGGGCGGAAAGAGTGGTATGAGAACTACACCACGCGAGTCTGTCTGGTGGAGCAGGAAAACAATTTTACGCGCTAAAAAGAGTACCGATAGTACTTAACATCCACATCCATGAGCGGAACGGAGTCGGGCACTTGCTCACGGGTCACTTCCGTAAACCCGGATTTCTCATAAAACCGATGGGCAGCGTGGTAGACATCCACAGTGCCGAGGTAAATTTCCTGAGCGCCTTTCTCTTCGGCCCATGAAAGCAACGTCTCCATCAGCTTGATGGCGATCCCCCGTTCCTTGCCACGGTATTCCTTTTTCACGAACATCTTTCGGAACGCGCACACGCCCTCACCAACATCCTTGAGAGCAATGGTCCCCACCAATTCGTCATTCTCGAAAGCGAGCCAGAAATTGCCCATACCCCCTTGATAGAAACCGGGGATATCGCGCAAATCCGGCTGCTTTTCAGCAGAAGTGGCAACGTCGAATTCAGCGATCTGAATGGAAGTGATGAGATCGATGATATCGTCTGTGTCGTGATTGTCGAAAGGTGTGATTCGCATCGTTTCATCCCGGTTATGCTATTCGAGTTGATTCAAATGTCAGGCATAAGGCCAAGCCAGGCCCAAAGCATATTGTATTAATGCAATGGAATTTATCGCAACAACGGCAAAGCCAGGGTGACCGAGACCGCCTAGATCCTTCTAGTAGCGACCCAGTCCAGCACCATAGTGGGATTAACCGGAACCTGCGTATTAAGAGCTTCCTGCGCCTTATCGAGTACCAGACCGATCTGGCGCATGGAGCGAAGATCGTGTCGCTGGGCGATGGTGGCGGAAAGCGGCGTACCGCACGAGCCGGACATGGCTTCGCGCAATTCGCGCTGCATGCCGAGCACCACCTGCATAGCGAGGTCCTTGTTCACAGACCCTTTGGCGGATGTACGTTCAAACCAGCCACGCCCGTTGGACCAAAAATTGACAAGCGCCGAAGTCCATTCGGTAATCTCGGGAGAGTTCTGGCGAATATCCGGCCACGCCAGGGTAATCACCCAGGAGCGGGACACCAGCGTCTCAAGAAGACGCTCTCGTTGCGGGGCTGCCAAAACAAAAACGTTGCCAGGGCGCGGTTCTTCCAATGACTTGAGCAACGAATTCGCCGCCTCAGTCATGAACATCTGTGCCTCGGCAAAGATGGACACGCGATAGCCGTCACCATTGGGCGGCTGGCCCCAGGTGCCACGCTGCTCGCGAATTGGAGCTACCTTGATAAGCCCTTCACGGCCATCAAAGAAAAGAAGGTCATTGAAGACAAGGTCCGCGATCTGCTTACACGCCGGACATTGGCCGCAAGGGATATCACCGGACGCGCAGTTGAGACGCATCGCCCAGTACAGGGAAAGGGCGACGCGGGTTTCCGCGTCGCCCCCTTCAATAACAATAGATTGCGGGGGATCGTGGGCAATGCCGTTGAGGCGCTGAATCGCATGCTCCTGCCCTACCAGGGCCGCCAGCGGATCACCTTTCAACGTCACGTTCCACTCCTCGCTTAGAATGTCTGTACGCGGTCCGGGCCAACGGAAACGATACCAACTTTAACGCCGGTAAGTTCCTCGATGCGACGCAGGTACTTAACTGCATTCTCAGGCAGTTCATCCCAGGAACGGGCACCAGTAATGTCTTCGTCCCAACCCGGCATGGTTTCATACACAGGCTTGACGTAAGCCATACCATTCTGCTCCTGCGGCGGGTACTCGACCTGCTCACCCTTGTAATCGTAGGCAACACAGATTTTGAGTTCCTTGAGACCGGACAGGACATCAAGCTTGGTGATAGCAAGCTCGGTGGGGCCGTTGAGTCGCACGGACTCTTTCAGCACAACGAGATCAAGCCAACCACAGCGACGCTTACGACCGGTGGTTGCACCAAATTCATGGCCCTGCTTCTGCAAATATTCACCATCAGCATCGAACAGTTCAGTGGCAAAGGGACCGGAACCCACGCGGGTGGTGTATGCTTTGACGATGGCGATGATGCGTTCCAGTTCGCGCGGCGAACAGCCGGAACCGGAAGCAGCATTAGCGGTGACGGTGTTGGACGAAGTCACAAACGGGTAGGTGCCGTGATCAATGTCCAGATGTGTACCCTGTGCGCCCTCAAAGAGGACAGAGCCGGAAGCGGCCTGAATGGCGGAAGATACATCACCCAGATACGGGATAAGACGTTCTGCCACAGCCTTCACTTCGTTGAACACGGTATCAGCGTCCATGGCCTCAACATTGTAAAGCTTTTCAAAGAGAACGTTCTTCTCTTCCAAAGCTTTGGCAATTTTGGCTTTCAGCAATTCGGGATCTGCGAAATCTCCAGCACGGATACCGCAACGATTCATCTTGTCCTCATAACAAGGACCGATGCCTCGGCCGGTAGTACCGATCTTGCCATCATCAGACTTGGCAGCCTCACGGGCAGCATCCATACGACAATGGTACGGCATAATGACTTGAGTCTTTTTGGAGATCATCATGCGGGAGGCGGAAACATCGAGACCTTTGGCCGCGAGCTTGTCCAGCTCCTGACAGAAAACGAACGGGTCCAGAACCACACCGTTACCGATGAGACACTGCTTGCCCTTATGCAGAACGCCGGAGGGAATCAAATGTAGAATGCATTCTTCGCCGTCCACCACAAGAGTGTGTCCAGCGTTGTTGCCACCCTGAAAACGAACGATTGCCTTGCAATCTTCCGCGAGGATATCCACTATTTTACCCTTGCCTTCGTCTCCCCACTGAGAGCCGAAAACTACGATATTGGCCATTGTATTGCTCCTTGGTAGCCGGAATAAAATCTCCGGCGAAATTTACGCGCACAAACGGTTATCATCCGTAAGTATATTTATATCTATCTGTCAACTGCGAGAGACAGGGAATTATTTCTTATTTTTCGGAGTAAGAGTCAGCAGTTTGCCCTTGCGCTCCTGCTTTTTCGCTTCAAGCTCGACATCCACCAGCTCTAGTTCCGGTTCGACTTCCGCTTGAAAAGGCACCTTTTCAGGCGCGGTCAAGGCCGTCAGATCGATCTCCTGCTGCGGGTCATTAGGCATGCGAGATTGAGCCCAATTGTAGTTGAAAAGCTGATTTTTCAGACGGGTAGATTGGATAAGGTTGAAGACCAGCACAGCTTCCTCCCACCTTTTGGTAGGCTCGAAGTGAGCGACCTGCTCAGCATACTTCTCCCACAGACTCATGAGGGACGCCTCATCAAAGGCGTTGATCTGGCGAGCGATTTTGAGAAGCGCCTTTTCCATATAACTCTCAGACATGCTTATTCCTTGGATTGTATTCGGCGCACACGCCGGGATGTTACCCATAGCAAAATACAGCACACCCGCCAACGCAAAAAATCGCCCCCTGCCGAAACAGGAGGCGATATATTGATCTTAAGACGAAGCTTAGCTGATTACGCCGTCAAATAATGGAGACAACTTATGCATCCATTACTTCGGTTTGATCGGACATCTCGCGGATAACGCCATCCAACTCTACAGCCAAGGCGGCCATGGATTCAAGACTCCGGGCAGCTTGAGCCATGCCACTTGCCGTTTCAGAAGCAACCTGCGTCACATCAGCAACGGCCCGGTTGATCTCCTCACTGGCCGCAGACTGCTCTTCAGAGGCTGTTGCAATGGAGTCCACCATTCCAGCAGTTTCCCCGACAATACTGACAATCTCACTCATAAACTCGCCCGATTGACTTGCGGCTTCCGTGGATTTGACGATGTCCTCTACAGAGGCCTCGACTGCTTTAATATTGCTGCGCGCCTGCTCCTGAATGGTGCCGACTGCGTTGCCAACTTCTTTAGTGGCGTCCATGGTCTTTTCTGCCAACTTGCGAACCTCGTCGGCCACAACCGCAAATCCGCGACCGGCTTCTCCTGCGCGAGCTGCTTCAATTGCAGCGTTAAGAGCCAACAGATTGGTCTGGTCTGCGATATCCGTAACAACATTCATGATGTTGCCAATATTTTCTGCTTGTTCGCCCAGCTCTGCCATGGAGGAGTTAAGATCAAGAATCTGGACCTTGATCTCATCGATTGAAACCACAGCAGCACGAACCCCGTCCGCGCCGGTCTGTGCGTTACTCCTGGCATGGTTGGCCGCTTCGGCTGCATTAGATGCATTGCGAGCAACTTCCAAAACAGTGGCATTCATTTCTTCCATGGCCGTGGCAGTTTCTGTCATGCGGTCACGCTGAACATCGGTGCCATTATTAACCTCGTCCACTTGGGCTGCCAACTCGGAAACAGAATGAGCAACCCCCTGGGAAATGGAACGGGCCTGTTCGGCGGCAACAGACATGGTGGAAAACAATTCCTGAATCTGCTTCTGCTTTGCTTCAGACTCGGCCACGGCTTTCCGGGCTTCATCAGCATTCTTTTGTGCCTCTGCGCCCTTGGTTGCCACCTCGGCCATGTTGGTTTTAAGATTCGAAACCATGGTTTCCAGAGCTTTTTTCAACCCGTGCAATTCCTGAATATATGTACCTTCGGCTTTAGCATCGAGGTCCCCTTGAGCAATTCTTCCAGCAAAATCTTTGAGATTCTGTAGCGGGGCTGTCAGATACTTGTTCAGGGCAAATAAAACGAGCAGCAAAATAACTACACCGATAGCAACACAAATTGCCTGGCTCAGCAGCAGAACGGTCACCCTGCTCTCAGACTCCTGCTGCATCATGACTACGGCAGCATTCATCTTCTTCAGCACTTCAACACTCTTCTTGGAGACCTCAGCCGCACGCGGACTCCCCGTGGCAAGATCATCCTCAATGAGTTTTTTATATCCACGCCACGCCTGCTGAACTTTATTCAACTGACCAGCCACAGCCTGACTCGCACCAGGCAAAACTGCCATCGGGCCAGACAAATCCAGAGTCAAGGGTGCCGGACCGGAATCTGACAAGGCACCCAATGTCTTTTCGAACACCGCAATAGTATTGGAAATTTGTCCTTTTGCCGCACCATCCTTGGTGTGACCATATGCCAACAACTCCTTGGCCAACTTCTGACTCAACATACGCTGCCGGCCGGCTAGGTTAATCACCAGGCTATCGTCTTTCTGACTAGTGGTGACGACCCAGGTCGCGGTCAACATCCCGACAGTAATCAAAAAAATTAACGAAGTTGAAAGGATGAGGCGATATTTTATATTCACGAGCCCTCCACGGTCTCAAGATACGACGCTTGGCGATTTTAGCATTTCAATATTAACAATGAACTCCATAACAAGTAGGAATTATACCTATCTAAGTGAAAAGAAGCAATAAAAGAGTCTCTCCCTTTTGAGGAGAGACTCTTTTATTTAATATTCCTGGATGAAACTAGAAACGCTCGAATTCGCCGTCTTCGTCCATCCCCAGAGCAACGCCTCCAGAAGGCTGGGTAGGCTGCCTGGCTTCTGCCAGTGGCGTGGGGTTTGATGGACGCGTATCAAACGCTGGCTGTATGGGCTGGGGCATAGCTCCACCATAACCTTCCAGCTTGAAGAAGCGAATGGCTTCCTGCAACTGCACAGACTGGCCGGACAATTCTTCTGCCGTGGACGCCACTTCCTCAGATGCGGAAGCGTTCTGCTGAATCACCTTGTCCAGTTCATGGATTGCCCGGTTCACCTGTTCACCACCGTCGCGCTGCATGTTACTGGCTGCGGCAATTTCCTGAACCAGCCCGGCAGTCTCCTGGATATCCGGCACAATAGTGCTAAGCAACTCGCCCGCCTGCTCTGCCACATCCACACTGGAAATGGACAACTCGCTGATCTCGGCGGCAGCGGTGCCACTTCGCTCAGCCAGCTTGCGCACTTCAGCGGCAACCACGGCAAATCCCTTACCGTGTTCCCCTGCACGAGCCGCCTCGATGGCCGCGTTCAGTGCCAACAGGTTGGTCTGTCGAGCAATTTCCTCAACAATCTGGATCTTATCGGCAATCTGCGTCATTGCCTCAACAGTCTTGGCAACAGCATTTCCGCCCTTCTTGGTATCCTCGGCAGCCTTGACGGTCATGCTATCCGTGGTCTTGGCATTATCAGCATTCTGCTCAATAGATGATGTCATCTCTTCCATGGATGCAGAAACCATCTCCACGCTGGAGGCCTGTTCTGTCGCTCCCTGCGAAAGCTCAATGGCGGAGGCAGCCAACTGCTGGCTACCGGAAGCCACCTGCTCTGTAGCAGAAGACACATCCTGCACCACGTGTCTTAATCGAGCGATCATATTGGACATGGCATGTGAAAGCTGCCCAACCTCATCCTTGCTAAGAACTTCAACATCATGAGTAAGATCACCTTCAGCCATATAACTGGCCACTTCCACGGCCTTCTGGAGCGGAAGAACCATACCGCGAACAACCCAGACCACGACCATGATAATCAAGCCAATTCCAAGAATGGTGGGTATAAGAATCTGCCACCGGAGCGAGGCCACCTGGGCATCCACGTCATCGACATAAATGCCACTACCCACTACCCAGCCCCACGGCTTATAGAGCTTGACGAATGAGACCTTGGGCACCGCTTTGTCCGAACCAGGCTTGGGCCATTTGTAATCAACAAATCCCTGACCCGACCGCTTCGCTACAATAACAAATTCCTTAAATATATAGACGCCGTTCTCATCTTTGAGATCACCCACATTTTGGCCATCCAAAGCAGGCTTCACACCGTGCATGACGACCACATGATTCAGGTCGTTGATCCAAAAGTACTCATTCCCCTTGTAACGGAGTTCCCTAATCTCACCCATGGCAAATTTTTGAGCATCCTCTTTGGTGGCCTTACCGGCTGCGGCCTGGCTGCCCCAATAGTCAATAACTCCATAAGCGACTTCCACCACACTTTGCGTGGCGATACGCTTTTCGTCCATGAGAGAAGACCCCACAACAGGGATAAAGTAACCAAGCAGCCCACCAAGAACGAGAACCACAGTAGCAAGGAACAAGCTCAAAACCTTGCTTCTCATGCTCCAATCTCTGAATTTCTTCATGGCATCCCCCCCTTTTTTTGTTACGACAATCCACGCGTGCCATGATTAAAATACGCTAATTAAGCCAATTCATAAAAACCATGACACAAATACCATGTAACGAGAATGATAAAATGCTTGTTTACATCGTACTTCATTATATTATGTAGGATTAACGTCCCCCATCGAAGCGACCATTGTAGCTGCGGTCCTGAACATGGAACAATTGCCCGCCGTGGCTAGCTGTGATAACACCGCCGCCACCTTCACAGGAATCATAGGGAGAGAACCATGAGCGATTTGAAAAAAATGTACCACACCCTCCAGCAGGACCCGTTTCCTGCTGACCTCAAGCTGACCCTGGGCGACCAGGAAATAACCTTCAAAAAACGCACCTGGGATATCGACGGTGAGACCAAAGGTCTTAGATACGGCGAGAACCCGGACCAGCCTGCAGCCCTCTACGAAGCAGTGGAAGGCCATCTTGAAGTAGGCGGCGTCAAATTCATCGGCGCAGGACAGGGACTTGTTTCCGCTCTCACCGAGGAGCACATGCTCCAGGCGGGCAAGCATCCCGGCAAGACCAATCTGACCGATGTCGACAACGCACTGAACATTTTGCAGTACCTTTCGGCCAAACCCGCCGCACTGATCCTCAAGCACAACAATCCGTGCGGTGCTGCCTGGACCGAAGATGGCGTGGCCGAAGCATTCCGCCGCGCTTTTGAAGCCGACCGTATCGCCGCCTTTGGTGGAGCCGTGGTCGTCAACCGCACCCTGGACCTCGCCACTGCCGAGCACATCTCCAAGGTGTATGTTGAAGTCGTCGCTGCCCCGGCTTTCGAGGCTGATGCGCTGGAACTGCTCAAGAAGAAAAAGAATCTGCGCATACTCCAGATTCCCGGCATCACCGAGCTTAAAGAGCTGGCCCAACAGCCGTTCCTGGACATCAAGTCCTTGTCTGACGGTGGCATGGTGCTCCAGTTCTCTTTCAGGAATGCCATCCTTTCCGTGGACGACTTCATTGAAGGTAAAGCTGAAAAAGACGGCAACGTCTTCCTCGCCCGTACTCCCTCCAAGCAGGAAGCGGACGACATGCTCTTCGCCTGGGCCGTTGAAGCAGGCGTGACCTCCAACTCGGTCATTTTTGCCCGCGATGGTGTCACTACCGCCATTGGCACTGGTGAACAGGACCGCGTGGGTTGCGTTCTTCTGGCTACCACCAAGGCTTACATCAAGTACTCCGACCTGCTGGCCTCCAAGGAACTCGAAATGTCACTCTTCGAGCTGAAACTGGCCGCCATCAAAGATCCGGAAATGAAAGCCAAGCTGGATGACATTCAGAAGCGCACCGAAGAAGCTCGCGGCGGCCTGCCCGGCTCCGTGGTTGTTTCCGACGGGTTCTTCCCGTTCCGTGATGGTGTAGACCTCTGCATCGATCAGGGTGTCACCGCCATCGCCCAGCCCGGCGGCTCCATCCGCGACAACGAAATAATCATGGCTGTCAATGAAGCCACTCCGCAGGTAGCCATGGTCTTCACCGGCCAGCGCTCCTTCAAGCACTAGGCAGAGACAATACAATAAAAAAGACTTCGCCGAACACTGGTTCGGCGAAGTCTTTTTATTCTCTAACAGATGAAGACTACCGCTTGCCGGATCTTCCGAAATAGAGCTTCATGATAAGGACGGGAATAGCCAGACTGAGAGTGGCAATGTTGGCGAATATGATGGAAAAAGAATCCATCAGAAAGCCGTAGACAAGCCACAGACTCAAGCCCAGGCAAAAGAGCAGGTACATGCGAAGTGAGATGTCATCCACCGACCTGGACTTCCATGTTTGGATGACCTGAGGAAGAAATGAGATCGTCGTACAACAACCTGCCACGACACCGAGTATTTCGAGACTTTCCTTGTTCATGATTTGCCTGTACACCTGCCCACTTACGCTGGCAACCGTTTCATGATAGGAAACGAAAAGATTTTCACGACAATAATAAAGAAGCATCCATGGCGAAAAAAACGACCCTCACTCCCACACTACGCCCCGGCACCGTGGTGGAATTAATGCACGGCGACCAGCCCCAGCTTGCCTGGGTTCTGGAAGAAGTATCAGGCAAACTCCGCATCCTGACCATCAATAAACGAGAGATGAAGCTCCCTGCCGCCCGGCTTTTACCGTGGTTTGGGCCAGTCATGAACGCGGAAGTCAATCGCCAGGAAATTCAGGATATTTTAAATACCCATCAAGAAAAACGGGGTGAGATTCAGGCCGGACTCGACGTCATGGAGCTGTGGGAACTCGCTCAAGGAGAACTGGAAACAGCACCCCTCTCCTGGTTCGCCGGACTACTATGGGAAGACCCTGGAGCGGATGAATTAGCCGCCCTTGGCCGCGCCATGCTCGGAACCAAGACCCATTTCAAATTTCGTCCGCCCAACTTCGAGATATGGTCCGAGGAACAGGTGGAGAAGCGTATGCGTCAGAAGGCCGAGGAGAAGGAGCGCGAAGCGGTTACAGCCGCTGGGCAAACTCTCCTCAAGGAACTCTGGAATGCCTACACTCAGGGGCGCACCCCCAAGCTGCCAGCATTGGATAAAGAATTGGCCACAGGCATCGCCGCCATTCTCAAAGGCAAGATAGCTGAAACGCTTGACGAAAACGAACGTAAGATATGGACAGCCATTTCCAAAGGGCTGCCCGATGTCCAGCACATAGCTCTGATCCTAGCCCAGTCCTGGGGTGTGCTGCCACGCCACCACAACTACCTTCTTGATGAGGCCGAATACGAGTGGGGCAACCAGTGGCCTGAATGCTTTTCCAATGAAATCAAAGAAATAGAAAGGGCCTTTTCCAATCAAGCGCAAGAACCGGAAGCAGAGCCATTTGTTTCAATCGATGCCATCACTACACGTGATATTGACGACGCCTTCCGCATCGTCCGTGATGGTCCCGACTACGTACTCTCCATCGCCCTTGCACGCCCGGATGCTCATTGGGAATTCAATTCTCCGCTGGACCGAGCCGTCATGAACCGCGCGACCTCACTCTATTTGCCCGAGGGCACTGCGCACATGATGCCCGAGGAATTCGGCATAGGTCTCTACTCCCTCATCGCCGGAGAAAATCGCCCTTCCATGATCGCTGACTTCCGTCTTGACGGAGACGGCAACCTTCTTTCAGTTACGCCCCGTCTGGCATGGATCACGGTTGAAGCCAACATTACCTATGAAGATGCGGATGCCTCCATCAAGGATGCAACTGATGAGTCCATGGTAATGGCCCACGAATTAGCGGAAAAGCTCATTGCCCACCGTATCAAATCCGGCGCGTGCGTTATCCGCAAGCCCGAACCTATCGTCACGGTGGACGGTGATCCCGCTGACGGCAAGGTCGACATCAGCCTGAAAGAAGAATGCCCCCGATCCGAGTTGGTCATCAGTGAATTCATGATCCTCGCCAACTCCGGTATGGCGTTCTGGGCCAGAGACAATGGCGTCCCGCTCCTGCACCGGACCCAGGACATAGCCCTGCCTCAGGAATCCGCTGGCATCTTCACCGATCCCGCCAAAATCCTGCGAGCGGTCAAGCTTCTGTTGCCCCCGTCTCTGGACACTACGCCCAAGCGCCACGCGGCTCTCGGCGTTTCTGCCTATGCGCCCATTACCTCACCCCTCAGACGCTACACCGATTTCATCAACATGGCCCAGGTGGCAACCTTCCTCACCGATGGAACGCCCCGTCTGGATACCGACGAACTGGATAAACTTGCCACTAATCTGGGATTGCGCATCAAGGCTGTATCCACAGTGCAACGATTCCGCCCGCGCTACTGGAAGCTAGTCTATCTTGCCAAGCAACGGAAATCGTTCCAGTCCGCCGTCATTGTGGATGATAACGGCCCCATGGCAACCCTCGCCATGCCGCATATCCAAGTAAACGTGCGTGCGCCCAAGAAACTGCTCGGCGACAAGCTGTATCCCGGCCAACAATTCCAAATTAATTTCAGCCGTATCGACCCGCTCACCAACGAGATCAAGATTGCCGAGGCGCTTGAAGAGTAGCCTCTTCCAATCGCCCCCCAAAAACGGTACAAGCATTCTAGAAATTAACTCTTGGGAGAACACCATATGTCCGTCATCGTCTGGTCCATCATCGCTTATGTACTCGGCTCCATCCCCTTCGGGCTGGTCGTTGCCAAATCTTTTTGCAACCTCGACCCGCGCGAGGACGGCAGCCGAAACACCGGAGCCACCAACATAGCACGGCTGTGTGGCTTCAAATACGGAGTCATGACCTTGGTGCTCGACGTGTCCAAAGGATTTATCCCAGTGCTGCTGGCCGATTCCTTTATCCACTCCAACCTCGGACTTTCCATCGTACTGCTGGCTGCCATTTTCGGCCACGCATTCTCCTGCTTCATGAAAATGAAAGGCGGCAAGGCTGTAGCCACCACCGTTGGCGCATTCCTGGCAGCCTCCCCTGTGGGCGGTGTCATCGCAGCGGCATCCTGCCTCGCAGTAGTTGCTCTATCCGGCCACGTATCCATGGGCTCCCTGACCTTTGCACTGGCTCTGCCCGTATGCATGCTGATTACTGGCAACATAGGTCTGATTCCGGCAGCTTTGATCGTCATGGTGCTCCTCTTCTGGAAGCACAAGGAAAACATCCAGCGCCTTGCCAAGGGCGAAGAGAATCCCTGGCTTAAAAAAGACTAAATTATGTCCGATTCTCCCAAGCGGTATGCGATCTATTCGATCATCGCTTCGGTGATCACCTTGGTACTCAAGTTCAGTGCCTGGGCCATGACCGATTCAGTCGGCCTGCTTTCTGACGCCACAGAATCCATCATCAACGTGACCGCCGCTGTCATGGCACTCACGGTTATCACCATTGCCATGCGCCCGGCTGACCCAGACCACACCTACGGTCACGGCAAGGCAGAATACTTCTCCTCCGGCATCGAAGGCATACTCATCATCATTGCGGCATGTGGCATCGGTTATGCTTCTGTTGAACGATTCATCAATCCGCAACCGTTGGGCAATCTTGGCATTGGACTTATCCTCGCCCTGCTCGCCTCGGTTATCAATTTCTTTGTTGCCAAGACCATGCTCGGTGCAGCCAAGCGGTTCGATTCCATCACACTTGAAGCGGATGCCAAGCATCTGCTCACCGATGTCTGGACCTCTATCGGACTGGTGGCGGGCCTATCTATTCTGCTCATCGCGCCACAATGGCAGGTTCTAGATCCCATCATCGCCTGTCTCATGGCCGTCAACATCGTCTTTACAGGCGTCAGTCTTGTGCGCCGCTCTATCGGCGGTCTTATGGATGATGCATTACCTGAAAAAGAACTCAGGATAATCGCCGATGCTATCCGCAAACATCAAGGGGACAAGTCCACATTCCACGAGCTCCGCACCCGCAAGGCTGGAGCGCACAGATTCATTGATTTCCACCTGCTCGTACCGGGTGAGACATCCGTGTTTGAGTCACACGATCTCTGCGAACTTATTGAAAATGAGATTGAAACAGCCCTGGAACGGGCCGAAGTGACCATTCATGTAGAGCCGCTCGAGTGCGACACTTCATATGATGCAAGTGGCTTGAAAGGATCTTGTGAAGATTGTTTTGACGGGTAATCGACAGATTAATCAGAATAGAAGAACGCCTTCGGCGGAATGAACAAGAGAAGTCTTCTCTAGCGGGTGTTGTACAGTGCTCGCTCCTCGAAAAGAGCTGAAGGCCACCAACATAAGCGGCCTCCTTCTCTTCCCTACCAACTCACACTACCAAGAATAGCTTCCACCACCGGCTCCAACGTCTTGCGCTTAACAGCCACGGCAGGAATGCCGTTTGGATAGACATTATTCATGGCATCACGCCCTTCAGCGTTGAGCTTATCCCACTTGTTGAGAACGAGAATAGACGGAATCTCGCCCAGATCCATCTCCTGAAGAATAGAGCGTACAGCGTCCACCTGCTCCTCGACTTCGGGATGCGAAGCATCGCAGACGAGTACCAACAGGTCAGCGGACTCCAGCTCTTCCAATGTAGCGCGGAACGCCTCTTTCAAATCTGGCGGCAAACGGCGAATGAATCCAACTGTGTCAGTCAGCACCACCTCGCGTTCCTGCGGGAAACGAATACGGCGGCTAGTCGGGTCCAAGGTGGCAAAGAGCTTGTCCTCGGCAATGACCTTGGATTGAGTGAGCGTGTTAAGCAACGTGGACTTGCCGGCGTTGGTGTAACCCACCAAAGAGACAATGGGCAGCCCGGCTTTAGCACGGCGCTCACGGGTCTGGGTGCGGCGCTTGCGAACCTGCTTCAACTCTTTCTTGAGGCGCGTCAGTCGATCGTTGGCGCGACGACGATCAATTTCAAGCTTGGTTTCACCCGGTCCACGACCACCGATTCCACCCATGAGACGAGACATGGCGCTGTTCTTACCAACCAATCGCGGCAGAGTGTACTTGAGCTGCGCCATCTCCACCTGGAGCTTGCCCGAAGCGGACGTGGCGTGCTGTGCAAAAATATCAAGAATAAGCTGAGTGCGATCAAGAATCTTGCGCTCAGTGACCTGCGCTAGGTTGCGTATTTGGGTCGGTGAAAGTTCCTGATCAAAAATGATAACAGATGCGTTGGCCTGGAGTGCCTTTACCTCCAACTCGGCCAACTTGCCCTTACCCATAATGAACTTGGGATTATGCTTGCGCACCCGCTGAATCATGGACCCGGCAGCGACCAAGCCAGCGGTGTCTGCCAGTTCAGCTAATTCTTCCAGAGAAAGTTCCTGCACCGGGCGCGGCGTCTTGTCCACGCTCACAAGCAAGACGCGATTCTCGTCAGATTCACGGCCAACGCCATCCATCTGACGGGAAAACTCATCCTCCAGCGCATCCACGACCTGACCAAGGTCAATATCCATACGATCCCATCGGACCGGAGGAAGAACCTCATAGCTCTTGTCGTCAGCATTGGGCGGAAGCAAATGTGCTGCCTGCGCAACGTCCGGAAATCCATCCCGCACATTGAGAGCGGTTATGGAATCAAGACGCAGGAAGACCATATCCATAAGGTCTTCCTGCGACAGGGATTCATCACTGAGATGGGTATGGAGCAGTCGAAGCCCGCGCAAACGGCCGGAACTGACACGCTTACGAGGTAATTCCGGGATGTAAATGGCCCGGTTGTCGCCAACAATCACCATGGCAACATGGCCCTGACGATCGATCAGCAGACCGATCTGGCGACCTGTGTCTGCAGAAATCTCGGCCAATTCCCGTGCCTGCTCATTGGAATAGTTTCCATCAGTGGGAAAGTGCCGCTGGTGCAGGCGCGATAACCGCTTAATCTGGTTGGGCTTCAACCCTTGCAGGTTGCCCTTGGGCTTCTGGGCTATGGGGTGCTCCTAAGCGTCGTTTTCAGACAGGTATTTGGTGATCATGGCATCATATTCACTGACAAGCTTGAATGTCAGTGCTGCCATTTCCTTACGGAATGCCAGGCTGATGCCACCATTTTCCTCGATCTCCTTCTGCACTACCGGGTAGTACTGGGGATCGGGAACCACACAGATGGAGTGAAAATTCTTGGCAGTAGCACGCAACATGGTGGGGCCACCGATGTCGATCTGCTCGACAGCAGCTCTGAGGTCCAGCCCCTTGGCTACGGCGTCAGCAAAATTATAAAGATTTACGCAGATCAAATCGAACGGCTCGATACCGAACTCGCGCAAAGTCTCCATGTGGTCGGGGTCATCCTTGTCGGCAAGGATACCGCCATGGATGTTCGGGTGGAGCGTCTTGACGCGGCCACCGAGAATTTCGGGAAAATCGGTGATGTCGCTGACAGAAGTAACGGGCAGACCGAAATCGGCCAGCATCTTCTTGGTGCCACCGGTAGAAACCAGCTCAGCACCATTGTCGACAAGGAATTTACCGAACTCGGCAAGCCCGGATTTATCAGTAACGGAAAGAATAGCCTTCCTGACAGGCAAAAGATCCATAGCACAGCCCTCGCTTATTGTTTTGAGTGGGAGTGCCAGATTTAGAGCCAGAACGCAAGTTTCGCATCTTTCCGAAAAGCCTGTGCGAAGCTGAAAAGCATACAAAGACAATACACAAAAAACGACCAAGTCCTTCGCGTATTCACATACACGAAGCTTTGCTTCTTGAAGATGCCTAAGAGATTAGACCATGCAGGCTCTTACGTTCGCCAGCAAGTCACTCAACTCAGCTATCGCCTTCATATCCAAGGCCTTGACCTGAGGCTGATTTCCCGTCCACCCGCACAGCAGGCGGACAGGAAACCAACGGGGAGGGGAGACCTTCGTTAAGACTGGATCGTTTCCAGCATTTCGGTTGCGTCTTCGAAGTCAGGATTCATCTCAAGAATCTTCTCAAGCTGTTCCGTGGCTTTGTCCTTCTGTTCAAGAACGACGTAACAGCCAGCCAGCGAATAACGGACTTCGTGCTTGTTCGCATCGACTTCGAGATAATTCTCGAGATGCTGCACGATATCAGCGACACGATCCAGTTCATGACCGAGCCTGATCAAGGAGAACAGGGCGACCATGTTTTCAGGATTAATTTCCACGGCTTCAATGAACATGGAAAAGGCTTCTTCTTTTTCGCCATTTTCCATGCGAATAAGCGCGATCCCGGAAAGACTTTTGTCAGTCGGCTCGATTTTATGAGCCTTCTCATACATAAGGATGGCGTCGTTAAGTTCACCGCGTTGAACGGCAACAGTTGCCAGACCCAGGTACGGGTCCGGATGAATGCCATTAGAGCTGACGGCTTTTCGATAATACTCTTCAGCCTTGTCCAGCTCACCCATGAAAAGGTAGCATTCGCCTAATTCTTTGTTAATTTCATAATCAAGATGTCCACTCATGTCGTTCCCCTCCATTTCTCCTTTACCCGCAGGGCGGGTCGAAAAGATATTCACAGACCACTAATTGGCCTGCGTCCATTTCTAGCAAGCCGTGTGCCAAAGCACTTTTTTTCAGGATTTTAAGCAACTTTACCGAAGGCATTATTCCTCATAACAACTTGAAAAGAAAGTAAAATTGCAATCAATAAGAAACTCCCAACTAAACAGAACGTCACAAGTATGGCGGCAAAAACATCCGCGAGCCCCCACCAGACCATTACTTATTATTAAGAAGAGTAAACAAAGCATTACGGCATCACAATCTCGACACAACCACCCAATGACAGTCAAACAGATTAAAACTCATAGTTTCAATATGTTATACGTTTGGAACATTAGTTGCTTATCCCCCATCGTGCCCGGCGGAAATATTTACCGCCAGCCGGACAAAACCGGCGGAAACCCAGGAGGATCAAGGCATGAAAGGACTTTTTGGCAGCCACATACATTTGACAGCACGAGTCATGGACATCCGTTTGGAACGTCAAAATCTCGTCATGGGCAACATTGCCAATGTTAATACGCCCGACTACAAGGCTCGCCGCCTGGAGTTTGAAGACAAGTTGCAAAGCGCCCTCAACCAGAATGCTCACGGGAAGATGACCCGCACCGAAAGCACCCATATGCCCGCAGCATTTGAATCCGGTACATTCCGGCCGGATTCGCTCAGAGACTTCAAACCCCGTCATATTCACGGTGAAGATGCCGTGGACCTTGACAAGGAAATGTCCGTCTCTACCAAGAACGGCATGATGTACAACGCCCTTGCCCAGGTTATTCAGAAAAATTTCCAAGGGATACAAAAAGTCATCCAGGAAGGAGGTAAGTAATGGACTTCATGACAGCAATGGATATCAGTGCCTCCGGCCTCAAGGCCCAGCGCACACATCTGAACGTCATTTCCATGAACATGGCGAACATCCGTACGACCAAGACTCTCGAAGGTGGCCCTTACGTCCGCAAGTCTGTGTCGTTCGAGTCCACCCCGGTGTACTCCCCCTTTGCTACGGAGATGCAGGACAGCCTCAACCGCGAACTGCAAGGCGTCAAGGTTTTGGGCGTCACAGCCGACCAACGCCCTTTCCGACAGGCATACGAACCGCACCACCCAGACGCCAATGACCAGGGGTATGTTTTCTACCCTGACATCAACGTGGTCGAAGAGATGACCAACATGATGTCCGTAACCCGTGGCTATGAAGCCAATGTCCAGACCATCACAGCGGTCAAACAAATGTTCCAGCGCGCCCTGCGAATCGGCATGGGCTAAAGAGGAGAATAAATCATGGTTATCAACAAATCCCTCGCCATCAATGCGTATCAGAACGCAATGGGCACCAAACGCAAGTCTGTAGACCAAACGGTTGCCAACACGCTTGCCAAGGCACCGAAGCCCGTCAAGGACTTCACCGAGACACTGAATGAATCTCTCCACGGCGTGAACGACATGCAGATTGGCAAGAAACAGATGATTGAAGAATTTGCTTCTGGCAAATCTCAGAATGTCCACGAACTCATGATCACCATGCAGAAAGCCAGCCTCGCCATGCAGATGACAGGAGCTGTTCGCTCCAAGATCATGCAATCGTACCAAGAAATCATGCGGATGCCGTTCTAACGGCTTGATATTGGAAATTAGCGGATAACCGTCAATCTTCGGGAGAAAAAGAATGCCTCCGTTTGTTACTGAACTTTGGGAAAAAACCAGCGGGTTCTGGACCGATCGTACCATGTCCCAGCGTATCCTCATCGCTGGTCTGGCTGGCTCAGTCATCTTAGCTTTTGCGCTTATGATCTACTGGATGAACCGTCCCGACTATAAAGTCCTGATGACGAACCTGTATCCGCAGGATGCCAATCGCGTGGTCTCCATGCTTCAGGCTGACAAGATCCCCTACGAACTTCAGGAAAACGGCAAGACAATCATGGTCCCGGCAGACCGCGTCTACGACCTGCGCCTGAAGGTTGCTGGCGAAGGCAATCTCCACGGCCAAGGTATCGGCTTTGAAATTTTCGATGATGTCCAGATCGGTCAGACCGACTTTGTTCAGCACATCAACTACCAGCGCGCCCTTCAGGGTGAACTCGCCAGAACCATCACGGAATTCCCGATGGTCGTAAAATCACGAGTCCACCTTGTGCTGCCGCAGAAATCCCTGTTCATCGAAGAACAAATGTCTCCGTCCGCTTCCATCATCCTGCAGCTCAAGGATGATGCCAAACTATCTCCCGAGAAAGTTCAAGGCATCGTCAACCTTGTTTCCATGGCTGTTGAAGGACTTGAGCCAACCAACATCACCGTCACAGACATGAAGGGCCGCCCGCTCTACACTCCTGATGACGACACTACGGGCCTCTCTCTGTCCAACACCCAACTGACCTATAAAGCAGAAATGGAAGCCAAGACCCAGCGTCGCATCCAGGAACTGCTCGGCCCCGTTGTCGGCCCGGACAAAGTCATTGCCCGCGTCAATGCCGACCTCGACTTCAGCCAGAAGACCATCCGCAAAGAACTCTTTGATCCTGAAAGCGCGGTTGTCCGCTCTGAAACCCGTAGTGAAGAATCCACTGCCGGTGCTGCGAACCTGGCTGGCGGCGAACCTGACGCCAACTTCCGTGGAGACGGATTTACCGGCACGAAAACCACTCAGGATTCCACCCGTGAATCCCGCACCACCAACTTTGAAATCAATAAGCAGGAAGAAAATATAATTTCTCCTGTTGGAGAGTTGCAGCGCTTGACCGTCGCGGTTATCGTAGACGGAACATGGACAACCAACGAAGCGGGCGAACAGATCTATACTCCCCGTTCGGCCGAGGAACTTAAGCGCATTGAAACTCTTATCGCCAATGCTGTAGGCTTTGATTCTGCACGCGGCGATACCATCGAGGTCTCCAACATCTCGTTTGGCGAACCGAATCTGTATGATTCAGAATCTCTCATGCGCACCATGCTTGAGTACGCACAGCGTCTCGGCAAGCCGTTCCTTAACGGCCTCCTGATCTTCCTCTTCCTCATCCTGGTTGTCCGCCCCGTGGTCATGGCCCTTATCAGGCCCCGCGTGGCAGAACAGGAAATCGAGGAAATGGCTGGACTGCCCGGCGCAGACCGCCTTGCTCTGGAAGAAGAAGAGATCGACGAAGAACTCATGGACACTTCCAGACGACTCGAGAACGCAAAAAACCATGCTATGCAGTTGTCTGACGAGAACATCGACCAGGCAGTGCATCTGCTCAAGACCTGGCTTACCCAGGAGGAAGGTGCGTAAATGGCCGACTTCAGCGGACCACAAAAGACTGCCATCGTGCTGCTCGCCCTAGGCGACAAATTCACGGCGGAAGTATTCAAGCGAATGGAGCGCAATGAAATCGCAGCCGTTTCGAAAGCGATGCTCACAACCGACTCCATTCCCCGGGAAGAAGTTCTCACAGTGCTCAAAGAGTACAATGAGGCCCTGGCATACGGAGCCGAACTCCTGGTAGGTGGTCCGGATCAGGTCAAGCGTTTACTGACCAAGTCCCTGGACTCTGAAACAGCCAAATACATCATGGATTCTCTGGATCTGGACACCGGCCCCACGCCCTTCCAGGAACTGGAAAACGTCAGCCCGCGCATCCTCGCTCAGATCCTGCGCAACGAGCACCCGCAGACCCTGGCCCTTATTCTGGGTCACCTGCACCCGGACCAGGCTGCGGACCTCATCTCACACCTGCCCGCAGGTGTACGCGCCGAAGTCCTCATGCGTCTGGCCAAACTCGAAGCTGTTGCCGAAGAGATGCTCATGGAAGTGGACAAGGTGCTCCAGTCGCAGCTCATCGCCATGGGCGGCAAGGAAGGCAAGAAGGTCGGTGGCGTACCGGCGGTTGCAGAAATTCTCAACGCCGTGGACCGCAACACCGAGGAAGAAGTCCTCTCCGAGATTGAAGAGGAATCCACCCAGATGGCCGAAGACATCCGCAATCTCATGTTCGTCTTCGAAGACATCAAGGCTGTGGATGACGTTGCTATCCGCGAACTCCTCAAAGAGGTTTCCAACGAAGACCTCACCGTGGCTCTCAAGGGTGCATCCGACGAACTTCAGGAGAAGTTCTTCAAGAACCTGTCAGAACGCGCTTCTACAATGATCAAGGAAGACCTGGAAATTATGCCGCCCAAGAAGCTGTCCGAAGTCGAGGCAGCACAGCAGAATATCGTCAAGACCGTCCGTCGTCTGGAAGACGAGGGCAAGATCGTCATCAGCAGAGGTGGCAGTGATGTCTTTGTCTAAACAAATGCCAGATAGCACGGAAGCCAAGTACACCGGAAAGGTGGTCATGGGCATGAACACCCCCGGCCCGGATGAAATGACCATCCAGGAACTGGAAGGCAAGCGCCAACTCCTGTGGGACGACTCCACCAACGAGGAGTACTTGGAACGCGTCAAAGAAAAAGCCAAAGAAAAAGCCAAAGAAATCATGATGATGGCTGAACTGGAAGCCGAGGCATTACGTGCCACAGCCCGCCACGACGGTTATGAAGAAGGTATCAAGGCTGCCCAGGCTGAACTTGAAGCACACCAACAGCAGATGTCCACTGAGGTAGAGAATATTCTCTCCCAGATAGGCTCACAGGGATCGACCATCTTCGAAGACCGCCGACAGGACATCATGGACCTCATCAAACTGGCAGTGGAAAAAACGCTGGCCATCGAGATGAGCGAGTCCCGCAAGGAATCCCTTGAAAACACGCTGACCGAAGCCTTGGACCGTATCGAGTCCCAAAGACAGGTTGCCATCAAATGCTCGCCCGATGATGCCCCGGATCTGGAAATTTTCATTAAGGCCATTCAGGAACGAAACCCACTTCTGAAGTACTGGACGATCAAAGGAGACCCGTCCCTTACTGACGGCGGTATTCTTCTGGAGTCCGCAGACGGCAAAGTTGACAACACAGTAGCCTCCCGTTGGGAAGGCGTACACCCGATTCTCGAACAATTGGCCGATCAGGTCACCAAGAGCGACGAGGGATAGCGAATGGCTAACCTTCGCCTCAACCTGCTCGAAGAACTCGACCCGTGCCAGACTTTCGGCAAGGTGACCAAAGTTATCGGTCTCATCGCCGAGGGCAATGGCATCAAGGCCCCGCTCGGTTCGGTTTGCTACCTATTGCCAGACCATGGCGACCCTATCCCGGCTGAAGTCGTCGGTTTTCGAGACGGAGCCTGTCTGTTCATGCCCTATTCGGACATGCGCGGCATCAGCCCCGGTTCCTTAATCCAGAACGCAGCGACCCCGCCCCACATGCCCGTGGGATACGAGATGCTTGGCCGTGCCGTGGATGCTTTCGGCCAACCGCTGGACGGCAAAGGTCCCATCACCCCCGATGCATTCGCACCGCTCCACCGTGAGCCACCCAATCCATTGGAACGCCCCCGCATCAACGAACCGCTTGATGTTGGCATCCGCTCTGTAAACTCCCTGCTCACATTGGGCAAAGGCCAGCGCGTTGGTATTATGGCGGGTTCAGGTGTCGGTAAATCAACAACTCTCGGCATGATGGCCCGTTACACTAAGGCGGACATCAACATCATCGCCCTTGTGGGCGAACGCGGCAGAGAGGTGGTGGAATTCATGGAACGAGACCTCGGTCCCGAAGGCATGGCCCGCTCAGTGCTGGTGGTTGCAACTTCCGACAAATCGCCACTCATTCGTATGCGTGCGGCATACGCAGCCACAGCTATGGCAGAATTTTTCCGTGATCAGGGCAAGGATGTCCTGCTCATGATGGACTCGGTGACCCGTTTTGCCATGGCTGGCCGCGAAGTCGGTCTTGCTGCAGGCGAACCTCCCACTCGTGGCGGTTACACTCCTTCGGTCTTTGCTCACCTGCCCCAACTTCTTGAACGCGCGGGAAAGGCCAAAACCGGTTCCATCACAGGCATTTATACGGTTCTGGTGGATGGTGACGACTTCACAGAACCCATTGCGGACTCCACCAGATCCATCCTGGACGGCCACATAGTGCTCACCCGCGAACTGGCTGACCTCGGTCATTACCCGGCCATTGATGTGCTCCGCTCCATCAGTCGTCTTCGCTCCGACATAACCTCGGACAAGGCACAGGCTGATGGGCGCACCTTGTTGAGACACATGGCGACCTTCAAAAAGGTAGAAGACATGGTCAACATCGGTGCGTACCAGAAAGGTGCCAATGCCGAAGTGGACAAAGCAATATCCATGGTCGGCCCCATCAATCAATTCCTGCGCCAGCTAGTCAAAGATCAAGAACCGCTGGAAAGCGCCATGACGAAATTGCACGCTTTGGTCGGTGAAAAGGTACAACCGAAACAAAACCAACAACAAGCTCCACCGCAACAAGCACAGCAAGGACAACAACCTCCTGCACAGCCTAACCAGCAGGCTCAGGGAGTTCCTCCGATATCGGATATCAAGGTTAATATGGGTTAAAAAAGCCGCCTCAAGGGCGGCTTTTTACTTTTCTGGAATATAATTACTTTCAAAGAACGATCCATGTAAGATTTCCTTCATTGAGGTGAACAGAATGGACAAACAAGTAAATAGACTGATGACAAGCCTCTCAAAGCGGGCGGTAGAATACCTGGCTGACGATGCGGGCATGGAAGCCGAAAAAATCGAATTCAACCTGCGTAGCATCACTCAAGTCACCCTCAGACCCACGACGAGCCTCCTCGCCCTTAGCGGGGGCATGGACATCTATCTTGCTTTCAGCTTTGATGAGCCAGTCATCAGCCATATTCTGGATAGCTACACTAGCGATATAGAGGTTGTGGATGATCAGAAAGCTCTGTTCAAAGAAGTAACTGCAGGGGATTTAATCAACCTTGTCACAGGCAACAGCTTGAAAGAAGTAGCCGAGGAAGGTTCTCCCATCACCATCACTCCCCCCTTGTTCATTAGCGGGGCAAAACAAATAGGCAGGACCGACAACGCCAAAATTTACATGGCGACCATCCAGTTCCCTGAGGGAGCAATGGATATCCTCTGTATCGGCCCGGCGCATCTTTTCGACGACAACCTGGAATGCAAGGAGAACTAAATGAGTGCTCTCAGAATATTGATAGCGGATGACTCAATCATCATCCGCACTAAAATAAAAAAGATGCTCGAAGAGCTTGGTCACGAAGTAGCAGGTGAAGCCGCAACTGGCCTTGAGGCCATCACCACCTTCGGGAAAATGCGCCCCGACCTCGTGACGATGGACATAACCATGCCCGACATGGACGGCATTGAAGCCACCCGCATCATCATCGATGCAGACCCGAATGCACGAATTCTGATGATGACTTCCCACACGCAGGAAGACATTGTGAAGGAAGCCATTGATGCCGGAGCCTCTGGTTATGTGGTCAAACCCGTCACTCAGACCAAATTGAAAGAACGCATCGAAAAGATCATGGAATTATAAAATATGTTTGGACAAGCTCTGCTTGAATCACATTTCAACCTGATCCCATTTCAGGTCTATGTTGCCAATGTGGCAGACTACACCATCGTATTCGCCAATGACCGTATGACAGAAGTTCACGGCGATCTGAAAGGAAAGACCTGCTATCAGGCGTTGCACGGCATAAACGTCCCCTGTGACTTCTGTCCAATCCATGCTGTGCTCACTGATGAAGGTATGCCCAACGGCCAAATTTACGACTTTGACTATTTCAATGAAGTCGAGGATTGCTGGTACCAAGTAAAATCTCGCGCCATGGGTTGGTCTGACGGTAGCATCGTCGCCCAATCCATCAGAGTAGATGTTACCGAACTCAAGGAAGCCCAGAGCAAACTGGCAGAAGCCCATGCAACCATGGCCATCCAGAACAGGAAACTGGCCCGCGCCTCCATCACCGACAACCTGACAAAGCTTGCCAATCGGCTGCGACTTGACGAAGTGATGCAACTTGAGACCCAGCATGCTCTGTCCGAAGGCACACCGCTTTCAGCCATCCTGTTGGATATAGACCTCTTCAAATCTGTCAATGACACTTTCGGGCACAACGTCGGTGACATCGTAATCAAGGAGATTGCCGCTATACTCTCAAAAGGAGTGCGAGCCGAAGACACCCCCGGCCGATGGGGCGGAGAAGAATTTCTGATACTCATGCCTGCCACAAACCTTTCCGGTGCCATGGAAATGGCCGAAAATCTTAGAAAACAGATAGAAGAGCATCGATTCGCCGAAGTCGGTCAAAAAACATCCAGCTTCGGAGTTGCCCAATTTTGCGAAGGGGAAACGATCACATCCTTCATCAATAGAGCTGACGAAGCTTTATACGAAGCCAAGGAATCCGGGAGAAACTCAGTGGTCGGTAAATAAGCTGATCACTCTTCCAGACTTCCGGGAATAGCTTCCACCATCGTTTTGACTTCATCACGAACCCGACGATAAACCGCAAGAGCCTCATCATCCACGAGACCTTGCTCTTTCACCAATGTAGGCGGATCGTCAAAACCACGGTGTACGCGCTTAGCGCTCGAAGGGAAGAATGGGCAATTCTCGGCGGCATGCCCGCAAAGGGTTACCACATAATCGAACTCCACATCCGGCAACTCATCCACAGTCTTGGATGAATGAGCGGCCATCCCCACACCCACCTCTTCCATAACCGCAACGGCATTGGGATTCATGCCGTGCCTGACAACCCCCGCGGACCAAGATGACACATTCGGCAGGAGATGCCGCGCCCACGCCTCGGCCATCTGACTCCGGCAGGAATTACCAGTGCAAAGAAAGAGTATATTCATCAAACTACTTCTTTTAGGGTTTAGCAGGTTTTTTTTCACCTTCACTGGCGCCACCAAAGCCGGGAATCAGATAACCGATCCCCTTGCCCACACCTTTGAGTACACTGCCGGTAATGCCAACGGCACCGCCCACGACATTGCCAGTGACATCTATCACACCACCGCCAAGACTGATGGCCACACCGGCCAACGCCTTTATATATTCGGTGAGTGACACCCAGTAAATAGGATCATCATATTGCCCACCCACGCGAACCGGTACCATTACGCCATACATATCTTTTGATGCAGCACCACCCTGCCCGTCCTGAGTAGCAACCAACTTAACCTTGACGAGATAGTCAATATCCTTGGAAACAAGTGAAATAAGGCCCTGCCCCTCGGCTCGAAGGCCAGGTGCTTTCACTTCCAAATCTTCACTCGAGACGACGCCATTTGCAACGGTTAACGAGCCCGAGACCTGGCCAAACGAGGTGGATTCTTCTTTCTTACCTTCGATCTTGCCACCCTTGCCACCGCTTTCATGTGTCAAAAGAGCAATACGAAAAAGATTAACACCAGGAAACTTTCCATCAGCCAAATTAAACGAGGCGTTTCCTGTCAGATGATTTCTCATTTCCACAACTCGATTACCAGTCGTTTGCATGGCACATTCCAAATCCAAGATACCGGCCACCGACTTTTCACCAGTCGACGATAGCATGGCCGCCCCCACATCTAACTCGGTTATTTTAACCGCCACATTCGTAATAGGTGTTTTCTTAGAAGCATCAAGGTGAACCGCTGAATCAATTCTGCCGTCGTACAAACCGAGAGAAGCCGGATTAACAGTGATGACACCATCCCTGGCCTTGACCGCGACCTTGATCCTCTCCAGCTTGATGTTCTGCACCAGTGCACTTGCGAAATGAGCCTCGGCATCCACATGAAGTTTACGAAACATTTCTACATCATAAAGAGGCTCGTTCGATGCTGGTTTACCCTTTTCAGGATTTTCGCTCTTCGCCCGCTTCTTTTTCTTAGGAGGCAGATATTGGTCCACATTCAGGTCGCCCACGTTGATACGAGCAAAATAGTACGGTGCCTTGCCAAACTTGATGCGGGCCTTTCCATCTAGAGAGCACCCATCGACTATGGCCTTGACGGACTTCATAATCAGTTCATTGGAAATATATTCTGCTTCAGCGGAGAATTCCACGCTGGTCATGGCCTTTTTGCCAGACATTTCCGGCAACTTGAGACCATGCGCGCCCAGTACTTTCTTCGCATTAAGCTGCTCGACCTTAACGGTAGCCATCGCCTTTTTGACACCTTCGGTCACACCCTCTGCCGAAGCATCTATATGAGCCGTTGCACCATATGTAGTCACCTCAAGAGCTGTGACAGATGCATCGCCGGAACCTAAATCTAAAACAGCATCGGCCAGAGCGAACTTAGCATCCATTCTACCCGAAGGAATGCTCTTGCTCTCGGCCATGGCATTCATGGTCACTTCCTTGGCACCAAAAACCATCTTTTCCAAATCAATAGACGCATTGCCCGCCATTTCGAGGGCAGCCTTGAGTTCAGGATTGGATAACGCCACATCCAGACTTATTTCCACCGGGAAAGTGGAAACCATGGAAAATGCGCCGATCATGGCATTGCAATTTTCAACCGCAATAGTCATATCAGACTGCTGATCATCCCAGGTGAAGCGAGTATCCTTAACCTTAACGCCAGCCACGGACAGTAATATTAGCAAGCCGCCGACACTCTTTTCTTCCTTCGGTTTCCCCTCATTGGCTTTAGCTTTGCCGACGAGATCATCCCAGTTAAAAATACCATCGGCATTTCGTCCAAGATAAACTGATGCGCCTTCAACAACAACTTGGCCCAACTGAATTTCCCCGGACAGAAGAGAAAGGATTTGTATGGAAACAGTAGCGTGGTCTACATGCGCCATGGGTTCATCGCTGAACCCCATGGCATTGGAAAAGGTAACGTTGTCCGCCAGAATGGATGGATACGGCAACAAAGAAAAATTGAGATCACCTTCAAAGGCCAGAGTGCGTCCTGTAGCATCATGCACGATGTCGGAGATCTGGCCCTTGTAATCGTTAAGATCAAAAAAGAAAGGTAGACAAATGAGGGCAGTCAAAAGGAGCCCCGCGATTGAACCAACACTCAGCAAGCAGTACTTCACCACTTTATTCATCGCTCGCCTCCGTATGCGGAAGGAATCAAACAAGCAGTTTTTTTATAGCCAGCAGCTCATTGCAAACTTCACGCAGGATGCCGGAATTCTCCCGGCTCTGAAGTTTTTTCTTGGCACCATCGATGGTCAACCCTTCATCATACAGAAGAGTCTTAATCTCTCGTATGACTTCCAGATGCTCTTCAGTATAAAGCCGCTGCCCTGATTCTGTGCGAATAGGATCGATCTCATCGAACTCCCCTTCCCAGAACCGAAGAACATACGTCTTCACGCCAATTTCCTTGGCGGCCTGTCCGATCTTGTACCGTTTATATTCCTGCAATTCGTCCATCAATGAATGATAACAAAACGGTTGGGTCACTTCAACACGTTTACACAAAACTTCCATAAAAGGACCTTGATAGCTACGAAACAACACAGATCATTCCACTGTAGTTCCTTACCCAAGAACTCCTTCTTCAAAACCAGCCTTTCAACGAATCACAAAAAAGCCCCGTTCCAAGGTGAAACGGGGCCAACGAATTAGATATCCCATTTGGCAGGATCAAGCGTGTTGTATCCTCGTATCTTTTTGAGTTTATCATCGACCTTCAACTGATAATACTTCGGAGTGAAGATATCCCAACGACACAGGTTTATGGGCGTCACTTCTGAAGAATTCAATTGCGGCACCACACCAGCCTTCTCCAAACCGGCAGCCACCAGTTCAGAACAGAAGAAACGTTCGAATGATTCATGATTGTATCCAGGACCGTGTTGTTTATCCAACAAGTCCAGCGCCGATTTGATAGCCTGAGGCATGTCGTACCTTTTCCGTTCCTTGGCCTGCTTGAATAAGAACTCGTAGAATGCAGTATGTTGCTCCGCCGTCATCGGTTCGCGCAATGGTAGCCACCAGACATCACCATGATATGCTTCCAGACGTTGGCTTAACTGTGACATCTGCACTCCATTGAAATCATTTAAAGAGGTAGACTCAATGATCTGGTTAAAAAAACTGTTCGAAGCATAATCCTTCACTCGTGTTTGCATTAAGACAGCCACATGCGATATAGGCGACCACGTGGCCCATTTAATCACCTCAGAAAACGTACCCTTACCACTAAAAGCGATAACATCACCCGGTTTCATGTTCTCACGGACGCTTGCATAGTCAGCTTTGATCGGTTTCATAATAACCTCCTTTGATACAATGAATCCAATCACACGTATCAATGAAGACATATTTTTACAAAAGACTCTATACAGAGTCACGAATTATAAAATAAGAAAAGCCCCGTTCCTTAGAAGGAACGGGGCTTGAATTCTACTTGCTAAACCGGACTAGAAACGGATCGGCAGTTCCTTTTCCAGAGCTGCGAGCACCTTCTTGTGCTCCTTGTCCACCTGCTTGTCCTTGAGAGTCTTTGTTGGATGGCGGTAGGTCAGACGGAAGCTGAGATTTCGCTCTTCTTCCTGATCTTCTGGAACATACTCAGCCACCAGTTCAACGGACTCCAGAATCTTGATGCCAGCGTTTTCGATGACAGTGCGGACAGCCTGGGCTGGGAGAGTTGCTGCGCCGATGACGGTAACGTCGCGGCGGCTCGGCGGGAAAGTCGGCAGATTGGTGAACTTAATTGCAAAACCATTGGCGATGGCGCGCAGTGCGTCCAAATCGAGATCAGCCAACCAGGCTTCTTTTTTAGCGTGGTAATAATCAGCCATATCTTCTTTGATCTTGCCGATAACACCAACAACAGTTTCACCCAGCTTAACCTCCACGCAAGGAGCGAGATAGGCATGCTCGTCAACCAATGCAAAGGTAGGCTCTTCCAACTTCAGATGATCCTGAATCAGATGCTCAACATGACCCTTCACATCAAGGTAATCAGCCTCGCCGTGCTCCCAGGGCCACTCAGTGGCGTGACGGGAGCCGTAAACCAACACACCCAAACGGGTGAATTCCCGGGTCTCGGTTTCCGATTCGGCATCTGCGACAAAACGTTTGGCAACCTCAAAGATACGGACATGATTGTTGCCCTGTGCAAGGTTGTTCTTGAGCGTATTCAACAGGCCGGGAGCGAGGTCCGTACGAAGAACATTCTGGTCTTCGGACAACGGGTTAGTGATGTGGACACGGCCTTCGGCGGGCAAGCCGAGGCGGTCGAGGTCGTCATCCCCTACAAAGGAGTAGTTGATGGCTTCCTTGAGGCCCACTCCAGCGCCCCAGTTCTTGATATTATTGTTGAAACCAAATTCAGTCTGGCCTTCGTCAGTCGTTTCCAAAGACTTGGAGACCTTGGGCAGTACTGCCGGGATCTGATCAAGTCCAAAGACACGGCCCACTTCTTCATAAAGGTCCACTTCGCGCTCAAGGTCAAGGCGATGGGACGGAGAAGCAACAGTCCAGTTATCAGCATTGGAATCATCAACAGTGCACCCTTCAAGGGTAAACACCTTCTTGGCAAATTCAGGTTCCAGATCGAGACCGAGAAGATTCATACACTTCTGGTGGCGGTAACCGTGCTGACGGTCCTGCCACGGTTTGGGCTCATTGGAAACGACACCGGAGACAACGGAACCACCGGAAGTCTCAGACATGAGCTGTGCAGCCCGGTCCATGGCAAAGCGGGTCATAATCTGATCCACTCCGCGTTCAAAGCGGTAGGAAGCATCAGACGGCAGCGCCAAGCGGCGAGCAGTCTTACGAACAGTGCCAGGACGGAAAACAGCTGCTTCGAGCAGCACGTTGGTGGAGCCAGAGTGCATTTCAGAGTTGGCTCCGCCCATGACGCCAGCCAGTGCTACCGGCTTTTTGCCATCCCAGATGAGCAGGTCATTGGCAGTCAGAGTGCGTTCCGCCTCGTCCAGCGTGGTGAACTTCATTCCATCGGATGCCGGAGCAACTCGAATAGTAGCGTCCTCGATCAGATCGAGATCGAAGGCGTGCAAAGGCTGACCAAGCTCAAACATGATGTAGTTGGTGCTATCAACGATGTTGGAAATGGGACGCTGCCCCAGAGCCAACAGTTTGAAACGCATCCAGTCCGGAGCTTTCTTGGTCTCCACACCGCGTAGGATACGGGCGTGGTAGGCCGGGCACAACTCGGGATCATCAATCAAAATTTTCATGTCGTCAGCCGCGTTACCGCCGGACTCAACCAGATTCAACTCCGGCATGGTCAGAGGCAGCTCGAATGCCAGTGCGGTCTCGCGAGCGAAACCGAGAATGGAAAGGCAATCAGCGCGGTTGGGAGTGATGTCAAAGTCAAAGACAACGCGCTCAAGATTCAGAGCGTCCACCAGTTTGTCGCCGACTTTGAGGGAATCATCCAGAACCCAGATGCCATCGTGATCTTCAGAAAAGCCGAGTTCGCGCTCTGAGCAGATCATGCCAAAAGACTTGATGCCACGCAGTTTGGCCTTCTTGATCTTCATACCCTCGGGCATGACAGTGCCAACCTTGGCCACAGGGACATTCTGGCCCTTGCCCACGTTGGGAGCGCCGCACACGATGATCACTGTTTCGGGGTCGCCCACGTCCACAGTGCAGACCGACAACTTTTCGGCTTCGGGATGCTTTTCACACTCCACGACATGGCCAACCACGATGTCCTTGATATTCTCAAAAGGATCGTCGATCCCTTCCAGCTCAAGGCCGAGCATGGTGAGCTTGTCGCCCAATACCTGGATTTCCCCTTCGTAGGGAACGAATTCACGCAACCAATTCAGACTGACTAACATTGCATTACCGTAAGTTATGAAAAGTTATGAAAAAACGGCCACGAGGGGTTCCCCTAGGGGAGCCCTCGTGGCCGCTAGGATATCTTAAGCAAACTGTTCCAGGAAACGGACGTCGTTCTCAAAGAACATACGCAGGTCGCCGATGCCGTATTTGAGCATGGCAATTCGTTCCAGTCCGATGCCGAAAGCGAAGCCAGTGTAGACTTCGGGATCATAGCCGACAGACTTGAAAACGTTGGGATCGACCATGCCGCAGCCCAGGATTTCCACCCAGCCGGTACCTTTGCAGACACGGCAGGTTTTGCCATCTTTCTTGCCCTTGCCGCCGCACATTACGCAGGAGATATCCGCTTCTGCGCTAGGCTCGGTAAAGGGAAAGAAACTGGGACGGAAGCGGACTTCGGTTTTGGCGCCGAACAGTTGGCGCATAAATACGGTCAGTGTACCGCGCAAGTCAGCCATGGACACCTGCTTGTCTACAAGCAGCCCCTCGATCTGGTGGAACATGGGGGTGTGTGTCAAGTCGGAGTCACGGCGGTAGACCTTACCGGGTGCAATTACTGCAACCGGAGGTTCCTGCTTGAGCATGGAACGAATCTGCATACCCGAAGTGTGGGTACGCAGCACGATATTGTCCGAGATGTACAGGGTGTCCTGCATATCGCGGGCGGGATGCTCTTGCGGAATATTCAGGGCCTCGAAATTGTGCCAGTCGTTCTCCACCTCGGGACCGGATGCGTGCTCAAAGCCAAGCCCGGTCAGTACATCGCACACCTCATTCATGATGAGGGTAACGGGATGCAGAGATCCGGCCTGGGGCTTACGGCCCGGCATGGTGGGATCGAACAGGGACATGGCCTGGGATGCTTCGGCTGCCTTGAGGTCGGCCTGCCAGCCATCGATCAGCGCAGTAATTGCCTGCTTGATCTCATTGGCTTTCTTGCCGCCTGCGGGCTTGTCGGTGTTATCCAACTTACCGAGCTGCCCCATGGCCTGGGCAAGCTTGCCCTTACGGCCCAAGAACTCAATGCGGAGTTCGTCCAGTTCCTCTAAAGAACCAGCCTGGCCCTTGCGAGATTCGCAATCATGGGCCAGGCTGTCGAGTCCTTCCAAGAAGGACTTGAGTTCATTATTCACGATTTAGCTCACCTTGGCTTTGGCGGCCTCAGCGACTTTGGCGAACACTTCAGGATCGCGTACTGCCATGTCTGCGAGGACTTTGCGGTTCAGTTCAATACCGGACAGCTTCAGGCCATTCATCAAACGGCTGTAAGACAGACCATTGATGCGGGCAGCAGCGTTGATACGCATGATCCACAGTTTGCGGAACTCGCGTTTTTTGCGCTTGCGGTCGCGGTATGCGTTGCAGAGTGCTTTCTCAACGCGCTCGCGAGCTGTGCGGTACAGGCGGCTACCGGCTCCGCGGTAACCCTTAGCCATCTTCAAATACTTTTTGTGACGCCTCTTGGCGGCAACACCACGTTTAACTCTCATGGTTAAACCTCCATCTTTAATCAACCTCCCGGGCCGGACGGACTCCCCCAGCGAGGCAAGATTTTATAAGTTAATGTTTCGTTACGGTTTCTAGTTGCTTCCGATGCCTGGACTGACCAACGTGGAAGTTTCCTTCTCTTAGGTACGCGGCCAGCGGGCTATATTATCGGATACTATTAACCGTTGGGAAGCTGACGACGTACGGCCTTCATGTTGGTCGCGTCCACGGTGGTGGACTGACCCAGGCGACGTTTACGCTTGGCGTTCTTCTTGGTCAGGATATGACGCAAGTTCTTCCTGCGGCGCTTGAACTTGCCAGTAGCGGTCTTGGAGAAACGCTTGGCAGCTGCGCGACGGGTTTTAATCTTGGGCATAGTAGCCTCCTTAATAAAGGGAACAAAGTCCCTCAGTGAGTATCGACTATTTTTTCACAGGAGCAAGCATCATTGTCATCGTCCGTCCCTCAGACAATGGCCTGCTCTCAACTTTGGCGATATCCAGCGTATCCTCCACAACACGTTCGAGCATTCTCAGCCCGCGGTCCTTGTGGACAATCTCGCGGCCCCTGAAGAAGACGGTCACTTTACAGCGGTCGCCTCCACCCAGGAACTTAACAATTTTTTTGAGCTTGGTCTGGTAATCGTGCTCATCGGTTTTGGGCCGGAACTTGACTTCCTTGATCTTGATGACGGTCTGTTTCTTCTTGGCTTCCTGCAGTTTTTTCTTCTGCTGGAATTTGAACTTTCCGTAATCCATGATCTTACAGACCGGCGGATCCCCATTAGGTGCAACTTCGACAAGGTCCAAGCCTTTGTCTCGTGCACGTTGAAGAGCATCGCGAGTGTCCATGACACCCAACTGTTCACCGTCATCGTCAACCACCCGCACCTTGGGAATACGGATTCTCTCGTTGCGGCGAACCTGATCCTGACGTCGTTGACCTCGGCGGTCGTTACCCCGAAAAGCTATAGCTCATGCCTCCTGCTTCGAAATCAGCCTTTGCAGCGTCGAGTACGATCTGCGCAGCTTCTTCCATTGAAACCAGACCGGGGTCTTCTCCATCGCGTGAGCGAATGTTGACACAACCGGCCTCAACCTCTTTATCACCGATTACCAGCATATACGGGATCTTCTCAACTTGAGCTTCCCGTATCTTATAACCGAGCTTCTCATTGCGGACGTCCGCTTCGACGCGGATGCCTTGTGCTTTGAAAAACGCCTCGGCCTTCTTAACAAAATCAAGCTGCGCATCGGTCACGTTCATTAAACGAACTTGGACCGGGGCAAGCCATACAGGATACGCACCAGCACAGTGTTCCGTCAACATTCCAATGAAACGTTCGATGGAACCGAGCATGGCGCGGTGGATCATAACGGGGCGGTGTCGCTCACCGTCATCGCCGACATATACTATGTCAAAGCGCTCTGGCAAGGTAAAATCAACCTGAATGGTGCCGCACTGCCAGGAACGTCCGATGGAATCGAGCAAATGGAAGTCGATTTTCGGTCCGTAAAACGCGCCGTCACCTTCATTGATGGTGTAATCCATGCCGTACTTTTCCAGGGCCTGGCGCAATGCCTCGGTAGCCACATCCCAGTCCTCATCAGAGCCAATGGACTTTTCGGGACGGGTGGAAAGCTCCACCTGAAAGTCGTAGTCGAACAGCTTGTAGATGTCGCTGTAAAATTTAATGAGATCGAGAATCTCTTCTTCAATCTGATCCGGGCGGCAAATGAGGTGCGCATCATCCTGAGTGAATGTACGGACACGCATCAACCCATGCATCACGCCGGATTTCTCATGACGATGAACCACGCCCAGCTCAAAATAACGCTGAGGCAGGTCACGATAGCTCATGATCTTTCTTTTATAAATGATCATGTGCGCCAGGCAGTTCATGGGCTTGACGCCGTATGCCTGCTCGTCGATTTCCGTGAAGTACATGTTCTCACGGTAGTTCTCGTAATGACCGGATTTTTCCCACAGCTCGCGCTTGAGGATAAGCGGCCCCTGAACGAGATCGTAACCACGTTTGAGATGCTCTTTACGCTCGAAGTCTTCCAGAATGGTACGAAGAAGCATGCCACGGGGATGCCACAGAGCCATGCCGGGACCGACTTCTTCATTGAAAGAGAACAGATCGAGCTGATTGCCGAGCTTGCGATGGTCACGTTTTTTGGCTTCTTCCAAACGGAACAGGTGCTTCTTCAGCGCCTTGGGATCGTTCCATGCGGTGCCGTAGATGCGCTGGAGCATCTTGTTCTTTTCATCGCCGCGCCAGTAGGCACCAGCCACGGAAAGCAACTTGAAAGCCTTCAGCTGATTAGTACGAGCCACGTGAGGACCACGGCACAGATCAGCAAAATCGCCTTGTGTATAAATAGTGTATTCGTCCTCGCCCAGATCGTCGATGAGCTCACCCTTGTAGTTCTCACCCATATCGGCGAAAAACGCCTTGGCCTCATCGGCAGACATGGTCTTTACAGAGAATTCCTTGTTGGCGCCCACAGAAGAAAGCATCTTCTTCTCGATGGCTTCCAGATCTTCGGGAGTGAAGGGACGTTCGTAATCGAAGTCGTAGTAGAAACCATCCTTGATGGAGGGACCGATGGTCACCTGGGCAGTGGGGAAAAGTTCCTTCACAGCCTCGGCCATAAGATGAGCAGTGGAATGGCGGATGATTTCAAGCCCTTCTTCGGAATCATCGAAGACGGGCTCCAGAGTGGTGCAGGTCGTAGGTACGGCAGCGGAAAGGTCCAAAATGGTATCACCGCACTTGGAGGCAACAACCTTTTTGAACTGTTTCTTGGAAAGCCCTTCTTTGAGGACTTCGGCGCACACTGCACCTTCGGCCAAGTCAACTTGTTTGCCGGAGACGTCTATCTGCACTCTCAAGCTCCTTCCCGATCTCTCGGGGCTTAAAACGATGAAAGGGAGGCCACTTGGCCTCCCTTCCGGGGATATTTGGTAGGCGCGGAGGGATTTGAACCCACGACCCTTTGCACGTCAAGCAAATGCTCTCCCCCTGAGCTACGCGCCTTCTCTTTGAAGCGGAGTGCAAACTATCTGCGAGCCCCTCTGATGTCAAGCGGCTTTTTTGAATTTTTCGTATTTTCTTCACCACTCAGCCACGAACTGTTTACTGGACCCCTTTATTGTCAGTTTCAGACTTCAATGGTATAGAGAATGTCTATCTAAAAACAAGGAGCAATCGCTAATGCAAATACTCATAACTCTTTCCAGTCCCGACCCTGAAATCAAATGGAATGCTATCCGCTATGGCAATTTTCTTTTGGAAGCCGAAGAGGACGTCACCATCTTCCTCAATGGCCCTTCCGTGGACCTGACCAAGGGAGACTGCGACCAGTTCCCCATCGCACAGCAGGCAAAGATCTTCACGCTCAGCGAGGGCGTACTCCACGCCTGAGGCAAGTGTATGACCATCCACGGTGTGGATGAAAACGACCTGTTCCCCCTGTCCAACATGAAGTTCCTCTATGAAGAGATGAAGAAAGCAGACAAGATAATGAATTTCTAAAACAAGAGGCCCGGCATGCAGTAGCACGCCGGGCCTTATATAAGTGTTGTATTACCACTAACCAATAGCTTTCAAAGCATCAGAAACAATCTCGCCGACAGTTACATCTATTAACTCATTGTCCCGGAACGTCCGAAGCTCCGTGGTGTCATCTTTCATAGCTTCCAGCTTATCTACCGCCCCTGCCGCTTTGATACCGCCTAAAGCCCAGGCAGCATACGCGCGGTTGTACGGATCACTCTCCTCAAGAGCTAGCACAAGAAACCGTTCGGCCTGAGCCACGTATTCGGGGCGTTCCCCTGCCAATCGGGCCAAGCCCCAAAAAACGTCACGCCTGAGTTCCGGGTGATCCAGAAAATTGCCATCGCAGTCTTCATCGCAGAAAATGTATGACGCCAGAATCTTGTGAAACTCCTTGGCCACTTTCTCGCTATGCACCATCGCCTCAGCCATGAAATGGGGTATGCCCCAGCCGAGATTCCCGGATTCCTCGTTCATGTGCCACATGCACGTTCTCATAAGGACACGCGCCTTTTCCATAGACGCCTCAGCCATACGCCCGGCTGTCAGGCCAAAAACCGTAACAGAACGCCAGCGTACAGCCTCATCGCGATCCAGCCTCAAATTGAGCAGCGGTGGAACCAGTGCATTGGGAGCATAAGATTCCAACTCGGGCAACAAGTCCTGCCAGTTATCTCCAGCAAGGCTATCTCGTACCTCTTTTTTTATACGACGGAATCGGGACATGAAAACTCCAATGATTATTTGTATGTCATCTAGCAAACAAAAAAGGGACCGCATAGTGCGGTCCCTTGAATATAATCACATTTTGCCCAAAAGCAACAATAACGATTCCTATTTAGACTCGATTTCCTTTTTGAAATCAGCATCAATATCAAAACCGTGCTCTTCGGCCTTGGCGAGGCATATCTTGGCATCTTCCCATTTTTCGTAATGGGCATCGATGATTGCCTTGTTGTTCCATGCAGGCCCAAAATTGGGATACTTATCCAAGATCTTCTTGAGCATCTTGTCACCCTCTTCGTAGTCACCCATACCGATGAGTACGGAGGACATGGTTGCCTGTGCCTGAATGAAATCATGGTCAAGCTTAAGGGCTTTTTTCAACATTTTGTGAGCCTTGTCGATCTCACCCTGCTGGAAGTAAGCAAAGCCGATGTTGCCCCAAGGGACTGCGAAGAACGGACGTTCCTGTGTGGCCTGGATATTGTAATTAAGACAACCTTCCATATCACCGCGCTGCATGGCGATGCCACCCAACTGAACGTATGCTTCGGCCATCTTAGGAGAGTTGGCTACTGCTTCCAGAAACTCGCTCTCGGCTTCCTGAAAGTCGCGACGGGACAGGTAAGCCACGCCCAAGTTGTAGTGGGTGTTACCACAGCTGGGGTTGTTTTCGAGCTTCCCCTTGAGATCATTGATATATTCATCGATATTTTCGTAATCTTTCATGACTTTCAATCCTTATGTTAGGGCGTAATGCCACGTTTCTTCAGATGTTCCGCGTACCAGAGGCAATACTCATATACAGGACGAACCTTTTCAAAATTCATAACCAACATGACGTTGAACTCGTTCACCGCGTCAATGTATTCCTGATTCCCATCCTTACCTGAATCCCGCACAAACATGCGGGTGAGCTGGTCAGAGGTCAAACCGGACATTTCCTGCCGGAGATCAATAGGGTCGAACGGTGCGGCAAACGGTTCCCAATTTTCATATCCCACACGATCCACAAACTTACGACGCCGCTTGGACATCTTTTCATACATGTACCGCTTGCGCTCTTCCATCTCATCTGGACTGAGCTCATTTATGTCGACTGTATTATAAGCCATAACTTACTCGCCGCCACCAAGTACGATGGTCTTTGAGTTACAAGTTTCACAGGCAGACTTAGGCTCGGAGCAGGACGAACATGCGCTGTCCTTGGGAGCCGCTGCCGGGGCTTTGATTTCCTGAGGCTTCTGAGAACCAGTGAAAGTTGTGCCGGTCTGAGCCGCTTTCTTGGGCTTGGGTGCTTCCTTGCCCTTCACACCAAGATACTTCTCATCGTAGTTGGTCACCAAAGCCATGGACACAGGAACAAGCATGTCGCCCAAGTCATTGAATTTGGATTCAATGCCCTTCTGCATGTCCTTGCCAATGGCAATCAGCTTATCGATGACGATGTCCATATTGACCGTCGGGTACTTTTCGCCACCCTTGAAACCGGACTGGTTGCAAGTATGTGCCTCGCCAGCGATGGAGGTAGGCACACCGTACAAACGGCAGGTTATGGGGCGGGATTCGTAGAGGGAACAAAGATCGTCATCACCCAGCAACGGACAGCGAACTCGCGCACGAGCCACTTCGTTGAGGATTTCTGTGGCGGGACGCCCTTCCTGGCTGGCCTTGAAAACCTTGCGTTTGAGCTTGTGAATCTGGCGGTCAGCCTGATCAGCTCGCTGCAACACTTCAGAGCGCGCAATACCGGAAAATTTTTCGTTGAACTTATGATTGAGGTAAAGGGCTTCGGCCAGGGTGATGTCAAACAGGGCGTGGCAACAGTCGCTGCACCCTTTGCCACACTTTACCAGCTCTGGCATGTCGGACTCAAATTTCTGAAAAACTGCGTCAACCTCGGCGACAACAGCCTCATACCGTTCAAAATACTCAGTAAAATCAAGCGCCATAATATATGCTCCTCGTCCAGGTCCGCGCACATGCGCGTAGACCGTGGCGGTGTTGTGCTTCGTTAGATAAGTCGCAAATCAGAGCCGTCAACATCGGGCGGTATGAAAATGGGCGAAAAGAGGCCCGGAGGGTAAAAAAAAGCGCCCGTAGGCGACGGCGTTGGCGCCCGACTCTTAGGTCACGCCAAAAAATGGAACGGGAGCGATAGCAAGTATCGCTCCCGTAGCCATATCTAGAATCGAGACTAGTTTTCTTCGATGGTGATAGCGTCGGATTCGCAAACCTCAACGCAGGACTCACAACCGAGACACTCATCTTCGTTCACTGCAACAGCTTTGCCGTCCTGAAGTTCGTAAACTTCGGTGGGGCAAACATCAACACATTCGCCGTCGCCGGTGCACTTGTCGGTATCAATAGTAATAGCGTAGCCCATTTTTTTCCTCCAGAAAAGATTAGGGACGTCCGCTGGTGTTGCGGACAATGATTAAGAACGATTCCGGCCTGAAGGACCGGACACGAATTTGCTGATATTACCAAGTCAGCCCTGTGTCAAGACATGATACGCATTCTCTGTCAAAGAATCGCTTCAGACTTCACTTAACCTTTTCAGACAACGGAACCAATCTGCCTTATAATCAGCCGATCATCTCATCAAATAAACCGTCGAGTTACATTTCACAAAATATGATATCCAAGCTGAGAACAAGATACGCGAACCTCTCATTAACTAAAAATGTGGCAACTCAACAAGGCCAGTTATCTGTTTAAGTAATAAGGCTTTTCTGCCTTGTCTGCCATTAACTCAAGGAGCCCCCCCCCTTCGACAAGCCCTCGCACACGACACCTTCCACTTCAAAAGACGTTCACTCTTTTACTGCTAAACCATAAGGTATTAAGAGACGACTTGTGGACAATGCCGGAGTCGTTTATCCTCCGAGACTTGAACCCGCAATCAACCCCATCGAGGAAAGATATGTTTACCAAAGACGAATTGAAGAAATACGCTGAAACTCTGTGGTGGGGACTTTCCACCGCCCGTACCAAACCATACCAACCTGGCGACTACGTACTCCTGCGTTTCGACACCGATGCCCTGCCTCTGGCAGAGGTCATGTTTGATCTACTCATGGAAAAGGGCATCAACCCTATTCCACGTCAGAACATGACCGCCAACATGGACGTCTCTTTCTACGGCAAGGCAAACGAATCTCAGCTCATCGACATCCCGGCCGGTGACAAGGAATTCATGGGCGGCCTGAACGGTCTCATTTCCCTCATCGCCCCCTCTTCTCTGACCCACCTGTCGGACATTGATCCCAAAAAGATCGGCAAGGCAGCCGTGGCCCGTAAATTCATGCGCGACATCATGGAAGTACGCGAGCAGACCGGCGATTTCGGCTGGACGCTCTGCGTCTACCCAACCCCGGCTCTGGCCGAGTCTGCAGGCCTCTCCATGGAAGAATTCAAGGAACAGGTCATCAAGGCATGCTTCCTGGACGCAGACAACCCGCCAGCCAAGTGGGAAGAAATCTTCGAAGAGGCTGAAAAGGTCAAGGCGTGGCTCAACGGTCTGAACATTGAGCACATCAACGTCAAATCCGAGAGTACCGACCTCACCGTAGTGCCTGGCAAGGATCGTCGCTGGCTTGGCGTGTCTGGCCACAACATCCCGTCCTTCGAGATTTTCCTCTCCCCGGATTGGCGCCACACTGAAGGCGTTTACTACGCAGACCAACCCTCTTTCCGCTCCGGCAACTATGTTGAAGGCGTCAAGCTGACCTTTGAAAAAGGCGTCGCAGTCAAGACCGAGGCCAAGGAAGGCGGCGAGTTCGTTGCCAAGCAGCTCACTCTGGACGAAGGCGCGAACCGTCTCGGCGAATTCTCTCTCACCGATCGCAGATTCTCCAAGATCAATGCCTTCATGGCAAACACGCTCTTTGACGAAAACTTCGGCGGCGAGCAGGGCAACTGCCACGTAGCTGTAGGAGCGTCCTACTCGGACACCTATGCCGGAGACCAGTCCACCCTGGACAAGGCTAAAAAAGAAGAACTCGGTTTCAACGATTCCGCACTGCACTGGGATCTCGTCAACACTGAACAAAAGACCGTTACAGCAACACTCAAAGGCGGCGAAGAACTCATCATCTACAAAGACGGCGAGTTCCAGTACGAATAGAAGATGCCTCCGGCGGCTGGGGGAAGGGGCTCATCTCTCCCCTTCTCCCAGACCCCATTCCCTCTCCCCCCTTTTTTAGGTGCGCCCTCGGCGGGTGTGTGAGCGGAAAGAAAACGACTAGATTTTTTTTAGGCTTAGGATTGGCGGATAAAAAGGAAAGGCAATGTCTGATCGAAACATTTATTTAATGACCATCGTGCCGGAAGAAGCTGTAGCGCTTGCAAAGGCAAATCTGAACAAGAAGGAATTGATCGGGGTCGAAACGATCGCCACGCATGAAGCTGCCGGACGAGTCACTGCCGGGCCGATCTTCGCACGATATTCTTCTCCGACATTCCACGCCGCAGCCATGGACGGCATTGCCGTAAAGGCAGAGTCCACCTTCATGGCCCGTGAAGATGAGCCGACCACCTTGTTGCAGGGAGACGATTTCCTGTTCGTCAACACCGGCAACCCAATGCCCGAAGAGATGAACGCGGTCATCATGATCGAAAACGTGGTGCAAAAAGATGAAGCCACGGTGCTCATCGACACGCCAGCCTTTCCCTGGCAGCACGTGCGTCGCATCGGTGAAGACATCGTAGCCACCGAGCTGCTCATTCCGCAAAACCGCGAACTGACTCCCGCCGATATCGGCGCGCTTCTGTCTGCGGGCATTTACGAGCTCAAAGTACGCGAACAAATCAAGGCAATCTTCCTGCCCACGGGCGATGAAGTCTTAAATTTTCTCGACAAGCCTGCGCCCGCTGCCGGTCAGGTCATCGAATCAAACTCTCAGGTATTCAAAGCATACGCAGACTCATGGGGCATCGATGCCACATGGTCCGCTCCGGTGCCGGACAACGAAGAGAAACTGCGCCGCGCCGTGCTAGACTCCCTCGTCAACGGCAAGCACATTGTCATCGTAGGCGCAGGCTCCAGCGCAGGCAGCAAAGACTACTCCAAGCGAGTATTTGAATCCATGGGCAAAGTACTGGCCCACGGCATTTCCGTCATGCCAGGCAAGCCCACCCTCGTGGGTATTACGGACGAACGTTCCGGCTACCCCGGCCGATTGCTCATTGGCGCACCCGGCTACCCCGTGTCTGCCGTGGTTTGTCACGAAAAAGTGCTGGCCCCCATCATTTCCTGGCTCAAATCCGTAGCCGAAACAAAACGCCCCACAACCGAAGTAGTGCTGGCCCGCAAAACGCCATCCAAGCCCGGCATGCGTGAGGCACTCCGTCTGGCCGCCGGACGCATCGATGACCGCATCATTGCTGCCCCGCTCGCCCGAGGCGCAGGCATGATCACCACCATGACCAAAGCGCAAGCCGTGGCCTACATCCCCGAGGACGTAGAAGGTGTGGAAGCTGGCGAAACCATCACCGCTGAATTGCTCGTTCCGAAGTCGGACCTCGACCGCGTATTGGTCCACGTGGGTAGCCACGACAACACCATCGACCTCATGGCCAACGAGTTGATGGGACTTGCCACCCCCATGCGACTGGTATCAAGCCACGCTGGTTCCATGGGTGGATTGACCGCATTGAAAGAAGGCGCCGCCCTTTTCGCAGGAGCGCATCTCTTCGACCCCGAAACCGGCGATTTCAACTTCCCGTTCATCAAGCGGTATCTCGATGGTATCCCTGTCACAGTCGTCAATCTCGCCATCCGCCATCAGGGTTTGATCGTTGCCAAGGGCAACCCTCTCGGCATCAAAGGCATTGAAGATCTGGCGCGCACGGAAGTCAATTTCATCAACCGCCAGCGGGGAGCCGGAACACGCATCCTTCTGGATCACCACTTAAAACAAGCGTCCATCAACCCCCGCGATGTGCGAGGTTACGAGAACGAGGAATTCACCCACATGGCCGTGGCTGTGAACGTCTTAACCGGTGCAGTTACCTGTGGTCTCGGTATCTATGCAGCAGCCAAGGCGCTTGATCTCGATTTCGTGCCTCTGGCTCACGAGCGGTATGATCTCGTCATTCCCTCACAGCACATGCAAGACCCGCGCGTTCAGACGCTTTTGCGCATGATCGGCACAAACGAAGTAAAGGCCAAGATCAAGAAACTCGGCGGCTATGAGATTGATCTCACTGGTCAGATCATGGAACCGGGGATGGGACTTGGTGATTAGGTAGTTGGGCAAAAGAGAAATCAGGCTAGAACCGCCTGCGGCGGGATTAGGAATAGACAAGCAGGACGCTGTCCTGCACCTGCCAAAGGGCTATACCCTTTGGAAACCCATTTGGCCCCAACGGGGCAACTAAAAAGTTTAGGAGAGTCCAGAGAACCCTTTTCTCAAAGGGTTCTCTGGTCCCGCTGAAGGCGTCCCCCGGAAGGGCCGCCGGAGGCCCCACCCGCGCCAGTCGACTCTTAACAGCACAAGGATACAAACATGCCAAAAAACAAAGTCCTCATCGTCGTCGACGTCCAAAACATCATGTTCGAAACGCCCGGAGCCGAACTATTCGAAGGCGACCGCGTACTGACGACCATCAAATCGCTCATCGCACAAGCGCGTGGCGCAGACGTCCCGGTGCACTATATCCAACACACCACCGAGGGTATCGGCAGCGAGTTTGAAAAGGACTCCCACAACTGGCAAGTCCGCGCTGACATCGCTCCGCTGCCCGACGACATGACCTCTCTGAAATATTCATACGACGCCTTCTTCGACACCAACCTCGATGCCAAACTCAAGGCCCTCGGCGCAGAGCAGCTCATCTTCTGCGGTCTGCAAACCGAATGCTGCGTGGACACGACAGTCCGTTCCGCCCTCGCCCACGGCTACAAATCCATGCTCGTCGGCGACGCGCACAGCACCTATGATAATGATGTTATGAAAGCGAAAGATATCGTGGCGCACCACAACAATGTGTTGAACAGAAGGTTTGCCGAAGTGGTGATGTCGGGGGATATTAAATTTTAAGGCGATCCAATAGCCTTAGCAGCAACATTGCTTCCATCGTCATTCAACTCCACCATTATTTCACCACCATCAACAGCGGTTCCGGCAACCTGAATCGTCTTCGATTCATCAGCGTGCCGATGGACAATGACTTCGATAATGCCCGCTTTGCCCATGGCAACGCCCTGCCGCCCTTGGTATGTGTACTTCTTTTCATCCGGCAGAACGCCGTGCTCTGAAAGATAATAACCACACGGTCCATTAGCGTTTCCCGTGACGGGATCCTCTTCAATGCCGATGACCGGAGCAAACATTCGGCCACTGGTCAGACAAGGGTCTGCTTCGTCATTTAAAGCGAAAACGAAGAATCCGTTGCAGCCAATTTTGTTACTGCATCTGATGAGTCCGTCCATGTCTGGGGTCAGGCCATCCAGCGTTTCAACTGACTTGATGGGAACCATGACTTTGGAATGACCGGTGGAGGCTTCCTGTATCGGGAGTTCTGCGGCAACATCTTTAAGCGTTAGGCCCAGAGCTGCGAGGATTTCACAACAGATTGATTCATCATATGGCGGAGTGAGAGATGGACTTCCCTGCGTCATAACGATTTTTCGAACGCCGTTATCGGTGACGATATCCACAGGCAGGACACCAGCGCCGGTCTTGGCGACGAGGCGGCCGTTGTCGATGCCGAGAACTTCGGCGCGGGCAAAGTAGGAACCGATGGTGGCGTGGCCACAAATCGGCACTTCGACAGAAGGAGTGAAATAGCGAACTTCGAGGTCGTAATCATCCCGGTCAGGTGCAGGAATCATAAAAGCAGTCTCGGACACATTTACCGCTTTGGCTACGGCCTGCATCTCTTCCGCAGTCAAGCCTGACGCATCCAGCACCACACCAGCCCGGTTACCCTTACCCGGTATGGTGGTAAATGCATCAACCAACAAAACGGAGACATGCTTACTCATAGCTAGCCCACCCCATCACCTGCGGCCAGAATAGCGCTCTCGACCGCCTGGGCGATGACGCCCGGAGGTTCGATTATGCCTTGCTCCAGCATGCCCATCTGCAAATTCAACTCGCGCTGAACTTCGATGGCTGAGGGGTTGAAGTACTGCTTCCAGAGAGCCATGGCCTTTTCCGGCCTTTCAAGGCGAACCATGGTGAGGCCGAGGTAGAGGAGCGCGTCCTTGTACTCGCGATCTATGCGGAGCGCGCGCTCGAATTCGAGCTTGGCCTGACGGTATTTGCCGACCTTATAGAGACAGACGCCGCAACGGTAGCGAATGTCCGCGTCATTTTTGTCGCAGTCGATACACTCTTTATATTTCTCACGCGCCTCTTCCCATTTCTGATCGACGTAAAGCGAATTGGCTTCCTTCATAACGTCGATAGCCTCCGCAGTGGAGGCCTCAGGGCCAGTCGCTTTCTCATTCTTGACCCTGCGAATGGCGCCCATCAGAAAATTGCGGCGTGATTTATCTATTTTTTGTCCCATGAAATCCTCCGGTGGGACAGAATACCCAATTCGTCGAAACCGTCAACTTATTGCCTTTTATGAGGGTTCATGGGAATATCCCGACCATGAGCGACACACTCTTCGGCTGGACCGGGAAGGTTCTGCACATCGACCTTACTACGCACGAAATGGCAGCCCAATACCCGGCACGCGCCCTCTATAAGAAATACATCGGCGGCAAAGGGCTGGCCGGGTACTACCTGCGTCCCTACTGCACGTGCGAAACGCCCGACCCCGACCTGCCACTGCTGATTTTCACAGGCCCGCTTTGCGGCACTGCAGCTCCCACGTCCGGACGTAGCGTCATCATGTCCCGCTCCCCCCTGACAGGAGCCATCTGCGACAGCTCGGTGGGCGGCAAACTCGCCACCATGCTCAAGCGCGCGGGCTGGGACGGCCTCATCATTACTGGCAAGGCAGCCACGCCCTGCGCTATCGAAATTTCCGACGACGACATCCGTATCCGTGAGACCGACCTCTGGGGCAACACCTGTGACATGGTGTTCGACAAGCTAGGCGATGCGGCTTCTATCGCCACCATCGGCCCCGCGGCCCAAAATGGCACACGCATAGCATCCATTGCAGTGGATCGATACCACGCGGCAGGACGCGGCGGGCTCGGCCGGGTCATGGCAGAGAAAAATCTCAAATATATTTCTGTTAAGGGTACAGGCAAGATTCGAGTCCATGATGAAGCAGCACTCAAGAAAGCCCGCGAAGAAATAAAGCGGCTGACCGCTGCCTCCCCTGTGCTGCTGGGCCAGCATGGTTTTGCCAATTATGGAACCGGAGCCATGTACGATCTCATGGACTCGCGCCGCATGATGCCCACTGACAACTTCCGGCAGACACGATTTTCAGACGCTCCCAAGCTCAACGCTTCAGCGTATAAGGCGGCTTACAAGCCGCACTCACACGGCTGCGAGGGATGCCATATCCGCTGCAAAAAGGTCGCGGAAGATGGCCGGAGTATACCGGAATTCGAAACCATGTCCCACTTCACTGCGCTCATCGGCAACTCGGACATGGACCTCGTAATGAAGGCAAACGACATCTGCGGGCGCTATGGTCTGGACCCCATTTCAGCCGCCAGCACTCTGGCCTGTTACCGGGAAATCACGGGCGAAGACTTCACTGTCGGGTCTCTCATCAAAGCACTCCATATAATAGCTGACGGGGGATTCCTCGGTAAAGGCTCGCTGGACTTTGCCCAATCGTGCAGAAAGCCAGAGCTGTCTATGTCGGTCAAAGGCATGGAGTTGCCCGCCTACGACCCACGCGGAGCGTATGGCATGGCGCTGGCCTATGCCCTCAGTACTCGCGGCGGCTGCCATCAACGGGCCTATCCCATCAGCCACGAAATCCTGCGAAAACCCGTTGCCACGGACCGCTTCTCCTTTTCCGGCAAGGCGCGCATCGTGAAAATATCCGAAGACCAAAATGCGGTAGTGGATTCTCTGACCGCCTGCAAATTCACCTTTCTGGCGGCCAGCCTGGAAGAGTACGCCAAGGCATTCACTGCGGTAACGGGCATACCCACCACTGCCCAGAGATTGCTCGAAGCTGGCGAACGCATCAATTACAATGAGCGGATCATGAACAGCCTGAATGGGTTTGAAGGATGCGACGACGACCTGCCCCCCCGCTTTTTCACCGAGCATGGCACCTCAGGCGGCGGCGTGGAAATCAAGCCGCTTGATCGTGATGAATTTCTAAAAGCACGTGCCAACTATTACGCTGTGCGCGGCTTGGACGATGATGGCAGGCCCACAGAAGAGACAACCCGAAGACTGGGACTGGAGTTGGATTCGGGGGCAGTACAATGAAAAATCTCTGCGAAAAATACGCGGGCAAGCTCATAAGGCAAGGGCTCTGCGCCGAGGGCGAACCGCTCATAGCTGGCCTTGATGCCGAACTGATCTGGAACCGTGAGGATGACCGAAACGCAGAACTCGCCAAAGTTTTTGATGGCCTATCCATCAACTCGCTGGTCTGCGCCCGTCCTGCCGAGCCATACGCCACCATCATCGATTTCCTGGCCGAACGGTACGGCGACGTCATCCGCCCGGAAGATACGGAAACCCGCACCTTTCTGCACGACATCCGAATCACCCACGAGTTCTCGGCAAATGCCATCATCAACGCCCTGTCCAAACGCAAAGCGGTCATCATCCCCGGCCAGGGGATTGTCTCATACGGAACGGTCAGCCCGGAGCAGGGCTTCGTGTTCTACTCGTCCACAATCTTTGCCTGCTTTGTCCTCTTCTTTTCCGACTACATGACAGCAGCCCGCCGCGGAGAACTGGACGACCACTACCGGGAAACATTCAAGACGGTTGTTGGACAATTGGCTGAACCCAAGACAACCCTCCCCGATCTGATCCATGGTCCGCTCGACAACGAGGATGAAGTACTGGCCGCCATGGCCGTAGCTGGCCGAGCCGTAGTAGAATACGGCTTGGTGGACTCCTTTTTCGGCAACATTTCATATCGCCTGAACGACACGGTCTACATAAGTCAGACCGGTAGCTCCTTGGACGAATTGGAAGGATGCATTGATCCGTGCCGCATGGATGGCTCCACTACTCACGGCCTTACCGCCTCGTCCGAACTGTCGGCACATGAAGATGTATACCGGCGAACTGACGACCTGTGTATCCTGCACGGCCATCCGAAATTTTCGGTCATCATGTCCATGGATTGCCCAAAGAAAAATTGCGAGAATCGCGGTCAGTGCCACATCAAGTGCACCGAGTGCCGCACAGTGGAAGGCATCCCCATTGTTCCGGGCGAAGTGGGTACCGGTCCCACCGGGCTATGCAACACCCTGCCGCCTGCAGTGGCGACCTCCGGCGTAGCCATTGTGCACGGCCACGGACTGTTCACTTCAGGTAAGGTCGATTTTAACGGAGCGTTTAAACGGCTTCTGGAAACGGAAAACATGTGTCGCAAGCTCTACTTCGAGCGGCTGGCGGAATTGACAGGATAAGTGATGGACTCCACGCAACGCAAAGCAATCTTCTGGTTCCTAATAATCACCTTTGGAGCCACCTTCGGGCTGGAAGCCTGGCTCATAAACGGAGGCGTCCAATTCACCGGGAAAGTCATGCAAAGCGCCCCCGCCATGTGGCTCATGGCGGTCATGTGGATACCCGGTCTGGCCGCGCTCATAGTGACAAAATTCGTGGAAGGCGAATCATGGAAAAAGGGACTCGCTCTGCGTATCGGCTCGCTCGGTCCATATTTCCTGACTATCCTTCTGGCACCAGTGGCTTTCGCGGCCATGTACGGCCTGAGTTGGGCCATGGGGCTGACGTCGCCCGACCCGACACTGTCCGAATTGATTCAGGCAACAGGCAGTGAAGAAATAACGACTGACACCGTCTTCAATGTACTGCTGCCCCTCTCCATAGTGCTCGGCCCATTTGTGAACTTTCTATTCGGGCTCGGTGAAGAATTGGGATGGCGAGGCTTTCTGCTTCCTCGGCTCATGGTGCTGGGTAAATGGAAAGCATACAGCCTGCTCGCCGCGATCTGGGGGTTGTGGCACGCGCCCATCATCTGGGTGGGATTCAATTATCCAGGTTACCCGGCGGCTGGCCTTGTCATGATGATCCTGCTCTGCTTCGCCTTCGGACTATTTATCAACGAATTGACGCTGCATTATCGATCAGTCCTGCTGGCCGCTTTCATCCATGCAGCTGTCAACGCACAAGGATTCGGCGTCTGGCCGTGGCTCTTCCCTGGCACCGACCCGCTACTTGGCGGCGGCACCGGGCTGACCGGCGTAATTATCTGGGTAATAATCGGCGGAACGACTCTTTCGATTCTATCCCGCCTCACACCAGACAGGCCGGGCGTTTAGCCTGGGTGCCAGATATACGCATTCCAATCCTTGGGCAGCAAATCTGTGTAATTAGGCGTATTCTCTAAAAATGCATTTCGACGTTTCCGCATTTGCCCAACTTTCAATCGGGGAACAGGCTGCTGCTCTGCCAAAGTACAAATCAGCATAATCTTTACTGCATAAAAGCTCAGATTTGCGTTATTTCCGCCTTGAAACAACACATCCACCTTTGGATTTTCATCCACATTATTAATGATCGGCGGAAAGTAGTTGGTAAAATCCTGATGCGGCATTCCCACAGGCGGCATAGGCAGCATTTTTCCATCCTTATTTTTCTCAAGGAAATTCGCCAACTCCTGATTGATGCGGGAAGAAAGCAATAGATGGCATGTATTCACTTTCATGCCGCTCATGATACTCATCTCGATCATAGATTTTGGCGTGAACCACCGGATGTGGTCTTCGTTAAAATGGCCGTCCAAACCGTAAGGAAAATCGCCCTGTAATAAGGCGTAAATCGTCTGCCAATATTGGGCGTTGGGACAAATTAGAATGAACTTGCAGCCAGGGGCGGCATATCGACGAATATAGTCCAGAAAATACCAAGGGTCATAAATATGCTCAAGAACATCATGCAGGATTACGTAGTTAAAAAATCCGTTAAATTCTTCCGGCAGATGATTATCATCTTCACCCAAGTACATGGACCAATTCCCATCAATAAGACCTTCCATGGACTCATATGAAGTCTGATTGACTTCTACGCCATAGAGATCAGTGCACTGCTTTTCCTTTTTAAGACGCAACAAGAGACCGCCATCTCCATAACCAATATCCAAAATTCGCGAAGTTTTTGCAGGGATTTGGGCAAAAACGTCTTCCCGCTTAACTGCAGTCTTAAGTTTAGCTTCCATTCGTTGTTCAAGTTCAGGATTCATGACTGATCTCCACATGTATTACAGCGCTTAATAAAAAACTATTACAATCCAAGCAGATACACAGCTTCAAGCAAGCACGCCTTAAAGCAGCACGTCGATAAACCGACGCGCTTCTCCTACGTATGCAAAAAAGAAGCCCCCCGCGAGCGGAGGGCTTTTACTTTGAAGTACTTAGGTGGTTACCGAAGGCCGAACCTTTTGCCAAAGGATTCAGGTTTTTTTCAAAGTTGCCGTGAAACACTGCCGATTCGTAGAATCTTGGTTTTTTTGAGGCGTTGCCTTGAAACGTCCTTTGTCGGTTAAGTCAACTGTACGCCCCCTGAGGGGCATTGCAAGCTTTTTCGGTAACTACATGCGCATTTCTAACGCAAGAGTTACAATTTCTCGAAGTATTCCTTTTCTGCACCGCACTGAGGACAGACCCAATCTTCCGGCAAGTCTTCGAACTTCGTACCAATTTCGATATTATTCTCAGGATCACCTTCAGCAGGATCATAAACGTAACCACAAGGGCATTCCCATTTATCCATAATTATTGTCCTCCATTAAAGTTATCTATTTGCCATCAGTTTAACAGAAGTCGAATGCGTTTCAAGCCTTATATTGATACCTATGCGCCAAAGATATTTCTCTATTGGCTTTTTTCCTATCTTTGACGCATACTAAAGCCAATAATCCTTAAGAAGTGACGCATGAAACATACTAAAAGTATCATAGGTCTGACCTTCATCAGCACCTTCCTGCTCTCCGGCATTCTCCTGCTGGTTCTAGGATACCTTTGGTTTCAATCCGAGAAGCGGTCACTGAAAGAAGGATACACCTCGTTCAAGGTAGAACACATAGCCGCGCAAAAGCAAATCATCCGCAACGAAGTACAGCACGTCATTGATTTCATTTCTTACAGCCAATCCCTCACCGAAGAACGGGTTCGGGACGACCTCAGAGCACGGGTAAACGAAGCCCATGCGCTGACCACCCACCTTTATATGAAATACAAAGACTCTCTCAGCGCAGAAGAAATTCAAGAGATAATCACAGAAGCGCTCCGCCCAGTCCGATTCAACAACGGCAGAGGATATTATTTCATCACCAGCCTCACTGGAAAAGAAATCCTTTTTGCCGACCGTCCGGAGCTGGAAGGCACCAACGTGATGAACTTGCGTGACGCAAAGGGGAAGTGGGTCATCAAAGACATGATCAGCCTAGTACGCAATTACGGCGAAGGGTTTTATACATATAATTGGTCCAAGCCCAGGCATGAAGGAAAAGATTTCCAAAAAACCGCTTACGTCAAATACTTCAAGCCGCTCAATTGGTTCATCGGTACCGGGGAATATGTAGACGAGACGGAAAATGCCATACGCAAAGAAGCACTCAAACGTATTGGAGATATCCGATTCGGCAAAGACGGATACATATTCATTTTAACTGCTGACGGCACTATGATCAGCCACATCAACCCGGAATTTGTCGGGCAAAACTTACTGGATTTTCAGGACCCCACAGGGGTTCAGGTCATTGAAAAGATCCTTGCTACAGCCAACAATAAAGAAGGCGGATTCATCCAATACCTGTGGGAAAAACCAAGCCTAGGCAGAACGGCCAGCAAACTTTCCTATGCACGTAAATATGATAAATGGGGCTGGGTCATTGGCGCAGGCATATATCTGGACGACATGGAGGCTGCCCTACAAGCCGCACAAGATCGATTCAACAAACGAGCAGCATCTGAATTTACAGTAATGGGCTCCCTGTTTTGTCTTCTCCTGATCATTCTGCTCTCCATCTCTCTCTTTTTTTCCAAGCGTATAGCTCGAGGTTTGAAAACCTTTGACGACTTCTTTGACCGCGCTGTAACCCACCACGAAAAGATTGATAAAAACGACCTGCCCTTTGAAGAATTCAAGATGCTAGCAGCACGTGCTAACGTCATGGTAGACGATATGGCAAACGCCCGCCAGGAACTGGCCAGCCTTAACCAAAATCTTGAAAAACAGGTGCTTGAGCGTACTGCTGAACTGGAAAAAGCCAATCAGGAGCTGGTGGAGCTCGACAAAATGAAATCCAGCTTCATCACCACGGTGTCCCACGAACTACGAACGCCGCTCACCTCCATTGTAGGGTTCACCAAACTCATTGGAAGAGATGTAAAACGCCACATGAGCCCAGCGGTGGAAGCAGACGACAACTTGCGACAAAAGACCGAGCGTATCCTCGATAACCTCTCCATAATGGAAGGAGAGGGAGACCGCTTGACCCGCCTAGTCAGTGACATTCTCGACCTGTCCAAGATCGAATCAGGCAAAATGGAATGGCGTAGTGAGATCGTGCATATAGGTGATTGTGTGGGGATGGCAGCCAATTCCCTCTCCGGCCAATTGGAGAGCAACCCCGACATCGCCCTTGAGCGCCACATAGAGCCAGGATTGCCGCCTATTGAAGGCGACAGCGACAAAGTCACCCAAGTTGTTATCAATCTGGCTGGCAATGCACTCAAATTCATGACTGAAGGCACCATTCGCATCGAAGCTTCAGCAAAAAATGACGGTGTGCAAGTTTTGGTCAAGGACGAAGGCCCAGGCATTGCCCCGGAGGATCAAAAGATCATCTTCGACAAATTCCGTCAGGCCCATGACGGGACAGCCACAGGCAAACCAAGCGGCACTGGCCTTGGACTCGCCATTTCACGACATATCGTAGAACACTTCAATGGGCACATCTGGGTGGAAAGTGAACTAGGCAAAGGAAGCTGCTTTGGATTCTTCCTTCCAGTGAAACAATAATTTTTAATCCATACAACAACAAAAAGCTGGACATGGTTACCCATGCCCAGCTTTCCTTTAACCAATCATTCTCTCAACTAGGCACTGACTCGCTTGATGCGAGCGCCCACGCCGGAGAGTTTTTCCTCAATATTTTCGTAACCGCGATCCAAGTGGTAGATGCGCTCGACCGTGGTGGTGCCTTCTGCTGCCAGGCCGGCCAGAACCAGAGAAGCGGAAGCTCGCAGATCGGACGCCATAACTGGCGCGCCTGTAAGTTTGCCAACGCCATGCACCATGGCGGTACGGCCCTTAAGACGAACATCTGCGCCCAAACGAACCAATTCCAGAACGTGCATGAAACGATTTTCAAAGATTTTCTCTTCGATAGTGCCTGCGCCCTGACCAAAGCACATCAAAGCCATGAGCTGAGCCTGCATATCTGTGGGGAAACCGGGGTGCGGCAAGGTGGTCACATCCACGTTCTTGACCAAGCCATTGGCGCGACGCACCAGAACATATCCATCTTCTTCCTGAAGCCAGACGCCCATTTCGCGGAGCTTGTAGGTCACGGCATCAAGATCAGAGAAAGGACAATCCAAAATTTCCAGTTCGCCACCGGTGATGGCAGCGGCCACCATGTATGTGCCTGCTTCAATACGGTCGGGCATGACGCGGTATTCGCAACCCTTGAGAGACTTAACGCCTTCGATGGTGATGACGCTGGTGCCCTGGCCTGTAATTTTTGCGCCCATGGCATTCAGGAAGTTGCACAGGTCCACGACTTCAGGCTCGCGAGCAGCGTTTTCCAGAGTCGTGACGCCATCAGCCAGAGAAGCGGCCATAACAAGGTTCTCGGTACCGCCCACAGTGGGGAAGTCCAAGGAAATGTGTGCGCCCTTCAACCCTTCGGGGCAGGAACCAATGATATACCCTTCGGTAATTTCAAAAGTGGCGCCCATACGCTCCATGCCGCGTAGATGGAGATCCACCGGGCGAGCACCGATGGCGCAACCACCAGGCAGTGCCACGCGGGCCTCACGCAAGCGAGCCAGGATCGGACCGAGGCAAAGCACTGAAGCGCGCATGGTTTTGACCAGATCGTAAGGAGCCTCAGGTTTGAGATCGAGACAATCGGACGTGGCGTCGTTCTCATTGAAGGTTGTTTCGCAGCCAAGAATGTTCAGCAGCTTCAGTGAAGTGCTGATATCTGCCAGGCGTGGGACGTTGGAAAGACTGACTTTTCCTTCTGCCAGAAGGCAAGCCATAAGGATGGGCAGAGCCGCATTTTTCGCTCCGCTGACCTGAATGGAACCCTGTAATGGGACGCCACCTTCAATAATAAGTTTATCCATTGTTTACCTTTTTTTATTCTTTTGCTTGACCGTGGAGAAAACGTTAGCTAGAAAGCTCCCTCACACGGTGGGTGTAGCTCAGTTGGTAGAGCACTTGGTTGTGGCCCAAGTGGCCGTGGGTTCAAATCCCATCACTCACCCCAAGTGACTATTAAAGGACGAAATTTCGATTTCGTCCTTTTTTAGTGCCGTATTTTCAAAGACGCTCGTGCCGCAAGGAATTCCCACGGGAAATACACCCGGAATCAGGGACACGAAGACTGAGAAACAATTTTCCATACGCATGGGGTAAAACCGCTGCCCGATAGTGTCAAGAACGTTTCCGGAGATGACGAACATCCCCCACGCGCACTGTAATCTTTTCCTTATCGAAATGCTCCAGAAGTGGAATAAGGTATTTTCTCGAAAGCCCGGTTATCCCCTTGAAATCAGGAGCACTCATTTCCTGATTATCCGCAAAGAAGTCGACCATTTTCGCCTGAATGTTCTCCAACATCGGACCATGGTAGTAAAGATCGTTATTCAAGCGAACCAACACGCCTTCATCCTGCAACAGACGAAGTATGGCTGACGCCGCCTTAAAATCCATCCCCATAGGCCCAAGTACGTCCTTGAGGTTAGGCGGGGTAACACCCCCCTTCTCGTAAGCAGAGACAATGGTTTCCCGCACCTTAGTCTGGTCGGATGCCAGAGATACTTTGTGATCCTTGAGTCGAAGGACTTCCTGCTCGGCAACAACGTCCCCTTTCTTGAGGAGACGCTCCACGATAATATGAAAGAACTTGGCTGGCAGGTCTCGGCCCCATGAGGAAGCCAACTCGCCTCGCTGCACACCGGGCTTCATTGAGTCGGCCTTATGGAATTCCTCGAGATACTCCAGAAGGCTCTTGGTCAATATCTCCACGAGTGCACCGCCGCCATATCGACGCGCTTCCTTGTCGAACAGAATCGCCTTTTGCTGGCCGCTGAGTTTACCCAGCGTCTTTTCCAACGCTTTGGTCTCTTGATTGGTCATGGTGAGCAGTTCGCTGAACGTCAGCCCTGTGGGCCCCGCCAGTTCCAACTGGGTAGCGGCCACCACATCCGGCTCGTCGCTGGTGAGCTGCTTCATGACCTCCACTTTGTCAGAAAACCGCTTCACCTTATGCCCTACCGGGCCGACAATACGTCCACCGGCAAAGGCGCGCAGAGGAGAAAAGGAGCGCAGCACGATCCGGTCGCCATACACACCGGCCAGCGGCTCTGTGAAACGAGCCTGGCACACGGCAGTCTCGCCGGGCTGAAGCTCTTCACGGTCCAGCAGGTGGATGCGGGCCAGCACCTCTCGTGCGCCATGATGAAAATGAATTTCCCGACGGTGCTTGAGCGGAATGTGGGAAGATTCCAGTACGGTCAGCTCGATATCCCATACATCAGACGGGAACAGGCTTCCAGGGCGCGCCAGCACGTCACCACGCTTAATATCGTCCACTTCAAGGCCATGAAGATTGATAGCGGTACGGCGTCCTGCCTGAGCTGTCTCCACGGTCTCGCCATGGGATTGCAGGCTGCGAATTTTTGTCTCGATTCCCTTTGGATACAAGATAGCCTCGTCGCCCACTGAGATGGAACCGGAGATCATGGTACCGGTTATAACCGTGCCATGGCCTTTCATGGAAAAAATGCGGTCAGCAGGCAGCCGGAACAAGTCGGAGCGGCGTTTAGGTTTAAATTCCTTGAGCAACTTGCGGATTTCATCCTTGAGCGCATCCAGACCACCCCCTGTATGGGCCGACACAGGCACTATAGGCGCTCCGCCGAGAAAAGTGGGCTCTAGGTAGGCAGCGACTTCTTCTTCGACCATCTCCAGCCATTCCTCGTCCACCATGTCCGTCTTGGTCAGAGCTACCAGCCCAGTGGATACACCAAGGAGCTGACAGATTTCCAGATGCTCACGAGTCTGCGGCATGATGCCTTCGTCGGCCGCAATGACCAGAGTGACGAAATCCACGCCCGCAGCACCGGCCACCATATTCTTGACGAACTTTTCATGGCCCGGAACATCCACAATGCCAAGACGGTTGCCGTCACCAAGATCGAGATGGGCGAATCCCAACTCAATAGTGATGCCACGCTTCTTCTCTTCAGAGAGGCGGTCACAATCGATACCAGTGAGAGCTTTGACGAGAGTTGTCTTGCCGTGGTCGATATGTCCGGCAGTTCCCATGATTACAGGCATATATATTTATTCCTTACTTTCAAGAATTCATCGATTAGGTGTCTTCACTTTTTGGCGCTGTGGGACAGGCCGCCCCCACCACATACGCAACAATCAAAGCCCCGACAAATGTTACAAGGACGTATGCCGTGGCATAACGCCATCCGAAGTAGGCTACCAGCACGGGAAGCAGGACCGGCTTGACCGAGCGACAGCTGATAAAATTCGCCACATGAAACAAGGACGCACCCTTCTCGCGCAATGCTTTGAAGAGTGGGTACCACGCATAGATAGGTCCCATGGACAACACCCCAGCCAAGGATGATACAAACACACCCTTGATACCAGACTGTTGGCCCAGAAGCTCGGTCACCCACGCAGGAGAGAGAAAACGGTTGATCGCCACCATCATGATAAAGGCGACACAGAGCGGGAGCCACAATTGGCTAAAAATAGACAGAGCGACCTGCATAGCCCGCCCGGTACCTTCCGGAGCGAACACACCGCAGATGCCATAGATACAGACAACGGCCAGCGGGAACAGCCATGACTTGAGCGTGCTCATGCTCCGCCTCCCCATGCACCCAGCAGAAGCGACAGAACAAGCCCCATGGCAGCCGCTACAACAAAAGCCGCCCCGTTACGTACCACTGCAAATCTCTTGCCCAGAGCCTCGGATTCTATCGGAAACTGAAGAATGCCCACACTGACCCACGCCAGCATCAGGGCCGTGGCTCCAGCCACGCCGACACCGGCATGGATAAGGCTATCTCCGATCACATAGCTGTTAATCGGATTGCCCACCAAGATGCTACCCAAAGCAGCTCCCATCATGGAGTCGAGCAACGGTGAAGCGGTGAACAGGGAAAAGAGCATGTCGTCCGTAACAAATCCACGAAACAACCCAAGCAGCAGGACCACACCCACCAGTCTCGGGATCATGGTAGCCATCTGGCCTCCGGCCTTGCGTACGGCTTCGCCCCACTCCTCGCGGCTAGACGACTCTTTTTCAGACGAGAAATCTTCCTTAGTATCTGATCCCTTCAGCGACGCCATGTACTCTGCCACGGCTTCAGATACCAGGCCGGACACACGGTCCACGACATCAACGCCCTGCTTTTCCAACGCCTTGATGATGTGCGGTGCCAGATGCCCTACGAGCAGCGCATCCGCCCCCATTTCAACGGCAAGGGACATGATCATGACACCGGCGCCGGGACCGGACCCCTTAGGCGGTCCATCCACAGCTTCAAAGGACATGTCTTTGGTGTCGATAACCAGCAAATGAGCGGCTGTGCCCAATTTATGGGCAACTGTCCCCTCAAGCGAGGGACGATTGCTGGGGATGGCTATCTTCATTGCAGTATCGAGTATTCCTGTCGATGACGTGTGGAGGTTCAGAACCAAGAACGATGTTCAACAAATTTGCGTCATACTAATTAAATTCAGCCGCACTAACAAGGTGGTGCAAATTTTCCGCGAAGTGGCACCACCATACACTCTTGCAGTCAAATGAATGGATGAATTCGACATAAACGCCAGAGTGTTGTATGCAGCTAACATCTACATTTTCAAGCGGCAGAAAGGAGACACCTACAATGCGCAAACTGATTTTTCTGTTCCTCATGCTACTGGCCTTTCCCACCACAGCCAATGCAGCATCCGATGTGGTCGCCACATACAAATACTCTGACGGCTCCATGGTGACCATATGCACCCGTGACGCCAACCATGTCCGCATGGACACATCAAAAGATTCCTACATGCTGCTGTCCGACAACAAGATCTACGCGGTCAGCCGCACTGACGACGGCACCTGGACCGCCATGGACATGGACAAGATGAAATCCATGGCCGACGGCATGGGCTCCATGTTCGGCGGTGGTGAAGTGGAATATGATGTCCGTTATGAAAAAACAGGCAAGACCGAAAAGATCGCCGGTTACTCCGGCACGGTATACACCGCCGTTGTCTATGAAGACGGGAAAGTCACCAGCCGGGACGAAGTGGTCCTCGGCTCCCACTCCAATCTCAAGAAGCTCTCCGACGGCTGGATGGCCATGGCAAAGCGGTTGACCAACATGGCTGAATCCTTTTCCGATTCCATGGAAGAAGCGGAAAAGATGGGCTACGGTGGCATGCTCCGCTACGGCCAGGATATGCGACTCTCCAGCCTCAAGGTGAGAAACCTTGATAATGCCTATTACAAACTCCCCAGCGGCACCAAGCAGGCACAGGTTCCTCAGCCACCGAAACAAACCAGCAACAACGACATGGGGCTGAGCGACGATGCCAAAGAGATTGGCCATGATGCCAAGGAAACCACCAAAAGCGAAGTAAAAGAGGAAGTCAGAGGGTTCATAAAGGGACTCTTCGAGTAGCACAAAAAACCAATAAAAAAGGGGGGCGAGATTGTCCGGCCCCTTTTTTCGGGGTTAGTATAATGCCCTATTCAAAATTATATCATTGTGACACAATTAAATCATGAAGAGATGCGTCCCAATAATAATCCTCCTTTTCCCCTTCCTGATGGCAGCATTCTATCCAATAATCAGTAATGCAGAGGAACGACCTGTGGTCATCCATGCGATGAGCCGTAATCCCTGGGTCCCCTACTACAGTTATGAAGAAGACAAGCCGAATATTCCAACAGGACTTTTCATCGACCTCACTGAGACGCTTATGGGCCAGGAATTAGGACTGCAGATCAAGCGGCACTTAGTCCCATGGAAGCGCGCTCAAGAGGCAGTCGAGACTGGCGCTGCCGACTTCCTGATCACCATCCCAACACCTGCCCGCGCTTTGTACTCAGTGGCATCGGAAGTCCCCATACACAAGATGTACCTGCATTTGTTCACCTACGCCCACCATCCAAAAGCACTCGACATAGCCAAGATACAAACGGCTGACGACATCAAGAGCCTGAACCTGACGCTGGTAGCGCACAGGGGAGATGGGTGGCACAGAGCCAACATAGCAAGTAAGGGAGTCACAGTTCACTACGTTAATAACGACGAACAACTCCCCCAATTCGTTGCGGCCAAGCGGGCTGACGGCATGATCGACGGAGCCTTGCCCATGGCCGATTATATCCACAAGCACGACTTGCAGGACAAGGTCACACGGACCAATGTCCGATTCGGGCCTCTGCCTTTCCACATCCTGATAAGCCGCAAATCTCCGCTACTCAATCGTATTGATGAAATCAATGCAGCCATCAAACGTCTGGAGGCAGACGGAACCTTGGAGAAACTTGCCGCAAAATACGACAAACTGCCACACTAGCCACCCCACAAACGACAAGAAAGCCCCGCCAATCGTCACGATTAGCGGGGCTTTTAATGTATTAATGCTATTGGCTACCGTTTCAGGAACTCCCTGAACGCCAACGTGCAGGCGTAAATATCCACCTTGCTCGCCAGTTCGAACGGGGAATGCATGGACAGGACCGGCACGCCCACGTCGATGACATCCATGCCGTAGACAGCCAGGAATTTTGCAACGGTTCCACCGCCGCCGACATCGACTTTGCCCAGCTCTGACATGTGCCAGGGGATGCCTGCATCGTCGAAGATGCGACGCAGCCAACCGATATAATCGGGATGCGCGTCATTAGCCCCAACCTTACCCCGATGACCGGTGAACTTGTTGAAGCACGGACCATAACCCAAACGAGCGGCGTTAAGCGGTTCGTATACGTCCTTGTGATCCGGGTCCATGGCAGCGGAAACATCAGCGGACAAAGCCGCGCCGTTCATCATCACCTTGGAAAGGCGTGTACCCGGTTCCCATGCGTCCACCAGCTCTTCCATGCAATATTCGAAGAACAGGGACTTGGCACCGGTTGCGCCATCAGAGCCTATCTCTTCCTTGTCCCAGAAAAGCACGATCTGGGCATATTCTGGCTCAGTCTCTTCCAACATCGCTTCCAGGCCGCAGAAAATGCTGGAGCGGTCGTCCTGACCGTAAGAACCAATGATGGCTTCATCCAAACCGACGAAACGAGCGCGACCAGCCGGAACAGCCTGGACCTCGGCGCTGAAAAAGTCTTCTTCCTTGATGCCGTACTTCTTGTTGAGCAACTCGAGCATCTTGAGCTTGACCGGATCCTTGGGTGCATCGTCGCCCTTCTTGCCGGGCTTGGCCGGAGACTGACCCATGATCAGATTCAGCTTTTCCGCCTCGAATGCGTCGGCCACCTTTTTGACCACTTCCTTATAGGCGAGGTGTGGCAGCAGATCGGTGATGGTAAAGACCGGATCTGACGGGTCCTCACCAATGCAGATGGTGACTTCAGTGCCATCCTTTTTCACGACCGTACCGTGCAGGGCCAGGGGGATGGTCAGCCACTGATATTTGCGGATACCACCGTAGTAATGAGTCTTGGCAAGTGCGATATCCGTGTCCTCGTAGAAAGGACGCTGTTTGAGATCCAAACGCGGACAATCAGCGTGAGCGCCCACGAGACGGAACCCCTCGGACAGGGGGCGTTTGCCCTTACGAGCCAAGAAGCATGTCTTGTTGCGATTAAAGCGAAACGCCAGCGGAGCTCTGAGATCGTCCACGAAGCCCGCTTTTTTCACGCGCTTGCGAACGTAATCCATGACCAGACGTTCGGTCTTGCATTCACTCAGAAAATCCACATACCGCTTTGCCATGGAATCCATGGCCTTGAGGTCTTTCTTGGAGCTGTAAACATCCCACGCCGATTTCGGCTCATATAAAAGATCGTCTTTTTTACTCATGTAAAAATCCTTATTTCAAAGCGTCCATGCCCTGCTTGAGGGAGCGGGCCGCCAGTTTGAGTTCCGTTGAAGTCAACGTGCGCGGGTCCAAAAGAAACGTGTTGTCCTCGATACGGCCCACCAGCGGCGGGTCCACATCCAGAAGCTTCTCGCGCAAATCTTCCGGGGAAATGCCGTCTATGACCAGGGTCACCAGAGTACCAGGAAGGTCATATTCCGGGAATGCTCCACCACCGACACGGGAAAACCCTTTCTTCATGCCCACTTTTGCCGCATCGCCCAACTCGGTACGGATAGCGTCCGCCAATCGCCGAGCCTTGGACTTGAGGGATTCCTGGGACGCAGTAACCATCCGCAGGGTCGGCACCTTGCGCCGTGCTTCGCCCATGTCGAGATAGAGCCTCAACGTCGCTTCCAGCGCGGCCAGCGTCATCTTGTCGATGCGCATCGCGCGGTTGATCTGATTCTTCTTGATGCGATCAATATATTCTTTCTTGCCGACGATGATGCCTGCCTGCGGGCCACCGAGCACCTTGTCGCCGGAGAATGAAACAAGATCCGCGCCCTGAGCCACAACTTCCTGAACCGTGGGTTCACCGAGCAGCCCTGCCCCTTGCAGGGAATAAAGGGAGCCGGAACCAAGGTCTTCAATGACAGGCAATTCGTATTTGTCGCCCAACGCCTTCATTTCGGGCAGGGAGACTTCTTTAGTAAAACCGACAATGCGGTAATTGGAAGTGTGCACCCGCATGAGCGCGGCAGTCTGGTCGTTGATAGCGTTTTCGTAGTCATGGACATGCGCCCTGTTGGTGGCCCCTACTTCGTGCAGAGTCGCCCCGGACTTCGTCATGACATCGGGAATGCGGAAGGAACCGCCGATCTCGACAAGCTGGCCACGCGAGACAATGACTTCCTTACCCTTGGCAAGCGTCTCCAATATGATGAACACGGCTGCGGCATTATTATTGACCACCAAAGCAGCTTCGGCTCCGGTGATGTCACACAAAATCTTTTCAACATGGGAATAGCGGCTGCCCCGCTGACCAGTGGAAAGATCAAATTCGCAGTTGGAATAATGCCCGCACGCTTCAACCACAGCCTCAATAGCAGGCTTGGCAAGCAGAGAGCGTCCCAGGTTAGTGTGTACCACCACACCAGTGGCGTTGAGCACACGACGAAAATGAGGCCGCGACTGAGCGCGTACATAGGCGGTCAAACGCGGTTGCAAAACTTCCAGTGAGAGTTGTTCCTGGGCGGTAATGGCGCCGGAGCGTATTTCCTCGCGGCAGACATTGAGAAAAGCATCCGCAAGGTCTTTGACTAGCGGTCGGGGAAGCGCAGCAATGTCCGCGTCCCCGGTAAGACCGTCCAGGACCTGATCCATGGACGGCAGGTGACGGTAGAGTTGGCTCATAAATATCCGATGTTACGGGGTTAGAGATTCGGGATACAAGGTATAGAACTCAGACAGTAAATACAAGGAACCGCACACAAGAACAGGGCCGTGCCTTGGCGCAGCCATAAGCGCCTTATACATGGAAGGGGCACTCCGAGCGCGGTCTCCCAACGCCTCCACAAGCTGATCGGCATCCGATGCACGCTCATTATCCATGCTCGGCACAATTATCGAACCTTCAGTCATTTCACGAACCAAAGGCAACATGGGTTGAACGTCCTTGTCTGCCAGACAAGCGAATACGACGGCCACAGGCTGTATGTTCTCCGCTTCCAAAGCCGCTTTCAATGCGACCATGGCATGGACATTGTGCGCACCATCCAAAATGAAATCTCGCTCAAAGGCCTTAACCCGCTGCATGCGCCCAGCCATAAAAGCCGAAGCAAGCCCAAACATTTCGGAATCACGGGAGCTGACATCGCCCCGGTCGGCATAGAACCAACGCCATCCAGCAAGAGCAAGACGTGCGTTAGTCTGCTGGAAAAGCCCCTTAAGGCCAAGGCGCATTCCGTCCACGGAATCAGCCAGATCCACGGCGTACATAAGCCGCGCTCCAACTTCTTCGGCACGATCCTGCAAAGCGATCATGGCATCGGGTTCCTGCGGTCCGGTCACCACAACGCTGCCCATATGAATGGCTCCAGCCTTGTCTGTTGCAATATCGACAAGGGTCGGCCCGAGTATCTTCTCATGGTCCATACCAATGGGCGTATACAAGGTCAGCTGCGGTTTAAATACATTAGTGGCGTCATACTTGCCGCCCAGCCCCGCCTCCATGATGGCGATGTCCACCTTGGCCTTTTCAAAGGCGAGCATGGCGATGCATGTTTGGAATTCAAAATAGGTGAGTTCGTCTCCACCGGGCGTAGCGAGGACTTCGTTGGCCAATTCGACCCAGACGGAACGCTCCAATACAGCTCGATTGATTTGTACCCGTTCACGCGACGAAACAAAGTGCGGCGAGGTGAACATTCCAACCTTAAGCCCATGCATCCGGGCAATGGAACACAGGAAGGTAGTAGTGGACCCTTTGCCATTGGTTCCCACTACATGAACAATGGGAAGTTCAGGCATCCCGCGCGCTTCCCAGAAGCGCTTCATACGCTCCAAGGAAAGGTCCATGTGAAACAATCCCAGCCGGTCCAGATAGGCCGTAAGCTCCGTATAGTCATTGAAAGAAGTCACGCCTTATAGGTTAACAGGAACCGTTTCTGGATGAAACTATTATATTATTGATCAATCCGGCAGGAATTATCCTTGACCTCGCCCCACAACCTCCATTATCAGAAGTATCCCAACGCGCCAGTAGCTCAGTTGGATAGAGCATCGGCCTTCTAAGCCGACGGCCGAGGGTTCGAATCCTTCCTGGCGCACCATAGATAAAATTTACGACTAGACTTATTGCCTAGTCGTTTTTTTATACAAGCAGCATCCACACATTCGTCAACACGAGCTAGGCACGATACCTTTAATACGTAGCCCCACTGACCATCATTGCCCCCCTCTTCCACGCGTGTCGGTCTCCGACAAACTTTCAGAAATACCAACATAGTCTTAACAACGAAGAAGCGCCCGCCACTCATATGAGTGGCGGGCGCTTGATTGCAATTAGAGCGTAACTCTAAAAACTACCAGCGGGGACGTTCCTCGCGGGGCTTGGCAACGTTGACCTTGATATTACGGCCACCGAAGTCTTTGCCATCCAGGTTTGCGACAGCTTCGTCAGCGCCAGCTTCGTCCATTTCGACAAAACCGAAACCGCGAGGGCGGCCGGTTTCACGGTCCTCGATGAGTTTAACAGAAGAGACTTCGCCGTAGGCTGCAAAAGCAGAGCGGACTTCGTCTTCAGTAGTGGACCAGGACAGATTGCCGACATAAAGATTCTTAGACATTTTAATTCTCCAAAAAGTGATAATATAAGCGCCCGTGCGCCAAAAAATAGGAGCCGTGTACAAGATGCGTACACGGCTCCTCGATAGACTTATTCAAATTCAAACCAGCACTGGTCATAATTGGACCGCGCCTTCACGGGTGCGGCTGGTGTATAGACATCAATCAACTACTTCTTGAATGAAGTCAAGCAATTTTAGAATAAAAAACACATAATCTCACTAATAATACACGCTAGACATCGCATAATTCCAAAACACTAAACAATAAATTAAGCGCTGAAGGGCCTAAATGCTATACACAAATTAAGAAGAGATGATCATGTATTAGCTACAACAATAAGAAATAAAAAAAATAAAATATTATTATCAATTTAAAACTCAAATTTTGTGCTATATAAATATGTTCAAAGAATTTATTTCTTACTTTAGCAAATTGATATGACTCAAAAGATATCCAAAGTATCATTCATTCTATCATATATTCATTTGCTAGATCAATTTATTACATAGGATTTACTATGACAAATAAGGAACTTGCAGTTGTATACTGCGAAGGTTTCTTTGGTGAAATGGATGGTAAAACAGCAAACGGGCTGGCACGCCACTCAGACAAGTATGAAATTGCGGGTATCATTGATAGCACCAAGGCTCAATTGGATGCCGGAACAGTCCTCGGAAATGAGGCCAATGGAATCACAATCTACAAGGACATCCACCAATCTCTGGAGGGAAAAGGCGACTCGGTAGCAGCATTCATTTATGGGATGGCACCCCTGTCAGGAGCCTTTTCCAGCCAAGATCGAGATGTGATGTATTATGCTATGGAACAGGGTCTAGATATCATCAATGGCCTCCATGACTTTCTGACTGATGATGAAGCATTCGTCCAAAAAGCGACGGAATGTAATGTAGAGTTGCACGACATCAGGAAACAGCAGAGCGCCAAACAAAGACAGGTTTTTACTGGCGACATAGCCAAGGTCGAATGTCCCAAAATCGCCGTTCTTGGAACCGATAGCGCTGTGGGAAAACGTACGACCTCTGTAATCCTGACCAAGGCGCTGCAAGAACTCGGACTTAACACCGTAATGATCGCAACAGGTCAAACCGGCGTTATCCAAGGAGCTGAGTTCGGGGTTCCTCTCGACGCTTTGAAAGAACAATTTATTTCGGGAGAAATGGAAAAAGCCGTCGTCGAAGCTTGGAATGCAAAGAAGCCGGACATTATCATCATTGAAGGCCAAGGTTCATTGAGCCACCCTGCCTATTTGAGTTCGTGCTTTATCATCAGAGGAGGACAACCAGAAGCAATCATTGTCCAACACCCTCCCGGACGAGAAAACCTTGGCGATTACCCGGACATCAAAATGCCACGCCTTGAGGACGAGATTGAACTCATTGAAACCTTTTCTCAGTCCCCTGTAATCAGTATCGCCATCAACCACGAAAACATGTCCGACTCCGAAGTAAATGAAACAATGACAGCATACGAAAAACAATTTGATAAACCAGCCACAGATGTCCTCAAGTTCGGCTGCGATCCGCTGATCGAAAGCATATTGTCTACCTTCCCACAGCTGCAAGCCAAGTTGGCTTGATGAGCACACCATACCTTGAAATTGATCTCTCAAAATTACACAGCAACGCCAAAAATCTCCTCCCCATCTTCGAAGCCAAGGGGATCGGCATTACGGGCGTCACCAAGAGCTTTCTCGGGGAGCCAGAAATTGCGAAATGTTTCGTTTCCGCAGGCATTTCTTCTTTAGGAGATTCAAGAATCGAGAACATAATCCGTATGAGAGAGGCCAATGTGCAGGCTTCTCTTTCCTTAATGCGAACCCCCTCGGCCAAAGAGGCCCACGACGTAGTCACATACGCTGACGTGAGTTTTAACACCGAGCTGTCTGTTATTGCGGAGCTTTCCAAAGCTGCTCTTCAGCAAAACAAAATTCATGACATCGTTCTCATGGTGGAAATGGGGGATCTGCGCGAGGGGATACTCCGTCAGGATCTCGGCACAGCAATAGAAAAAGTGCTCAGGATGAAAGGCGTACGGCTAATCGGCCTGGGAACCAACATGGCTTGCTTGAGTGGTGTCAAACCAACAAAGTATAATATGGATATGTTCTCCCGCCTGGTAGATATCCATGAAAGAAGTTACGATATAACGCTTCATCTGATTTCAGGCGGAAATTCCGCAAGCATAGATTGGATGCTAAAGACTGAGGACGTCGGCAGAGTTAACAACATACGGTTAGGCGAAGCTCTCCTCCTTGGAAGAGAGACTCTTTCGAGAAGACACCTTGAAGGGCTTCACCTTGATGCCATCACCCTCGTCGCTGAAGTTGTGGAATCTAAAATCAAACCCTCACTCCCGGAAGGAGAAACAGGGCAGGATGCTTTTGGCAACACCCCGACATTTGAAGACAAGGGAGACATGCTCAGGTCTATCGTTGCGTTGGGGAAACAGGATGTCCACGTGAAGGGCCTTCTGCCGACGCTCGACGTAGACATCTTGGGGGCAAGCAGTGATCATATCATACTCGATACAACACGGACGCCGTTGCATGTTGGAGATCAGATACATTTCAATTTAGATTATGCGGCACTCTTGTCAGCCATGACTTCTCCCTTCGTTGGCAAGGTGTATATTTAGAACATAAAACAACTCACATTCAGCCACATTAAGAAATAAGGCTTTGTTTTAACCGCTGACCCAAGTCTCATCAGGTTGGCGAAACTCGGCCCACTCATGGCCAACCAAGATAAGACAAACAGGGTTCATTCTAACCAATTCAGGGCTCCAAATTGCGTCAGTTTTGCTCCACTTAATTTGAAAAATAATAATAACAAATAAAAATTTAGAGCAAATATGAAAACCATAACATTCTGTTTAGACTACATCTAATTAGGCAAACCCCAGATAGCATGCGGGTTTTAAAACGCATTCTAAGCCGACGGTCGAGGGTTCGAATCCTTCTTGGCGCACCATAAGAAATCAAGGGGTTAGCGAGAAATTGCTAGCCCCTTTTTCGTGCCGACCACGAATATATTACGGCCTCCCCCTGCGATTAGCCGACAGCCAACCCGAAAATTGCCGCTCAGTGGCCGACGAAGTGGCTCCACTTCTCCGGTTCGATGAACGGCGTATTCACCCTAAAATCGAAAAGAGAAATCCTTTCAATTTTAGAAGTAATTTGGCATAGATGTTTCCTGTGTAACGCATGATTTTAATTAATTCAAAGGGATTCAATATGACAGTATTAGGAACAGCCAAAACTGCATCAGCAAAGAAAATGATGCTTCTTGGTGGTGGCGAACTTGGTAAGGAAGTTGTCATTGAAGCGCAGCGTCTTGGTGTTGAGGTGATTGTGGTTGATCGCTATGAAGACACCCCTGCTATGCAGGTGGCGCACCGCTCATATACCATGTCCATGTTGGATGGTGATGCGCTTCGTCGAGTTATTACAGAAGAGAAGCCTGACTATATTGTGCCTGAGATTGAGGCTATTGCTACGTCTACTTTGGTCGAGCTTGAAAAAGAGGGATTCAATGTTGTCCCTACCGCCAATGCAACTAAGCTGACAATGGATCGTGAAGGCATTCGGCGTCTTGCTGCTGAGGAAGTTGGCCTGACCACATCGCCTTACCGTTTCGCCGATACAGAAGAAGAATACCGAGCGGCAGTGGCTGAAATCGGTATCCCATGTGTGATCAAGCCAGTCATGAGTTCTTCTGGAAAAGGGCAATCTACTGTAAAAAGTGAGGCTGATATCCAAAGGGCTTGGGATTATTCTCAGTCTGGCGGTCGTACTGGCGAAGGGCGTATCATTATCGAAAAATTTGTACCTTTTGATTATGAGATTACCCTTTTAACCGTGCGTCACGTTGATGGAACAACGTTTTGTGAGCCGATTGGGCACCGACAAGAAGATGGGGATTACCGTGAATCCTGGCAGCCGCAACCCATGAGTGAGGCGGCCCTTGCGAAAGCTCAAGAATATGCACGCAAGATCACAGACGCCTTAGGTGGGCGTGGCCTTTTTGGGGTTGAACTTTTTGTTAAAGATGATGATGTCATCTTTAGTGAAGTTTCCCCTCGCCCTCACGATACAGGATTAGTGACTGTCATCTCGCAGGATTTAAGTGAATTTGCCCTGCATGTAAGAGCTGTTTTGGGCTTGCCGATTCCGAGTATTCGTCAATACGGCGCCGCCGCTTCGAGTGTGATTTTATCTAATGGCACATCTGACAAGCCCGCCTTTGATGGCGTTGATGTTGCGCTTCGTGAGGCAGATACAAATGTTTTAATTTTCGGAAAAGGCGAATGCGCTGGAGTCCGTCGTCTTGGCGTTGCTTTGACCCTTGCTGACGACGTTAAGGGTGCTGTAGAGAAAGCAAAAAGAGTTTCTTCTACTGTAACTGTTTCGTATTAGTAGCGCTTTGAACCGTTTTTATGACTGATGAAAGTCCGTAGAGTTGGGGATTTGCGCTTGTTTCTTTTCCGTCAAATTCAACTCGTTCGTTACACGTTACAAAGCCGAGTGCGTATGAATGCACTCGGCTTTGTTTTTAACTTCGAGGAAGAGTTTTATTGCAATAATTAAAATTCCTTGAGGAAAATTTCACCAGTCCACTTATATCCTTCTTCCTTAAAATCTTTAAAAGGCTTTGGGTCAGTGATATTATTTTCAATAAGCCACCTGACAAATCGACCTTTGATGTGCTTTCCCTGGTGACCTGCTGGCATCTTTTTCCCTGCTTGTTTTAGGACAAATTCAACCTCAATTCCATTATCATATTTCACAGCTTTCTTGTGTGCTTGCGGTAATAAATCAATAACAAATCTGTTTTTTAACTGCTCTGAATTGGAATTCATCCATAACTTGGCAGCCTTTAATTTATCAATCTTCAAACGATAATTAGGAATCAAATCAGTAGGGCTAACAAGACCAAATAACCCTGATACAATTAACACTTTTTTATCAAAGTCAGATTTATTTTTCAAAGTTTGATAATCAAGAGCGTCATAAACAACACCTGTATACCGTTCAATTGCTGGCATTGTTTTTGAATTTAAGACTTCCTTATTTGCAGTAATTGCTTTTTCAAGTGCCTTTTCCTTAAGCCCATATAACTTTTTAGGATCAGCTGACTTAATCGCTTCAATTAAGTCAGCAGCAATACCTGATACAGACTTCAAAGGTTTATTATTTCCTCCATCAGCTTTACCCTCAGATGGTGGAATTAAGATAATTGTTTTCATAAAAGTCCAAAGTATTTAAGATCTTACGTATGCAAACTCGAGCATAGCATTCATGAGGTCTAAGCCATAACTTTAAAGAACATCCTAGACCTCTCACACAGGCAACAGTGGCAGACTTCTTTCCCCCAAACTAAGTAAATATTCAATAGGCCGCAACATGACAGCGATCAGTCTAATGGCTGATCGTTTTTTTATTCCCCACCCTAATCAGCCACATCTCTGAACCAAGTCTGAGTAGGATACACTCCGAGTTTTCTGGTGGTAGAATTCTCATCGCCCAAGCCACTAGTCTATTCATATGAATTAAAAGACCTAATCAGACTTCATTCTAAACTCGGCACCCTCTTCAACATTTACATAGAACAAATGGATAAGACTCATTGTATTGGGATATTCGATTAGACCAATCGAATATATTAATATAACCAGCCTAGGATCAACCATCCGCCATTGTTAACCGCAGCGACAAAAAGGATAGAGCTGGAACGAAAAACAAACTCCAACCAGCTAAAATTGATAATGACACCAAGTGAAATAACGCCAATAGCTCTCCGGCTGCATCCGGGCCAGGATATCCTCATCGAACTGGAACAGGTAGCCCAGACCCACTCCATCGAAGCCGCTTGCGTGCTGACATGCGTGGGAAGCCTCACCACCGCAAAGCTTCGATTTGCCAATCAGAACCAGGCGGTGGAACTCAACGGGCATTTCGAGATCGTTTCTCTCACCGGGGTTCTATCCCGGCATGGCTCCCATTTTCACATTTCCATCTCCGACAAACACGGCAAGACCACGGGTGCGCATCTACTGGAAGGTAATAAAGTCTACACGACGGCAGAAATAGTTCTGGGGGTATTCCCCCAATACAGTTTTCTACGAACCCTTGACCCTCAGACAGGCTATCCCGAGTTGAAAATACAACCTATAACCCACGACAAGGAGTGTATAGAATGAGTTTAAGCAAACTAATCAAAAAGGATTTCACAACGTTTACCTGGGTCCTGATTGCCATGGCCATTGTCCTCAATATCGTTGTCGGACAGCTCGTATCGCTCCTCAAGCTCCCCATTTTTCTGGATTCCATCGGCACGGTGATAGTCGGAGTTCTCGCCGGGCCTTGGGCTGGTGGCCTGGCTGGCCTGCTCACCAACCTCATCTGGGGTCTTATTTCTTCTCCGGTAGCAGCAGCATTCGCCCCTGTTGCCATGGCCATCGGTATCGTAGCAGGCTTGTGCGCCCAATACGGTCTTTTCAAAAATTGGTGGCTCGCCATCATCGCCGGTTTGATCATCACTGTTTTCAATGCCGTGGTTGCTGTGCCAATTCGCCTATACATGTTCGGTGGCATTACCGGCAGTGGCGCGGACTTCTTAACGGCCTACATGCTTAATTTGGGCAAGGATCTATTCGGTTCGGTCGTAGTATCCGTCTTCACTTCAAATGTGATCGACAAAGTGGTCACCGCAGTATTGGCCTGGGGCATCCTGAATGCTCTCCCCAAAAGGACATTGTCCCGCTTCCCAAGGTTAGCCTCCACCTCTTAAGCTCCCACTAATACCGAAAGAGGAATAGCTGGTTGAGATCAGACGGCACAACGCTCTACATAGAGGGTTCATCCCCGCTCCATTCCCATCACCCCTTTGGCAAGCTGGCACTTGTCCTGCTGACAGGGGTGATGGTTTATTGCGCGCCTGGGGGATGGATTCCCGATGCAGCCATGCTCGCGTTGATCATCATCCTGACTGCAGCAAGCGGGATTTTCCCCGCCGTTTGGAAGTTTGCGTTGCGAACCATCTTGCCCCTCTCGCTCTTCATGCTTCCCATTCATGGCTTTCTGAATCCTGATAACCACACTCCCCTTCTCACATGGCAATCCATGACTCTATACCGGGAGGGATTGCTGTTTGCAGGGATGATTCTCCTACAACTGACGACAATCATAACAGCTTCACTCATCTTCGTTTTCACGACGCATCCAGCCGATCTCCTCTCCGCACTAAAAAACACTGGATGCCCCCCCTCTCTGGCCTATCTCTTTGGAAGCCCTCTACTGATGTTGCCCGCCATGCGGACCCGTATCAATACTATCCAATCCGCCCAAAGGTCCCGAGGGTTGGATTCCGACGGGAATATTCTGAAGCGAATACGCGCGCTCGGTCCGCTGGTAGCCCCGCTGGTCCTCGGTGCTTTCTCCGAAATCGAGCAGCGAGCCATTGCGTTGGAACTGCGCGGTTTCCGTTCCCAGTGCAAACAAACATCACTGAGAGAAGTACCTGACTCAAAAACGCAACAGATATTACGCTGGCTGATGGTGCTTACGGCACTCCTTCTTCTATTATATAAAGTAGTGTGCTGACCCATGCCTGTTATCGACATCACCAACCTTACTTTCGCTTATCCGACTGCTGACAAAATCGCGCTGGACAATATCAGCCTGCAAATCAGACGGGGCGAATTTGTTGGCATAATAGGGCCAAACAATGCAGGAAAATCAAGCCTGTTCTTTGCGCTGACCAGCGTAATTCCCCATCTTTTTCAAGGGCAAATGGCTGGCCACGTCCGAATTCTCGACAAGGAAACCACTGAAACAAGCGTCTCGGAAACCGCCTCATCCATAGCCTTTGTCATGCAAAACCCGGAAAGCCAGCTATCCGGGGTTTGCTTCACTGTTCGCGAAGAAGTCGCATTCATCCTCGAAAATCAGGGAGTAGCCAGGGATGAAATGTTGCGTCGTGTAGAAAACGCCCTGAGCATTACCGGGATAACAGATTTGGCGGACCGCTCTCCCAGCCACCTTTCTGGAGGCCAATTACAAAAGGTCGTCCTGGCCTCGGCACTGGTATGCGATGCACCAATACTTGTATTGGATGAGCCAACGACTTTTCTCGACCCCATGGGCATACGCCAACTCTACGACATCCTTCGTCAGTTAAAAGATGCCGGAAAAACAATCGTTCTCGCCGATCAGCGTTTGGAATACATAGCCCAGTACACTGACCGTATCATCGCGTTACACCAGGGCAAAAAAGTCTTGGATGGCCCTTCAAAGGAAATGCTTATCTCGCCAGTTCTGCAAGAGATCGGACTGGGCTGGACTCGCTTCACCCAAGTCGCTGATTTGGCAAAGAGCAATGGTCTCTGGAGCGAAGAGACTGCACTTGGAACAACCCTCACGGACACCGTAAGCGGCTTGAAAAGAAGGCACTAAATGACTACGGGAATCGAAATACAAAACCTTTCCTTTCAATACGAAGGTGGCGTTGAAGCGCTCCGGAACATCTCTCTTGCGGTTCAGCAGGGGGAGACCATCGCCTTACTAGGCCATAACGGATCGGGAAAAAGCACCCTTGTAAAACACTTGAACGGTCTTTTACGCCCCTCTCAAGGTATAGTAAAAATAAATGGGATCATCACGGCAGACCAACGGACCGCCCAATTGGCAAGCATGGCCGCGCTTTTGTTTCAAAATCCCGATGACCAAATATGCAAGGGCTCGGTCTGGAAAGAGATGCTCTTCGGCCCCAGAAACCTGGGGTATGATGACAATCGCACACATGAACTTGCCAATCGGTTTCTGTCCGCTTTCGACCTTCTGGAAATGAAGGACTGCAACCCCCATGATTTAGGACTGAGCGAGCGCAAACGCTTGGCAATAGCTTCAGTGTTCGCCATGGACACCGGAATAGTGGTCCTTGACGAGCCCACAGCGGGACTAGACCATCGTGAGATCTCTCTTCTCAAGACCGCCATCCTGCAACTCAAGTTGGAACAAAAGACGCTCGTAATCATCAGTCACGACATGGACTTCATAGCTGAGAACACTTCCCGTGCTATATGTCTTGAAAAAGGTAGCAAGCAATTTGACGGTAGCACCCTCGCCCTTTTCAATAATCCAGGACTCCTGGAACAGTGCTCCTTACTCCCGCCACAAGTAGCCCAGTTGGCTTCGCAGTGCGATATTCGCCTGAATGACCTCACGCCGAAAGGCTTTCTCGAGGAATTGATCGCGACATAAGTCCGGCACATAAACATTTTCAAAACAAGCTGTTCCAAGAAAAATATAGGCCCCACGCAGATAGCACGCTGCGTGGGGCCTGGAGAAACTCCGTTAGCCATGTGTCGCAAGGTCCAGCGCGACAACTTACGGAGGTGTTTCATCAATCTCTTCGAAATCCTCGCTGACATCGTTGCTGAGAACCAATCAAATCCCTGCGTACGTGCAATACGCAGCGACCTTGATTGCTCCTTGCGCCTTACCAGCGAACATTTTGAGCAGACTGTAATGCTGAGTAGAAGAAACCCGGGGAGGAGAGCTGCCCCGCCCCGGGTGTTTGTGTTTCAGTACTAGCTGGTTATACGCTTGACCGGCCGCCCCACACTTCTTGTATATGGAGGCCTTCTGGATGAAGGACGCGTCTGCACCAGGCAGAGGACACGCACTTCGCCTACATCAATGTGCTCAGCATCAGGGTACCGTCAGGCTTTATCCTGTTGTTATCTTAGTTCAAACCCGTTGGGTGGCATGAGGAATTTGCACAACCAGTCAAATCTTTATCGCCAGAGAACTCTTCTTCGTGACATGAAAGACATGAGGTTTGCTCAGTGCCTTTTACATGCATTGCACGAAAATAAGACTTCTCACCTTGGGCGTCTGGATCTGTATCGGTGTGACAGTTCGCGCACGACTCAGGTTCGTCTTTTACTTCGTTTTTATGGTGACAGGTGAAGCAATCGATGTCTTCGTGACTGGAATGATTGAAGGTAACTCCGAGGTCACGCTTACTGTTTCCTTCGATTACATTGATTTCAAGGTCATCTTCAGGAGCATCAATCGCTGATTCCAGTTCTGTCTGAGCAAAGGCCAATACTGCGGTCAAACAAACACACAGCAGGGACACGATGAATATTTTCTTCATGATATTTCCTTTAAGTATGTAAGCTTACGCTTTTGTTTTGGAGCCAAAACGACCAGCGAGCAAATCGCGGCGGTTGACGCCACTCTTGGCCTGTGCAGTTTTCACCATTTTGCTGCCGTCTACAGATGCGAGCAAGTTGCCATTGTAGGCTTCTGGCGCTGCAATACATAAGTAGATTACACGAACAGACTCAGAGTCTGCGAGGTAAGCATCCGGATTGGTTGTCTTAACTTCTGCCAAACGTTTTTCAGCGAGAGCAAGCATGTCTTCACGGTTACCGAAGTTCATAGTGCCGGTTGGGCAGCTTTGAACACAGGCAGGAAGACGGCCAACTTTTACACGATCCAAGCACATGTCGCACTTGAACCATTGTCCGCTTTCTTCGTCCATTCGTGGCACGTTGTATGGGCACAACTCTTCACTGGTAACCTTGTCACCAATGCCAGCTGTGCGGCTATTCATAACAACAGCCCCAGTTTTGGCGTCTTGCACAATGCCGTCTTCGCAGTACATATTTCCGATGTACTTACAAGGAGGCTCGATACAGTGACGGCACTGTTCCGGGAAGAAGTTCCATTGCAGTTTACCATTGGTATCACGCACTTCGTGGAAACGAACAAGACGGATAGTCTTGGAAGACAAGTCTTGTGGATTCTGATGGGAGCCAACATTGCGGGTTTTTTCAGCAGGGAGATTCTTCCACTGCTTACATGCAACCTGACACCCACGACACGCAGTGCAAAGGGACAAATCAACAAAAAAGCTTTTACCACTCATTATTTATCCCCTTCTTTCCACTTGCGTAAGTTGACCATGAACGCCTTGTATTCGGGAATACCAGTGTTCGGGTCGCCAACGTTTGGTGTTACAATGTTTGCAGAGTCGCCACCGTCGACAGGTTTTACCCAGCCGTAGTGCCATGGCATACCGACCATATGAACGTCGTTACCATCAATGTTGAATGGCTGAACCCGTTCGGTAACCATTGCGATTGCCCACAAAGAACCACGAACACTTTCAATGGTAACTTTTTCACCATTTTTGATGCCGCGAAGTTCAGCGAGTTGTGGGCTGATTTCAACAAACATTTGTGGTTCAGCTTCCACCAACCAGTCACACCAACGAGTCATGGACCCTGTTTGCCAGTGTTCAGTCACGCGGTAAGTAGTACCAACGAATGGGTAGCGGGGATCACATACAGCTTTCTTTTCACTATGGACTTGAACCGCAGTTGGGTTGTGGAGAGTGCTAGAGAAAGGATGCTCTTTAACAGGACATTCCAGAGGCTCGTAGTACTCAGGCAGAGGACCATCAGCGCGACCGGGGCCAAAGAGCTGACCGAAGCCGTTTTTGCGCATGATAAACGGATGCTTGGTGCCAGGAGCCCAACCACCGTCAGGAACGTCGCCTTCCCATTTCTTACCATTCCATTCGATAACAGTCCGATCCGAATTCCACGGTTTACCCTGCAAGTCGACTGATGCTCTATTGTAGAGGATGCGACGGTTGACAGGCCAACACCATGTCCAGTTCGGGAACAGACCAATCTTTTTCTGCAGAGGAGACTGACTGAGATTGTGGCGTTCAGATTTGTTTTCTGTATCGCTCACAGAGTTACAGTAGAGCCAGTTACCAGATGTGGTGGAACCATCATCCTGGAGGTATGCAAAGCTCGGAACCTGCTGCCCTTTTTTGAACTTCTTGCCTTTAACGACGGTGTCTTTAGTAAACCAACCGTTAATGAGCCTTGCCGTTTGCTGTGCGCTAAATTCCATGTGACCATGGTTATTCTCTGCACACATGTTGTTGAAGCTCAGGCGAGAGATCGGTTCAGGATATGCTCCACCCTCTTTCTCATAGAGGTGAACCATTTCTTCCCACAGCTCGTGGAAGTAGTGACCATCGGTGAGAACACCATCTTTGGGTTCTGGACCAGCATAGCGCCACTGCATCCAACGACCAGAGTTGGAAACTGAGCCTTCTTTTTCAATTGCCGTTGCGCAAGGGATAAAGAACGTTTCAGTTTTAACTTTGGCTGGATCCATTCCAGGACCTTTCCAGAAGCTGGATGTTTCACAATCAAAGACGTTGACGTTTACCATCCAGTCAAGCTCAGAAAGAGCTTTACGTGTTTTCACAGCGTCAGGACTGGAACAGGCCGGGTTCATACCCCAAATCCATGCACCAGTGAATCCGCCATTGTACATGCGGTCAATGAGTGGAATCCAAGAATATTCACTTGCTTTGTGGTTTTCCAGCTTCGGCAAGTAGCTATAAGAATCCTGCGGATCATCCTCAGAGTACATGGCCTTGAGTAAGCTTGCAGAATACTTAGGGTAGTTCTGCCACCAGTTTGCACTCATCGGGTCCTTGGTTACAGGCGCAAATTTCTTGTTGTACTGGTCAAGAGTGTCCAGTCCAGCAAGCGGAGTTGCGATGTATCCAGGAAGGATATGATAAAGGAGGGCGTAGTCAGTAGAACCCTGAACGTTACACTCGCCGCGCAGTGCATTAACACCACCACCAGCGATACCGATGTTGCCGAGCATGAGCTGAATCATGGCCATGGCGCGAATGTTCTGTACTCCAACAGAGTGCTGAGTCCAGCCCATTGCGTACATGATAGTACCAGCTTTTTTAGCAGTACCAGTAGCAGTGTACATTTCGTAAAGTTCAGTCAAATCATCGTGGGAAATACCCGACATACTTGAGACGTTATCAAAAGTATAACGTTCGTAATGCTTTTTCATGATTTGAAAAACACAACGAGGGTGTTCCAAGGATTTGTCCATTTTGGCGACGCCATTGGCGTCCTTCTCAAATGCCCATTTTGACTTATCATAAGAGGCCGTTTCAGGATCAAACCCAGAGAAGAGGCCATCCTCATATTTGTAATCTTTACCAACAATAAAAGAAGCGTTGGTGTAATCACGCATGTATTCGAGGAAGTAGCGTTTATTATCGATAATGTACTTAATCATACCACCAAGAACGGCGATATCAGAACCAGAACGAAGCGCTATATACTTATCGGAACGAGCGGAGGTACGTGTGAAACGTGGATCAACATGAATGATCTTTCCGCCCTTAGCTTTCGCTTTCAAAGCCCATTTGAAGGAAATGGGATGGTTTTCGGCAGCATTGCTGCCCATAATCAAAATACAATCACTGTTCTGTAAATCATTCCAGTGGTTGGTCATCGCACCGCGTCCGAACGACTCTCCCAGAGCCGCAACAGTTGCACTGTGTCAGATACGTGCCTGATGTTCGAGGTATACAATACCTTGGGAACGCATAAATGCGTGCATTGCGTAACATTCTTCATTATCCAGTGCAGCAGAGCCAAGGGAAGCTACACCCATGTTACGATTTACAATTTGACCTTTGTCGTTCTTTTCCTGGAAGGATTTATCGCGGGATTCTTTTGCAAGCTTTGCGATGCGTTTTTTACACCATTCCCAGCTTTTTTCTTCCCATTCACCAGAGTAAGGAGCGCGGTACAGACATTTGCCATCACGCAAATCATTTTCGGTCATCTGAATAGAGCTTGCGCCCTTTGCACAGAGAGCGCCTTCGTTAATAGGGTGGTCGGGATTTCCTTCCACGTTGATGGCTCTTTTGGTCTGTAAAGAAGTGGTAACTACCAACCCACAACCAACAGAGCAATAGGCACAAACTGAAGTAGTTTCTTTACTCCAGTCAGGCTTCATCTGACCAATCTTGTCGACTGCTGTTTTCTTACATCCCATACCGAGGCCAGCGAAAGCTACGCCGACGGCAGTTGTTGAAGACAGCTTTACAAAGTCACGACGACTCAGTTTCATACCGTAATCCTTGATTTTTTGTTATCGTCCACGAATCTCACAGCCGAGCACTGTAAGGAGTCTATAGCCAGAGAGCGCCACAGGAGGCTCATGAAAAGCCATGCCATCGTAAAAAAACACTGGATCCCAAGTAATAACTTGGACATGCAGCGTTTCGGCATACTCTTCACACGCTTCAAGAGACACCCCAAGCCCTCCAAAAGGAAGATCGGCTGTGCTCCGCGCTGTTATCGGTTTTCCATTGTGTGCCATACGCACCTCCATAGCCTTGCTTTTATACTTCATGTACAAAAGGCGTTGATAGATATGGAGAATCCGAGAGAGCGGCAAAAGAAAGCAGCTTTCACAAGGTTATGCACCACTTAGAATTGGTTCTGCTTATGTATTCTGAAGGTTTCGATAGATTCGAAGCCGTATGGAAGGTCAAAAACAACAACGATAATCCCAAAAGTACTGTTTTGCTTAGCACCGAAATATTCAACTACCGCCCTGAAGCGTCACATTGACTCAACGACGATCAAGCCCAACTCATCCTCATGACACCTCGGCGGGAAAATAACCCCTTAGCTTATGGCTCCACTAAATTCTGAAAAGATTGATAATGAATGAAAATATGGAGCAACCATGAAAAGCGTTAAACCTTGCTAAAGCTATTTCTAACCGACCAAACATCAAGAAACATGCGGGCAAAGAATCCACATTCCAAGACGATGGGCAAGGGAGCAAGGGAGCAAGGGAGCAAGGGAGCAAGGGAGCAAGGGAGCAAGGGAGCAAATCCTTCCTGGCGCACCAGTAGGAATCAAGGGGTTAGCGAAATATCGCTAACCCCTTTTTTGTGCTGGGCACAAGAAACGGTCATGAGGGAGCCGTGATTTGCCTGAGAATCAATCAGAAAAGATAATGAATTCCGAGATGGAAATAGTCTCGGTCTCCACCCCCGGCGTCCTTCATGTAGTCACCTGCAAAGAAGTGGGCCAGATAGCTCGACACCAGAACACCGTTATTCACCATATACCGGACGCCCAGTTGGGTCTGCTGTCCAAGCCAGGAGGAGTCGCTCACATCGCCGCTGGCAGTGCGGGAATTGGGTGAGCCGTAATAACCGTCCTCGGTGCTTGCACGCCAATAGAACCCATGGGTGAGGGTCAATATGGCGGTGTTGCCGAACCGATATCCGGCGTTGGGCTGGAGGTAAATCAGGTTGGAGGGCTGGATATCCCGCGCATACCCAAAAAATGGCGTCCCGAACAGCGGCGCATAAAAAGTGTTTAGAGAGTTATCGTTCGGATCGTCGTCACCAGAAAAGTAGGCAGTTTTGAGGCCGATGAATGGCGTGTCGTCTTCTGCCAGAAAAGCGTATTTTACCTCGCCATATGCAGCGTAAGCCAAAATAGTGCTGCCCCCCGACTGGTCGTCGTACTCACCCGTTTGGTAGGCTAATGAGTAGTCCACTCCCCACTGACGATGGCCGACAAGCGGCTTTGCTGCCCGAAGCAGGAAGGTGTGACGTTCATCCTTATGACGCCCACCACCACCCTGATCGAACTGCCGGTCCTTGAGAGACCATCCAACATACATGAGACTCAGATTGACGTCTGATTGGGGTAAGCGAAAGCCCGCGTTCCCGCCCCAAAGATATTCTCCGGTGCCGGCCATCTCAAAAGCGTCATCGGCAAAATCAACGAATTCCCCACCAAAAGCTTCAAACATTGCAAAGCTCTCGTCCAGCCAGCCGATTCGGATGGCGTCGTAGACCTGCCTGACGTTGTTGCCTTCACCTGCGTTGAGGAACATCCCCCCGGACTCAATGATCTGTCGTCCCAGTCGAACAACCGTCCGCTCTTGATCACCGATAGGGAAACTGCGATCTAGAAAAAGTTCCCAGATATTGGGGTTCGAATCGTCACCAGCCTTTTGCCCACCCTGCCTGTCGCTGGCGGCCCCGTAACCAAGTTGGGTGAAAAGGCGCCAATCCTTATTGAAGTGCACATCAACATTGACGGCCAGTCTGAGTTGCAGAGCATCTTGGCTTCCTATGTCCGACATGCCAAAATCCTTGTCGCTGTAGGACTCAAACGCCAGCCGAGCTTCGCCCCCCAGGCTCAAGTACGTCTCTTCGTCGTCGCCGAGCGGGATATATTTTATAAAGTGAAGGTATTGCTCGAAGAATTGCGATTCAGCTTCAAGAAACGGCGTAGTGTCACCTATTGTAGACCAATCCTCGCTCCAACGGGCGCGGGGCCAGAAATTAGGCTTTTTTTGATCGGACGCGACCTTCTCTTCCAAAGGAAGTGCCTCGGCGTGTGACTCGCCCCCTGAAAAGATCAATGCAAATAGCACAATCAAGACGGCGAGCACTAGTTCGAAAGAGTATTTGAGACATCTCATGGCTGTGATTGACTACTTGAATCCTATTTTATGACCCAGCTCCGCGGCTGCTTGTCGTGGCAAGTGCGACAGGAAACCGGAGCTTTAACCGAATGCTTCTTGGAATTGCGTTCCTCATGACATCCGATACACAGCATGTGCAGAACATTGGCCTTATGCTCAACCAAATCGCTCTCCGAAACCTCATTTTCCGCAATTGGTCCGCGGACAAGTCCAGGCTCGGCATGACAATCCCCACAAGAGTAGGACTCTGACGGATCATATTCTTCGATGGGCTCCATGGTATCATCGTGGTGGCAATCCCCGCACTCTAGTCCATACTCTTCCATATGCTGAGTGTGACCAAAGACTACCTTTCCAGAGTACATAGCCGGAAACAGGTCCTTTGTTTGCCCGCCGTTTTCGGCACCATCAAATTCGATCGTTTTGGGGATTTCACTATCGGCACCCACTGCAACAGAAAAGGTAACGAGGACAACAACGACGCATATGGCTGCAATTTGTCTGTGCATTGTCATCCTCCTAATAATCTATCTTACGCCTACCGAAGGCCACGGGCAGTAAATCCCAGAAATTCTCCGGGGTCGGTTCCTTCCCGTCAAAGCCATCACCAAGAGTTGCCTGGGTATATGGGCAGATGTGCATACAGTTGGAACACGGCGCACCGGACTCCTGCCACCAACGGGAGCACTTCTTGCCGTCAATGTACCACTTGAGGGCGCCAGAATTTCCGCAACGACCAGCGGAAGATGGCGGCTCATAGGTTCTCTCTTTGTCCGGCGAGATGGCCCCTGAAGGACATTCCTCAGCACAGATGCCACACTCTGTACAGTACTCCTGAACTCCGAATGTTATGGGTTTGTCCTGGGTCAGGGGGAGGTTGGTCAGCACCTTGTCCACGCGGACATGGGGACCCCATTCCGGGGTAATAAGCTGGCCCAGCCGTCCGAGTTCGCCAAGTCCGGCGTCAATGGCCAGCGGGATGCTCATGGCTGTACTATTCATGCACGGGATAGCCACATAGCCGAGTGACCTAATCGCCTGGGCTAGGGCAACCGCAGTAAGGCCACCCTGGGAGTACCCCTGGTTGGTGCTGGTCACGGCGGCAAGCGAAGATGGGCCTATCTGGGTAAGGGCACGTGGTTGGACGTTGATGATGACGATGGCGTATTGAACGCTCTCCGGGATGATGAATTCCTTGTCAGTTTCCGATGGTTGGTCCACCTCTTTGAACACGATATCTTTGACCTCTGCCGGCCCCGGGTCCAAACCGTTTTTACAGGCTGAAGCGAACATCCATCTGCGATCAAGCTTGGTCGTCCCAACTTTGTCAGCTCCGGCATAGGCTGCAATCACTTTAATTTTCTTGGTGGTCTCTTCAAGATCCCCCAACTCCAGAGGCTGCTCGGCCAGTGCTTTGGGAATCTTCTGCGGATCCCAACTCAGGAATCCATGATTCTCCCGATTTTCACCGTATGGACCGATGATGTTGTTCCAAGTCGTGGCCGCAAAATTGAGCGCAACGAACATCCGAGCCTCAGCGACGTCCTTAACGGGCCAGCCGTGTCCGATCTTTCCCTCCATGACATTGCGAATAAGATTCTCCTTCATCGCATCGGCAGAAGAAATCCCCAACTCTTCGGATATAACCTTGAACGCCATATTTTCACTGCGGAAAGGCTTCAAGTCAGGTTTGCACTCATGCATTTCGAAACAAGTTTTGTTCGAATGTTTAACATTGAATTTCGGCAACGGTACGGTCCGTTTAGGAGAGCTTGCCGCTTGGGCAAGCATGGGGGACAGGACGCTGCCCACAGTGGCCGCAGTGGCTCCCGCCATGAGTTGAATGAATCGTCTCCTAGAGACATCTGCTTCATGCAATTCGTTATTGCTCATCAATCATCCCCCCCCTTGGCAGAAGAAGAGTCGTCTTCTCCACAATTGTTTGTCCGATACGCAATCGTCCTATTTCATTGTCGTCAGCAACCACATCTCTAGTATTATGACATACATTAATACGTTATTACCACATCTAAACAATGATCGTTTGATAAAAGAAAGAAGAGAAAGAATCTGCATATGGAGGCCACAACGCCCTGAATCTCGTGCGCACGGTGCATCTCTTGAATGAGCTAACCAAATAACGTACTTAAATCACAGACACAGAGCACCCCTCTTTTAAGCTAACGGCAGAGGGTTTGAATCCTTCCTGCCGCACCAAATGCAAACAAAGACTTGCATATATCAGCGGTCATTTTCCTTTTAATCATCAACAAGCGCAGGCGTGAAATCCGGCAAAAATGCGCCGCTTGACATATTGAAAAAACGCGATATCTTTCTTTGCATGATCATCGAAGAAGCATTCAAAGCGTTGGCCAATCCTTTACGTCTCAAAATCCTGCAGTGGCTCAAAGAACCAGAAATTCATTTCGCCAAGATGGAGCACCTGCCCGAAGAGGAGCAGGGGAAAGGATATGTGTGCGTCTCACTTATCAAAGAAAAAGCTCAAATAACACAATCCACTACGTCTAGCTATCTTGCTATCCTGAAAAAAGCAGGATTGTTGAACAGCAAGCGGATTGGACAATGGACGTACTACCAACGTGATGAAGAAAACATCCAACGCTTGGCTCGATTTATCGCTACAGCCTTGTAGTGAGAGTCAAAGAAGTGAAACACCCTTTTTTTGAAACATAATATCGTTTATTCGCGATATTTAAATTTATAAAGATCTCAGGGCAATGATGAAATTTATACACATAGACATGACCAACGGCAGCATCGCCGAGAGGTCTACACCAGAAGAATACGCCATGCTTGGCGGGCGCGGCCTGACCTCAATCATGATTAATGACCTCGTACCAGCGGATTGCGATCCCCTAGGCAAGGACAACCTACTCATATTTGCCCCCGGCTTTCTGAGTGGCACTCCCCTGGTTAACACAGGAAGGCTCTCCATCGGTTCCAAAAGCCCGCTGACTATGGGCATCAAGGAGTCCAACGTGGGCGGGACCATGGCCATGGCACTCGCCCGTCACGGCATCCGCGCTGTCATAGTTGAAGGCAAGGCCAAAGCGGAGTCGCTATATCACATCATGATCGACAAGACTGGCGCGATCTCACTCATTGATGCGACCACGCACAAAGGAATGCACAACTATGCTTTGACGAAGGCCCTCATTGCCGAGCACGGCGATAAATCAGCCATTGCCTGTGCCGGTCCTGCCGGGGAGCTTGGCATGCGTTCCGCCTCCATCCAGGTAACAGACCCAGACGGCAATCCGAGTCGGGCAGCTGCGCGGGGCGGCCTTGGTGCAGTCATGGCCGCAAAAGGACTCAAGGCTCTCATTGTTTCGCGTCAGGGAAAAACGCCCCGCGAGGTGAAAGATGATGCGCTCATGAATGATACGGCCAAAAGTTTCACTCGCGGCATCCAACGCGATGGCTGGGCAAGCCAAGTCCTGCCCCAATTCGGAACGGCATCCATCCTTGCCAACACCAATGCAAGCGGTGCTCTGCCCACTCGCAATGCCCGACAGGGAAGCTTTGAGGGCGCAGACGCCATCAACGGCGACACTCTGGCTGAGAACATCCGCAAACGCGGCGGTCAATGCACGCACAAAGGATGTAGTAGATGCATCATCAACTGCTCCAACGTTTATGTGGACACATCAGGCAAGCCCCTAACATCAGGATTGGAATACGAAACCATGTGGGCCATGGGAGCCATGATCGGTGTGGCAGACCTCGACTCCGTGGCGCGGCTCGATTTCCTCTGCGACGATATCGGGTTGGACACTATGAACACTGGTACGGCCATTGCCGTTGCCATGGACGCAGGATATCTTGAATTTGGCGATGCCGCCGGAGCTATCCGCCTTGTGGAAGAAGTGGCTAAGGGAACCGAACTGGGGATTCTCATTGGACATGGCCCCGACGCTGTCGGAGCCCGCTTCAATCACACACGCGTACCGACCATCAAGGGACAATCCATTGCAGGATACGACCCGCGGGCAATGCCTGGAATGGGCGTAACCTATGCGACTTCCCCACAAGGAGGCGACCATACCGCCGGGTTCGTGGGAGGAGCGCGCGGAACAACGGAAATGCTCAAGAATGTTTCCGAATCATCGCAGATCAACATGGCCGCAGTGGACGCCATGGGCGTATGCATGTTCGCCCAGTCTGGTGGTCAGGACAACATGTACAAAGCCGTATCGGCCATCACCGGAGAACCGTTTGACTATGCCGATTGGGTCAAACTCGGCAACCGCATCATGAGTGCGGAGCTGGAATTCAACCGCCGGGCAGGTTTGACGGATAATGACGACGCCCTGCCGGACATGTTCCATGATGAACTTCTTTCAGCCATATATGGCGCAGTACCATACAACAAAAGCGACCTTCACGGGACACTCACATCGACAACGGATGGAAACGAATAATGAAAAGTATCGAACAATACACGGGCTTTGAGCAGGGACCTATCCGCCCCCCCCAGCGAGGCTGGCAGCATGCTGCTCCGACTGACGCGCAACTGCCCATGGAACCAGTGCACCTTCTGCGGCTTGTACAAGGGAACTCAATTTTCCATTCGCCCCGTCGAACACGTATTGAAAGACATCGACACCATACGCAGTGCCGTAGACCTCATTGAGGAGGCGCAGAAAAACGGCAATAAAATCACATACGGCACCTTCACGGGGCTGACGCATGCCAACGGCTTGGAACGTCAAGTTGCCCATGCGGCACTCGCCTTTGTCAATAACGGCATGCGCTCCATTTTTTTGCAGGATGGGAACAGTCTCGTCATGCAGCCCGATGACCTTATCCGCATCCTGACACATGTGCGAAGCGCATTTCCAAACGTGGACCGCATCACCTCCTACGCACGCTCCCAATCCATCGCAAAAATCAGCGACAATGACATGAAACGCATCGCCGATGCAGGTCTCAACCGAATTCATATCGGCATGGAATCAGGTTCAGATGCAGTGCTCAAGGCGGTCAGAAAAGGCGTAGACAAGGCAAGGCAGATCGAAGCGGGCCAGAAGGTCAAACGTGTTGGAATGGAGTTGTCAGAATACTTCATGCCGGGACTCGGCGGAAAGCAATTGTCTCGTAAAAATGCGCTGGAGACAGCGGAATCTCTGAACCTGATCAACCCGGATTTCATTCGATTACGCACTCTGGCCTTGCCGGATTCTGCCCCCATTGCCCAACAAAGCAAAAACGGGAAATTCGAAAAAATGGGAGAAGTTGACACCGCCAAGGAACTGCTGCTCTTTCTGGAATCCCTGGATGGTATCACCAGCACGATTCGCAGCGACCATGCCCTGAACCTCTTCACCGAGGTTGACGGCACCCTGCCCCACGACAAGGAAAAGATGACCGCTCCCATCAAAGATTTTTTGAAGCTTTCTCCTCAAGATCAGCTCGTCTTCTGCATCGGCAGGAGAACACACACTCTCGCGACACTTGCAGACCTCAACAATGAAGAAAAACGATTCCATGCCGAACAAACCTGCACCGACATGGGGGCTACCGTTGAGAACATGGACACCATAATAGATTCAATCATCAAACGGTTCATCTAAAGTTCTGCCAGACATATGCTAGCCTTCTCTGAGCCGACGACCGAGGGGGCGGAGCCCTCCTGGCGCACCAGTAAAAATCAAGGTGGAACAGTACTAGTACTGTTCCACCTTTTTTATTCAACACTGGGTTCTCAGGTTCAACCTGTCCGCTGAGCAGCAGTCATGCACAGCCATATATATCCTTCATATGGCCTTTTCATTTCGCCAAGAACGCACACAACGCATGCCCCCTGTGACTTCCCCATCATTTCAAGCCCTCCCGCATTGCTCAGACTCTACCCCCGATTGGGGGTTATAATTCTTGTTTTCCTTTTGCCAGAATTCCCGGCTGTGCTACTATTTTTGTCCCATTGATATGCACCCAATGGATTGCAAAGGAAGTAGCCATGGAGAAGAAAAATGTTTTTGTCCTTGGACTCGACAAGTTCAACTTGGAAAAGCTCAAATCCATAGATGGAGCGGACGAGTGCGATTTTCAACAGCTGTTCACCTATGATGAGGCCCATGGCGGAAGACGCTATCCCGTACCGGACATGATGCGCATGGCCAGAGAGCGGCTTGCACAATATCCCAAGGAAATCGACGGAGTCATCGGCCTGTGGGACTACCCCACCAGTCTCATGGCACCGATCCTCAACCACGAGTTCACAGGCAGGCCTGACAACTTGGCACCGCTGTTCAAATGTGAACACAAATACTGGAGCCGCATAGAGCAGCGGGAAGTGATCCCGGACCTCATTCCCGACTTCTGCCGGTTCGATCCTTTTGACGAAAATCCGTTGGCAACAATCACCCTCGACTATCCTTTTTGGGTCAAGCCCATAAAGTCCTTCGGCAGTTACCTCGCCTTTCTGGTTCGCTCCGACGCCGAATTCCAAGCGGCTGTGGAGAACATGCGCGAAGGCATCAGCCACCTCCAAGCGGGATTCGAACACCTCATGAGCCACATCGAAATTCCCAGCGAGATCGGCAACAAAGGGTTCGCCATCGCCGAGAGCTGTATATCCACAGACTGGCAATGTACCGTGGAGGGATACGTTCACGAGGGCGAATTCCATGTCCACGGCGTCGTGGACTCGTATTGTGAAACCGAATATTCCTATTTCTCCCGCTACCAGTACCCGTCAGCCCTTCCCCAAGATGTACGCGAGCGCATGGCACATATATCGCGCCAAGTTCTCAATCACCTCGACTTTGACAACAACGCCTTCAACATTGAATTCTATTGGGACCGGAAAGATGGGAGCCTCAAATTACTGGAAATCAATCCCCGTGTTTCGCAATCCCACGCCGAACTGTTCCACATGGTGGACGGGGCGCCAAACCTGCAGATCACCACACGACTAGCACTTGGAGAAGATCCGCGCTTCGTTAGAAGCAGGGGCAAATACCCCATCGCGGCCAAATTCTTCCTGCGGCATTTGGGTGGCGGAGTCGTCGCGTCAATCCCTGACAAAGAGCTCGTGCGGACGATTGAAAGAGACATTCCCGGATCCGTCATCCAAATTCAGGTCACACACGGCCAACGGCTAGAACAACTGCCGTTTCAAGACAGCTACAGTTCCGTACTGGCTCTCCTATACCTTGGAGGCCGTTCCAGAAAGGACCTCGAGGAAAAATACGACCAGTGCGTGAAACTCTTGGAAATCAAGGTCGACCCAATTTCATAGCGGACGAGCATTCCAAACAAAGGAGGCAGAGTGAAGGCACCGCATATTGTCAGAGAGTTTCCTCACAAGTACCGTGAAATCGAGAATGAATTCATCACGATGGTTGATGGCACCAACCTGGCAGCACGACTGTGGATTCCTGAAGGGGCCGAGGCAAATCCGGCTCCCGCAATTCTGGAATACATCCCATACCGCAAGCGGGACCTAACCCGATATCGTGACAATTTGAACCATCGCTATCTGGCAGGACACGGATTCGCAGTGGCCCGAGTCGATATTCGGGGAAGCGGGGATTCCGAGGGAGTATTGACCGGAGAATATCTTGAACAGGAGTTGGCGGACGGTCTCGAAATACTGAGCTGGATGGCCGCCCAACCCTGGTGTTCCGGCCGCATAGGTATGATTGGCATCTCCTGGGGCGGATTCAACGCACTGCAGCTCGCGGCACTGCAACCACCGGAATTAGGTGCTGTGGTGTCCTGGTGTTCCACGGACGACCGATACGCGGACGATGTGCACTACATGGGAGGCTGCCTTCTCGGAGACAACCTGTCTTGGGCCTCGATCATGTTCGCTTACAATTCCTGCCCGCCGGACCCCGCTATCGTTGGCGACAAATGGCGTGATATGTGGCTCGAACGCATGGAGCACAGCGGCCTGTGGCTCGCCCAATGGCTAGAGCACCAACACCGGGATGAATTCTGGAAACACGGTTCGATCTGTGAGGATTTTTCTGCAATCAAATGCCCCGTGATGACTGGCAGCGGATGGGCCGATGGCTATTCAAACGCTGTCTTCCGCCTGTTGGAAGAACTCGATTGTCCCCGGCGCGGCATCATCGGCCCCTGGAGCCACCTCTACCCCCACCTAGGCGAACCCGGCCCACCCATCGGCTTTCTGCAGGAAGTAATTCGGTGGTTCGGTCACTGGCTTCGCGACGACGACAACGGGGTGGAAGACGCTCCCATGCTCCAAGTGTGGATGCAGGACAGCGTCCCGCCGTCAACCCAATACCAATTCCGACCGGGACGCTGGGTCGCCGAACCAACTTGGCCTTCCGGAGATATGGAACAACATCGAATGCCGCTTGGCCCAGGGCAGCTAGCACAACCGGGCACAAACACCGACCGACATGCCATGTCTATCCAATCACCCTTGTCCGTCGGACTGTTCGCCGGTAAATGGTGTTCCTACGCGGCTGCACCGGACCTCCCTCACGACCAACGAGAAGAGGACGGCGGGGCTCTCATCTTTGAGAGTTCCCCACTGATCGTGCCAATGGAAATCATGGGTGCTCCGGCATTGGATTTGGTCTTTTCCTCAGACAAACCGGTATCCATGGTGGCCCTGCGCCTTTCCGACGTGGCACCGAACGGCAAAACCACACGCACAACATACGGCGTCTTTAATCTGACTCACCGTGACGGGCACGAGCAACCGACCCCGCTCATACCGAACAAGATTTACCGCGTGAGGTTGGCAATGAATCAAGTAGCTCAGGTGTTCCCGCGATGTCACTCACTACGCCTATCCGTATCCACTTCCTACTTCCCCCTCGCCTGGCCCCCTCCAGAACAGACCATGCTCACGATCTACACCTGCGACAGCGCCCTGCTGCTGCCGGTTAGACCCATACGCTCACAAGAGAATGCCATTATAAAATTCGACAAACCGGAAGGAGGCCCTCCGCTAAGGAAGGTGGTGTTCAACGAGGGTGAAAGCAACTGGTCGGTCTACCGCGATCTTGCAAAAGACTATTCGATGCTCAAAGTCATCAAGGACGAGGGCAGATGGAATATCAACGAAACCGGAACCACCGTGGAAAAATCCATGGTAGAAGAATACTCATACACGGGCGATGACTTCGAATCGGTTTGCGGCAAAACGCAATCCATCCGAGCTTTTTCCCGAAAGGACTGGGACGTCCGCACGCATACACAAACCCTGCTAACATGTGACAAGACCAGCTTCCACGTCCATGCGGAGCTGGACGCCTACGAGAACGGCTTACGTATTTACTGTCGGAATTGGGACGAGCGGATTCTCCGCGTTCTGGTGTGACAAAACAAAGACGGTAGTATTGCAGCAAATCGAACAACAGCCACAAGGTAGACGAACAATAGCCCACACACCCTGCCCCACTAACAAATCCGTCATCATTGTGGCTAGTTCGACTCTTTCAAATCCAAATGAAAAGCACTTATGGTTACCATAAGTGCTTTGTCATGAGCCTCTAAATACATCCAAATAAAACTATCATTATAAAGGAGGCAATCTTCCTCCCCCAAAAGAATATATTCCGCTTTACTAGGAGGTAACAGCAACTTATCAGGCGAGTTCAATACTGCGAGCATACGCCATGCGGATGGCATCCATGATGTTCCCGCGTATGGCCATACGGTCGAAATGAGCCAGAGCGGCAATGGTCGTTCCAGCTGGAGCGATGGACATTTCCTTGAGCATGCTGACATGCTCATCCATGTTCTCCGCCATGAGACTGGCGCCGCTGAACAGTTTTTTGACCATACGAGATGACATATCCCGATGCAGTCCGAGTTCCACTCCAGATTCAATCATTGTTTCAATCAAGTAAAAGATGAACGCGGGCCCCGAACCGATCACTGCTGTAAAGACGTCGAACTGACTCTCAGCTAAAACATGCACATCTCCTGAATGTTGAAAAACACTCTGAATGTCCTCTTTTTGCTGCTCTGAAATTGTCTTGTCATCCAGACAAATGGCGGTGACTCCCTCTTTGATCATAACCGGCGTATTAGGCATAACTCGGATGACTGGACAGATATTTTCAGTACAATCCTTCAGAGAATCCAACGTCAGCCCAGCTGCGATGGAAACCAGACATTTCTCTTTCGTTAAGGCAGGTACCAACTCAGGCCATATTTCGTGAGCCTGCTGAGGTTTTACAGCCAGGACAATAAAATCGGACTTTTTAGTTAATTCCTGCACGTTGCCACAAGGAATAAGGCCGGTCTCTTCTGCCAACTCTTCCAATTTGGTTTTGGTCTTGTTCAGACCATACACAGTAAGACCATCTACCTCAGAAAGAGTTCTGATGATGGCTCCACCCATATTTCCTGTTCCGATAAAACCGATATTCATCTCAAACCTCCTTACAGGTTACGCCAAAATTGTTTTTGCTGCAGTCTTCATCCCGCCAGCCGGGCCGGATATACGACGCAGTTCTTTCAACTTATTCCGCAATTCGTGCAATTTATTAGGATCATTCAGCCAGGCTACAATCTGACTGTAATAACTCTCTGAATTGGCTTTTTCTTGTAAATATTCAGGAAAGACCTCTGCCTGGAACAAAATGTTGGTCAGGCTGATGAATTTTGAAAGTGCCAGCTTCCGTATTATGAAAGCTGCTGGGCGATCTATTTTATAGGAGACGATGGTCGGAGTTCCGATAAGAGCAGTTTCGAGAGTAGCCGTTCCTGATGCAGCCAGAATCAAACTGGAACGGCGAATCATCTGAAACCTGTGTTCAGGTTCCACAATCTTCATGGGCAAATCATCAGGCCAAAATTTCTGCAAAAACTTTTCGCTTATGCCTGGAGCACGAGCGATGGAAAATGTCATCCAAGGCATCGTCGCATGGATTCTGGCAGCTGCTTCAGCAAAGCCGGGCAGCAAAAAAGTAATCTCTTTTTTCCTGCTACCAGGCATGATGCCTATTTGATGACTGTCTGGAGCCAATTTATCCAAAGATTGCAGTGGTATTATATCCTGCAAAGGGTGTCCGGCATACAGAGCCTCACACCCTCTTTTCTGGAAATAGTCCTGCTCAAAAGGCAGAGCGCAAATAATGCTTCGAACATATTTTTTCATGTTCTTCATACCCTGCTGCTTCCAAGCCCAGAATTGTGGGGCCACGAAATAATACACCGGAATATTCAAAGCATGAGCAGCTTTGGCCAATGGCAGATTGAAATCAGGACAATCGACCATCACGATTACGTCCGGAGGGTCCTGTTCCCAGCAATGGGTGATTTCGCGCTGTAACTGAAAGATTTTAGGCAGCCCCAATAGCACATCAATAAATCCGGAGAAACATACGCGACTCATGGGAAATGGCACTGTAGCACCCGCATTGGAAAGCGCCGGGCCTCCCATCCCACGTATCTCAAGCTCTGGGCATTGCCGGAACAATTCCTCGGCCAAAGCCCCAGCGCACATATCGCCAGATGCTTCACTGCAATTTATCCAGATTTTACGGATCACAATTACTCCCCGAATCAATAAGCAGATAGGCAAGTTGTAATGAAAGCTAAATTATTAAAAGGGCATATCCACCAGATAACCAAAAGGGGCGGTAACGCCCCCCCGACGCAAGCCGGGGGACGTTACCATGAGGGTATGTCGAATACTGTTTATGCCTTAACGTACTCGCCAGTTGTTCCATGGGACTTGGAAACAAACTGGGGAGATGTTTCAGGAGCGAAGATCTGACAGACAACTCCACCGACAACCAAGGATGCGATACAGCAAGCCAGGGTGACAGTGACGCCATACTGTTCAGTAACAACCGGGAGCATCCAGGTTCCCATACCTGCGCCGATACGGCTGGCTGCGATGGTCAGGCCAACGCCGGAACCACGGAGTTCGGTTGGGAAGAGTTCCGGCGGATACAGCCACTCAGCTACGATGGAGATCGCGAGAACAGTGGAGAATGTACCAAGCAGAACGAGTGCCAGAGTTGCAGGCATATCTTGCCAGACAGTCATGAGAGTCAGAATCGCAGCAGCACCGTAGAACGTCCACAGCAGGAAGGAGCGGCGGGAGATCTTGCCAGCTATGAGGATACCAATAATGACACCAACCATGGTGAAACCATTGTACATCATGCCGGATGCATGAGGGTTAGCGATGTTAAGTCCCTTCACAACGACCGGCAGGAAGATGGAGATAGCGAAGAAAGGAAGAACCTGACAAAGGAAGAATGTGCAGGAAGTAAGAGTGTTACGCCACAGCTCGGGGCTGAAGAGTCTGAAAAAGGAAGCAGAACGGGCCTTTTTCTTTTGTTCGGGCAGTGAGTAGTTGGCACCAAGATGCTGGTGAACCAGATTCAGAGCAGCGTCAGTGCCCCTCTTAGCCAAAGTCCAGGACGGGGACTCCGGGGAACCCAGACGAGTGATCAAGGTAATCAGAGCAAGTATTGCCGAAGAACTGATAATCCAACGCCATCCGTCATCACCAAGGTCTCCCAGTGAAGCGATGAAGAAACCTGCAAAGTAGGAGATGATATATCCGAAAGTCCAAGCAGCCATCAGCCAACTCATCATCTTTGTACGGATCTTTTCAGGTGTCCACTCACTGAGGAGGGCCACACCAACTGTGTAGTCTGCGCCAACGCACATACCAAGGAGGAACCTGACAGCCACCAGCGTGGTGGGGTCGGAAATGAAAAACTGCAGCACAGACAGACAGAGAACGACAATCGAAACAAAGGCGTAAGCCCCTCTTCTGCCCATTTTGTCAATAATGATACCGGTGAGCAGGCTTCCGAAAAGAATTCCGAAAAGAGCGCCAGCCCCAATCAATCCCATCCAATAACTGTCTAAGCCCAAAACGCCTGTTGCGTATGACAACGCGATACCGACAATACCGAGAATGTAGCCGTCACAGATCTGGCCCATGAAAGTGCCCACTGCGATTTTTTTATGAACGGGAGAAAGGGGAGCATCTTCGAAACTTAGATTATTCTGTCCATTAGGTGCCATTGTAAACCTCTCCTTACGAGTAACATATTGACTTAAAACAACTGACTATTTTACTTCCAAATGCGACTAATCCTTGTATGCTATTGCGTCCAACTCCAGCAGACAGCCGTGAGCAATCTCACTGGCTCCAAGGCAAAGTCGAGCCGGGCGATGATTGCCCATGAAATCAGCGTAGACTTCATTGAAGCCTTCAAAATCATCCATGCTGGTCAGGAACACTGTGGTTTTTGCGATGTCTGAAATATCAAGTCCTGCTGCGTCCAGAACGCACTTCAGATTGAACAAAGTCTGGAAAGCCTGTTCCTTGATATTGCTTCCGACGACCTCTCCACTCACGGGATGAAAAGGCACTTGTCCACAAACGTAATATGTGTGTCCGGCCTTCACGCAATGACTGTAAGGGCCTACAACTTCAGCAGATTCTGCAGAATTAAAGAATTCCATGTCGTACTCCATTGGGTATGGGGCTCCTGCAGGAAGGATGCTGGGGGCAAACACAGCATCCTTCCTGTAACGCAGGAGTTGGCTAGGGTATGGTGTTAAATCTCTTTCTTGGCGGAGAGCTCTTCGAACATGAGTCTTGCTTCTGCACCCATGGTCAAGAAGGGTTCCGGAGGAAGGCGTTTGGGAGTAGATATATTTTGGAGGAAGCTCAGGCTTTCACTGGATATACCGCTAACCCATTCTGCCAGGTAGTAACCGCACAGGCTGGTCTTTGCCACGCCTGCACCCTCTCCACTTGCCGATGCAAAGACAGTAGAATTCTGCTGCATCATCAGAGGACGGAAGTTCATGGTCATGTTGATCATGCCGCCAAACACGTACTCGAAGTTAACGTGTTTGAGTTCCGGATAGCGGTTTTCGTACGCTTTGCGCAGCTTGGGAATAGATCGCTGAATACGCTGGTGGGAAGTGGTGAGATTGGTCGCAAAGGAGAATCCGTTGCGGACAAAGATGCGATTGTCACGGGTGAAACGCACGGTGGTTCCGGCGGGATGACCAGCTGTGCAACCCCAAGGCTTGACGCCTTCAAAGTGACGCATTTCTTCCTCAGTGAACTGACGAGTGAATGCACCGTAAGAAAGCACGGGGCAGAACACTTTTTTGCCAATTCCGAATTGGGGAATAAAGGGGCCACCAGTGACCAGAACATACTTACCCTTTACCCGCTTACCGCTGCGAAGAACAATGCTGGTCGGGCTGCCTTCGTCAATGCGCATAACCGGACATTCTTCGAAGACATCAACATTGTCAGGCATCACCGAGAACATGCCACGCAGAACATCGGCGGGGTTGATGAGCACGGAACCGGGAGTATACAGAGCTTTCTTGTAGTAGCGGGTACCAGTGCGCTTGAAGAGATCTTCGCCTTCAACGACCTCATAGTCACAATTCATCTTCTTGAGCTCTTCAATCTCGTGATCAATCAGCTTGAAGCTCTTCTCTTCGGCGCAGCACAAGTACTTTCCGCAATGGTCCCAATCGACATCTTCAATGCCATTCTTCTTGATGGTTTCTTCCAGCCAATTGATGATGAAAGTATTCAGTTTGAAGTACTTCTGATTTTCTTCAAAAGATGAACCACCCTGATCGCCAAAATCGTGCGGTACATCAATAATGAAGCCAGCATTTTTGCCACTATCGTTGTTACCGATTTTGATCGCTTCAAAGACTGCGATTTTAGAATCAGGATGCAGTTCAGCCAAATGTCTGGCTGCAGCCTGTCCACCATAACCCGCACCTACGATGATGTAGTCGTATTCATCCTGGATCGAGGAGAGATCATTAAAGGTACGATGCTTATATTCCGACATTTCCAGCCAGCTCTGGCCTGTGGTCGTGGGGAAAATTTTTACGTCTTTCATAGTTCTACTCTTTTATTAAAACGTTTTAATATTTCTACTATCCATGCAGAATAATTCGAGCATCCGCGATAGACAGACCCTTTTCCTGTGCAAAGACTGGATTGAGATCGACTTCAGCTATTTCGCGCAGTTCGTTAACCAATTGCGAAATGATACAGACGGTCTCAGCCAATGATTCCAGATCACATGGCTTGGTGCCTCTGGCTCCCTGAAGCATTCCCAGTCCCTTGATTTCGCGGACCATGGTGCGGCAAGAAGGCATGTTCACAGGTGCAACCCGGAAGGCAACATCCTTCAGGATTTCCACAAAGATACCACCTAGACCGAACATAACAGTCGGTCCAAAGGTGTTGTCGTGGCTGGAACCAATGATGCACTCAACGCCAGCGGGAAGCATGGTGGTCATCATGACACCAAAAATGTCGGCATCGGACTTGTACCTGCGGCCATTCTTCACCAACTGTTCGAAGGAGTCACGAGCCTTTTCTTCGGAATCGATGTTGAGGGCCACACCACCGGCATCGGTTTTGTGCAGGATGTCGGGGGAAACGATTTTCATGACCACTTTGCCACCGATCTTCTTATAGAAAGCAGCGGCTTCATCAGCGGTGGTAGCCAGATAATCTTCGGTAATATCCAGGCCGTAACAGCGCAGGATTTCACGGGCCTCGGTTTCGACAAGGCTTGTACGACCTGCTGTCTTGACAGCTTCAATAACGGCAGTAGCCTTTTCCTTGCGATCGGAAGGCATGCTCGGCAACTCTTCGCCGGCCTCTTCCTGCAGGGACTTCTTGATATCGCTGTAGCCGGAGAGAACACCCATGGTTCTGACAGCGGCGTCAACTTCGCCGAAGACCGGAACACCGTTTTCACTGATGTATTCCAGGCACTCGGGATGTTGCGGCTGGTAGATGGAATGCATGACGACGGGCTTGTCGGATGCAGCAATCTTTTTAGCCATGCTCTTGGCAACGTCCATTTCCAATACTCTGAATTCTTCAGAGAGATCGGCATAGCCACCATAAAGACCCACAACGATGACACCGTCCACATCAGGATCGTTCAGGAGAACGTCCAGGCAACGGTCAAACACCCACATGTCCGCCTCAGGCGTACCTGCGAGATCGACAGGATTCTTGATGGGGCAATGCGGCATCAGGATTTCTTTCAACTTGTCCTGAGTGGCATCGGAAAGAACGGGGGCTTCAAGATTAAACTTTTCAGCAAAATCAGTTGCCATGACGCCGTGCCCACCACCATCAGTCAGAATGGCCATGCGCTTGCCCTTGGCAGGCTTACACTTGGAAAAGGCTTCAGCGGCATCCAAAAGCTGACCGGGGCTGTCGACACGGATGATACCAGCTTGCTTGAGCGCGGCATCAAAGATTTTCTCGCTTCCAGCGAGAGAGCCTGTGTGCGATGCGGCAGCACGAGCGCCTGCTGCGCTGCGACCAATTTTGATTGCTGCAATTGGCGTCTTGGCTGCGGTCTTCTTGGCAGCTTCGATGAACTTGCGGCCATCTTCTTCACTTTCGACACGCAGACCTTCCATATACAAAAGGAGGACTTTGGTATTCTCATCCGTCTCGATATACTCAACGAAATCATGAAAACGCATGTCCATCTGGTTGCCGATGGTTGCCCAGCAGCTGTAGCCAAGATTTCTGGACTTGGCATTGAAGTTAATATCAATACCGAAGTTACCGCTCTGCAGAACCAGGCTCATGGGGCCGGAAGTCAGATCGATAATACTCGCGTTCATGCTTTTGGCAGAACTGTATGTTCCCATGCAGTTCGGCCCCTGGACGCGCATATTACCCTTACGGGCAATTTCCAGCATCTTGCGTTCCAGTTCTTTTCCTTCCGGGCCGACTTCACCGAATCCGGTGGAAACAACAATGGCGCATTTGACGCCCTTTTCCACACACTGCTCCATAACAGGCAGGATGAACTTGGGGGCAATGGCGATGATGGCCATATCCACTTCACCGGGCACAGCGAGGATGTCAGGGTAAGTAGGTTGGCCAAAGAGCTCGCCGCCGGAACGAGAAACAAAATAGATGTCTCCGTCAAATTTGTTTTCAACCAAGCTTTTTGCTGTCCAATAACCGTACTTCTTCGAATTGGAAGAAGCGCCGATCAAAGCAACGCTTTTGGGTTGAAACAAGGGGACCAGATCACTCATGGAATAACTCCTTATCTAATCCACTCTCAGCCATGCTGAGAGTGGAACACTAATAATTTATTCAGTGACGACACCAATGGCCATATCAGGACAGACAATGCCGCAAATATCGCAAAGAACGCAGTCGTCCGGATTGGCCTGAACCACATAATTGTAGCCCTGTCCGTTCATTTCCTTGCCCATGGCGAGGACGTTCTTGGGACATTTATCCACACACAACCCACAAGCCTTGCAGCGGCGGGCATCGATAACATGATGCTTGTTAGCCATTGGCGGCCTCCTTGTTCACAGCGGCACATCCTGCGCGCAGTGCGTCGACATTCAAGCCAACCAGCTTCGGTTTCTTTGCTCCGAAAACTTCGTTAACGACTTCTTCAATCGTCTCAAGCTTGAGGAGGTTGGTTTCGGCAAGCACCGCGCCCAGCATGACCATGTTGGCGCAACGCACGGTACCGAGTTCTACACCCATGTCGGAGACGGGCAACAAGACCTGATCATAGCCGGCAGCTTCCTTGGTCTCTTCGACCATGGAACTGTTGGTAAAGAGCTTTCCTTCCGGGACAACACTCTCAAAACAGTTGTCATAGATGGACTGGCTAAGAGCCACGGCAATGGTTGCATCGTTTTCCACGATGGGGCTGCCGATGGGACCGTCGGAGACGATCACAAATGCCGAGGAGTCACCGCCGCGCTGTTCAATGCCGTAGGTCTGCGTCATAACGACTTTCAGATTTTCCTTGATCGCACCAAGGCAGACCATCTTTGCCATCAATGCGGAACCCTGCCCGCCTGAGCCTGAAAACATACACTTATGCAACATTGCCCTGCTCCGTTTCATCTTTGAAAACCTGAGGTTTGAAGTAACCTGTAGCCTGCTCGGCACACCATTCGTAAGAAGCTTTGACATTCGCCTTGAGACCGGTCGGACATGGAACAATTACTTCCACGAACGAATAGCCGAGTCCCTTGACCTGACATTCAAATGCTTTCTGAATGCTCTTCTTGGCCTTGCGAATACCCTTGGGGGTGGCGACCGTTTCTCTGGCGAGGTATTTTACGCCGGGCATGTACTGCATCATTTCAGGAACCAGCAGGGGGTAACCCTGGCGAGAGGTGTCACGTCCCTTGACGGTGGTGGTCGTCACCTGACCAGCCAGGGAGGTGGGAGACATCTGGCCGCCGGTCATACCAAACACCGAGTTATTGACCATGATAGTGGTGACGGGCATGCCCTTATTGGCTGCGTGCAGCAGATCGCCAAGGCCGATAGCACATGTGTCGCCGTCACCTGCATAGCTGAAGACGATGTTATCTGGCCTGGTCATCTTGTAACCGATGGCGAAGGAAGGTGCGCGGCCGTGTGTGGCCTCGATGGCATCAATATCCATATAGTGATGGGAGAAACCGCCACAGCCGATGCCGACAACGGCAATGGTGCGCTTCATAATCCCCAGGTTCTCGATGGCCTCAGCCACAAGTCTGGTTACAATGCCATGACCGCAACCGGGGCAGTAGCTGGTCAGCTTGTCCAGATTTAATGTTTTTCCGTATTTAGCGCTCAAATTTTCCATTGGTTAGTCCCCCAGGATTTTGTCTGCTTCGGCAATCATCTCTGCCAGGGTGTTCATGGGCTGATCGCCGCCAGTCTTGCCGAGAAAGTGAACAGGCATGCGCCCATTGACGGCCAACCTGACGTCATCGACCATTTGTCCATGATTCATTTCCACGACCAAAATATTCTTCACTGAATCGGGCAGTGCTTCGAAAGCCTTGTCAGGGAAAGGCCACAGGGTGATGGGCCTGATGAAACCGACTTTTTTACCTTCAGCCCGCATCTTGACGACCAGGTCCTGGCACATGCGGCCATGAATACCGAAGGCGGCAACCACGAGATCAGCGTCTTCCGTCTGTTCCTCTTCCCACATCTGCTCGTTCTCACGAATGACTTCGTATTTAGCGCGAAGCTTTTCATTCATGTCGTAGCCATCCTCATGGGAGTAGCTGCCGGTAATGAGAGCGCGTTTGGGGTGGTCCTGAGTTCCGGTGAAAGCCCATTCGGAAGTGTCGAATTCTGCGGAATAGTCGTTGTGGGCGGGCAATGTGGTGGATTCAGTCATCTGAGCACTGACACCATCCAGAACATAGAGGACCGGAGTGCGGTACTTGTATGCCAAACGGATACCGTGAGGCATGATGTCGGCGATCTCCTGCCCGGAAGAGGGGGCTAATACTATAACATGATAGTCGCCGTGTGCTCCACCGCGAGTGGCGACATAGTAATCGCTCTGGGCGCCAAGGATGTCACCATCGCCAGGGCCGACACGCATGGAGTCGAACATTATGCAAGGCAGGTCAGCCGCACACATAAAGCCGATGGCTTCGTGCATGAGGGTCAAGCCCGGACCTGAGCTGGAAGTCGCACAAAGGGTTCCGGAACTGGCAGCACCAGCCAAAGCGCTGGAGACAGCGATTTCGCTTTCCATCTGCATCATTTCACCACCGTAATCAGGCAAAATAACGGCCATACGCTTCATGACATCCGTTGCCGGAGTAATCGGGTAAGCGAAGTGATACTTCACTCCACATCGAGCGAGACTCTCAGCAAAGGTTTCCGTGTTTTTCAAAAACAACGTTTCCTGAATCATAATCACCTCAATAAACTTCTGTTAGTTTCGTCTGCTTGACTCTAACACCTTATACCACATTGTGGTACTGTGTACCATATTACCGTCCAAATTTTTTTCCAGCTCCACTTTCACAAATCGAAAAAGCGCACCAGATAGCGGTATTGCGTACCACTGTTTGACACCATAGCGGAGACAAGCGATTGCGTCAACCCCATAATCAAAACGAACATTCATACATATTACTACATAAATTCGTAGCTTTAACTCAGCACTTACCCATTCCATGCATAAAATTGTGATTCAAGCTGTTCGGAGACAAAAAAAAACGGAGAGGCCCATTGACATCATTTTTTTCTTCTTCTATGTATACCACATAACGGTACTGTATTTCATTTTTTGCAAGACTCAATTTGACAACTCATTTTGAAATACCCTGCCAAATGACTGACGAGCTTGGATCGCTACATCGACCATAAGTAGAAATATCCAACACCCCCCTTACGCCTGTGCGTTTAACAAATAGGAGATAGGTTATGCCGGAAGTACAAAGCATGAATGATCGAAGAAAACTCAATCACTATACTTTCTGGCCTGGATTCACGCTTTTGATCGCTGGGATAACCATGGGTCTGCTCTACAGTGAAGGCCTCGCAGCCGTCCTGGGGACAGCAATGGATTGGATACACTTCAACTTCGGCTGGCTCGAAGTTTCCCTGGGTATCATCATTGTCATGTTTACTGTGGGAATAGCCTTTTCACCTATCGGGGATATCCGGCTGGGCGGCAAAGACGCCAAACCCGAATTCACCTTTTGGCAATGGTTTGCCCTGTCTCTATGTGGCTGCATCGGTATTGGAATCTTATTCTGGGCCATGGGTGAGCCCATCTTTCATATGATGCAACCGCCATTGAGCTTACACATCACCCCGGGCTCAAAAGACGCCGGCGTGTTTGCTATTGCCCAAACCACTCTCCATTGGACCATCGCTCAATACTGTTTTTATACGATCTGCGGCGTCGCTATCGCGCTTGTTGGCTACAACCGAAACTATCCCCTGTCTGTTGCGGCAGGCATGTATGCTCTCTTCCCCAAAAAATATCGCCCGATTCTCGCACCGACCGTACACGCAATCTGTCTTTTCTCTCTCTGCTGCGCCATTGCCACCAGCATGGGTGCTGGCCTGATGCAAATAGGGAGCGGTACCGGGAAGATTTTCAACTATACCCCCGGCCCCGTCACCTGGGGTGCTGCGGCTGCAATCATTATCCCTATATATGTACTGTCGTCCTATTCTGGACTTAAAAAAGGCATGCGTATCTTATCTTCAGGAACCACCAAAGCCTTTTTCTTTTTCATGGCTTTAGTCCTTTTCATGGGCCCGACCCTCTTTATCCTTGGCATCGGCGTTGAATCTTTCGGATATTTTGCCAACAACTTCTTCCGAAACAGTACATTGCTCAACACAATGCAGATCAATGACCAATGGCCCATGCAGTGGCTGGTCCCCTACATGGAAATCTTTTTCATCTTTGCTCCACTGCTGGGACATTTCCTGGCACGCATGGGCAAAGGAAGAACCATCCGCCAATTCATTCTGGTCAACGTCATTCCTCCCACCATCTTCTGCCATTTCTGGATTGCTACATTCGGTGGAACTGCCGTATTTTTCCAATGGAGCGGGCTTGTCGATGTATGGGCTGGCATTCACCAATACGGAATGGAATCGATGGTATACATCCTCCTTTCCCAGTTCCCCTTCAGCAAGATTTTAATGGGCATCTTTGTCGTCACGATTGTCTTCTCCTTTGCCACCATGACTGACTCTTTGGTAGCAACTCTTGCAATTATCTCCACCAAGGGAGTAAAGGCGAGCGAAGAACCGCCCAAACGACTGAAAGTCGTCTGGGGCGTAGTGACCGGACTCATTGCCTATGTATTATGCATATCTGGAGGGATTGCCCCCGTTCGCGGGCTAATATCACTTGCCGGATTCCCAATGATGCTCTTCACTTTTGCCATGTGCATATCGCTGGTAAAGGAAGGCATACATCTATTGAACAAACCCAACTGGGTGGACAACGAAACAGAAAACAGCTAATTTTTGTTAAATGCCCTTCATTTAGCTGAAGGGCATTTAACATAACCACAAGCTGGTTTTCAGAGGAAACAATGCCGCAAAACGATAAGTACTTTATGATGCGATCTTTGGAGAAGGCCCTCTACGTAATTGAAACGATGGCCACCAAAAGCAACTGGAGATTAAAAACTCTCAGCGATACTTGCACGATCCCCAAGGGGACGTTGCAACGCATTTTACGGACACTGGAAGAACTTGGCTACGTTCGCCAACTCGAACGTGGCGGCGCCTACGCATTGACGCTGAAATTGCACAAGATAGGCAAGAAAATAGCGTCCCAGAGCGACATGGGCTCCATGTTGAAGCCAATTCTCAGCAAGTTGCGGGACAAAGTAAATGAGACCATCAACTTAAGCGTTTTATCCCGTACTGATATGGTGGTCGTCCATCAAGTATCTTCAGATCACGCCTTGCAGATGGATTCTGTCATTGGGGATTCCTTCCCCGCATATCTTTCAGCATCGGGCAAAGTCTTTTTGGCCTTTTTGCCAGAGGATGAATTGCGAGCTTTTATTAAGGAATTGAGGCGTAGCGATTCCACTGTTTCCTCTAGTACAATCAACCAAATTTACAAAGATATTGAAGGTGTTCGCGAACAAGGCGTCGGCTTTGACTTTGAAGAAATCTACAAAGGGGTGCGCTGTCTTGCTGCTCCCGTATTTGATGATTCCGGAAAGATCGTTGCGACAATAAGCTGTTCCGTCCCCACCGTGCGCCTGGATAGATATTTCTCCCAAAAGCTTCTTTACGAGATCCCTTTGGCTGCAGCAGAAGCCTCCAAGCTATTCCAAGCTCCCGATCATTCATTTCACTTTGATATTGATGAGGCTGTAGAACTGTTTGTGGCGTCATAGATTGAACGCCTGACACCAGAAAGTTCTTTCGTATTCCGTCATCATTCCTTTGCTCACGCTTTGTTGACAAGAAACAATTCTTATCCGTGGATAAGTTATTCAGCCCTTTCAATCTTCAGGAGAGAACCATGAGTCAAACTCACAAAAAGCGTCTGACTGTTGGCATTAGTGGTGCCAGTGGCTCTATTTTGGCCCTGGAACTACTCAAGTCTCTCAAGACAATGTCGGATTGGGAAACTCATCTTGTCATCAGCAAAGGTGGAGTCCGCACTCTTGAACATGAGACTCATATCACTGAATCCCTGCTGACGGACTACGCCACGCAAGTGTATGATCGGGAAGATGTGGGAGCCAACATCGCGAGCGGCACCTTTGTCACCGAAGGGATGGTCATTGTGCCATGCAGCATGAAGACCGTAGCGGGGGTCTGTACCGGATACTCTGACAACCTACTCCTTCGAGCAGCCGATGTTACCCTAAAAGAACGTCGCAAGCTGGTTATGATTGCCAGAGAAACCCCGCTGAGCACTATCCACCTGCGAAATATGCTCTCACTCGCCGAAGCTGGAGTCGTGGTCATGCCCCCCATGCTGACATATTACAACCACCCGAAATCTCTTGCCGATGCGACCAATCATATAGTCGGTAAAATCCTCCATGAATTTGGCATTGAAAACCAAGGCTTCAAAAGGTGGGGCTCGACAGAATGTGTCACTCCGCTTCGAGCTCTTTCATAATCTCTAAGGCCCGGAAGCCACTCTCTTTTGAAATAACTCTTCTAAGCCAATAGCCAAACCACAAGCGAGTATGGTGGATGCAGTAAGCCAACTGTATCCACCTTTTATTTTTTGCAAATCAGTGGAGCCGCCGCTAACCTTGCTGTATATGAATCCACTATTTTGACTTTCACACCTTAGAGGTATAGAATCTGTTTATGCCAACTGTGCTGAAAGCAACATTATGCCTCATCTTGGTTCTGGGAATTTTTTCCCAGCCCATGGCGTACGGACAATCCGTACTCCTATTGGATGAGGCGTGTTCTGCTCAAACAGAATGTTCACAATGCGCCAAAAACAGCGCGCAACACCCCATGCACAGCGAGCCGTCTCCTGCCACAAGCTCATGCTGCCCATCGAAGCTCCCTGCTCCCGTAGCGGTAAAAGCAGATTGCATTTGTTCACATACTCCCGGAATGCCATATGCAAATACGGCAATAGTTGTTCCCATTTCCATTGCTGCGCAGTTTGTCGCTATTCCCGTTTCCACCAAGTTCAGGGGAGAGGACTGGCTTGACAACCTTGCCAGCTTGCAATCTTCTGATCAGCCCGGAAGCGCCCCCCTGGCACGGCCAGGACTTTTCCTTCAAAATATGTCCTTTCGCATCTAGCCTCCTCGCGCTCTCAAGCGCCTTTCACTCCATTCATACCCATACCATTTCCTGTCGCGACGGCGCAGGGAACGCCTCAGCTATTCGGTTGGGGGTATTCTTGAACGTTCAGCACCGCTGCTGCGCGCAACATACAGTGAGAAAAACATGCGAATTTATACATATATTACATTGGCCGCGGCTCTAGCTCTGTCCATCACCCTTTCAACCCCGGTTAACTCCCAAGCCTTCAGCCTGTTTGGCGATGGCTACGAAAAAGCGGTTGCCAAGGATGGCGTCGTCACCATTCCTGTAAATGACGTGAATGATGGCGAAATCCATTATTACAAATATCCCGACGGCAACCGGGAAATCCGCTTTTTCCTGCTCAAAAGCAGCGATGGCGTGATCCGCGCCGCCTTTGACGCCTGCGACGTCTGTTTTGCCTCCAGAAAAGGATACAGCCGTTCGGGTGACTCTGTTGTGTGCAACAATTGCGGAATGCGCTTTCACTCCAGCCGCATCAACGTGGTCAAAGGCGGCTGCAATCCAGCTCCCCTGACCAGAGAATCGGATGGAAACACAGTACGCATACAGACGGTAGACATCCTGCAAGGCGCACGCTTCTTCTAGGAGAAAACCATGAATATACTGACCATACCCTTGCGAAGCACCCGGCGGAAGCCGTGGAGGACGCTGCTGTTGCTGCTTGTCTTTGTTCTGGGCGTGATGAGTGTCGTTTCTTTGAACGACGTGTCGCGTGTCATTGGAGACAGCCTGGAGAAGAAACTGACCGCCTATGGAGCCAACATTCTGGTGGCCCCGAAGGTCGAGACTCTGGCCGTCTCATACGGTGGCTTTACTCTGGGTGACATGAGCATGGGAGAGCGGTCATTTCCCGGCCGTGAAACCGTGGAAGCCATCCGATCCATCGAATTGAAAGACCGGATATCAGCCGTAGCCCCCAAACTCGTGACTTCAGCCATAATCAAAGACCTGAAAGTCGGGGTCATTGGGGTCGAGTGGCAGGACGAACTCAATATAAAAAACTACTGGGCGGTTGACGGAAAGTACCCGAGCGACAAGCAGGACATCCTTGCCGGTGCCATTGCTGCATCCCGCCTTAGGCTTGTCGTCGGAGATTCGATATCTCTGGGAGACGAAACTTACACAATATCGGGCGTTCTGCACGCCACAGGTGGTGATGACGACAAGGTACTCATCGCTGATTTAAGTGCGTTGCAACAAAGCACAGGAACGCTGGACCGAATCCACTATGTAGAGGTTTCGGCTCTTTGCTCCGGATGTCCGATTGAGGACATTGTCGCGCAGTTGCAAAACAAGCTGCCGGGAATGCGTATCACCGCCCTTCAGAGCGTGGTGAAGCAGCGCATGTACTCCGTAACATTCGTCAAGAAGCTGGCGATGATTGTCAGCTTGGTGATCCTCCTGACCGCTTCCGCCATGGTGGGCGTGTCCATGCTTTCCGCAGTGAACGAGCGCAGAAAGGAGATCGGTATTCTTCGCTCTCTGGGCTACTCCAGAGGACGGGTGTTTGCCATCTTCTGCGTGGAGGCATTTTTCATCGGAGTACTGGCCGGAATAGTCGGATATGTCGCGGGTTACTTCGTTTCATTTAGGATACTCGAAGCCCTGAATGTGGTCGTTGATGCAGATATTGCCTTCAACTGGGGACAATACGCCCTGGTCTGCGCAATCATAGCCGGCCTGGCCGTAACAGCCGCACTCATACCTGCATGGAAAGCATCCAAGGTGGAGCCTTCCGAAGCTCTGCTGAGTCTCTAGGAGGACATATGCTGAAAGCTGAAAACATATCCAAAACGTTTCACGGCGAAGGTTCTCCGACCCGAGCATTGGACAATGTAAGCCTCACCGTGGGTGAAGGGGAATTCATTTCCATTGTCGGACGTTCCGGCTCAGGAAAAACCACGTTGCTTCATATTCTATCCACTTTGCAGACCCCGGATTCCGGAGAGCTGACCTACGGCGAGACCAACCTCGGGAGCACGAACGAACAGAAACTGAACAAGATACGGCACAGTGATTTTGCGGTGATTTTCCAATTTCACCATCTGCTCCCCTACCTCACTGTGTTGGAGAATACGCTGCTGCCTTTCATGAACACACTGCGTCCGGTCTCGTCGCAACACGTTGACGAGGCAAAGCGCTGCCTGGAGCGGGTAGGATTGGCCGACAAATGGAATCGACTGCCTTCCATGCTTTCGGGAGGAGAACAACAGCGTGTTGCCATTGCCCGGGCGCTGGTGAAGAAGGCCCGTTGCCTCTTTGCTGACGAACCCACGGGAAGTCTGGATAAAACCACAGGTGAAGAGATTCTCACGTTGTTGCAGGAACTCAACAAGGAAGGACTTGCCGTGGTGATGGTCACCCACGATCACCAATACGCCGCCTACGCCAATACCATCGTAGAGATGGAGGATGGAGCGGTCCGAAGTGTCAGTTCTTCGCAATAAAAAGAATCGTCATACCAAGAGAAAGGGGCAGGGGGATAATATCCCCCTGCCCCTTTCATTATTCTTTATAATTCAACCGGCCGTTGATCACGTATGGACTCATCGGCAGCCAGAACTATCCGCAAGCTGTTCACTGCATCACGCATATGTTCGCCAAGGTCGATGTCATCCTGAATGGCTTTGAGAAAAAATTCCTGCTCTCGCTGGCAAAGGTCGTCATGGCCCGGTTCATCTTCCATCTCAATCAGTTCGTCCTGCTTGACGAAATTGCTGTTCTCGTCAATTTGAGAGTGGTGCAGCCGCAACAGATTCGCCTTGGTATGGCCATCCATGTCCGAGGAGCCAAGCCCCTGACCGGCCTGCTCGGCAGCCACAATGCTGACACTTCCATCCGGGCCGATAACATCCTTCACGAAAAAGGCGGTTTCACTCATCATGGGACCCCAGCCAGCTTCGTACCAGCCCACGGAACCGTCATCGAAATAAACCTGCAACTGACCGTAATTATACATGTCCGGCGCGACATCATCCGTAAGTCGAACACCCATGGCATTGACTTTCACCGGCTTGGCCCCGCTCATGAGGCACATGATATCCACGTAATGCACACCGCAATCAACAATGGGTGACAGGGTCTGCATGAGGTGCTTGTGAACACCCCACTCGCTACCGCTAGACTGCTGGTTGAGGTTCATGCGCATGACCAGAGGCTTGCCCAATCCCTGCGCCAGCTCCACGAACTTTGCCCAGGACGGATGATGGCGCAGTATGTAGCCGATGACGAGCTTCTTGCCCGACTTGACCGCTGCGTCCACCACTTTTTGGGCCTCGGCCACTGTCTCGGCCATCGGCTTTTCCAGAAAAACATGCGCCCCGGCCTCAAAGGCCTGAATTGCGTATTTCGCATGGGTGTCGGTGTAGGTGTTGATAGAAACAGCGTCCGGCTTGAGATCTTCCAAAGCAGCACCATAATCATCAAATCGAGGATAGCCTTCCAACTCCGAAGGCAGGCCTGTCATGGTGGTCGCATGACGGCTGCACAGCCCGACGATCTCGAAACCGTCCAAATTGTGATACGCCTTGGCGTGCGACTTTCCCATGTTGCCCAAGCCTACAACCAGTACCCTAGTGCGTCCCATGTATACATCCTCAATTATTTGATATTATTACCACTGATCCAGGTGTCCACCACGGCGAGCGAATCATCAAGTAAAACAAAATCAGCCTCGTATCCCGTTGCAATACGTCCCAACTTGTCATCCAAGCCAAGGAATGCTGCCGGATATTGCGAGGCCATCCGAAGTGCTTCTTCCAAAGGAAGCCGTAGATGATCCACGGCATTGCGGACCGCACCCGCCATATCCAGATCAGATCCGGCCAGCGTGCCTTCCGCAGACTGACAGCGTCCGCCCTCGGCCTTGATAGCGACCCCTTGTAGGGTGAAATCCTTCTGCTCCGCCCCCACGCTCGGCATGGCGTCCGTGACCAGCATCATCTTGCCACGCGCTTTGGCTGCCACAGCCACTCGCAACGAGGCGTAGTGAATATGATGCCCATCCGCGATGACACCCACCCAGCTCTCACTGTCTTCCAAAGCCGCGCCCACCACACCGGGCTCCCGGCTTGTCAAAGGTGACATGGCATTAAACAAGTGAGTGAAACCACTGATTCCGGCGTCCAGCCCGGCCCGTGCCTGATCGTAAGTGGCCGCCGTATGCCCGGCGCAAACTCGAACACCCGCATCGGACAATGCTCGAACGTATTCCGTCGGAGCAACCTCCGGGGCCAAGGTGCTCATGACCACCCCCATGTCGCCGCTCGTGAGCAATGAAAGTGCGCCGTCATCCACGGATCGCAGGACAGATTCCTGATGAATCCCCTTGCGCTCCAGACTGAGGTACGGGCCTTCGAAATGCACACCGCGCAAACCGGGAATTCCCTCTTTCATTCCTTGCCGCACACCGTCTGCCGCCCGTTCCATCACTTCCCATGTATCGGAAATAAGCGTGGGAATCAGGCTGGTAGTGCCATATTGCCGGTGAGCCGCAACCATCGCCCTGATCCCATCTGGGGTAGGTGTGTCGTTGAACAACACCCCTCCACCGCCGTTGACCTGAACGTCGACAAATCCCGGAGCCAAAAGCGCGCCCTTGAGATCAATGATCTGAGCCTGCTCTGGCCTATCGTCTTCCGGCAGGAGAGCAACAACCTTGCCATCCTTGACCTCCACACCTTTGCCAGACTCAATGATGTCTCCGTTAAAGATGCGGCCATTAGTATAAAATTGATGCATCAAAGCGTCTCCGTGACCTTTTTGAGAGAAGGAGGATTGTCCGGATTCATGCCACGGGCCAGTGAGAGCTGATTGACCATGGTGTAGAAGGTCTGGATCATGGCAATAGGCGCTGCCGCCGGGTGCATGCCAGGAACCACGGGCAGCCTGCCAGGCTTGGCCTCGCCTTCTTCGGCCATGAAAAGTTTAGCTCCCTTATTACGCAAGACTTCACTCAGCTCCAACAGGCCAGGGCGGGTTTCGTCCTCCTGGCTGAAGGCGAGCACTCTCGAACGACGACGGACCAGAGCGAGCGGGCCATGCATGATCTCCGCTCCACTGATGCCTTCACCATGCAAAGATGACGTTTCCTTCAACTTGAGGGCAGCTTCAAGTGCCACTCCATAGCTGAGACCGCGCCCCACTACGAATAAATTGTCGGCATCGGCCAGCGGCTCAACCGCCTCTTCCCATGATAGCTGCAACGCTTTTTCCAGATTCTCAGGCAGTGCGTCGAATGCATCACTCAGCCCTTTGTCACCAGAGATAGCCCCGGTCAATTGCAGCAAGGCAGACAGGGAAGCGATATAGGATTTGGTGGCGGCCACGCTTTTTTCTTCACCTGCCAAAAGCGGGATGACAGCATGAGCCATATGCGCAGCCGGGGAATCCGCCTGATTCACCAAGGCGAGAACAAACGCGCCGTTATCCCGCGCCCATTGAGCACTCGCCAGGAGGTCCGGACTTTTACCGGACTGGGAAATAACAATGAACAGGCAATCCTTGAGATTCATATGGTGGCCGTAGATGGACCCCACCGAGGGGGCGGCGGACATAACCGGAACGCCGAGATACACTTCCATGAGATATTTCGCGTAGGTGGCCGCGTGGTCGGAACTACCACGAGCGCAGGTGGCGATGAGCCGTGGCGGGCTATCGCAATACCGAGCCGCCAACTCGGCGCAGACCTGACTGTTTTGCGCCTTCTGTTTGGCTACAACGGCGGGGGCCTCATGTGTTTCCTTATACATCAAGGTCGAGGTGTGATCGCTGATATCAACCATATCCCACTCCTTACTTGCCTGCTTCCAGTTTCCTACGAGCCAACAACAACGCGCCGTCCAAAGCGTCACCCTCGGGCTGCACCAGAAGGTGCTTCACATCCTCGGGCAGCCAACGCTCAATGATGGAAGCCACGCCGCCAATCAAGGCAACACAGCCAGCACTCTTGGCTTCCATGGCTTTGAGCAGAAGAGCCGTATCCGCGCCAGACTTGCGCATGATTTTCTCGGCCAGAGGATCGCCCTTTTCAGCCAACTCCGACACCAGAGGAGCGAACGAGCCATACTTGCCCGGCGTGGCCTCTTCAGCCCACGGCACCGCTGTTTCCGGAGTATTGCCGAGCGCTTCCATTACTCTGCGCGAGAGTTCTGTCTGGGGGATGACGTTCTCATAGGCCAGCAATGAAGCTCGAACAGCCTCATAGCCGATATGCGCGCCGCTGCCATGATCAGAAATTTCAAACCCCCAACCGCCCACGGTGTGTTCCTTGCCACCAAGGAGTGCGCAGCCGCAGCTTCCGGTACCGAGTATGAGGATCGCGCCGTCTGTGCCTTTGTGCGCACCAAGACAGGCAATGTGGGCATCTGACTCCACTCGCATGGAGGCAAAGGGGTGATCATAGGAGGCCACGATATCCTGCTCCCGCTTGAGGGAAAGCCCGGCCAGCCCCAGCCCGGCGTGGATGTCTTTTTTACGGCCCAGATCAAGTCCGGCTGAAGCCAGAGCAATGTCCACGGCCGCAATAATGCTGCCGAAAGCCACGTCCAGACCAAGGCGTGTATTGGCCGGTCCACCCTGGCCTTCGCCTAAGATGTTACCGTCCAGATCTGATATCTGGGCACGGCATTTGGTGCCGCCGCCGTCTATGCCTACAAAAAGCTGCTCGTCTCGCATGGTTTTCACTCCTTTTACGGATGTAGCGGATATACATCCCCATCGCAAACGAATCGGGTAATATCGGTGACCGAAATAAGTCGATTCTCTTTCCTGTAACACCCCACTGTGCTAAACATCCAACCTATGTCAGTTAAAAAGGATTTTACTCAGCCCACCACCGAGCGCGCCAACAGTCGTTCCACAGGGATCGACACTTGGCCGTCCAGCGATATCCTCGCCCATATTTGGCAGGACCAAAGGGATGGTGTGAATGCCGTAGAAGGCGCCATTCCTCAACTAGAACAAGCGGCCAAAGCCGTGGCAAACAGGTTGCGCAAAGCTGATAGCCGCCTCATTTATGTAGGAGCAGGCACCTCCGGCGTGGTGGCCGGACTGGACGGCATTGAGCTACCATGCACCTTTGGCTGGCCCGAAGATCGGCTTCTAGTCTACCGGGCGGATGATGCCGACAACATCCTGCGCATCCAAACCGCAGGCGATGACGGAATCGCTGCCGCCAACAATGCATTCCTCACCAGCAAGATATCCGACAAGGATGTGGTCATCGCTGTTTCAGCAAGCGGAAACACGTCTTACACCTGCGTCTTTACCCAGCAGGCCAAAGCCGCGGGCGCACTGGTCGTCAGCATCGCCAACAATAAAGAAGGCGCCCTGCTCAAGCTGGCAGCCCACTCCATATTTTTAGACACCGGACCGGAAGTCATCGCCGGTTCCACACGCCTCAAGGCCGGGACCTCACAAAAGGTCGCGCTCAACATGCTCTCCACATTGACCATGACCCTACTCGGACATGTCTACGACGGCATGATGGTAAACGTGGTGCCGGAGAACGACAAGCTCCGGGTCCGGGCCGCTCGAATGGTGGCAACTATTGCTGAGGTCAACGAAACCGAAGCCTTACATGCGCTGAACAAGGGTGGAAGCAACGTTAAAGCCGCCGTTCTCATTACCAAAGGATTGACTCCGAACCAGGCACAGGAGGCCTTGGCCGAGACCGGGCAAGACCTGCGCAAAGCGCTGATTCTCGTTGCCGACCGGTAAACGGAGATGTATAGAATCTGTAAATTACACGAAGGGAGGACTCGATGTTGAAAAAATTGACAGGAATTCTGCTGACCGCCCTGCTGGTCACCTCTATGCTCGTCACCGCCGCTCTGGCTGGTACGACTCTCAAAATCGAAAGCTGGCGCAACGATGATGCTGACATGTGGATGGACACCATCATCCCTGCGTTCAACAAAAAGCATCCGGACATCAAAGTCATGTTCTCTCCCATGCCTCCGGCAGAGTACAATGCTGGCCTCAACGCCAAGCTGGCTGGCGGCACCGCAGGCGACCTGATCACCTGCCGTCCCTTCGATGCCTCCCTGGAACTTTTCAAAAAGGGCTACCTTGTCGGCCTGGACGACCTCCCCGGCATGAACGATTTCTCCGGCGTGGCCAAGTCTGCATGGCAGACCGATGACGGCAAAGCCACCTTCGCTGTTCCCATGGCCTCCGTTATTCACGGCTTCATATACAATAAAGAAGCTTTCAAGGAAGTCGGCGTCACCGTTCCCAAGACCGAAGCTGAATTCTTCACCGTTCTTGAAAAATTCAAGAAAGACGGCAACTACATTCCCCTGGCAATGGGCACCGCTGACCAGTGGGAAGCCGCTACCATGGGCTTCCAGAACATCGGCCCCAACTACTGGAAGGGCGAAGAAGGCCGCAAGGCTCTCATCGATGGTAAGGCCAAGTTGACTGACAAGCCTTACGTGGACACCTGGAAGCAGCTCGCCAAGTGGGCTCCTTACATGGGCAAGGGCTTCAAAGCTCAGAAGTACCCTGACAGCCAGAACCTGTTCACCCTCGGTCGTGCCGCTATCTACCCGGCTGGTTCCTGGGACATCACCACCTTCAACACCCAGGCTGACTTCGAGTTCGGCGCCTTCCCGCCGCCCCTGCCCGCTGGTGCCAAGAAAGGTTATATCTCGGACCACACCGACATCGCACTGGGTCTGAACGCTGCCTCCAAGAACAAGGAAGCCGCCAAGGTCTTCCTGGAATGGATGACTTCCGCCGAATTCGCAGAGTTGTACGCCAACGCCCTGCCCGGCTTCTTCTCCCTGTCTCCGCACAAGATCACTCTGAAGGACCCGGTTGCTCAGGAGTTCGTGAGCTGGCGTGACACTCACGATTCCACTATCCGCAACTCCTACCAGATCCTGTCTCGTGGTACCCCCAACCTGGAAAACCAGCTGTGGAACGTCAGCTCCCAGGTCATCAACGGCACCATGACTCCAGAACAGGCCGCCAAGGAAACGCAATCCGGTCTGGAGAAATGGTACAAGCCTCAGCAATAACAACAATCTGATTACAAGGGGGCTCCTCCGGGAGCCCCTTTTCACGCTTTTTTTCGAGGGAAGGTTATGAGCGCATCCGGCGGAAAGTTCGCCCGTTTTCCACATCACATAGTGATATTTCTGGCACCGGCCACGATCATTTACACTCTGTTCATGATCTATCCGCTGCTGGATTCCATCCGGCTGAGCCTCTATACCACGGACGGCGTTGGAGCCTATCATTTCAACGGGATAGCCAACTACATAACGCTCATCTCCGACCCGGAATGGTCCGGGGCCTTCTGGAACGCGCTCATGAACAATTTCAAATTCTTCATGGTCCACATGTTCGTGCAGAACCCCATCGGCATCATGCTGGCGGCACTACTCAGCCTGCCCAAGCTCACAGGACGCACGACATACCGCACCCTCATTTTCATGCCGACCATGCTCTCGGTGGTCATCATCGGATTCATCTGGCAGCTCATCCTCAGTCCGCTGTGGGGCGTATCGGAATCCCTGCTTGAAATCGTGGGCCTGGTAGACTGGTTCCAGCCTTGGCTCGGCCAGGAAACCACAGCGCTAGTCACTCTCTCACTCATCTCTGTCTGGCAGTTCGTGGGCATCCCCATGATGCTCATCTACGCGGCCATGCTCAACATCCCGCACGATCTGGTGGAGGGAGCAATCATCGACGGAGCCACACACTGGGAAATTTTCTGGCACATCAAGCTGCCGCTCATCCTGCCCACCATCGCCATGGTCTCCATCCTGACCTTTGTGGCAAACTTCAACGCCTTTGATCTCATCTACTCGGTGAAAGGCGCATTGGCTGGGCCGAACTTTTCCACTGACATCATGGGAACGCTTTTCTACCGCACCTTCTTCGGGTTCCAGCTCCAGCTCGGCAACCCGACAATGGGTGCGACCGTGGCAACCATGATGTTCTTCGTCATCCTGCTCGGCGTGCTCTTCTATCTCTTTGTCCTGCAACGCAAACTGCGCCGGTACGCACTTTAAGGGGACGAAGAAATGTCTAAAGCACGCAACGCAGTCAACACGGCGGGCATCCACGCCATTCTTGGGACTTACACCCTCATTGCCCTGTGGCCCATCTTTCTGACCATCATCAACTCCTTCAAGTCGCGTAAAGCAATCTTCCGCGACCCCATGGGATTGCCGGGTGTGGACTCCTTCAGCCTCAAGGGATTCACCAAGGTGCTGGTCCGGTCGGACTTTGAAATCTATTTCATGAATTCCATCACCGTCACGGTGGTAACGTTGGCTCTGGTGCTGGTGCTGGGCGCCATGGCAGCATGGGCGTTGTCAGAGTACAAATTCAAGGGCAACAAATGGCTCGGCCTCTACCTTGCCATCGGGATCATGATCCCCATCCGGCTCGGCTCGGTTTCCCTGCTCCAACTCATCGTGGACATGAATCTCGCCAACACTCTGACCGCACTGGTCCTAGTCTACGTGGCCCAATCATTACCACTAGCGATATTCATCCTGTCTGAATTCATGCAGCAGATACCAACGGACCTGAAAGAAGCTGCCCGTTGCGATGGTGTGTCGGAATACACGATTTTTTTCCGCATCATTCTGCCGCTCACCCGTCCGGCCATTGCCACAGTGGGCGTTTTCACGCTGGTACCGGTCTGGAACGATCTCTGGTTCCCACTTATTCTCGCACCCAGCGAAAAAACTCAGACCATCACGCTCGGCGTGCAGCAGTTCATCGGCCAGTACGTCACGGACTGGAACGCGGTTCTGGCGTCCCTGACTCTGGCTATCGTCCCCATCCTGATTATCTACATCCTGCTTTCCAGGCATCTTATCCGCGGCATCACTGCCGGTGCGGTCAAATAGAGGTACTTCATGTCTGAAATCCGACTGAAAAATATCGACAAGGCATTCGGCAAGGTGGAAGTCCTGCACGATGTCAACATGGACGTCCAAGATGGCGAGTTTGTTGTCTTTGTTGGCCCATCCGGCTGCGGTAAATCCACCCTTTTGCGTGTCATTGCCGGACTGGAAGAGGTCACAGCTGGCGAACTCTACATCGACGGAGATCTAGTCAACGATGTCCAGCCCCGCGAACGTGGCATTGCCATGGTATTCCAGTCCTATGCTCTCTACCCGCATATGACGGTCTACAAGAACATGTCTTTTGGCCTGAAGCTCAAAAAGCACGGCAAGGAAGAGATCGACCGCCGCGTACGCGAGGCTGCCGACACTCTGCAACTGACCGACTATCTGGATCGTCGCCCCGCAGAACTTTCAGGCGGTCAGCGCCAGCGCGTAGCCATCGGCCGCGCCATTGTGCGTAACCCCAAAGTATTTCTGTTCGACGAGCCGCTTTCCAACCTCGATGCCGCCCTTCGCGTCAACACACGCATCGAAATTGCCAAACTACATAAGAAACTCGATGCGACCATCGTCTACGTGACCCACGATCAGGTGGAAGCCATGACTCTGGCCGACAAAATAGTAGTCCTGCACGATGGCCGTGTGGAGCAAGTGGGCGCACCGCTTGATCTGTACAACCATCCGGCCAATATATTTGTGGCAGGATTCATTGGTTCGCCCAAGATGAATTTCCTCAAGGGCACCGTTGCTTCCATCAAAGGTGATGCCGTTGAAATTGCCCTTCCCGATGGCAACAGCGTAACTTTCAACCATGAAGCCCCAGCCAATACGAACGATGCAGCCACCATCGGCATCAGGCCGGAGCATCTTCTCATCGCAGACACAGAACAAGGCCTACTCAAGGCCGAAGTGGACGTAGTGGAACGATTAGGTGATGTCAGTTATCTGTACTGCACCCTTTCAGATGGAACCCCGATTATCGCGAGTTCTCCCGGAACGAGCCTGTCAAAGACCGGCGACACCATTCATCTGACCGCCCGCACCGAAAAAATTCATGTCTTCGGTCCAGACGGCAACGCCTGGAGATAGACATCCCCCAATGCAAAATAGAGAGGCCGTCGGACTATCCGACGGCCTCTCCTTTTATTAACTCAATTCAAACATTGTAATATTCCCTCCCTGCGACTATATCTCTGACGAATCAATTTATCGGAGGAAGAGAAGTGCAGGCTGCAAACAAAGACTTCATGCGTGCCATGAACCGGGACAATGTGCTCCGGACAATCAGGCTGCAGGGAAGTATTTCCCGCAAGGGAATCGCGGCGCATACGGGGCTGAGTCAATCAACAGTCACGGATATAACGGCCTCACTCCTCGGCGAAGGATTGATCCTCGAAAAGGCAGCTCCAGGAACCCAAACGGGCCGCCCTCCCATACTCCTGTCTCTCAACCCGGACGGCACATTCGTTGTAGGAGCCTACATCGCATCGGGAAAAATCAGTGTGGTAATCATCAACCTCGAAGCGAGTGTGATGGGTTCCTATGCCCTGCCACTTGATCAAAATGTCACCACTCCCGAGGACATTGCCAACCGCGTGGCGGAAGCAGTCAGAACCTGCTGCACCCGGAATGGCTTCATACCAGACGACATCTCCGGACTCGGACTCGGCATCCCCGGACTGGTTGATTCCGAAAACGGCATCATCCACTTCCACCCCGGCTTTAACAAAGGGTTCGACTGGGCCAATGTCCCATTCAAGGACCTCGTTGAGAAACGAGCAGGCTTTCAAACTTTCATCGAAAACAGTTCCAACACGCTTGCCATTTATGAACACTGGTTCGGAGCTGCACGTGGTATCGACAACTTTTTTGTAACCACACTGGAGCACGGGATAGGGCTGGGATTGTACGCCAACGGCACACTCGTCCGCGGCTGGCAAGGCATCGCCGGAGAATTCGGCCATGTACGGGGAGACTCTGGAGAATCTACTTGCAGATGCGGCATGAACGGCTGTCTCGAAGCCGTAGCTTCACCCCATGCCATCCTCGAAGAAGCAAAAAAAGCCGCCCAGGCAGGCCTCTGGAAACCCAACGGCTCTGGTATCACCCTTGAAAGCGTTATTCTGGCAGCCGAAAACGGTGAAGCACCGCTACAGGATATTTTCACCCGCGCCGGGACAATTCTCGGCCAGCGCATAGCTGACCTGACCCGTATTCTGAACCCACAAACCATCATCGTCACAGGCAAAAGCAACCTCGCCAAAGATATGCTTTTTGAACCTCTGGCCAACGCGATGGAAGAATGCAACTCCGAAGTCTTCGGCACCATGCCGAACATCGTCATACAGCCCTGGCAAGAAGAGAACTACGCCCAAGGAGCCGGTGCGCTCGTACTCCAGAAGTTACACCAGAACTGTGCAATGTAGTGATGAGTAGCCACAGTGGAGGCAACTATCCGGCGGCGATTAATCTCAGTGCCATAGATAATCACTAGGCCGCTGAGCCAGTCCCACTTTCTATCCATATAAAACAATCAAGCCCCACAACGACTTTTCGCTGTTGGACTTTTCTTTTGCTCGATCTCAATTGGAGCAGCCAAGGAATACGTCATTTTTTACATACACATCTAACTAATTTTTATGAATAAAAATTGCTTTACGGCTATCCACTTACTCACAAATCGCATTGATCAGCAGAAACAAAATCACTGCCTGCCGGGAAAACCACGAGATCTTCAACGTCCTGATAAATACCGATGCGTTGGCCCATGGCATGTTGATGGTGGCTCGGCACCAAAGCCTGAACTTCTTCGCCGCTGTCCAAGCGAAGAACGTAGAGGATATTCGGACCACGAAAAGTCTTGGAGACAATAACCGCGCCAAATGCGCTCTCATCGTCATGCACAATGTCTTCGGGGCGAATGAGGACGCTCACTTTATTTCCTTGATGGCATACTTCAGGCAGAACGCCCTTCAAAGTGCCGAGTGCGCATTCAACGGTATCAGTGTCGCTGATCTCGCCGCTAACAAATGCGCCTTCACCTACAAATCCAGCGACAATGGTATTGACCGGACGGTGGTATACTTCATGCGGAGTGTCCCACTGTTGCATTACGCCACAGGACAAGACCCCGACCTTGTCGGCCATGGCAAAGGCTTCATTCTGATTATGTGTGACCATCAAGGCCGTGATGGATCGCGCTTTGAGGATGTCGCGAATTTCGGCTGACAGGGATTCCCTCAAGGCAACATCAAGATTGGAAAACGGCTCGTCCATAAGCAACAGCTTAGGCTCGGGAGCAAGGGCACGGGCTAGGGCAACACGTTGTTGCTGCCCACCGGAAAGCTCGTGCGGGAACTTGTGCTGCTCCCCCGCAAGACCAACTGTTTCAAGAAGACCATCGACTCGCTCCTTCTGCTCTGCAACAGACATGTCATTCAGGCCAAACGCCACGTTATCGCCCACCGTGAGGTGGGGGAACAGCGCATAGTCCTGAAAGACCATGCCTATATTCCGCTTTTCAGGAGCAACGAAGGCTTCTCCAGCTACGGCACTGCCACCAATGAAGATAGTCCCTCCGATGATGTCCTCGAATCCGGCAATGGTTCGCAGCAAAGTCGTTTTGCCGCAACCGCTCGGCCCGAGCAGGCAACCGATTTCACCCTCTTCAAGAACAAAGGAAACGTCCTTGATGACATGAAATTCATCGTAGAATTTATCAATTCCACGGACTTCGAGAAGGTTTGTGTGACACATAGCTATTTCTCCGTCTGCCTGGTCAGCAAAAGAACCGGCAGGAGGCCTACAAGGATAAGGACAACAGCGGGAATGGCCGCCAACTCCCATTCTCCTTCTGATGTATATTCGTAAATTTTTACGGCCAGAGTATCCCAGCCAAAGGGACGCATCATGAGCGTTATGGGCATCTCTTTCATAACATCTACCAGCACAAGGATTGCTCCGGTAAAGAGTCCCTTGTTGAGCATGGGAAGATAAATTCTGCGGAGCAGAGAAAGCCCGGTGACGCCCATGGTTCTGGCAGCTTCTCCGATGGATGGCGTGATACGTTGCATGGCACTGTCGACCGAGCCAAATCCGGCAGCAAGAAAACGGATGCAATAGGCCACAATCATCAGGCCGATGGACCCTTGTATGAATGGCGATGCCTCCACTCCTGTTAGAGACTCGACAACATCAAGCATGGAATGATCGAGCCACGCGGCAGGGATGAAGATACCCACTGCGAGCACTGTACCGGGCAAGGCGTAACCGAGAGTCGCCAATCGCGAGGCCCAAGTCATGACCAGCCCGGGATCATTACGCTTGGCAAAAGCAAGGGCTATGGCTGCCATTGTCGTAATGAACGCGCCTGCCATCCCCAGCATGAGGGTGTTCAGGCCGTACTCAAGATAGCGACTGGCATCAGGCCCAAGCGCCTCCCAGCCCCATGCCACGAGCTGAAGGACTGGCAGGGCAAAGGCCAAAATAAAGACGACAGAGGAGGCTCCAAAAGCAGTCCATTTCCATACCCCGGTAAGCTTCAACCGCACTGCGTTACTTGAGCGCCCCGCCTCAGTGTAGCGCATGCGGGCACGCATTCGCTGTTCAAGGACAAGGGCAATGAGCACGACGATTGCCAGCATGGATGAAAGCTGGGCCGCAGCTTCCAGTGAAAAGAGGCCGAACCACGCCTTGTAAATGGCAGTGGTAAAGGTGTCGTAATTGAAAATGGACACGGCGCCAAAGTCCGCCAAAGACTCCATGCATACCAGCACCAGTCCTGCAGCAATGAAAGGACGCGCCATGGGCAAAGCCACGCGGAAAAATGCCCTGGCAGGAGATTGCCCCAACGTCCGGGCCGCTTCCATGGCAGTACGCCCCTGCGACATGAATGCGCTCCGGCTCATCAGATAAACATAAGGATAGAAGGCCAGCGACAGAATAACTGAAACGCCTAGACCGTTTCGAATATCAATGAACCCGATGGATGGGAATACTGAACGGATAGCGGATTGGATCGGGCCGGAAAAGTCGAAAAGCCCGAGATAAACAAAAGCAAAGACGTATGGTGGAATGGCGAATGGCAGTACGAGCGCCCAAGCAAAAAAACGTCTGCCGGGATAATCGCATGCACCCGTCAGCCACCCCAACCCAACGCCCATTATTGCGGTCAGGGGAACAATACACAAGAGCAGGACGGCAGTATTGGAAACCAACCCACCGAGAACATTCTCGGCAAGGTGCTTCCATACCTCCTGCTGCGGGACGAACAAATACCCGGCAATGACCAATAACGGCGCAGCTGCCACCACAGCCAAAAGAGCTGCAGTCGCAAACCAGCCGGGAGACTGGATACGAAAACGACCCAGCCGGGAGGAGCGCGAACTCCCCCCGGTAGAGGTATCTGTCAGGGCGTTAGCCATGCTTATTTATATCCAGCGCGGTCCATCAATTTGATGGCTGCGGCCTGATACTCACCATACTTGGCAACGTTCATGGGATTGCCCTTGAATGTGCCCCAAGCGGCTACGATGGGATCATCCTTAACGGACAAGTTGGCCGGGTACTCCATGTTCAGGGAAGCGAACTTACCCTGCGCCTTGGCTGAAGAAAGCCACTCGAGCAACTTGACGGCCTCGGCCTTGTTCTTGGCATGGGTGGTAACACCAGCGCCGGAGACGTTCATGTGGACACCAGTCGTTTTCTGGTTAGGCCAAAAAATGGCCAACGGCAGGTCGGGGTTCTTCTTGAGAAGACGACCGAAGTAATAGGTGTTCACCACGGCGACATCACCTACACCGGCGACAACAGCCTCAAGAGCTTTGGTGTCACTGGAAAATGGAGCCACAGGCAGGTTGGCGACCCAGGACTTGACGATTTTCTCGGTTTCAACCTCACCCTTTTCAGCAATAAGAGAAGCGACCAAAGACTGATTGTAAACCTTCTTGGAAGTACGAAGCAAAAGGCGATTCTTCCACTCGGGGTTGCCGAGGGCTTCGTAAGTGGAGAGGTCAGCAGGACTCACTTTGTTCGTGTTGTAAACGATGGTGCGAGCGCGAACAGACAGGCCGACCCAGCGGTTCTGCGGGTCACGCAGATGAGCCGGGATATTGTCGGTCAAGACTTTGGACCCCACAGGCTGCAACACGCCTTCATTGGCGGCATGCCACAGATTGCCCGCATCAACGGTAATGAAAAGATCTGCGGGGGTGCGTTTTCCTTCAGCTTTGATTCGTTCGAGTAACGCGCCAGCTTTACCAGTGATGTATTTGACCTCAACACCAGTCTCTGCGGTGTAGGCATCAAAAAGAGGCTTGATCAGATGCTCTTTACGAGCGGAATAAACGACAACCTCGGATGCAAAGGCGGACACGGTCCACGCGGCTACCAGAAGAGCAGTCAGGGAAAGGATAATAAGTTTTTTCATGTATGGCTCCTTAAAAGCATTTTATTGAAATTGAGAATGCGTTTCAATTGCAGCTAGCAACGCAAGGGCGACTTGTCAACCCATTTCATACTTTCGAGGTCTGAAATGTTGGACAGATCTAAAAAAAGACGTCCTCAGCTATATGCACGCAAAAAAAATCTCGAATTACCGTTAAAATTTAAATACTTATTAAGCAGTAATTTTCCCACTGAAACGCCCGCTCCTGACGCAAACATAATGATTACAGTGTTTTCAATCACCATACTTCGGTAAATCCGATATGCTCCTCAGCCAAATCGAGACTTCTCTAGAATATTTCACACCAGAAGAAACATCCCTCCCCTGCCCGGAAGAGCATTCTGCATCAGCACCATCACCAGACGGCTGTTTCAAAAAAACTGACACATGATATCAACCAAGATACACCCATGCCCCACTCCCTCTGCATCCTATCTCTCATATAGTAAAAATAACCTGCTGGTCTTATTATTATCTGCCCCGCACATTCCCAGCCAGATTTTTTTCCATCACCGACTGCATTAATCACGATTATAATACTCCACGATTCATAAACATGCGTACAATTCTAACATATGTGTACTGTTAGCTAGGGAGGGTGTTATGAAAAAGGTGTGTCTATTTTTTGTCACTATCGTTGCTATGGGATTGCTGATCGCAGGTTGTACCTCTGGAGAATCGAATGTCGATGTGGCCAAAATCACATCTCAACCCCAGACATATGTTGGATCGGAAACATGCAAAACATGTCACCTGCAACATTACGATTCCTGGAAAGCGACCAACCACAGTCGGATGGCCCAGGATGTAACGAAGAACGCCGATGCCTTCATTGTTGATATCAACCATGATGTCATCAAGGCTGATTTCAGAAAGCTGGAAGCTAAAGGCAAGCTGGCTGTTCCAGTTGATAAAATTTACTACCCAACAAAAGAAGAGATCAAATACACACTCGGCAATGAGTGGAAGCAGCGCTTCATCATTGAAAAAGAGGGTGTCCTTTACATCTCTCCCATACAGTTCAACACAGAAACCGGCCGCTGGGTTGGCTACCATGTACATGATTGGGAAAAACGTCCGTGGCTGCTCAAATGCGGTGGGTGTCATACCACTGGCACGAAGCTGGACAAAAATAACCCCGCAATGGGCACCTTTTCCGAACCAGGTGTTGGCTGTGAGGCTTGCCATGGTGCCGGTTCCTGGCACGTTGCCCTGCCTAAGACCGCACTCTTTGAAAAGCGTGAAACCATTGTCAATCCGGCAAAGCTGCCCCGTGGCACGGCTGTCCAGATTTGCGGCAGTTGCCACAATCGAGGCAAGTCCACCATGCAGAAGGGAGCTGGATGGCCCGTGGGTTACAGACCCGGCAAGGCGCTTGAGCCTTACTATATCTCCACGTCCTACGCCGCCGGAGACAAGAGCCACGTCTACCCCAACGAGTTTGCCAAGAAGCACCACCAGCAATACATCGACTGGAGACAATCAGAGCACCGTCGTGAAGGCGTGACGTGTACCTCATGTCATTCCGTCCACCAGCTCGGTATGCCGACAACACGCTTCCAGACAAAGGAAGCCGGCTCCAAGTCCTGCCTCAGCTGCCATGTGCAGACGAGCCAGAACATGGCGCACTCCATCCATTCATTTGCCAACTGTATTGGTTGCCATATGCCGCGCATCGCCAAGAGCGCGGAGTCGGCAGACATTCACAGCCACGTCTTCAAGACATTGCTGCCATCCGAGACCTTAAAGAATCCGGAAATCCCCAACTCCTGCCAGACGTGTCACAAGCACAAGGACGCTGATTTAGCCGAGTTGCAAAAACGGTTTGAGGTGCTGTCTTCGATGCCCGCACCAAAAGGTAAGGCCATCGAGTCAGTGAGCGCCTACAAATAGGAGGCGGTCATGCAACGATTAACACAGTTTATGGCCCTGCTCCTGGCGGGTGTCTTCCTTGCCCTGCCGTGCGCAGCGCAAGAGGAAGTCGCTGGGGCTGACCGATACAGAATGCGGGAAGCAAGCTCGGGCTACTATGAACAATATGAGGTAATGCCCAACCGAGGCAGTCCGTTCCTGCAGTGGAACGCACCTGACGTCCCGATTACATTGGGTGGACGTGCGCCAGCGGCCACCTATCAGGCAGATTCTCACGCCCTGGTGCCCTACTATGAACGCCAGAGATGCGAGAGCTGCCACAAGGCAGAAGCGCACAACAATCGACACGTCACCCGACGCAACATAACCTGCCGGCAATGCCATGGGGGCGAGCCCATAGCAGGAGTTAACCACTACTTCTCCACCCTCAACCCCATCCGCAGGCACGCTATGGTCTGCGCAAAGTGTCATCAGGGAGCAAGTGGTTCATTCGCCATGTATGTCGTGCATGAGCCATCGCCTCTGCTGGCAGGCACAGCCGGAAGCTTCCCGGTCTTGTACTGGGCGGTGTGGATAATGCTCGGTATTGCGGTAGGAACTTTCGCACTCTTCCTTCCCCACACGGGGCTGTGGATGCTGCGTGAACTGTTTACCCGCAAGGACAAAGGGGGTGAAGGATGAGGCTAAAACGATTCACCCCAATCCAAAAGATGTTCCATATCCTCTTGATGTTCTCATTCCTGACTCAAGCCGTTACAGGCACAGCCAGAATGTACATTGAGACTCAGTGGGGCCAGATGCTGGCACAGCCATTTGGCGGTTACGACGGATGCTTGATAGTGCACAAATATACAGGGCTGTTCATGCTTCTCCTCTTCTTGTGTCACCTGGTCTATGCGCTGTTCATAATCTTTGCCCACAAGGCTGAGCGTGATGACACGCTCTTGCCTCAAGGCAGAGATATCGGGCAATTCTTTGCCCATCTGCGTTGGATGGTAGGCGGCAATGCTCCTCGCTTCGAGCGATGGGGATATTGGGAGAAATTCGACTACTGGGCCGTATTCTGGGGCATGATCATCCTGGGAATCACCGGTCTCATGCTCTATTCTCCCCTGGAAACTTCCAGGTACTTCAAGGGATGGAGCTTGAATGTCGCCTTGTGGGTACACCGCATTGAAGCATGCCTGGCAATGTTGCATGTATTTATCATTCACTTTGCCATCGCACATTTACGGCGGCACAACTTCCCTATGGACCGTGCTATGTTCTGCGGCGACACCGACCTGGAAGCGGCCTCTCATGAGCGGCCCGCTTGGATTGCCCGCTTGCGGACCAACGATAACCTGGAAAATCAGATCAGTTCGGATGCTCCGACACTCAGAGTTGCGGTGTCCTACATCATTGGTCTGAGTGCTGTAATTCTTGGCATATACCTTGTCATAGGAGGATTGATGAACGCCTGCATTGTTAATTGGTAGATAAAACCAGCGATAAAAGACCCGAAGTTTCGACTTCGGGTCTTTCTATTCACGCCTAATAATAATTTAAAACCGATAGCCGCAAGAAAACCTGACACCAATCCAAAGACCAGATATCCGACTATAATGTTAGTTTTTTTAATTATTCGGATCCATTTATTTGATACCAAAAAAACCACCGACAACAGCCCGCGCCACGGTATATTTTGAGGTTTTAATAATAATCCTTTACATTCTCACATTAATGCTTGAAAAGAAGCCACCTCAGCGTGACTGGACACGAATACTTCTTAGCCCCATTCGGGCGTACAGTTCCACATCAGTTGAATTAAGATTTATCCACGTATCAGAGGCACTCAATACATCCGGCATTCCGGACTCGACCGCTGTCGCGCGCCGTCGTTTTACATTTCTATTATTACAATAGGTTCTTATGACTTTTACTACTTTTTCTTTCGACAATCGCATTGTCGCAGGTATCAACTCCTGTGGCTACGAAACACCTACCCCCATTCAGGAACAGGCCATTCCGCATGTTCTCAAAGGGTTGGACGTCTTGGGACTGGCTCAGACAGGTACCGGTAAGACTGCGGCTTTCGCGCTTCCCATCCTGCAACGCCTCCTCAACAACAAACCCCCGAAAGGCGCACCGCGAGTTCTGGTTCTGGCCCCTACCCGCGAGCTTGCCTTACAGATCCATGAGAATTTCATCGATCTCGGACGCCAGACCGGCATGCGTAGCGCGGTCGTCATTGGCGGCGTTGGCATGAACCCACAGATTCAGGCATTCAAAAAAGCCCAGATCATCATCGCCTGTCCCGGCCGCCTTGTTCGCCTTATCAGCAGGGGAGCCGTCTGCCTGGACATGATCCACACTCTGGTTCTCGATGAAGCAGACCGCATGCTCGACATGGGCTTCATGCCTGACATCAAGCGCGTTCTTGCCCAATTGCCCAGCAGACGCCAGAATCTCCTTTTCTCGGCCACCATGCCCAACGATATCCGCAAGCTCGCGAATACGATCCTGGTGGAACCCAAGACCGTGAAGGTAGCCAACACGGCTCCGGTCGCCAGTGTGCAGCACTCTTTCTACACCACACAGGATACCCGCAAGATCGGTATTCTGAAGGATCTTCTCGAAAAGAAAGAACACGACAGCGTTCTCATCTTCACCCGTACCAAGTACAAGGCGAAGAACCTGGCTCGCAAATTGACTAATAGCGGGTACGAAAGCACCTTCTTGCAGGGCAACATGAGCCAAAACCAACGCCAAAGGGCTTTGGACGGTTTCCGTAACGGCCAGTTCAAGATCATGGTGGCAACAGACATCGCTGCGCGCGGCATTGACTGCGAACGCATCACTCATGTCGTCAACTTTGATATGCCGGACACCATCGAAACCTACACTCACCGTATCGGCCGCACAGGCAGAGCCGGTCGTTCTGGTCAGGCCGTGAGCTTCGTCACCCGTGATGACAAGGTACAGATTCGCGACTTCGAGCGTGTCTCACGTATCGAGTTCGAACACCACATTGACGCCATCGACGATTCTGCACCACGTCCAAAAAAGAATACCCGCAAGGCCGCACCGAAAAGTGCTGGCAAAAAGTATCCTCAAAACAAAAAACGCAGGCCGAGCCGTCGCCCCAGAGCCGCAGCATAACTCCTGCTCCCATTGATACAATCAAGGCAGCCATCAAATGATGGCTGCCTTTTCTTTTGGGACAAGACTCCCCTTCGTCAATGGCGCTGCATTGACACCCTTATAACTTGAGAATATGAATTATAAAATCTAAACATCCCAGAGGTATCCTTGAGCAAGTTCCCACGCATCCTGCTTCTGAACAGCCCCTTTCTCATGTATAGTGATATATTGGCGGCCTTTGATTCAATGGAAGTTCCCTATCTGGACATTGATGTCGCGGCTGCCGACACCACAGAAAATCTTCTCAAGCTCATCAAACGTGCGGTCAACGAATTTCGCCCTGATTTTGCCCTCACCGTCAACCACTTCGGCGTGGACTACGACGGACAGATGCTCGACACTCTTAAAGAACTCCAGCTTCCTCTGGCCTCATGGTTCGTGGACAGCCCGGAGTTGAGCCTACACGACTGGCACAATCTCAAAAGCCCGAACGTCGCCCTTTTTACCATTGATGCTGATTCCGTTGAACCATTGCTTACAGCTGGCCACCCTGTGGTGAAATACCTTCCTCTTGGCAGCAATCCTTCACGATTCAACCCGGCTCAAAAAAACATGCTGCAAGGAGAGGCCCCCTCTAGCGTCTGCTTTGTGGGGAACACCTGGATGCGGGAAATTGGCGAGCGTCTGAAAAAAGCACGACCGACTAAAAACATGCTCCGGGATTTTCGCGCTGCAGCCCGAGTTCACCAAACTGCACCCCGCCGCCTCATTGCCGATATTCTAGAAGAGTCATTCCCCGTAGCCGCATCCGAAAGGGAAGCCCTATCCCCTTCTCGACGTCACATGTATGACGTGGCCGTGGCCTTTGAAAGCACGCGGGGCTATCGCCTGGATTGCGTCCGTAAAATCCTGCCCCACACCCCGGTTGTGGTGGGAAATCCCACCTGGAAACGAGTACTGCCCAGTGACTCATTTCTCTGGATGGAATCAGCCAGCTACGACACTATCCTGCCCGCCCTCTATCCCCGATTCGAGATCAATTTCAACTGTACGTGCCCCTACTTCACTGGCGCAGTGAACCAACGGGTTTTCGATGTCCCGGCGTCCGGAGCGTTCGTCCTCTCGGACCACAGAGATGCCATGGACGAATTATTCACTCCCGGTACACAATCAGCGACATATCAATGCAAAGAAGAGATTCCGGAGAAGATCAAGTATTATCTAGCGAACCCGTCTATTCGCAATTCCATTGCGAAGAAAGCGCGGATGCGGGTTCTCATGGAACACACATACGAACACCGTATGCAAACGCTTTTCGCCACAATGAACGCGATCTTCGGGGGATAGCCCGAGCAATGAATATAGTTACTATACTTGCCGTTGCGACAAAGGATGCATAGATGAAAAAATGAGATGGATTTCATTCAGTGAGATACAATCCTCAAATCAAAACGCAAACCATAGTATGGAGTAGCCATGAATAAGAACGAGATACTTGAAGCATTTATGTACCGCCACGCTTGCAAGGAATTTGACGCCAGCAAGAAAATTTCCAGCGATGACTTCAACTTCATCCTTGAGACAGCTCGACTCTCTCCCAGCTCCTTCGGATTTGAGCCGTGGCATTTCATAATTATCCAAGACATGGACGTTCGTGAGAAGTTTCTCCCTGTCTTTTGGGGCGCACAAAAACAGTTCCCTACGGCAAGCCACGTTATCTTCACCTTGGTAAAGAAGCCCTACTTCATGCGTCATGACAGTGAGTATATCCGCAAGTTCATGGAAGATATTCAGGAACTGCCTGAAGAAATCGTGGAAATGAAGGGCGGCTTCTACAAGACCTTTCAAGAATCTGATTTCAATCTGATGGAATCCGACCGCAGCCTGACCGACTGGGCGGCACACCAGACATACATTCCGCTGGCCAACATGATGACTGCAGCTGCCATGATCGGTATCGACAGCTGCCCCATTGAAGGTTTCCACCGCGAAAAGGTCGATGCGCTTCTCGCCTCGGAACTGAACGTAGACCTCGACCAGTACACCATGGGCCACGCGTGCGCTTTAGGCTATCGCAAGGAAGACCCGCGGGGTAAGACTCGCCAGACCATCGAAGCGGTGACCACCTGGGTCTAATACCAAGCTACAAAAATATAATACGGTCCTCAGGACCAAGAGAAGAGCCTCACAATGGTAACATTGTGAGGCTCTGTTATTACAGCGATTCGAATTCCAGGTTCTCCTGATACTGTCGGTAATTATCTATACTGACGAAATAATCAGGATCCTCCAGCACGTTCACTACGCATATCTTTTCGGCCTTCTTGATGAGGCGGACACAATCCTGGCTGAGATGCCAGAGATGCACGCTCTTACCTGCCCTTTCATACATCTCGGCGAGCTTGTTGATCGTCTCAATGGCAGACTGGTCCATGATCCGAGACTCCTGGAAATCAATGATAATTTCCTGAGGGTCGTCCTGTACATCGAACTTGCTCAAGAACAGGGTGGTAGAAGCAAAGAAGAGCGGGCCATAAATCTGATAATGCTTGATACCATGCTCATCGACCATTTTACGGGAACGAATCCGCAGAGCGTTTTCCCATGCAAAGATCAAGGCTGAGATAATCACACCGCACACGACGGCGATGGCCAGATCGTATTTCACGGTGAGGAATGTCACCAACACGATGACCACGACATCCCACTTGGGCACCTTGTTCATGATCTTGAAGGTACTCCAGGCAAATGTCTTGATGACCACAATGAACATGACGCCGACCAATGCAGCGATGGGCACCATCTCGATGTAGGTGGAGGTAAACAGGATGAAAAAGAGCAGTGCCCCGGCGGCCACGATGCCAGAAAGACGGCCACGGCCACCAGAAGTAATATTGATAATGGACTGGCCGATCATGGCACATCCGCCCATGCCGCCGAACACGCCATTGACGAAGTTGCCTATACCCTGAGCAACACATTCGCGGTTACCGCTGCCGTGTGTATCTGTCAGCTCATCAATGAGCGTCAAAGTCATCAGGGACTCGATCAGGCCAATGGCTGCAAGGATCAGCGCGTAAGGCGCGACAAACATCAGCGTTTCCAAGGTAAAGGGAACCTGAGGAATGGCAAAGCTCGGCAACCCGGCCTCGATGCCGGTTCCGCCATTACCTTGAATAAAGGAAAGTACGGTGGAGGTATCGATATTTCCGAGAATGACCAACAGGGACACGGAGATGATCGCGATGAGTGCGCCGGGAGATTTCTTGTGGATCTTAGGAACTACCGTGAGGATAAGCATGGTCAATGCCACAAGACCGATCATGAGCCACAAGGGCTGGCCTTGCATCCATGCGCCGTCGGCCTGAAACATCTTGAGCTGGGAAAGAAAAATAACAATGGCAAGCCCATTAACGAATCCCATCATGACCGAACGTGGCACCATGCGGATAAATTTACCCAAACGGAAGACGCCAGCCAGGACTTGAAAGACGCCCACGAGCAGCAAGGTGAAGAACAGGTACTGCAACCCGGCATGAGAGCCTGCGCCGCCCAAAGCGTTACCTTCCATGACCAAGCTGACCATGACAACCGCCATGGCTCCTGTGGCGCCGGAAATCATGCCCGGCCTGCCACCCAGCACTGCGGTGATGATGCACATCAAAAAGGCACCATACAAACCTACCATGGGGGGGACACCGGCAACAAACGAGAAAGCGACTGCCTCAGGGACAAGCGCAAGGGCAACAGTAATGCCGGAGAAGACATCACCCTGAATGCTGCCTGCCGATTTTGAAACAATAGAAGGAGTAGAATCCACAAAAAATCCTTTGAAATATATGGTAGAAGCGAGCTGTTGAAAAATGACAACAGCAATAAAACAAGCAACAGGATAAACCTGCTGCATACATGATCTGTTAGAGCCTATAGGAAGGCTGTCGGCTGGAATGGATGCTATTACTTATGGAAATCAAGACGAGGAACGAAAAAAGGGAACATCGAAATGGCGTGCATAAATATTAAGTCGTACTTTCAAGCGGCGTGTTTAATGTACAAATTATGGCATTGAGTCAACAAAAATCGGGCATTGCCACTCAAGCCAACGTACACACTTTTGCTCACACCTCCATAATCTCAATCATATCTAAGCCCACGCTTTCCAGATGACTCTTGGCCATGCACTGAAATGGTGTGCATAAAAACGAATTGGCGGGGTAGGAGAAGTGTGACATAATAGCTTATTATTTCACTCAATTTCTCTAACGCTCCCAGAGCAGAATCGAGACGAAAAGTTCATGAAAAGCATTGAATATATTGACCGTAAGAGCGGCGGCATGCGCCGAGAAACCGTGCCGGGAGAGCAATGGCTTCGCTGGCTCTATCACAACCCGATGGGCAAGCTGGCGCTTGAAGCACTCGTAAAGCGAAAATGCCTGTCGGCATGGTATGGCCGAAAGATGGACTCCCCCGCTTCCACGGAAAAAATCCCTGCCTTTGTGCGGGATTTACAGATCGACATGAGCGAAGCGACTCGTCCCATGGATGCTTACGAATCATTCAATGATTTCTTCATTCGCGAACTCAAGCCAGAGGCACGCCCCATTGATCCCGATCCGAACACCATAGCCTCCCCTGCCGACGGCAAGGTGCTGGCCTTTGAAAACATACAGCAGATGGATTCCTTTTTCGTCAAAGGCCAATCCTTTGCCCTTGATCAATTTCTAGGAAGCAACCAGCTCGCGGAACAATACGATGGCGGCTCACTCCTGATCTTCCGGCTGGCCCCGGTGGATTATCACCGATTCCATTTCCCGGCTGACGGCACCATCTCCCACACCACGTCCATCGACGGAGCGTACTATTCAGTTTCACCCTACGCGGTGAAGAACAGACTCAGTGTCTACTGGGAAAACAATCGAGAACACAGCACCCTGCACACAGACTTGGCCGGAGATATCCTGCTTTGCGAAGTAGGTGCAACCATGGTCGGCTCCATTATCCAAACCTATGCCCCGGACTCAAACGTCCAAAAAGGGCAGGAAAAGGGCATGTTCAAATTCGGCGGTTCAACCGTTGTAATGCTGCTGGAAAAGGGCAAAGCGTACATCGACGCCGACATCCTTACCAACACACGAAACGGGTATGAAACCAGCATCCGCATGGGTGAACGCATGGCTACTGGCTGCAAGTAAGCCGCCTGACCCAGCACACATACCGCACACCCCGGTTCCAGCTATTCATCATATTCTTTACCCACTTCTCCGGGCGACTGGTAAATTCCCGTCGCCCGGTGTAGTGTGGTTGCGTGTTCATTCACCCAAAGCCACACTTGAAGCTCTCACCGATTAAGCCTCCCCGGAAGTGTAAGCGTGCGAACAAAACGAGGTAGATAAGGCATACGCCATGGCAAACACCCCCATATCTCCAGTAAGGATTCCGGTACGCACTCCGTCGTGCGACGGTCTCCACATGCCAGCGGAATGGGAGGAACACGAAGCAACATGGATGACCTGGCCCTGCAAACCAGATGTATGGCGCGGCATGAAGAAACCCCGCAAGGCATACGCAGCCGTTGCCCAGGCCATTGCCCGCTTCGAGCCGGTCTACATGATGACCCGACCGGATTTGGTCAACGAAGCCGCAAACCACTGCGGTGAAACGGTCACGATTATTCCCATGGTTACCCGCGATTCCTGGGCTCGCGACTCAGGGCCTACCTTCGTAAAAGACAATAACGGCAATGTCGCCGGTATAGACTGGATATTCAACGATTGGGGGCACATTCCCCGCTACAAAGGCAAACATGACGAGGCGATGGCAACCTATGTGCTTGAGCATCTCGGTATGCGCCGATACGTCGCCCCCTTCATTCTCGAAGGAGGTGGCATCCACACGGATGGGCAAGGCACTCTGCTGACCACCGAACAAGTACAGTTCGACCCCCGACGGAATTCCGGTTTCACAGCGGATCACTATGAAGAACTGTTCGCCGCCTATCTCGGCACAAAAAAAGTCATATGGTTGGGTAACGGACTGGAAGATGACCAGACCAACGGCCATGTCGATATCCTCGCCTGTTTCGTGCGTCCCGGTGTGGTCATGGTTCACGATTGCACCGACTCGAACAATAACAACTATGCAGTCAGTCAGGACGCCATCAAACGATTGGAAACTGCCTCGGACGCGCAGGGGCGCTCTCTGAAGATTATCCAAATGCCCGAACCCAAGCCACACTATGTTGGCAACTGGCGTATGGATTTGAGCTACATCAACTTCTACATCTGCAACGGCGGAGTGGTCATGTCCTCCTTCAATGACCCTCTGGACAAGGTCGCGTACACCAAAATGTGTGAGGCCTTCCCGAATCGAGAGGTGGTCCAGGTGCCCAGCCTCGACATCTTTACCGGAGGCGGTGGCATTCACTGCATTACCCAACAACAGCCCAAGGGCACCCCGTTGCCGATCTTCTAAAAAAAAGAGGTTTGGAGCATCGCTCCAAACCTCTTCAACATTCTATATATCAGAAAACTACATGCCAGCGTGCAGCAGCATCGCCAGCCTTTCCATCTGACCGATGGAAAATAGGTGAGCGTACATAAGCGGCAGATACCCTTTATTGCGGAACTCCAGAAACTCTTCATCGGAGAGTTCAGTAAGGCGCTTTTCGTTAATTCCGAACACACCCTGAACTTGGTGCATCTCCTGACCACGAGGTACCTGGATGCCCAGCGGCATGATCATATCCTTTTCCATGAGGAAGCGGCAGAACTCATCCGTAACACCAGCGGCTCCCTGCAACTCACCAATAAAGGTCATAATCTGCTGAAGGATTTCTGTCTCTTCACCCTTCTCGTCAAAGAGGGGGTCCCCTGCTTCTTCGCCAAGCATGGAGCTTTCCTCGTCAAAGATAAGCACCCATTGTTCCGGATTTTCCGGCGACACGGAGTAAGCAAAGGGATACTGACGGACAGACGCGGGCAGGAAGGAAGCCTGCCAGTTGCCCTCATCATCAACAAAGAGGTTCTGGCCCGGCTCGACACCAAGAAGGATAACAGGCTCATACTGCTCAGTGTTCGGATTCTGGATGAACACGATGGGGAATGTAGAAGCAGCCTGAGGGAATTCCGGCAAGACGATACTGGCAAAATGGGTTTTGCCGACAAATCGGAAATCAGCCACCGGAGCTATCTTGAGTGCACCGTGTACTTCCTTGTTCAAAGGGGTCATTTTCATATCAATAAGCTCCTTGCATTGTGATTTCTAAAATCCGAGTTAAACGACAAAAAAACATTCGGGCAGCTATTTCAAATTTCTGTTAGCATACTCGAAGAACTTCCCCTGCTTCATATCAAACTCATTGTCAAAGAAAATGGAGGAAATCAGGAACTCCGCCGATGATCGGTTACTGGCCGTGGGTATGTTGTAAAGTACTGCTAATCGAAGCAGAGCCTTCACATCCACATCATGCGGTTGTGGTTCCATGGGGTCCCAAAAGAAAAAAAGGATATCAACTTTGCCGTCAGATATAAGCGCCCCCATTTGCTGGTCCCCACCCAACGGGCCGGACTTGAGACGAGTCACTCGCGGACTATCACTCCCCTCATGGCCCTCCAGCAATGCCTCTACAAGACGCCCGGTGGTGCCGGTAGCGACCAGGTTATGTTTTACCATCGCGTCCCGGTTGCAATTGATGAAATCAAGTAAATCATCCTTGCAATTATCATGAGCCACCACTGCGATATTTTTTATCTTGTCCATATGCTCTCCGGGCATGTACTCATTAGTTCAGTTTACGATCTCATTTCTTTTCATAAGGAACGCGCAGGCAATTAACAATGGATAAACAGAAGACTTAACCGCACCGCCACACACTCTGCGACAAAACGCCCCGGCGAGACAATACACCCCGACACATACACAACTTAAACAATTTCAATATCTTACATGATGATTACAGACCAACACCCCTAGCAGCCGAGGCGTTTTGCCCCACTTTCTCACGACAGGCGATTAAATACACCCCGCAGATTAAACGCACTCCCCACGGAGAAAAAGGTGTAGTACTCAACAAAGAATAGCCATAACATATTGAATTCATATATTTTCTATGATATAGCTATTCCCAAGTGCTACAAAATGTACCGAAACATCTCACCACCAGTGTTTTTTGGCATGTCCCTTGTAACCTAAGTTGTTTCACCCCCAACAGCACTTGTCCCCTTTTGCTCCTACCGAGCCAAGGGGATGGTCACAAAGACAAATAGAGACATGAACACCAAAGCGGCATCTCACCAAATCCCCATCATACTCAAGGCCATTGTGAAAAAACTATGGACCTCGTTCAAGGATTTGCTGCCCATCATCCTGGTTATCGCATTCTTCCAGATCGTCGTACTCAGGCAACCGCTCCCCAATATGGGGGACGTGATCTTTGGTGGCGTCCTGGTTGTTCTGGGCCTCACGCTGTTTATTCAGGGTTTGGAGATGGGGCTCTTTCCCATCGGGGAAAATATGGCACACGCATTGGCACGCAAGGGCAGCGCCTTCTGGTTGCTCTCCTTTGCCTTTGCCCTCGGATTCTCCACTACGGTGGCCGAACCGGCGCTCATCGCCGTATCTGCCGAGGCCGCCAGTATAGCCTCGCAAGGTGGGCTCATCGCGCCGGGAGCAGATTCGCTTTCGAGTTACGCCCTTGGTTTGCGCCTGTCCGTGGCCTTTTCCGTTGGTATCGCCATCCTCATCGGCGTATTGCGCATCCTTAAAGGATGGCCCGTGCATTTCCTCATCATCGGCGGCTACGTCATCGTCATGCTAATGACCCTGGTGGCACCCAAGGAAATCGTGGGCATCGCCTATGATGCCGGTGGCGTGACCACCTCCACAGTGACAGTGCCGCTGGTAGCTGCACTGGGCGTGGGCCTGGCCTCGATCATCAAAGGCCGCAGCCCGCTTCTGGACGGCTTCGGTCTCATTGCTTTTGCGTCACTTCTGCCCATGATATTTGTCATGGGATACGGTTTGATTGTTTTCGGTTAACAGGCTGGGGGATCGGGTATGACACATTTCCTGATGGAATTTTTGGGAGTACTGCTAGCCACGTTTCGGGACATCCTTCCGATACTTGGTCTGATCACCTGCTTTCAATTATTCGTCTTACGCCAACCCATCCCTCATCTGCGCCGACTCATTATCGGTGGCGTGTATGTGGTGCTTGGTCTGGCGCTCTTTCTCATCGGTCTGGACAAAGCGCTCTTCCCAATTGGAAAAATCATGGCGGCGCAGCTGTCTGATCCATCCTTCCTCACGGGCGGCACAGCAACTGTGGCACCGACCAATTGGATGGCCTACGGCTGGATTTATCTTTTCGCGGCCATGATCGGATTTTCCACGACCATTGCCGAGCCGTCCCTGCTGGCAGTAGCGCTCAAGGCCAACGAGGTGTCCGGTGGCGTCATCAGCCAATGGGGCTTACGCATCACCGTGGCATTCGGCGTGGCAGTCGGCATATCGCTAGGCGCGTTCCGCATCGTGACAGGCACACCACTGTACCTTTATATCATGGTAGGCTACGTCATCGTGATAGTGCAGACATTTATAGCTCCCAAAAAGATCATCGCCCTAGCCTATGACTCTGGCGGTGTGACAACCTCCACGGTCACAGTCCCGCTTGTAGCGGCCCTCGGCCTGGGATTGTCCGAGGCGGTCCCCGGCCGCAACCCGGCCCTTGACGGATTCGGGCTTATTGCATTCGCCAGCCTGTTTCCCATAATCACAGTCATGGGCTATGCTCAATTCACCCATTGGGCTGCTAACAGAAAAATTTCGGCCAACACCGATTCCAAGGAGAGAACCGATGAAGTTCAAACTTGTACTCGCGCCAGTTAAGACACATAAGACCGACCCTATAGTCGATGCTGCCAAGGCAGCCGGTGCAACCGGAGCGACCATTATCTCGGCCCGTGGAACGGGCATGCATGAAGCCAAGACATTCTTTGGCCTGACTCTGGAAGACCAGACGGATATCGTCCTGTTTCTTCTTGAAGAACACCTCGTCAAACCTGTGATGAAAGCCATTGAGACTGCCGGTGAATTTGATAAGCCGGGCACAGGCATCGCCTTCGTACTGCCCATCGAACAAGTCATCGGCATGGAAAGCCAGATGGAAAAGTTCAAGGAACAAATCCGCGAGCAGTACTTCTAGCAACGACCGGAAAAACCAATTTTGGCCTCAAGGCCTAGCGTAATATTTTAAGGAGATATCATGACCAAAACGATCACGAGAGTCAGTGACGTCATGCAACAAGAAGTGCCTACCGTCGACGGCATGGCAACCTCAGTGGAAGCCGCAGAAATGATGCGCTCCCACGGTGTGTCCGAACTGCTGGTACAAAAACGCAATGCAGATGACGCTTGGGCCATCATTACTATTATGGATCTGATCAAGGAAGTGATCGTTCCAGACAAAGAAGGCAAAGATGTATATGTCTACGAGATCATGACCAAACCGGTCATCACGGTCCCGGCAGACATGGATATCCGCTACGCCATCCGCCTTATCCATCGCACCGGCGTCCATCGCGCCCCAGTGGAAAATAAAGGCGAAATAGTGGGAATGGTAACCCTCGATTCACTGGTCCTCGACAACGACATTTTGTAATACACTCGCGCATTACGACTGCGCACCGACGCATACAATAAAGCCCCCTCTCCAACAGGAGAGGGGGCTCGCTTTTCGTGGGAAACTAATTAACCGCGAATCTTGGGCAATTCGAACAGCCCTTCGCTGACCATTTCCTCGATATGTGCAACGTCTTTGTCGCCACGGCCGGAAAGGTTTACAATAATAATCGTGTCCTTGCTCAGCTCCGGAGCAATCCGGACAGCGTGGGCCAAGGCATGAGACGACTCCAGAGCGGGAATGATACCTTCCATCTGCGACAGCAGGAAGAAAGAATCCACGGCCTCTTTGTCTGATGCGTATACATATTCGGCACGGTTCAGGTCCTTGAGCTTGGAATGCTCAGGGCCAACACTGGGGTAGTCCAGACCGGCGGAAATGGAGTAGACTTCAGCAGGTTCGCCCTTCTCGTCCTTGAGCATGTAGGAATTGAAGCCGTGCATGACGCCGGGTTCGCCCAGACAGAGAGTGGCTGCGTGGTCGCCATAGTCCAGACCACGACCAGCGGGTTCCACCCCAACCAGTTTGACGGACTCGTCTTCGATGAAGTCCGCGAAAAGGCCGATGGCATTGGAGCCGCCACCTACGCAGGCAACACAATAGTCAGGCAAACGGCCTTCAGCTTCCATGATCTGCTGCTTGGCTTCACGACCAACAACGGACTGGAACTCTCGCACCATGAGCGGATAAGGATGCGGCCCCACGGCAGAACCGAGGAGATAGAAAGTATCTTCAGCATCCTGCACCCATGCGCCGAGTGCTTCATCAACGGCTTCTTTCAGAGTCTGCTGACCTGACGTAGCAGGAATAACCTTGGCACCGAGCATTTCCATACGGAACACGTTGAGCTTCTGACGCTCGACATCCACAGCGCCCATGTAAATGGTGCATTCCATCCCCATAAGCGCAGCGGTGGCCGCAGTGGCGACACCATGCTGACCCGCACCGGTCTCGGCGATGATCTTCTTTTTGCCCATGCGTTTGGCAAGCAGGATCTGGCCGATGGTGTTATTGACCTTATGCGCGCCCAGGTGATTCAGATCTTCACGCTTCAGATAAATTTTCGCACCGCCAAGCTTCTCCGTCAGATTCTTACAGAAATATAGTGGAGTTTCGCGCCCGGAAAAATGCTTAAGGTAGTATTGAAATTCTTCAATGTACTCGGGGTCATTACGGTACTTTTCAAAGGCTTCCGCTAGGGTATTCAGAATGGGAATAAGCGGTTCCGGCACAAACTGTCCGCCATATTCGCCAAAAAAGCCTTCTGCATTACAAGGGGTAGTCATCTCTTTCCTCTCCTTAAATTTTTCGGCAGCGCTAAACCTATAAAAAACCGCGGTCAGTTTGCACTGCCGCGGTTCTGGTATTCTGTTTCTGCTCTTATTGCAGGGCAATACTCTCCCACGGCGCCGTTACCAGCGCCACCACCAATTGAGAGTTAGAAAAATAGTATTATTCTGCATACGGAAAAGCTAGGCGAAGTCAGTCGATCTTGTCAAGTTCGCCCTCAGCCAATTCAATCACTTGTTTAACTGACAAAAAGAATTATGAGGGAGACAATAAGCTAAAATGAAAGTATGAGAACTAGCCGATTTAGTTTCAACCCCCTTCACGCCTTTAGCTCCATATACACAATGACACATTTTTTCATCACTGGCACCGATACGGATGTAGGCAAAACGATTGTCACAGGCGCCCTTCTGCGATCCCTGCTTGATGCGGGACACAATGCGGCAGCCGTCAAACCAATCCAGACCGGTTGCACTGAAACGGCTAACGGACTCCAGGCCGACGACGTGACCATCTATGGCCGCCTGGCCGCTCCCCATTTTCCGGAAGGCTATCCGGATCTTTGCTGCCGCAAATTCATTCCCGCCTGCTCGCCGCACCTTGCTGCACGCATGGCAGGAGAAGAGCTCAACCTGGACGAATTGCTCCACGACATCTCAGATATCGGTAAAGACTACGATCCGATACTCGTAGAAGGAGCTGGCGGCGTCCATGTACCACTGGGCAACGGCCATAGCATCCTGGACTTAATGAAACGCCTGGCATTCCCCGTGATCATTGTGGCCGACAACAAACTCGGCATGGTCAATCACACCCTTCTTACTATTGAAGCCGTACGCAACCAAGGTTTGGAGATCGCAGGACTCATTATAAATAACACAACCCCTGCATCAAAAGCTGACGCTTTCATACGCAAAGACAATATCGACACAGTCACCAAGTACGGTGATGTTTCCGTTTTATGCGAAATACCGAATCTGGATGACGATCTCGATGATGAGAGGCTCATTCAAAGCACGAATAGAGCTATTGCCAACCTACCCTCTCCCTCCCAAATGCCCGATGATCAGGAATTCGACCGAAACCATATCTGGCATCCCTACACGTCTTCAACCAACCCATTGCCAACGGTTAAAGTGAAAAGCACACAGGGGAGCCGCATAACCCTCGATGATGGCAAGGAACTCATTGACGGGATGGCGTCATGGTGGTGCGCCATTCATGGATACGGACACCCGGCTTTGGACAGCGCAATGAAAGAACAGATCGGACGGATGTCCCACGTCATGTTCGGCGGCATAACGCATTCCCCTGCCATCAAGGTCTCCAAGATGCTGCTCGACATGGCGCCGGCAGCCATGGAACATGTATTTCTCGCAGATTCCGGCTCCGTGAGCGTGGAAGTAGCTCTCAAAATGGCCATGCAATACATGCAGTCAAGCGGCCAACCCCAACGGACCAAACTGTTCACGATTCGAGGTGGTTACCACGGTGACACATGTGGAGCCATGTCTGTCTGCGACCCAGATAACGGCATGCACCACCTTTTTTCAGGCTTGCTCCCACAACAGATTTTCGCGCCCCGTCCCAAGTGTCGTTTTCACGAGGACTATGATCCATCAAGCTTTACAGAGACGCGGGCCCTGATGGAAGCACATGCACACGAAGTTGCTGCCATCATCGTCGAGCCGATAGTACAGGGAGCAGGAGGGATGTGGTTTTACCATCCTGAATACCTGCGTGAATTCAGAAAACTGGCAGATGAGTTTGATACGCTGCTCATCTTTGATGAAATCGCCACAGGTTTTGGGCGCACGGGCAAACTCTTTGCCTGCGAATGGAGCGATGTTGTCCCGGATATAATGTGCGTGGGCAAAGCTCTGTCTGGAGGGGCCATGAGTCTGGCTGCCACATTGGCGACAGGAGATGTGGCCCAAACCATCTCTGCCAACGGGGATGTGCTGATGCATGGCCCGACTTTCATGGGCAATCCGCTGGCCTGTGCAGCAGCAACAGCTAGTCTTGACCTACTGAAACAATCCAAGTGGCAGCAGCAGGTTGCCAATATTAAAATCTGGCTCCGGGAAAGCCTTGAGCCTTGTCAGCACCTGGAAAATGTTGCTGACGTCCGGGTCCTGGGAGCCATTGGCGTCGTTGAGATGACTGAATCAGTGAATGTGCAGCGTTTGCAGGAATTCATCATCGATCAAGGCGTCTGGATACGCCCCTTTGGAAAGCTCCTATACGTCATGCCGCCCTACATTATCAGCCAAGAAGAAATCGGCTGTATTGGTTTGGCACTGCAAGCGGCCATATCTCACAAAAAATATCAATAAACGGAACAACATATGAAATTGCTCGCACTGTACTGTGCCGTATTCATCGGTATGGGTATTTATGAATTCATCAAACGTAAGGACTTCGGCGAATTCGTTATTGCCGGACGGCGCTATGGAGCCGGAACCATCGGCATATCCATCGCTGCTTCATGTGTGGGGGCCTCGGCCACTATCGGTGTAACCGGCCTCGCATTTTCGGTCGGCACACCCGCCTTCTGGTGGCTAGGATCAGGAGCAGCAGGACTACTGATATTGTCCACCTTCCTTGCACGCAAAGTACGTTCACACAACGTATACACTTTGCCGGACATGGCGGAGCTCTTCATATCCCCCGGTGCGCGAAAAATCATGTCGTTCATCATCATCCCTGCGTGGGGATCAATCCTGGCAGCCCAATATATAGCAGCGGCAAAAGTAACTGTAGCTCTCGGCGGATTGGATTATTCCACAGCATTGATCGCAAGTGCCTTTTTCATAATTGCCTACACTGCCCTAGGAGGCCAGAACTCGATCCTCAAATCCGATGTCTTACAATATGGAGTTGTCATGATCGGATTGCTCATGGCGCTCTATTACGCAGGAGCTGCCTCAAGTGTCAGCCTTGCCGACATGAAAATTGAGATCGTCAACAGTGGCTTCTCACTTTCCAAGTGGTCTTACTTTATGATCATTATAGGCGGCAGCTATATTGTCTGTCCCATGTTATTTGGACGGCTTTTCTCTGCACGAAGTGAGGAATCAGCCCGACGAGGAGCCTTTTTATCCGTCGCAATCATTGTGCTCACAGCAATGATTATTGTCTGCATCGGCTACTACGCTCGCGGACTGGCTCAACCCGGTATCGACACTGATACGATCCTTACCCAAATCATCCCAGCCACGATGCCGCAATGGGCTGGGGTCGCTCTTTTGTTTGCCTTACTTTCGACCATCATTTCTTCAGCGGATTCCTGCCTGATCACAGCGGCAACCGTCCTGGAACATGACCTCCTGGGTGGCAAGAGCCTCTTCCGCTGCCGCCTGCTCATGGTCGCAATAGGACTCGGTGCACTTCTGTTGGCGAAGAGTGGTGGGTCCATTCTCTCACTCCTTCTGGCTGCCAACGACATCTATGTCTGCGGAATCGTTGCCCCCATGACCGTTGCCATTTTGAACTATGCAAAACGGAACATCAATCCACGCTTCATGCTTGCAGCCATAATCTTGGGGGGATGCTTTGGCGTAGCCGCCGCGCACACAGGAGACAAGCTGTATAGCTACTTGGGCATCGGGATATCTCTCTGCCTTTCTTTGGTCTCTGTTGTGGAATTCCAAGCGGCTACCAAGTCTGAGAGATAAGAACTCTTAGCGGCTTTGAAGCAATCTTTGGAGTCAATACAAAACACAAGGTGTCAGGCCGATAATTACAAACAAAAAAGGTTGTCCACACAATGGACAACCTCTTGAATGCTGATCAATGAATCACAAAGAATATATAGCAGGCACAAAATTCTCGGGGTTGAAAAAGGGCTCCCCCCTCTCTCTAATAAAATGAACGCATTACATTAATCGTTGCTTTTGGTTTGCGAGCTCAGACATTCCCTTTTTCAGCTTTGAGTCTGCACACAATGGCACCTGTTTCTGCCATCAAATTTCGCCTGATACAAAGCTTTGTCCGCAGCCTTCATAAGTGCGCGAGTTGGCTCCTCATGATTGGGAATGGAGGATGCGGCCCCAACGCTTACAGTAACATGCTCAGCTATATCTGAACCGGAATGGAGTACTCTCATCTCTTCAATTGCGCGCCTCGCCTGCTCTGCCATGTAACGTGCGCCTTCAAGGTCGGTGTCAGGAAGTATGATTGCAAACTCTTCGCCGCCGACTCTGGCGACCTTGTCGACATTACGTTTGACGACATCGGAAAGAGCGTGAGCTACTTTTGTCAAACAATCATCGCCCGCAGTGTGGCCGTACCTATCATTATAGGCCTTGAAAAAGTCTATATCCAACAAAACTATTGTCAGTGAAGCCTTGTTACGAAACGCCCTTTTCCATTCATCGACAAACAACGCATCAAACTGGCGTTTATTAAGAAGTCCAGTCAAACCGTCAGTTATGGAAAGCAGAAGAAGCTGCTCGTTCATCTCTTCCAATTGTTGTTGGAGTTCTTCCAGTTCGACAAGTTTTTGATCCAATTCTACAGTCTTTTCCTGGAGCTCTTCTTTCTGGCGGTAAAGTTCAATGAATATATTGACTTTGCTTTGAAATACCTTGGGGGTAAGAGGCTTGAACAAGTAATCTACGGCACCAGATTCATATCCTTTAAACACATGCTGCATATTGGAGATATCCGCAGTTACAAAAATAATCGGGACATGTCTGGTCCGCTTGTTGCCGCGCATGAGTTCCGCAACTTCATACCCATCCATGCCGGGCATCTGAACATCCAGAAGCACGAGGGCAAAGTCATGATCCAGAGTTTGACTGAGAGCGTCCTCTCCAGAATTTGCACGGATTGTTTCAATGTCCGGTCTATCGAGCAATTGCTCTAGCGTGAGAAGGTTCTCCGGTCTGTCGTCAACAATCAAAATCTTAGCTTTGGCCATATACTAGAGCTCCACACAAAGTCCGTTTAAAAAATCTGCAATTCCCTTCAGCGACAGCACCTGATCGACATCTGCAGCTTCAATAGCTGCTTTTGGCATTGCATCCGCTTCGGCTGTCTCTGGATCTTGTACGATCGCAGTCCCACCCATTTTCTTGATTTTCACCAATCCAGCGGCACCATCATTATTGGCCCCGGTGAGAATGACGCCAATAAGCTTATCCTTGTACGTACTGGCCGCCGTTTCAAAGAGGACATCCACTGACGGACGGGAAAAATTCACTTTGGGGTCAACAGAAAGAGCAACACTCTTATCGCATTCAACCATGAGATGATAATTCGGAGGGGAAAAATAGATCGTGCCTGGGCTGATTGGTTCCTTATCTTCAGCTTCCTTAACCTTGAGTGAACACCTGACATTGTAATGCGTCGGCAAATAATTCTCAGAATCCGGGCTTATGTGCTGCACAATGAGAATCGGAAGACAAAAATCCGAATTCAATTGAGGCAGGATTTTATCCATGGCCGCAAGCCCACCAGCAGACACACCAATGACAACCGCCTCATACTTATCTTCAAGCACAATTGGTTTCATTGTCATACCCCTCTTTTTTTCCGATAAATTTTCTCTCGGTCAGCCACCACTTCGAATTGGGATGCTACTTCTGAAAACTTAAGACTTTCCTTCGAGCCAAGACAGAGAAAGCCGCCGGGACATAAGCTGTCGCAAAACAGCTTCAACACACGGTTCTGGAGCTCGCGGTTAAAGTATATAAGTACATTTCGGCAAAGTATGATGTTCATTTCGCTGAATACGCCATCCGTAACCAAGTTATGAGACGAGAATAAAACCTGATCGCGAAGAGAACGCTTCATAACCACGTTATCATAGTCAGCCGTATAGTAATCGGAAAAGGACCGTGTTCCGCCCGCTTTTTGGTAATTGACCGTATACTCACGGACCAGATTCATGGGGTAGATGCCGTCCTTGGCCTTGGCCAGGATAAGCTCGTTGAAGTCTGTGGCATACATCTGACTGCGACGCTGCATGCCTTCTTCTTCAAGAAGAATCCCCATGGAATACACTTCCTGCCCGGCAGAACAGCCAGCATGCCACACCTTGATGAATGGATATGTTTGAAGGTGAGGAATGACCGACTCCCGAAGCTTTTGATAAAACCACGGGTCGCGAAACATTTCAGTCACGTTAATTGAAAGATCCAACAACAGTTGGTTGAAAAATTTCTCGTCATAGATAATACGGTGCAGCATCTCAGAGTAACTCTTCATATCTTCAAGATTGAGTCGATGCTCCAGCCGTCGCCTGGTATGAGCGCAAGAATACTGCTTGAAGTCATATCCATACTTTCTATGAATGGCCTCAAGTATGAGCTCTATTTCCAGTAATTCGTTATCTATCGGATCGGATTCTTGCATTTTAGTATAACCAGACCCTCATCATGGAGAGGAGTTTGTCGGTGTTCACGGGCTTTGCCAAATAGTCATTTGCCCCAGCCTCGATGCACTTACTTCTGTCACCTTTCATGGCTTTGGCCGTCAACGCGATAACCGGAAGTTTTGCGAACTTTCTTTGTTTGCGAATTTCACGCATGGCTTCATATCCGTCCATCTTGGGCATCATAATATCCATGAGAACGCAATCAATATCATCGTTTTTGTCCAGCTTGTCCAAGCACTCCAGGCCATTTTTAGCTATGACGACTTCCATGTTTTTCTCTTCCAGTACGCTGGAAAGAGCAAAAACATTGCGCATATCATCATCAACCAACAAGATCTTCTTCGTGCTAAGGACGGATTCCTTATCGTGGACCAACTTGAGCATTTTCTGTTTATCGGCCGGCAGATTTGCCTCTACGCGATGGAGGAAGAGAGCCGATTCATCCAGGAGTCGCTCAGGCGATTTCACACCCTTGACGATGATACTTTCAGCATATTTGCTCAGCTCATCTTCTTCAGCTTTAGTAAGGTCACGTCCCGTATAGATGATGACCGGAACGCGTGAAGCCTGTTCGCTTGTACGTATTTTTTCCAGTAGATCAAATCCGGACATGTCCTCCAGACCGAGATCGAGAATCATACAATCGTAGTTGCCTCTGACAAGACAATTGAATGCCTCCTCACCAGTGCCTACCGCTGTTGTCTTCACATCACCATTTCCGATGAGTTGCTGGATACTGTCACGTTGGGTTTTATCATCTTCCACCAACAGCAGGTTGCTGACGGGTTTAGCTATAATATCCTCCAGTCGGCCAAAAGCATCTTCCACTTTTTCCATGCTGACAGGCTTGGACAGAAAACCAACAGCCCCCATGCGCATGGCATCCAGAGACATGTCGCCTGCGGACATGAAATGGACCGGGATGTGTCTCAGGTTAGGATTATCCTTGAGCCGTTCCATGACAGTCCATCCATCGATTCCAGGCAGACCAATATCCAAAATAACAGCACTGGGTTTATAATAATCCGCAAAGTGAAGCCCTGTTTCGCCATCTTCCGCTACCAGACACAGAAATCCTCGCTCGCGGCCGAAGTCGCGCATGATTTTGGCAAAGTTCAGATCGTCTTCAATAATGAGCAGACTTCTGGATTCCGGTTTGATACCAGCACGATCATCATCAAGATAATCCGTGTCGCAGGGAGGAATGGAGGTGGTCGGTATTACTTCTGCATCCTTGGCAACGTCTTCATCCGGGCCGCAGGATTGAAATGGCTCCTCTTTTGGAAGCTTGGGAGATTCCTGTAAAACCTTGGGAGCAGGCTCCGAAACCTTGGAAGCAATCTTGGGAGCGGTCGGCGCATCAGGGAGGAGGCCATTAGGCAGAATTGATTCCTTGACTCGCTCCTTATACTTCTCAGGCAAAATCACCGTAAATGTGCTGCCCTGATTCTCTGCGCTCTGAAGCCGGATAACACCGCCAAGAAGAGCCGCCAATTCCTTGGAAATAGACAGACCGAGCCCCGTTCCACCATAATTGCGACTCGTGCTGCCATCCGCTTGCTGGAAAGCACTGAAGATGGCTTCCTGCTTGTCTTCGGGAATACCTATGCCTTCGTCTTTCACGGAAAAGGCAATAGCGGTGTTTACATTTATCCCGCTATCGCCAAGCAAATCAGATGTCGGACGGGCCATTGTGAGCGAGACCGTCCCCTCGCCGGTAAATTTAAAGGCGTTGGTGAGCAGGTTACGGAGTATCTGTTGCAATCGCAGGGAATCCGTTTCCAACGAGTCTGGAAGGTTGGAAGCTCTCTCGATATCAAATCTCACACCTTTGTCCTCCGCCACATCCTTGAAGAGACGATTAAGGTCGGACTCGAGACTATTCAAGCTGACGTTTTCAATCATCAGTTCGACCTTGCCGGCTTCAACCTTGGACAAGTCTAAAATCTCATTGATGAGATTGAGCAAGTCCGAGCCGGAGGAATGAATCGCCTTGGCGGATTCAACCTGTTTGAGCGTAAGGTTCCCATCCTTGTTGTTGCCGAACAACTGGGAAAGGATGAGGATGGAATTGAGTGGTGTTCGCAATTCGTGAGACATGTTCGCCAAAAATTCGGACTTGTATTTACTCGCCTGTTCCAAGTCGTGGGCTTTTTGGCGTACTATCTCTTGTGCCTTGACTAGATCAGCATTTTTTTGGCCAATGGCTTCTTTTTGTTCTTCAAGCGCCTTTGTGCGTTCTTCCAACTCCTCATTGGTGACACGCAACTCTTCCTGCTGGGCCTGCAATTCAGCCTCAGACTCTTTGAGCGCCTTGGTCTGTTCTTCCAATTCCTCATTGGTGACGCGCAATTCTTCTTGTTGCGCCTGAAGCTCGGATTCGGATTCCTGAAGAACCTTTGTCTGTTCCGCCAGTTCCTCGTTGGTAACGCGAAGCTCTTCCTGCTGCTGCTGAGCCTTTTCCAGCAATTCCCGAATGACCTGCCTGGATTTGGCAGCATTCATCAGGATGGCGGCATTTTCTATATTCTGCTCCATGAAGCGTTTGTGCATCGGAGTAAAAGGAGTAACCGATCCAAGCAGCAGAACACCAATGACAATTCCTTCAAAAGAGATGGGAACGGTAATAAAATTCCCAGGCAAGGTCTCCCCTGCGCCATAATTGATGGTGGGAGCGTTTTCTTTGACATTGGTAAAAACTATGATTTCGTTTTCCATGGCGGATTGCCCGACCATGCCATCACCCAATTTGATACGATTGAAGTTGCCGCTGCGATCTGAGAATGAGTAGCTCGCTGTAAGCGTCAGTTCATCATCGTTGAGCAGATAGATTGCGCCTAGCTGTGCGTCCATGTGCTTGGTGGCAAAAGCCACGAAACGCTTGGCGAGATCTTCGGTTTCATGTTCACCCCGAAGCTCATCGTCCAACCCCTCCTTGCCCCGCTTAAGCCAGTCGATATCCTGGAGGTCACGTGCCATTTTATCCAAAGCCCGGGCCAGATCGCCGAGTTCATCTTTCTGCTCCACCTTAATGACGGTATCGAGTCTGCCTTCGGAAATAGCCTGAGCAAATTCCATGTCCGCGATGATCGGCCTTGTTAATGAGCGGGAAAAATAGACAGCTCCACCCAAAATCAAAACAAGGAGAATAAACACAAGTATTGCGCTGTATTTATATGTCTCACGAATTGGGGCGGTAACTTCATATTTATTGATTTTTGAAATGAGATACCAATTGAGGCCGTTGATCTTGAGTTTGTTGTAAGCAACCAAAACCTCATTGCCTACACTGTCCATATAAATGCCATGACCACCGTTAACGCCATCTCTCACGGCGGCAAGCCAGTAGTTTAACGGAGCAACCGACACCCCTACAACGTACTTGCCGTTGCCCATCGTCTTCAAGGTACTACGGAATTCAAAAGACTTGTTATTGTCGGATACGCCCATCAGGTACGATTCGCCTGTAGCCCCCATACCCTGCCGCGAGTCAACTGCATGTGTAACCTGATTGTCCGTCAGTTGAAGGACCAGGACTCCAGTTATTTCTCCAGCCGAATTGAAAATCGGCTGAGCGACAAATGCAGATTGAATCCCTCCACTGGGAGCGTACTCATGAAAATCTACAATCGAGGTCGTCCCGGTAGACACGGCTTGTTCCCATGCCCTTGCAAGACCGGAGTTCCGATATTTTCCACGCCTGAGGTTGGAACCAAGGTCATCTTCAATTCCAACAGAAAACAAAACGTCTCCCTTTTCAGGATCCACCACAAATAGATCCCGGTAGCCATACTCTTCTGTATACCGTTTCAGCGGCAGGTAAAACGGCTGAACCGCGCCCTGGTAGATGACTGAAGAGGTATCAAACCTGGAACCGTTTGCTTCAGATGCTGTTTTATATTCGTCAAGAGTCGCAACCAGTTTATGGATTCGATCCGAATCAGCAAGTACGTGAATGTCGGCAAAACTATTTTTGAAGAAGTCTTCAATTTGCCCTTTGCGGATAGCTTGTACTGTATTGAGTTGATTGAAAGATTTCTCCATGAGGGAGTCGGTCGCAAGCTTGCTGCCAAACAATCCAGTAGCCACAAGCGGAATAATGCCTGTAAGCAAAAATAAAACAATAAATTTAGGACGGATGCGAATATCAGAAAGGCGGATCATGCAAGCTCCTCAAGCCATGAGATTGTATCATAATTAAAACTGCCTACCTTATAGAGGGGATTATTCTCAGAAGCAATTGCATTATTATAATTAACAAATGGAGGGCATCAACATTACTGCCGATGATCAAGAGAGAGGACTATGCTTGCAAACTACTGACCAATAGAGATTTCATACAATTTCCATAAGCCGCGGCAACCAGGCCAAAAAGAGAAAATAAATCTCTGACCAATGAGTCCGCCCTCAACTGAAATGCTCGAACGTTGCACTCCTGAGAATATCCCGTATATTAAAAGTGCGCGAACTTTTTTCAACGTGAGGGCGATCGGTTTCCACGGAGGCTGAATACGGGGAGGGATATGTCATGAAACATTTCGCATTGGCAACGGCATTTGCCATAGCTGTGGCAGCTATAGTTCTGGCCACCTATTTCATATCCATGAACCGGCAGATAGATGTTGCCCAAAGAAACTCCAGTACCCAGCTTGAAGCATACCAGAACGACTTTCTGTCTAAAATAAACAACTACAAGCACCTGCCGTTCATCATCTCCCGAGAAAGAACCATCCTGAGACTCCTCGAAAAACGCACTGGGCATCTCAAACCAAGCATTCTTCTCAAGGCTATCCAGATACGCTCGGGGGCGGCAGCTCTATTCATCATGAATGAACAGGGCAACACCATTGCATCGAGCAACTACGACGAACCAACTAGCTTCATCGGTAAGAACTATGGCTTCCGCCCCTACTTCAAAACCGCGATGAAAGGCCGGGAAGGCTCGATGTACGCCGTGGGGGCCACAACCGGTATTCCCGGTTATTTCCTATCTTACCCCATAACACTGGAGTCCAAGATTGTGGCCGTGGCGGTGGTTAAACTTGATTTGACTGGCCTACAGGACGTCTGGAAGGGCTCAGACAGTATCATTCTCGCAAAGGACCCAACCGGCGTCATCACTCTTTCAAATAGAAAAGACTGGCTTTACAAAACCCTTGAGCCATTGTCCGAGAGTCAACAGGAAGCCGTTCGCAAAGGGCGCCTTTACAGTGGCTTTCAAATCACTCAACTGAATGTCAGCACAGGGGAGAGTTTGGGGGCCAAGTGGCTCGAAATAGATGGGACGCGGTATCTACTTAGTGAACAGTGGATACATGGCAAACGATGGGAACTGCTTGCCCTCGCCCCATGGTCAAACATGACGGACACCAGTGTGAGGAAAAGTCTTATCGCAGGCCTCGCAAGTCTTGCCATGGTAACAGGTATACTCTTCATCCAATCACAACGCCAGAAGCAACGGATCGAACGCAGAATCGAGGCGTCCAGACGAGCACGGCGGATAGACAAAGAAAGAGAAGAGTCTCTCAGGCTGTTGGCAGATTCCATCGCCCACCAAATACGTAACCCACTCATAGGGATTGGCGGCAACGCAAATCTGCTCAAGCGTAAGCTCCCAGAAGACGAAGGTATAGGGGAACATCTCGGAACAATCGTCCACTGCTGCAAAAAGTTGGAAGAAGTAGTCTCCTCTGTACGGGACTATATCGACCTCATTCCCACCTCGACCTACCCCTTCGACATTGAATCACTGATCATGGAATCGCGTTCGGCAGCCCTGGCCCAAGTGGCCCCCCCTGACGGAACCGTCAATTGGCTCATGAACCTGGAACCCGCGACCTTACTCCTCGATGCGAATCTCATGGGTAAAGCACTCTATGAAATCCTAACCAATGCACTGGAAGCCAGAGCCAGCGACACCATTACCATCGAGATCTTCGGTGAATGGAAAAAAGCCAAGGACTGCGGCGATGAACCTATGATCCCGAGCGAAAAATACTACCAGCTTACCATCAGCGACTCGGGCGGAGGCATCGACGAAGAAACATACAGCCACATGATGGAGCCCTTTTTCTCCACCAAACCGCACGGAACGGGGCTCGGCCTCGCCAAGGCAAAGCGGGTCTTGCAAATATTCCATGGAGGGATATCCATCACTTCACCCGTCCCAGGCAATGAACAATACAACACCATGGTACAAGTGACTTTGCCCGACCTGATCAATTTTGGAATCGAATAATTGAGAGACGATCCAGAGATTGCAAAAATCAGGAAAAGTCAGGAATTTCACTCCGTCTCGCACAAAAAAATGTTTAGAAGGACAACCTTCTAAACATTTGAAATATGTGGTGGATCTGGAGGGAGTCGAACCCGCGACCTCTTGAATATCATTCAAAGAACGGATCTTCTACCCACTGATATTTACTAGAACAACACCATTTCACAGCGACAAGCGGTGTTTTATGATGTGAAAGATTATTCAACCCTAGTCAGAAAAACAGAGCATAGGCACCTATTGAGGGATGCCTCAATCAAATATGGCGTTCCCCTAATTTCACTGCCGTCTTATACATTTGCACTCTTCCTTGACCATAATTCTAAAAAGAAGGTAATTATTAAACAATTTCTAATTCCACCAACTAAGGTGGGCAACAACAAGGAGAAAGAATGCGAATTCAACTATTTACTGCCATTATGGCACTTGCGGCAATAGTTTATTGTCTTGTGTACATAATGTAGCCCCGTCGCACCCTGAATTTAACCCCCTCAAAAAAACATATGACGAGAAAATCCAAGCCTATAACTCTCACAAACCCCAAAATATCCTGAAGCTCTTCATCCCCGATGGGGAAACCTACGGTTTGGAAAACGGGAAAAGAGTTCGCTATTCCATTGATGAATATAGCAAAGCTCTCCCGAGCATCGTGCAGCATTGGCAAAAGAATAAAATCAGATTCGCAAAAATCGACATCAAAGAAGCCAATTTTGAAGGCAATAAAGCCACTGCCGATGTGGTTCTCTACATAATGATAGGCAATAAAAAGAAAGCCTACAAAGAGTACAACGAATTAGTAAAAGTAGATGGAAAATGGAAATTTAAGATCAATACCTGGCGATAAACTGTTAAATCGAAGAGGCATAACACTCTTTCATTAAACTCGGGCCACCACACACCCAAAGCACTCTTCATCAAAAGTCAAAAGAACGCCCTGCCCATTTCCTCATGCCAACGCCCTGCACCTCACCACTCAATATCATCTCAATATTTTGTACCTTCCACGAAAAAAGGCTTAGAAGGAACACCTTCTAAGCCTTTGAGACATGTGGTGGAGTTGAAGAAAATCGAACCCACGACCTCTTGAATGCCATTCAAGAGGCTGCTGCATGCTTCTTGATTGTGCATCTTAAGAAAAGCACTTAACATAGAAGGTAAGACAATCTCGGGCAAAACCGTGAGAGGTATCAGTGGTAAATATCAAATTACTCATGGACCTGCTGCTCATCCTGACATGCAGTTGGATGATAGGGAGCGTGTTCAAACGATTCGGCCTTCCCTCCATGATAGGCCAACTCCTAGCCGGGATGCTGCTTGGTCCTCCGGTCCTGGGCCTTATCGACTTTTCCCATGCCCTAGAGTTCCTGGCTGAAATAGGAATTTTTCTAGTCATGTTTCATACTGGTATGGAGCTGGACATACAGGACATGACTGACAATGCAGTTGCTTCCATCGCCGTGGCAGTCTTTGGATTCATATTGCCTTTCGCACTCGGTGTCGGCATATGCCAACTCTTTGGCGGCTCACTGTACCAAAGCCTGTTCATCGGTCTTGGCCTGTCGATAACAGCCATTGCAGTACAGTCCGTCATTTTACATGACATGGGATTGGCAAACAGTCGCGTGGGACATATAATCATCGGCGCAGCCATTGTGGACGACATCCTCTCGCTCATGGGTTTATCAATTTTGCTAGGCATCACACGAAACGGATCGTTTGACCTCGTCCCGATACTTCTGGTGTTGCTCAAAGTCGTTCTCTTCTTCGCGGGAACCTTTTACCTGGGAACCTGGCTCGTCCCAAAATTGCGCCTTAAATTCCATAAAATGGAAGCCCAGGCCTTCACACTGGCATTGCTAGTGGCAATCTCCATGGCTCTTCTGGCTGAATTGGCCGGGTTACACATGATTATAGGTGCATTCCTGGGAGGCCAGCTCATGCGACATGAATCCTTCTATGACGAAACGGTGCACAAAGCCATCTTCGACCGGTTTTATGGTCTCAGCTACGGATCTCTTGTGCCCATATTCTTTGCCACACTTTCATTCCACATACAGTTCATTGCCACATGGGATTTCATCTTTTTCACCCTGGTACTCATCAGTGCGGCTGTGGCAGGAAAGCTGATTGGTTGCGGTCTCGCAGCTAGGCCTTTTGGACTCTCAACGTGGGAATCAACCGTTATCGGCTTTGGGATGAACGGACGCGGAGCCGTTGAACTCGTTGTCGCTGCAGTTGTATTGTCCCATAGCAATGAACTCATGAATGCCGGCATAATTACCACTCCGCTACTCACGGACATACAATTCTCATCGCTGGTCCTCATGGCATTCGTGACAACACTGATGGCCCCGTTCGGTCTGAAATGGGCAATTCATACAGGTTGTAGCAAGGATGAACGCCTTCATATTTGTCAACGCAAAGAGTTGAAAATAGAATAATCTCACTCTCTTTTGCTTGCCCTCATTTCTATGAACCATGAACAACATAACACTTTGGGAGTGCTCGTATATTCTTTTGTATATCCCACGAAAAAAGGCTTAGAAGGAAAACCTTCTAAGCCTTTGATATCTGTGGTGGAGCTGGAGGGAATCGAAGCCACGACCTCTTGAATGCCATTCAAGCTCTCTCCCATCCGTGCTACAGTATACTTGGATGAGAGATCTTTTTAAAAATGGTATGAAAATTTCAGTCCCAATTCATAAACCATCGAACTCCCCCAACCAACATGTGTAGAGTCGGCAGGGAATGAGTACACACTACTCTTGTCGCTTGCTATGATCTTTGGCACTGCACTAATATACTCTGCTCCAGACGTAACCCCCACTGTCCATGCATTTATGGTATAGCTGACACCAGCTTCAATCTTGCCCTGCACCGCAAATTTACTGCGTTCATCGGAATGGGTAATGTCATAACCTTCGTGACTGTCTACCTGATGCCCCTGATACTGAGCAATCACATGCTGTACGGCTCCACTTGTAGAAGCGTACCACTCAATATTATCTTTGGAATATTTCCATCGAGCCCCACCCGTAACCCCATTATACAAGCCGGAAATAGTCTCCTGCAATACCATATTTGCACCGCCGACCAAGAGTTTAGCAGCAGTATCAAATCTCTGATCAATATACATTCCTGAGTAACCAAAGTACGGAGTGACGGCCCAATCATCATCAAGCGGTATTTCTATCCCGACAAGAATCTCTCCACCATATTGATTGACAATACGGCTAGATGTAACGGCCACACCTTCGGTATGACTTATAGCCGAATATTCGCCATTAATGGGATACCAACCGACCCTATTTCCCGCTGCATCACCAATGGTGCTAGACTGCTCGTTTGACATGTAAGAAGCATATCCATTTGCTTCAACAAAGAACGGATGGCCGGACAACGAGGAATCTGGAGAGTTCCACCCCAGAGTGAGCCCAAATCGGGGGCCACCCAAACGCCCTTCTTCAGTGGCTATTCGATCTTTTAGGCGCCAGGGCCCAACCCCACCCGACCTTTCACGTACCGCAATGGGAGCATACTCCGGCAAATCGACCAAAAGGAAGGAGGCCTTGGGGGCAATATAGAAGGGACTCTCAGCCGAGTTGTCAGACAAAGCCATGGCAAAATTCGGCGATCCACAAAGAATTAAAAACAAGCCGACAGGCAATATGGAACGCAATAAATAACGAGACATTCATTCTCTCCAGTATCATTATTATTTAAACCGCCACCCTTTCGAACAGGAGAATAATCCACAAAAAAACCACCTTCAGACGAAGGACGGTATCATCCATAAATCATGAGATATTTCCTGTCTGTCCGGGTTTTCCCGGACAACGGCTAAAAGAGGGAAAAGAAGAGAGAAATGCTGAGATGGGAGTAGTAGTTTTTTCTAAATCGGCTCGTACTCTTGAAATGCGTATTTTCTGAGTGCTTTCATGCCACTCAAGTCAAGCTTGACCAGCATCCTGTTGAAATAGGTTTCCACCGTTCGGATGCTCACATCAAATTCCGATGCGATATCCGCGTAGGTTTCGCCCTTTGCAAGAAGGGCGAGGGCTTGCCTTTCCCGTTCGCTGAACTGCGGAGGCTCAACCGGGACATCTACATGGCCCCCATCCGCATCAAGACTCGCAGTGACACGAGGGCTGAGGTAGGTATCCCCACCGAGTATTGTCTGTATCGCTTCCAACAGAACGACTGAGGTCTCACATTTGGTAACAAAACCATGTACCCCACGGCTCAGGGCTCGTTTCACGATCTTGGCACTCCCATGCATGGAGTAGATTAGAACCGGAATTTTTTGTGAAAGTAGATCTTGAACACAATCCAGGCCAGACTCCTCGCCCAGAGAGATATCCAGCAAAGCTAGGTCTGTGCGGGCAGGATCAAGCACATCCAAAAGTTCAGTCCTACATGCTGCTTCACCGCAAACCGTATGGTGCCCCTTTGCAAGCAGTAAACCAAGCCCCTCGCGAACTGCCGGATGATCATCCACAATGACTATACGGGCAGTGATACTCATATTTCGTCCTCTTCATATTGATCCTGAGAGCAAAAACGACAGGCAACAGAACAGACAACCAATGTCCCGCCACCCTGGGATTCATCGGCATCCACAATCTGCAAATCGCCGCCGATCATCATTGCCCGATGCGTCATGATATTCATGCCCAGCCCTCCTTTGGACTGAGTTGCTGCCGACCGGCCAACACCGTCATCACGAACATGGAGGGTTGCCATTCCGTTTGCAGAACAATCGAATGAAACCTTAATTCGTGTGGGTTTGGCATGCTTCACGGCATTGGAGACAGCCTCCTGAGCTATACGGTAAAGCTGCGCCACCTCCATATTCTGACATATCTCGCACCCTCTCCCTTCACGAAATTCTATGGGAATACCACTTGATCGGGAATAACGCTTGATCATGTCCCCCAGAGACGGCCCCGAGCCCGCAGCCTCAGACTCTAACGGCCAAATACCGCAAGACAGGTCATAGGCCTGATTCACCAATCCGTCCAAGACCCCCGAAAGCTGTTGCAACTCACGCTCGCTCTCTTTAGCTTGTTGGCCCAATTGCATCAGCGACGCGCATCGTAGGCAAGCTCCGGTCAGCTGCTGGCACAGTCCGTCGTGAATCTCTATGCTGATAAGGCGTCGCTCTTCTTCGCTTATGTTCACGACTTCCCGTTCCAATCTAATGCGTTCAGCAATCTCTTCTTCAAGACTGACATTCTTGAGTTCAAGCTTCTCGGAAAGCTTCTCAACAGAATCAAATGAACTGGAAAATCGCTGAGCCAAAGCCACAGCCTGCGACAGGACAAGAGCAAACAGCCCCAACGAAACAAGACTCATCGCATGGGTACTGAAAATCAAATAATAAATGTCATGCGTGGACGTTGCTCCGAGAATGACAATGCCACAGAGGAGAACCAGCGCCCCGCTGTAACCTCGACGAAAACAAATAAACAGCAGGACGATAAAACACGCGGTAAAGAATATTGCCGTGAGCGCAAACAATTGAAGAGCGGTTTGAAAAACGACACCGGATTGGGACAAGACAATGAGAATAAAAAGGAGGCCTCGTATGTCGACAACATAGAGAAGCAACCGCCCAAACTCCTTTTGATACAACGACCTGTAAAACCTATACAAGATAGATGTTGATGAGGCGTAGCAGATGAGTACTATCTTGCTGATTGTTTCAAATTGAACGTCTGGAAGGTATGATCTAATCACCCAGTCGGAGGCATCATTCGAGGCAACCAAAATAGTCAAAACCAAGCAATATAATCCAAAATACAGTGTTGATATGTCTTTCTTTCTCAAAATGTAGAGAATAAAATGGTACACAGCCATGATCAGCATGCAACCCGCGAACAACAATCCCCAGCTTTGTGCATTGGTATGAGCCTGCTCCAAGAGCCCCGGTTCTGCCAATATGATCGGATTCTGTACCCCTCCACCGGGAAAGAAATGATTGGAAATCTGCATCACCAAATCAATGGGCGTTCCATCGTTTGTGATCTGAGTCAGGACAATTGAACGATCTGGAGTTTCGGCCTCGTCGCTTCGCCCCACCTCTCCGCTTGTGGCAATGAGTGCTCCATTGGCCCAAATCCGATACGCAGCCCGAATTGAGAGAAATCGCACTGTCAGCCGGCTCTCCTCAGGAGGCATGAGAATACGTAGGCGAAACGTTGCCTGCCCAGTGCCGGGCAGAAGCAGCCCATTAAGATCATAGTTTTTCCAGTAGCCAGGGAAATTCAGATAGCCGTTATTATTATGAACGATGCCATCAGCCGCATAATCTTCTGGCGTCAGCAAACGATCCCAGTAAAACTCCCACTGGCCATCCAAAGCGGCCGGACCATCCCGGAGCGGAACCCACTCGGAAAGATCAAGCACGCCTCGCTCGGCGACAGGCATGACCTTTCCGTTTCTGGAACACCCCCCGGCAAGACAGACGAAGACTACGGTGATAAGTAATAGAGACTGGAAGTGCTTCACAAGAAAACAGGCCTTCACAAGAACAGTTCGGTTACGATAAAAACAACAACGACAGATAATGCCACGAAAGTCGGCTCGATCCTCCGAAGCTACATACGGATAAAAAGCCTGAGACTTCATTCTGAGACAGCGGTACTTTGTACAGGCCACCCCAACAAACACCTGATATCACATGTATATTATTATGTATATTCCACAAAAAAAGGCTTAGAAGGAAAACCTTCTAAGCCTTTATAATCATTGGTGGAGCTGGAGGGAATCGAACCCACGACCTCTTGAATGCCATTCAAGCGCTCTCCCAACTGAGCTACAGCCCCACGCTGTTGGGATTTGAGTGATTATTCCAAGCAAGGGTTTCTTGTCAACTGGAAAATGGAAATGAATTAATATTATTTGTCGAAAGGCTCATTGATTCAACCACGGTCTTGCAGTAAGAAATACGGACAGTTGGAATAATGTGGAGAAGAGATGGGCCAAATACTCAAAAGAATAGTGATCAAGCTCCTGTGGGTGGGCGTGGTGTTTCTCGGCATCACGGTCATTAGTTTTTGGGTGATTCATCTGGCACCCGGTTCGCCTACAGATCTGCAAACCACGCTCAATCCCGACGCCGGGGTGGAAGCGCGCGCCCAGCTCGAAAAGCTTTACGGCCTCGATCAGCCGCTCCATGTGCAGTACGCCAGTTGGATAAAGCGACTCGTCCAGCTCGACTTTGGCCAATCCATGTCCGGCGACCACCGCCCGGTGTGGGACAAAATCAAAGAACGACTTCCCCTTACATTTGGTATGAACGTGGCCTCCATGGTACTGACACTGCTCATTGCTGTGCCCATAGGCGTGGCTGCGGCGTGGTGGCGCGGAGGGACATTCGACAAGATTTCAACGGTGGTGGTCTTCATCGGCTTTGCCATGCCCGGATTCTGGCTGGCACTGTTGCTCATGCTCTGGCTCGGCATTCAGTGGCCCATCCTGCCCATTTCCGGGCTGACCTCGCTCGGCTATGACAACATGTCGCCCTTCCAACAAATGTGGGATGTGACCAAGCATTTGATCTTGCCAGTATTCATTTATACCTCCGGCTCCTGGGCTGGCATGTCCCGGTTCATGCGCTCCTCCATGCTCGAAGTACTGCGCCAGGACTACATCATGACCGCTCGCGCCAAGGGGCTGTCGAGCTACACGGTTCTGTTCAAGCACGCCCTGCGTAACGCGCTCATGCCCGTCATCACCATTCTCGGCCTGTCGGTCCCCGGACTCATTGGCGGCTCGGTCATCATTGAATCCATCTTTGCCCTGCCCGGACTAGGACAACTTTTCTATCAGGCGGTCATGTCCCGTGACTATCCGCTCATCATGGGCAGCCTTGTCCTCGGCGCAGTCCTGACGTTGCTCGGCAACCTGCTGGCTGACGTAGGCTACGGATTAGCCGACCCGCGCATTCGTATCGGACAGGGGAGGGAACGATGAAACGCCGCCCCCTGAAACGTCAGTCGCCGTGGATGCGCCACGCCCTGCTCATCACAGGTGCGGTCATTGTAGGCATCATGTCCCTGGCTGCGGTTTTCGCCCCGTGGATTGCCCCATTTGACCCCAATCTCATTAATGTAGACGCCCTGCTCCTGTCGCCATCAACTCTGCACCCCATGGGTACTGATGCACTGGGACGGGACGTGTTCTCCCGCATCCTGTTCGGTGGTCGCGTCTCTCTCTGGGTAGGATTTGTGGCCGTGGGAATCGCCACTTCAATCGGACTGGTCCTTGGCTTGGTCGCTGGCTACTTCGGCCGATTCGTCGACGAGATCATCATGCGCGGCGTGGACATCATGCTCTGCTTCCCCTCGTTCTTCCTGATCCTGGCTGTCATCGCCTTTTTGGAACCTAGCCTGACTAATATTATGATAGTAATAGGATTGACCGGCTGGATGGGCGTTGCCCGACTGGTACGTGCCGAAACCCTCACTATTCGTGAGCGCGATTACGTACTGGCCGCCCGCGCTGCCGGAGCCGGTCCCATGCGCATCATCTTTCGCCACATCCTTCCCAATGCGATCAGCCCTGTGCTTGTCTCTGCCACGCTCGGTGTAGCCGGAGCCATTCTCACCGAATCCTCACTCTCCTTTCTGGGACTCGGCGTACAGCCCCCGGACGCCTCATGGGGCAACATACTCATGGAAGGCAAAGAGGTCCTCGGCATCGCGTGGTGGCTCTCAGTCTTCCCCGGTCTGGCTATTCTCTTCACCGTACTCGGCTACAATCTGCTGGGTGAATCCCTGCGCGACTGGCTCGACCCAAGGTTGAAGCAATGATCCTGCACAGGTTCATCGCCATACTCACCCTCCTCTTCCTTACGGCATCCCCAGCGCTGGCCCAAAAACTGCCAAAGACGATCGTTCACTCGCCCGAAGTCCTCTACAAAACGAAAAAACGCGTGCTGGTACGCGATCAACTCATCATGCCCGCCTATCGCCAACTTATCGAAGAGGCGAACAAGGCGTTGAAGCGGCCCGCTCAAACCGTGGTACACAAGCCAGCACCACCGCCGCGCGGCAAGATGCATGACTACTGGTCCATAAGCCCCTACTGGTGGCCCAACCCTGACACATACAACGGCCTGCCTCTCATCCGACGCGATGGAGAACGCAATCCCGAAGCCGCCTCCAGCAAATACGACCGGACGCGCCTTCACGAAACCGCTTCCGATGCCCTGACTCTGGCTCTGGCATGGTACTTTTCGGGCAATGAGCAGTATGCAGGCAAGGGAGCCGCACTTATCTTTTCCTGGTGCTGCGACTCAGTGACGCGCATGACTCCGCATATGGAATATGCCCAGATGCGTCCCGGAAAAAAGCCCGGTACATGGGAGAGTTCCCCCTATGGTCTCATCGATGGCCGTGAGTTGATCAAAATGGTAGAGGCTGCACGTATTCTGGAACCATCCCATGCATGGGGTCGAGCTATTACCAACAAGCTCACCAAGTGGGTCGAGGCGTATGTAAAATGGATGCAGTATTCCAAACTCGGCGCAGAGGCATCGGGACTGAGTGACAACCACGGCACATGGTATGATGCACAACTCGCTGTATTCAGTCTATTTCTCGAACAAAAAGACGTAGCCCGCTCCATTGTCGGCACCATCACGCCGCGCCGCATGGTGAGCCAGATCGAGCGTAACGGGTCCTTGCCATATGAGCTGAAACAGCCCCGATCTCGCCACTACACCTTCTTTACGCTGGAAGCTTATTTCACGCTGGCCGCCGTGGGTGAGCGAGTAAATGTAGATATCTGGAATCTCTCTGACGGCGAAGTCTCCATCAGGAAAGCGTTCGATTACGCCGCTCCTTATCTGGCCGCTGATGAGCCGTGGCCTTTCGGCAGTGTGGGAAAATACGATCCTTTCCTGTTCACGCCCCTTTTCCACCGGGCCGCCATGGTGTATAAGGAGGATCGCTACCGCGACATTTTGAAAGCGCTGCCCGAGGACAAGCTCCTCCGGGATCGCGCGCAACTTTTTTATTAGGGCTGGTATGGCATGCTGGAATTGCTGCGAATCCGTAATCTCGCGCTCATTGAGGACGTAGAACTTGAATTCTCTCCGGGCCTCAACTCCCTGACTGGAGAAACCGGGGCGGGTAAGTCGTTCATCATGCGCGCCGTGGATTTCCTCATGGGTGAGCGCATGGACGCCAAGCTCGTGCGTCCCGGCGCAGAAAAAGCGTCCGTAGAGGCGCTCTTTGTCCTGCCCGAAGGCGAGACCGTCATTCGCCGAGAACTTTCTGCCGAGACTGGCCGCAGCCGGGTGTTCGTCAATGACACCCTATCGTCCCAGCCCACCATCCGCGACATGCGCACCAAGCTGGTGATCCACACCAGTCAGCATGGGCAGCAAAAGCTGCTCTCCCCCAGCTTCCAGGCCGAAATCCTGGATTCATTCCTGCCCGACCAATCACTCATAGAAGAAAAGAACGACAAATTCGCAGCTATCAATGAAGTCTTGGAGCGCAAGAAGCAGATTCTTTCCAAATTCGACGACATCGACAAACAGCGGGATTTCCTTGAATTCCAAAAAAAGGAAATCGAGAACGTCGACCCGCACCCCGGAGAAGAAGACGAGCTGGAAGAGCGCAAGAAAGTGCTCAAGGACCGGGAGCAGGCAGGAGAATGTCTGCAAAACGCACTCGATGTTATGCACGGCGAAGTCGGCCTGTTGGATGCCATGACCCTGCTCACCCGCGAGATGGAGATTATCTCTCGCCTATACCCGCAGTTTGAGGATGACCGCGATGCCATCGAAGAGCTTCGGATGAGGCTCCACGATCTGGACTCCCGCTTGAGAAAAAGACCACGGCCGGAAAGCGACGAAGAAGAAAGCCTGAACCTCAATGACATCGAGGAGCGCCTTTACGAGTTGGCCAAGCTCAGGCGGAAACTGCGACGCGGTCTGGATGAAATCGTGGACCTGAAGGTGGAAATTGACGAGCAGCTTTCCTTCCTTGATGCCGCAACTCTCGACCTGAAAGCCCTCTCTGCCGAGGAAGCAAAAGCCTCCATGGAATTACAGGCTGTCCTCAATAAACTCAATGTCGCACGCAAAAAGGCGGCCAAGGAACTTGCCATCCTCATTGTGGACGAGTTGCAGGACCTTGGATTTTCCGAGCACGTCAAGGTCCACTTTGAATTTGACGAACGGGAGCTGTACCCCGGTTGCGTTGACATGCGCGGCCGTCTCATGTGGGTACCCAACCCCGGCCAGCACGCCCGGAGGCTGGAAAAGATTGCGTCCGGCGGTGAGCTTTCTCGCTTCCTCCTCGCCCTGGTCACCATGCGAGGCAACAAGGATTCCAACAAAGACGCCATGCCCTCCCTGATTTTCGATGAAGTGGACGCAGGCATCGGCGGCCTGACCCTCAACTCCGTGGGCAACAAGCTGCGCCAACTGGCAAACCGCCAGCAAATGCTTCTCATCACCCACTGGCCCCAACTGGCAGGGAAAGCGGACCGCCACTTCCTCATCAAAAAGGATGTCATCGACGGCGTAACCTACACCGGATGCACCAGACTGGAAGGCAAAGAAATCATGTCCGAACTCTCCAGGATGGCTGGCGGAGGCAAACAGGGCGATGCGCTGGCTGAGCAATTGATGAAATAATACTTGCCAAGCCCGGTTTCCCGAATATATGCAAGCGTTCTTTTTGCACGGGATATTACAACAATGACATTATTCATCTCTCTCTACATGAAACTTTTCTTCCTCCTGACACCGTTCTTCGTGCTGTCAGCCTTCCTCTCGTTCACTGAAGGGATGCAACTTAAAGAGCAGCACTCTCTGGCCATTCGGACAACCATTTCGGTTTTAGTCATCGCGCTCATTCTCTACTTCGCGGGCAATCCTATCTTTTCCACGTTGGGCATTACGCTCGATGGTTTCCGCGTGGGTGCAGGCTCACTGCTCTTCCTGTCTGCCGTATCTCTGGTTTCCGGCAAACGCGCCCGACTGGAGCCGGAGGAAGATGCGGACGTAGCCGTAGTACCGCTGGCCATCCCCATCACTGTGGGGCCTGCCTCCATTGGTACGCTGCTCATTCTCGGCGCTGAGCTTGGGGGAACCACGGAAAAGCTCATAGGTGCAGCCTCTCTGGTAGCAGCCAGTCTGACCGTGGGAGTGATGCTCTTTTCCGCTTCAGCAGTGAAGCGTGTCATCGGCAGTATGGGGCTCTCTGTGCTGACAAAGATCACCGGACTCGTCCTTTCAGCCATGGCCGCACAGATCGTGTTCACTGGCGTAGGCAACTTTCTTAAATAGCCACGTCTCTGCCAAGGGCGAGCAACTCCATTCGTACTTAATCAGCTATCCACATTGGGATTTGATTTATCTGCTACCCCATACTATTCTTCTGGGTGGTGCTGATGTAAATCAACGGTTTCCATAGGACACATTAATGCGACTGTTCTCTTCGTTCCTTTTGCTACTCTTTCTCTGGCTCCCGGCTCAGGCGCAACAATCACTCGTTCTATCTTGCGCTGACGACATTGGCAGCAAAGCATCCTTGGCTGTACTCAGCGCGGCTTATGGAAAGCTAGGCATTGACGTAACAGCACAGCATTTTCCGGCCAAGCGCTCCCTGAACGAATCAAGCCAGGGGCTCTCGGACGGTGAGGTGAACCGGGTCGAATCTGTTGGCTTACAATTCCCCACTCTGAAGCGGATACCCGTTCCGGTAAACGTACTACATGGCGTCGCCTACACCTGCCGCAAGGACATTATCATCAAATCCTGGGATGACCTGAAGCAGCACAGAGTCGGCATCCGCATAGGCATTGTCTTCGCTGAAAAAAACACCAGAGATATTCCCAACCTAGTCCGCATGCCGACCTACGACACCCTATTTGAGCTCCTCTACAAAGAACGGCTGGACGTGGTCATCTCCGGCGAAATCATCGGCAAGATGCAAGCCAAGCGCTTCGACTCAGATTGCTTCAAGGCCCAGCAGCCTCCGCTAATTGAAACCAACCTCTACCACTATCTGCACCAGAACAACGAAGCCATAATTCCCCATATCACCAAGGTACTCCAAGAAATGGAAGCAAGTGGCGAAGCGGAACGAATTCGTCAAAACACCACTGCGAAAATTCTCTCCAACCAACAAGAATAACCATGACAAAGAACTCCCCACTCACCTTCGAACACCGTTATCATATCCGCTCCTACGAACCCCGCTTTGACGGGCATGTATCCATTACATCCGTCTGCAACCACATGCAGGACATCGCCTCGCGCCACGCTGAAACCCTAGGTTTCGGATACCGCGACTTGCGACAATCCAATCACTATTGGGTGCTGGCCCGACTGCACGTCATGATGGAACGCATGCCCGGTTTTGGAGAATCATCCCGCGTCAAAACTTGGCCTTCAGCCAACGAAAAGCTAGTTGCCACCCGTGATTTCCTCATTCACGACAAAAAAGACCTCATTGGCAAAGCTACCACTGCCTGGGTGGCACTCAACGCCAAGACCTTGAAAGCCGATCCGCCTCGCGAAGTTCTAGACGGTCGCCATATCCCGGACTGTGAACGCGCCATGGTCTTTCCCTCACGAGCCGTGAACCGACTCAAGGACGGCGAGCACAAAGTTGAACTGAAGGCCCGTCGCTTTGATCAGGATATCAACAACCACGTTAATTCCGTTCGCTATGTGGAATTCTGTCTGGAAGCCGTGCCCACTACATGGACTTCCGAGAACAGATGCATGGGTGTCGACATCCAATACCGCCTGGAATCCCACGCTGGGGATGAATACGTCTCAGCCTGCACGATGGACAAACAGGACAATGGCATGGACACCATACTCCACTCCCTAACTCGCATATCGGACAACAAGGAAATCGTCCGCATGCGCTCCTGGTGGAAGCAAAGCTGATGATACAATTACAATTCGACTCAGAAGGTGTGGACTGGCAACTCGCCTGCGAGATTTACGAAAAAGCCCCGCTTGGCAAGCGCACGCCAGATAAACTCCGCCGCGCGTTTGAGGGCAGTAATCTCACTTGCTTTGCCTGGGACGGCGACAACCTGGTGGGAATGGGACGTGCCCTATCAGATGGACTGGTCCAGTCCGTCATTTATGATCTATGCATGTTACCGCAATATCAAGGCCAAGGACTGGGACGGCGGATAATGGAAGCCATGATAGAACGGCTTAACACCGATAATGTGGTGCTCTGGGCCGTACCGGGCAAAGAAGGATTTTACAGGAATTTCGGATTCTATCCCATGCTCACTGCCATGGCAAAGGTACAAGATCCGCAGGATCAAGCCCAAAAGGGCTATCTCAAACTCGACTAGGCAGCAGAGCCAATAATCGGGGCCACGCCCTGAGTGATGAGCAAAGCCAGCAATTTTGCCATGCCGGGGTCATATTTCTTGGCGTCCTTCATAAGCAAGAGTGCAGCAGTCTTGCGGTCCTTGGCTTCGTGGTAAGGCCTATCACTGATGATGGCAGAGAAGGAATCCGCCACTCCGCACAGTCTGCCAGGCAAGGAAAGATCCTTGCTCATGACACGTCGAGGATACCCGGAACCATCCACACGCTCATGGTGCTCAAGCACGCATTGAAGAATAATGGGATCGTTGATGCCAAGGCGCTTCAGCTTGGTAAATCCGCCCTCCACATGTTGCTCAATAGAATCACGGTCAGGCCGCAGCAGAAAGCTTTTGTTCTCCAATATGAACTTGGAGACGTTGGGCATACCCATGTCATGAACAAGCAGCCCCATTGCCACGGAAAAGAGGGATGCACGTTGCAACTTGCCCTTGAGAGCCATGATGAAGAGCGCCAGCCCCACAAAGAGCGTGTTCACGGAATGGGTGGCAAAATCATACTTGGTATGCAGACTTTTCATGAGATGTTCTACCCGCGCAGGATCGGCCCAAAGATACTCCACCAGGATGGACAAATCCTTAGTCATGGCCTCGTACGGCCCTTCCTTGGGTTGCTCGAAAAACTCACTCACACGGTCATAAAGAGCCTGATAAAAAATCTCCGCAACTTCCTGTGGGGTGAAGTCATCTTCAGTCAAGACCAGCCCAAGATTTTTACTTAAATGCTTGGCATATACGCGGTAATCATCACGCAACAAAAACAGCATTCCCTCCTCGGCAAAGCCCGACACTTCGGTCTGACCTTCGGTCCCAAGTCGCTTTTCCGCTTCATGGTATTTTTTTATCTGCGCGACCTGTTCATCGAAAAAGTACATATCAACCGGCGGGCGAAACTTAGGGAAGCTCGCAAGGATATTGGGGCTGATTTGTAAATATACCTCGGACATGGAGTCGCTGGAAGTCGTATCGCTCATGCACCATGCCATAACCGCTATTCTCTTTTTTGGGAAGTTATTGAGAATGATTTTTCACAAGAATCTTTTAATTAACTCCATCTTGCCCGTATGAGCGGTGTAGGCTACAAAGTAAATCTGACTCATAAGGAGTAAAGAATGAACGTTGATAATCCTGTTCTCAAGGCCCTTTTCGAGCGCCGTTCCATCCGTAAATATACGGACGAACCGATTTCCCGCGACCAAATCACCGCCATCCTGGAAGCTGGCCGCTGGGCACCCAGCGGGTTGAACAACCAGCCGTGGCGATTCATGGTCATCTACAAAAATGATCCACGCATCGAAAAGCTCGCAGAGTGTACCAAGTACGCCCACATAGTGCGCCAGTCCGCTGCGTGCATCTGCGTCATGCTGGAAAAGGAAGCCATATACAGCGAGATGAAAGACCATCAGGGAGCTGGCGCATGCATCCAAAACATGCTGCTCGCTATCCACGCACTGGAGCTAGGCGCTGTATGGCTCGGCCAGATCATCAACGATCAGGCTGCCTCCCTCGGTGCCATCGGCATCAGCGAAGATAAATACGAACTCCAGGCCGTGCTGGCTCTGGGGCACCCCGACCAGAAAGGCAGCCCAAAGCGAAAGGAGCTGTCCGAACTCATGCTGGAGGAATATTAAAATGGAAATAAAGACCTTTCCCCTGGGCCCGCTCCAGACCAACTGCTACGTTTTGGCTAGCGATAAGAAAGCTATAGCTGTCGACCCCGGTGGTGACCCCGCCACAGTCCTCGCCTACCTCAAGGAAAACGGCCTGACGCTCACCCATATCCTGAATACCCACCTGCACTTTGACCATACTTATGGCAACAAGGCACTGGCCGACGCCACTGGCGCTCCGATCCTGTGCTGCAAGGATGATCTCGATCTTCTGGACAGTTGGCTGGGCAAAGGCGGCGACATGGGACTGCCTATTGTGGATAGTTACGAATACGAAACAATTGAACCGGGCGAACATACTTTTGCAGACCTTAAGTGTACGGTATTTCATACTCCGGGACACTCCACAGGCTCTCTGACATTCTATTTCCCGGAAGCCAAGGCCGCATTCGTCGGCGACCTGATCTTCTACCGCTCCATTGGCCGGACCGACTTCCCCGGCGGTGATCTCGACGTGCTCAAGAAATCCGTGGAAGACCACATCTTCACCTTGCCACCTGAAACTCAGCTCCTTTCCGGCCATGGTCCTGAGACCACGGTAGGCGATGAAAAGAACCACAACCCGTTCTTCAGCGAGTTTTAAAATGGCAGAGCCCATTATCATTGATATCCGCGATAAGTGCTGAGGATTGGGCATGGAGGTAGGTTGGTATCTCCGTCTCGGCAGGAGTGACCGTATTGAGGCCCAGATTTCCACATCAGGAACGGACCAGATACGACATCAGGCACACATTTTCCCTGATTGGGATTTCGAATTCCAGGACAAGGGTGACCATGTGCTGGCAATCATGAACCGCAAAAAGCCGCTATTCAGCGACTAAGGCAGGCAGACGATGAGCGCAGTCATATACGCTGGCAGCCACCGCAAGGATGGCAATTCGGACCGGGCAGCAGAACTCCTGCTCCAAGGTGTCCGCGAAGCCGGAGGCGACGGTGAGATCAGGTACCTCCGTGATGGCGTGATCCTTCCCTGCGTGGCCTGTGGCTTTTGCGACGATGCGTTGGGCTACGAAGAACGCGATCGATGTGTACTCGGCCACAATGATCAGGCATGGGACTTTTTCGCCCCCATGCTCACTGCCAGGGCAGTGCTCTTTACCTCGCCCATCTATTTTTACCACCTCCCATCCATGTTCAAGACGTGGATTGACCGAGGCCAGCAATTCTGGAAAGCGCACAAAGACCAGGAGCCATGGCTGGCGGACCTGCCGAACAGGACCGCTCACGCCGTTCTGGTAGCGGGACGTCCCTCGGGGGAAAAGCTTTTTGAGGGAGCTCGTCTGACCCTCAAGTATTTTGTGAAGAACTTCAATATTGACCTTGCAGACCCGCTGACCTTATATGGCATCGACCAATCCGGAGATCTGCGGAAAAAGCGCAATTCCGAAGCACAGATTGTGGAACTCGGCAAACAAGCCTGGACTGAATCAGCATAGCACCGAATGCTACAACTCTTCCAGAAAATCGGAGCCTGGTCCGGGTTAACCACTGCCCGCTGTCCAATCTGTGGCACGCTCACCAACAGCCAGGCTGGAGCACTATGCCCCCACTGTGCTGGCGAGCTTGTCCCGCGTACAGGAGGATTCTGCCCTACTTGTGGCGATATCTTCGGCGACGAGGACTCGCCGATATCCCAGTGTGGAGACTGCCGCACCTCCCCACCACCGTGGAGCCAACTATATTTCCACTCAGCCTATAGCGGCCTTCTGCGCGACCTCATCCTCGGCTACAAATTCAATAACGGACTTGGCCGCACCACGCTTTTGGCGGACATGGCATACAATACATTTAATAAAACAGCCAAGTCAGTCCCTGATGCCATCATCCCCGTTCCATTGCATAGAAAACGCCTGCTATCACGTGGGTACAACCAAAGCACAGAATTATGCCGCACTCTGGCCAGACGGCTGAAGCGGCCAGTTATTTCGGACGGGCTGAATCGCGTCAAGAACACGGTACCGCAGACAAAACTCGGAGCGGTCGAGAGACGGGAGAACATCAAGGCAGCCTTTGATGCTGCGCCTATTCGTGTAAAAGGAAAATCAATTTTGCTGGTGGACGACGTCTACACCACCGGGGCCACCTTAAGGGAATGCACGCGAACACTTAAACGTGCCGGGACTAAAGAGGTAAATGTGCTTGTGTTAGCACGGGCCATGAGGTAAGGCTTCCGCAGCGCGCTTGCTACTGGGCGTTCTACACAAAAATACAAAAAAAATCCGTAAGGGACTTGACTTCCCCAGGGAGTTGCGGCTAGGTTGCCTCCTCTTACGAATTGGAGGTTCTTATTATGTTTGCTATCATCGAGACCGGCGGAAAACAATACCGCGTTGAAGAAGGTCTTGAACTCAAAGTAGATTTGCTGAAGGCCGATGCTGGCTCTGCGCTGAGCATCGACTCTGTTCTCCTGGTTGAAAAGGACGGCGATACCAAGATCGGCGAACCTTTTGTCAAAGGTGCCAAAGTCGAGTGCGAAGTACTCGGCCACGCCCGCGGCAAAAAGATCGTGGTCTTCCATAAGCTGGCCAAGAAAGATGCCCGCAAGAAGCAGGGTCACCGCCAGGATTATACTTCTATCAAAGTCAAATCCATCACGGCCTAGTGCCTGAAGGGAGGATATCATGGCTCATAAGAAAGCTGGTGGTAGTTCCAGAAACGGTCGCGACAGCGCCGGTCAAAGACGTGGAGTAAAAATCTACGGTGGCCAGGCAGTTGTTGCTGGCAACATCATTGTTCGCCAGGTTGGTTCCACATTTCACGCCGGTGATGGCGTTGGCACAGGCAGAGATTACACTCTGTTTGCCCTGCGCGACGGCGTGGTAAAATACGAGAAGTACTCCCGCAACAAGGTCGCCAAGACCCGCGTGCTCGTACTTCCCGCCGAAGCTTAGGCTTCAAAAGAAAAGCATTTCTCCGGGCAGGAGACGCTAGTAATAGCGCCTCCTGCCCGTTTTTTGCGTATTGCTGCGTCTGTAGAGAAGGCAACACCTGCTGCGGAAACCATATTCCTTTATGTAGTTAACTGCATATCGGCATAGTAAGTATTCCGCACTTTGCAGATGGCTCTTTCTCAATAGACGCAGTTGATTACTTTTTGGCTGACTTTGTGTAATTATCAAGTCGAGGTGCATCATGCGATTCGTAGACGAAGCTATCATCAAAGTTCGATCAGGTAAGGGCGGCAACGGCTGCGCTAGCCTGCGGCGTGAAGCCAACTTGCCCAAAGGCGGCCCTGACGGGGGCGACGGCGGCAAGGGTGGTGACGTGATATTTCGTGGCACCGACCGTTTGATGACCCTGTACGATTTTCGCCTGCACCGTCACTACTTCGCCAAAAACGGCGAAAGCGGCATGGGGCGTGATCGATACGGTAAAGCTGCCCCCACTCTTTATGTTGATCTGCCCGTGGGTACCCTCATTTTTGAGGTCACCGAGCATGAGGACGGAACCGTCACCGAAGAACTCATTGCAGATCTGGTGGAAGATGGTACCGAAATCGTCATCTGCGAAGGAGGCAAGGGTGGCCGTGGCAACTTGCACTTCAAGTCGTCCACCAACCGCACCCCGCGCTTTGCCGAACCCGGCTTTCCGGGCGAAGAAAAGCGTATCCGCTTTGAGCTGAAGATTCTGGCCGATGTCGGCCTGCTCGGTCTGCCGAGTGCTGGCAAGTCTACCTTCATCTCCAAAATTTCCGCTGCCAAGCCCAAGATCGCAGCATACCACTTCACCACACTCGTCCCCAATCTCGGTGTCATCGAGAATGAAAGCTATGATCGCATGGTTATTGCTGACATCCCCGGACTCATCGAAGGCGCACACGAAGGACGCGGTCTCGGCATCCAGTTCCTGAAACATGTCGAACGCACCCGTTTCCTGGTCCATCTGCTGGCTGTCGAGGATCTCAATCGTGACGACCCCATGGGCGGTTACGATATGCTCACTCAGGAATTGCGCGAGTATAGCCCGGAACTGGGCGAGCGCAACCAGATCAAGGCGATCAACAAGATCGACACCTTGAGCGAGGAAGAGCTGGCCGAGATCAAGGCCAAAGTAGAGGAGTCCGGTGAAAAGGTCTTCTTCATCTCCGCCCTTACCGGCGAAGGAGTGGATGAGCTTCTTGACGAGATGTGGCGTCAGCTCGCTCTGCTGCATAAGCAGAAATCCGAAACTGACGAAGAAGCCTAGCTCGCAGTTTCGTAATCGAACCGGATTCTATACCCGGTTCCCTTATCGACTTCCGCTTCCCCGTTTAGAGGATTAACCGTATCGTAAAGCGCTCCCAGGGTCTGCTCCATTTCCGTGGACAAACCCTTTGCCGCTGCATGGGCCATTGTATCCAGCGCGCCGAGGCCACCCTCACGCTTCACGGCCGTGGTCACTTCATCCATCCCCACACCCTGATTGTAAGAAGCATCGGTCATCAGCCTATCCGGCCCATCATGATCGACATCCACTGATTCTCGAGCTTCAAAGGATTGGTGCGCAGTCGTCTTGCCATCCACAAACGCTTCATGTTCATGGCTACTCCGACGCAAAACCATTGGGGCGGCATTTTCCGTCAAACCAGCGCCCTTCCGAAAAAGTTCGCCCCGTTCCTGCTGCCAGAATGAGGACTCGCTCGCTTCTTCAGTGTCGGTCTGTTCCACTACCAGATCACCCTCTTTGTACAGTCTATCTGTCCAGGAGATGGAATAAGGCTTGCCCGGCGTGCCATATTGAGCCACGCCTTCTGCTGAGCTGTAATCATTATCGGACACATGCCCAGAAATAGCTTTGCTAAAGAAATCAGCTTTGCCAGAACTATCCATAAGCTTTTTATTCATCAGCTCCATGGCTGTTTCCGGCATATCATCCCGCCCCAGATACTCTTCCGTACTCAATCCGAACGACTCCAAAAAGCCCGGCCGCTTGTTCAACCGAGCATTGGCAGTCTCACCCTGAGTCATTTCACCGGAACTCTGCTTGATCAACTCGCCATCGCTGAACCAAGAAACATTCATAGTCTGGCGCTGCATGTTGTCCTTGGTAGCGGCATCATCTGCCTGCGTGTCCGTGAATCGGGAATCACGCACGAGCTTGCCTTCGGAATCATAATCCTTGATCTCTAATAAAAGATTGGTGTGATGCTTGGCTTCTACAGTAGTGCGCTTCTCCATACCACCCAGCTTCTTGTTTGCCCGGTTGGAATTGTGAGTGTACCGCGCTTCCTGTTCAAGAACTATGCTGCGAGCAAGCTTGCCGTTATCCCCATACTCACTGAAATTGGCGTAGTACTGGGTAATATGTTTTTCTGTGGTCAGTTTTTTAGACATCTCGTCAACGTCCGAGGCAACAGCAGTGGTGGCTGTTCCAAGCAGCGATTTCACTGTGGCCTCGGCATCAGCTTCCGCAGCCCGGTTATTCCAGCTGTCGAGCCGCATTCCATCCTGCATCTCGCCCTTGAGATTACCATTCTCAAACCACTTTACACTGCGACTCATGGTGGCCAAAGACCACCCCTTTTCGCTGCCGTCACCCGCCTGAATTTCCGTGTGAATTGATTGGCTCACCCTGCCGGATTCGTCATAATAATCCGTGTCGAGTATAGCCCCAGTGTCTGTGATGCTGCCTGAAACAGTCTTGACCAGCTTCCCGTTTTTGAACTCCTCAATTTCGAGCAGATCATCCTTGATGGAAACAACCTGCTTGTTTCCATTTTTCAGGATGTACTCTCCATCCTTCAAGCCGTTTGAAAGCTTCCATGACGAGCCATTTTCCACTACCGGCTCCTTGCCTGCATAGCTGGCCTGAACCATGGCGGAGTTTTGCAATGAGGCCTTGAACTTCTGTTTCGCTTCTTCACTAATGGCGACAACATCCTGCGGCTTATACGAGACTTGAGCGTCCACGTCCTCATGAGACGTGCTCCCGGTAGTCATTAATAGCGATGCTGCAGCGGAAGTAAGTGGATCAACCATGCTGGCCTCAAAAAAAGAGTTTAAGATAAATCCTTATGAAGAAACACACTACTATGCTCATATCGACATAAAAACCGGTTACTTTATATATGAGAACTTTTTCATATATAATTTTATTCGCTACCAACTCCCTGACAGACCAAGTCCTTTCTTGCCAGTCGGCAGGGCGACAGTGTACGGTGCGCCCCATGACGAGAACAGACATCAATAGAGACAACCTGCTGAAGGATGTTCGGCGGATCGTGGTCAAAGTGGGCAGCGCTGTGCTGGCCACTGAAGACGGTCTGAATCCGGACGCCATTGATAGACTGGCAACCCAGCTTGCCATCCTGAGTGACCGCGGCATCGACGTGATGCTCGTATCTTCGGGCGCAGTTGCAGCCGGAAGACAGCGGATTTGCGAACGCACCAGAAAATGTCGCAAGGAATATAAAGACATGTCCTCGCGCCAGGCAGCCTCAGCCATCGGCCAGGGACGGCTCATGCACGACTATGACGAGGCCTTTGCCAAGCACGGCAAGGTCACGGCTCAGGTCCTGCTCACTCGGAGTGGTCTCAAGCTGCGCAACAGATTCCTCAACGCGCGCAATACTCTGGAGCGGTTGCTCGAATGGGGCGTCATCCCTATCGTCAACGAAAACGACACTGTTTCTACCAAAGAATTAGAGTTCGGCGATAACGATACTTTGGGTGCCATGTGCCTCGGCCTGATCAGCGGCGACCTTTTTGTGAACCTGACCAGCGCGGACGGCGTGTTCGACAAAAACCCGGAGAATCACCCGGACGCCAAACCTATTCCGATCATCGAAAATATTGCCTGCATGGACATCGAAACCATGTGTGACGGCAAAACCAACGTCGGAACCGGCGGCATGTATTCCAAGCTGCGGGCGGCCAGACGCGCGGCCCAGCTCGGCGTGCCGACCCTGATCGTTTCCGGCAAAGGCGAATTCGACATTATTTCTGCTTTGGACGGCGGCAAACGAGGCTCTCTGGTACTGCCCGAATGCAAGACCGTGTCGAGCAGAAAATTCTGGCTCGCCTATCACGACAACCCGTCCGGTTCCATTCTGGTGGACAAAGGCGCAGCCAACGCCCTGCTCACTCAGGGAAAATCGTTACTCCCCATCGGCATCAACGCCATTGACGGCTGCTTTGACCGAGGCGCACTTGTCTTCATCCGAACGCTGGATGGCGATGAAATAGGTGTGGGCATAACACAATTTTCTTCCAACGAACTCAATCAAATCAAGGGCAAGCGGACAGCGGAACTGGCTGACCTCATCGGCCCCACCTCTTTCAACGAAGCTGTACACCGCGACGAAATGCTACTCGACGCCGCTATTTAAGGAACCGACTTGCGCCCCATCTATCTTGATAAGAATCTTCAGCTGATCTTCTGTGTCACGCTCATGGTTATTCTGGGCGTCTCTTCCATCATCCCGGCGCTGCCCGACATCATGGCCGGACTTTCCATAAGCCCGGTGGAGATCGGCCTCGTCATTTCGGTTTTCACCCTACCGGGCGTTCTGCTTTCACCCATCGTCGGCGTGTTGGCTGACCGCATTGGCCGCAAGGTAATCCTTGTTCCGTCTCTTTTCATCTTTGGCGGCTTCGGTTTTGCCTGTTTCTTTGCCCAAACCATGGAGCAACTGCTCTGGATGCGCTTCCTCCAGGGCGTAGGAGCAGGTCCATTGGGCGTTATCTACGCCACCATCATCGGTGACCTGTACTCAGGACGAGAGAGAGGCCAAGCCATGGGATACAACGCCAGTGTCCTCGCTATGGGAACAGCTGGATTCCCGGCTCTGGGCGGAATTCTGGCACTCATCGGCTGGAACTACCCGTTCATTCTTCCTCTGGTCGCCATCCCCTTGGGACTGGTCATCGCAAAACACCTCGACACGCCAGAACCCAAACAATCCAGCAGCCTTAAAAAGTATTTTACCGACGCATTCACGCTGATGAAAACTAGGCAGGTACTGTCTCTCTTTGCCACCACCCTGCTCACCTTCATCATCCTGTACGGCCCCATCGTCACCTATCTGCCCATACTGTTGAGCAAGGAATTCAGTGCCAACCCCGCATCCATCGGACTGGTCTTCCTGATCGCATCCGGGTTCACGGGCGTGGCCTCCTTTCAGCTGGGAAGACTCTCCACCCTTTTGGGGCAGAAGTGCCTATTGGCGGCGGCTGGTGTATTCTACGGTTTATCCATGGCCCTCATGCCCCAGGCACCGGGCTTGTGGCACGTCATTCCACCCGTCATCTGCTTTGGTCTGGCACAGGGGCTGAACATCCCCACAGTCATGACCATGCTGACCACCATCGCTCCCATGGAGCAGCGCGGCGCGTTCATGGCTGCCAACGGATTACTCTTGCGACTGGCTCAGACCATCGCTCCCATCATGCTTGGCGGCATTTATGCCCTTACCGGCATGACCGGCGTGTTTACCACCGGCTTCATCTGCGCGGCTATGATCTTCCTGCTGGCACTCTTCTTCATTGAGAATCAGAAAGAGCAAACCTCCTAAGTTCTCGCCAAACAAAGCCGATAAGACATCCAACAAGGATGTTCACATGACTGATTTCCGTTCCCGCTGCCAACATCGGTTCAACCCGCTGCATATCTATTGCCGCCTGCGCCATATAGGCGTGGCAGATCGCGCCGCACGCGTCATGACAGGATGTTACGAGCGTACCTTCTACCGCCTTATTTTTGCATGACGAACAATGCTATTGTGTTTATTTAAACACAATAAGTGTCATACCCTCAGTAAGCATATATTTATTGATCATACCGGGCTTTAGGCAGAAAGTGCTTCAAAACCCGGAGGTAATTGTGCGCATATATATCGGCTTCGACGACACAGATGACAAGGACGCCCCCATTGGAACCGGACGGCTGGTCCGACAATTCATTTATGGGCTTCCTGACAAATGCTCTGTCGTAGGCGTGGTGCGCCATCAACTCCCCAGGCTGAGTGATATTCCATTCACCTCCAATAATAGCTCGGCATGCGCCATAGTGGAAATGGACGACACCGCTGACTACGACTGGTTAGCGGAACGTGCCGTGAAGCACATCCTTCACCACTGCGCACCGGGGAGTGATCCGGGGCTTTGTATTGCAGAAGAATCAAAGCTCGAAGACCGAATGGTTGTCTTTGGACAAAAGGTGACCAGCATCCGCGTGACCCAGCAGGATGCCATGCTGGCAACCACTGGTTTGAAGCTGGAAGGTCTCGGCGGCACGAATGATGGTATCATCGGTGCCGCTGCCGCTGTAGGGCTGACTAAATTTGGCTGGTGTGGCCGATTCATTGAATATGGCAGACTGCGAGACTTGGAACGGGATATCCAAGTCCAGGATTTGCTAAACGAAAACATCAGCGTGATTTCTATTGACCGCGACCCACTGGTGCCACAGCCCGCTGACCGCATCATCAACGCTCAATGGATTCGCCCGTCACTATGGGGTGGCAAGCCAATGCTGCAATTACGTCAGGTGGAACACGGCGTATGGGAGCCAGCACACTCAAAACGCAAGAAAGACAAAAAAGCGCAGCCCGGCATGATGCACGGCCAACACCAGGGTACCGCTACCCCTTATATTTCTTGATAAAGGCATCCAGCCGATCGCGCTGGCGCTCCATGTGGATAATCCACGCCTCCAATATTTCACTCCCCTCGGGTGTGATGGAATAGACTCGCTTGGCCGGACCATCGCCTTCTGAGTCCCAATTTGAAGTCACCAATCCCTCTTCGTCCATCTGACGGAGGTGGCGATAGATCATGCCTGGAGGCGCATCTCCACGCAAAAATCCGTACTCACTAATATCCTGAATCAGCTGATATCCATACGACTTCCCCTTGCTGAGTGACATCAGCAAGGAAGGCTGTACGTATCGTTGCGGCTTGTTACCGCCTACTTTTTTCGACATTATTGCTATTTCCTTCTTGACCATATGTTCTCTAAGGATATATATCTACCTTAGACAATTATCCACAAAGGCACAACAGCCAAGGAGGACATCATGAAAATATTCGTCAGAGAACGTCGTCGTTCCGACAAAGGTGAGAAGAAGCCCCGTTTCCGCGTAGTCGGTGTTCAGGGCGGCGATCTGAAGATCTACGCCAAGCGCATTCGCAAGTGTGAACTGAATGAAATTGCCACACACACTGGCGCTGAAGTCGTTTACATGGAACGCGAAAGCGGTGGTAAAGGCGACGGCAAAGGCGGCATGGGCAGCGGTGGCGGCAAATAAGCCTCACTTTTCCTGATACACAAATAAGGCCGGGAGCAGCAATGCTCCCGGCCTTTCGTATGATTTGTGCGCCGGATTTAGTCCTTGTAGACAATAGTCCCCACATGCTCACCGTCCAGAGCAGCATGAAGATGCTCAGGGTGACGCAGAACATCAATGATCTGGAAAGACTTCAGCGTCTTGGCATTCTTCAAGAAAGTCAAAACAGGACGCTCCACAATGAGGTCCTCGAGATCCATTTCAATAAGTTCATCAACATGGATCTTGTCAAAGAACTTCAACTTGTCGCGGTCACCCTTTTTGGGATCGTCCTCGTACAGACCTTTTTCATCCTTGAGGTAAATCAGGGACTTCGCGCCGATATTCTCAGCCAGCAAACAAGCGCCGGAGTCTGTACGGTGCGGCGGAATGGAGCCGACCTCAGCCGGATGCTCAAACCAGCCATACGGCGGGATACCGGTAGTGATGGGCAAATAGCCGAGCTGGCAATACATGTGGAGCTGCTCCATATGTGCGCCGTGGCCGATCATGGCACCGCCGTGTTTAGCCAGCAGGACAGACAGCATTTCCGCATTCTGAGCAGAAACCTTATCGCCCAGCTTGGACAGCACGCCGGTGGGCATACCCAGGTCCACGCCGATATTGTAGACGTGACGTGCGCGAGTACCGCCGCCGCACATGAGCAAAATTTTGTGTTTTTCCTTGGCTTTGACCAGCTCATCCAGAATGGGGAACAGAGCCTTTGCGCCACGGTCCATTATAGACTGACCGCCAATCTTGAGTATGTTGACCTCAGGCTGCATCCGGAAATATTCATCAGCCTCGGTGCTCTTTAAAAGGGTCTTGCCCACCAGAGATTCACCCAGCAGCGGGGTATCAATGTGTAACCGTCCCTTCTCATCATCTTCTTTGATCAGCTTACCCATATAAAACTCCTTGATGTTGTCTAAATTCGATTTGTCGGCAATTGGAGTCTACCTACTACACGGAAAACGGCAAGTACGATATTAGAGTTGCAAAAATGCCACTAGACCTCGACCCCGCCCTTGCGAAAGACGTGATACAGAACAATACCCGCGCCAAATGCCCAAGCCAGATTGGTCGTCATGGTGATGCCCAGCATTACCACGATAACAAAGAGGTCCATGCGCGACTCCACATCCATAATAGTCATGGCAAGTTGCGCTCCGGAGAAAAAGAGAAGCACGCCAAGTACGCCCATTGGCAGCAGATAAAGCACATTCACAGCCCCTGCACCAAGGCCCAACGCAAGCAGGACAAATGCCGCGCCAATAATAAGATTGGACCCGTTGGTGCGCGCTCCAAATCTATAATGCGCGGCCAGCCCCCCTGCCCCATGACAGACCGGCATACCACCTACCAGCGCAGAAAAGACATTGGCGATACCCATGGAAATACACAACGCATGATCGGTCACCCGACGACTCTCGTCACCAAAATATTCAAAACTCAGGTCTCGATTAGCGACCACTGCATTACCCATCGTCATGGGGATCTGCGGCAAGACCAACGCGAGCAACGCAAAGGAAAAGTCCACGCCTGTCGGAAAACCGAACGGCAGGATTTCCGGCAGATGAAAGCCGAAAGAAAGCGAGGTCACTTCGCGCCACGCACCGAAAGCCACTCCCACCAACGTGCCAAATAAAACAACCACCAGGCCGGCCGGGAATCGCTTGGAGTTAAGCAGGAAGAACGTAATTCCAATGAAAACAACCCCGATTATCAGGGACATGGGCACTGGGCCGACAGACTGCACAGACAAAAACGGCTCGACCCCGCCGCGCAGTTGCTGAAACGAACTGGTCCCCACTATCATCTGCACGCCCTTGGAGAGCAAGAGAACGCCAGTGGTCATCTGGACACCGCGAATAACGGCTTTGGGCACGACCTTCGCGACCACCCCCACCAACTTGGTAGCCCCGAGAAAAAGTAACATCCCGGCCAGCAACATGCCCGAGGCAGAAATCACGGACGGCTCAAGGGCCATGCCGATACCATAGGCAGCCACCACCTTCATAGGCTGCACCGCAATCGGCACGCGATAATACAACCCACCAAGGATATACATCAACCCGACCGTCAAAAACAGCCCTGTAGGTGAAAGACCATTGATCATGATCATGGCAAAGGCGAGAGGCAATAGGGTCCCAAGATCTCCGACCGATCCGGCCCATTCCATTCTGTTGAAACTGATTCGCATATGTTTGTCCCGGCTGGAATTAACAAGTCTCAGAGAATGTTACCTATTCACATAGAACATGACAACCGTGAATGTTGACTTACAAATCTCTTTAGAGGACAATCCCTGCCAACATTACTACTTGGCACCACGAGGAGCCCCACAATGAGAAAAGAATCCATCAGCCAGCGGGACATGAAACGGTTCAAGTTGCAGGCAAAATCCATCATAGAAACTCTGCCGTTTATCACTGATTTCTTCGGCGAGACCATTGTCATCAAGTATGGTGGTAACGCCATGATCGACGAAAAGCTGAAGCGCGCCTTTGCCCTGAACGTCATCCTGCTCAAATACATCGGTCTCAACCCGGTGGTGGTACACGGCGGCGGACCGCAGATCGGCAACATGCTCAAGGCACTCAACATTGAGTCCCAGTTCCGCGAAGGTTATCGCGTCACCGACGATGCCACCATGGACGTGGTGGAGATGGTGCTGGTGGGTAAGGTGAACAAGGAGATCGTCAACCTGATCAATTTGAATGGCGGCAAAGCTGTCGGACTGTCAGGCAAGGACGGCATGCTCATCAAGGCCGAGCCCAAAGAACTTTCCATCGAAAAAAAGAACGCCCCGCCTGAGATCATTGATCTGGGCAAAGTCGGCGAAGTAAAAACAGTTAACACCTCTCTCATTAAAACACTGGCCGCTGAGGACTTCATCCCGGTCATCGCGCCTGTAGGCGTGGACGATGAAGGCAACACGTACAATATCAATGCCGACTCCGTAGCGGGCGCCGTGGCCTCTGCCTTGAACGCCAAACGCCTCTACCTGCTCACCGATGTAGCGGGCCTGCTCGATGCCGACGGCGGCCTCATCACCCATCTCAACCACAAAGAAGCCTTCGACTACATCGACAACGGAGTTATCACTGGCGGCATGATCCCCAAGATCAAATGCTGTATTGAATCCGTCGTATCAGAAGTAGAAAAGGCGGCGATCATCGATGGTCGGGTGGAAAACTGTATTCTCCTGGAGTTGTTCACCAAATCCGGAATCGGTACCGAGGTGATCAAAGCCCAGGAAGAAGACTCCTAGTAGGTATTGGGGACTAATCATGACACATCTTGAATGGACTGAGGAACTGCATGTGGGCAATGCTCACATCAATGCACAGCACAAGGAACTCATTTCCATTGGTAATGAATTGATTGACGCCATTAAAGATGACAAGGGTCAGGACATCCTTCTTACCATCTTTAAACGACTTCAAGATTACACCGCCTACCACTTCAAGGCGGAAGAAGAGTATATGGAAAAGATCGGATACCCAGACCTCCCAGCCCACGCCGCCCAACACGCTATCCTCCTCATCCGTACTGGCACCCTCAAAAAAATTATCGAAAACGGCGCAACCATTTCCCCGGTAAGCGTTGCTGAATTCATACGTGAATGGATCACTACCCATATCATGCAGCAGGACGTGTTGATCGAGGAACACGCCCGAACCAATCAATAGCTGGTGCCAATCCTGCACTAAAAATAATCGGCTTGCCCGATTCTTTCCCTTTACTGTAGCGTGACGCCAAATCACAAGGACAGGTCATGAGTCACGGATTTTTCACCATAATAAGCCGTATTGAATTCGAGGAACTTCTCAAGTCGTTTCCCGCACTGGACACCGAACAGGTCAAACTTTCCCGCGCCACAGGCCGTATTTTGGCCAAGGACATGATTCCGGCCCACGACTGGCCACTGATGGACCGCTCCTGCATGGACGGATTCGCTGTCAACGCCCGCGACGTATTCGGCTCCAGCGAAATGAATCCCGGCTATCTCGAATGTGCTGCGGCTCTCTCTATTGATGAGATCCCGGAACTTGTCGTGCCGTCAGGAGAATGCGCCCGAATAGCCACCGGCGGAATACTACCCGAAGGCACCGATGCTGTGGTCATGGTGGAACATACACAGGACATGGACGGCAAAACCATCGAGATCCGCAAATCCGTGGCCCCTGGTGAAAATGTCATGCAACAAGGCGAAGACGGCCGCGAAGGCAAACCAGTGCTGTCTGCCGGAGCAGTCATCCGCCCGCAGGAAGTCGGCCTGGCCGCTGCTCTCGGCTTTGAAGAGCTGACCATGATCCGCCGTCCGCGCGTAGGCATTCTGTCTACTGGTGACGAACTTATCGAAGTGGGCGAGACACCTAGGCCGGGGCAGGTACGAGACGTAAACTCCCACACCATCGCCACGTTGGTAAAACAGGTGAACGGCGTCCCTATTCGCTATGGCATCATCAAGGATGACCTCGAATCCCTGAATGCGGCCTTAGCCAAATCCATTGAGGAAAATGATCTGACACTGCTCTCGGGCGGCTCTTCCATCGGCGTTCGAGACCTCACTGTGGAGACCATCGAGTCCATGAAGGATTCGGAAATTCTGGCTCATGGCGTAGCGCTCAGCCCAGGCAAGCCTACCATCCTCGGTCGAGTGGGTACTAAGCCGGTCATCGGATTACCCGGTCAGGTGACCTCCGCCCTTGTGGTCATGCACGTACTGATTCTCCCGCTGCTGCGAAACCTGCAGGGCGATGCAACAGCATTCAATCCCACAATCCGCGCCATCCGCAAGGCAGAGCTTTCCCGCAATGTACCATCCAAGCCCGGCCGCGAAGATTACATTCGTATCCGGCTGGAAGAACGTGATGGTGAACCGCCTCTGGCTCACCCGGTACTTGGCAAATCCGGGCTGCTGAGAACCATGATTCAAGCCAACGGGCTAGCTGCCATCCCCGCAGACTCTGAGGGGCTGTACAAAAAGCAATTGATTGATGTGTGGATAGTTTAGCCCACCGAAATTACAGGCTATCGATTAATTTTACGACTATTCTGAGGCGTCTAGTCTTCTTCCAGCTCCAGGATTTTCCAGGCGCCGTGTTCTTTTGCGAGGACAAAGATCGACTCCTCTTCCAGACGCCGGTCCAACTCGCCAGCCCAAATATGGTACGAGCCAAAAACGCGAACGCGCATATAATCGCCCGACTGCTCAACCTTCTCAAAGCCGAGTCCTGAAGCATTCACGCTGGCATCCTGGAGCAGCTGGTACACGCCCCGCTGCCGCTGCATCTCTTTGAATACCTCAAACCGAAAATCATTCTGGTCCTGTACGTCCTCAGCAAAGAGTTCAGCATAATCCTCAGCCATGGTTGCCTGTCGATAATAGAACATCCGCAACAGCCGAACCACTTCCCCAGGCACCACTCGTTCGGGATCTGAAGAAAGATGATCTCGCACCCGGTTCAACGTGGCGACATCATTAACAACACCTTTCGCCTTAGGGGCGACTGAAATATAGAGCTTGATCTCAGAAACCGCCACCTCGCCCGTGAACTTTTCACGCGAACGAGGGGTGACAGAGTCAATCTCGATACGCAAATTAGTAACTGGTATTCCAAAACAATATACGACCTGCTCACCCATCTCGTCCCGCAGCCAAAAACGAAATTCCTTGCCATCAGGATAGATGATCCGCGCAGAACGAATACGCCGAAAGTCCTTGAACAGCCCTCCCTGATGACCGTTATAAAAACCGAGCCGCTCTACCTGCGTTGGTTCTGCAAAATGGAGTTCTATCCACTCACTGTTACCAGAACTGGAATTACCAACCCAGACAGTGGAAGGATCATTGTCCATCAGGTTTTCCGGGCCAAGCGACACAGTCTGACCACTGCAATAGCTGGCCACCTCCACCTCAACATCGAGGGCATGAGCAACCACCGGGAGTAGCATAAAGATAAGCAAAATGGGGATAATGCGAGACATGCTGGACCTATAACACAAAGAGCATGGGAACGTCTTCCGCAAGAGTAGACATAAACCTAATGAGCTTGACAAATCCGAAGCACAACGCGACATTGCTCAGATAGGAACAGTTACCCTTTTCAATTGGAGACAAGATGCCCATACTTACATGGGATGATTCATATTCTATTGGCATTGCCAAAATCGACGCACAACACCGGGTGCTCTTTGCACTCATCAATAAGACTTATAAACAAGCTAATCAGGTAGGCGAAGGTTCAGAACTAAATGATCTGGCCGCCGGAATGCTCTCCTATGCCTTAATGCATTTCGACACCGAAGAAGAGTTGATGCAGTCTTTTGGCTTCCCCGATACCCTTAGGCACACGGAAATGCATGCTGAATACAAGAGAAGGGCAGAGGAATTAAAACAATCCGCCATAGCAGGCCAAGCTGATGCCAGTGACATCATGGAATTTCTTTCAGATTGGGTTACCGGTCACGTATGCGGCAGCGACAAGAAGCTTGGGCGCTTTCTCAACGAGCATGGCATTCACTAGCCAGCCAAATTAGTCACAAAAAAAGGGGAGCCAAACGGCTCCCCTTTTTTATTATATTCTCAGCAGAAACTAGTAGCGGTAGTGATCCGGCTTAAACGGACCTTCCACATCTACGCTGATGTAATCAGCCTGTTCTTTGGTAAGTTTCTCCAGCTTGACGCCAAGACGGGCAAGGTGAAGACGGGCAACTTCTTCGTCCAGCTTCTTGGGAAGGATCATAACCTTCGGCTCGTAAGTGTTCACTGCCAGGTCGAGCTGTGCCAGAACCTGGTTGGTGAAGGAGTTGGACATAACGAAGGATGGGTGACCAGTGGCGCAACCAAGGTTGACCAGACGGCCTTCGGCCAGAACAATGATGGACTTGCCGGAAGGCATGATCCACTTGTCGACCTGAGGCTTGACCTCTTTCTTGACGCAAGCGGGGTTGCCTTCAAGGTGCATCATTTCGATCTCAGAATCAAAGTGACCGATGTTGCAGAGAATGGCCTCGTCCTTCATGACGTCCATGTGAGCGCCGGTGACAACATGGTAGTTGCCGGTGCAGGTGACAAAGACATCACCGCGCGGAGCAGCTTCTTCCATGGTGGTGACTTCGTAACCTTCCATGGCAGCCTGAAGTGCGCAGATGGGATCAATCTCGGTGACAACTACGCGAGCGCCAAAGCCGCGCATGGACTGGGCGCAGCCCTTACCAACGTCGCCGTAACCGATGACAACAACGACCTTACCGGCGATCATGACGTCGGTGGCGCGCTTGATGCCATCAGCCAGGGACTCGCGGCAACCGTAAAGGTTGTCGAACTTGGACTTGGTGACGCAGTCATTGACGTTGAAAGCGGGAAACAGCAGTTCGCCGTTGCGCTGCATTTCGTACAGACGATGAACGCCAGTGGTGGTCTCTTCGGACACACCGCGGATAACCTTGGCAATCCGGGTCCACTTCTGCGGGTCGGCAGCGTAGGAAGCTTCCAGGCGATCCATGACAATCTGGAATTCCTGAACGTCGTGCTTCTGACCGAGCAGGCTCGGGTCATTTTCGCACTTCACGCCCTGGTGGACGAGGAGAGTTGCATCGCCACCGTCATCAACGATGAGGTCGGGGCCAGAACCGTCAGGCCAAGTCAGGGCCTGCTCGGTGCACCACCAGAACTCTTCCAGGGTCTCACCCTTCCAGGCAAAGACCTTGGCCATGCCGGACTCGGCAATGGCTGCGGCAGCGTTGTCCTGGGTAGAGAAAATATTACAGGAAGCCCAGCGGATGTCAGCGCCCAACTCGTAGAGGCACTTAATCAGCATGGCAGTCTGGATAGTCATGTGCAGGGAGCCCATGATCTTGAGGCCTTTCAGGGGCTTCTCTTCACCGTACTTGTCGATGAGAGCCATGAGGCCCGGCATTTCACGCTCAGAAAGCTGCATTTCCATCAGGCCCCACTCGGCCAGAGACATATCAGCGACTTTGTTTTCGCACTGCGGATCCACAGGCATAACGTTCTTGGACATTGTATTCCTCCAAATATGGTTGAGATCTATATCTTTTCAGCCTCGTACAAAACAACGACGAGACCTTTATTCACTTCAAATTCCTTGGTGCCGAGCACGGCAAATCCTGTCTGCTCAAGCCATCCGCACATCTTTTCCTGCGGAATACCAAGCCTGCGATCACCGTAATCGCTACGCATAATTTCATTATCATGCTGATCGAACTCGGCAATGATTAATCGCCCGCCCTCTTTCAATATGCGTCCAGCTTCGCGGATGGCATCTTCGGGCCGCGCCAGATGGTGCAGCACCAGAGACATAACCGTACAGTCTGCCTCCAGATCACGCAGAGGCAAATGGGTGGTTTCACCGATACGCAGAGACATATTGGCATCTTCAGAGAATCGCTCCTCGGCCAGCTCCAGCATCTTGGGTGAGTTATCCACGCCGATGACCATTTCCGACGACTTGGCCAAAATTTCCAGCATGTCGCCAGGTCCGCAACCGATGTCGGCAGCACACTTGCAGGAAGGCAACCGCTTCTGTATTTCCGTACCGAGGTCGAGCTCGCCCAACACTTCTGCGGTCATACGGTCCCATTCAGGAGCAATATCATCAAAGAACTGGCGTGTTGCAGCAGTACGCTCACGAATGACCTTATCTGCACGGTTGCGCTCGCGCTTCAACTCGCCCTCTTCTTCGAGCAACGAGCTGACGCCATCGAGAAATTCACGCCCCGCGCCTTCATCGCTAGCGCGATAAAACGCCCATAACCCTTCACGGCGAACATCCACCAGCCCAGAGTCGGACAAAATCTTGAGATGCCGCGAAATCCGCGACTGCCCCATTTCCATAACCTGAACGATCTCGCCCACGTTCAACTCATATTCGAGGAGAACATTGACGAGCCGGGCCCGAGTTTCGTCGGCAAGTGCTTTGCAATATTTAATAATTTCCATTTGCTTCGTCCTATATCAGGATATCTTGATATACGGAATAATCAGTTTCTAGCCTATGCCCACAAGCCCGTCAAGTGATAAGAACACCCTCTAAACAGGTTGTACTTAACTCTTTCCTTATATATATCGAGCGGAACAACTTCCAACCGGAGAGACTTAATGAACAAATCCTGTTTGACCGCCATGGCGTTAATTCTGAGCGCTTCCCTGCTCGCTGGTTGCGGCGCCGCCACTCAAAATATTCCTGTCAGCACCAACCCCACTGGAGCCATGGTCTACGCCGACGGAGTTGAAACCTGTTCTGCGCCCTGCACTGTCACCCTTGAAAAGACCCAGCCTCACATATTGACCTTCAAGCTCGACGGATACAAACAGGCAGACGTCCAAATTTCCCGCAAATATGACACCGGCGGCGTCACACGTGATGCTATGCAAACGGGCATGCGGCAGAAATCATTCGGCGCTTCCACTGAAGCCGCCGTTGCCAACGCCCTGCTCTCGACCGAATCCAGCGAATCCAGCGGTGATGCCTACGTGCTCACGCCCAGCTCCGTGGTAGTAAAGCTCGTGGCGGACGGACAGGAAGGCAACTCCGGCGTCGCTGCTCCTCAGGAGGAAAGGCAGACTGAAATCCAAAAGACCGAACCCGCGACAGTCGAGACGGCTGTCAAAGAAAATCCCCTGAAAGAAGCTGAGGAAGTGCTGGAAGGCGCTGCTGTAGCCGCACCGACCATCCACTCTGAAAAAGAAGTCGGGCACTCTAAGCATTCTTCCACCCACATGAATTCAGACGGTTCCATGGAGTCCCACTCCTCATCCTCTTCCACCAGCGTCGGCGTGTCCGTCAATCCGGTAGAAGCAGGCCTCGGCGTCCTTCACCTGCTGGAAGGTGCAGAGGACAAGAAAGCGGAATAAACGTCACAGCATGCACTTTGAAAAGCCCCGTCAATTGGCGGGGCTTTTTTATGACCTTTCGCCTACCGTTGGAAATCTCTATTGTTTTTCCCATTCAAATTGTGGCAAGGTCGATTTCAAATATACTTGCCATAGTGGTGGCAACTTGCGATAGTGACAATGGACAACCGCCAGAGCCGGTTGGCGGTACAAGGCAATACTCACCGGTCATGACAAGGAGGCGACATGTTCAAGAAGATTCTTCTGGCGGCCACGCCACAGGTAAATACCCAAACCGCTCCCAAGGCGGCTTTTGATCTGGCGCGCAAGAACGGCGCCGAATTGGTACTCTTCCACTCCCTGCCCATCGGAAAGGATGCCTGGTGCACCTTTGATGAAACAGTTTCCGAAAAGACTCTGATAGATGCGACAGCAGCAAAGATAGCTGATTATTACGCTGAGGATCTCAAGGACATTCCCAATCACTCCATCCGGGTGACGACGGGAGCAACACACGAACAACTCTTCAAGATGATCCATTCCGAGGGCATCGACCTCATCGTCATGGGCCATCACACAGGCGTCATGGACCGCCCGGACCGCATGTGGGGTTCGGTGGACACCACCATTCGCAAGGTATGCTCTAATGTCTTCTGCCCGGTGCTGGTTGTCACCAACGACGTACCGCAACGCGCTCAATACAAGCGCATCGTCATGGCCACAGACTTCTCCACTCCCTCTGAGTCCGCACTCTGCTACGCAGTGGATATGGCTCGAAAGTACGACGCCCATATTGACATATTTCATGTGCTCGATATCGGCCAGAATGTCCCCAACCCGCAGTACTACATGCAGGATATGAACATCTTCATCGACCAGGCCAAGAAAAAGATGATGCAACGCTATACCAAGGCTCTGGACGGTATCAGCCACTCCTTCCAATGTTGGGAAGGCATCCCGTACATCGAGATCCTCAAGCAGGCACGCTGGAGCGAAGCGGATTTGGTCATCATGGCCCAATACTCTTCCAGCGAAGTCATTGCCAAGCCCATGGTCGGCTCCACCTCCATCCAAGTGGCGCTCTCTCCGGGCAGCCCGGCACTCATCGTCAACTACCGCGCTCGCAACTGCATGAAGTAGCGCAACAAGCATAAACCGCATTGACAACATACCCCCGGCCCGCCATGGTGCCGGGGGTTATTCGTCACCAACCCCGGAGACAGGCATGGTGCTGAAATTTGCTCCCGCATTTGTTATAATAGTATATATGCTCACCCTGGTCGGCTGCGGTCCGGCCAAGCAAAAAATACCGGTCTCCACCAACCCCATCGGTGCAACCATTTACGCTGATGGCAAAAAGATATGTACCAGCCCGTGCGCGGTATCCTTTGACAAGCAGGCCAATCACCTCATCACCATCGTTAAAGATGGCTATGAGCAAGTGGACCTCGAGATTTCCCGTGAATTCAAGCCCGACAGGGCAATCCGAGATGGCTTAATCACCGGTGTACTCAAAGGCGGAGATCCCAAAGAAGTCGGCGAGGAAGTCGCAAAAGAGATGGACGAACAGGAACGCAGCGGCGAAGCATACGTGCTTTCGCCCGATATCGTCACTGTAACCCTGACGCCCAAGGAATAAAATATGGTCCGCTATTATCGTCACTACTCAAAAAAAGGCCGCTCAGGCCGCACCCAATCCGTAGCAGACAACCTGTCTCGCTTTCTGGATAAGCTGGACACCACTGGCGGATACGCCCTTGTCCAGCTTTGGGACGCGTGGGACGACCTCATGGGTGAAATGGCCCACATAGCTCGTCCACTCGGTCATCGCGGGCGCAAACTCGTGCTGGCCGCGGAAGATCCGATGGTTATGCAGGAGGCACAATTCCTGGCCCCCATGATCCTGGAAAAAATCAATGGGTATTTAGGACAAGAAGTCTTTGACAAAGTCGTATTTGAGCTGCTAAACGGCAGAGTTCCTTTGGACGGACTCGTCCGGCCGGAGGCCCCCGGGCCTCTGAGGAAACTTAAAAAGCCTGATAATTTGGGCGGGTTAGACGAAGAGTTGGACCCAGACTCTCCCATGGGGAGATGTTATCAGGCCTATAGGCGAATGTTTGACGACAAGTAAAACAATTCGCTCCACGAATACTTTTTTAAGGAGTACACCATGAGTGAAGAAGTAAAAGAAATTGCTTTTGATGAGCTTGGTCTGACCAAGCCTCTCGAGAAGATGACCACCAAAGATCTGCGCGCACTCTGCATTGACAAACTGCCCATGATCACCGGCGTATCCGGTATGGACAAGGACGCTATCGTTCAGGCCATCAAGGACGTCTTCGGCATCGAAGATGAGGAGCAGGTCTCCCCTTACAAGAAGCAGATCGCTGAAATCAAGAAGCAGATCGGCGTTCTTCGTGACGAAAAAGAAAAGGCAACCGACCGTGCAATCCGCGATCGTATCCGCCGTAAAATCAACAAATTGAAGAAGCGCACCCGCCAGCTGGCCAAAGCTGTTTAAGTTCGGGTAAAAAAAAGTAACGAAAAGAGTTGACAGAAGAGGGGTTACCCCCTTAAACAATCTCTTCGTTGCAGGGCTGTCGTTCAATTGGCAGGACGGCGGATTCTGGTTCCGTTAATCAAGGTTCGAGTCCTTGCGGCCCTGCCAAAAAATGCGTCCCCATCGTCTAGTCTGGTCCAGGACGGCGGCCTTTCACGCCGTTAACAGGGGTTCAAATCCCCTTGGGGACGCCATTTTTAAGCCGAATAGATAGAGGCAGTCGCTGAGACTACGACTGCCTCTTTTTAAAAAACCCAGAAGCTCTTTTACATATTTCGCGCCAAGAGGAGACGACGACCAGTCCTTCTCATTTTAAAAGCGCACATCATGCGTCCCCATCGTCTAGCCTGGTCCAGGACGGCGGCCTTTCACGCCGTTAACAGGGGTTCAAATCCCCTTGGGGACGCCATGTTAAAAACAGCGACAATCGTTTAAGCGATTGTCGCTTTTTTTTATGGTTGAGCCTCACCAGCTTTTTCCGCTCACCTGATCTCATACTGTTAGCAATAAAAAAAAGCAGCCGTGTATGCGGCTGCCCTTTTGCATAATCAACAGAATAAAAGCCCTAGTCTTTTTCTGCCAACTCCGGCCTGTTCAACATCTCAAGCAAATACTCACCCACCTGCTGAGCTGCGTTAATAAAGCCGAGTACCTGGAAAAGACGACGAACGCCGAACCGCTGAGTCACACCCTGCCTGCGAAGTTCACCAAACCGTTTCTCGGCTGCAACAACAGCACTGGCAAGATCACGCCCACTGAGTGCTCGCCCTTCACCGATTGCGCGCAAGGCATCTCCAGAGGCTCGTGAGAGATCATTCAGCTCAGGAGCCATGAGGATATCAAATCCTGTACCCTCCACATCATTGAGCAGGGTCACCATAGCCTGCATCCGTTCAATGACAGAACGCAGTACGTTCACCTGAAGCGACAAGAGTTTTACATCGTCACGAAATAAACGACGTTCCATGACATAAACCTTGCGGAACATCTCCTTATCCTGACGAGCGTCATTGGCAAGATCAAAAAAGATATCCGGATCAACAGGCTTTTGCCGCTGTAAGAAATTACCCACCACTTTGGCGTACAAATCGCCCACCTCATCATATTCCTTCACCAACCGCCCTCGCAGCTTGGAACCAACCCGATTAGGCCAGACAAGAATGGAGACAAGAAAGGCGCACAGCACGCCCACGCCAATTTCAGCCACACGGCTGAGAGCGACTATGACACGGTGATCCTCGGTCAGACTTGTCAGGTAAACAATCGAAACGGTAATGGCGGCCATGCGGAATCGTTCATTGTAGCGAGTGAGATAAGCGCATAGCGCAGTACCCACAAAGATACCCAGCAACGTAAACATGGGCGTGGGAGGAAAAACCAGAATCATGGCAATACCAATGGCCGCGCCAATGGCTGTACCCGTAAAGCGATAGAGGGACATACGGATGGAATCAGCCACATGCATTTGCATGACAATAACAGTCGTGATGACCGCCCAGAAAGGATAAGGCAGCGCGCTCAGGCTGGATATATAATAAGCCATGACACTGGCCAGCCCCACTTTTATACCGTGCCGCACATGTTCAGGAGTGATGCCTTGTCCAAAGAAATCCATGATGGTTCGCCCTTTTTATTATTATCCGTACCAAATAGCCGACGCAGGCTGATTCTCACACAGTGACTAGTCGGTCAAGCGTTTCTCAACTCCCTAAATTTACATGCAACGCTTCTTTTCCTTTGCCATGCCATCGGCATTTCCAGTACAAAAGAACACGCACGATCAAGCGACACTTATTAATGATATATACTACCCGACTCCTCACCGCAAAAGACGCCCCCACTTACAGGGATATCCGGCTGGAAAGTCTCAGGGAGCACCCCGAGGCTTTTGGTGCGCGCTACGAGGAGCAGAGCAAGCTCAGAAAACTCTTCTTCGAGGAAGAGTTGGAACGCAAAGACTCTATCCACAAGCTCATAGGTGTCTTCAAACTCCGCAAATTAGTGGGTCTCTGTACCGTCACACCACATGGGCCCTACTCTGAATTGAACCAGATGTACGTCCGCTCCGGCCACCGAAGCAAAGGGCTCGCTCAAAAGCTCATCAAATTCGCAGCAAAGACGGCCCAAGCGCAGGGAAGCAAATCATTGCGACTCACTGTGCGGATCGCCAACAAACCCGCTTTAAAAACATACCAGGCTTTCGGCTTCGAGATATTGGACCGAAACGACGCACCCAAGAGCCACATCATGGAATACACCATTCCAAACAACGACAAATTGACGAGGCAAGCATGCAAAAAGCGATAGTCGCCGCCCTGCAACTCGGTTCAGACCAAGGAACCGCCGCCACTCTGGAGAAGATTCTCTCATACGAAAACGCCATCAAGGAGACCGGCTGCAATCTGCTGGTGCTCCCCGAAGCTATTCTGGGCGGATACCCCAAGGGCGCAGATTTCGGCACCCGCTTGGGATACCGCACGCCTGAGGGACGCGAGGATTTCCTCGAATATTACAATCAGGCCATTGATCTGGACGGTCCGGAAGTGGCCGAACTCTGCTCTCTTGCCAAGCGATGCGTCACCGCTCTGGTGGTAGGCGTCATCGAACGCGGCGGCTCCACTTTGTACTGCACAGCTCTCTTCTTCACGGAAGATGGCGAGCTGGCAGGCAAGCACCGCAAGCTCATGCCAACGGCATCCGAGCGATTGGTCTGGGGCATGGGTGACGGCTCTACCATCCCCATCGTGGAAACCAAAGCGGGCCGAGCCGGTGCCGCCATCTGCTGGGAAAACTACATGCCGCTGTTGCGCACAACCATGTACGCCAAAGGCATGGATATTTGGTGCGCCCCCACAGTAGACGCCCGCGACATCTGGATCGCATCCATGCAATTCATCGCCTATGAGGGCCGCAACTTTCTCGTGTCCGCCTGCCAATATCAAGGACCGCCTCAGGGCGAAAACCACCGCGACAAGGAATGGCCCGCAGACGAACCACTCATCCGAGGAAACTCGGTCATCATCTCCCCCATGGGCGAAATCCTGGCTGGCCCCTTCCGAGGCGAAGAAGGACTCATCTCCGCTGAAATCGATATGGATGACGTGATCCGCGCCCGCTATGACATGGACACAGCAGGGCACTACTCCCGGCCGGACGTGTTCAAGCTCACCGTGGACGAAACCCCAAGGACACCGATCTCTGTTGTGAAAGATCCGGAAGACAAATAAACAAAACGAGTTGGTATATGGAAATATTATGCAAATCCTATCTCGCGGCCCTGAACGCAGGTGATCTGGAAGCAGTACTCGCTCTGTTCACCCCTAACGCTGTGGTCTACTCCCCTTTGTATGGGAAAAAAAACGCTCGGGATTTTTACACCGAGCTGTTTCAGGACACGGCGGAATCGGAAACAACACACATAAACACGTTCCTGTCTCCTGATGACAATTCATCTGTGGCCTTGCAATTCAAATACGTCTGGACGCTGGACAACGGCGAGAAGGTAGAATTTGAATGCGTTGATGTCTTCAAGGTTTGCCCAACATCGAAACGATTCACGGAACTCAAGATCATATACGACACTTACCCAATCCGCTCGACGCATGCAAAAAGCAAAGAAAAATAAAAAAGCCCCCGATCATCAGATCGGGGGCTTTTACATACGTTAGCTCAACAAGGAACTACTCGGCGACGTCGACCCCTTCCCAGGTGTTCACTTCAGCGACACCCTGAACCAGGTCGGCTGTGGCCTGACGCATGGCATCCATATGCGGAGTCTTGCTGTGGGCGGCCAGATGCGCCGGGGATTCCCAAATTTCATAAAAGAGGAAAACATTACCGTAATCAGACTTGTGCAGATCATATCGAATGCAGCCGTTCTCCTTGCGGACCTCGGCCACCACGGCTGCCAGTTCTTTACCCAGCTCTGCTTCACAACCATCCTTGGCAACCACTGTTGCCGATACATACGTCAGTGCCATATTATTTTTCCTCACTCTGTTTCATATTATTCAAGACGTGCACTGCCATGGCAGCGCCCTTGTCATTGATCGATTCCGACCGATCCAGATCAGAGGGCGACACCGTAATGTGCTGAGTCATATCAATAAGCAGTATTTTGGGATTGTCGAGACGCCCTGACCAATCGTGATCAAATGGTTGCACGTCTGAAACATTCTGCCAAAGCTGAACGATTGCAACAGGCGGAGAGTTGTACCGTGCAGCAGCCTCTGTCGCCAATGCGCCAGCTTCTTCACGAGTACCGTTGCAGACAACAACGCCCACGACATCATTGGGCAACGCTCTTGCCATCTCCTCGGCAAAGGAAATCTCCAGCCCATGCCGAACGCCCACGGGCCTCAGAGATTGCCAACGCCCGTCCTCATACATGAGCGAAAAAGTCTTCCCAGCACGCACTCGCCGCGGAACGTACTTACTCAACCATTGTCCCTGACGTCCAAAGTCTCCCCAAAGCACGAAGAGTTTGAGGCCCCTGCCCTCAGGCAAAACCACATCCCCATCCCTGGCCCACGCCATATCCATTTCAACTGGCGGGCGATTGCGGTCGGGCGAAGCGCCCAACGTCATATAGAAATCAGTCGTCTGAGCATGGGCTGGAGTGGCGAACAATATCGCGAACAGCAGAATATTAAAAAATCGAAAAGATACCATTGGGTTCCTTATGAAAGAATATGCACGCACAATAGTACGTAGCTCTTCTCACCTCAAGGTGAGCCAGCACACTTTTTTTGTAACCACTCACGCCTTCAGGACGATAATATACACGTAACCGGTTCACGCCTGTCGTTTATCCGCTCCCGGGAGGGGAGAGGGTCAAACGGCTAAGTCTCGGACAGCGATACGGGCGAGAGCCAATGGTTCAAGGAGATTGGCTATGGAAATAAGTTCAACGAATAGAATGGCGCAAGGCATGGGTATGCGCCCTATGGGGCCACCGCCCGGCAATGCCTCCGACCATGCCGAGAAAATGTCGTCCGAAATCATGAAGGCCCAGGACGCTGATGAAGATGGCCTCCTGAGTTCGGATGAGCTTGAAAGCAGCGACACCCTTGATGTGCTCGACACAGACGGCGACGGGTTCGTCTCTCAGGCAGAGCTGGAAGCTGGCATTAAAGCCAAGATGGAAGAGGCCAAGTCCGCCTTTGACATCGGCCAGATGCCTACTGAGGAAAACAGGGATTTCATGAATACAATGCAATCCCTGTCCGGAATGGAAATGGGCGGTCAGCGCAAGGCCACCGATGTTTACAGCATGATGCAGGAAAACATGTTCGGCGGCAGCCAATCAACAACCGCTTACAACACTGACCAACTTCTGCTGGAAAGCCTGAGCATCACGGTCTAGCTCACCGGGTTCTCCCCCTCCGGAGAACAAGAGAAGGAGTCGATCTCCCGCAGGCCACGTTTTCCCTGGCGTGGCCTGCATCGAGATATAAGCGTGCCCTTGCCCTGACACTGTCCGTAGGGCAGATTAACGACAACGGCACGATAACGATAAGGATGGAATGGCCGGTACACCGGACGACATGCAAATCATCGCCAAAGTACTTGGTGGTGAGGTGAATGCCTTTGAGCAACTGCTCGTAAGGTACGAAACGCCTGTGGCCCGGATAGTAGCGGCCCATGTGCCCGATGACCATGTGGCGGAGACCGCTCATGAAACATTCATCCGGGCCTACAAATCTCTATCAGGCTATGCGCCGAAAAAGCCATTCATCAACTGGCTGACAACCATAGCCCTGCGAAGCTGCCATGATTTTTGGCGGCAACAATACCGGAGAAAGGATGCTCCGGCATGTGACATGAGTGAGGATGGACAGCTCTTTTTGGAAAATGCGATGTCCTCTCGCTCAAAGGATGAATTTGACGCTCTGGCCAGCTGCCAGGAAGCTCGACAGATCCTCGATCTGCTTCTGGACCAACTCTCTCCGATGGACAGGATGATCCTCACCCTGATCTATCTGGAAGAGCGGTCCACGCGGGAGACAGCGGAGATGCTTGATATCAGCGTGGCAAATGTAAAAGTACGCGCCTTTCGAGCCAAACGAAAATCGCAAAGCTTCTTGAAACGACATGGCATCCAAGGAGGGTAGCATGGATCGTAATAAGAGGAATATCTTCATGGGATTGCTGGGCAGTATACATACCCATAATGAGTCCCCGCAGCTTTCGCCCGCATGGCGTGACGGCGTGATGAACGAGATCGCCCGAAGCGGCAGATATGCCGTCCCCCGGTCCGACTGGGAATACTATGCGCCCCGCTTCGCCCTGGCCGGGACAGCCATGTCCCTACTGTTTGCCGCAACAGCCGGGTGGAGCCTGTCCGCCCTGACCAGCAATATGAACGCCATATACACCGACCAACTGTTCAGCGTGGTTCCCATGTCGCTGATGAGCATGTAAGGTACACCCCATGAAACACTGGAAAATATGGACCGCATTCATCGCCGTTTTTGTCAGCGGGATACTCGTAGGCGTGACAGGGCTGGGATTAGTGATACAACACCGCCTTACGCCGCCCAAAGACACAAAGCAATTCAAGAGCATGATCCGAGAACGGGTGCTGAAGGAACTCCAGGAAGAAGTGCGCCCGGACGTTGCAGCTCTACCAGCCATTACAAAGATTTTGGACGAAACCTTCAATAAGCTGGAAAGCATACGAAAAGAGACCCGTCCAAGAGTAAAGGGCACTTTTATGGAAGGTGTTGAGCGCGTCAAAAAGCACCTGACTCCCGAGCAAAGCCAGCGCTTGGACGAAATGGTCGAAAAGCGGAAAAAGAGAAGGTTCAGCCTATTCAGGCTACCGCCGCCCCCGCCTCCAATGTAAGGCTAGTCGCACAAAGGCGCGGAATCCGGCTTGAGCTTGGCCAAATACAGAGCGGTCTCATCCACCTCTTCAGCGGGGATTTTGGCACCTTTTTTCACCATATGCTCAACGGTGGTCTTCCAGGCAGGCTCGCTCTTTACACCGAGGTTCAGGCATATACGTTTGGCGGAATGGCACTTGGTACACGCCTTGTTGACAACGCTCCCAATGTCCGAAGCACTGGCCCCGATGGCAAACGAGAAAGCAACTACACAGACGAAAGCGGCAAAACAGCTTTGAATTCTTGAGTATTTCATCCCAGTCTCCTCTGAATCATCACCACGCAGTGGTCAAAATGTACACACAAAACTCTGGCCAATAGTCACTAATTACGGCAGCTCCACAAAAAAGTACAGCCCAACGGGGCAAAACCGTACCCAAAACATTCTCTCTTGTACCCTGCCAGGAAAGTTGCTATTTCTGCTTCCTCACGAGAGTGTTCTCCAAGCATCTGCATAATCCGCAGTCTTACCAACTCTCTGAGCACAGTTCATTGGCACCCTCTCTTGATGAGACTGATTTTGGCGAAAACGCATCAGCCGCTGCAAGGCGCTGAATTGCTCACAGCAACGACGCAGATGATGTTTTTTTACCAAAATCAGGAGGCGTTTCGTAACCGGTGTTGCGCTTGGTCTTCAAAACCAATGTGCGGGTTAACCCTCGCAGGCAGGTTCGACTCCTGTACGCCTCCGCCAATAAAAGCAAAGACTTACAGGAATAATCCTGTAAGTCTTTTGTGTGTATTACTCCGCCAGAGTTACGACGCCCAATCACCCCATCAAGCAATGCCATTCATCGGTAGTACTTCACAATATCTATGGCCGCTTCATAGAGTTTGTTGAAATGGTCATACGGTGCAGGAAGCTTGCTATTCAACTGACTGTTCACAGCAATAATGACTCCAGTTTCCGGATCGGCCCAAATAAGTTGCCCTCCCCATCCGCTGTGTCCAAAGCCGTACTTGTTATGAATCGTTGACTTGTAGTAACGGCTCTTGATGTACGTCATTTCCGCCGGGACTGGCTGTCCGTCAGACTTTGCTCTTTTCATGTCGGCAAGTGCGACCTCTTTATCTTCGATGAGGAGCCTCCCGTAACGAGCAAAATCGACTGTCGAACTTAACATGGACGCACCAATGATGGGGATTCCATCAAAGTCAGTCCCCATATACATCGTATTTTGACCACCCACGCGGTGGAGAAGTTTGCGCACCAGGTCATCCAAAGGTTCACCTGTTGCAGCCGCCACGACCATCCCCAAAACGGTCGTGTTAATAGTCGCATAGTTGGCAATTTTACCATTCCATTCATTTGACTTCGCACCGGGAGCAATATCTATTTCCTGCACAAATTGCCTAACGGTCTCATGGTCATCGTTTCGCTGCAATCCAATGACACGCTCATCACGATTGAACATCCCAAGAGCCTGCGGGTCGCCAGTGTAAGCAGCTAATTCCGCCACATTATGATTCACAGCCATGGCCGCCACATCAGCTACCGTTCGTCCTCGAAATCCCGGACCGATATTCGGCACATACTTCTCCACCTTATCCTCCAAAGACAGCTTTCCATCTTTCAACGCCTGATTCAAAAGGATGTATCCGATTGACTTGGTGCTGGACTGATCCGAAAACGTAGAAGTGCGACTTTGGCCGTTCTTATAGTGCTCAAGCAGAACATCTCCGCCACGAGTGATCACAACAACAGCAGAGACACCGGGGTGTGCGAGTACCCTTGCGACACTAGGAATCTCATACAACTCATAAGCAGCAGCCTGATAGTTAAGCAGGAATTCATCTTGCGCATTTACAGCCATCAGGTTTGGTATAATATGTTGGAGGTTTGCCAAACCGTCACCGCGTAGCCCATTCTGCCAAGTGTCAATATTGAGGATTTTCGTCGGTGGTGGCGACATCTTAGAGTCCTCCGATTCACCGGCAGCAGACGCATTCACGCACAACATGGCAGTGATGATAAGTATGTAAATAAATTGTTTCATGATACCTCTCCTGAGTCCTACTAATCTTCCATAAAAGTAATTATCACTCTTCCTAAGCAACAAATATATTTATAACACTGTTTCTCAGATCGAGCAGCAAAAAAGGAATGACTATCGCCCCAATTTCCATTTCGCACTTGAAAATGCAGACGATTTAAGGTCAAAGCTCCATTGACGATACAACCAGAGAAAAGAGCCAATCATCAACGATTACATAAAGATAAACAAACACCACGCCTCCAGAGGCAGCTTAGCCCTGTACGCCTCCGCCAAGAATTAAAAAAGGTCTGCTTATGCAGACCTTTTTTCTTGTCACCATACCTAAAAACTTTTCCCGCAAATAAATTCTCACCGTAGACAGGCCTTAAGCCGCTCAGGGATGATTCTGTCGACTGCAATCGGTGCATTATGAGTCATCTCAGTAGACGTCGCAGTAACTCATTTTTTGACATGAGCACGACGAGCCCTCCGGAAATGGTAATGGTGACGATGGGGGCTGCCCAACCCCAGAAGTGACCGAAACCGACTACACGAAACAGATAGCCGAAATTCCAGCCCACGAGGGGGTGGAGAACGTAAATGCCCATCGACAAACCACCGAGGACCACCAATGGTTTGGAAGCGAGTAGAGAATTACCTTTGACGCCTATGATGAGTGCCCCGACGCCCATGAAAGCGGTAGCGAACACGAAATCGTCCACGGGTCGCACGCCATATGTATGCTGTAGGAATGCCCCCTCTGCGATATGGGCGCACAGAGCGAAAATAAACAATGCCACTCCCAAACGGACAGTCATCCATTCCGCGTTCACCCACTGCTTGACGTAAGCGCCGAGACAAAACGGGAACAGCGAGAAAAAGATGAAATTTCGACCATTGATAGGCAGTTCAATGCCAAAAGCCGTCTGAGCGTATCCCTTGGAAAGAGCTCCAAGCACATAAAGGGCAAGTGCTAGGCATGTCAGCCAGGCGAGGCCTATACGAGGCTTGAGCCAAACGAAGGCGAGCATGGAAGACATGAGCGAGATGAGGAACCAAAGATGGAATCCGGGCCCGACCAACAAGAGAAGTTCGGCCTTTTGCAGGAACCTGAGCTTCTGCTCATAGGCTCCGCTCCAGCCAAGTTCAGCCACCAGCGTCATGCGTGGCATAACGAGATAAATAAGTGACCAAATGAAATAAAGCTTGAAAATACTTTTGACGCGCGGCCACGTTCTTTCGAACGAAACTTCCTTTGCTGCCATAAAAAAACCGCTGGCCGCAAAAAAGAACGGCACTGCGAATCTGGCCACCCCCTGCCTCAGATAGACCTCTGTCCAAGGATACTCCTGCCAACCGGGAAAAACATGGATTAAAACGACGAAACATGCTGCCACGCCACGCATACCATCCAATGCTATCAATCTGTTACTCTTCCCGCTCATGTTCACTCTTTTCTCAATTTTTCGGCAACCTAACACATTCCAAACTGGAATGGCACCTGTTCGATGAACGCCTCGGACCACCGCTGCCTAATGACGTAAAAAAAGACAGTCAAATGACTGCCTTTTTTCATATCAGGAAGGTTAAATACGCCCTATTCCTTGTGCGGATGGAGACGATCACAGAACTCACCAGAGTTTGAGCAAGCCGCATGTTTATTGGCAACCATCTCCTTGCAATCAATACAATAACAATAATAATCAACGGAATAGGCGCAGTCACAAATCGGACACAGCAATTCCATGCAGTTTGTACAGGCCACTCCAGTCTTTAACATATTTGAACCGCACTTCTCACACACATACGGATTCTTCTTTGCGCTCATACAGACCCCCCGCGTGAAAAAGCTATCCCCTATACTTCTTCGGCATTATAACTATGCATAAGCTTTTATATATTTCATAGAATAATTTTCTTGCGTTCGGTTTGGCACTAACCTGCCAATAATCATTGTGTAGCCCTGCTTTCAAAGAACTGATGTACAGCGCATATTACTGATGACGATTATCCTATGATTGCTCTACAACAAACCACCAGACTTAACCTGCCGCAGGCAGGGCCGCACAAAGGGGCTCCTTAACCTTGAGTAGATCGCTGAACGCCTGGACACGTAAATGGGAGGCCTCGCTCAGCGTTTCGCCACGATGGAGAAGAATAGTGCCGGATTCAGTAACCATATCTGCCTGCATGACCATGCCAGCTTCTAAGTCGGCCAGCATGATGGAATTGCAATCTTGCATCTTGCATGCGCCAAAATGATTATCCAGTGCATCAAGCACACGTTCATCATAAATTTCAGGCTTACCGCGCATAAAATCAAGAGCCTTTTCCGGACCCGCGCCGCTACGTTGCATCTGATCAAGGTCAATACACACCTTCAAGATACGTGCGCCCAGAGGCGGATTCTTTGAAACAGGTGTATTCTGATGGCGAATGATATCCGCTACCTTGCTCATACGCGGGACACGCTCCAACAAGTGGGCCGCAATGGAAGGATGGCTACGGAACCGCTTCAAATCTTCTTTGGTAACGTCCTTGCCCTTCTCGATTTTTTTGAGCAAACCAACGGGCAATCCCACGCAACCAATGTTGGAGAGAAGCACCACCATATCCATGAATTGAGGTGGCAAAGCCTGCATGTCCTTACAAATTTCCTGAGCGCGGCGGCGGATACGCTTGCTTCGGCGCACAGCCGAGGGAGTCGTTAATTCCAAAATATCCACGAGCATGCGCACAGTGCCGAACATGGTGTCCCGCATGGAATCAGCGTCACTTCGCACGTTACGAGACAACTTTACGGCCTCTCGTACCGAGGCCAAGAGTTCCTCAGGCGGACAAGATTTGGTATGAAGACCTAAGACATGTGCCTTATGGATGGCTCCAGTCAGAATTGAAAAATCCTCCTGACCAGTAACCATGATGCGCATCACTTGTGGGCAATCCTTACGCACCTTTACCAAAAGTTTGATGCCATCCACATCCGGTAAGTTGTAACCGGACAGGATCACCCGTATCCCCTTATTGGACGAAAGGGCTTTCATCGCCCCCTTGCCGCTATCCACAGCGGCCACGGCAAATTCCTTACCGAGCAGCGACTTGGCCTTCTTGATGAAATCGGGGTCAGCGAAAACAAGCAAAATCTTCGGTAGTGCCATAGTTCCCCCTATATCCCAGTGATGGCAATGCCACCCTGCTCAGCGTCCCAATGAAATTTCGAAGCCTGTTCCGCTTTATTCAGAGTGATGGATTTATCACCGATGGCAATGGTCGAACCGGCATGAGTAGTCTTACGCGCCTTAAGCTTCAGCTTTGCCAATGCTTCGCCCTGCTCCTTGAGCAATATCTCTTTGCTCTCATCCAATTTGACCAATTCCTTGCCCAGGCGACTCTTCAACTTGAAAAGTTCTGCTAGGATCGCTCGGTCTTCCTTGGGAGCCAATAACAGCGTGTTCTTGATATCATCAGCACCGATATATTTCTCCAGCTCCTCAATCTTGGCCTTGATCGACTTACCCTTACCCGCGAGATTCTCACATCCGCAATCCGGCAGCACCATTGATATGGATGTTTTCGCGCCACCATCCGTACCGATCTCAGCCACGTCCGCCCCGGCACAAACATATGTACCGCCGTTGAGTATTCCCTTGTCAGATTCGGCGATGATCCTGCCACCCGCGATGACATCACAATTGACCATATCCACTTCAACAATAACGTCACCCCCCGCACGGATGGTGGCATTACGAATGAACTTGGCCGTGACATTGCCGCCAGCTTCGATGAGACCGCCTTCCTCCATGAGGATACCGCCGCCCACTACCACATCGGCCCCGGCCTTAACCGTGGCGTTTTCAACGACAACATCCACGTACACATTATCAGTAGCCTGCACCTCAAAACCCGTGGCTACGGTGCCTTTGACAAGGATAGACCCCTTGTTCACCCGCACATTGCCAGTGGTCATGTCCACATCCCCGGCCACTTCCATCACATCGGAAATGAAAAGCGTAGAATCCTTGACCACAACCATGCCGGCCACAGTCGAAGAAAAAAGAGTCTGACCAGCCTCATTCTGAGAAGACGCCACCCCCTGGCCCGCCTTGAGCACTTCAGGCTGACCGTCTTCAGCCGGGAATTCATTACCAAACATGTCAAAGCCGGGGCGGCCCTTGGTAGGTGGATAAAGAATAGCTATTTCCTCACCTTCCTGTACGCAGGTGGAACCACTGCCTTGTTCCCGAAAATCAATAGAGCCGTCATCCTGTTCCTCGCCGGCTTCCTTGGTCTCAGAAAACTTGAGCTGTACCCGCCCATTTTTTCCCTGAATAGCAGCTCTCGCCTTGGCCACGATCACTTCCCTGACAGGTTCACCATCGGTCAAAGCCACCGCCGCAGCTTCGCCCAGAGCATCCTTGTCCACCCCCTTGCATCCCTCTGGCAAGCACGCAATGAAAGTTGTGAGTGGGATACGATCATTGAAACAATCTTCGTGAAACACATCCATTGTCAGGGTCTGGGCATCATCCGAGATCGTCCAAAGCGGATTGATTCTCACACCACCCTCAACAAAGGTGAGCATGCCAAATATGGTCGCGGTCAACGTACCGCTTTCATAATCACAGATGATATTGGAATCAGGATAGGTAACTTGGCCGGACAACGCATCGTCATCCAAATCACCGGGTTTGAATTCGGCAAAAGGACCCCCCGTATTCACGGGCAGGGAAAAATCTCCCAAGGGCTGGAGAATCTCTTTGGTCAGCGGACAGATTTCCTCACCATTTCCATCGGCCATGGGTGGCTCTCCTCGAAGTTGGGTACTCGATTCATAGCATATTCCCATACATTTTAGGCAGAAATCCCCATTTCGGTCAACGCAATCAAAAGACTCTCTGGGTCGGGTAAAAACAACCCGCTGCAACAAAAAAAGCGTGCTCGTAAAAGCACGCCCTTTGTAATCGTTTAGTTGATTGCTTAATTCGTAAAGAAACGCTTCCTGCCCATGGCGACCATACCAAAAAGCCCAGCTCCCAACAGAAGGAAAGTTGAAGGTTCGGGAATCGCATTCAGAGGAGGCTCAACAACCACTCCATTGCGCACGTTAAACAGATAACGACCGGTCACGTCAGTGTTGGTATTCAAGGCCAGAGCATTGGGACCAGAATCCAAGAAAGCGTCATCTACAATGGAACCCACGAACTCATGGTAGACACCTAAACCGTTGGCGTAACCTACAGCAGCCCCAGTCCCTCGATCCCAACCAATAGAATCGTAATTAAACTCGATATCAAAATCGCCGCCGCCCTGATCTATAAGTACCAACTGGAAATAATTCAGTGGGTTATATTGATTGCTATAGGCGCCAACACCATACCAGTCCACACCAAAAGCAGCTTGGGCACCAATCGTAGCCTGCCCATAAGTAACAGGATTACCACCGCTACGAGTATCAACGTCAGCAAAGAAGGGTGCAATAATCGGTGTCGAGGTGGCGCTCAGGCCAAACGGGTTGAAAGTAGACATCGAACTATTGAATGTAACGTTACCGTTATTGTTCACGTAGAGTTGGCTGTACGTGGTACCAAAAAAATTAGTATTGAAACCAATACCTACAGGTCCGGCGGAACCATCATCATTAGGATTAAGGGTAGCCGCGTTGAATAAACCAGTCCGAATTGCCCCAGCATTGGCAGTAACAGCCATAGCGCACAGTGACAAACAGAGTACCAAACAGAGCATGATGCGTGAAACATATTTCATAAGAACCTCCTGCGAACAAGATTCAATTAATGTGCCACACATAACTACATATAATTAAGAACTTTTTCCCTTTCCACAAAAAGTAGACAGCAATTTTTATCAGGGTTTTCTTACACTATTGTATTGCTTTTTTACAATCTAACCTATCCACCATCCTCGTCTGGAAAAGCCAGACAAATCAGCACATTGTTATGCCCAAGGCAGCATAACAATGTGCTGATTTCAAAAAAAACATAACATAAACAAGAAGCCAATTAGACTGAGAAGGGGAAATCGTATCAAGGCGGTATTGTAAAGCCCTGCCAACTGTTCAATGCTTCATCTCTGTAAAAGTATCATCCTATTCATTTTCTGATCAGCACCGACAAGTTCGGCAAAAGCGCCGGAACTCTCGACTTATATTCTGTATAAGCAGGACCGTATTCATCGATCATCTCTTGCTCCTCGGCGGGCATATGCTTCTTGAACATGGCCCACGCGACAAGCGAGCTGGCAAGCATAGGCCACACTCCGGCGATCAGCGCAATGCCAGGAAAGAGAAACAGAATCCAAGCAGAATACATAGGGTGCCGAACCAGCGAAAAAGGACCTGCGGTATACAATGCATCACTCTTCACTGCCCAGATCATGCACCAGGAACCCCAAAGATAAAGGGCGACACCAATGAAAACGAAAGCAACACCGAAGATGAGGCTTATGCCTGCAATAGAAGGGGGAATCAAAAAGACCGATGGCAACAGCCACCCCACCAATCCGGAAAGAGCCAACCACGCCACAGCTGGACGGAACATCTTGGGTCCCTGCCCTAAATAAGATCGTTTTTCTTGAGTCATGGCATGCCCGTACCACACGACTCAATAGTCTTCCACTACCAATAAAAATGAGGCCTTCCCGCTTGACACCCCACCACGCCCTTGCTAGTTCTAAATTCACAAAGTGACCCACGGTCACTTTTCGACCAATAGTCACAATGCGACCACAAGTCAGTTTATGAACACAAGACAACGTCTTCCGGGGGATTAAGCGAAACATGGCGAAAAAACAGCAAGAAAAATCTCAGCAGACCATGAATGAGCTGATGGCCTCGGCCATCGAATTGTTCGGTTCCAAGGGATTTGCCCAAACTTCTGTGGCGGAAATCACGGAACATGCAGGGTATGCCAAGGGAAGCTTCTATCGTCATTGGAACTCCAAAGACGAGCTTTTCCTTTCCATTGTGGAGCAGAAATTCAAGCGCTATCGAGCCGCCCGCCACAGCAAAGTGCGCAAGGCAAAAGACCTTGAAGAAGCAATGAACGTCATCTGGGATTTCCTGGAGACCATTGTCAGCGACAAGAACTGGTCCTCCATCTTCCTGGAGTTCACAGTCTACTCCGCCACCAGCGACATCCTGCGCAAACTTATCAACAAGACGGTCTACCGCCTCTCCAATGAGGTTTTCGCCGATCTGGTTCGTGACCACGTGGAAACAGACTACCCGCCCGAGAAGATTGGCGCGCTCAACACTGCCCTGTTCGAGGGCTATCTCATCCAGCATACCCTCGGTACCGAAGAGTTAACCTTTGAAGATATACGCCGAAACGCCATTGAAATGGCCTTGCGCAACGGCATTAAACAAAGCTGAAAACCGGCAGTCACAGACCTAACCGACAACAAATAATTCCAAGGATGCATGTCATGAAAAAACTGTCTCTGACCCTCGCAGCATTTTTCGTCCTCTCGGTCGCCCTCACATCCATGGCGTGGGCCGATGTCACACTCAGCTACGCCAATTTCTTCCCGCCCACCCATATCCAGTCCAAACTGGCTGAGCAGTGGTGCCAGGAAGTGGAGAAGCGCACTGACGGCAAGGTCAAAATCAACTACTACCCTGGCGGCACTCTGACCAAAGCCAAACAGACCTATGATGGTGTTGTCGAAGGGATCTCCGACATCGGCCTGTCCGTGCTCGCTTACTCCCGTGGCCGCTTCCCGGTCATGGCCGCTGTGGACCTGCCCATGGGATATACCACCGGCGCCCAGGCTACTGACGTTGCCAATTCGGTTTACATGCAATTCAAACCGCGCGAATTCCGCGATGTCCAGCCCATGTACTTCCACGCCCACGGCCCGGGCCTGCTCTTCGACACCCCCAAGCCCGTTGCCAAACTGGAAGACCTAAAAGGCATGAAAATCCGAGCCACTGGCAACTCCGCCAAGCTCGTCAAAGCTCTCGGCGGAACCCCTGTGGCCCAGTCCATGCCCACCTGTTACCAGTCTCTTCAAAAGGGCGTGGTTGACGGCTCCATGCATCCCGTCGAGTCCAACAAAGGATGGAAGCTGGCCGAAGTGGTCAAGTTCGGAACCGAGTCCTACCCTGTGGCCTACACCACTACTTTCTTCGTGGTCATGAACAAAGACAAATGGACAGAACTGGACGGTGACACCCAGAAAATCATCACCGAGCTCAACGCCGAATGGGCCGTTAAGCACGGTGAAGCATGGGACGAAGCTGACAAAGCGGGTAAAGCATTCTTCCTGTCCAAGGGCGGTACCTTTGTCTCTCTTTCCAAAGACGAAGCCTCCCGCTGGGTTGAGGCAGCCCTGCCTGTAATTGAAGAATACCAGGAAAAAGTCGCCAAAAAGAAGGTGGACGGCAAAGCGGTTGTCGACTTCATTCTGGACGAGATGTCCAAATAATGAACAACCGGCCGCGCGAATATGGCCGCGCGGCCGGGTTCAATATACAAGGGTGGCGCTCATGCGCTTCCTAGGAACCGAAACCCTGCGGAGAAAACCATGAATAAACTGCTCACAATGCTTGCGGCAATGGCGGTCCTTTGCGTCGCTCTGCCCACACTGGCTCAGGCCGAGACAAAATTGACCTACGCAACCTTTTTCCCGCCCACCAATCATCAGTCCAAACTAGCTGATGCGTGGTGCCAGGAAGTGGAAAAACGTACCAATGGCGAGGTCAAGATTCAGTATTATCCCGGCCAGACCCTGACCAAGGCACCCCAGTGTTATGATGGCGTTGTGGAAGGTATTTCCGACATCGGTTTCTCTGTCCTCGCATATTCCCGAGGTCGCTTCCCAGTCATGGCCGCAGTGGACCTGCCGCTCGGCTACAAGACCGCTGCCCAGGCAACAACCACTGCCAACACGGTATACGAAAAATTCCAGCCCAAGGAATTCGACGACGTTGAAGTCATGTACTTCCATGGTCACGGCCCCGGGCTGCTATTCACTACTGATAAGCCGGTCAAAACCTTAGCCGACATGAAGGGACAAAAGATTCGCTCCACTGGTAACTCCGCCAAACTCGTCAAGGCACTCGGCGGCACCCCGGTGGCGAAATCCATGTCCGAAAACTACCAGCTTCTCCAAAAAGGCGTAGTGGACGGCTCCATGCATCCCATCGAATCCAACAAGTCATTCAAGCTCGGCGAAGTTTGCAAGTTCGGCACCGACGATTTTGACGTGGCCTACACCACCGTCTTTTTCATCGTAATGAACAAAAGCAAGTGGGCATCATTGGATGCCAAAACCCAGGCCACCATCAAGCAGATCAACAAGGAGTGGGCCGTGAAACATGCTGAGGCATGGGACGCTGCTGACGTGATCGGCCGGGAATTTCTCAAGGCTCAGGGCGGTACGATCATCACCCTGTCCGATGAAGAATCCGCCAAGTGGGTGTATGCTGCCAAGCCGGTACTCGACGGCTACGTAGACATGGCAAACAAGAAGGGCCTTGATGGCAAGGCTATTCTCGAATACACCCAGTCTACTTTGAAATAGTTCTGTAAAATACAGGGCGTCCCAATGCGAGACGTCCTGTATCAACCCCGTCCCGAAGGGACAAAGTGGGGATGCAAGGGGTCATAGTCCCTTGCCCGCCGGAGGCGAAATCACCCGACCATCCCGCCAAAGGCGGCTTCCTCATCTGATTTCAACCACAGGAAGCCGGGTACAGTTTGAGTAAAGGAACAGGAATGGAAGAGACAAAACACTCGCTGCTAGAGCGCACCGAGTTGATCATGCGAAAAATCGCAGCTGTATGCCTCATGGGCATGGCCCTCACAACCGGGGCCGATGTGTTCATGCGAGGTGTATTCAACGCCCCGATCTTCGGGTGTGAAGAGATCGTGGGCATCCTGGGCATCATAGTAGTCGGGTTTGCCCTTCCCTATACCCACTACCAAAAATCCCACATTGGCGTGGAGATACTGGTACGAAGGCTCTCCGCCCGCACAAGGAAAGCGGTCAAACTCGTCACCACATCCGCCACTCTTTTCCTCATCGCCATCATCACGTGGCGCATGTTCCTTTATGCCGAGTCTCAGGCCGCATCCGGCGAAGTTTCCATGAATCTGGAGTTGCCGGAATACATGGTCATCTACGTCCTTGCCTTCGGTTTTCTGATCTACTCCCTCTGTCTGCTTGTAGACGTCATCAAATTCTTCAAGAAGAGCGAGGCGTAACATGGATCCGACTACCGCTGGAATTATCGGAATCGTGGTCATGGTATTCCTCTTCATGACTCGCATGCCCGTAGCTTTTGTCATGATGCTCGTCGGCTTTGTGGGCTTTTCCATGCTCACTTCCTGGAAAGGTGGCCTCAATCTGATGAGTCGCAATATTTACGACGCTTTTGCCTCCTACGAGCTGTCCACCATCCCGCTCTTTATCCTCATGGGCCAGATCGCCTTTAACTCAGGCATCTCGAAACGACTTTACAACACGGCCTATCATTTCCTCGGCAATGTCCGGGGCGGTCTTGCAATGGCCACGGTATCCGCCTGCACCGCCTTTGGTGCAGTCTGCGGTTCCTCTCCGGCCACAGCAGCCACAATGTCCACAGTCGGTATCCCGGAGATGAAGCGCTATGGCTATGCCAACTCTCTGGCTACCGCAGCCGTTGCCTCCGGTGGCGGGCTTGGCATGATCATGCCGCCGTCCGTCGTGCTGATCATCTACGGAGTACTCACAGAACAATCCATTGGCGCCCTGTTTGTGTCCGGCATTCTCCCGGCCTTCCTGCTGACGGTTTTGTTCGTTATCGGCATCTATATCCAGTGCAAAATCAATCCGGCACTCGGCCCCAAGGGAGACACTTTCCCCTGGTCTGCCAAGCTCAAATCCCTGGCAAACCTCATCGACACCATCCTCATTTTCATGCTCGTCATCGGCGGCCTGTTCTGGGGCTGGTTCACACCCACCGAAGCGGCGTCCATCGGCGTTATTGGCGTACTCGCATTAGCAGCCATCAAGCGACAGCTCTCTTGGCAGGGATTTGTGAATTCGCTTTACGAGACCCTGCGCACCTCCTGCATGGTGCTGGTGCTTATCGCGGGCGCAGTGGTCTTCGGTAAGTTCCTGGCCGTGACGCGCATCCCGTTTGACATTGCCAACTGGGTATCGGCGTTTGACATGCCCCCGTTTGCCATTATGGGAGCAATCATCCTGATTTATTTCATCGGTGGTTGTTTCATGGATTCACTGGCGTTGATCATGTTGACGATCCCGGTCTTTTTCCCTGTGGTCACTGGCATGGGGTATGATCCCATCTGGTTCGGCATCATCATTGTCCTCGTCACCGAGATGGGGGTCATTACACCGCCTGTCGGCATCAATGTGTATGTTGTGTATGGGATGTGTCAGAAGATTGCTCCCGATGTGACGCTGGAGGATGTATTCAAGGGCATCATGCCGTTCATGTTGGCGATTATTGTCGGCATTGCATTATTGTTCCTGTTCCCCCAGATTATCTTATTCCTGCCGGAGCTGATGTATTAGCTTGGTTGATAAAATGACATAAAAAAGGCCACCTCTGATTGGGGTGGCCTTTTTTATTAGGAGATGAAGAAAAAAGGAGAAAGGAAAAGGGAGGTAAGGAAATTCGCCCTGATTCAATTCCTCATCCGCCACACAAAGAACACTGGCAACCTTCCTTTTCAAACCTTTTATCCCCCTCCTACTTGTGTTATCTTCCACAGCGTCGCTGACACCCAACCTTGCAACCATTACTTATATAATATACCCACCCCCTTCGTCATGACCGCACTAAATAATAAATATACCCCCCGGCTGGACGTAATCGCTCTGGTGATCATCGCCCTCTCTTTTGCTGTCCGCTACTGGTTCGTCGCCTCCGGCCAACTCAACTTGGTACAGGACGAAGCCCAATACTGGGACTGGATTCGACGCCCACAGCTTTCCTATTACTCGAAAGGCCCGCTTATCGCCTGGGTCATAACCACATGGTGTAATGTCTTCGGGTCCACCGAACTCGGCGTCCGCTTCGGTGCTGTCATAGGTATGACAGGCATCCAGGCAGCCATATATTTCGGCATATCCCGTGTCTGGCGTGAATACCGCACGGCATTGTTTGTCCTGTTCGTAGCTGCCACCCTGCCACTTTTGAATGGGTTGGGCATCCTCATGACCACGGACAATCCGCTCATTTTCTGCTGGACCGTGGCCTTCTTCGCTCTGTCCGCTGCGACTCGCAACAAGCCGGACCACACCCCTGGCAACCTGCCATTTATCATCCTTGCTATCTGTCTTGCTGTCGGCATTCTTGCCAAGTACATGATGCTCGCCTTCCTCGGACTGGGCACGATTTACGCCGTCATCCTGCACATCAGAGGCCAGCTCCCGGCTCGTTTCTGGCGGCGCTTTGTCCTGGCCGCAATGATCGGTACGGTTATCGGCATGCTCCCCATTATCCTGTGGAACATGCAAAACGACTGGGTCGGTTTCAAGCACGTTGCCAAGCTCTCCACTGGTGAGAAGAAAGCTTTCAGCCCACGCATTCTGCCCTTCTTTGAAATGCTGGGGGCACAGATCGGCCTGCTCGGCCTGTGGTGGTTCCCACTAATCATCGCCGGAGGCTGGCGCGCCATCAAAAAATCATGGATCGGCCCAGTGGGCGCATTCGATGAAAAATACCGCCACTATCTTCAGGCCGCTCTCTTTTTCTGGCCACTCTGGCTTGCCATCACTTTCTGGTCCATCAAGTCCAAGACCGAAGCCAACTGGACTGCTGTCTCCTTTATGGGGGCGGCCATTGTTGGCGGCATGTATTTCATGCGCTGGTGGGACAAACCACAACGCAAAACACGCGGCAGAATCATCCTGTGCACCGTTGCGACTCTGTTCATCGCCCTCATGTTCGCCTCGCCCGTTATTCCGGTACCCGAACAGTTAGACATGACCCAACGCCTCAAAGGATGGGAATCCCTCGGACAGGAACTTCAGCATATTGCTGAAACCGAATTCGAAGACCCATCCAAGGTTTTCATGTTCAGCGAAAAGTACGACATCACATCGGAACTCGCCTTTTACACACCTGGTCAGCCCATCACCTTCTGCCTCTGGGCAGGAGATCGTCGCATGAATCAGTATGACATCTGGCCCGGTCCCGGCCCGGAGTTCGACGGCGCAGTCATGGTCCGCAAGAATTTCAACAACAAGGCACCCAAGCTCACCTACGATTTATTTGAGAGCATATCCGCCCCTATCCACTTCACGTCTACCTTTGACGGTAAGCCGGCCCGCAAGTTTACCCTGTACGTCTGTAAAGGATACAAAGGGGAATGGCCGAGAGTGGCAAGCGGCAGGTTCTAAAATCCACTATAAATAGAAACGCTTACATTACAAGAGGGTCTATCCACAGTTCGTGGATAGACCCTCTTTTGCTCCTTTGTTTAAATCAATACAAACGACTGTAATAACGATATATTTTCAACCATACAGCAATGGCAAGCTTCTTGCTTTATTTTATCTGGGTGGAGCCAAACTCCTAAAGGGTAAGGCATAAAAAAATGAAGCTAAAGAAATTCCTGTTCACAACACTACTCGTTCTGATCCTTCCCGGATGCACGGCCCTACCATTAGGGTTGGGTCTTATTCCAGGCGCACCAGCGTATATTTCATCTGTGCTCGATAACGGGCCTCTCGCCTATGAAACAGCAGTTGACGAACGCTCCACACGACAACAGATGTACGACGCTGTCATTGCTGGTCATGCCCAGGCTGAACTGTACAAACACAAAGACATCCGCGCGCTGCAAATCACTACTTACTGCTACTTCGGCAAGCTCTATCTGGTGGGAGAATATGACTCACAGGAGCAACTTAAATCTATCTACCAATGCGCAGATCAAGTTGAAGGCAAACGTGCCATCATCAGCAGACTTTACCTAAAGCAAGAACAATCCAAAACAGAATATCTCGAAGAACAAGGCACTTGGGCCAAGCTCGAAGCCCAACTTCTGGCTGACTACGAAGTCACCAGTTCACCACTCGAAGTGGAAGTAATTCAGGGAAATGTCATTTTGCTGGGCGTCATCTCAGACAAAAAGGAACGGGACCGCATCATGGGCCACGCCAACTCTGTGACAGACAAAGGAGCCGTTGTCTCCTATCTGTATCACCAAGAAATTTCCGGACCGGAAAGCCGCCCGATACTGGCCGAATTGCCCAAACCGAAGCCAGTGAAACGATCCGCATCGCCCAAGCCTAAAAAAAAGGTATCAAAGAAAAAGACCAAGCGAATCAGTCCACAAGAAGTGGATAGCAACATTGTAAAACAGTCTATGGCCGCCAACAATCCACCGCCACCGTTGGAGGTCAACGGACGATTCCTGGGACTCTAGCGCTGAGTCCCCCTGAAAACCGCCCATCCCCCCGGGCGGTTTTTTCATGAGCTAACATCGGGAAATGCAGGAACCGGAACCAACAGCATCTACCTCAACACGCACTTGAAGCCATTCGCACAAATCTAGTTATATGGCGCAACCCTCGGTCGAGTCATTGCCGTACCGTTTTGAATCCACGAGAATGCCAGCAAGGAGGGGGAGGTTTCAGACGCTCACAATCGTTCCATCGGATCGCTGAGAAAAAATTCCGGAAAGTTCTCTGCTAACGAGCTGTCCACCACCGCAAGATCTGCTCACCGTAGAGAATATAAATCATGCAACCCAAGCTCAGAAACGGGCCAAATGGGATAAGTGTTTTTTTGCCTTCATTTCCTGGTCGCAGCAGAAAAACAAATACGCCCACGGCGGATGTAGCTGATGCTCCCAGAATAGTCAGTGGCAACCCTGAAAAGCCTACCATGGCACCTATCATGATCATGAGTTTGACATCGCCAAGCCCCAGACCTTCACCGCCCCGCAACAGACGGTACGCGAGATGCAGCACCCAGAAAAGACCACCACCAGTCACTGCGCCGAGAACGCCATCCTGCCAGCCGGGCTGATCCAACACAAAACAGGCGGCCAAAGCTATGGCCGAGCCACCAAGTGTAATGCGGTCAGGCAAAAGCATTGTTTCGAAATCAATGAAACTGCCCGCAATAAGCATGCAGCCGAGTATGAGATAAATACCCCAGGCCAGAGAAGGGCCGTAGAGATGTGCTAAAGCGAGAGACCATGCGAAACAGGACGCCTCTACCATAAGGTATTGCGGCCCGATGCGGGTTTCGCAGTACCGACACCGCCCCTTAAGGAACAAATAGCTCAATACGGGGATTGTATCCATCCAGCCGAGTCTGGCCTCGCAAGAGGGACAGCGAGAACGCCCCGGCTTAAGGATTGGCACCTCGTCGATCCACCGCTGGATGAAGATGGTAGCCAGTCCCCCCAGCTCCAGGCCAAGAACTGCGGCCCCGATATAGAAAGCCCAAAGCGGAATCATGTCCATGAACATACCTTCACTACTTGAAGAATTACGCCTTTTCCTGCATGAATACCGCGAGGGTATTCTTCCTCTCTCAGCTACCGCATTCGGATGGCTGACACAAGAGGTGATACCTCGCTGTAACGCAAAAGGAGAGATTTTTCATGGAGCGCCGTTTCATCCCCGAATTGACCGAAGGACAAATTGCCGACAAACAGTTGGCGGGCCTCAAATGGACCGCGCAGCACGCATACGACGGCAGCCCCTTCTACAAGGCGCGCATGGACGAGGCTGGCGTTGCGCCCTCGGACATAAAAAACCTCGACGACATCCGCAAACTCCCGTTCACTACGGCGAATGACTTGAAGGACGGCTACCCTATGCCGCTCCTCTCCGTTCCCGAAGCGGACGTTGTCCGCATCCACGGTTCCAGCGGCACCACAGGCAAGCGCAAAATTCTCGCCTATACCCAAAACGACATCGACGTGTGGAAAGGCATGTTCGCCCGCTGCTACGAGTTAGCAGGGCTGACTGTGGAAGATCGCGTACAGATTTGTGTAGGCTACGGTCTCTGGACTGCTGGCGCTGGCTTCCAGCTCGGCTGCGAACATTTCGGCGCCATGGCCCTGCCTGTCGGCCCCGGCCTACTGGAAATCCAACTCCAGATGCTGACGGACCTCAAGTCCACCTGCCTCTGCTCCACGGCATCCATGGCACTCCTCATGGGCGAGGAAGTTCAGAAACAGGGCCTCTTTGAACAACTCGCACTCAAAAAAGCTATATTCGGCGCGGAAACGCACACACCGAAAATGCGCAAGCAGTTTGAAGAAGCACTCGGCCTGGAACACAGCTTTGATATCATCGGCATGACCGAACTTTACGGCCCCGGCACCGGCCTGGAATGCATGGCTCACGAAGGTATCCATTACTGGGGCGACCTCTACATCATGGAAATCCTTGATCCTGAAACGCTTGAGCCAGTAGCTCCCGGCGAAGTCGGCGAGATGGTGGTCACCACCTTACAAAAAGAAGCATCTCCGCTCATCCGTTACCGCACCCGTGACCTGACGCGCCTGCTGCCCGGCCAATGCTCCTGTGGCTGCTCCATGCCGCGCATCGACAAGATCATGGGCCGGAGCGACGACATGTTCATCTTCCGTGGCGTGAACATTTACCCTGGCCAAATAGGCTCCGTACTCGAAGGTTTCAACGACCTATCCGCCGAGTACCAGATTTCCCTCACCCGTCGCGAAGGATTGGACCACATGGCCGTGCGCGTGGAATGCGCCCCCGGCTCGGGCGCAGACTCCTGCGAACACCTGTCCAAGGCCGTTGCCAGCGAAATCCGCAAACATATTCTGGTCCGCTCCGATGTTTCTATCCTAGGTCCCGGCAAGCTACCACGCTCCTTTGCCAAGACGAAACGCGTACAGGACGATCGCGGCGAGGATTAAATGCCTACCCTCACGGACAAAACAGATCGCCACACCGTCATTGACCGACGGGATGAGGAATACCTCTGTTTCCCAGATATTATCTGCTCGAATGGCCGCCTCATTGTTGCATACAATGAGGCAGAACAGCACATTTGTCCCAAGAAACGGGACCTGCTTGTACGGCTGAGCGATGACAATGGTCGCACATGGGGAGATATCCACAAAGCGAGCGAAAAACGAAGCCATTGCCCACGCCTGAACAAATTCGCAGACGGCACGCTTCACATGATATCAGGGAGCAATTACCAACATTTCAGCAAAGACCACGGCGCGACCTGGGATACTCATCAGATGTACGGCATGCCCCATGACATGGTGGACCGCATCATCCAGCTTGAGGAGGAATGGCTCACAACGGGACACGCCCATCGCGGTTCCCACCCACAGCCCGCCATTAGACAAGCGCCAGCAGAGCAGATGGTCTACCGCTCGGAAAACCAAGGCGAAAAATGGTTCCAGGTATCGATCCTGGCTCGCGAGCGGAACCTCGTACTATGCGAAGCATCCATGCTCCGACTGCCCGACGGCCGCATTCTTTCCCTCATGCGCGAAAACAGTTTCGTCTACGAGCCCATGTATGCTTGTTTGAGCGATGATGACGGCTGTACATGGAGCGATCCTCAACCTACGCCCCTTATCGGCCACCGCCCGACAGTTGGGCTGACGTCAGACGGCAGGCTACTGGTCACCTACCGCAACGTGGCCCCGGACAAAGGCACATGTGCATGGCTCGGTACGCTGAATGAATTGATGTCGGATTTTCAACCCCATGGCCGCCACCCTGACATTCTCAATCCGACTCTAACAGCTGACGGACTGCGCATACAAAATGATGCCACTGACGACCTCATGGTTCGTTACGCCCTGCGCCCGCTCACTGATCCCCGCTCGGCAACGGCCACACTTGAAGCTGAAGTACGAGTCGACGAGGCCGGGAAAAATGGTTGCGGAATACGGCTAGGCATCTGGTGGCGCATCTACCCTGATAAAATCATTCCTGAAATCAAGGATGTCAAAGCCATACCCATTGAACCAGATCAATTTAATGTCATCCGCCTTGAGTATGCAGATGGGAAGGTCACTCTTTCGATCAACGATGAGAAACGCATAACCGTTAAAATGGAAGCTGATGATGCGGACACTCGGCCTATCATGTTCGGCGCGCCCTACCCCTTTGAGGAAAACGAGGTGGACGCCACATGGAAACGAGTGAGCCTTGCAACGACAGAGCCTCATCTGCAGCGTGATTACACATGGTCATGGAAATATACAGACGGCCTGCCAGACCAATGGATGCTGGATAATATTCTGGAGCTCAAAAATGATCGTAATGCTGCAGCCCCGGATTTCGGGTATACTGGCTGGGCTGAATTGCCAGATGGTTCCTTTTTTTGCACCTACCACCATGGCGGCTGGGACGAGGAGGGATACGATCCTCTGTTTACGTCCTATATCATGGGGACTCGTTTCACACCCGACGATTTCAAGTAATCTTGGCGCGTTCGCCTAATTGGGGCATAATGGCAACAAATCCTATGGAGTGAGCATGGAACGAGCAGAAATTGAACGTATTTTCGAAGCCTTTTTTGAGAAGTACAAAAAGACTGAAGGCGATCGCACGGCATGGTCCGCTGTCTGGATGGAAATGACGAATAATGGCGTATTGGAATTAAATCTTACGAAATGTCCACGCGGAACCGTCTTCAAAATTTTCGTGGACAAAAAGAAAGTTGCCGAATTCATCGGATGGGATGCCTTCTTTGAAGACATGCCGAAAATTGCGGCAGCACACCCCGGCCTCTATGACCCTGATAAAATTTTCAGCGACATGGAGTTCGCGATCTAACCCGCAACTGCCCCACAAAAAACTCACGCCCCCCCTTGACTCATCCCCGAACTACGAGTAAGGGAATCCTATATAGTCGTCGGTGTAGTCTATGGAGACTAAGCCGGGTTAACTTCCGGTGACCACTGACATTTTGGTGAACCAAGAGTGGGTTAATTAGAGGCACCATACGCATCTCATACTCCTTCTCATCTTTTCACCGGGCGCTGAGGCGCCATCATCTCATTATACCTTTGGAGAGTTGTACGAATGGCCAAGAACATCTATGTAGGAAATCTGCCCTGGACTTCTACGGAAGAGGACGTGCGCGCTGCCTTTGAAAGCTACGGCGAAGTTTACTCCGTAAAACTGATCAACGACCGCGAAACCAACCGCCCCCGGGGCTTTGGCTTTGTCGAAATGGAAGACCAAGGCGCTCTCGAGGCCATCGAGAATCTCGACGGCTCCGATTTCGGTGGTCGCAACCTGAAAGTCAACGAAGCCCGCCCGCGCGAGCAGCGTCCTCGTTGGTAGACATTTCCCCCGCCTTAGCGTAGGCACATAGGCCCGTTCTGGAAAAGAGCGGGCTTTACCCCGTCTCATTTTTACAAGGATAATTATTTTTATGGCGAAAGAAGAAGGAATCACTGTCCAGGGCACCGTTGAAGAAGCGCTGCCCAACGCAATGTTCCGTGTGGAACTCGAAAACGGTCACTCCGTTCTCGCACATATTTCCGGCAAGATGCGCAAATTCCGCATTCGCGTTATGCCCGGCGACACTGTCACCGTTGAACTGTCCCCCTATGATCTTACCCGCGGACGAATTACTTTCCGTCCCAGGTAAGCACGGTTTTCTAGAGCGGCGCACCAGCGTCGTTGGATAGATTGAGTCTTTCCACGACGGAACGAAGCTACGCCTGCGTGAAATTCAAACATTTCCGTATAGCAGCTACCCCACTCTCGAGACCTCTAGGGCAGAGGAAGAGGGAAGGCTCCTTTGTGGGCTTTTCCCTTTTTTCATTGACTATCGACGGATAACCCTCTACCTCCACCCTTCCTCCATGTCATTATAAATAGGGCCGTGCGTCTGTGCGAACGCGGTTGCCTGTGCTATTGTCCTTAAGCTGGACGAGCAGCGACACATTTTTACAAAGAGATATTTCATGACCACTTTTCAGGAACTCGGCCTATCCGAGCAGACGCTTGAGGCGCTTGAGTCCAAAGGGTTCACCGCCCCCACTCCCATTCAGGAGCTGACCATCCCCAAGCTCATGGGCGGCAACGTCGACATCGTTGGCCAGGCCCAGACCGGCACAGGTAAAACCGCAGCTTTCGGCCTCCCCATTATCGAATGCGTGGAAGAAGGCTCAAGGCACGTCCAGGCACTCATCCTCACCCCCACTCGAGAGCTCGCCATTCAGGTGGCCGACGAAATCAATTCGCTCAAGGGTAAAAAGCGCATCCGTGTCCACCCTGTTTACGGCGGACAGGCCATCCACTTACAGATGAAAGCGCTCAAGCGCGGTGTCGAAGTTGTTGTCGGTACCCCCGGCCGCATCATGGACCACCTGCAGCGCGGCACCTTACGTATCAACAAGATCAATTTCTTCGTCCTCGATGAAGCAGACGAAATGTGCAACATGGGTTTTGTAGACGATGTTCGCGAAATTCTGGCATCTGCCAACGAAAACCGTCGAACTCTTCTTTTCTCCGCCACCATGCCGCGCGAAGTCATGCGTATCGCCACTGAGTTCATGGGTGACTACGAGACCATGAAGGTCAAGACCGAAAAGCAGAACATGCCGCTCATCCGTCACGTCTTTCATGAAGTGTCCGACTCCGATAGATTCGAAGCTCTCTGCCGTGTCATCGACGCCCAGCCTGAATTCTATGGCTTGGTCTTCACCCGCACCCGTGCCGATGCCGACCGGGTAGCCGAGCGTCTCAATGAGCGCGGCTACCCCTCCGAGCCTATCCATGGAGATCTCTCTCAGCCCAAGCGTGAGGAAATTCTCAACAAGTTCCGCAAACGCCGCGCAACCATCCTCGTGGCAACCGATGTAGCCGCTCGTGGTATCGACGTGCCGGACCTGACCCACGTGGTCAACTTTGCCATCCCTCAAGATCCGCCCACCTTCGTTCACCGCACCGGCCGTACCGGACGTGCAGGCAAGGAAGGCGTTGCCATCACTCTGATTGCACCCGGCGAGTTCCGCAAGCTCATGTACATCACGAAGACCAACGGCATTGAGATCACCAAAGAAAAATTGCCGCGAATTCAAGATGTTATCTATTCCAAGAAAAGCCGCATGGTTGCCCGTCTGGAAGCCCTCATGGCCGAGGAATCCGTCGATGCATACGACGCCATGGCGCGTGAATTGATGGAAGAAAAGGACTCTGTAGAAATTATCTCAGCCCTGCTGCGAAACGCATTCGGCAACGAATTGGTCGAGTCCAGCTATCGCGAAATCGACGCTGTGGCCCAGCAGAAACGTGGTCGCGCCGACCTCGTCTGCGCACTTGGTCGTTCCCACGGCATGCACCCCAAGGCGTTCGTTGAATTCATCTCCGAAGGCGCACAAATCAAGCCGTTCCTGATTCAGCACGTACGCGTCCTGTCCAACAAAACGGTCTTTACCGCTCCGGCTGGCGAAGTCGACAAGATCGTCAAACGCATCAACTCCCGGGATGGGCAACCGCTTGTCCAGGTCGACAAGTTCAAGAAGAAGGCTCCCTACAGAAGGGACTTCAAGCCCGGCGGTCCCAACCGAGGCAGAAAGCCTTTCAAGAAGCCATACAAGCCGAGATCCAGCGACTAGGTTGCTGTGGGAACATCTCCCTTTCTGACTAATAAAAAGGCCACCCAAATGGGTGGCCTTTTTCCTCTTCTGCCTTCTGCTTATCATTCAAGCACAAGTCTGAAATCTATTGATATAAAATCAAATACAACATGGAAACCCAGATGCTTGAAAAAGCGTGAGGACCCATAGATGACGCCCCATTGGGTGCGGTCAAAATCAAGATTACCGATCAAGGCAAGCTTCCCATCCTCCACATTGCGAATGTGGGCGGGAAACGCGATCTCATTGCTCGCGCCACGCAGAGACAGCACTCCCTGCACCATTGCATTGGGACGAGTGGATTCACCATCTTTCACCACGCATATCTTGGTAGTCATGAACACGGCTTCAGGAAAAAGCTTGGTAAAGAAAAAATCATCCGATTTAAGGTGTGATTCCAGCACGGGCTGCAAATCATCCCCTGCGAGATTCGAGTTCCTGATAGAATTCATATCCAGAGTAAAGGTAGCATTCAGTGCTTTAGTGTTGTCCAATTGCCCTGAAACCAACTCAAGGGAGCCAGTATGGCCGCCATTGTTATTTCGCCCAACCCAAGTGAGAACAGATTCTGCAGGAAGAACATTGTAGACCTTCGGTTCCAGTTCCAAAACCGGGTCCGGCGGTTCCACTGTGTCGGGTGCTGTTCCATCTAGACTATGGCCCGCATCCAGCCACCCATCAAGACCGCCAGGGTAAGTGGAAACCTCGGCATAGCCCGCACGATGCAGCTTTTCTGCAGCAACGGTTATATCTCGTGCATCACCGCCCGCGCCATACACCACAATGGGGGTATTCTTGTCTCTGACCGCCTCGGCAATCAAATCAAGAAAAATGACTTCGAACACGCAAGCACTGACCGCGCCCGGAATATGCCGAGCATCATAATGCTCAGGAACCAGGGTATCGATCAGAACTCCCTGATCATTCTTCAAGAAGTCCGCTACTTCGGATGTGGTAAGCGCGTTGACCGTGTTCATGCCTGCCTCCAAGGGTTTGGGGCAGGATAACACTAATTCCCATTTATATGCCAGTCCGGCATTACAACAGGCAGTAACTCGCTCCCATGCACCAATTGCAATGACCACACGGAATGGTGCTGCCATAACAATCCTGCTCAAACTCACCGGCATCTCCCGTCACGTCCGAGCAAGGCACGACTGAACAATTGGAACAGTACGGGTAGTCATATCCAATGACTTCGGTTCGAAATTCCCGGTACGGCTCGCTGTTCCAAATATTGAGAATGGAATCATCAATGACATTACCGAATGTCTTAGGCGTCACATGCTTGGAACCGCCGTCCATGTGGCAAGTGTATTCATGCCATAGGAAATAGCAGGGCCGAACATCGCCAGTGGGGGTAATATGAGCCACGCCCTGCTCCACAAAATCGCATTTGCGGTCATGGGTAGCAGAAACAGAGGGTAAGGTCAGAGACAAACCGCGCCGATCCGCCACATGCTGCGCCTGAGCAAGTATATCGGACAACCAAGCTTGCTCGGCCTGTTTCTCAGCGGTGGACCATTCAAGCAGTCTGGAAAAATGAATAGGAATATTGCGACCCAGAGCATCCTTGCGCCGTGCGTTGACGAAATCCAGAGCCGCCTTCTGGGCTGACGTCTTGTGTACTTTCCACCCCGTTCCAAAATAGAGATTGAGATCAATGCCCAACTCATCCGCCTCCTGCTGCCAGAGTGTAAACTCTGCCATGGAATTCTCGGTATTGGGATTGAACAACTCCTGATCAGCCATGGATTCACCGTATGGGAGCATATGAGAGATAATGGCAAACTCCGCCCCTTGGTCAGCGGCCCATTCGAGGGATCTCGACAGAGATTCGGCGTTGTCACGCATAAGTACAAATTCCACCCCAATAGAAAGTGGATGCCCCGTCTTTTCAGCAGCCTCGCGCAGGTGGGCAAAAGCATGTACAATGCTGCCCACATCCTCGCCGCCGTGGAACAATCCAAATTCACTCACCATATCCACGGACAAACAAACCGTATCCAACCCGGCTTGAACTAGAGCCTCGGTTTTTTCAGCAGTCAGCAACATTCCATTGGTCTGGAAACGGATAGACGCTTCCGGCTTCATGGATTGCCGGGCCAGCCGGATCATGCCCAGAAAATTTGGAGTGAGAAGCGGCTCACCAATACCATTGAGGATAAGGGCCTCGATATGTGGGAAAGCGGGTTCCAAGCGGCGGAACACGCCCATCTTCATGTCTATTTCAGGGATACATGCACCCTCCGCCTGCTTAACACACATGGCGCAGCGCAGATTGCAACGGGTGGTTGTCTCCACATACAATTTAGAGGGATAAGGCTTTAATGCGGACATCTTATCGTGGTGAACGGCTCACGCCATAGGCCAAGCTCAGGTACAATAGGATTGATTTTTCGTCATCGATAAAGGTGTGCCCCAGCACTTCATGCACAGGCAGATTATACTGCATGGCTTTGGCTGGGTCAGCCAAAACAAGGCACGGCGCACCCTGGTTTTCTTTGCCCAACACATCGATGATGGCCGGACGCGGGCGTTCATACTTGAGACGCTCAATTTCTATATCGTCCAACAGCCGGGGAAAGTATGCGAGCAGCCCTTCCAGAGCTATGCATTCCGGTCAATAAAATGGGCCTTCCAGCCCCTGCATGAAATCACCCTGCAACAAAAAAAGTATATCTTTGGTCATCAATGGCTCCCTGAATTATGATAGCGCGAGGATACGGATATCGCAGTGGATTGCAACCTTCTGCGGGCACCCTACAAAGAGTACCGTAGCCGCACTTTCGGCCACGGTCTTTGACTTGCGTCACTTCCATAAAAAAAGCCCGCTAAAGCGGGCTTTTTTTATTACTAAAGAGGAAGACCTAGAACTTTTCAAAATCGTCGTCATCCATTCCCAAATCCACTCCGCCGGAAAGTGCCTGCGATGCAGGTTGGGCTGCAGGCTTAGGAGCGGCCTTCGGTGCAGGGCGAGATGCCACTGCAACCTGTTTGGGCTGCTGCCGTACCACCTGAGTATGAACTGTAGGGGAATAATTATTGCCATCGCCAGTGTTAAAGAATTGCATAGACTGCTGCAACGAGGTCGCATGCCCCGTGAATTCATTGGCAGTAGCGGCAAGCTCTTCAGAAGAAGAAGCATTCTGCTGGATCACGGAATCGAGCTCCTGGACAGCCCTGTTAATCTCTTCGGCACCAGCATTCTGTTCTGATGATGCTGAAGTAATTTCCTGCACCAATTCAGCAGTCTGACGAATATCCGGGACCATCTTGGTGAGCATGTTGCCAGCAGCATCAGCCTGAGCCAAAGTCGTCGCAGACAATTCACCGATTTCGCCAGCTGCAGCACCACTTCGCTCGGCCAACTTACGAACTTCACTCGCAACAACTGCGAACCCCTTGCCTGCCTCGCCTGCACGAGCAGCCTCAATGGCTGCATTCAATGCCAAAAGGTTTGTCTGACGTGCGATTTCCTCAATGATGGAAATCTTCTCGGCAATGTTCTTGATGGAGTCAACAGCCTGGAGAACGGTTTCGCCGCCTTCCTTAGCGTCTTCAGCCGCTTGAGTAGCCATTTTCTCAGTCTGTCGAGCGTTCTCGGTATTACGGCTGATCTGAGATATCATTTCTTCCATGGAAGCAGAAAGTTCTTCCACGGACGCAGCCTGTCGGTTGGCACCGTCAGCCATAGTCTGAGAAGAAGAGCTCACTTCAGTAGAACCAGACGCCACTTCATTGGCTCCAACCTTTGCCTGAACAACGATGGTACGAAGACGATCCACCATGCCAGCCAAAGCTGAGGCCAGCTTGCCGGGTTCGTCATCATATTCAGAGGAGATATTGACTGTCAGATCGCCACTTGCCACCAAATCTGCCAGAACCACTGACTCGTCAAGCGGCTTAACAATGGAGCGAACGAGAAAAATACAGAAAGGAAGAACCAGCAGCATGAAAATAACCAGAACCGAACCGCCAATCCACCAGCTATAAGAAGAAACGATCGATTGAATTTCACTATTGATGCGGGCTTCTTCTTCCTTGATATTGTCAATATAAACGCCCGTTCCTATCCACATTTTGGTACCGGGAATGAGCATGGCATAACTCAGCTTGGGCTGATCACCTTTGCCGGGCTTGGGCCAGATGTAGGTAAGAAATCCACCGCCGCCCTGTGCAAGTTTATTCAGCTCTCGCACCAAATAGATACCATTAGCATCTTTGACGTCTTTGAGATCCTTGCCGTGAAGGGACTTCTTTGGTGGCAGTGCCACAACCGTGGTCTGATTATACACAAAGAAATAACCGGACTTGTCATCCTCAAAACGGATAGGGTCCATCAGTGCCCTAATAATCTCAATTTTTTCATCCAGCTCAGGAACATTCTTGATGGCCTCGGAAAGACTCACGGCCAAAGAATGAGTGGCTACCTGAATTTTCCGTTTTTCCCCTTCCAACATAGCTTTGTCAGCGCGCTCTACACCGATGTGTTGAACACGACCCATGCCATTCAGAAACGCAATAGATATCCCGACAGTGAAAGCGATAATAACACCAATAAGAATAATCATGCGAATTCTTATAGAAAATCTTCTAAGCATCCACTTCTCCTCATATTTAACGGATTCATCTGATTATTAATTAGTATCATACGCATTCCGCCGAATGCTATTATAACATATGAGACAGCATTATCTTCCCCCATGAAGTATTTGCCGTAAGCTTTTTTTCCCGGTATATGTATTGGCAATCACCAATCCAGAGGAACGATAATGCGCGACGATGAAAAAACAAAAAAAGAATCACTAACCGAACCGACGAAGCTGCACTCGCAACCCACTAGTTCCACTGGTACAATGATCGATGGAGACAAAGACCTCACCATTTACAAAACAATTCTTGAAGACCTCCCTCAAATGATTTTCGAAATTGGTGCAGATGGAACCGTCACGTACGCCAACCAAGAAACCACTCGTTTATTCGACTGCACTAGCGAAGATTTGAAAAAAGGCATTAAGCCTGAGCAATTTTTCCACCCAGATGACCAAAAACGCTTAGCCAACAACATCCAGCGCCTCATGAATGGTGAACTCCTGACCGACGATGAATACATTGCCATAAGCAAAAACAGGATCGAATTCCCTGTAAAACTCTACTCCAAGCCAATCGTCAAAGACGGTAAGGTTGTTGGCATCCATGGCATCATATCGGACATCACTGAATCGCGAAAAGCAGAAGAAGCTCTAAAGAAAAGCGAAGCATACTATCGTACCCTGTTCAACAACACTGGTACGGCCATGGTTATATTCGGGGACGACTCGATCATCAAAAGCTGCAACGAACAATTTGCCCTGCTAGCAGGCTGCACACAGGAAGAAGTGCAAGGCAAAATGACCTGGAAAGATTTTGTTGCACCTGAATCCATAGATATGATCAAGCATCATCATGATACCCGCACCCAAGGCTTAAATAATGCACCCCTCGACTACGAATTTACTCTGCTAACCAAAGACAAACAACGGCGTACTGTTCACGTCTTCGTACAGCACACGCAGGAGACCAAGGAACGCGTATGCTCTCTCATTGATGTCACTAACCGCAAGAGAACCGAGCAGGCGTTGCGCCGCAGTGAAGAGCGCTACGAACTGGTGGTCCGTGGTGCTAATGACGGCATCTGGGACTGGGATCTGGAAAGTGACACTGTCTATTTTTCCCCTCGTTACAAGGCGATCCTGGGCTATGAAGATCACGAATTTCCTAATCTGGCAGATTCCTGGAAAGCCCATATCCACCCAGATGATCACGACAAGGTCGTCAATGAAAACATCAAATGCATAGAAGGCAAGATAGACCATTTCGAGGTGGATTACCGAATGCGCCACAAGGATGGCAGTTGGCGCTGGATCAGTGGTCGAGGAGCCAGTGCTGTCAACGCAAAAGGTACAGTCTACCGATTGGCAGGCACCCACTCCGACATCACCGCCCGAAAATTTCAGGAACAGACCACCAGTGCACTCTACGCCATTTCAAAAGCCGTTGGCACCACTCGTGACCTCCCCCACCTGTTCGAGTCCATTCACTCGATTCTGAACGAAGTCATTAATGCCACCAACTTCTTCATCAGTATCTACGATGAGGAGACCGACTCCACGGCTGTGACCTATTGGGAAGATGAGATAGACACATACGGCATTATAGAAAACGTCAGTTCTCCCGAGACAAAGAGTCCTACTGTGCACATTCTCCGAACAGGCAAACCGCTTTTCCTGAGCAAACGGACGCCGGAAAGCACAAAGGAATGGGATAAAATAGGTGCCATAGGCACACCAGCAGCGTGTTGGATCGGCGTGCCGCTCAGAGTGCAAAACACCATCATAGGCACCATGACAGTGCAGCACTATTCTGACCCATATATATATTCTGTCGATGATCTGGAACTCATGGAAGCGGCTTCCGAGCAGGTCGCTCTGGCCATTGAGAGAAAGAGAAGCGATGAGGCTCTGACTCAACTCAACGAGAAGCTGGAGAGCAAGGTCGAGGAACGCACTGCCGAGCTAAAAAGCCAAACCCTGGAATTGGAAACTGCCAATAAACGGCTCACCGAGCTCGATGCTATCAAGTCTGCCCTAGTTTCCTCCATTTCCCACGAGCTCCGCACACCGCTGACATCTATCCGTGGGTTCGCCAAACTAGCAGGTAAGGATTTTCAACGTTTTTTCACCCCCTTGGCAAATACGCCCATATTGCAGAAAAGAGGGCTGCGAATCAATTCCAACCTCGACATCATCGAAAGCGAAGGCGAACGCCTCACGCGGCTCATTAACGATTTTCTAGACATCAACCGTATTGAATCCGGCAAAGCGTCATGGAACGATGTCACCTTCAATCCCGCAGATATAGTGGGAATGGCAGCCAGCGCGCTCTCCGGTGTGTTCGCAGAAAAAACAGATGTAGAATTAGTCACGGACCTACCCGACTCCGTATCTGCAGTGCATGCAGACCCTGACAAGATTCAGCAAGTAGTCATCAATCTTCTGGGCAATGCTGCAAAGTTTACCAATGAAGGCTCTGTCACAATTTCGCTTAAGGACAATATCGAGGCTGTGACCGTATCGGTCACGGATACAGGTCCAGGCATCCCTGACGATGAACAAGATGATATTTTCGAAAAATTCCATAAGTCGCAAAAAGGGGATACCATCACCAATGTCGAAAAGGGCACAGGCTTAGGGCTTGCTATCTGCAAGGAAATTGTGAGCCACTACGACGGCTCAATATGGGTGGAATCAACTTTGGGCGAAGGGAGCGTTTTCTCCTTCAGCCTGCCTACCAAATGCTAGGTCCGGCCAGACTAGGCTCCTACCCTTTTTTCTTCACGACTTTACGCAAAGTTCTTTCCAAGTCTCCTTTTTCAAAAGGCTTGGTAAGGTATTCATTGACGCCCATCTGATATGCTCTTTCTTTGCTCTCTTCTGCCGCATGGGCAGAAAGAGCAACAATCATTGTGTCTGAATGCTTTTCATACATCGAGGAAGTGCGAATCTCTCGGGTTGCTTCCAACCCATCCATCACCGGCATCTGGATATCCATAAGAATGACATCCACCTCTTCGGTAATGAGTTTATCCAAACACTCCCTGCCGTTGGCAGCCAGATAAACGCTGTGCCCCATTTTTTGAATGAGGCGACAGGCCATCACCTGATTAACCTTCTCGTCTTCCACCAACATTACGGCTAAAGGCCTGCTAACTTCGGCTTCTTCCACATCAAAGCAAGCAGCCCCGCCCCCTTTGTGATCGCGAACCTGGATACAAAAAATAGCTGTAGTGCCAACATTAACTTCGCTCTCCATGACGACATTGCCACCCATGAGACGGACCAACTTCTTGACGATGGGCAACCCCAAACCGGTCCCCTGATGCTCGCGAGACAGAGAACCATCCACTTGAGTAAAAGCATCAAACACATACTCAAGTTTATCCTCGGGAATGCCCACACCGCTATCTTCTATGGAGAACAACAGCCGCTTGCATCCTGCAACGGAATGAGGGAGCGGATGAACTTCAATATGAATGAAGCCAGACTCGGTAAATTTGATTGCATTACCTAGCAGATTGAAAAGTATTTGCCGAATACGTCCGCTATCACCCAAGTACTGTCCCCGTGCCACAGGCGATACATAGGTAGTAAGAACGATGGATTTCTCTTCCATGTGGAGTTGAAAAAGATCAGTAGACTGCCTAACCAGATCTTCCAGTTCAAACGGTTCATCCAACAATTCAAGTTTGCCAGAACCTACCTTGATAAAATCAAGAAGGTCGTTGAGCACCCGCAAAAGATTTCGGGAAGATTGCAAAGCCGTGTCCACAAAGGATAGCTGCTCACGATCCACATTTGTCTCACGCAAAAGCTGTAGCATTCCCATAACACCGTTGAGCGGAGTGCGGACCTCATGACTGATATTGGCCAGGAATTCATCCTTTGCTGTATTAGCTGATTCGGCGGTTTCCTTAGCGGCCTGCAAATCAGTCTCACGCTTTTGCAGCATAGTGGACATCGTATCAAATGTCCGAGCCAACTCGCCTATTTCGCCGTCTTTGTAATCAATCCCACTGGCAACAGCCGCTTCGCCCTGACCGAGATTATACGCAACCTGGGTAAGTCGATCAATCTTCGTCATAATGGTCTGCGACCCCACCAACCAAGCGAGCATCAAAGCAGCACAAAGAGAAACCAGGCCAACAATGGCCCCCTGCATAAGGTCGTGGTTGGCATGGGCCATTACCTGGCCCTGGGCCAAACCCATGAACATATACATGTATGGTTCGCTATCAGGAGCCAAAAGCTGCGGCTCAAAGGCCACGATTCGATCAACCCCATCTGCCGTATTGGCTCGAAGCAATCCGGGACCAACTGCCTCATGAATAGTACTGAATACATTGGCCTTGATGGGCTCTCCGATCTTAACAAAGTCGGAGCTGGGGTATCGAAAGAGGAGCGTTCCCCGATGGTCGCACATTCCCAAAAATGACGTTTCCGGGAAATTTGATTGTTCAAACTGCTTGGCATAAATCACCAGGTTGACCCCTATGATAATGACACCCACAACCTCACCGTTTTCACTCAGCACAGGCATACCAAAGGGGAAAATAGACTTCTTGGATTGTTTGCCAATAACAAATTCACCGTAAGAGAATTGTTTAGTGGAAAAAGCATCCTTGAATTGCTTACGATCGGAAAAATTGAAGCCTCTGTCCTTACCTCTGCCCATAGCCACAACGTTGCCCTGGCTATCAGTAAGAATTACGTTGGTATAAATTGGATTGGCTTTCAACAAAGTGGAGAGGATCTGTTTGGATGCAACCCCATCCAGCTGCTTGATCTTTGGCAGTTCCGAAATTGTCCTGAGCAAAGCCCGTGTGGAATCGGCGATAGAACGTTGAACTTCACTAAAGCCATGCAGGAAGATCAAAGTGTCCCGTTCAGCAGTACGGATTTCCTCATCCCTCTCCTGGATTTCACTCAAAAGAAGGACCGCAAAAACTGGAATGGTAGCCAACAGGACCAACCAAATCAATTTCTTGCGAATCGATCCACGAACAAAATCAAACCCCACAACGCCTCCATATCTTTGGATTTCTCTTCCCAAAAGCTATTCACATCGACAAGCCATATTCAACTATATCATTTCACTAACACTTCACAAGCCTGTTAGAAAGTCACCAACCAAGCAAAAAGCGTGCTTCTTACGAAACACGCCATCACCATGCCATAGTCGATTATAATGCACGTGCGCACTTTTTTATTGCCAACCCAACACTCCATTTGAACCGATAAGACGACTATTCCTTATTTAGAGATCTTAACCGCCGAAGTTTCAAAAACAGCCGGGCAAACAATCGGCATTGAACGAGCAAAGAGCTTCAGCGGCCAAGCCTCCAATCTTAGCTAAAAAAAAGACCCGCCCTCAAAAAGAGCGGGGTACTTTCATGATGGTGCCCCCAGCGCGATTCGAACACGCGGCACCCAGATTAGGAATCTGGCGCTCTATCCAACTGAGCTATGGGGGCACGGGGCAAAATTTCTAGCTGACAGGCAGAAAAAAGGCAAGCGCTTCGTTGCTATGAAATACCATTGCCGACCACGGTTAAACCCTGAACACCGGCATGGTAAAAGAAAATCGACTTCCCTTGGGCGAATTATCAGTAACCCAGATGGTGCCGCCATGCTCTCCCACTATCTCCCGACAGATCGAAAGACCGAGACCCGAGCCCTTTGCCTGCTGGCGACCATGGTCGCTGACCTGCTGAAAACGCTGGAAAATATACTTACGCATGGACTCGGGAACTCCTTCGCCGTTGTCCCGCACATCGACCTGCACCAAACCACCCTCTACTTCACTAGCATGAACGGAAACAGTACCGCCGTCCGAATACTTCACAGCATTACTAATGAGATTGACAACAACCTGTTCGATACGATCCGAATCCACCACGACATCCGGCAAGTCTGAGGGGATCTGGATCTCGTATTTGTAGGCTGAGTTGAGGACAAACAATCCCTGCATGGCATCCGTGGCTCGACGCAAAATGCTGGCAGGGGAAGTTCTGGTAAAACGCCACACCATCTTGCCTGATTCGATTTTTTTCAAGTCAAGAATATTGTTGGCGAGACGGGTAAGGCGCTCTCCCTCCTGCTCGATGATGGTCAGATTGTCCCTAATTCGACGTATCTTCTTTTCGGATGTACCATCACCACCGGAAAAATCACATTCGCGAAAAACCTTCTCGAGATCCCGACGGATAATGGAAGGGAATCCGCGAACCGAAGTAAGCGGCGTGCGCAGTTCATGCGAGACAGAGGAAATAAGGTTATCCTTGAATTGCTTATTCTCGTTGAGAATTGTCGCAAGATCCTCGATGGAACGGGATAGTTCACCAATTTCGTCCTTCCGCTCTGTAGGCAAATCAATATCATACTCCTGCTTTTCCATCCTGCCAACCTCAGCAGAAATCTTACGGATAGGATGAGCAATATTTCCGGAGGCCAAAAATGAAACCAGCAAGGCAATAAGCATCACTATCGGCAAAGACAAAATGAAAAACTGAAGCTGATCTTTGAATGCAGATTCCCGCAAACGGCTCATGGAGAGCTCAATATTTTCCAATGCGCGATGCATGGGTGCAAGACTGATAACGACCACCAAACCACCCACAGGGTACCCTCCTTCCATGAAGATGGGGTGGACGATATACCAGGCTCCATCCTTGTTCATCATGGCGTTGGTCATCTCTACCTCAAACCCCAATCGATCACTGATAGAATCCCCCCGGTTCAAAGCACCTCCGAGGCCGTCAGAGACTACTCTCATGTTGGCATCAAAAGCATAGATAGCGGAAAGAACCGGCTGTGAGGCAAAGGAACTCACCAGCCGGTCAACTTCTTCATACTCATTAAGAAAGATGGGGTTAATGATCGCCTCCCCAATGGCGTGCGCCAGATCTTGACCGTGCTGCTTATACTGCGCAGTCATGGCCTTTTCGAGCTCGGCACGGCGAATGGAGAACTGCCGTTCCTCGGTTTCACAGTAATTCATCACCACTATCACACCGACAACCCCCAGGTTGAAGAGAACAACAGCGAGAATATATAAAAATGATTTATGCCGGATACCCATAATATGCCTTAGTACAGTTCGCCCTCCAGACGAACTATTGCGCTAATTTCATCTTTCGTGATCTCATCATACCGCGTCACTTTCCTGTACTTCTTCATAACCGTTTTGCCCCAATGATCATTATGGGCATTGAGCAGAAGCGTTTTGATGTGATGAACAACTTTGGGTTCCAGATTACCGTTCACGAGAAGGACGGCCCGTGGATAGGGTTCTGATTCATACAAGACTGCCAGTTTATTATATACGCCAGGGGAACCAATGGAACGCTCCTGCATATCCAGATCGGAGAGCGCCCCTACGTCCACCCGACCCAAAGAGACCCAAAGAGCCACATTGTTCTCGTTGCCCGCAAAAACATACCCGACTTGATTCGCACTCAACCCCGGATTCTTTGTAGGATAGGGCAACGGTACAAGCTCAAACCCCGCTTTGCGAAGCTGGATAGCTGGTAAATAATAGGCAGACGTGGAACCAGGATCTTCAAAAGCAACCACCTTGCCACCCATTTTCTTAATGGAATCAATACCGCTGCCCTTTTTCTGAAAGAGAACGCTCTTGTAACCACATACTCCGCTACGCCATTCCCGAAGAATCGGGACGGCTTTGCCATATTTCATAAGAATTGCAGAAGAGAAAACGGTATCAGAGATAATGTCGACCTGTCCGGTAACCATCATCCTGGCCATGGTCTTGCTGTCCCTAGCGAAAGCGACTTCCACCCCGGTGTAGCCGTATTCTGCAAGGCTCGTCGCAATGTAATCGCCAAACGGCATCACTTTTTGAAAATTCTTCTTGGGGTTACTCGTAACCCGACCAATGGTCAGAACTCTATCTTTAGCTGCAGCTTGTGGAGTACAAGGGAAAAGGCCGACAAAGAGAATCGGCAGAACCAAGAGATATATTCTTATGGCAATGAACATTCCTGACTCCGTAAAGAGTTGAAACAAACACGTCTCTGCTCAATAACTGATATAGAACACAGAAATCAAGCTAGGAATATATACCATGCAAGAATAAAAGGATAGACAACCAACTCAGGTTGTCCCGAATGGCTAGGAATTCATCGATATGAAAAGGAGCTACTTCGAAAAGCAACGACTAGTGAGAATAAAAACCGACGAACAGACTCTCTTTAGCAGTCAGAAGGACAATCCACGCCGCTCGGCCTGTGCCCTAATGATCTTTCTCCGTTAAAAATCTCGAAACGTTTGATGGCCTGTGCCACACACCACCAAACAGGTTTATCTGGATGATCCTGAGCCACTCGGTTAAAATGACGCAGGTGTTTATCTCGTAACGCTTTATCTTTATTATCCATGTATGTATTTCAGCTCTATCTACTTGAGATTAGAATTCGTAATAATTCAAGGTCTTACAATGATTCGATCAAGGCTACATCGCCTTCGTTGCCCATCATTTTTTCTGCCCAAAGAGATTCTGAATTGCCCTAGGTAAAAGGTTCGGTCAAGTCAAATTGGCACAATTTCCAAACTTGTTTAAAACAGGCTGACCTTATTTTTTTGGTGCAAAAACATGCATCCTATTTACACCGCTGAAAAAAAAACTATAGTTCAAGAGCGCGGCTATGTCCGCATCCCTGTTTTCCGCATCCGCTTAGGAGAATTATATGTACAAAAACATCCACAAAGTTACTCTTACACTCGCGATTGTGCTCTTTCTACCGATTTTCGCACAAGCCAACGGCCTGCCGGTCTTCACGGATCTAGCAGCCACGGCCGGCAAATCAGTAGTCTTCATATCAACCGAATCCACATCAACTGGTAGCCCGCAGGCCAAACAATTTCGCCAGCAGGTACCGGACGGGCATCCTTTCAAAGATTTCTTTGAACGATTCGACCAATTCTTTGGCCAGCAGCCCGGCCAGCAGCGCAAGCAGCGTGGCCAAGGGTCTGGTTTTGTCATTTCGGCAGACGGACTGATCGTCACCAACAACCACGTCATCAACGGCGCGGACAAAGTCACGGTCAAATTTCATGACAATGGAAAAGAATTCCCTGCCAAGATCATTGGCAGCGATAAGGAAACTGACCTGGCTGTACTTAAAGTCGAAGTAGGCAAAAAACTGCCCGTGCTAAGATTCGGTAATTCCGACTCCATCAAGGTAGGCGAATGGGTGCTGGCTATCGGCAATCCCTACGGCCTAGAGCACACTGTCACCGCAGGTATCATTTCAGCCAAGTACCGCAACCTGCGCGTTGGACCGTTCGACAACTTCCTGCAAACTGACGCCTCCATTAATCCGGGCAACTCCGGCGGCCCGCTCCTCAATATGAAGGGCGAAGTCATCGGCATCAATACGCTGATCAATGCGGCTGGCCAGAACCTCGGATTTGCCGTGCCGTCCAATCAGGCCAAGGAAATCATCACCCATCTCAAGAAGGGTGAATCCTTCAAACGCGGCTGGCTCGGCGTGACCATCCAACCCGTAAGCGAGAACCAGGCCAAGGCATTGGGTCTCGAAAAAGCAACTGGCGCCCTTATTGCCTCCGTCGGCAAGGGACATCCCGCAGACAAGGGCGGCGTCAGACAAGGCGATGTGGTCCTGGCTGTCAACGGCAAGAACGTGGCTGATTCCACAGAACTGCTGCGTGTCATAGCCAGCCTCAAGCCGGGCGACAAAGCCAAGCTGACCCTGTGGCGCAACGGCTCCAAGGTCAACCGCACTGTAGTGCTCGGCCAGCGCGGCGAGAAGAGCATGGCCTCCATGCAACGGCAGCCCAGTCCCAAACTCGCGTCAGTACTCGGCCTCCAAGTGAAGCAGGTCAATGACAAAGAGGCCAACGCACTGGGGCTGGAAAAAACGCAGGGACTCCTTGTAGTCCAGGTGGCGCAGGGCTCTCCGGCCACCAATGAAGATATTCGCCAGGGCGATGTCATCATCCAGGCCAACCAGCAGGACGTGAACTCCGTCAAGGAACTGGAAGCCGTGATCAAGCGCGACAAGAAACGCGGAGCGGTCATGCTCCTGATCAAACGTCAGGGACAAAACCTCTTTGTTGCTCTGCCGCTGGACGAAAACTAAACACCATCAGGGGGACCTCCGGGTCCCCTTTTTATTTTAAAACGCCATGAATACGCACGAAACATTTTCCGAATCGATCCTCGCCTCTCCGGCCAAGATCAATCTCTACCTCAAGGTGCTCGGCATCCGAGAGGACGGCTACCATGAACTGGACACACTATTTTATCCGGTCATGGGGCTATACGACACCATCCGTATCGAACCGGGGCATGACGAGCATATGTTCATGCGCTGCCCGGAGCGCCCGGAACTGGAGTCCACGTCCAACCTTATTTACAAGGCTTGGCAGGCTTTCGGTGAAGCCACCAGCTATCGGCCTGGCATGTTCGTGACGCTCAACAAGACGATCCCCATGGGGGGAGGATTGGGCGGCGGTTCATCCAACGGGGCCACCATATTGCGTTGGCTTAACGACAATGCGGGGTCAAAGGCTCTTCCACTGGACGACCTCATCGCTCTGGCCGCCGGACTGGGCGCGGATGTCCCATTCTTTCTTATGGATGGCCCGGCCTATGCACGCGGAATTGGCGAGAAACTCACTCCGGCCAAAGCGGACCTGTCTGACATGTTCCTGCTCATGGTCATGCCGGACCTTCACGTGGACACTCCGTGGGCATTCAAAGAATGGGACGAGCTTCATGGATTTCCCAAATACACAGATCGCTTGACAACCCCTGATATCGATACTAAGAATCCATCTCCCGTTTCGCCTCCGCAAGTGGTGAATGACCTTGAGCCGGTAGTTTTTGCTAAGCATCCAACTCTCCGGAAAATCAAGGAAACTCTCATCCAATCCGGGGCCGTATCAGCCGCCATGAGTGGTTCAGGAGCCTCCCTGTTTGGTCTCTATCGCGACAGGAATTTGGCTACATCCGCTGCCAAGGCTCTACAGAACAACGGGCTTGAAATTTTTCTGACGAACTGCCATTAAGCTCTTCGTCGATTGAGAAGCCGGTCCAGAACGGACCGCAAAGACTCGCTGCAAACGGCAAAATGCTTGGCTTTTCAGCCAAGACATTCAGCCGCAACTGCAAGGGCAACACTACTGTCTATGTAGTACTGCTTTCAATAATGCAGCGAACAATTGCTTCTCGGCAAAATTTTGCTGGGGCGTCGTCAAGTGGTAAGACATCAGGTTTTGGTCCTGACATCGGGGGTTCAAACCCTCCCGCCCCAGCCACTTTTTCATCAAACTCCATCAGGAGATTTAGAATCATGAGTGAGTTGAAGATCATCTCCGGTTCCGCCAGCCCCAAGCTGGCCGAGGCAATCTGCGAACACCTGGGCACCAAACCGGCTCCGGTTCTTCGTGAACGTTTCTCCGACGGTGAAATCCGCATTGAGATCGGTGAGAATGTTCGCGGCGACGATGTGTTCGTAGTCCAGCCCACCTGCTCGCCTGTCAACTACCATCTGATGGAGCTCTGCCTGATGCTCGACGCTCTCAAGCGCGCCAGTGCAGCTCGTGTCACCGCCGTGGTCCCGTACTTCGGCTACGCACGTCAGGACCGCAAGGTCGTTCCCAGAGCCCCCATTTCCGCCAAACTGATCGCCGACATGCTTGGCACTGCTGGCATGCAGCGTCTGGTCACAGCTGACCTGCACGCCGGCCAGATCCAGGGTTTCTTCAACTGTCCTGTCGATAACCTGTTCGCAGCCCCGGTTCTGCTCGAGCACCTGCGCGAAATGCATGACGACCTCGTCATCATCTCCCCGGATGCAGGTGGTGTTGAGCGCGCCCGCGCCTACGCCAAGCGTCTCGGAGCTTCCTTGGCAATCGTCGACAAACGTCGCGATGCCCCCAACCAGGCCAAGGCCATGCACATCATCGGAGATGTGAAGGACAAAGTCGCAGTGGTTGTGGATGACATGATCGACACCGCAGGCACCATGTGCGCCGCCGCCAACGTCATCATGGACAACGGTGCCAAGAAAGTTATGGCCTGTGCCACTCACCCGGTACTGTCCGGTCCGGCTCACCAGCGCTTGCAGGAATCCGCATTTTCCGAGGTGGTTGTCACAGACACCATCCCACTGAGCCAGGAAGACGGCTGTTGCGACAAGATCAAAGTCCGCTCCGTAGCCTCCCTGCTCGCTAAAGCTATTAATAATGTACACACGGAATCGTCCGTGTCCGTACTCTTCGTATAAGGGAATTATCCCGACAATCTTATAAAGCGCGAGCGTCCGTTTATAGTAAACGGCCAGGGCGTAATAGGAGAAATTACAATGGCAGAACTGCTGAAACTCAACGTTCAGGAACGTAGTGAAATGGGCAAAGGCCCCAACCGTCGTCTCCGTGCCACTGGCATGGTCCCCGGTATCTACTACGATGCAAAGGGTGCCAATATCGCCGTCAAGGTTGAGATGGTTCCCCTGCAGAAAGCTTACTCCGCACTGGGTAACGCACAGGTTTTCGATCTGGTCCTGGAAAAGGACGGCAAGACCGAAACCATCCCTTCCCTGCTGTGGCGCGTACGTAACGAGCCTGTAAAGGGAACCCCTGAGCACGTCGATTTCTTCGGCGTAAATCTTGAGAAACCCATCAAAATCGCTGTCCACTTCGAGGTCACTGGCGAATCCCCGGGTATCAAGCTTGGTGGTACCGTCGAGCAGTACCGTGATGTCGTGGATGTTATTTGTAAGCCCCTGGATATTCCCGAATCCATCGTTCTGGACATCACCGGAATGGAGATCCTGGATTCCATCCGCATTGAAGACGTAGAATTCCCCGAGGGCGTAACACCTGTCTTCGACGAAAACTACGCTGTCCTCACCATTGCTGCCAAGCGTGAAGAGGAAGAAGAAATTGAAGGTGAAGAAGGCGAAGAAGCAGCAGCAGAAGAGTCTTCCGAAGAATCTTCCGAATAGCTTCATAGCTCAAGACGATATGACCTCCCGGAGCATGGCCCGCCATGCTCCGGGAGTTTTTGCTTGATTGGGCAACTGCTGTTACACTCTCGCCCAACATAAACCATTCAACAGCACATCATCACAATGGATTTCAAAAGCGCTATAGTAGGACTCGGTAACCCCGGTCAGCAATATGAAGAGACCCGACACAATGTCGGCTTCATGCTTGTGGACAAACTGTTGTCCTTGGGTGAAGCGCGCAAGAATATGCGATTGGAAAAGATCGACGAATCCGGCGACTACGAATTGTGGAAAATTAAGTTCGCTGGCGCATACAGACTGCTGGTCAAACCCATGACCTACATGAATCTGAGCGGCAAGGCTGTTTCCAAAGTCTGTGGCCGCCATGGATTAACCACTGATCAAATCATGGTGGTCCACGATGAGCTTGATCTGCCAGTTGGCCGCATGAAACTCAAAAAGGGTGGCGGCAACAATGGGCACAATGGGCTCGAATCCATTCAGAATTCGCTGAATACACCGAATTTTCTCCGACTTCGACTGGGCGTGGGGCGTCCCGAAGACAAATACAAACCCATCAGCGACTGGGTGCTGGAACCGTTTCTGCCAGAGAATGCGCAGCACATCCCCGCCATCATCGAACATGCATGCAAGGGACTAGATATTTTTTATCGCCGCGGGCAGGGTTTTGCCACGCAGCACATCAACAGTTTTTCAATACATCCCCCCGAAGAACTAGCTGAAAAGTCAAAAGAATCCGAGCCGTCCTCTTAATAAAGGCACATCCGCTCGCCTAATCAATGGACTCTTTCATACAATTTGGGTATGATGTCCTTCTTCGCATATGAAAAGGCGCAATCCTAAGGAGCTATTAAATACGTGTTCAAGGTCAATGAGTTAGTTGTCTACCCCTCCCAGGGCGTCGGTCGTGTAGAACGCATCGAATCCCAGGAAATTGGCGGCGTAAAAGCCGATTTCTATATTGTACGCATCCTGAGCAACAACGTGACCTTGATGGTTCCTGTTCTCAATGCTGAGAACGTAGGTCTGCGTCCTGTCTGCGATATCAAGATAGGCCAAAGTATCTTTGATTCCCTTAACGATCGCTCCGAATTCACCGGCTACACCGGCCAGAACTGGAACCGCCGTTACCGCGAGTACTCTGAAAAGCTCAAGAGCGGAGATCTGTCCGATGTAGCTTACGTACTCAAAGAACTGTTCCTCATCGGTAAAGACAAGGAACTCTCTTTTGGTGAGCGTCGTTTGCTGGAACAGGCCATGGGCCTAGTGACCATGGAACTCGCGTACTCCATGGACCAAACTCAAGATCAGATCAAAGAAGGCATCAACGAGATGTTCGCCGACGTCATCGCCGCACAGGAAAAAGACGACTAACACTTGTCATAGACGTCACTTTAGTATACTTCGGATTTGTTGCCGCCTCTGCGGCTTGAATCATATATCCCACAATCTTTTGTTATTTGAGACGTTGCGTTGTCGTGTAATCGCAGCAAGAGGTAATTATTTTACCCCTTGGCCGTAAGTATAACCGGCCCTTCCTCTCTACACGAACGCCGCCCAATCCGTGAATCCCACCGCGTGACTGCCTCGACCGAGGCTAGCCATATACTTTGCTAATCAACCTCTAACCATCAAAATTTCCCTATGGCAGAAAAAAAGACCGCCAAAGAAACCAAAGGCAGAGGCAAAGCCGCTCCCAAGGCTGCGCCCAAATCCGCTCCCAAATCAGCACCGAAGCCCGCTCCCAAAGGCCGCAGAAAGCCTAAGATGTCCGCCGAAACAAACGGCAACGGCATCAACAGTCTCAATCTGGCCGAGTTGAAGCTCAAATCAATGCAGGATCTGACCGATCTTGCTGTGCAGCTTGGAGTAGAAAACCCAAGCACAATGCGCAAGCAGGAGCTGATCTTCGAGTTGTTGCAGCAATGCGCATCACAGAACGGCCAGATCTTCGGTGACGGCTGTCTGGAGATCCTGCCTGACGGCTTCGGATTCCTGCGTTCGCCCATGTACTCTTACATGCCCGGCCCGGATGACATCTACGTTTCCCCATCCCAGATTCGCCGCTTCGGCTTGCGTAAAGGTGATGTGGTATCCGGTCAGATTCGTCCTCCCAAAGAAGGCGAGCGCTACTTCGCCCTGCTCCGCGTCAGCGAAATCGGCTATGAAAAGCCGGAGAACTGTAAGAACTTGGTTCTCTTCGACAACCTGACGCCTCTCTACCCAGAGGAGCAGTTCAAGCTGGAGAACGGCGACAAGAACTATTCTTCACGCATTATCGATCTGCTGTCGCCCATCGGTAAAGGGCAGCGGGGCGTCATCGTGGCCCCGCCCCGCACTGGTAAAACGGTCATGCTCCAGACTATCGCCAACTCCATCAATGCCAACCACCCCGAGGTGGACCTCATTGTACTGCTCATTGATGAGCGCCCGGAGGAAGTGACGGACATGCAGCGCACGGTCAAAGCAGAGGTGGTATCCTCCACCTTTGACGAGCCTCCGCAGCGCCACGTTCAGGTCGCCGACATGGTCATCGAAAAAGCAAAACGTCTGGTCGAACGCAAGCGCGACGTGGTCATCCTTCTGGATTCCATCACCCGCCTCGGCCGCGCATACAATGCCGTCACCCCATCCTCGGGACGCGTGCTCTCCGGCGGTATCGATGCCAATGCACTGCAGCGCCCCAAGCGTTTCTTCGGTGCGGCTCGTAATATTGAAGAAGGCGGCTCACTGACCATTATTGCTACCGCCCTCATCGACACCGGCTCCCGTATGGATGAAGTCATTTACGAAGAGTTCAAGGGCACCGGCAACATGGACCTCTATCTTGATCGCCACCTGGCAGACAAGCGCGTCTACCCGGCCATCGACATCAACCGCTCTGGCACCAGAAAGGAAGAGTTGCTTCTGGACGATGACGTGCTGAGACGCGTCTGGATCCTTCGTAAATTCCTCTCTCCCATGAGTCCCATTGATGGAATGGAGTTCCTGCGCGGCAAGATGAAAGGCACCAAGAACAATCAGGACTTCCTCGACTCCATGAGCAAATAGCCAGATATATTGATCATTACTTTGAAAGCGGCCCCTTGGGGTCGCTTTCTTTTTTTGTGCAATTCCTGACCTACGGTTGCCAGCGGGCTATAAATCATTACAATAAGTGCAACCTTCCAACTTACAGGATGTAAAGTGAAACGACTTTTTTCCGCGCTTCCCGCCTTAATGGTGATCCTCACCCTGATATTGGTTCCGCCCACGACCGCATACTCAGGTTTTTTGCCGGGTTCCAAAAAGATCACCATCCGTGATGAAAACAAGATGGGCCAGGATTTCGACCGTCTCATTCGTTCCCAAATGGGCATGGTGGGAGACACTTATATTACTGACTATGTGGACAATATGGTCCAAAAAATCGTTAAGGCCAAAAAGCCCATGCCGTTTCGCATTAAAAGTGCGGTCATCGGCAACCCGATCCTCAACGCATTTGCCGTACCAGGCGGCTACATATATATCTTCACCGGACTCATTCAGGAAGTGGAGTCAGATTCCCAACTCGCAGGTGTCATTGCGCATGAATTGGCGCATGTATCCCAACGCCATATGGCCAGCCGCATCGAAAAGCAGTCCAAGGTCGGCATGCTCACCGCTGCAGGTATGCTGGCAGGCCTTTTTCTAGGCGCCGCAACGGGCAATGGTGAGGCTGGTGCTGCCATGGTAATGGGAGCACAGGGAATAGGAACAGCCGCCATGCTTCAGTATTCACAAGCGGACGAGCGCGAGGCGGATCACGTTGGCATCAATTCCATGGTCAAAGCTGGCTACAACCCCCTGGGGATGCCTGAAACTTTTGAGATCATGAAAAAGAACCAATGGTTCAACTCCGCCAACTCCAGCATTCCGCCCTACCTTTCCACTCACCCAGGACTCTCAGAACGTATCGGATATCTTACCGACCGCATCACACGCATGCCGGACATCTTCTCTGAACGTCAGGATACAAACATTACACTCAAGCACATTCAGCCTTTAGTGCGCTCTAAAATGTCGCCTGCCAACACGGCCCTGGCTTATTACGTGGCAAAGCCTATCAAGGAGTATACTGCCATGGATTACATTGGACGCGGTATCGCCCAGCACAGACTCAAGGACTTGAAAGGAGCCGAGGCCTCTTACACAAAAGCGTTGGAAATGGACCGCAAGGACCCGCTGGTCTCCCGCGAAGCTGGCATTTTCTATTTCAAAACCGGTCGCACAAATGAAGCGCTCAAATACCTCCAGATGGCGGTCATCAAAAACAGCCGTGATGCTCTGGGTATCTTTTATCTTGCGCGCCTCCAGGCCGAATCCGGCAACCTTGATCGGGCTGCGGATTACATGCGCAAAGTTCTTAAGCTGGTCCCTGAAGATTGGGAGGTCCACTTTCATCTCGGCAAGATCCTTGGAGAATCTGGCGACACATTCAACGGCACACTCCACCTTGGCTACGCCGCCATTTACTCCGGCAATGCGGCCAAGGCCAACCGGCATGCGGCAGAAGCAGGGCGAATAGCTACCACTGATGCTCAAAAAAAAGAGCTCGGCAAGCTCACCAAAGTGATACAGGAACGCTCCCAAAAACAGGGATAAGGACGGCTTGAATATCGAGTCCTTTTCGCGTAACGTATTTCTCTTGCCCAAGACTACAGCCGGGAATGAAAGCCACTATGATAATTGCTAGGGACATTGACGATATTCAGGACGCCATAACCGGGTCATGCGTGACCATCGGTAACTTCGACGGCGTTCACAAAGGACACCAAAAACTCATCAGCCTTGCCGCAGCCCGCGCCAAGGCTGATGACTTGGTCAGCGTGGTGGTGACTTTCGACCCGCACCCTCTGCGCGTGCTGCGTAACGACGCACCACCTTTCATCACCCTCACCGAGCAGAAGCTGGAACTCATCTCCCAGCATGGACCTCAAGTCTGCCTGTTACTCAATTTCACCATGGACATGGCCAAACTCACTCCCCAACAATTTGTCCAGAAATACCTTCTGGATGGATTGAATATGAAAGAGATGATCATTGGCTATGACTACCACATGGGCAAAGGGCGCGCCGGGAATTTCGAAACTCTGTCCGAACTAGGCAAAGAAAAAGGATTCACCGTGGATCGCCTTGATCCTGTTTCCATAGAAGGGGCTGTTGTCTCCTCCACCCGCATCCGAGATCTGGTTCAAGCTGGTACAGTATGGCCTGTACGCCCCCTTCTTGGCCGCTTTTATCAAGTCAAAGGTGAAGTCGTTCATGGCATGAATCGGGGCGGACGCCTTCTCGGCTTCCCCACAGCCAATCTCAAGCTGGTGGATGAACTCTTTCCCAAACCCGGCGTGTACGCCATATGGATTGAGGTGAACAACGAAGTTCACATGGGCGTTGCCAACATCGGCAAGAACCCCACCTTCGGCAACGATGCTTTGTCCGTTGAGGCACACCTCCTGGACTTTAAGGGCGACCTGTATGGACGAGACATCCGCGTCCACTTTGTACAGCGCATTCGTGACGAAAAGAAATTCAATGGCATTGATGAACTCAAGGACCGCATCGCCAAGGATGTGCAGTTGGGCCGTCAGATTTTAGGCCAGCCCGAAGCTGCTATCAAAGTCACCCAATCTACTCTTGAAAATTCCGGCGAGTAACAGATGAGTCTCATCACCAGAGCCCTTAATTACTGGACTGATTTTGCCAAGTCCTATTCCACGGTTTCCTCTTTCCGCTGGCTTGTCATAGGTGTCCTGGTAGGCACTCTGTCCGGCTTTGCTGCTGTCATCTTTTTCTGGCTGGTGGAAATCGGCAAATTCGTCCTTCAGCACAATCTGGCTGGTATAGTCTCTCCCGAACCCGCAGGCGAAGGCATCTTTCACGGCCCGGCTGGCGAATTCCGTCCATGGCTCATCCCTGTATTCACTACCGGCACCGCCCTTTTCACAGGCTGGCTGGTCAATAAATTCATCCCGGAAGCCATCACAGGCGGTACCGATGGCACTGACGCCACTATCAACGCCTTCCACAATCAGGGCGGCATTGTACGCGGTCGAGTAGCACTTATCCGAGGTCTCTCTTCGGTCCTGACTATTGCCTCAGGTGGCTCGGCTGGTCGAGAAGGCCCCATCACACAGATCGGTGCAGGTATCGGCTCCTGGCTTGCCAACAAGTTCGACTTTTCAGCCAAAGAAAGGCGGCTGCTTCTCCTCTCCGGTGCAGCGGGCGGCCTGGGTGCCATTTTCCGTGCACCATTAGGTGGCGCACTCACAGCAGTAGAAGTTATCTACCGCGAGGACTTCGAGGCTGAGGCGATCCTGCCCTCAGTTATGAGTTCCGTTGTTTCCTACTCCATTTTCACTTTCTTTTACGGCACCGAGCCCATTTTCGGTATTCCGCGCTTCTCGTTCAACGATCCACGCGAACTAATTTTCTACGCCATCCTTGCCTTTGTCTGTGCTGCCGCAGGCTGGATGTATATCCGCACCTTCACTGTCATCAAGTACCATATCTTCTACCCGCTCCGAGAGAAGATCGGCATCATGTGGTCCATGGGTGTTGGCGGCCTGGCCATGGGACTCCTCGGCATTCTGTATCCTTACACAGCCACAGACGGCATCGTCACCGGCGGCATACTCTCCGGTGGATACGGCTGGCTGGAACTCGCCATCCTCGGCCAGATTCCGGCCCTTGGCATGTGCTACATAATACTCGGTAAAACTCTTGCAACTTCTGTCACCATCGGCTCCGGCATGTCCGGCGGCATGTTTGCGCCCGCCCTGTTCGTGGGCGGCATGTCTGGTGGCCTAGTAGGCAAGGCAGGTCATCACTTTTTCCCGGAAATCGTTACCCAGCCCGGAGCCTATATTCTGGTAGGTATGGCGGCTTTCTTTGCTGGCGTTGCCAACGCTCCCATCGGGCCGCTCATCATGGTCACCGAGTTAACCCAAGGCTATGGTTTACTCGCTCCGCTCATGCTTGCGTCGGCCCTTTGCCTAGTCCTATCGCGCAATGTATCTCTCTATGAGCATCAGGTGGAGAACAAATTCGACTCCCCCGCCCACGCGGAAGACGCTACCATCAACGTGCTGGAACAGATGCACGTGTCTGACTTCTACAATCCGAGCAATGTCATCGTGCTGGAAGAGTCCACCACTCTTAAGGCGTTGACCGATATCATCGCCAACTCCGACCAGCTCTACTTCCCTGTTCGACGCTCAGAAGACGGCTGGTACGTGGGCATGGTTTCCATCCACAACGTACGCAACTGGATGTTCGAGGAAGACCTGCACGACCTCGTGGTGGTTAGCGACCTCATGTCGCGTCCCGTCTACGTGCGTCCTGACTACGATCTTTATCAGGCACTGCTCCGCTTCGTTAACACCGACTACGGCCAGATCCCTGTGGTGGCGCAGGAAAACACCTCGGATATCATTGGGCTCATCAACCGTGCTGATGTGTTCCAAGCGTACGCCGAGGCCATTGCCGAAGTAAAAGGCGAAGAGGCTGACTAACTTCCCCCATCCTGTGCAGCCAATCAAAAAATAATGGCCTTTCCTACGGAAAACCTTTGTGCGAATGTATGCGGAACGTTTTTACACCCTTAGGCGACACTCGGAGCATCAATGGCCCAACGCAAGAATAAAAAAAACGTGTACGTCATCAAAAATTCTCCTCAGGACATTGATAACAGGCACAAAGAACTAGAAACCAAGAACGTCTACCTCCTTAAGGCAGACGACCAAGTCGTCAACCGATTCAGCGATGTCGTCTTTGAATTCATCGACGACAATGACGGCCTCTTCCTCCTGGTGAGTGAAGACAAAAATTTCTACAACAATTTCCGCAAGTCCTTTTACAAAGAGTTCCACATCGACCAGGAACGTATACGGCTCACGAGCAACTGTGAACGCGCACTCAAGGAAATCCAGATTTATCGAGACCACCACAAAAAACCGCTCGTTTTTCTGGAACGCACTCTGAACGAACGCTCCACACTACCCTTCCTTGAAGAACTCAAAACCACTTTTAAAGACGTTCTTGTTATCGTCCTCATGAACGACAGTGATGAAAAGAAAGTAGCGCAATGTGTGGAAGCGGGTGCGGACAACTTTATCAACAAACCCATCTCGGTAAACACACTCATCGAGAAGATTGCCAACACCCTGGTTCCTCAAGATATCATTGGCAAAATGGTACGCGAGGGCAAGGAGCGACTGCAAAAAGTGGAATTCGCTCTGGCCTATGGCGTGGCCCGCGACATTCTGGAGAAGAAACCGGGCAGTCCCGCAGGTCTTCTCATCATGGGCGATGCCCTCAAAGGGCTGACCAAACGCAAAGAGGCCATCAAGCTTTACCTTCAAGCCTCGGAAAATGCGCCCATGTACCTGGAACCGCTCAAAAAAATCGTTGAATTCCACAAAGAAGACAACGACCTTGACGGAACCCTGAAATATCTCCTGCGAATGGACACCCTTTCCCCACTGCACGCCGGACGCAAAAAAGAGATAGGTGAACTCTATTTCGGCATGAACGATTATGAAAATGCAGCTAGATTTTTCGAAGAGACGGTCAAACTCGCTCACCAGCAACGCCAGCCAGAATGTGTCAAGATGGCTGAAATGTTTGCTGACAAAATTTTCAATGGGAAAGAGGCAAAGGCTGAAAAGCTTCTCACCATGCTGACCCGGCTGGCAAAGAGTTACAAGATTGAAGGGAACTGGGTCTGGTACAACCGGCTGGGCATGCTGCTTAGACGGCGCAAAAACTGGCAGGACGCCATCAAGGCATACTCGGAAGCATCCACGCTCAACCCCAAGGATTCCTCAATTCTTTTCAATCTGGGCATGGCGTATGTGGAAGGGAAACTCATGGATAGCGCATCGGACCAATTCGAGCAGGCAATCAAAGTCGACCCAGCACTGTACGAAAATAATGTCGACGTGGCCTACATCATGGGTCAAGTATTTATCCGCGCCAAACGAGCATCGAGCGCGGCCAGAGTGCTGAACCATATAAACAAGGTCCAGCCCGGCTACAAAAAAGTAACGTCACTCCTGAAGTCGTTGGAAAAATAAACGCCACTGTATCGGCTATTTCGCCAGCATCATACCCGCAATCTCACGGATCAACTTGGCCGCCACCATTCCGGTGACGCCATTGATGTCGCGTGCGGGATTCAGCTCCACCACATCCGCGCCAATGACGGGCGCATCAATAGCATGGATGATATCCAGCGCCTCCCGCGTGGTCAGCCCCCCCGGTTCGTGATGGGACACACCCGGCACAAAGCCGGGGTCCAACGCATCAAGGTCAAATGAAACATAAACCGGGGTGTCAAAAGACAACTTCGGCCATATCGCACGGTCTCTCATTTCCAGCCATTCTATGCCGAACTTTGCGGCCTGCTCCCGCTGATGATCATGCGCAGTACGAATCCCCACAGAGACCAGTCTCGTGCACGATCCATCTTCCATTATACGTGAAAACGGGCTGGCATGAGAAAAACGGTTGCCCTCGAATTCATGGTAACAATCCGGGTGAGCATCGAAATGGAGAATGGAGAATTCACCAACGGCCTCACGCATTCCCTTGACCAATGGGTAGGTAACGGAGTGATCACCACCCATAAAAATGGGCGCACCAGACGAACCAGCGGCCTTGGCTGCGGCTTGAATATCACGGATAGCGGCCTCGCCAACAGACAACTCAAGATCGCCTTTATCAACGAGGACACCGGACAGGTCAAAACCTGTCTCGCTCCACATATTGGCGGAGTCGCAATGAAGCGCCTTCACCATTTCCCGAGGGCCGGATGCGGCGCCCCGCAAGTACGAGGAATTCTCGTCAAGCGGGACACCGATAAGGTCGATTTGTCTGGTCATTGGCATCCTAAAGGATGTAGCGCGACAGATCGCGATCTTCGATCACGTCGTCAATCTCACCCTTCACGTAATCGCGGTCGATGACGACCGTCTGACCAGACTTATCCGGAGCTTCAAAGGAGAGGGTCGCCAGGATCTTTTCCATAATGGTATAAAGACGGCGCGCACCGATATTCTCAGCTTCATCGTTGATCTTCTCCGCACTGGCAGAGATCTCTTCCAAGGCCTCCTGCGTGAAGTCGATGGTCACGCCTTCGGTCTTCAGCAGTGCCTTGTACTGCACGGTAAGAGCGTTCTTCGGCTCAGTGAGAATGCGATAGAACTCTTCCTTGCCGAGCGAAGACAACTCTTCGCGCAGAGGGAAGCGGCCCTGAAGCTCAGGAATGAGGTCAGACGGCTTGGCAAAATGAAACGCACCCGCTGCAATAAACAGAATGTGGTCTGTCTCGACCATGCCATACTTGGTATTAACAACAGAACCTTCCACAACTGGGAGCAGGTCGCGCTGAACGCCCTCGCGGGACACATCAGCACTGCTGCCACCACCGGCATCTTGACGGGAGGCAATCTTGTCCATCTCGTCAACAAACAGGATGCCCTGCTGTTCCACGCGCTCTCTGGCCAGTTCGTTCACGGCGTCCGGGTCGATGAGCTTGTCCGCTTCTTCGTCAATGAGTACCTGATAGGCCTCCTTGATCTTCATCTTGCGGGGCTTTTTCTTGCCGGGGAACATGTTGGAGAATGCGCTCTGAAGATTGGACCCCATTTCTTCCATGCCGGGGATCGCCATGATCTCCACCTGGGTACCGGATTGCATGGTCACTTCCATCTCCACCTCGCGTTCATCGAGCTGTCCCTGACGGAACATCTGACGGAACTTTTCGCGAGTGGCGTCATCCTTGGGCGCTTCCGCCTCTTCTACCTCACCGTCCGGTGAAGACATGAAGAACCCGGCAGGTCCGGTCTGTTTGGGCTTGGAACGGGGAAGGAGCAGATCCAAAAGGCGTTCTTCGGCATGCTTTTCCGCCTTGATACGAACCTTCTCTGTTTCTTCCTTGTGAACCATAGTCACACCGATCTCCATAAGATCGCGGATCATGGATTCCACATCGCGGCCCACATAGCCTACCTCAGTAAACTTGGTAGCCTCGACCTTGAAGAAGGGGCAATTAGCAAGCCGTGCCAGCCTGCGGGCGATCTCGGTCTTGCCCACACCTGTGGGGCCCATGAGAATGATATTCTTGGGCGCAATTTCGTCCCGCAATTCGGGCTCGATCTGCTGCCTGCGCCAGCGGTTACGCATGGCAATAGCCACCATCCGCTTGGCGGCATTCTGGCCGATGATATACTTGTCGAGTTCGGAAACGATCTCTCTGGGAGTCAGATTACTCATTTACTTATCCTGTGCTTCCAAGATGATGTTATTATTGGTGTAGACACAAATATCAGCTGCGATTTCCATGGCCTTTTGCGCAATTTCCCCGGCAGGTAGGTCGGTGTTGTTCTTGAGGGCGCGGGCAGCAGCCAGAGCATAAGAACCACCGGAACCTATCGCAGCTACGCCGTCATCTGGCTCAATGACGTCACCTGTGCCGGAAATGATCAACACATGTTCGCCGTCAGCGGCCAGGAGCATGGCTTCGAGCTTGCGCAGGTATTTATCCGTGCGCCAATCCTTTGCCAATTCCACCGCAGCGCGGACCAGATTACCGGCATAGGTCTCCAGCTTGGCCTCGAACCGTTCGCACAAAGTAAAGGCATCAGCGGTAGCACCGGCAAAACCTACAGTTACTTTGTCCTTATAGATACGCCGCACCTTGCGCGCGGTATGCTTCATGACCACGGCCTGACCAAAGGTCACCTGACCATCACCGGCCACGGCTGTACCCTTGTCGTCCTGAACGGCCACAATGGTTGTTCCTCTGAGGTTCATTCTCTTCTCCTTGCCTGTTTACAGGATGTCCCCGGCAACCGATGACCAAAGGGCCACCGCTTCTTCGCCGTGCAGAATCATCCCGGCCTCCTCCACCAATCCGTTCTCCAGCCCAAGCTTAAGGGCCGAGAGCGCGATACGTGCGGCTTCCGCGACGGGATAACCATACACACCGCAGGATATTGCGGGGAAAGCGAGTGTCTTGATGTCGTTTTCATGGGCGAGCTTCAGGCTGTTCGCATACGCATTACGGAGCAGCTCAGGCTCGTTTTCATTGCCGCCGCGCCAGATGGGGCCGACGGTATGGATGATGTGATTGGCGGGCAGATTAAAGCCCGGAGTGAGGACCGCTTCGCCAGTCGGCAGAGAGCCGATTTCGTCGATGAGGGTCCGGCATACCTGCTGGAGTTTCTGTGCACCGGCTGCCCGGTGGATTGCACCGTCCACGCCCCCGCCGCCTGCCAGATGAGAATTGGCAGCGTTGACAACGGCATCCCCCACAAAAGAAGTGAGGTCGCCCTGAACGATGAAGAGTTGGCCTGAGCCGATATTCCAGCGTTGCATGATAGCTCAAAAGATAAATCGTTAATGCGGTTTGGCAAGGGGTAAGACATGGAAAAGCCAGGTTACCGTTCCACTTTATTATTTGCTCTAAAGCACTTGCGATTCCCCATCCGTCTGATACATTTTGGTAAATGCATACAAATTCAAACCCTCGCGTTGGCGCATGACAAACAAAGAGCAGAATACCTCCGACTCCAACATATGCCCAGGTATTTCCAGTGCCCGAGCATTCATAGCCGACTCTGGCCGTGGGCGTCTTCTTTGGATCATGCTACTCGGCGCCATTGTCATGGCTCTGGCCCTCCCTCTAGGCAATATCCTGATCATCTACCCCGCCTTCACCAACGTGCTCGTGCGCAGCATTGAAAATGACACTGAAAAGATCGCGGCCCATCTGGTCCCGGCAGAACTGAAATTCAGCGAGATCAACAAAGACAGCCTGACAGACCGTTTTTACGGAGACATATACAAACTGGAACACGACTTCGGCATAGTGAGTGTAAAGCTATTCTCCAACAAAGGCGAAATCCTCTACTCCACCGAAGCCAAAGAGATCGGTTCTTTCACCTCCCAGGACTTTTTTTTCAATATCGTCAGCAAGGGCAAGCGTCACACCAAGATGGTAGTAAAAGGCGGCGAATCTCTTGAGGGTACGCAGGTCAAATATGACATCGTCGAGACCTATTTCCCGATCATGAATGGCAAACGCTTCCTCGGTGCCTTTGAGTTGTATTACGACATTACCGAAACGAAGAGCCAGTTGGACACCCTGCTTTTCTACTCAACGCTGATCATGACCGTCATGGCGGCCTGCCTGGTCATTTCCATGCTGTTCCTGCTGCGCAAAGAAGCCCTCAAACACATGGCAGAAAACCGGGCCAAGGTCCTCAAGGCAGACATCGATCGCATCACCCGCCACGACTTGAAAACCCCCTTTATCAGCATTTTAAGCGGAATCGAATATCTGGATAAATTTACTAATCTAGATAGTGAACAACTCTCCATGATCACGCAGATGCGGGATGCCGCAGACACCGGGCTAGACCAAATCAACCGCAGCCTCGGCCTCTACAGGATGGAGGAAGGCACCTATGCATACACTCCACAAGAGATGGACATCCTCCATCTGGCACAACGAGTCGCCGGCAATCTAAATGACTACGCCCTATCTCATGGCGTAGAAATGGTCATCACACATGGTGGCGAAAACGTTGAGGAAGACGACTCCATCCCCTTCAAAGCAGAGGAAACGCTTTGCTACACGGTCATGGCCAACCTGATAAAGAACAGCATCGAAGCATCAGAGCGCGACGACATAGTTACCATCGATTTAACCGAGGAAGATGGCGTCACGCTGACTGTCCATAATCCAACTCCGGTACCAGAGGAGATCAGGCAGACATTTTTCGACAAGTACTCCACGTCGGGCAAGTCTACAGGAACAGGACTAGGGACTTATTCTGCCCAGTTGATGGTTAAGACCATGGGGGGCAGCATAGCCCTGTCCACATCCCAAGAATCCGGCACATTAGTCACAGTAGAATTGCCCTGGCCGACCAATCCAGAAGAGTAGGAGAACCCACATGCCTTTCGTCAATATCCGCATCACCAAGGAAGGGGCTACGACCGAGCAAAAGGAACAGCTCATTCAGGGAGTGACAGATTTGCTGGCCGATGTTCTCGGCAAAAATCCCAAGACCACTTTTGTCATCATTGATGAGGTAGAGACTGATAATTGGGGGATAGGCGGGGAAAGCGTGACGACGTTAAGAAAGAAATAGAGATTCACTCCAAGACTATTAAGTAACCTCGCCACCGGCGGCCAAAGAGCTAAAACCCTTTGGAAAATACTTTCCGCCTTTGATAAAACCAATAACTAAGAAAACTCCTAGTTATCCTTCAAGTGCAGCGTCATTCTCACATCTGCTACAATGGCACGTTCATGATTCACCAACACCGGATTAAACTCAGCTTCCCACACCTGGGGGAAATCCAACGCCATCTGTGACATGATCAGTATGATCTCTTCCAGCGCGTCGAAATTCACTGGCATCTCGCCCTTAAGCCCCTTGAGCAACATGTAGGATTTGATCTCCCGCACAATTGCAAAGGCATCCTGTCGCGACATGGGCGCAAGTTTGAAAGAGATATCCTTCAGAATCTCTACATAAATACCGCCCAGCCCGAACATCAGCATGGGCCCGAACTCTTCATCGCGCTTGAAGCCGATGATCACTTCCCTGACGCCGGGAGGAGCCATTTCCTGCACCAGACAACCGGCAATATAGGCATCCTGACGCAAACGCTGGGCACGAGCCGTGATATCCTTGAAGGTGTTCATGACCTCGGTGGCGTTCTTGAGGTTCACCTTAACGCCGCCCACATCGGATTTGTGGGAGATATCAGGTGAGGCAATCTTGAGCACCACTGGGTAGCCGATCTCCTCGGCTGCGGCCACAGCTTCGTCAGACGAGCGGGCCAAAACAGTTTGAGGTGTGGGTAGGCCGTACGCATTGAGCAATTGCTGTGCCTCGAACTCCACGATCTCCGGCTGATTCCGTTGCTCATGCTCGCGCACAACCTGAGCAGCCAATTCCAAGTCGCGCTCTACTTCGATGAATTCCGGATCGGGGCGATGCTTCCAGAGGTAATATTCATACATGGTTTCGATCGAGCGAACTGCGGGTTCCGGGAAGGCGTAACAAGGCACCCCTGCCTCCATGAGCATGGTGCGGGCCTTGGCAATGCGCGTCTTGCCCATGAAACAGGCGAAGACAGGCTTGCCACATTTCTTGGCTATGCGGATGACTGCCTCGGCAGTTTCCTCGATCTCCACGGATGCAGTGGGAGTGAGCAACACCAAAATGGAATGAACCATCGGGTCTTCACTGACCACGTCCAGAGTTTTGCGATACCGCTCGGCATCGGCATCACCAATGATATCCACCGGATTGTAAAAGGCGGCGTAGCTGGGAAGAAATTCCTGGAGCCGCTGAATGGTCTTCTGGGAAAGCTGGGCCATGGACAATCCGGTGCGGTCCGCTGTGTCAGCGGTAAGAATACCGGGTCCGCCGGAGTTAGTGACAACAGCCAAATTCGGGCCTTTGGGAAGCGGCTGACTGGAAAAAGCCTGGGCGAGATTAAACAAGGTTGCCACATCGCCTACGCGAATGACGCCAGCTTGCTCAAAGGCAGCGGAATACGTCTGATCCGAACCAGCGATGGCCCCAGTGTGGGAAGACGCAGCCTTGGCACCCGCAGCTGTTGTGCCGGACTTAATCATGATGACGGGCTTGTTAAGGCTCGTCTTGCGTGCCGCTTTCAAAAAGGCTTCGCCGTGTCCCACATTTTCAATGTAGCCAAGGATGACCGATGTCTGGTCATCTTTATTCAGATACTCAAGCATATCAGCTTCATCGAGAACGGCTTTATTGCCGAGGCTAACGAACTTGGAAAACCCAACTTTTTCACCCACCGCCCAATCAAGAATAGCAACACAGAGTGCCCCCGATTGGGAGAAAAAGGCAATAGAGCCGCGGTTGGGTTGGCCTGCGGCAAAAGAGGCATTCACGCCGTGTTCCGCATTTATCATACCGAGACAGTTAGGGCCGAGCAGTGCCATGCCGGACGACTCGCAGAGTTCAATGATCTCCTGCTCCAGCGCATACCCATCCTTACCCACTTCCTTGAACCCGGCAGTAATGACGATAGCGGACTTGGCTTTGCGTTCGGCCAGAGCCTTAAGGGAGGGGATAACGAATTGACGCGGTACAGAGACCACACCCAGATCAAGACCAAGCGGCAGGTCAGCGATATCATTGACCACTGCCAGTCCTTCGATCTCGGTTGCCTTGGGGTTCACCGGATAGAGCTTCCCCTTATATCCGGCCCCGATCATATTGGAGACAATGGTATGCCCTACCTTGCCGGGGGATGCTGATGCACCGATAACGGCCACGGATTCGGGATAAAAAAAGGCGTGCAGATTGTCGTTTGCTGACAAGGAAAAAGCTCCTGGGCTGAGTGGTGTGCGTCGAAGAGGTCATCCTACACTGAAAAGGAGTAAGGTAACAAGGGAGGATCACCGCTCCAACCAGGTAACTGCTTCCTCTTCATCGTCAAAAACACGATATATCATGGAACGGTTCCGATAGACGGTTTCAACGGCCCTATAAAGCTCCCTATCCTCCGGGTGACACATGCAAGCCACGCGCAAGCCCAGCAACGGAAAACCTTGCTCAGACATCATTTCCGCTCCGACAGTCAAGTCATAAACATCGAGGTTCACCTTGACGTCCCTGTCATCAACAAAGGCACGTTTATGACCAATTTCACTCATTTTTTCCAAGCCCTGCCGAAGCTTCTCAACGAGCTCATCGGGGGAATCGACGCTCCCTTTGGTGACAACATGAACCCAATCTCCAAGATCTATGAACTCTCGAGTAAACGACATCAATTACGCCTTCTTCTTTTTAGCGCCATCTGCCGGAACCTTCTTTTCCGCTGCTTTGGAAGCTGCTGCTGCCACGAGAGCCTCTTCCTCAGGCGATAATCTACTATTCTCAGGCAAACTGACAGAGACGCGCGGCTTGGCAAATTCAATACCTGCGGCCTCAAACTCCTTACGCATCTTGGCGAGGACCAGCTTACGCAAAGTGAACTGTCCACCGGGCTTTGTCATGAACTTGACCCGCATGCGCATGCCGTACTCTTCCATGGCTTTGACGCCCTGGCTCTTAATGTCCGAGAGCATGAATTCATTCAGCTCAGGAAAGGAACGCACTTCCTTATTGATCTTCTTGATAATCTTTTTGACCTTGCCGATGTCTGTGTCAAACGGCACCAGATACTGTAATTTCATGACCGCCCAGTCACGGGTCATATTCTGGACTTCCTTAATGGAGCCAAACGGAACCGTATACAACGGCCCCAAATGGTGGCGAAGCTTGAAAGAACGGATCGAGATCTCTTCCACTGTTCCTCGTGCGCTACCCACGATGATATAGTCGCCTACGCGAAAGGCATCATCCATAAGGAAGAAGATACCGGAAATGATGTCCTTCACCAACGTCTGTGCGCCAAAACCGATAGCCAGACCAAAGACTGACGCACCAGCAATGAGCGGGCCGATGTCGATGCCCAGGGATGACAACACGATAAGCAGCGTAACTACGGCAATAGACACGAAAATGAACTTCTTGACCAACTGCAATAAGGTCGAAAACCGATCGCCACCGGGACCGCCTCCGCCTTCCCCGGACTCACCGCCCTCCTGAGGTTCCTTCTCCTTGATCTTTCGCTCGATGAGCCCATTGATGTAAATCCAGAAAATATAGGCCAGCACTACAGTCAAAAGTGTAGACATGGCCGCGCGGGACACCTCTCGTCCAATAGGAAGATCGATCCCCCAAATACGCAGGAGCAGGAAAATAGTGGAAGCCACGACCAGAAAACGGAATCCTTTACGCAAGAAACTCTGGAACCGTAGGAGTCCTTTCTTCTCTTTCTCACCCTCTACATGCTCTTCATTTGAAGATGCCATTTCTACAGCAAAATTAACCAACTGCTGTGTAACCCAATCAACCAGAAGGAATGCGGGCACCAAAAGCAGTGTCAGGACACCAATCAAGCGGGCCTCACTGCCCATAAGCATAAGCGCAAAGACCCACAGTAACCAGGAACCAAGCACGTAAGCTATGGCCAACGCGTGCCAGGAATCGGCAAGCTGATAGACGAGGCCGCCTTCTTCAGCGTGATGGCGAATGGCTTCGGCCATAGGCTTTTTATTCCAGAGAATGAGCAACGTCAGAGAAAATGCCACCATAAAACCAAACCCGGTGGTGACCAGAAGATTCACAGCTTCACTACTTCCGTGAAGGCGCAAGATGGAATTTATAAGCATACCCACAGCAAGGATGCGGGCAATGAAGATGGTCCATTTAAAGAGGTATTGCGCCGCATCATTAGACAACGGCAAATACCGCAATGAAGGAGCATGGGGTGCCAACAGGAAGCGAGTGAAAATTTTAACCACTGATAGGAAGAACATAGCCAGCAGCCAAATCAAAGCCACAGGCTTGGCCGAAGCATCGCTCTCAAAAAGAACAAGGTAAGACACCGTTGTTACGAGACCGACGACACTGACACCGAACAAATCGAGAAGAGCCCGCAGGAAAAGGCGCCACATGCGGTTATACCAAGCCGGGGCCTCTCCAGCATCGGCAAGGGTTTTGCGAGCTTTACGTGTACGTCTCTTGAAAAGGAATGTCCCACCAACCCAAAGTACAGTGAGGGATGCCAGGGCCAAAAGAATCATACCCGGCCCCATGGCTTCGTTGCCGCCCAAAAATCCTTTCAGAGCCGTAGGCAGCTCTCGGTGAGCGGTGGATGCGCCGGAAAAAAGATAGACAAATCGCTGACGCACAAAGGAGACATCCTCTTTCAAATGAGAAATGACACCGGCAATACCCGTATCTTTTTTCTCTATCGGAGCGGGATCCACTTGCTTCTTCAACTCTTCCAGCAATAGAGAGCGGGCCTGTGTATCAGACAGCCCCGCCATAATATCGGTAATCTGCTGCTGAGTCGCATCAGCCGGAATAGTAACGACATCGCCCCCTGCTTCGCCCTTGGCTGCAGAAACGCCCGAGGGAGCGGCAAGAAAAAGACAAAGGAAAAGACCGGCCAGAATGGTCACATATGTTTTGCGCATCACGTTACGTCCCCAAATTGCGGTTTATCATTAAAAATCTCATAACAATTCAAGGTGATAATTGTAAACTTAAATTACAAAATCAGTTCTGTCTCCAGGCTCGGCATAAATGAACAGACGAGTGAACACCTCGCCCACTGTCTCACGAAAGTCAGGCAACCACGAAGTTTCACCAAAAGCGTGCATGGGGACAAACACTTTGGCTCCCGTTTGACGATACGCTTCAACGCCGCCGGCCAAATTCTCCAACCGCCTATCCACATTAGAGAAAGCAACATGCGGTTGAAACTCGCGAACCCGCTCCATGGCAGCCCGAAAAAAGTTGGAAGTGAACTCATTCTGCTTTGCCGTGGCGGTTTTCCATATCCACTTGGCAAGATCACCGCCAAAATAAAAACGAAAGTCGCCATCTTCCACTAAAAAGGCCACACCAAGATCATTACTCATGAGGGTCTCTATCGACAGTCCACCAAATTCGTACTTCTCGTCCGGCTCCACTATCAGTACATCCTTGCCTTCGGGGATGGTCTGTGGACGCATGTCCTCTACATCGTCAGAAAGGATGTAGCGCACTGAGGCTGCGGGTTCAGTCATGCACACAATGTCGTCATTGAGATGATCTTCGTGGCTATGGGAAATGAAGACCGCCAAATCGCGGCCCGCGACAGCTTCGCGCACCAGGGCCTCAGCCCCTTCAGGAAGATGAGAGTCATTGGGATAATCAAAAAGAAAGGCGCGGCCAGGAGTTCGGAGGATGAAGCAATTGTGGTAAATATAGGTGATATCGATCTGCATGAGCGGCTCCACGTAAAATGTTGACGTCCCGCTTATACCAGATGAGCTGTCCGATGTCTCACCTTCAATAGTATTCATGCCCCAACTGTTTGTATGACTTAAATATTCCGCAGCCTACCGATCCATCTCCTGCTCTTCCTTCACGGATCTGGAACACGCCCAAGCCTGGCTCCGTCGCTAGGCACAGGCAGGCCACGTTGGCTTGACACCCCGGTTCACATAGCAAATTTAATCGCTCTTATTCCCTGGGAAATAAACCGTAAACACGGAGCCTTCTCCTAGGGTAGACTCCGCACTGGCTGTCCCGCCGTAGTGTTCCACTATGCCTTTGCACAAGGTCAGCCCCAGACCAGAGCCCTTGATGTCATCCACAAGGGTGTCACCAATCTCCACCTGATGAAACGGATCGAATACTAGCCCGAGTTCATTCTGGGGCACCCCCTTGCCCGTATCCTTCACAGACAAGACCAGCCCCCCATATTCATCATTGTGAGCATGAACGGATACCGTTCCGCTGCTCGTAAATTTCAAACTATTGTCCATAAGAGAAAAGGCAACCTGCTCAAGGCGCGCGGGGTCCACATACATGGGAGCAAGGCGGCTCGGCAGATCAAGCACGAATTCCACTTCAGGTTTGTCTGCAACAATAGGCGCACAGCGATTGGCCGCCCGTTGTATCACTTCGCCAGGTATCACTGACTTATCATTCCAAACACCTGTCCCGGCCTTAATAGCCGTGAGGTCCATAAATTCATCGATAAGGGAACCAAGTCTGCGCGCCTCTCCGTCCATAACCTTAATATTGCCCAAGATGCGCTCCTGAGCCTCGGCAGTGTCTGTAGGCTGACCATTCAGCAGCTTCTCCATGTCCCGTCGAATGAGCCGGGAGTACCCCAATATAGAGGTAAGCGGAGTACGCATATCATGGGACACCGTTGTCAGGAACGATGACTTGAGATCATCAAGCATGGTCAGACGGGCATACGCCTCTTCCAACTCCGCAGCCTTGGCAGCGAGGTCTGCAGTACGCTCTTCCACCTGCCCTTTCATATCTTCCCGGATCAATTTGGCTTCGGTAATATCATGCAACGAAACCAAGTTCGCAGGCCGGCCTTCCACCATGGCCGTCTTGGAATGAATCTCTACCCAACGTACCCGCCCGGAAGCGGTGATAGCCCGCCAGGAATACGTCGTAATCTGACTAGCATCACCTGCCTGTTTCTTCGCAGCCTGCTCCAACAATAACTCTTGATCGTCCGGATGAACGTACTTGATAAATTCTCCTGGCGACAAGGCGAGCATTTCCTCCACTGATGTCTCAAAAATATCGCAAAACGCCTTGTTGGCGAACTGAACCTTATCATCCTGCAACACACACAAGCCCAACATTGTCTGCTCGGAAAAAGTCCTAAACTTCTCCTCACTGTTTTTGAGTTCCTGCAGGATAAGGCTGTTGCTCAATGCGTCCGCAACCCTACGGCTTGCCTCTTTGAAGAGTTCGATTTCGTCACTGCTCCAGACCTTGGCTGAACGGCATTGGTGCAGCCCCATAAGCCAGGGCGGGCCAATCCGGGGATAGACTGCCGCACTCAACATAGCCTGAATGGAAAACTCTTCAACTAGGGGATCTGATATGGAATTGCCAGACTCCAGATCGTAGGGAACAGGTCCATTCACCCCTAATGACTCTCTCATAATACGGGCCGTATCAGACGAGATAGGCACATTCACATCGACCCCGATTCCAGGATACTCCTCAGAAGTCCGCTCCGCAGGAACACTAAAATTTTCCGCCTCGGGATCACAGGGGTACATCAACCAACACCGGTCAGCGCCAAAACCACTGCGAACGGTTTCCAAAACATCCGACAGCATGGTCTCCATGTCATCATTACGCCTGATGCTCTGATCAATGCGTTCCATAGTCTTAAGGAAATGCAGGTGACTGTAGTGCTCTTCCTCGGCCTCACGGCGGTCCGTTATATCGATAAGAACGCCATCCACCACAGTGGGCTCGCCCTCGTTGTCATACTGGGCCTGTCCCTGATCCAACACCCATCGAATCAGATTATCAGCCCGCCGAATCCTATACTCCAGAGAGAAGGATTGCCGTGATTCCACTGCGCCCTCAACGACCTCACGCACCCACTTGGTATCAGCGGGTTCGATAAGAGAAGCCAATGTCAGCTCACCTTCTTTGAATTGCGAGGGCGAAAACCCGGTTAAGTCAGTCACAGAAGGACTCACAAAACGAATGGTATCACCTTTGCACAAGCACTGGTAAACGACCCCGGGGATATTACCCACCAGGGTCTGGAAGCTGGATGCCGTTTCATTAGCCGCAGCTTCCGCCAACCACCTGTCGGAAACCATCTGGTTTGCCGCCGCCGCAAGCTCTTTGAATTCCCTGAACTGCAAACGGTCAGGATCCACCAAGTCACCACTCGTGGAAGCTTTATCCCAAACTTCTGTGAACATGTTCAGGTTGTTGCGGATCAGCCCAGAAAACCGTCTGGAAACAATCAATGCAACCACACTTAAGACACACAGTGTCAGCAGTGAAAAAGCCGCCTTATGCAGGATATCCGCCTCCAGCCGTTCACTGTTTTTGGCAATGAGAGACTCAATGTCATCCACATATAACCCGGCGCCGATATACCATTCCCAGTCGGGAATAGGCATGGCGAAACTCACCTTTTGCGTATGCCGATTACCGTCGATTTTAGGCATGACATAGGACACAAAACCACCGCCACTCCGAGCAGCAGCCACAAGTCGCTGGACGATTTTAATGCCAGTTGTGTCGGTTACCTCCCACATATTCTTGCCCTTTGCCGGGCCAAGCATGGAGATTCCCTGCCAAGAGCCACCAAACAGATAACTGTCATCTCCGAACCGAACCCTTTCAAGCTGCCTAACCACCTTGTGGCGGGTCTCTTCTTCAGCGACTTCAAGGCATGCCCCGGAAACGACTCGCCAAGACAACTCTTTTAGAGTCATGACTTGCATAAGAATGGTGTAACGATGCAATCCGTCCGGAGAGCCAACCATCACACGCCGCTCGCCACCTTTGACGTTGACCAACGCCTCTGACAACTGTGCCAAGGCGTAATCCACATCCAAGTCCTTAGGAAATGCATCGATAAGATAAAGAGTCTGCCCGGTGATGACATCCACCCCACCATCTCCAGGCCGGAACGATTTCATGGCATCGCCCACAATCCGCATGATCGAATCCGTAGAAAGATTAGATGTATTATTCTCATGCAGCTGACTAGCAACAACCTTTGCTTGATGTCCCCGTTGCCGAATCTGCTCCCATAGCTCCTGCACTCCGTCCGCTCTGATGGTATCCAGAGTCTGCACCCCTTTCTCCACCTCAGAACGCATCAACGCTTTCTGCTCAGCATAATGAGAAACCCGCAGCTGATCCGCCTGTACCCTAAAATCGTACAGCATCCAGCCCACCCACGCACCGCCGATGAGGACAATGGACACCCACGTGACCACCATCATTCCAAAAAAACTTAATCTGCTGATGGACGAATTAACCATCTTGTCCCCTAATCAAGCCGTTTGATCACCGTGCGATGCTGCCACTACTCATTGCAATTGCAGACTATATATATCACAAAAAAAAAGCCAGCCGATAATCTTCCCACCCGCCATCTCCCTCTTTTTCTCTTGACCACAGCCCATTACACGGTATAAAAATCATCTCCCGTTTCGCCAAGATAGCTCAGTTGGTAGAGCAACTGATTCGTAATCAGTAGGTCGTCGGTTCAACTCCGATTCTTGGCTCCAACGAAATCAAGGGTTTAGCAACTAGCTAGACCCTTTTTTTGTAGCTACGTCCAATTTTGTACAACCCCTGTACAACCTTCACACATCGTGCATTAACCTGCACGGCGTGAGTTCAAATCTCCTCGTCTCCACCAAAAACCATATAGGGTTTCAGCGTATTGCGCCGAAACCCTTTTACTCTATCCATATTTATCCCACCATTGTCCCACCTAGCGCACCGCGAACCAGTACCACTTCTCCACAACATGAGACAGATTAGTAATCAGTTGGCCGTCGGCTCAATTCCGATTCTTGGCTCCAACGAAATCAAGGATTTAGCTTCAAGTTAGACCCTTTTTTTGTTGTCTGATATATTTTTTGGGACAAATTTGGGACATTGCTTTCAACTCCATCGTTAATTATGAAATGCTTTGCTGCACGCAACCGCGACATTAACAAATGCCAAAAACACCAAGCCTACGGGCTCACATTATGAAAAGAATACTTTGCTTCATTCTTATGACATCTTTGCTTTCAGGCTGCGGCAAGCAGGAGATGATCGCCGTAGGCACAATAGCCGCAGTCGTGGTAGCTGCACCTATTGTCTTACCCTATGCCGCCATGACCACTAAATCAGACGTAAAAAAAGCCTTTCCTGATTCAACTCAAACACAAATGCTTGCTAAGGCATCAGGAAAAGGAGATTTGTCCAAAATAGATAAACTCATAGCCAAAGGCGCAGATGTAAATGCCAAAGGAAAAGATGGAATAACAGTCCTAGCTTGGGCTCTTCACTCAAAAAACTACCGCGGCTTTAACCATCTTTTAAAGATAGGGGCAGACCCCAATATTACATGGGGTAAAGATTTGCCGGAGTATTTTTATGTAAGGGATTCAGTCATGCATTCTGCGGAAGGCATATTCCTGCAAACAGCTTTAGAGGCGGGCGGAAACCCAAACCTTTCATCCGATGGGAAGAGAGTAGTTGAGACAAAACACTGGTACTGCAATATAGGAGATTTCAAGATACTTGAACCTTATGGACTTGAATACGAGTTCATTACAGAAGACGGCTCACCATTCATCAACACACTTGCCTACAGAAAATGTTACAATTTAATATGTTACATACTTAAAAAGGGAGTCAACACATCTCTAAAAGACCAATATGGCAGCACTTTGTTCGACATAATGCAAACCTCAATTGCTCGCCTCGATAGATCCACCTATGCCTGGTTGAATGATACACAAAAAAAATGGTTATGGAGCTGTGTCGAAATTATGGAGAATAAAGGCTATGACTTCTCTCTGTCTCCTACAGCACAAGCCGAAAGAATAAATGATATGGAAGACAAGCCAACAAGCTCCTAACATTTTAAGATATCGGTGCAAGTACAAGGAAACAGCGAATAGATTGACCAAGACTTACCTAAGCTTTTATCAGGGGGGGGGCAATTCAAATGGCAACAACCACGAACCACGCTTTCGAAGACCAAATAAAACTCAACATCATCGAATTAGCGGCCCAATCTCACACAAATCAAGACAATTTTCTGTCTGATATCCTGCAAAAAAGAATCCCCATCACATACCGCAATGCGCAAGGCAACTTGGTCAAAGAACTCCCTGACGGCAAAATATTACTCATTCATGAGGCTTCATAATGCCTCACCTCCTCATGATCTGTGGGCCAAATGGCTCCGGCAAAAGCACCTTCACGAACAAGACAAAGCTTCGAGACATTATGCCGGTCATTGACCCAGATTTGATAGCCAAGCTCGATGACCTCCACCCCATGACTGCGGGTAAAGAGACATCCAGACGAGTGAAGCGCTTTATTGCTGAGGGGAAGTCCTTCGCCAAAGAATCCACAATGACATCAAATTTTGATTTCAAACTCATGGTGCAAGCCAAAGAACACGGCTATGATGTGGAGTTGTTTTACGTTGCCCTGGAGAGCCCGCAGGACTCCATTCTCCGTATCAAGCAAAGGGTTTCTCTTGGAGGACATCATGTCCCGGATGAAGACGTCATTCGTCGATATGGCCGCAGTATGAACAACTTAGAAAAAGCACTTTCGACGGTAGACCGAGCTGCCATCATCGATAACTCCAGAAGGCAGGATAGAACAGTAGCAACCGCCGAAAAAGGAACGCTCACCCTCACCGAAGAAGCCACCCCCGGCTGGCTAAAAAGAGCGCTCACCGAAATTGAGGAGGCAAGATAATGGCAACCATCAGCAAGCGCGGCAAACACCAGTGGCAAGCCAAAATCAGGCGCAAAGGCCACCCTGTCCAAAGCAAGACCTTTGACCGTAAATCTGACGCCGAACAATGGGCGCGTGACATCGAAAATGAAATGGATCGCGGCGTCTTCGTTTCCTGCAAGGAGGCCGAAAGCACTACTCTCCATGAGGCCCTGGACCGCTTCATTGGCGAATATATCCCCCGCCTCAAAATGGCCGCCAACGAGACCCGCCGAGCCAAAGCCATCCAAAAGCGCGAAATCGCCAACCTCTACATGGCAATGATCCGCACCAAACACATTGCCGAATTCATCAAGGAACGAGAAGACGAAGGTGTCAAACCCAACACCATCCGGCTAGACCTCGCCATCCTCTCCCGGCTCTTCGAAGTAGCCGCCACAGATTGGGGCATGGAAAGTCTGAGCAATCCGGTCAAACGCGCACGAAAACCCAAGCTGAATGGTGGTAGAACACGAAGGTTGCAACCGGCTCAGGGCGAAGCCAAAAAGAGCGAGGAAGAACGTCTTTTGGTTGAGTGCGGCGATAAATTTCGGCCTGTAGTTCAATTAGCTCTGGAAACCGCAATGCGACGATCTGAAATCGCCAACCTGACCTGGGACAACATCAATCTGAAAGGGAAAACAGCATACTTGGCCGACACAAAAAACATGTCAGAGCGCACCGTCCCGCTCTCCCCCACCGCAATCGGCATCCTCCAAAGCATACCAAGGCAAATCACAGGTTCCGTATTCGGCATGAGCGAGAACGCCATAACCATAGCCATGCGACGAGCTAGAGAAGAGGCCGCGATTGACGATCTAACCTTTCACGACCTAAGGCATGAGGCAACATCGAGACTGTTTGAAAGGACCGACTTGGACATCATGGAAATTTCGGAAGTCACCGGCCACAAGAATTTGCAGATGTTGAAGCGGTATACGCACTTAAGAACGAAAAAGCTTGCTGACAGGCTAGCAGGTAAATCAAGACAACTTTAAACTTAGGACCAATAACACTTGACGGTAGAGCTTGGCATGAGTACTGCACAAAAAAAACAAGAAAGCATTGCCAAAAAAGCATTTTCGTGGTTTTTTTACGAAATAAAGACTTTAGCCGGAGACATCCATGATTATAGAATTTGTCACTGAGAACTTTAGGTCAGTTAAAAATGAACAAGTTTTCAGCTTGGTCGCTGAAGGGGAAAAGGACAACCATGAAAAGAACTTTTACCGCCCGCAAACAGCTGGAAACCAAGCAATCTTAAAATCCGCAGCAATCTACGGCCCTAATGCTTCAGGTAAAACCACAATACTAGAGTCAATCCTGCGGCTCAAATCATTGGTCCTCTCATCAATGGAAAACAAAATTGATGAGGAAATATCTGGCTATGACCCCCACCGGCTTAATCTTCAGTGCGAGAATAAGCCTACAAAATTTGAAATCGAATTCCTAGCACCGGACCTATACAATGATAATATATACCAAAAATACAACTACAGCATTGCATACAACGCCACGGCCATATTATCTGAAGAACTTGTCGTTTATAAAAGCACCAAGCCTAGCAATCTCTACAAAAGGGAGCTAGGTTCGCCCGTTGAGTGGGGGAATTCTTTAAGAGGCAAAAAGCAATCGATTGAAAGCATCCTTCTTGACAACCAGCTTTTCTTATCTGTTGCAGGCAACACTAAGGACCACCCACTAACTGTAATTTATCGCTTCTTTAGAGATTGTATAAACAGCTTTCACCAAGATCGAATCATGGGCGGAACCGCATCTGACTCACAAACTCGTAGACAACTTCGCAATGAGGATTCGCAAACATTTAATGACAAATTGGTACAATTTTTAAAAGCCGCGGACACAGGGATTCAAGGGATTCGAGTTAAAGAAGTCAAGGTAGACAACCTTGGTCTCGAAAACTCTGCTCCTATTGACTTACCCGACGAAGTTCTTGAATTAATTAAAAAAGAACTATCCAACAGACCTTACGCTTCCCATGACAAATACGATGGGGATGAACTTGTTGGCATTCATGAATTTGACCTTATGGCAGAATCTCAAGGGACTATACAATTATTTGACATGGCAGGGCCAATTATTGAAACATTGCAAAAAGGCTCAACAATGGTAATTGATGAGATCAGTACCAGCTTACACCCAGACATCACAAAATATATAATAAGCTTATTTCATAACGAAAAAACAAACCCTCAAAATGCCCAGTTAATATTCTCCACCCACGACATTACTACATTAACGTCTGACCTGCTTAGAAGGGACCAGGTATGGTTCACTCAAAAAGACCAGTTTGGATCAACGGCATTATATAGCCTCCTTGAGTTTGGTAAAGACGTAGTACGCAAAGAAACGAACTTTGGAAGTTGGTATCTAAAAGGAAAATTTGGCGCACTACCATTCGTAGACAAAAGCCTGTTTAGCCCCGAACTGTTAGATACTGAGGTTAGCAATGGCGAGGCCTAGAAAAGAGAGAACGAGAGCCCCACACCCCAGTACATATATTTTTTGTGAAGGGACAAAAACTGAACCAAATTATTTTAATGATCTTATCTGTTCACTAAATTTCCCAGGAGAACTAGCCACAGTAAAGGTTATCCATACAGACAAAACCAATTTAGTGGGTTTAGTAAATGTAGCGAAAGAATTTAAAGACAATAACAAATATGCTCTCGACAGCGATCAATATTGGATAGTGGTAGACAAAGACGGATACCCTAAGCACAAAGAAGGTTTTAGTTTCGCAAAAGAAAATTCATTCAAGATAGCATTTTCAAGCATATGCTTTGAATACTGGCTACTTTGCCACTACACGTTCTCTAAAGTTCCTTACCAAAATTATAGAGAAATAATTCGTGCAGCACTCAAAAAGTATATCCCTGAATACGAAAAAGGCAATGATGGAATTTTTGCTCTCACCAGTGCCCAATTACAAACGGCTTATCAAAATGCAAAAGCCAGCAGGGACCGATGGAAAAGAAAACAATCCGACAAAGAAATATATGAACTCAATCCGTATACAAACGTAGACGAACTAATTAAGCACATAGTTTCATTTAAAAAGTCACTAATCAAATAGCCCTAACAACAGACAGGCCGACATACTCTTCATCATCCTCAGACCAAATAAAGCGATAAGCCCCACTGTGGATCACAATGAGGCCTATCAAAACGCTTCGACTGAGGGGAGGTTCGTTGGTCATGAAAAAAACGGGGACACCTTACCAATTAAATTCCACTTTTATTTGATGGTTACTTCTTTCCTTTTCTTTCGCCCACGTTTTTTGCCTTTAAACTTCTGCCTAACAGCGCTTCCAGTTTTTCCACGAACGACTCGCTTCCAAGAGGGCGGCCCGACTTTTCCGTTGCCCTGAATCTTTCGTATTCTTCATCTCGTTCTGGCTCAGCAAGTACTCAGGCCAGTCTCCGACCTCCCCCAATAGCCGTCCGGCTTTCACCAAAATATCATCCTGCCCCAGCATATGGGCACGAGCACTACTCCATTTATACTCGTCAGGTCTTACAACCATTCTCGCCCTGACCGGATTCAACTCCACGTACCGGGCAGCAGTTAGCAGATGAGCCTCGTCCATCACCACGGAAGAAAATCGCCCCTGCCACAAGTGTCCCGTCCATTTTTCGCGTCTGTTCACCGCTGTGGTATATCTGCGATGCGCCTCTCCAATCGCCTTTCGCAAGCCGTCCATCGTTTCTGGCACCGCAATCAGGTGTACATGATTCGTCATTAAGCAGTACGCCCAAATCTCAACATGAAATTTATCACACCACTCGCTTATCAACCGTAGGTACAGCCAGTAGTCCTCATCCCTAAAAAATGTCGGCAGCCGCCTATTCCCACGCTGAACCACATGATGCGGGTACCATGGCGCTACACCCCTCGGTAATCTAGCCAAACAGATTCTCCATGATTAATGGAATTTAATTAGTAAGGTGTCCCCAATTTTCCTAAATCAAGATGTTGGAAATAGTAATTCCCGTAGATTCTCTTGAATGATCCGTTGTTCTCCTTCGCCAGATACAAACAAGGTCTCTGCTGATTTAATTTGAATAACATCGAAGGGCTGGAATTCGCAATCAATCCAATCTTGAATGCAAATATCAGCCCGGTTAGCTTTCGTAAGTTCCCAAAACGTCTTCCCTATCCACATAACCGAACCTATAGACTCAACATATCCTAGTTTCAGACATCGTCGACCTGGGTTGTTGGATGTATCAATTATTTCTTTCTCTAAAGGGGATGGCAACCCATTAGATATCAATGGAAGGTGCCCATAGGATTTCCCGACAGCTTCGTACTGCAATGGGTCAAACGCATTTTGCCAATGCTCATACTCCGTATTGTACACTCTTGAGCTAATAAAAGAATCAAATACGAAAAAAGGACGAACCCAGTTAAATGCATCTTTAAAGCTTGTGATGCACTGTTCAACCACAAGGATCGATAGCTCTCTATTTGCAATTGGGGAAAATAGCATTACGCTATCTCCATGCTCGATTAGAAAATGAGGGCTATTACTCTGTCTTATTGTGCTTAGCACTTTAGACATATCGACTTTTTTGTCATAAAAGTCTCCCACCTTTCCAGCAGCAAAATGATTAGGATGGGATTCTATCAATTTCTCCCCAATGTGGATTGGGTCGATAGACATATCGTTAAACACTACCTCTATAGCCATCGGCATTACTGCATCTCCTTAATAACAACTGTAACATCGAGTGGTTTAGCAAATTTAATTAGCGATCGTGCAGGGCCACTTCCCCCTGGTTGAACTCGCAGATCAAGCATCATGTTCGCCTTTATTCCATCAACTGTTGCACCTCTCGAACTCAGGTCAACTATATGTTTTTTCATCCTTTGAAGCCAAGTATTACCTGTAGTATCGACGGTTTTAAGGCTTACGAGATTGTTTCCTTTTTGGAAATCAACAAGAGGATATTTCCCATTGTTAAGCTGCCCGACATTGAACCAATCCTTGTACTCAGTGGAAGCAAGATACCCCTCTATCATGTTGCCACGATCAATAGGTGTCTCTTTCCAGACATCCTTAAATAATGTTGCCCCTCCAGCTACATTGTCGGCATTCTTTGCAGTCACTTCTTTGAAGAACTGTGAGCCCTTCTTGACTCCCCAGACACCCCCTACAGCAGCTAATGCAATATCCTTACATGCAGGGCCGACAAGCCGTCCAGCCTCGACATGCTTACCTTGGGCTTTCAGGGCCCAGTATTCCTTCATAGTGTCATTGTACGCATCAACGACATCGGCAGGAATATCTTCATAATTGTTAACAATGAAATACCCAGCCTGAACCAACTCCATCTGCTTGTTATTGAAACGATCATAATTGGCCTTATAAATGGCTGCTCCGGTTACCTGATAGATGCTTCCATGGACCATATCTGTTACATACCAAACTATGTCATATGCATCATACCCAAGGTCCAACATCCCTTCGATCGTTCCTGCCGTATTCGACAGTAAGGCACCAACATAAAAATTGACCTCTGGTGCCTTTCCTATGTCATCGAGACTGGCTGACAAACCGAGGTAGAGCTTATCCTCTTGTGCCAATATACCCGCCAAAATGGCTTCCGCATTGTCTTGGGTAATTACGCCGCCGTTTGCATCTATTTCTTGTCGGATAGTAGAGTAAAGTGCGGCATTATCGCCGTGTCCCTTTTTATATAATTCACTAATTTGCTCATCAGTAAGGTTGAGTTCTTTTAGGTCTTCTCGAGTCTGCTTGTAGTCCTCTCCTGCTTCTTTCAATTCATCTGGCAACAAGTCCGTGAGCTTCTCAAGTAGTTCTCCCATGTTTTTAAGGTTGCTCTTAATTCCTTTAAAGCCGCTCAGCACCTCCTTAATCGCCGCACTATCGATATAAACCGTGACCGAGCTCTTCTCGTCCTTTGTGATCTCCTGCGCTTTGGCCAGATCGCGATTCAAGCCCTCCAGCCCAGCATCGGGATCGGAGCGGATTATGATCTCGCCCTCGCCGATGGTGGCGCGGTTGATTTGTTCGCGGTCGCTGGAGGAGTAGGAGCCGTCTATGGTTTCGGAAAAGGGCGATCCATCCGGGTTGGTTTTATTTGGCTTTTCTTTATTATTCCCACCCCAGCCCGTTGATGCCGACAGGTTGAGCTGGAATTGATCGGTTGAGTCGTGATCCAGTATATCCTTGTAGGTCAAGGTGTCGGTGTCGAGTTTGAGATTGCCGTTTTCCGCAGCTATGACAGCCCCTTCGACATGGGTGTTGTCTTCGGTGCGGATGTCGACCTTCTCTTTACCGATAATGGTGGTTTGCTTCGTCACCCAGGCGGAATCGGCATCGCTTTCGCCTATGCCGCCGTGGACTTCGCCGGAATAGCCATAGCCTATGGTAACCGAGCCGCCAACGTTCCAGTTAGAGCCGGCTGCGGCGCGTTTGTCCTGTTCACTTTTGACTATCAAGTCGCCGCCAACGTCCATGACGACTCCCCTTCCCTCAAGATTGGCCCCCGCAAGCGTGGCATCCTTGCCGGTATTCACGGTCAGGGTATCACCAGCCGTGACTGCTGCGTTGGAATGGGTAACAGCTCCGGCATCGTTGTTGGAACCAGCGGCATCGGCCCGAGCATGGATGCCGAAAGAGGCTCCGCCGCCCGCATTGTAAGACGCAGCAACACCACCGCCCACAGACGCGGAACGGGAATCGGAACCGGACGAGTAATTATTGGTCGCGGACGTAATTTCAGCATCCCCGCCCGCGTTGATCGTCACGTTCTCCCCGGCTGCAATCTGCGCACCCTTGATTTTGACGTCCTGCTTGGCGTCGAGCGATGCGTCACGGCCCGCCATGATGGAGGAAGTCAAGGCATCCGAAGAATTTATGTTTGAGCTGGATTCTGAGACAGATAGCCCTTCCGTCAAGGAAATGGTCCCACCAGGACTGCTCAACTGCTGGAGAGCAGACACGCCACGTAGTATCGCACTGGCCGCAGTGATGCCCTTGTTCGCAGCGCTACCTTCGCCCCTCTGCATGTTCTTGGGCATATCGGCCAGCGTATTGGCGGCGGTGGTGACGCTTTGTCGAGCGGCAAGGGTCGTTCCGAACTGGGTTTCGCGAATGTACTGCTCCATATGCTCGACATCCTTGCCCGCGCTGACGTTGATGTCGTTGCCGGCATTGAGCTGTACGTCCCGGCCAGCCTCGACGTCCGAGGAGACCTGGTTGATATTGTTACCGGAGTTAATGACAACGTCGTTGCCCGCGCTAACCAGCGACTTGGCGTTGTATTCGCCGGAGAACTCGCTTGTTTCTTCCTTCTTAGTCAGGCCGGTAAAAGACGAGATTTCCGTTTCAGAGAACGAAAACGCCTTGGAACCAAGCCTTGTTGTTTCTTTTCCAGTCTTGGCAGACTGCGCATTTTGACCAGGGATGATATTGGTATCCCTAGCGGCATTAATGGTAACATCATTGCCTGCGGCAATAGCGGAACCAATGACGACTGCATCGCGTGCGGAGTCCACTTCAACATTATTACCCGCCGTTATCTGCGCACCTACATTACCTGCGGAAGTCTCGGCAGACTTCAATTTCTGGAATTTTGCGTATTCAATGTCGAAAGTGGATTCAATGGAATGCCACTTGGCCCGTGTTATTCCTTCAGTCGAGGCCAGCGCAAGAATTCCTGCGTTCAACGAGTTGATGCTACTTTTCTTTTCTTCGTGGAATTTAGCCGTAGTATCCTGCGCCCCTGTAACCAGGACATCGCTCTCGGTACTCGTGATGCTGACGTTGTTGTCGGCATGAACCTTACTGGCTGTGACCGCAACGTTTTTGGCCTCGGCGGTCAGGTCATTTCCAGCCACTATACTGCTGCCTACTTGGTTGGTGGTGGCGGTCATGCCGGTTGTTTTTTGGGATTTGAAGAAGCTGGAATTACTTTCGTCGTTAAAGTTGTAATACTCATCTTGTGCCGAAGAGATCAGAATACCGTCTTCCGCTTTGAGCTGCATATCGATTCCCGATTCGACCTGACTGCCGACAACCGCGATGTCACCCACGCCGGACGTTCCAGCCTCAACATTCATCGAGCCTCCGGATTTGATGGAGGATTCAACAACACTCTTCGATTTTGTATGGTTGGTAAAAGACTTCGAGCCGCCGAACAAACCACCAGGGTTGTGGTTACTGTGGGAAAAATACTCGCTCTTATTCTCAGCAACAGCAACGGTCACGTTTCCGCCCGCCCTGATGGCAACATTCCCATCGGCCTGGATGTCGCTGCCATGGATAGCGGTGTTCTCGCCAGATTCGATAGAGAAGTCTCCACCAACTTTCACCGTGCTCTTCACGTTCCCTTCAATGTCAGTATAGGAATTGCTTACGTCATCCTTGATACGACTGTTGGAAGTGGTTTGCAAAGTCGCGATGACGACGTTATCACCAGCTTTAAGCAAGGTGTCGCCGTCAGATGACACGTCTGAACCCTGTATCCGAATATCCTTCCCGGCTTCAATCACCAGCGAGTTTGTTGCTTCAATTTCCCCCTTCTTAGCCAAAGTAGTAGTGACCGTGTCCGTTGATCGATCAGTGGTTGTTGCCGCACCTATGACCACATCATTAGTAGCCTTGAGTGAAACCACATTACCCTTAATTGTGCCGCCGGAGTTAAGGATGGAGTCTGTCGCGGCCACAGTCACATTCTTGGCGGACACGGTGCCTGTATTGTTCAGGAAGTTCTCAGCAGTGATAACAACTTGCTCCCGCGCCTGGATAAGCCCAGCGTTGGAGGTGTTTTCCGTGGTATTGATTTCTACTTCTCGGCCCGCAATGACCGAGCCGCCCTGAGCTATCTTGCCTAGGCTGTTGCTGCCGAGGTAGACAACAGGCACCAAGACTGCCTCGCCATTTATCTCACGCTGTTCCAGCCAAACAATGTCTCGATCCAGAGCCTCGATCTGTTCCAATGAGAGGGAAACGCCCATGTTCAGCCCAAGGTCGGTCTGTGCCAGTAGGGCATTGTCCATGAGTTTGACGAACTGGTCGGCATCCGTGTTGACGCCTTCCTCAAGGTACCGGCCGCCCGTCAGTTTTTGTATCTGATCACGAACAAGTCGCGTTTCATAAAAGGCATCACCCAACCGTTTGTTAGCCACGTCATTGGGATCAAAGCCCATACGTGCCAGCTGATATTCGGAGCCAAAGAATGTATCGAGATTCGTCAGGTTTGGATTGGTCTCCACCTGATAATTCTGCGCAGGGTTGGTGTTGACCTGAAATAACCCATTGCGGGGCAGGGTATCGGTTAAGGTTGTGACATCTGCAACCTTTTGATCTTGAGCCGCTTGGTCCCGGGGGGCAAGAACTCCGTCGTGTTCTACTACGCCGTTTTCTGCGATACCGCCGGTGAAGCTTACCTTTTGGCCCGCTTCGATAGTGCTATAAACCGTATCAGTCGGAGTGAGGACAATGCGAGTTCCGCTCCCTCGCGGTTCGTAGCTTGGGCCACTTTGATTGTTCAATTTTGCCCGGCCCCATCGAACAGTATCGCGAATGTATAAATCCTGTCCGTAATTATCAAATGATACGGCATCAATAACAATGTTGCCCGTAGCGGAATTGACGGTACTGACGTTATTACGAAACGTCCCGGTGTCCATGATGATATCTGATTGCGCGGCAATAAGTGCGCCAGCATCGGCCCCAGAGGCGGTATCCTGCCTTTTAGTGGAGGTGTATACGAACCCCTGCATATATCCAGGACGATAACAAAAATAACTTTTTTGTGAGGCCTTGGAGCGAAGGCTATTCAATCGATTTTGGTCTAAATTTGTCAGTAGATTAGGGTTATCTATCAACGCTTTGTCAACTCGAGCAATGGCCTGAGTTATCTCATTTTGCGTGTAGAAATTCTGTGCAATGTCTACCCCCAGAATGTCCGCCTCATAGGGATAGAGCCATGCCCCGTTTCTCGCCATCTTTCCGTTGTCATTCCAACGACCATTCCACTTGCGACTCGCCCCATGAGGTATTTTTCCCATGTAGTGCTCAAAAAGATCTATTACGTTGTCCCAGTCATCACCATAGTCCCACCAAGCCCCTTCGATGTAGCCTTGATATATAGCTCCTGCGTTAAGCTGAAATTCTGCATTGTTATTTTGGAGAACGTCTACACGAAACGTCAGCCCTTCGTTTAATGATTCTATGGAGCCAGAATCATTTTGCAACGTCCCCATCTTGAGTCCTGAGGCCACTCCTTCGAAGACCATGTGTCCCTTTGCGAGGATGGCACCATGATCATTGTGCAGCGTGTCGCTGATACGAAAAGTCGCGGTAGAGCCCGAATAGATAGTCCCAGAATTGTTGACATTCGTGGCGGCTATGATGACCTCGCTATCTCCAGCAATGAGTTCTTCGTTGTTCAAGGTGCCAGCGTTTACGACAACTTTATCCGCATTGACGATGGGAGTGTCCGCGATATCGACCTTGGCAACAGTGACTGTCTTGCCGGAAAGCGTTGCCGTGTCGGTAGCCCTTACTTTGCCTGCAATCGCCACTTCGCCGTTGGTTGAAGTCAGGGCCAAAGTTTGGGCGGACGAGGCCGAATTACGAATTTGGATTTTACCGTCGGCCGTCATCTCCAAATGATGGGTCGCCTGTACTATGCCTTGGGTATTGACGCCGACCCCGGCTTCAGTTCCGACGAGTGAAATACGCCCCGCGTACATGCCGCCAAGAGCGCTGGAATCAATGGAAACGGCCGGAACCACAGAGCCGTCAGGTGTCAGTGGTGTAGTGGTGTCAGTGACGGGATTGTGCCGATTTTGTCCGGTGATGACCCGTAGCCTGCTGGCATAAACGTTCGCATTGATTTGCGCGGCACGGGTGACAATTTCAAACGTATTTATGTTGTTTGTGTTTATGCCTGCTCCCTCAATGAGGATGTCTCCACCGCGAACGTCCACTCCTTGAAAAGTTCTCCCGTTGAATTGCGGCGTTCCAGTGGTGAGTGTGGCCTTGGGCGTGTTTATAAATCCACCACCGTTGATGGAGATGCCGTTAGGGTTGGCCAGTATATACTTGGCTGATTGGCCGAATATTTCGGTGTAGCCTTTAATGGAAGATCGCCCTGTTCCAGTTACTTCATTAAGGATCGTACTTGCGGCCCTTCCTCCCAACTGGTTGTTGGGAGCGAGAGTGCCACCGAGTTGCGAGACTCCAGGTGCTATTGAGTTGTTGAGGATGACACCTTCGGCTCCGACGTTGAAGTCCGTGAACATATTGTGAGACAAACCACCGCTGTTGGGGGCGGCAATGTTGACGACAGGTACCCCATTCGGGGCTACGTCCATTGCTGCCTGCTTGGATGCCGGAGCTGCTGCGTCAGGAGTTATGTCGGCAGCCAGCACCATTGATGGCGGGCAGAGAATCAAACCAATGAGAAAGGATATGAAGCCGTGCTTGATGAATTCGAACATATGCGTCTCGGTGATTAAAAAGCGTATTTAATGGAGAAGTAGGTTTCCAGCTCTCGCTTACTCACAAAGGAAGGAGAATCCAGTGGTCGTGAGACAACTAGGTTCATGACGAGACTCCCACCCGACGTGCGTATTCCCATAGCCGCCCCTTGAAGAGATCCTTTTTCCTTGTCTTCCTTGGGGTCGCGATGGATAAATCCGGCATCATATCCCGCATAGAGTTGTGTCGTGCCGAACCAGTCTGCGGCGTTCGTATGCGTTCTTTGGGAAAGAGGGAGATTTATGCCCAGCTCATTACGAACGTAGGCTCCGGTGTCGCCGCTGATGCTATCGTCATGGAAGCCTCGGACAGTGTATTGGCTGCCTATGCTGAATCGTTCTGCACTATATAGAGTATGTGGAGCCCATTGGCCGGAGAGGCGAGTGCTCCAATAAAGATTAGTTCCTTCGCACTGAATAGGGCGATAGTAGCTGCCAGAAAAGGTTATTTTGCTGAATTGACTTCGAGGCGTATCGTGCGAAGGAGTTCGATCCCTTTCAGCCCCGAGGATAGGAACACCGTGGCTGTAGCCGAGTCGTCCCTGGGCTACACCATTCAGCAGACGATGACTGTGGTTGAGCGACAGACTCAAGACAGAAAGGACATAGCTGGTTGAAGACAGCTTTTCTCCACTGAAGTAGTTTTGCGTATCTCGATGTGTCAGGCTAACATCTACAGAGGATTTACTGTTTTGCCCTCGATTAAAAACCCGATCAGCAGCAAGCGAAGTCGTTGTCGTATTGCCGTAAGAACTGTAATCAACACCGCTGCTTTCAATTGATGTGCGGTAATTATATCGACTCCATGATCCGGTGAACGTCCAATATCCTAGGGGGACTGAATAGAACGTGTTGTACGTGCCGCTCTTTTGGTGTTCACCGTTCCATAATGCTTCGGAATCCCCGTTCATGGTGAAATTGAGCAGGTCATTGATGTTTAGGAGGTTGTCTTTGGCAAAGGCCAGGACATACTGATTGCGCCCGGTGGATTCTTGGCCGGAATTGTCTGCGCCGATAGATGCCCGCCATGTTCGTTTTCTTTCGTTGGTTACGACAATCTTGCTGGTTCCCAGTTCGTTTCCCGGGGCCAATTGCATCTTGGCATTATTCGAAGGCAGACGGTTCATCTGGTCCACCCCCTGCTCAATGTCACGTAAGTTCAGATAGCTTCCGGAGATCCCTGGAAACGCTCCTTTAAGTTCTCGGGGGGAGCCTTGACCCTGCTTGTATTCAATGTCTTCGACTTTACCTTCAATCACCAGGAGGATCAGATTGCCGGTGGAAAAGTCCTGTTCAGGGACTGCAACTCTGGTCGTGACAAACCCCTTCGCGATGTATGCATTTGTAATATCACGAACAAGATTGTTGACATCGTTTAAGGTGAGGCAGCGCTCTAGATACGGGGCTATGAGGCCGTTGCTTTCCTTATGTGAAAGAAGGGTGACTCCCTTCAATTCAATGGAGTCGGCTTTAAAGCAAGGAGCCCCCGGAACTGCTGGAGGGACTTTGGGAAGGATGAGGTCATCACTCTCTGGAGGTTTTTTAAAACCATCCTTGTGCTCTCGTTCCAGTTCTTGCCGCAGTTGCTCTTGTTGCTGCTGCATTTGCTCCTGTTGCCGAATGGCTTCATCCACAGGAGCACAAGCGCCTGTGGATGGCCAACCTAGGCAACAAGTTGCGATGAGCGCATAGCAAAAGAACCTATTCCACAATCCCCACCTTCTTGCCATATCCCCAAGCAAGGCAAGAAGGCATAAACTACTGCCTTCCCTCATGTATACTCCCGCTTTGCAGAAGCACTGGCGCATTTCCCCTTGCGATTCAGTGCCCCTAGAGTCAAGCCAAAACTATGAATGAGAGAAAGGTGGGACGTTTACGTTGTCCTTCCCGGCAGCCCGGCTGTCTCATTGAGACCCGTGGCTTTCCGTCTCCGCCTCACGACGAATTTGGCTTTATTAACTATTTGATTCAACAAAGCCCTTTTTAGAGAACTTTATTTAACCAGCGCCAACCAATAGATAGTTGTTGGTATATAGTCAATATGTTTGTTGCTCTATTTGTAAGGCAATTCGTTAGGCGTGAGTATATCAAGAGGTGGTCCCGGTTGTTCGGACAGTTCGGCAGCAAGGTTAAGGTGGAGCTCGGTTGTCCTTTACGCTGCCTGACGGGCTCCCCATTCCTGGGGGGCTAGCCCCCCAGGAATGGGGGAGTCCAAATATATCTCCATTGGCCGCTTTCCGTCAAAGGTCGAATGCGGCCGTTGCCAATTATAGAATCTAAACCATTTCGCAAGCTCATTTCGAGCCTGACTTCCAGTCTCCAATTCCCGCAAATAGATGCATTCATATTTCAAGCTGCGCCACAGACGTTCGATCATGACGTTGTCCAGCCAACGGCCTCTACCGTCCATGGATATACGAATCCCTGCCTCCTTAAGAGCCCTCGTAAAGTCATAACTGGTAAATTGGCTGCCTTGGTCCGTGTTGAAGATTTCCGGGACGCCATAGCGAGTTATGGCATCTTCCAAGGCTGCAACACAAAAGTCGGTGTCCATGGTGTTGGAAAGTCGCCAAGACAAGACTGCACGGCTGTGCCAGTCCATAATCGCCACAAGATACAAAAAACCACGTTTCATCGGTATGTACGTAATATCCGTGCACCAGACCTGATTAGGCAGGGCAACCCGAAGCCCACGCAAGAGATACGGATAAATCCTGTGTTCAGGATGCGGGGTCGTAGTCCTTGGCTTTTGATAGACGGCAGAAAGTCCTATCTTGCGCATGAGACGTCGGATTCTGCGACGACCAACGATATAGCCGAGATTGACCATATGCCGTTTCATCTGACGACTTCCAAAGAAAGGCGTTTCCATAAATTGCTCGTCGAGCAACCGCATCAACTTCAGATTAAACGCACTTTCCCCTTTCGGCGTGTAATAAAACGTCGATCGCAACATGCCTAGCACGAGGCATTGTCGGGATATACTGAGCGATGGATGATACTTGTCGACCATCCGCCGCCTTCGCTCACAGCTCACTTCCGAGCGAAGGCCTTTTGTAAAAAATCATTTTCAATTGTTAGCTGACCAATCTTAGCGTGCAAATCCTTGAGCTCATCCTCGCTATTTATTTGTCGAGACTTTGCCTTGCTGGAAAAGCCATCAACGATCTGATCTTTGGCTTGTCGTTTCCAGGTTGAGACTTGATTGGGATGGATCTTGTACTTGCTTGCCAATTCTGAAAGCGTCAATTCGCCGGATAATGCATCAAGCGCAACTCGGGCCTTGAACTCTGCTGAAAAACGTCTTCTCTTGGACATGGTTTGAAGTCCTCCTCGTCGGTGAACTCCACCTTAACAACCTGTCCAAAAAACCGCACCCACCTCTGATATTGCCCAACTCCTTTCTTTAATATATGTTCCAATATCGGCAATCAACATTATAGAAATATCTTACTGTAACAACTCACTTTCGAGGTTGAAAATGCCAAGAACAATCACTGCCAGACTCACCTCCGACCACATGCAACGGATAGCTGGATCCAGCAAACGCCCAGTTCTCGCAATCTACGAGCTTATTGCTAATTCTGTGGATGCCGATGCAGACAATATCCACATAAAAACGATCAAAAGCCCGATGGGCGGTCTCCAGAAGATCATCGTTGAAGATGATGGCTACGGCATCGACTACGATCAAGTTGAGACCTTCTTTGGTGATCTTGGCAACTCGTGGAAGAAAGGCAAACTCTCGAAAAAGAAAAAACGTCATATGCAGGGTAAAATTGGTGAGGGCCGCTACCGGGTGTTCTCAATTGCCAGCTACGCAAAATGGTCCACGGTTTTTTCTGGGCAAAAGTACGAACTCACCTGCGACAACTTCGATGCTAATACTGGTATTTTTGAACTTACCGACCCCAAGAACTCAAAACACAAAAGTGGAACGACTGTTGATGTCCAAATTTTCAAAGATTCCTACGACTTCCTTTTGGACACTGAATACCTAATCCAGAAGGTCGCTGCTCGTTTCAAGTTCTATCTCAGTGCATACAAAGACATTAATATTTATGTGAATAAAAGGTTGGTTGACGTTAGTTCCATCATTGCTGAAACCATCAACCTCCCCCCATTTACATACAAACATTACTCCGAAGAGATTAATATCGAGATCGTCAGATGGTTGAAAGACACTAAACCTTCTATCGAATTCTTTAACAACGACAGCCAGTTCATTGACAGGGAGAAAAAAGTAAGCCTGCTCGGGAACTCCCTCAAAAACTCCACTGTGTATGTTCGCTCCGATGTGTTTAAAAAAATAACCCACATGGCGGTTGTTCAAGACTCCCCAGAATATGACGAGATAATGGAATTAGTTTTTAAAAGAATTAGAGACCACTTCAAAAAGCAACGGAGAGCAGAAAAAGAGAAAACTATTAAGGGGTGGAAAAATGAAAAAATTTACCCATACGAACCTGCTGAAGACATAACCGAAGTTGAGCAAGCAGAACGAAATCTCTTCGACATTCTGGCTCTGTATGTCTTTGAAAAAGGTGGGTTGATGAACTCAGACAAGAAGCAGCGAAAGTTGTCACTTGCGCTGTTGAAGGAAGTCATTGGCAGCACCCCCGGTTCCTTTGGGCAGATATTGAGCGATGTTTTCAGACTCCCAAAACAAGACAAAGAAATCTTTAATTCCCTTCTCCAAGAATGCCGATTAGCCAACATCATCTCCGCTACAAACAAAGCCAACGCTAGGCTCAAAATTGCTATGGCAATTGAAGAGAAAATTTACTCCAAAAAAACTAACAAAATCCTGAAAGAAGTACCTCATCTACAAGACTTCTTTTATGATAATCTTTGGCTCTTCAAAGAAGGTTTTGACACAGCATCAAGGGAACTTGAACTGACTGAAATCATGAAGAGAGAGTTTCCAAAACTTGAAGGAAAAATCGAACCAGTACAACGCCCCGGCAAAAGGAAGAGAGGGTTTGTTGACTTCATGCTTATCTGCTCCAAAAACGGAACGGACGATGGAGAGAAAACCAATATAATTATTGAACTCAAAAGACCATCCCTCAAGGTCTCCAGCAAAGAAGCCGAGCAGGTCAGAAGTTATGCACGAGGTATTTCCAGCCATCCGAGGTTCAAGAATACCAAATCTAAATGGTACTTCTACCTAATCGGTGGCCACATTCATCCAGATTTTGAAGATTCGATTAATCAGAAAGACAAACCATATGGTTTGTTTCAAGACCCTGTGAGTGGAGACTATGAAATATGGGTGCTTCCGTGGTCTAGCGTGCTCAACGAAGCTAAAGCGAAGCTCCGTTTCTACAAAGAAAACATCGGGCAAGATGTCACTTTACAAAGCGCACTCAAGCATATCGAAGAAGCATATGACTACCTCCCATAATCGAAGACTTCACGAGGGCTAGGTTTTGACCTAGCCCTTTTCTTTTAATCCACACCACGAGGGTGTCCACATGAGCAAGAAAGACAATCAACATTTCGTACAACGTGCTTACCTCAAGGGGTTTGCGACGGATGTGCGCCCTGGAGAATTGTGGGAGTATGACAAGGAGACGAAGACTATCTCCGATACCCCCAAGTCCACTCGTGACATATGCTCCCTTTACCAATACTACGCGGCTCCCGGCGAAGATGGAGGAATAGACCCTGAAGTCATAGAAAATGCGTTGCACGTAGTTGAAAACCCATTCATTCGTATTCTCCGCACCATCCAACCTGAGAATGACGGCGAACAGATCACCCTTACCGACGAACAATTCGCTGACTTTGCCTACTATGTTGGGATGCAATTTTCTCGTGTGCCAATGCTTAGAAGCAAGATCAAAGACTTCATGGATAGGGTAGTAAACGCGGCCAAACAAGCCAGAGTCAACAGTTCAATCAAAGCCCAAACCTCTGAGGAATTCAGGAAATCATATGAGAGCAACACAAACGGAAAAATTGAGCATAAAGAATGGGCAACAATTGAGCATATGACCGCATCTGCTGAACAAATGACGAACTCACTGCTCAAAAAAGCATGGACCTTTTTAGTACCACATGAGGACATCCCCCTCGTCATATCAGACAACCCAGTTCGATTCTGCTCTGCTGACCCAGATCATAAGACCTCTATCTTTGGAATTGGGCCTGCTGGAGATGACACCATGGTTCTTATGCCACTCCGGAAGGACTTGGCTGTAATGATCTTACCCTGCAACCGAGCAGGTATTACCAATGACGAAGAATACGAGGCTGGGAACTTACGAGTTAAGTTCTTGGACAAAGGGCAAACCAAAGACTTCAACAAAGAAACAGCTAAAAACGCTATGCGATATGTCTACAATGGGACGGAGAATGAGAAGCTTGGAAACATGATCTTCAAATTCAAACCCAAGCAACCATAGCCCGGAGGCCTTGTGTGCAATGACCTAGAACTCGGAAAGAATTTTTTTCACTTATTCTTTATGTTTGAATACGCCCTCAAAGCGAACAACTTTACAAAGCGCGACAGGCACCGAAACAAGGTAATTGTTGGCGTAGACTGGCGAGATTTTGCACAGAACAACCCCGACCTTCTCAATAATGAACTAGAACAAAATGAAAGAGTTACACCTAGCATCGAATACCTCTTAGCCAACCCTCCAAAAGTACAGGCTATGGATGACAATGGCCGTATGGAATGGGTAGACAATGAAATCAGAGAAGGCACGTCAGCCGAGGTAGAGCTTTGCATCCATATTTGCCAAGTCAGAAACAACCTGTTTCACGGCGGTAAGTTTAACGGGTATGTTTTTGATACCCCTGAAAGAAGTAGAACCCTCATACATCATTGCACAAGAGTCCTTGGTCATGTAGCCGAGAACCATGAAGGAATCCAAATCGCTCTTTATGGTACCGGATACAATATCCCGGACATGCTTATGGAAGCTGCCCAACCTAACGAATAGGGCTACTTCTTGATATAGAAGTGGGGTCACTCTGTCGGACCATCGATCGGCAAATTTTAGATGGACAGTTTTACGTGTTACGCCGCCTCGTTGGTCCAACCAAAAGCGCCGGCAGATACCTAAATCAGCCGGCGCTCAATATTCTAAACAGGGGAACTAGAAAATACCACTAGTGAAGTGCTGTCGTCCTGAACAAGCACAACTGCGTCCACATCCCGGCAATCTATAAAATGAATGGACTCAGACAATCCGCTACACTCAGGACACTTTCCCCTACCCTTCATCATACTTCCCCTCCTGCTCATCAGGAAAAACAGGGATAATGGTACCAGCCTCATCTTCGTAACTCGTTGCGGTCAACGAGAGATCATATTGCGCGCCAAAAAACAGACCGCACGCTTCGCATTTATAATCAACCAGAAGACTTTCCATATGCCAATCATCCTTCTGCTTAATAGTTTCAATAGACTCACACTGGGGGCAAGGGGCCTTGAGATCATTAATTTCCATTTCTTTTACTCCTTTTTTGGGGACATCCAGCTCAGCTTCAAAGCACAAGACTTAAAACCCATTTCAGGCGCAGAATCGTCCAATAGGTTAATAGCAAGAACACAGCCACACAGGCTAAGCTCTTTAGAACTTCAAACAACAAAAACAGATAGGCTACTGCCATAACAGGAACGCCAATGAATACTCGCGCAGCAGTCTTTCCGATCTCTACCAACATCATTCTCACTCCTTATTTTGGACTTCCCTTACCTATAGCTACCCGCCGCCAGTTTTTTTAAAAAAAAATTTATAATTCTCCAAAATTTCTATGGCACGCTTCTCTCATTCTACTCCGACTCAACATTCTCACCAAGAATTTTTCTTCTTGTTGCGAGAAAACTGAAAACTCACATCGGTTCAAAAAACGAAAAGAGACAGCCTGTTAGGCTGTCTCTTTTCGGCGACCATCTCCCATGGTCAACATGAAACAAAAAAATTATAAATAATGCATCGTAATGTCGGCCCGTTCGTGGCCCATCTCCCAGCTTATCTCTTGATGTGCCGACTCGGGCGTCATTCCTTCCTTTGTCAGATCTACGTAACGTCCTTGAGCATAATTGTAGCGGAAATCATGGGTGCCGGTATTATCCTCTCCCACTTCCAAAGCAGCTCGATAGACTTGCGTCCTATACGCAGACTGGCTGGAGCTTAACGCTCCACCCTGGGCACGAACGGCAGCCTTAAGCTTGTCGTAGGTTTCAGGTTGGACAATTATTGTCCGGGGTTTTCCACCCTTCGTATTTTCAAGATGTATCTGGTTAGCGCCGACAAGCTGCCGCTCATGAACCCTCATCACTTCATGAACTCTTGCGCCACCTTCAAGCTGGATAGTCGCGATCAAACGAAACTGCTCATTCTTAATTGCTGCAATGACTTCTCGAGGCTCGACGAATCCCCGGTCTTGTTCAGGATTGGTTAGCACGTCCTTCGCATCAGCTCTCATGTCATTGACTGCATCTCTAAAATCAACGGTTTTCTCACTTTGAAGAGAAAGAGCATTCCCCAACTTGCCGCAATGAGCTGCCTCCTTCCTCCATGTTGAATGAGAGACACGCTCAAGCACCCTTTGCTCCAGATATGACCGAACATGCTCCTCGCTGATTTGCGTCATATCCTTCAAACCAAAGACCTCCCTGGCATGCTTTCCAACAGCCTCCCAAGTCTCTTTGTAATCATATCCGGTTTGAATGGAATGAATTGTAGTACGCTGACTGATCCGCTGGCTGGTAGCGGTCATATTCTCCGTGGCAAGATAGGTCTTCGCAGCTTCTTTATCTTCATGCTTAGATTCGCCAGGACGAAATATCCCAGATTTTTGAAAGATCTGGTTGATCTGCCACTTCACTCCGCCACGCATATCAATCCTTGGATGTTGAGTAATAAGCTTCTGTTTTGTGAGGGGGAAGCTGTAGTCCCTCTGAATGAGTTTTGTCTCGCTGTTCTCATTCTTCAGCGCCCGAATCATCCGGCTAACAAGTGGCTGTCACTCTCCCATCCTTCCTCTAGAGTCCTTTCCGCACCTTGTGGTCACGATGCCACTGGGTACGAAAATGAACCACACGGGTCGGGCTAGTTCATAACTTCCAACTACTCCGTACGATTGCCCCCAGTCCTCTCACGAGCGGGAAACGGCTTTCAGGTTCACCTTTCAACTTTGTGCGGCAGATCTCATTCCAAAGCTGTCCACACCCCATGGAAACACGCCGGTTCAGTGCATGCACTTCGGACCATAAGCCCGCCGACTTGCGCTAGGCGCTAATAATAGAATGAGTAATCAATAAATATTTTCCTACTGCGGCTTGTTTCAAAAGTCAATCCGATTGTGAAAAGACGTCCTGTTACCTGCGCTATTCGCAGGTAACAGGACTATATCCCTTTAAACAAAGATGTACCCCATTTATTTAATACTATAAATGACAACTTGAAATGACATCTAATAAATGACATAGTAGATGACATGAATGATCGCGAAATCGAGCTGTGGTCCTGGCTTTCCAAGCAAGGCCCAAAGACAATTGAGACCGTATTCGAGAGGGCCGGTGTCTCCCGAAAACAAATATTCCGGAGCACAAGCCAATTAAAGTATGAGATCGAAAAAGGCGGCCGCCGTAAAGCTGGAGACTCAGACACCCCTGAACAAAGAGTAGCCATTAAAGCAAAACTTGATGAGACCCACGAACTGCGTTTTGACCGCATGGTCAGAAAACGGAAAAAGAAGAACTCCCCCAAAGCAATGAAGATCAGGCGTAATTATTATGTGATCAAGGGGCTCCGAGAGAGAGGGGGAAGCTGGGAGGACATTCGCATCTATCTAAAACGAAGTCTGAAGCTTGATGTTTCGAGAGGATATTTTGCTAAGATTTGGGCAGAACTTGAGAACGAATTTACGCCTAGAAATGAACGAGAGAAACTCACATAAAAAGGCCGCCAAACAAGACGGCCTTTTCACTATTATTAAGTACTATATTCAATTAAAATGGTAGACTTTTTAAGAATCCTTCAACCTTTTTTAGACCTTGATTTACGTCCTCCAGAGTAATCGACTTTTCCTTCTCCGTAGGAGCAGTCTCTTCCGTAGTCTCTTTGGATTCTACAGGTACAGTTTTCACTTCTGCAGAGTCTTGACTATCCTCATCACTCGAGGCAGGCAAAGAAACTTCAACGTTTTCTTCCGCAGCAACCACTTCTGGCTGTTTTGAATCTGCGGTGATGGCAGGCTGGGGCTTATTCTCTTGTTGCGATGCAACAGGTGTCTTTGACTTGTCACTTGCGGTGAAACGTATCTTGTATCGCTTGGACGGCCACGGGAAAGAGCCAGACGCTCTATTCAATGGTTTAATCCTGCCTTCCTCGACAAAAGTTTTATAAGTGGCAGCATCAACTTCGTGGACGTTGCTCCGATATTTATAAACCATGTGCATAGGAGCACTCGGCATTTTTTTCGGAAGGAATGGCGAACCGTCTGCTTTAAGAGTACCGACTTTCGACAAATTCACAAATTTTGGGAAGATTATGCAATCAAGCCCTGCACCGTTGAGTTCCTTTTTATAGTGAGAACTCGCGTTATACAGTTTGTCTGGGCTGTCGTATTTTACAGAGATCCTTTCACCCGGCTGAAGAGTTTCGCCGCCAGAACCAATGGCCAGTAAAACTGAATCCACCTTCTTCCCCTTTGCATTTAAGATATACATCAGGACACGGTTGAGAAAGAGAGGGTGATCGCTCGTGTTGACCACATCAAAAGAGGGTTGAACGTAATATGTGGCCCACGTTTTCGTTCTTTTGGAAACTCTGAGATTCACGTTCTCTATCTTAATTGAATTATAAAAGAAGGCGGATTTCTCTCGAGCGGCATGGACCTTGTTGTAATAGTCGGCAAGATCGGCAACATACTTCTCTTCCAAGCGCCTCTGCTCCGCCGCCTTCTCAGCCTTGACCTTCTCTCGGGCTGCAATCTTCTGGGCTCTATAGCCCTTGGCCAAGAACTCAAGCTCGACAGTCTTTCCGTTGGATGCGCTTACGTTCCAAGTATACCCTTTGAAAAGCAGCGAAGGCTTGGAATCTGCATTGTGCTTTATTCTCTCGATACCTTCGTCTGGGAAAAACCTGAATTTCCCACGAAACTTGCTAACGTCCGCACCCAAACTTTCCATCTCGTCAACACTCTTGGCACTTCAGCTAGGACTGGTAATGCGAAAGACCCCATCGGAGACTTCTTTAATGGTCAAGAAGTCATTGAGGCGGTAGTTTCTCAACTTTTCATACTTGTAATTCCCACTAATCTCGATGTCCATGTAACCATCTAGGGTATATTCAGACTCAAAAGCGCCCCCGCTTTTAACAGCACGCTGCCTAAAGCCATCATTTACTTCTGCCATGAGCTTAGCTTTTTGGCTTTTAGTCATCTCATCCCTAGAGGCAAAGACTGGGACACAAAGTACTTCACCCTCATAGGAGGTATAGAGGCCCTCTTTTTTAGCCTGCATTTTCATATCGAAATCCATGGGGACAACGCAGGCAGCCAGGCTTAAGACAACTAAACAACACAACAACCTAGAAATAATACGCATAAACACTTCTCCGCTTATAGCGCCAGAAGCAAAAAGGAAAGACCAGTATGGTATGGGGATGCAACCCGGCTGTCTCACTATCTGAGACCCGTAGCTTTCCGTCTCCGCCTCACGACGGGTTTGGCAATAAAATTTTCCTCGATTAAACGGGCATTTGATATCTGTCAATGAGAATAGACTTCCTACCTGCCCCCCCACCAATCCCATACATAGCTCTATGACGATCAGAATCAGCGACTTCTCGCGAGCCGACATTGTCCGAAAGAGGATGACTTCCTCTCTAGTTAATCACTGACAGTATATTTATATACTAGGTAAGTCGGAAACCCGCCTAAACGGAATAGTTTTCGTTACTATCATCTACAGAAATCCCCATAAAACAAGAGTAAAAGTAGCCAGACTCCTTGGCTTTGTTTTTTAGCCCAAAAAATAACACCCAAAAAACTCTGAGAAGTATACCCTCAGCCCGATTCACAAACTACTGTTTAACTACCCGGAGGGGATTATGCTTCTGAAAAAGCTAGGTTTTGTCGTTGCAGCACTCTTTCTAGCATCAGTGATGCAATGGTCTGCGGCGCTTGCACAGGATACGTGCTCGGATGTTCTTAAAGATATTAAAAACATCGAGGTGTATGAAAGCATAGATTTCAAGAAAAGATACTATGCAAACGTCCTATTTAACCAATCGTATAAAGAATCATCTTCGGAAGAGGGAGCCAAGATGGAGGCCATGTGGAAGACGATAACAGGACAAATGAAGTACAATAGAAGCAACTTTGATATAGCTAGAAGTTCGTACCACGAGAGCAACCTTGAGGACACTACCGAGCTATCAACATCATTCTCTATGAAGCAAATCCTAAGCTCAGAAGGCCTAAGGGCTTGGGAAAATTGTATGCTTGTTAATCGTAACCCTCTTTACATACGACCAGTGGCAGATAGTACTAAGTCGTATGAAATTAATGTGAAAAGCTTACTGAGCGCCAGCAATACAATTAAGGTCAAAAAAATATCAATCGAGGGTGCAGCGAGGTTAAGCGGGGATAAGCCTAAAAAAATAACCAACACATTAATCACATTGAAGTTGATCGTTGATAATCCTAAAAAAGAAGTGAACTTTACAATTCATGGTAAATCAAGAACTGGTGATGAGGTTGTAAATACAATTCACATACCTAGATTACCTCCTCCTCATGATCTGACAATCCAAGAAATATATAACGTCGCTAAATTCCCAGCCGATGTAGTTACAGCGACATACACGGATCACCCGCCTCCTGTTCCTCATAACATTACAGAAACTCTTACCATTACAGAGTATACCGTTACCAAAACTAGATTTGCATGCTCATATGATGGATTCTTCCACGCAAAGTTGCCGCCTTTTCAGGACGAGAAAATCCACTTCAAAGGAATTGTATCATGTGATGTAGACCTTAGGGGCGACAAAGTCTTCTTCTCAAACTTTAGAAATACTGACACCTGTAGGCATACATTGAAAGCATGGAAGCAGATCGTCAAGCATATAAGTGACGAGAATGGCTATAGGTATAAGGGCCTCATATAACCGTTCATTCCCCCTAAAAAGTGACTGTACTTTGATGACACCATGATCAACGAATTGTATTAGGGGGGGGTAATCGAGCGCGTTGCTCGCTTCTCCTTTGGTCCTCAAGGCGCTGGGTCAGTTCCTACTTGGTGTGGAACTGGCCCTTTTTCTGTACCCTCGTGAATAGTATTCAGATTGTAACCTTATCGCATGGCTGGTATGCTCGGCCAAGATCGGGCCGGGGTCGTGTTACTCGATGAGCGGTCTCAAATGGGGTGATATGTAAACTTGCGAGAATCGCTTGTAAGCCCTTCAACGCCTCCCGGTGCCCCGTGATAATGTTTTCCAACAAAAAAGACCCTGGAAAGCAGCCAGAGTCACCAATTGAGCATACTCTACCGAATGGTCGTAGCACGCTCCACGTGTACCGAAGCCAAATCAATCATTCATAATCGTCAGAGACAGCATCCTCACTAATACAGCCTTCAAACTCATCTTCCCCCTCTAGCAGAGCAATGAAGGCTCTATCACCATACTTATCAATTAAGTAAGTAATATCCGCTGGAGTGAGTTCTTTGAGGTCTGACAGAAGAACCTTCTTTTGGGCCTCTAATTGATTTTGAATCTTCATAAATCCCATACTTACGCACTTAAACCAAAAGCACCTTGGTCGCAAGCAAAGGGTATGTAGATAACAACTGTGGGAGATCCGAGGCCCACCCACATTACGATCACGCTTGAAGTATTGTCGCGTGTACTTTTTAGGGCGTTAATACGAATCTACACTCGCGCCCTTAAGGCAGCTCCCCGCAGGGGCCGCCGGAGGCATGCAACGAAAACACAAGGCTTGGGAGACAAGAATTGATTCGTTATTAGCGCCGGAACCGGCGCATCATTATTGGAGCCGCTTACGGCGAATCCATTGAAAACGGCGCAGGCCCGGAGGGCCGAATCTGCGCCTCCTTGCCTGCCTCCTCCCCCTACCTGTAGAGGTTTAGGTTTTACATCTTGTATGATAAAATATTTTAGAGACTTACATACAAAGAATGGTTCACCTATGGACAAAGAATGACTATCTGTGGACAAAGAAGGGCCTGCCTACGGACAAAGAATGGCCTAAACTGACCAGTACTGTAGCAGGCCATTTGAGACGTTAAACTGAAGGTCTAATTCCCCAGCTCATGTCCCCTCCTTCCCTAGTCACTTGAAGCATTATTCTTTGCACAATATCATTTGTTGTCTTCTTGTTCAGCCACATGCGATCCTTGACCATGTATTCAAAACCATTGCTTTTGAGTATGTGACGTACATCATCCGAAGGTTTGCTGGGAAATTTAACCCAAAGGGGCTTAGGACGATTAGCCTTCTCTTGAGCCTTTCTACGCCTCTCCTCGAGATAATAACGTGCCGGGTTATCCATGCCTTCTATTGGCTCAATCCTGGCGGCTTCCACTGCAATATCCTGCTTTTTAAGTGGCAACTTCGCCTGTCGCTCCGGGAGTCGGTAACCAGACTTAACCGAGATCAGGATTCGCATCTTGTAAAATACACCTCCACGCCCTCGGCGGTTAAAGTCAGACTCAATTGAGAGGTCCGACAATCGGTTTATTTGATCAATAGCAGGTTTCAGGATTTTCTTATTCACTACTCCAAAAGTCTTGTACGTAGCGGTATCGGGGACACCAATTAATAATCTCCACTCATCAACCTCTTTCCAGCCTGTCGTACCGATCTTGGCATAACGAAGGCAATTCTCATACAACGATAGCGCATACCTACTACTAAATAAATTCGCGATGTCGATCTTGACCTTAGTCCACAGATTCGGATCTTTTAAATGTACTCTGAGAGGTTCAAAAAACGAATAATAGAACTGATTTCCTTTGAGTTGAATCCCAGAAAGAAGGCCACACACGCCTTGGTCTATCGGCCATCCATCATCACGAACGATATTCCACTCGACCTTAATAAGAGGTAGCCCACCAAGCTCTTTTGTAAGCCTAGTAATGTCATGAAATCCAAGCCAGTGCGCAAGCCTGCTAGCGTTAATGGAGTGTGTCTTATTTTTGGTTAACTCATCCCAAGCTTCATAAAGTAAGATATTGAAGGCCTTGCGATGCGTTATACTCAGTGCGCGAGAATCAACATGAATGGCACCATTTGCTTTCTTTAACTCAGCTCCAGGGGCTGGATTATATCGTTTTGGCATAGCTAATCCCAGCTAACCATATTTCTCTATGAGCCATTCAAGAAAGAGATCGCGCTTGATCACATCCCTCTTTCCCATCCTGAACAAAATTTCTTTAGGAAATTCATTTTTAAATTTTAAATTCTGAATGGTGCGCCAGCAAACCGCTCCACCAGTATAATCATCCACTTTTTTACCCGCAAAGATAGCAGGCATTTCATTCCTTAGCTGCTTGATAACCTCTTCGTTCAAAACAGACTCCTACAAAATAAAAACCACGTACAACCAAGTTAATTAGGCAAGGATCTTATAGGAAGAGCCTTGTCTCCATGGTTGGACGTGGCCAAAGCCAGTCTAGGGGTAGGGGTCGTGGTTTAAAATATCAGGGTGGTTAGGCCTGCTTGAAAAGCACGATGTAGCACAGTGCTACATCCGATGCTGAGAAATAATATCTCATCCGAACTAAATCTCCAAACAATATTTCACGAGGGGAAAATTTGTTAAATAGAGCATCAAAATTGTTTGCTCCTGTAGTCTTATACCTTGTACTCACCATCCCCTCTAAGAGCCACAATCAATTGTTTAGCCCCTTCATACAAGCGCACCCCAGCTCTTTTCACCAGCAGAAAGTCTTTATCTGGCTGATACAAATGAAAAACAAGAGCACCCATTTTAACTATTCCGAACACTCCGATTATCCCAGCTAGATACACATCGAATTGATATATTTGACCTCTTTCTGGAGCTAGTAGTTCTCTGACCGCATAAACCGAAATGATGAATGCGGGTGTATCAACAGCAGCCATCTTGTCCCCTCCTGAAGGAATACTAACTATTGGTATTAGCAAGAGAAATAACACAAGAAGGACATAGCATATAAACCATGGCTCGCGCTCTACCAACATCAACGCCTCATCCTTTGGAAGACGAACCATTACATCATGAAAACTATCTCGCTTTTCATCAAGTTTTGTAATTTTATACGATCGATCAAGATACACGCTGTAGACAAATTCATCCGGTTTTATAACTATTTCGATTCCATCTTTTACCAAGACCAATCTAGCCCGACTGGATAAATACTTCTTATCGAAAGGATACCCGTCGAAGAGCCCCCTTCCAAAGTAATCTATATATTCGGAATCGTATGTAAAAACTCTATCGAACTCCCCACCAATTTTAATGTCGATTCGATCAAGTAACAACATTCCGGAAGAGTCATTAATATCTACATAAGCATGATCAAACTTATACTCTTTTCCAATCCAACCACTTGCTTTAACTTGGAAGTATCCATTCTTAACACCATCCACCTCTATATAAATGGTATTTACCTTTTCAGGCCCCCTAAACACACTGTGAGCGATGTTTGAAACCTCATAGAACTGTTGACCTAAATAGAACTTTAACCCGGAAAATAAAACAAGAAGGATCCCTGCAAACAAGAGCAATGAGAGCCACAGCATAATTTTACGCATCAATCTCCCTCCAAAGCGAAAGTCTGACTCTTCACCATAAAATTTGGTGGGTTGTCTTTATGAGTTCAAGCAATCCTCTAGCAGATTGTCCCAGAGCTCCATCACTACGCGCTTGTCTGCCAGGTGATGAGCTTTATCATAGTGTTTCTCACCAACCCCCTGCTCCCCATGGTTGAAATGCCAGTTGAGCATATGAGGCGCAATACCAGCTTCAGACAAGTGAGTTCTGCACGTCCTACGAATGTCGCTTGGTCGCCAAACATCAACCGCTTCTTTGGAACAAAAATTTTTCACAATACTATTTATGCTTGTGCAAGGCATGGTTTCCTTAGGACGCCACCGCTTAGGAAAAAGAAAAGGACTATTGCCTTTGAGGCTTTCTATGATCCCTGCAGCCCTATCCGTGAGGGGAACCAAGTGATCCCGACCATTCTTTGTCCTAGATCCAGGGATCAACCATAACTTCTCATCCAAATCGAACTCCGAAAAAGGGGCCTCCAACACTTCTTTAACTCGTTGGCCACCGACAGATAGGATCAACTTATAAAAAGAGGCTGTGTGTGCAGTGCAATACTTATCCATCTTCTCCCACACTGCTTTAATTTCCTCCCAATTCAAGTACCTATCACGAGCCTTATAGGCTGCGGCATTACGAGGAATTACGCTTACCGGATTCACCTTCAAATCGAATTTGACTCGCTGATTGGAGCGAAAGTAGTCAAATTCCCTTGAGATACCGTATGCAAAAGCACCATGAAGATAGGTCCTGAGATGAGCAGCCATGCTCGGAGCATCAACATGCACCTGCTCCAGCACTCGCTGAATCTCGCGGCTTGCAATAGCATTCGCTGCTCGATGCCTACCCAAACTATCCGCAGCAGGAATCGCCATGGGTGATACCAACAGCGAACGCTCAACTTCCTTCCAGGATGCTTTTTTCTGCTCCTTAAGATGCTCAACATAACCTTTAAAGAGATCCTCCACATTTCCCACGTCACGCTCTTCTTTTAAAGCGTACTGGCGGGCTTCTCTCATCTCTTTATATGTTTGAGCCCCTTCACTATTTCGATGATTGGCTTTGAGCTGCCGGAGAATATCATCACACTCCTTAGCTGTGACTTTGTGGGATGCCCAGCCAATGGCTTCTGTTTTAGTTTTCCCTTTGTATTTGTAAGTGATGGTGAAGTATCTGTCATATTTAACACCATACTTCCTTTGCTTGTGTTTTCTGTATCTTACACCTGGGAACTCGGACTTGTGCCAAACAGTCATATCTGTACAACTCCTGTACAACTTTTTTCGATGAAGCATAGAGTAGCACTGTGCATTTCTGTGCAGTTCGCAAAAGCAGGCTATTGGCTAAATCCTTTTATTGTCAATAGATAAATGCATAAATGTGCAGCACTATGTAGGTTCGATTTTTAAAAGAATTACCGCTTCGTAATCAGTAGGTCGTCGGTTCAACTCCGATTCTTGGCTCCAAACGATTCTAAGGGCTTACAGTATATTTTACTGTAAGCCCTTTTCTTTTGAATTAAGTCTTGTCCATCACCTGTCCATCAAAATGTGGGAAGTGATGGGCAATTATAGGACACCTACCCCCTTCTGCGTTCGGCAAATCATCCTAAGACTGACCATTTACACGCGGTAAAGAAGCCAGCTTTTCGAAAAACACCTCATTCCTTTTCTTTGCTATCTCCAGCACATTTTCGAAGGAGTTAATAAAAATGAGAATATTCTCTCCTTGGTATATGTATCCGTTCATGTATGGAGTTAGTTTGTTACGGTGAACAAGTCTTTTCCATTTCTCCGAATGCTGAATCTCACTCAAGTCGAATACTACGTATCCATAAAACATGGCGCTTGCGGAGACACGCATCTTTTTTGATGTCTCTTTGAATCCATCATCATCTTTCATTAAATGTAGGATTTTTGCATTCTTGATATCATAAATATAATTACTAATTTGAGTTACGGGATCATTACTAGAAGTAAATGGCCTTTTAAACTCAACGACATGAACCTCGGAGTAACCGGTATTTGAGGCCACTTTAACCTCATCCGCATACGCCAAGTTGTAAAAAACAATATCCGGCTCTTTATTGACATCGCTGTCCAACAAGACTTCATGCTTTGAAATTGGGACATCACTTGCAATCCATTCCACCATAGATAAACGATCATCAATCAGCCACAAATTGTGATTAGAACTAAAATCAACAGGTGCACCTTGCTCACGCATTGGGAAAATCAAATTATGAATAAAATCTTCCTTTGCAATCTTCTCTCCTTTAAATGCGCATAATGCTTTCTCAAAAAGTTGAATTACATGTTTGCGATAAAGGATATATGAGACAACGTGAGATTGGTTTAGCAAAGAGAAACGTTTGACTTCATCTTCAAATTCTTCCTTAAAAGCACCAAAGTCAATAGCCTCCTCGCTGCCGACACGCGAGATTAAAGCCTTAATTTCCACCTGCGAGTTATCCAAGTGTTCATGCAACTTATCTCGGAAACGCTTCTTGATTTCATTTTCACCAGATGAGACGAGTTCTTTAATATCTTCATCGGAATATGGTACGACTTTCAACTCTGGGTTAGTGTCGAGAACATTAACAATCGATTTAATTGTCTCTTTCTGCGCCCCCGCTAAAGCTGTTTTGAGGTACTTAGCAACAACAGACTTCACCTTCGAATCGATTGATTCCAAAGTGACATTCATTCCAACATCAAGTTGAGCAACTTCTGATTGGCTTTCTGGAATCAAAAAAGCTCCTCTTTCCGTAGACACATTATCAGTCAAGTACTTTGAAGTTACCAACCCCATATACGAGAAGGATTTCTTATCCTTATCAACCAACTGCCCCTTGGGAAGGTTCTTTGCAGCATCACTTTTATAGCCACTGACCACCCGATCAGAAGCACAAAAATGTACCCGATGTCTATCCTGGTGGAAATTTTTCACATGAAATATATTGAAAGCCTTTCCACTTAATTTGAAAGTTTTCTTCTCACTTGCGTAGTCAGTGCTTTTAAAGACATCAACTGCACCTTCACCAGAATCAGTGAAAGAAACCGTAAAATCACCGGGCCAACCATTCAAAATAAAATATGGCAAAAACTCTTCGACAATCTCTTTGGAGACAGTAGTCGCAAGCTTCTTATAATACGGTTTATATTGAGGCTTGACCCCACGAACCTCAACCGTTGTCCAACATGATCCTTTACCAACATCATTAGTTTCATGCTTAATATTATTGGCAGTAAATGCAATTTTTCTTTGCTTAGAAGTGCCATTCTCCTGATAGACACTTGTTACATTCACTGAAGAAAAAGCTTTTAGCCAGAACAGCCTCCCAACCCCCTTGCCGCCTGAGTCCTTCTTATGCCTTGTATCGATAGTAATGAAAGCACCGAAGTTCTCCTCATCGAACCCAACCCCATTATCTTCAACTCTAAAGCCGATAATCGGCCTTTGCTTCTGCTTGTCAGTGACCAGTTTATGCTGGTCATCACCTTCACGAATTAAGGTGACCTTGATGGCTTGATCTTTACTTTTCAAGGAGGCCACTGCGTGCAACGAATTTGAGACGGCCTCCAATATAGGAAGCGCCCACTGACTCGAAGGCTTCCAGTTAAGATTTTCAATTCGACCTTCAATATCCTGAGTAAATTGTAATTGTTCCATAGTTCAATCCCGCTTGCTATTCTTCACTCCACTCATCAGCTAAGTCTTCAGCCTGCCTCAACACGTCTTCCACGGCCTGCTTCTGAGCATCCGGCGGGTACTTGTATCTCTTCAAGATACGGCGAACAAGATTCCGCATTTTTGCCCGGACCGACTCCTTGTGCTGCCAATCAATAGTCACGTTATTACGGAGTTTTTCAGTCAACTCTTTGGCAATCTTTTTGAGGATATCATCACCCAACTCACGGACCGCAGCCTCGTTCTCTTCGAGCGCATCATAGAAGGCCAACTCACTTGGATTGAGGCCTAGCTTTTCACCACGTTGGAGGATTTCATTGAAGTCCTTAGCCATCTGGATAAGTTCCTCGATGACTTGGGCAGTTTCAATGGCCCGGTTGCGATATTTCAACAGTGAAGTCTGGAGTCGCTCTGAAAATTTCTTTTGCTGAGTCTGGTTACGCCGCGCACGAGAGCCAATTTCATCCTTAAGCAGCTTTTCTAGCAACTCCACGGCGAGATTGCGGTGTTCCATGTTGCGAACGTCATCAAGGAACTCTTCCGACAAGATAGAGATGTCAGGCTTGCTGAGTCCTGCTAACGCAAAAATATCATCCACACCTTCGGGAACGACCGCACGAGCGAGAAGCTGATTGAGAACAGCATCTTTTTCGTGCCGAGATTTCTTATCCTTTGAGGCGGTAGTTTTGGTGATGAATATCCGCACAGCTTGGAAGAATGTAATTTCATCCCTGAGTTCCATTGCTTCGTCCAAGGTTCCGCACAGTGATTGCGCACGGGTCACGGCAGTTACAACATCAAAGAATTTCTTTTTCCCCTCTTCTGTAGCAACGACATAATCCGCTGCCGATGGCAACAGTTCCACGGCCTTGGTCTTGTAAGCCGAGTAGTCGAACTGGTGAAACATATCCCGCAGTACTTGGAGCTTTTCCTTGAGCACATAGAAGGCCTCATGCACATCGATTGCAGGCTGCCCTCCGCGTCCACCGCTTTGGGTGTATACATGCAGTGCGTTCTTCAACTCGCTGGCAATACCGATGTAATCCACAACCAAGCCGCCCTGCTTGCCCTTGAACACGCGGTTCACACGAGCAATAGCCTGCATAAGGTTGTGGCCCTTCATAGGCTTATCAATGTACATGGTATGAGCACATGGGGCATCAAATCCGGTCAGCCACATGTCACGAACAATGACGATCTTCAACGGATCGCTATCATCCTTGAAACGCTTCTCCAGCCCTTTCTTTTGGACCTTACCGTAATGATGTTCCTGCAATACCTGCGGGTCAGAAGCATTGGCTGTCATAATTACGCGGACTGCACCGTCCTTGGGATCATAACCGTTCTTAGTTTTGGTCCCTGCCCATTCTAGCTTTATGGCAATGAGAGCGTTAAACATTTTCACGCAGATATCTCGGCTCATGCAAACGATCATAGCCTTGCCATCAACGACTTCCAAGCGTGCCTCGAAGTGGGCAACCAAGTCTTCAGCTACTTGTCTGATACGCGGTTCCGCACCAACGAGCTTGGCAAGAGCAGCCCATTTCCCTTTGGTTTTCTCTGCCTGATAAAGTTCTTCGTCTTCAGTGACCTCTTCCACAGCCTCGTCGATTTCCGGTAGCTCTTCCTTATTCAAATCGAGCTTGGCTAATCTACTCTCGTAAAAGATGGGTACGGTTGCCCCGTCGTGCTGAGCTTGTTCGATGTCGTAGATACTGACGTAATCGCCAAACACTGCGCGAGTGTTTTTGTCTTCTTCAGCGATGGGCGTTCCGGTGAATCCGGTAAATGTCGCATTGGGCAAAGCATCGCGCATATGCTGGGCATACCCGGCAATGAAAGCCTTCCGTTTCTCGTCAAGTTTGGCCCTGAATCCGTACTGTGAGCGGTGACACTCATCGGCAATAACGATGATATTTCGTCGCTCGGACAGGACCGGAAACTTTGTTTCTTCCTTATCTAATGAGAACTTCTGAATGGTAGTGAAGATGATACCACCGGATTGCTTCTCGTTGAGCACTTCACGAAGGGACACGCGGTCATCTGCTTGAACCGGTGTATCGCTAAGAAGCTCTCCGGCCTTGCAAAAAGTCTCGAAAAGCTGACCGTCCAGGTCATTTCGGTCTGTGATGACAACCAGTGTCGGATTAGCAAGGGAAGGATGACGCAGGAGCTTACCAGCCAGACAGCACATCGATATGGACTTACCGGACCCTTGAGTGTGCCAGATGACACCGCCACGACCTTTTTCGTCAGCCTGTGTGAACTCGGATGTGGCCTTGACCGCTGCTTTCACAGCTTGGCGCACTCCGTGGAACTGGTGATAGCCTGCAATCTTCTTAATGGTTGTCGAATCATCTGCCTCGAACAAAACGAAATCCCGGATGTATTCAAGGAACAGGGGCCGATCAAAGAACCCGTGGACAACGTGCTTCAACTCATACTCGAAGGTCGGGCGGTCGTTCTCCGACTTCACGGATCGCCACGGAAGGAACCACTCCCGGCTGGCGGTCAGTGACCCGATACGCGCCTGTATGCCATCAGAGGCGATCAGAGCCTCGTTAAACATGGCAAGGTCGGGCAACTCCTGCTTGTAGGTCTGTAATTGATGGAACGCTTCGTCTACGCCCACATCTTCTTTGACCGGAGACTTCAATTCGACAACGGCCAAGGGCAAACCGTTCACATAGATTATCAGGTCCGGGCGACGGTTGCCTTTACTACCCCGAATGGTGAGTTGATCCACCACCCAAAAAGTGTTGGCGTCCGGGTCTTGAAAATCGATGAGAAACGCCTTGTCTTCAACCGTCTCGCCATCTTGCTTGTAGGAGACATCAAGGCCACCACGAAGCCATTTATGGAATGCTTGGTTGGCTTTGATTGTGACAGGGTGTGAAAGCGTCTGAAGTTGATGAACTACATCACCAACGGCAGATGGCGGGAGTTGGGGATTGATCCGCTCAATGGCAGCGCGAAGAGGGGCGACGATGAGAACATCATCAAGGCTGGCTCGCGCGCCACCGCCGTCAGCTTCCGGGTTCAGGTCCGGGCCATGATGGTTCTCGTATTTTTCTTCTTCAAACCACTCTATGGCAAGTTTTTCTAATGCGTCTTCATTAATCATCGGCTTCACCATTATCTTCGCGAAGCATCACATCAATGATCTGATCGAGCACCTCGTTTCGAACTTTTTCTGGAATATCATTCTTACGCAAAAGAACTCGTGTTGCGTTTTTCAACTTGGCTTGAACTGATTGTTTTTTCTGCCAGTCTGTAAATTTGTATCGGTCCAACCGACTAGAAAGACGATCAGCAATGTCCCGTATCCGCGCAGAAGAGATGTCCAACTCGCTAAAGCAATTTGTCAGCAGCTCATTAATATTATTCGCCAGAACATCGGAGCTGGGTTTTATATCAATTCCAACCAAAGAAAGCATGTGAATCTCACTTGCCTCACTTGATTGCTCTTCGTCCTCAACAGCTGGGAATAACACTTCGGGCTCCGCCATTAGAATATTGCAGTAGTCAGAAGCTCCTTGAAGATCTGGGAACAAACTGGCGTGATGAACATTCATTCGTCTCATGTGACGTATACATGCCGCCTGATCTTCATTCTTGACATATACCTTGCAAATGTAACGGGCCAAAGTTTCCGCCTCAAGCTCAGGAGCCACATCCGCAAAGCGTTGACCATCTACTTTGAAATCTTCATCAGTCAAAACATCTGCAATTTTGTTTTCTAAAGTAGCATCAGCAGGAGAGAAGGTGAAAAGCCCGGCCTGGTTAACCAGCCGCCCATGGTCATCTTTTCCAGGTTCGAAAACCCTAATATCTGGCACAAGAGCATCGTCTGAAACAAAGGCCTTGTTCAAAACATACACTGCACGATACGGGTTATCATCTTCGTCTTCAGAGTCAGCCTTCGCGAAAGCGAAAAAGAGAGCCACATATGGAGAGTAAGTCCAGTCAAGCAAAGGGGTATTGAGACCATAATGCTGACCAATCGCCCACAACTCGTCGTCCTCGATACTATTGCTATCAGCCAACCGCCCCCTCACCGCTTTGCGAAATAAATCGAGCTGCTGCTGTGCGATACCCTCAGTGACAATACCATCCTTCCTTAGACGACCGAGAGTCGGAGTCATCCCCCAGTCAAACCGCCTATGTCCTCGAAAAATAAGTTTTCCTTCGGGCTGATCAAAAAACGGATCTGAAAGCATAGAGGCAAATTCTGACCAGTGTTCAAGTCGTGTGACCGGTATTCTACCACTTACTTTGTCAGCGGTAACTTCAAATCGGGAACCGTCTGTTGCTGACGACCACGCTGGAACAAGTTCTTCAAAATCGTATGACATTACAGGTTATCCTCCAGACGCTTTTCGACTTCAGCAACAGAAAGTTCACCGGATATGAGCTTGGGGAGAAGGGTGTCGCGAAGACTCTTTAATGAATATTGCTGTTGAAAATTCTGCCTTCGTTTTTCCCATAATAAAGAAGCATGGATATTAAAAGCTTCAAGCACTTTTAGTGAAGGGGTACAAACATCCAACCGATAGGCATTGTTTCTATTGAGTCCGGGAACAGCTGCATCAGTATTCATTGCCTGTAAACCTAGAGTTAAAAGCAATTGATAAAGATATAACAAAGGTATCTCAGACTTTGGTTTCACATAAAAAGTAGTATCGATAGGATAAAAGTCCCTATCTTCCCAATACAGGCTGCCTACAGTTCCTTTTCTGCCAACAATAATACCAGGACCGTCAACAATGGCTTTTTCATGAGTGCCAGTCACACCACCTGAACCATAGACAGGGAACAAGCCTGCAATCCGATTGGATTTCTTCAAAGCTTTGCCATAGGCAAGTTCTAAAACATCCTCCAAGGTACTCGGTATCCACCCCTCTGGAATCAGCCCGGACTCGGACTCCACCAGCCTATCTGGGAACAACGACGCAGTTTCAGCATCTATGCCCTCAGGCTGCCTGCCTGCCATCTTCGCCTTGACCGGGTCGAAGTCCACAAACCAACTCTTGAACAAAGCCTGTGCTATTGATTCCAGCGTTTTGTTCATGCGACGGTTCAGGTCGATTCTATCATCGAGCGTACCGAGGATGTCTGCTATGGCTTCTTGAGTTTCAAGCGGGGGCAAAAGGATTTGCAGATTTAGCAAGTGAGGGACTTTGATACTTGGTTGAACAGAACTTATATCTAATGCCAGCAAAGAATGTTTGATGGATGGGGAAGACAAGAGATAGTAAAGATAATTTGGAATTACTATTTCAGTATTAACGTCTAATGCTATTACATTTTGAGCAATGCATTCTAATTGTCCCCCCATTACTGCAACTTCAGCAATTGAACCAACTGTGGAAAAAAGAATGTCCCCTTTTTTTGGATGCCCACTCCTGAACCAACTATTATATGTTTTTTCAGTCACATACTTAGTAATCACATTATAGTTTGGACTCTTGAAATTACCACGAATTGCGCCAACCTCAATAAGTCCATAAGGAGTAATATCTTTGGTTGTAGGAGGCGTCTTTCCTCTGTTGTCGATAATACGATTTAAACATGCAGACAGAGGCATTATATTTAACATATCATCTTGCAAAACCAACAGCCTCCAAGTTTTCCCGAATCACCCCATCCAACCGCTGCCCATCTTCCATCTGCTCAAAAAGCACAGCAGTCAAAACCGCCATCTTTTCCTCAAATGGTACTCCATCATCTTCTTCATCAGGCACACCAACATACCGGCCCGGAGTGAGTATGTAGTCATGCTTTCGGATGTCCTCAACTGTAACAGCAGCGCAGAACCCCAGTTCGTCTTCGTAAGGAGTCTCAGCCTTATCTCCCATCTGCCAGCGCAGGAGGGTTTGAGAGATGCGATAGATATCCTTTTCCTTGTCAAAATCTCGCAGCACCCGATCCAGCATGTACCCACAGTTCCGGGCATCAATGAACAACATCTCGCCGGTTCTGTCCCGCAACGTGTCGATATGCTGGCCATTGGATTTATCTTTGTTCAAGAACCAGATGCAAGCCGGTATTTGTGTATTAGTAAACAGCTGCCCCGGAAGAGATACAATGCACTCCACCAAATCGGCATCAACAATAGCCTTTCTGATCTCACCCTCATTGTTGGTGGACGAAGACATAGAACCATTCGCTAAAAGCAAGGCCATTTTGCCCTTCGGCCCGAGGTGATGGATCATGTGCTGCATCCACGCGAAGTTGGCGTTGCCGTCTGGGGGCAGACCATACTTCCAGCGTACATCATCAACCAGTTTGTCCGCACCCCAACCGCTGATATTAAACGGGGGGTTCGTCATGATGTAATCGAACCGTTTATGTTCGTGTTGATTGTTGTGAAATGAATCCGCAGGTTCCTTGCCGAAGTCGAACTCAATACCCCGAATAGCCATGTTCATGGCTGCAAGCCGCCATGTTGTCGGGTTAGATTCCTGCCCATAAATGGAAAGATGGCCTATCTTACCGCCGTGCGCTTTCACAAATCGTTCACTAGACGTAAAGAAGCCACCCGAACCACATGCGGGGTCATACACCCGCCCCTTGTACGGGCGAAGCATCTCGACAATCAGCGAAACAATGGACTTCGGTGTATAATACTGCCCACCCTTCTTGCCCTCAGCGGCGGCGAATTCCCCAAGAAAATATTCGTACACATGCCCAAGAATATCCTTGGCCTTCAGACTCTCATGCTCGAACGGAATGGTATTAATTAGGTCCATGACCTCGGCTAACTTAGTGCTATCCACTTGAAGCCGTGTATAGTCCTTGTTCAACACGTTCTTGAGAACAGGGTTCGCTTTCTCAATGGCTGTCATGGCGTCATCAAGCAACGCCCCAACGCTCTTGAACTCTTTACCCCATGGAAGCTCTGAGCCGGGGTTCAATTTAACGCAGTCAAGCAGCGTCCCCCATCTGCTTTCAACAGGAACCCAAAACACATTTGCTTCAGTATAAAAGTCGCGCTCCTCCAATTCTTCATTGAGAAACTCTTCATCATCAGCATCTTCATCCAGATAATACTCATGATCAGGATCAGTGAACTGCACCCGCAACTCATCCTGCCGCTGCACGAAGCTGTCACCCACATACTTCAAAAAGACGAGGCCAAGCACCACATGCTTGTACACCGCTGCATCCAACGATGGGAGCAACTTACAAGCTGCGGCCCACAGGCGTTTATCCAATCGTTTAAGAAACTCATGTTGTTCTGCTGCTGTCATTTCAATATCCTCTTAAATCTCTAAGTAATTTAGAAGATTCATAGTACACAGTCCCCAAATGGGGAACCCGAAATATCACCGTTTAGGTTGCGGCCAAAAATCACGCCTTGAATCAGTCAAAGAAATAATTGAGATACCGTGCCCAAGTTCTCTTAACAACTGGCGGAGCAAACCTTTCGTCTTCCTGGTGTGCTTCTCTCCAACAATGAGGAATGCGTATTTATCAATATCGGGAACAAGGTGTGGCTTTAATTCGTCAACCCACATTGCATCACGATCGGGCGAAGGTTTTACATCCGACTTATATTCTAACTCATGAGCTTTGAAGGCTTCTATTAAATCAACTTTTGAAAAATCAAGAGGACTTTGCGAGCTAAAATCTTTCACATTCCCAAGCTTAAAAACAAGCATGTTTTGTGCGGATTTCTTATGGTCGTCATTATAAGGCCTCTCGTTATCGAGCCAAACAGTCGGCACGTCGGGAAAAAACTCTTTGTGTTCAACAGCGTCACTCGCAATACACGGTACAATTCGCTTTATGTCCTCAATAGAAAGCACCCCTTCATATTGCTTTATCTGGCTCTCGCTTAAGACTTCAATCGAACGCTGTGGCCTGATGTATTCCTCAAAAAAGGACTCACCATACTCAACCGCAATAAACTCGGGGTTTTTCTTAACTTTTGAAAACAGCCCAAGGATCTCTCGCAGTTTCTCCCGACAGGTAAGAAAGTTATGCACTCCGCCGATCAAGATTAAATTCATTCAAACACTCCTTTCAAAGTCCCAACGGTCAGACCAGTCAGTACGAAAGGCATACATCCAATAAAAATGACTGTCTACGCATTAACTGTATTCCATTAATGAATAATACATATTCACATTCAACTGGTAGGGGGTAGGTGCACCTCGCCAAGAAACATTGTATTCAGCCGCATTTTGCGCCATAAATACGACAAATACTGGATATTTTTACGAAAATTGACATTTTCATAAAAATTTGCTATGTTTTTACATGAAAACACCAGAATATATAGTCAATCGGCAAAAGTTCTTTTCGCAAGCCGAAATCGGTCAAATTCTCCAATTATGCGAGTCTCGCGCAGACACGGACAATACCTGTGGACGCTCAACGTGGCCCGTCCGGTATATGCTCGTACACATGGCCCTCAGGACCGGGCTACGTGTCCATGAAATTGCCGCTCTGCGTATTCGTGATGTACGCCTGTATGGCGCGGATCGGATCCTATCCGTCAAGAGGGGGAAGCGAGGGAAGCCGAGGACGGTCTACTTTGATTCAGTGCTAGCGGTCCATATTGACAGCTTCCTCAAGCTCAAAGGGGTATGGGGGCAGGACACATCAAACTACGCCCCTCTGCTTACAGGCCGTAGCGGAAAACACTACACCCCTACCGCGCTCAGCATCTCATTTAAAAACGCAGTCAAAGCCGCTGGATTGCCCACACACTACTCGATCCACTGCGCTCGACATACATACGCAACCCATTTGCTTGCCAAAACCAACAACATCCGCTTTGTGCAGAAACAACTGGGCCATGCAAGCATAAGCATGACGAGTCTTTACGCCGACCTACTGCCGGAAGTGAATCAACCTTTGGCTGAACTCATTTTGAACTAGGCTGAGGCCCATGATTCACGACAACTAACCACGCCTTATGTTCATGTAGCTCACAACTCGAATACGACTCCAATCTCGCCGTCTAGCTGTCTTAATATGCTGTGCAGGATCTAGCACGTACAGGTCCAGCCCATGTTTAACGAGCAACCCCCAATGGTTGTACTCCCCGTTCCGTTCGATTTCCAAAAGGCTTAACGGACTGATAGGCGCATATTCCTTGAACGGCGTATATCGAGAAAGAATGAAGCCATACTCGGCTAACATCCAACGGACTTCATAATGCTCCGTGTAAAAGGGCCCCAAAGGGTCAAACCCCATCAAACCTACAGCCACCTGTCGGACCTCGGCGTAGGTCACCCCCACAACCATTGCCACACATGCCAAGCCGCAACCTGTCGCATCTCCCTGAACTATTCTTTCCATATCCCGCCCAAGACTTCCTCGACCACTTCTTCGAGGGTGTAGAATGCCAGTTTACCATTGTGTTCGACGAAAAGCATAAAGCCGATCCTCGTAATAATGACTTCATCGACGACGAAAACAGAACCGTTCTCTGAGTACAATAAAACATCATAAACACAAGCTCTACTTAATGCATTTATTCCTAGTATTTTCATATGTTACAATACTAAAAGCATGCAAAAAAGTCAAACCAACATCAATATCTGGAGGAACCATGAAAAAAGAGAGAATGCCCATCAGCATCATTACAGGCGATAAAAAGCTCACTATAAAAAGAGTCAGAGCAGCACTGGCAAAGCTGCGCACACACACCCATCAAACAGAAGACATAGCAATTACAAATTCTCTCGAAAATTTAATTCTCTTAACTGCCCAACATCCTCACAGGGGAATCCGCAAAACTTTTAACGCCGATTTACTGAAAATGGCACAGGCATTCTTGGCTCAACGGAATCATCCCAAAAGGATTCGTTAAATAACAACTTTCCGGTTCGTACATCCGTCATACAGCTCTGGGCATAAGCGGCAAGCAGAGGCCCTGTATGTTTTTTCCAATCTTCATCATGGCGTATTAGTGCTCTTTCAATTCTATCCATTAACGGAATCATCAATATGGATTTCTTTTTATACTGGTTGGGATTAATCCCTTTCTTTTTTGCAGCCAAAAACTCTTGCTGAAAACAATCAACACCTCCCGACGAATCCAGCTCGCGGTAGGGCATACCTTCGGAGGGAAGCTGATTGCTCCCCTCAAACACACAAAAATCCAGTTTCCCTTTCAGGACATTGACCATCTTCGGAGATCTAATAAATCCGCCGATCGACTTAGCCTTCATATTCTGAAGTTTTTTGCCGTCACGAGCGTTAGTGATCAAAAACTCTAAGCGAAGACGATCCACGACATCCATCGACCAGGAAGGCAGCCCCTCCCTCTTATCATCCATTCCGTCTCGGCCTCGTTCGTAATACTTAGTCCTATTTGTCCCGGCTCTAAATCCCCTCCCGCCACTATGATAGTATGACCCAGAGTTTTCATCCCGATCAATCTCACACCCAGTAAAGTCCCCCCCAAACATTGAGACCTTCTTCCGATAGGGGAAATAGCTATAATATCTCATAAGCCAATGTAGCTGAACCACATGCTCTGGGGAATCGCACATAAAATCCACGGCATATTCAGCAGACATAATCTGAAGGCAATCAAGACGGCTGGACAGCTCGCACAAAGACTCTAAGGGGGCATTCGAGGTGCTAAGTATGACATCTGGCCTGCCGCCCTTTGAAATGTAATCAATTCGATACTTATGCCCATGAACATAAACTATACCTTGGTTTGAATATTTTTTGAAACGGCCATCATGCTTAGTTCGAACAATACCCGGCAATCGGCTATGGAGATAATGCAGGAGATAGTCAAAACTATAGTTTTCTAAGTATCCTGAGAATTGCACCCTATGAATATGGGGAACAATGGCCGTGATATTACCTAGAATATGACTCACTAGTCTTTGGTGATCATTCATCTCAAACTACACCCGCACGAATGGCTACAACAGATATATTACTGATATGTATATATTAAACACACGTAGTATATACGAAAGACAGCACTTCAAATGTCCAAATTTTAAACATTTGCCTACAACTTGCACTTATTAGCTTTTGCAACGATCTCATCTAGTACTGATTTCGCTTTCACCTTTCTGCCATGCGGCATTTTATTTGGGCGATTGCCCTTCTTCAAAATAACCGTCAGGTCATCTCTTACTGAACGGAGATCAGAAATGAACTTAGCGGTTTTCGTTATCCCGGTAGCAGATGCCTTTGTTTCAGGGGATTTCTTTATTCCCTTTCCTTTGCTTTTGGCAGAATCACTCTCTGTGCCTTTCCCCCCATCCGGGGCAGCCCATTCTTCCTCAATAGCCTCTCGCGTCCAGACCTCTCCTTCATGAGCTTTCAAAAGCACATGCTTGCGCACTTCCGTCGGAAATCCCTTTTGAACCATGAAATACAGACATTGTGAATCAAACAGCTTCACATCCTTAGAAGAGAAGAGTTTTCCAACCCTCATATAGTTGCTAGCCGTTGAACGACTAATACCGAATTGTTCTTTTACAATCGTACCAAACTCTCCGTGCTCTGTTTTGTCTTTCAATACAGTTAAGAGTATGCCTAACTTTCGTGCCTTTAAGGAAGTATTCCCAAGTTCCAGCTTAATTTCTTTCAAAAGCTCATCTGTACTCAATGCAGCAATTCGCTTTTCCTCTTTGGACATCTTCTTTTTTATATTCTTATTCTTAGACATATCAATCTCCTCACTTCAGTTCCTTAGTTCTGGCATCTAGCCATTCCAACAATTTTTCAGTCCGGTAAACAATCTTTTTCCCCACGCGGTGACGCTCCAATTCAGACCCTGCCGAATCCAAATTGGCTAATGTTTTAGGAGCGATAACCCCACCAAGAAGGTTACCTACTTCGCTGCGTGCAATGACTGGTGGGAGACGATCTTTAAGACCACAAAATAATGCCATAGTTGACCTCCATGTTTTTCTTGAGGCAACAAATGGCATATGAGGGAAGGCAGGTCAGTGGCGATTGAAACAAAGTTCAATCGACACCTTTAGAGCTGTTGAGGCGGGATCAATAACTGAATCTCTTGTGGAAAATCCTTCCTATTTTGATCAAAAAATTTCACAGTGCTTCCCTGTCCGCCTGAATAAAAATGTATTGCGGACTTAATTTTCGAATCTTCATAGAGACCTGGGAATATGCCGTTCCGAGCATTCCAGCAAATTCGACGAGCCTCCCTAAGAACCCTCTTCACTGCCGTAGAACTTTTGTATCTATTCTCAACACGAAGCGTTTCTATTGCCGTCGACGCCCCAAGTTGAGCCTTGATATCATTGTATTGATGCAACAAGTCCAAACGTTCTTTAATAGAAATGGAGGCCCTTTTCTTTCTATCAAATCCCTGACTTGTTATAGCATGATTTTCATTTGCCGGTGAAAGTTGGTCGAATTCTCCGCGAGTAAACAAAAGACTGAACCTATCATCGCCTTGTACCTTCTTTCGTATAGATCGATGGAAGTAGTTATATACTTCAATCTGATAAACATGCTTCAACTCATCTAATCTATCTTTAAAAACACTAAATTTTTCCTCCAACAAACGCCCTTCGATTGAGTAAAATAAAGCCCCTTCACTCATATCATGCACAAACCGCTCATCTTCTGAAGTCCCATGCTCAACATGTCGTTCTAGTAAATTGCAAATCGATTTGTAATACCCTTTTCTATCAATATTTGTCTCCCGGCACATACCAATATCTACTGGTAAATCATCCTCTTTGAACAACGGAATATCAACAACGACCCCTCTCTCGCTTCGAAGTAAATCCATTGACTTCATTAGGTAGTCAAACAAAGCACGCACTTTGAGATAGTACTTCCGTTTGGTTTGCATCCTACCTCCTGTTTAGGCTCGTAATTGCTTGTTTCAATGTGTCCCCGGCCAGATGTGAATACCGCTCAGTCATGGCAATGGTTCCATGCCCCAAAAGCTTTTTGACCTTGTACAAGTCTACACCCCGTTGCACTAGCCAACTCGCATAGGTATGCCGCAAAGTATGGAAAACGACCTTTTCACGAGAGTCATCAACATCAGCATTCAACCCTAGGGAGTCGACAACCCGAAAGAACGTGTTGGATATTGATGTGATCTTATTACCATTTTCGCTAACAAACATGTACCCATTGACTCTGCCGGGCTTCATTCCCTTCACATGCACTATGACATGATCCGGCATGTAGGCCATGCGGTTCACCCCGCCCTTTGTGTCCTTCAGGTGTAGGGTTCCCGCCTTGAGATCGACATCACCCCATTTCAGCGCATAAATTTCACCAGCCCTCAAACCGCAGTAAAGAGACAATAAAGCCATACTATGAACCTGAGGGCTGTGAATCTCCAACTCATTCAAGACGAGATCAGCCTCGCTCTCACTAAGAAATCGAACTCGCCTGTTGTCGAATTTTGGTATCTTAACTCCCTTGGTAGGAGAATCACCCTGAACCAGACCATCAAGCTGAGCCCTATTCCACACCTGCCTGATCACAGCAAAGGCATACTGCACCGTCCTAGGAGTCTTTTCAGCTTGAAGGAGAGCATTACGGACAGCCTCAACGTTCGACGCTGTTATGCTGACGAGCGGAATGCCACCCAAAGCAGGCTCAATCCAATTCTCAAACAGACCCTTTTCAGTCTTACGTGAAGTCTCCTTTTTGGCTCCCTTGGTACCGTGGTAGTAGGCCTTAGTAAAATATTGTGCGAAAGTCGTCGCATTCAGTTCAGCTTCCTTTTTCTTCGCCTCAGCCGCCTTACGCTTCAACTCTGCGATGTCACGCCGCTCCCGCAGAGTCCTTGGCCCTTCGCCGGTTCTATGCGCCTCTTTCAGCTTTGAACGTTCAACATTCGCTCTTTCAGCATTCCACCCTGCCGAGGCCCAACCAAGCCCCTCTTCCTTACGCTTCCCGTCAACCCGGTAGTATATGGAAAAATACTGGTCCTTCTTTTTTATTAGCCCATGCTTCCGGGTAGGATGTTCCCTAAACCTCACACCTGGATAATTTGTCTTCTGCCACTTTGCCATACGAACTCCGGTTTTTGTCCACCATCTGTCCATCATTTTAACAGGCGTTCAAAAGAAATCAAGGGAAGTGTTGGGAAATATTAATTTGATAATAGCCTGAAAATACATTTGAAATCAGTATGTAATAGGAAGCAATAGGAAAGGTCTCAAAACCGATTCGTAATCAGTAGGTCGTCGGTTCAACTCCGATTCTTGGCTCCAACGAAATCAAGCACTTACGACTATTCGTAAGTGCTTTTTTTTATGCTTTGGTATACGCCTTGGTATACAATTTGGGCCAAGGGAGTGTCCTGGGGGGGCTGGGATGTATACTCCCAAAAAATAAGAATTAATTCATTTTTTTCCCAAAAAGGCGAATCAGACTGCTGCGAGTTGCTGGGTGATTGACCTAAAATACTAAGAAGCATACCGTTGAAGTAATAGCCAGTAACAAGCAAGACCTTACGCTGGCGACTTCCAAAGGAGGTCACCAATGAATGAAAGGGGACTGATTGGTGCGGAAAGCATTTTGCCAGAGAGATGAAAGACAACGCCAAACCTCGCAGATAACAAATCCACTTCGGAGGTTTTGATGCAAAGTATGTTCAAAAATTTCAGACAAAAAACATATCTAGCTGTCATCCTATCAATCATTTTGCTCTGCTTGTTGTTCATCCTTCAAAACACAGAGCAAGTTCAGGTCGCTTTCCTGTTTTGGACGATTTCACTATCTCGCGCATTCATACTTCTGGTGACATTGCTTCTCGGCATCAGCATTGGAATCATTGCTGCTATTGGCAAAAAAAAGGGTAAAATCACTCCACCCACGTCACCAAACGACAGTGAGACGACCAAACTTAAAAAGAAAGTTTTGAGACGAAATACATTGATTGCAAAGATGCAATCTGATCGGCAAAACGATAAGCGAATAATAGAGACGCAAGAGGTGAACAAAATTGAGTCATTGGATCAGAAAAGCACGTATGACAAGAAACAACGTATTGCTAAGAAAGAGTTATCGACGACTAGAACGGCTTTAAACGACGCCACAAGAGTCATATCATCCCTTGAAGATGAGGTTGGTCAATTGCACAAGGAGATTGAGACTAAAGACTTAGTTGAAAAGATCGTTCAACACGATCTAAGGAGTGCTCTGGTTGCTTCCGTATCACTGCCCGAATCAATTATTACTGACTCCAACTTAACTGAAAACCAAAAACTCATTGTGAGTCTTATTCAGGATAGCGGAAAAAAGATGCTTCAAACTATCGATTCAAGCCTGACTCTTTATCGAATAGAAGAAGGAACTTTCGAACCGGCATTTACCACTATAAACCTCCACGAAACCATCTCCGCCGTGATAGACCGCATTGGTGACACCCTTTCAGCGTTCAAACAAAGTGTTTCAATCGACTGCATGAATGCTGAGGATCAAGACAAAAAGGAATTTCTCGTTCATGGGGATGACTTCCTTCTACACAGCATATTCATGAATTTGCTAACCAATGCGTATGAAGCTTCTCCTCCCGGAAAACGCGTTTCAGTTATCCTCAGCAAAAATGATTACTGTTCAGTCGCTATCCGCAACTATGGCGAGGTTGCAGAAAGCATACGAGACACTTTTTTCCACAAAATGATCACCTCAGGAAAGAAGTTCGGAACAGGACTTGGAACATACTCAGCCATGGCAATGGTAAAAGCCCAAGGCGGGGATATTGAATTGGACTGCTCTGAGCCCGGGATGACAACCATCTATGTCAGTTTGCCCAAACCCAAGAGGCAGGTCCCTTTATAAGCCTTTTCGATACTTCACGCTTAGATAGTAGACTCAGCTCTAGTTGGATACATTCCCTCAAAGAATCAGCTCTCAATACACCAGATTCTATCTGTATATTTTTTGTATATTTCACAAAAAAAGGCTTAGAAGGAAACCCTTCTAAGCCTTTACAATCATTGGTGGAGCTGGAGGAAATCGAGCCCACAACCTCTTGAATGCCATTCAAGAAGCCGACTCCATAGCTTACTGACTAACAATCAGTAAGTCGACCAAATTAACCGACTGTATTTACGAGTAATTTAAGAAAACTGCCCCAGTATAACAAATCCAAAAACAATGAGTAAACGTCCAAAATTCAAGTATTTTTCCTTGGTATACACGTTGTATACCTGCATACGCCTTTTTGAGCCGGTATACAAAAAATTGTAAAACAAAGTGAATCATTTCAAGACTTACAAAGCGGACATTATCTTCGTAATCAGTAGGTCGTCGGTTCAACTCCGATTCTTGGCTCCAACGAAATCAAACACTTACGAAAAATCGTAAGTGCTTTTTTTGTGCCTTGGTATACGCTCTGATATATAATTTAAGTCAAGGAGATGCCCAGGGGGGAGAAGTAAACCAACTTCTAAACATTCAAATCTGTTTTCATGCCCCACTCAAAGATTCGACTAGACAGTTTATTAGCACACTATACGGCCTTCCATGAACGCCCTATAATTGAGTATGTACGCAAACTTCATGTACATATTATCACCAATCCCCCTTTATTGTCCGCCTCTTGACACAGATACTATTTTTAAAATAGTAACTTCATTGTGTTATTTTTTTAAATTTCGTGCCAACGAACGACTGTGCTTACTGCGCATCCACGTTGGCAGAGGAGGGTATCCAATGTCTGGATGCACACCAAAGTCGTCACCGGTCGTTACACCGGTCGACCTTTCTTCAGTCCACCCGAACAAGGAGGGAACAATGAAACTGATTGAAGGAGTCATGTACCAAAACAACGCACCCAAAGGGGTCGACCCGGACAGTATCTATTTTGTCCAGGTTGACGCCACAAAGTGTGAAGCCTGCGGTTCATGCGAAGAAGTTTGCGCCACTGGTGCAATCCAATCCATTAATGAAGACGGTATTCGTCAAGTTGTTGATCCAGTAGCCTGCATGAACTGCGGCCAATGCCTGACCAACTGCCCCTATGGCGCCATCTACGAAGGCGTTTCGTATGTCGATGAAATCTTTGAAAAGCTCCAAGATCCTGACACCATCGTTGTGTCAATGCCCGCTCCGGCGGTTCGCTATGGTCTGGGCGAGTGTTTTGGCGCTCCTACCGGTACCTATGTCGGCGGTAAAATGCACACAGCATTACGCCAGCTTGGCTTCAACTACATCTGGGATAACGAGTTCACTGCCGACGTGACCATCATGGAAGAAGGCACCGAACTCATTCAACGTGTTCAGGAACAGGGCAAGAAAGACGCTCGCCCTCTGCCTCAGTTCACATCCTGCTGTCCCGGCTGGGTCAAGTTCACCGAAACCTTCTACCCGGACCTGATGCCGAACCTGTCCAGCTGCAAGTCTCCCATCGGAATGTTGGGGCCTCTTGCCAAGACTTATGGTGCACATGAGACGCACACCGAAGCCAAGAAAATCTACACGGTGTCCATCATGCCCTGTATCGCCAAGAAGTATGAAGGCCTCAGGCCGGAACTGGCCGACAGCGGTTTCCGGGACACTGATGCCACCATCAATACCCGCGAACTGGCCTATATGATCAAGACTGCGGGCATCAACTTCAACAGCCTGCCTGACCAGAAACCCGATGCGGTTCTGGGTGACTCCACCGGCGCTGCCACAATCTTCGGCACCAGCGGCGGCGTCATGGAAGCAGCTCTCAGGCTGGCTTATGAAGTGCTTTCCGGCAAGAAACTCAGCGACCCGAATATCAAGGTCGTCCGTACCCACGAAGGTATCAACGCTGCCGACGTCAAGGTTCCCGGCTTCGGCACGGTTAAAATCGCCGTTGCAAGCGGCCTCGACAATGCTGCCAAGCTCTGTGATGAAGTCAGGGCAGGCAAATCGCCATTCCACTTCATTGAAATAATGACCTGTCCCGGCGGTTGTGTGAACGGTGGAGGCCAGCCTCTTGATCCAGAGATCACAGCATCCCTGTTCAGAAGCACGGTGGCCCAGGTCAACAAACGCTTCCGGGCACGCAAGGTCACTGCATAAGGAGAGATGAAATATGACAATGAACAGACGCGGTTTCATCAAAGCCTGCGGCATCATGACTGGATACGCCGTACTTGGGATGAACATCACTAAAGAGGCCGTAGCCAGCACCATGAGTTTCGTGGGCCTGCGCCAGAAATCCGTATACGATGCTGACGCCAACGCTAAGATTTACGCGATCAGAAAGTCCCAGGACAATCCCATGATCAAGAAAATCTACAACAAGAAAGACGGCTTCCTGCACGAAGGTCCGTGTGGACACATGTCCCACCACCTGCTGCACACCCATTATATTGACCGCAGTGCCAAAGTGGCTGCTCTCAAGGACAAAGGGTTCAAACTGAACTTCTAAAACGCCAACAGCGTTGACCTGCGGCTAGGACTCTTCTGATCCAAGGGCAGACGCTTATTTTCTATTCTCTCCCAACACATTTGATGACTTTAATTCATGGAATATCCACTTTGGGTGAACGATTTTTCAGCACTCTTTCGTAACACTTTTTTTAAAAAGTTATACATTTAGTACAACTTTTTCTTGATTCGTATCCTTTTATCTCTTATCACTTCTTTCCAGAACACCTCCAATTGGAGAAAATCTGCCTGCGGCAAGGGTTAGCCTGAACCACAGGGTGGAGCCATCTAGACTCTACCCGCTTTCCACAAGCAGACCTACGTCTTGAAGCTCCCCCTTATTCCCGCCTGCAGATCGCCCGGAAGTGCTAAGCCGGGCTTTCTCCTGCACTGTGAGATCAATGATCGAAAAAGGAAGTAGTATGGAAAAGCGACTGGGAATCATCGGCATCATAATCAAGGACAGGTTCAAAGCCGCCCCGGCAGTGAACGATATACTCAGTGACCACGGAGAGATAATCGTTGGACGCATGGGGCTGCCTTTCAAAGACAGAGGCGTGAACATCATCGATCTGATTATTGAAGCGACCACTGACGAAGTGGGTGCCCTTACAGGCAAGTTGGGCATGCTCGACGGCGTTCAAGTCAAATCACTTTTGGTATAAAATAGGGAGCAAGTACCATGAAACAGGATAGTAATTTAGGAAACAATCTGGAAAATTTCATCAAAGACTCTGTCATCCGCTCCGAAATGGAACAGGCGAAAAACCCGGATCCGGGATTGGTTCGGGATATTCTTGCCAAAGGATTGGAGCGCAAAGGCCTCACACCGTTTGAAGCCGCTGTTTTGCTAAAGAACACAGACACGAAGCTGGACGAAGCCATCTTCCAAACCGCCATGTCGATTAAGAAAGGCATCTACGGCAACCGGATAGTACTGTTTGCCCCCATGTACATTTCGAATGAATGTGTCAATCAATGTGCCTATTGCGGTTTCAAAGCCACTAACAAAGATCTAGAACGCAGGACGCTCACGCCCGAAGCAATTCATGAGGAAGTGACAGTGCTGGAAGATCAAGGGCACAAACGCCTTTTGCTCGTTTACGGCGAACATCCCAAATACAATGCCGAGTGGATTGCCCAGACTGTTCGAGACGTTTACTCCGTGACCTCTGCAAAAAGTGGTGAAATCCGCCGGGTCAATATCAACTGTGCGCCACTGGATGTTGAAGGTTTCAAAACGCTGCATGAAGTCGGCATCGGCACCTACCAGTGTTTCCAGGAAACATACCACGTCCCGACATATGAAAAAGTCCACATGGCTGGTCGCAAGACAGACTATTTGTGGAGGCTGCATGCCATGCACCGCGCCCAGGAAGCCGGCATTGATGATGTCGGCATGGGTGCTCTTTTCGGGCTGTATGACACCACGTACGAAGTTCTGGGCCTTCTCCATCATGCTCTTCAGCTTGAAAGGGACTGGGGCGTCGGACCGCATACCATATCCTTCCCGAGACTGGAACCGGCCCTTGGATCGGATATATCCTACAACCCGCCTTATCCAACAACGGACCACGAATTCAAAAAGATCGTGGCAGTTCTTCGCATAGCTGTTCCGTATACAGGGCTGATACTGACCACCCGCGAAACTGCTGATTTTCGTGCAGAACTCTTGCAAATGGGAGTCTCCCAGATTTCCGCAGGTTCCCGAACCTACCCTGGCGCCTACAGCGACCCGGAATACGACAGGCCCGGCGTCCAACAATTCTGTGTCGGTGACAGTCGCAGTCTGGACGAAGTAATCCGTTCCATCGCAGGTGAACACGATTATGTCCCGTCCTGGTGTACGGCCTGTTATCGGCTGGGCCGCACTGGCGAGCATTTCATGGAACTGGCAAAAAACGGTTTTATTCAGAACTTCTGTCTGCCAAACGGCTTACTCACCTTCAAGGAATACCTTGAGGATTACGCCTCCGAGGACACCAAAAAGGTGGGAGAAGCACTCATTGCCCGCGAAATCGAAGGGTACGCTGATCTCAAGCAGAAAAAGGTACTCACGGACAGACTCGCCCGCATTGAAACAGGCGAAAGAGACCTCTACCTGTAACCAGTAGAACGATTAATGATGAAGACCCCGAACTCTTCCTCCATGCGATGCGAACGCGATGCCATCAGCGAGTTGAATGAGCCGACCAGCGCCTATTACGGCATTCACACCTTGCGGGCGGCACACAACTTCCCCTTCTCGGGGCAGCAACTCTACCCCGCGTTCATCAGGGCATATGCGCAGGTCAAACGCGTATGTGCGATGACGAACACGGACCTCGGATATCTTTCCAAAAAACGAGGTGATGCCATCGCGACAGCATACATGGAGGTTGAGTCCGGTAAACTAAATGACGAGATCATCGTCGATCCGTTTCAAGGAGGATCCGGGAGCTCGACAAACATGAACTTCAATGAAGTTAACGCCACAAAAGGGTTGGTCATAAAATGCATCCCTGGCATTAAATCAAATCAGGGACGCTGTCTTGACAACGTGGAGCAAGACGTTGCGCTCGCGACAGTTCTCGTTCCCGCCCTCGGCTACGACCGAGTGGATACATTGTTGACCGAAGCCAAAGCATCGAAAAGAACAATTCGCGAAGAAATATTATTTCAAAAATTAGCCTCACCTGAAGTCATAGACGGCTTACTTTCTCCCAAACGCCTGTGCAAACTTGGGTTCACCCCCGATGAATTCCGTGAGGTGAAAAACACATGGAAATAGTAGCAGGAATCGACGCATTGAATACACCGGAACTGTTTGCGACCGCCAACAGGAGAATTATCCTCCATGCTGCCGTGTACGGAGCCTTCGCAAAATCTGAGGCCCACTGCAACGGCCTCAAAAAAGCGATACAAAAGCCAGAATTCAAGCACTTGGATATCATTGCCATTGCCCCTGAACATGGATCAGAGTGGACATCTCCCTTTTTGGGGGCACTCAGATTCGGGATATCTATTCAGGGAATCACCGACGAAATCGCATCTTCGCACCAATTCCTGACAGACCTGGCCGCACAATATCCTGACAGAATCCATCTTCACCCCGCCCGCAGACTGCCCTGTCTTCCCATAATTGTTGCCGACAACTCGATTGTATTTGGGCAATACGCCCATGCAGGAGAGCACGCCCCCCAAGGCTTCTGGGGTAAAGTAAATGCGGATGTTGAAAAACTAATGGGCTGGACCCAAACAGGCAAAGCTCCGACCAATGCCACAAATGAAGAAATCGCCTCCTTTCGATTAATCAACGAATGTGTCCGAGCAATGAACACGACCCTCAACCCACCTACACGATGTACACCTTAAAAGAACACGACATTCTCACGCACCTCACAGGTGCGGATGACAAAAAACTCTTCGAACGTGCCAACGCGACACAATCACAGGAGTTCGGCAACAAAGTATACCTACGTGCCATCATTGAGTTTTCCAACATCTGCAACAAGAAATGCCACTATTGCGGTCTCCGTGCTCCCAATGGAGAGATCTCCCGATACAGGATGGGAAATGATGAAATTTTAAACGCCGCGGATATCGCGGCATCTCAAGGAGCCGGGACTATCGTGCTCCAGTCCGGTGACGATTTCAGCTACTCCACACAGTCCATTGGTACGCTAATCAAAGAAATCAAGACACGACACGATGTGGCCGTAACTCTCTCACTGGGTGACCGGGGTATGGATGAGTATGTTTACTGGCGAGAATGTGGCGCAGACCGTTGCCTGCTCAAGCTGGAGACCACCAACCCCCGTCTTTACAAACGATTTAGGGATGGCGAAGAGTTTTCCTCAAGGCTGCATAGAGTCGAATCCCTGCGGCATCTCGGCTATGAAGTTGGATCAGGCGTCATCACCGACCTACCTGACTCAAACCTCATTTCCACACTCCAAGATATCCTGTTTCTCACGGCCCTCGACCTGGACATGATAGCTGTAGGTCCGTTCATTCCGCATCCCCAGACACCACTGGCACACGTTATGCCTGGTAGCATTGCACTATCACACAGAGTGACGGCCATTTTACGCATCCTCAACCCACAAGCCAACATCCCGGCCACATCAGCTTTGAGCGCTTTGGAACCCGAATCTCAAAGGCTTGCCCTGACACGAGGATGTAACGTGATCATGCCCTCCATGACCCCGGAAGACCATCGCGCAGATTACACAATCTATCCCGGAAAGAACGCATCAAACATTGATGTCACAGATTCTCTCACACGTGCCAAAAACATAATCCGTTCCCTCGGCCTTGTGCCATCATCATCCAAAGGATTCTCTCCAAGGAAAAACAATGTCCAACAAAGCACCTCGCGGAATACGACTAGTCATAACACTCGCCGGACGGCGGAATGCAGGTAAATCATCACTAGTTAACGCCATAACTGATCAGGAAATATCCATCGTGTCGAACACACCCGGCACGACCACAGATCCAGTAGCTAAACACTACGAATTGCTCCCTCTCGGCCCTGTCACCTTCTATGACACGGCCGGACTCGACGACAGTGGGGAACTGGGGCAACTACGCATCAAAGCCACCCGAAAAATTCTCTGGCGCACAGACGTTGCCTTGGTCGTAGTTGGAGCAGAGGGCCTCACAGAATATGAAAAGGGCATCATAGACGACATCCGAGAATTGGATATCCCGATCATCGTCGTTTTCAACAAAAGAGATCTGGGCGAACCGTCCACAAAGGGGCTCGCCTATTGCCGGGAAATGGGACTGGAATCGGTTATTGTTTCCGCCACAACCGGAGCAGGAATCAAGGAATTAAAACAAACGATCATCGACAGCACCCCACCGGAGATGAAACACAATCCGGTGTTGGTGGGCGATCTCATAAACGAAGGCGATTGGGTGGTCTGCGTAGTGCCCATTGATCAGGCCGCTCCCAAGGGAAGACTCATCCTGCCCCAGGTGCAAGTCCTCCGCGAAATATTGGATTGCGATGCCATTGCGATCACCGTGAAGGAACGCGAGATAGAAGAAGCTCTGGCCGGTCTGAACCGAAAACCTGCCTTGGTCATCACCGACTCGCAAGTAATCCACAGTGTGGCGGGAGACGTCCCAGACGACGTACCGCTGACGACTTTCTCTACTCTTTTCGCCCGCTACAAAGGAGACCTCGCCCAACTCGTCAACGGTGCGCGAACCATTGACTCCCTACAGGACGGAGACACCATTCTTATAGGCGAGGCATGCTCCCATCATTCCGTGGCAGATGACATCGGGCGGGTCAAAATCCCTCGCTGGATATCCCAGTATACTGGCAAATCACTCAAATTCGAGACGTATTCCGGTCATGATTTCCCCCAAAACCTTGAACGGTTTCGAATCGCCATCCACTGTGGCGCATGCATGCTCAATCGAACAGAAATGCTGCGCCGTATAAACGAATGCAATCGCAGAGGGGTGCCGGTAACCAACTATGGTATAGCGATCTCCAAAGTACAGGGAGTGCTGCAAAGGGTTATCGCACCTTTCTCTTTATAGGCGACACGCGCATTATTCCAGGATTTCTCAAATTGGAGAATTCTCCTTGTTCACTGCTTCTTGCGACTAACAGACGAGTAATCAGTAGGCCGCCCAACTCAACAGGCTGTATTTACTATAAATTGAAATTTGTTCGTCCCAGTGTAACAAATCCAAACACAACAAGTAAACGCCCAAAATTCCTGTATTTTCCCTTGGTATACATGTTGTATACCTGCATACGCCTTTTTGCGCCGGAACGTAAAAATTAGCAAAATAAGTTCAATCATTTCATTGGTTATAATCCAGATATTTTCTTCGTAATCAGTAGGTCGTCGGTTCAACTCCGATTCTTGGCTCCACGGAATAGCAAGTCCCCACAATGACTTGTGTCATTATGGGGCTTTTTATGTTTCATCTCATAATTCAAAAACTGATCAAATAGTGCGTACAATTTGCGGACACACTATCTACTACACATGATTTCTAGGCCTTATCCGCACTCACCTACTAATACCAAATCAGTTGATCGTCTCCAAAGAGTCAAGCTGTACACCCCAAAACACGTTGCCCTCCTTATCAAAAAAAAGCGCCTGCCACTTTTTGAGTGACAGGCGCTTGATGCCTTTTGGCTTCGCGTTAGGAACTACCAGCGGGGGCGTTCTTCGCGGGGCTTGGCAACGTTAACTTTGATGTTACGGCCACCGAGATCTTTGCCGTCGAGGGCAGCGATGGCTTCATCAGAGCCGTTATCCATTTCGACAAAACCAAAGCCGCGCGGGCGGCCGGTTTCACGGTCCTCGATAAGTTTTACGGAAGAGACAGCGCCGAATTCAGCGAAAGCTGCGCGTACTTCGTCTTCAGTAGTGTTCCAGGACAGATTGCCGACATAAAGATTCTTAGACATTCAAATTCTCCAAACAGTGATAATGTATAGCGCCCGTGCGCCCAAAAAAAAGGAGCTGTGTACAAGATGCGTACACGGCTCCTCGATAGACTTGTTCAATTTCAAACCAGCGCTGGCCACAGTTGGACCGGACCTACACGGGTACGGCTGGTGTTGAAGATACTAATCAACTACTTTTTGAGATAAGTCAACCCATATTTGCAAATAGTAACCATTTTTATTGTCGTCGAAATTTATTTCTAAACAACAGGAGCAGCTAAACTATATATTTATATAGCAAACAGGCTGATAAACAGAAGTAAAGCCACTTCGTCGGATTAGAGAATTGCGAATTTAAGATGGACAATTGTATAGAGCACAACAGTTCACTTGTATCATCTCTTGATAAACCTTCGACTGCCCAACTTGCTGACAAAGAATCAGTAAGTCAATCCAACTGAACTCATTAGTAAAACTACAAAACCTGAATATCCTACCGCATTATAACAAACAAAAAATCAACAAGTAAACGTCCAAAATTCATCTATTTTACCTTGGTATACACGTTGTATACCTGCATACGCCTTTTTTGCGCTGAAATACCAAAATCATCAAAATAAGTTCAATTATTTCAGCAGTTATATTCCAGACATCTTCTTTGTAATCAGTAGGTCGTCGGTTCCACTCCGATTCTTGGCTCCAACGAAATCAAGCGCTTATGATAAACCATAAGCGCTTTTCTTGTGCCTTGATATAGAAGTGCTCCAACATAATAGCCACTCTTCTCACTTCACTCTGTATACGCTTTTCATGTTCGGCCAACGTAAGTTTGACATTTTTTGCCTGCCATTATAGCTCGTTATCTGTTGGCCCCCTTTTCAGGGGTTAATAGGGAAGCCGGTGGAAGACCGGCGCTGCCCCCGCAACTGTAAGCGACGAGACGATTTCTCCCCTCAATGGCCACTGGGAAACTGGGAAGGCCGGAAATCGTTCAAGAGCCGCAAGCCAGGAGACCTGCCAACAAAATCATATCCGTGCTGAAAGCGGGAGGGCTTTCCATGCGGTTTACGACATGCGTGAACACCGATTGTTCGCCCACGCTCTTATCATTGAATCATCAGCTATAGACGCCTCCTCCGTCCGCTATGCGGTCAGCTGTCCACTTTTTTGGGATTGTTGACCTTTACATCTGTTCAAAGGAGACGCTGTGCACATTGACTCACACGATTCAGAAGCCGGGCATGTCGATCATGACCACAACACGGAATGTGGGCATTGCCACCAAGATCACACCCACGCCCACGGTCACCATCATCATGATGGAGTTCCCGAACCACACAAAGGAAAACAAGGCATTCTGTTGTCTGCCTTTGGTTGCGCGCTCCCACACACTCACAAGCACTACGATTTATTTGAAGAGGAAGTCCGGAAGAACCACCCAAACATGGATGTCCGCTGGGCTTTCACGGCCAATCGAATCCGGACAAAACTCCTTGGCCGGGGCATTAAACGTCTGTCTGTTGCCGAGGCTCTGTCGCAGATGATTGATGACGGAATCAGCCACGTAGCCGTGCAATCCCTGCACACCCTACCGGGTGTAGAGTACGACTGGACCGTCCAACAGGCAAAGGCCATGTGCCATCCACGCAAAGGATTGACCCAAATAGCAATAGGGGCTCCCCTTCTACAATCCATGAGCGATCTGAAGCGGGCTGCCAAGGCAGTCCTGCAATGCCTCTTGCCGAAATGCGGTCGAGAGGACGGAGTTATTCTTGTGGGGCACGGTACTTATCATCAAAGCCATACGCTTTATCTGGCTCTAGAAAGCCTACTTCTGCGTACAAATCCAAACGTTGCCATGGCAACACTCATGGATAGCAATCAGCCTACAAACCTCGGCCGGAAGTTCCTCGACAGAGGAATGAAACGGGTATTCCTCGTCCCCTTCATGTGCGTACCAGGCCACCATGTGCATGTGGACCTTTTTGGCGACCATGATCATACATGGCTCAAAACACTTACTGCCATGGGCATAGAAGTAATCCCCATCCACACAGGATCACTCGAGCATCATGATTTCCGTGACATTTGGCATGACCATCTGTCGGAAGCCATAACAGACTTAGCTGCAAGCCAAGTGCCGCAACAAACCGACCTGCCATAATAACAAGCTATTATGACAACAGCGCTGCTTCACAGAAGCTCCCCCGTTCTTCCAATTTAACTAACTCCAGAGTTAACGATTTGACCCGCGGACTAAAAATTGGGTTACACGTTTTTTGTTTTATACCACTCTGTATTTGACATATTTATTTTTCGTGCATAAACAATGCTATCAATTTAGATTTAGTAACACGACCACCACGGAGGATCAATCATGCGGATACTATCTATTACTCTTTCTTTAATACTTACACTTGCCCTTGGTGTGTCGGTTGCGGTGGCTTCTCCGCCGGAAGGCGATGACGTTCTTGTCTACTCATGGAGCAGCAATGTCGGTAACCTGAACCCCCATCTCTATTCACCCAGCCAAATGTTTGCGCAGGCCATGGTTTACGAACCGCTGGTGCGCTATCAGGCCGACGGATCAGTCAAACCGTGCCTCGCAGAATCCTGGACCACGAGCAAGGACGGTAAAGAGTATACCTTCAAACTACGCAAGGGCGTCGTTTTTTCCGACGGCACTCCCTTTGATGCCAAAGCCGTGAAAATGAACCTCGACGCCGTACTCAAGAACCATTCCCGGCACGGCTGGCTTGAGCTGATCAATCAAATGCATGCGGTCAACGAGGCTGGTGGAAAAGCCGTACAGATCATTGATCCACATACCGTGAAACTGACCTTCAAGGAATCATATTACCCAATCTTGCAGGAACTGGCCCTAGTCCGCCCGATCCGCTTCCTTTCCCCCTCTGCATTTCCCGACGGTGGAGACTCCTCTACAGGCATCAAGGCACCCATCGGCACTGGCCCATGGAAGGTCGAAAAGATGCTTAAGGGAGAATATGATGTATTCGAACGGAATGATAAGTATTGGGGCGCAAAACCCAAGATGAAAAAACTCGTGGTCAAAGTCATTCCTGACTCAAGCGCTCGGGCCGTGGCATATGATTCCGGTGAGATCGATTTGATTCTCGGCTCTGGTGGTCATGGTGCAGGCCAGCTCGGTCTCGACGTATTCCAGCGTTACCAGAGCATGGATAATGTTGTGACAGAAATCTCCGCCCCCCTTGCCACGCGAGCCTTGGCCATAAACTCGAATAGGTTCCCGACCAACGACCTCAATGTTCGAAAAGCCATACTGCACGCCGTCAACAAGGACGCTTTGGTCAAACATATTTTCCTGGATATCGAAAAGCAGGCAGAAACCATCTTCTCCCCGGACAAGCCATACTGCAACATAGACCTCAAGCCTTACGGTTTTGATGCCACCAAGACTGCAGCCCTGCTTGATAAAGCCGGTTGGAAGCAGAAAAAAGGCGCGCTTTACCGCACCAAGGATGGCAAGGAACTGTCCATCGACCTGTGCTTTGTCGGCAATGACGCCTTGCAGAAATCCGTGGCCGAAGTAGTGCAAGGCGACCTGCGCAAAGTCGGAATCAAGGTCAGCCTCGTGGGCGAGGAACCCGATTCGTTCTATACTCGCCAAAAGAGCGGCGAATTCGGCCTCATCTTCAGCGACACTTGGGGAGCGCCTTATGATCCCCATTCCTTCTGTAGTTCCATGCGCATACCGTCCCACGCGGACTACCAGGCCCAACTCGGCCTCGACATGAAGGCACAGATCGACAAAACCATCGGAGAAGTGCTGGAGACCGTTGATGAGACCGAACGTCAGGCCAAGTACAAGTACATTCTCGAAACGCTGCATGAACAGGCCATCTACCTGCCATTGACCTACGTAACCGCCATCATGGTGCACTCCCCTGAACTGAAAAACGTCAAATTCGGCAACACCAAGCACGAAACACCTTTTGAAGATATCGAAAGATAACGGAGAAACATGCTTTCCTACATCCTCAAACGGATAGCACTACTTGTGCCGATCCTTCTGGCCGTGTCGCTACTGGTCTTCCTGATCCTGCGACTTGGCCAGGGGGACCCGGCCATGTCCTATCTGCGACTCTCCGACATTCCTCCCACGGACCAGGCCTTGAGCGTTGCCCGCGTGGAACTGGGCCTCGATAAACCATTGCCGGTGCAATATATCGACTGGCTTTCAAAAGCCGTTCGCCTGGACTTCGGCAAATCATACGTGACCAAAAATCCAGTGCTGGATGACGTCCTCTACTATCTACCCAACACGCTGATCCTGGCTGGTGCATCACTGATGCTGACGCTCATAATGAGCGTTCCCCTAGGCATGCTCTCTGCCTTGAAAAAGGACAAATTCGCGGATCAATTCACTCGCGGGCTGAGTTTTTTCGGCGTGTCCATGCCCAATTTCTGGCTCGGTTTCATCCTTGTCTGGCTTTTTTCAGTCAAACTCGGCTGGCTGCCACCTATGGGTAAAGGCGGGATATCACACATGGTCCTGCCGGTCTTCACCATGTCTCTCATGTCCATGTGCATCAACACGCGGCTGATCCGGGCCAACATGCTGGACAATATGCATTCTCGCTACGTGTTCTACGCCAGGGCCCGCGGACTATCGGAAGCAACGGTCGTCGGTCGCCATGTCATGGCGAACTCGCTCATTCCAGTCATCACGGCCGTCGGGATGCACATCGGCGAGTTGCTTGGAGGCGCGGTTATCGCGGAAACGATTTTCGCATGGCCTGGCCTTGGCCGGTACGCAGTTTCTGCCATCTACAACAGAGACTTTCCCGTCATGCAATGTTTTACACTCATGATGACCACCATTTTTGTGGTTCTTAACCTCGTGGTGGACATTTGCTACGCATGGCTCGACCCACGCATCCGTTATGAAGGAGGCAACCAATGAGCGGTTCAATTCTGATCCGGAAAGGGCTTGTCTTCTTTGCTGCAGCAACTATTGTCATCCTTGTGTTCGCCGCGGCCTTTGCCCCGGTGATCACCCCTCACGACCCTTGCGAGATTTCGCTGACAGACAAGTTCTCGCCCCCCAGCATCGAGCACCCTCTGGGATGCGATCACCTGGGACGGGACGTGCTCTCGCGGCTGATCTACGGCGCACGGGTTTCCATGGGGTCCGTGGCGGCCATCGTCACCGTCATCATGACCCTGGGATTCGCAGTCGGTGCCACTGCAGGCTTCTGCGGAGGCCGGGTAGATTCGACACTCATGCGCATATGTGACGTGTTCATGACCTTTCCAACCTTTATTCTGGCCATGTTCCTCATCGGAGTGCTCGGTACCGGGATAGTCAATGTCATCATTGCCGTGTCTCTGACTCATTGGGCCTGGTATGCACGTATCATCCGTAGCATGGTTTTATCGCTGAAAAACCGCGAATATCTTTTGGCCGCTCGCGTGGCGGGCACTAGCCGACTCATGGTCGTAATCCGCCACATCATCCCGCCTGTGTTTGCGCAGTTGTCAATTCTGGCCACGCTGGATCTGGGACACATGATGATGCACGTATCCGGGCTTTCCTTTCTTGGACTGGGGATAACGCCTCCCACCCCTGAGTGGGGCGTCATGATTGCCGATGCCCGTCAGTATGTATGGACCCATCCCGAACTGATCATGTACCCCGGCCTTATGATATTCATCATGGTTATGGCATTCAACATCCTCGGTGACGCCATGCGGGATGCGCTTGATCCACATACCGCAGATACTCATAGCGACGAACCCGCAGGCGGCTTGCTTACGGCTCAGGAGGCGCATTGATGAACCAATACATTCAAGTATCTGATCTCGTTGTCTCGTCTGGAGCAAAACGCCTTGTAAAAAGTATCAGCTTCACGGCAGAAAAAGGAAAAGTAACGGGTCTGATAGGCGAAAGCGGCAGCGGCAAATCCCTTACCTGCCAATCAGTACTCGGCCTCCTGCCGCAGAACCTTAGCGCAGCCGGCAATGTGACCATTGCCGGTACTCCCATGCCCATGCGTTGCGGCTCGGCATGCCGCAAGGCTCGTGGTCGCAGTATTTCCATGATCATGCAAAATCCCATCAGCTGTTTTGATCCGGTCTTCAGCATCAGGTCACACTTCAAGGAAACCCTCTCAGCCCATCAAGCAACCAAAGAGACAAATACGCCAAGCAATTGGTGCAAGGCTCTGGCCGAGGTTGGATTCGACGACCCCGAGAAAATCATCAACCTGTATCCGTTTCAAATGAGCGGCGGCATGCTGCAACGTGTGATGATCGCCATATCACTGGTACTGGAAGCGGATTTCCTTTTAGCAGACGAAGCCACCACGGATCTGGACGCAATCTCCCAGGCGCGCATTCTCAACCTGCTTGAAACCCTTGTCCTAAAGCGCGGTATGGGGGCGTTGCTGGTGACCCACGACCTTTCCGTCATTGCCAGATTGGCAGATCATGTACTGGTCATGAAGGATGGCGTTATCGTGGACGGCGGTCCTGTGGGCGACATATTCCACAATCCCCAACATGAATATACCGTGGCACTGCTGGATGCCCACTACCGCCTACATGGCCTTGAAGTCCCTCGTCGGGATAAACAGCGTCTGCAAGCGAACAACTAGCCCCAAAGAGGTCATCATGACGATATTGGAAGCTTCATCCGTTACCAAGACATACACAAAAGGCGGTTTTTTCAGCCGCGCCGAGTCAGTCCCGGTCCTGCGGGGCGTCGATATGAAGGTTGAGGAAGGCGAATGCGTCGGCCTGGTCGGCCGCAGCGGTTCTGGAAAAAGCACCCTCGGCCGCCTGCTGCTCGGATTAGAATCGCCAGACACAGGCACTGTGTCCATATTAGACAAACCGGTCGTAAAAAAAATGGGGCGGCTACAACTGAGTCGCGAACAACGCCGAGGTGTACAGGTGGTGTTTCAGGATGCCATCGGATCGGTCAACCCACGGTTCACGGCACGATCCATCATTGCCGAGCCGTTGCGCAACTTCGAAAAACTTTGCTCCGCCGAAATCAATGAACGAGTAGACGAACTCCTGCTATCCGTAGGCCTGAAATCCGAAGATGCAACCAAGACCCCGGCCCGTTTCAGCGGCGGACAGTTGCAGCGCATTTCCATCGCTCGAGCGCTCGCGGCACAGCCCCGATGCATCGTGCTTGACGAGGCCGTATCCAGTCTCGACATGCTAGCCCAGGCCAAAATACTCGACTTACTGGACGAATTGCGAGTCAAGAAAGGAGTGTCCTACCTTTTCGTGACCCACGACCTGCGGCTGGTAAACAGGTTCTGTGACCGCGCGGTACTCATGGAAGAAGGACAACTGCATGTTTTTGACCATACTGCCCACAAAACAGAATCCAAGCTGCCTATTTTGCAACAACTATCAGCCGCCCTTCTCCCCGCCTCACCTCTGGTAGAAAGCGGCACCGACAAGCCGCAAGCCGATGTTGTTTAACAAGGCATTCCCCCTCCAGCTGAATCCCCTTGACCTTTCACACAAGTTGAAATTGAGAAAAGGAAAAGGGGTAGGCCCTTTAATGGTATTCGAGCGGGCGTGGATTTGAGTGTCTCCAGTTCCATCAATGAAAAAGCTGCGTAGAAGGTTCTCCTTCTACGCAGCTTTTTCATTGAATATACAAAAGGATATGCAAGTTAAATCTGGCAGATGTGCGTACTGAACAGTAATCCGCATACTCATTTTATCCGCCTAGATATACTTTCCCAGCCAAACTATGATGTTCGGGCCTGAATTATGGCTGCTCTTCTGCCAAGCTGATTCCGACATCCTGCATTCCGTTCAGGAATTCTGTAATAATTGTATCCTGACTATCTCGTAACATTCGAGAACCGCATAAATACCTAAGCGTTAGGCAAATCCCTTTATTTGAAGCGGATACATACACTTTGGGCGTTAAATGTTTAAAAAAGATCTTCTTTCTTTCAAAGACCTGTTTGATTCTAGCAAGGTCAATTGATTCGATCTCGTAGTAACTATCTATCGCTTTGAGTAAAAGCTGACGTCCTTTCTCCCATTCATCTGTCACGCATATAGCAATCTTTATTTCGTTCCAGACATATCCGGCTCCACGGGTCGCATTGGCAACAGGCATAGTGAGTACGAGGGCATTGGGAATCTTAACAAGCCTCCCTGTACTATGCCCTGTTGATTCCGTTTTGCCGACTTCAAGGAGGGTGAAATACAACAGCCCCTTATCTATGACATCACCAGAAGAATCGCCAACCTGCACCCTATCGCCTATGGAAAACAACTCTCTCCAAAAAATAACGAAGGAACCCAAGAAATTGATAATAAGTTCCTTGGACACAATAGTTAAGGCCGCCGCAACAATAGTCAGGGCTGTAAGAATGGACCCTAGACCTTCGAGCCAGATAAATACGAAAGCCATCCCAAAAAAGAAGATTGCGGTATACTTGATAGCAAACGGGGCTTCGGAATTCCTCTTGCCCCCTTTGGTGGCAATGGAGGTCGCAATCTTGACCAAAATGAGAATCACCAGAATTAGAACCAAACTCTGAATCGTCTTTATTACATGCGGATCTTTTAATAACTCTTCCATGAGATCTCCAAATTATTATTCGATAGACATGTTATTTATCAGCAGTACATACTTATCAGCAATCATTCTAAACGGCTGTCAATGTCAGTAAATATAACCATGAAATCATAACCCCGCTTTGTCAGTATTTTGATCCCCCAGTATGCACCGTCCTGCCGATTTAAAACCAGTCGGACACTTTAGTCAAACAACTGGGATTTATAGCACAATACTATTTATTTCATCCCATTATATCAAACTCAAAAACAAAAAGTAAGCATCCAAAAACCATATATTCATCCTTGATATACGCGATATATACCTGACACACTTTTTCGCACCAACATACAAAAAATAGCGGTGCAAATTAACTTACGAACGGAATCAGTACCTGGTCCTGCAGAACACGAATAAGCAAATGACTACAATTCAGCAGCCGTTACGGTGAGGGGCGAATTTGGACTAACGATTGCGAGAAGAAAGAGAACTGAGAGTTCTCGACATGGTGCAGCATAAGAAAAGGCCCGTTCCAGAAGTGAAACGGGCTTTTTTAATTCTATGTTGATTTATTTGTTAAGCGGCGGACAGTTCGTCAGCTTCATCTGCATTGACTGCCTGTTTAGCCATGGCAAGTTCTTCAGCGGAAAAGATCTTGCCAATGTCCATGATGATAATGAAATCATCATCCTGGCGACCCATTCCCTTGATGTAGCTTGCGTCAACTGCAGCTCCCATCTTGGGGGCAGGTTCTATGTCCTTTTCCCCCATTTCGAAGACCTCATTTACGGAGTCCACAAGTGCGCCCATGACAGTGATATCACCCTCAAAATCTATCTCTACAATGATGATGCAGGTTTCAACCGTGTCCTCTTGGGCACTCATCCCAAGTTTCTGGCGCATATCCACAACAGGAACGGCGTTCCCGCGCAGATTGATGACACCTCGCATAAACTTGGGGGTTCTCGGTATACGAGTTACCGCAGTAAGCTCAAGGACCTCACGTACGGTGGAAATATCCACTGCGAATATCTCCTTGCCGAGCATAAAGGTCAAAAACTGATTAATGTCTTTCATTATTTCGTTAGCCATTTATATCTCCATATTCATGCGTCGTCTTAGAAGCGTTCAAACTCACCTTCGTCCATGCCCATGTCAATACCCTTTGTGGAGGCTCGGGGTGTAACTGGCGCTGAAGGCAGCGAAGTTCTCTTAGGCTGTGCAGCAACCACTCTGGTGGTGTTTGCATGGAGAGAGTGACCTACATCAAAGAAGGCCATCGTCTGCTGCATATGAGTCGCTTGACCGGACAATTCTTCGGATGTGGAAGCCATCTCTTCAGAAGCGGAAGCGTTCTGCTGGATAACGTTGTCGAGCTGTTGCAATGCTGCATTGATCTGGCTTGCGCCTGCGTTTTGTTCGTTGGAAGCAGAAGATATCTCCTGAATCAATTGGGCGGTCTTCTCGATGTCCGGGACAATGCGCTTGAGCATTTCACCAGCGTTCTCTGCAACCTCAACACTAGACGAGGAGAGTTCGCTAATTTCTGCTGCGGCAGTACCGGAACGTTCGGCCAATTTTCTGACTTCAGCGGCAACAACAGCGAAGCCCTTACCGTGTTCACCGGCACGAGCAGCTTCTATTGCTGCATTGAGAGCCAACAAGTTAGTCTGGCGTGCAATCTCTTCAATGATAGAGATCTTGTCTGCGATGTCCTTCATGGCACTGACAGTCTGCTGAACAGCTTCGCCACCCTTTTGTGCGTCGGCGGCCGCCTTCTGAGAGATTCGTTCCGTCTCTTGAGAGTTCTCAGCATTCTGGCTGATGTTGGAACTCATCTCTTCCATGGAAGAGGATACTTCCTCAATGGAGGCAGCCTGCTCGGTTGCGCCCTGAGACAGGATCTGTGACGATGAGGAAAGCTCCTCACTGCCAGAAGACACGTTGTCGGAGGCAGACTGAACCGTCTGAACAACACCACGGAGCTTCACGACCATTTCGTTCAACGCGCCTGCAAGTAGGCCAATTTCATCCTTCTGATGAACATCAAGCTCTTTGGAAAAATCGCCATTTGCCATCTCTTGAGCAAACCTGACACCCTTAAAGATGGGAGACGTAATGGCACGGGTTAGAAAGAACCCAAAGCCCAGTGCAATGATGACGCCAATGACGATACCAATAATTGCGCTCATTTTGCCCCCGGAAACAACTTCCCTGGACTGTTGGGAAGCTTGATAGGACTCATCTAGGGCGATATTTAAAAGCTCGTCCATAATTCCGAAGACTTTATTTTGCGCCATGCGGGCATCTGTCATCAAGATACGAGTGATCTCTTTGAAGTCCTTCACTGAAAATTCCGCAATCGCACGCATTTCTTCGAAACCACTAAACATTTTCTTGGATGCCGGAAGCATTTCATTTTCGAAGAGGGCGCTTGCTTGGTCTAGGTCACCTCGGCTGACTTGATCCTTAATAACCTTGATCGCTGTATGAAAATGGTTGTGAGGCTCTTCAATGTCGCTCAGGATCTTCTGAATCTCAGGATTCGAAGTTGAGTAATTGGCAAGCCATTTTCCAAAACGACAAGCTTTCGGATCATCTCCACCATCAAAGCTCTTATGTGTTACAAGAAGCTCTCCGACCTTTGACTCCAAGCTGTCATGGTCGCTGGTGAAAGCCCACAAGTCCTTCATGTAAGCTTCAGGGTTAGTGATGTCGCGACGAGTCATATCCTTGGACATCCCAAGTGCCTTATTATTGAGGGCCGCCCACGCTTTGGCTGCCGTAAGATATCTCTCTTGAATTTGTTTCTCTTTTGCTGACAAATCCAATGCTTTGTATTTTTCGAAATAGCTAAGATACTCAGCCCTGTGTTTTTTAACCAACTCAAACTGATTCAAACGAGTCTTTTCATCAAGATTGGAAGAGAGGGTAGTGCGGACAGGAATCATGAGCGCGTTCATATGGCTTTGCATCTGCAATAAGCTCTCAACTTTGGGCAGAGTCTTACTCGTCAAACTTTCAGTTTTTTCTCCCACAGAGGAAAGCTGAAAGTATCCCACGCCACCAACAAGAAGGGTAATCAAAGCTGTCATGACGAAGGCCCCAAACAGCTTGACACTCAATTTTACGTTTTTCATGTACTCTCACATAGATGCAGTGTTAAAATGGAGAGTCGGTATCCATGAAATCCATAGCTGAGGCTATTATAATTTGGGCCTCCCCCCCTTTTTTGATCACTGACCATTCCAACTCAGGTAGAATCAAACTGAGCCCGCCCCCTAAGTGACAAGTTAGTTCTTTTTACTCTATTTAGCGCTTCTCAACTTTATTATGTGCCCACAACAATAAACCAAACCATAAGCACATCGTTGGTTCAAACCCGACCTTTGACTCCAATTAAATAAAGGGGTTAGAAGCAACGCTAAACCCTTTATTGTTGGAGACCCATTGTAGACTCAGTTCAGAGAGCCTCGTAGTCTGCAAAACAAATCTCTACTTTTAGTCGTCATACAACAATCACAATCGAGACAGAGAGTGATGGCTTTTATTACTCTGTACCCTTGAGGTCATAAACCCACGTTTTTAAGGTCATCTCCAAGATACTCGCGCTCATTTTCGCCCAGCATTCCTAGTGAAAGACAAATCAACGTCCACAAATGCACCACAGGGAAACCAGCTTCAAAGTGTTCACTCAAATCATGAATCTGGGAATGGCAGTTGTGACACGGCGCGATGCAATAGTCCGCTTTGGTACGACGGATCTGCTCTAGCTTCACTTTGCCGTAAGCCCGGCGCTCTTCAGCAAAACCGGATTGCAGGAATCCGCCGCCACCGCCGCAACAGTAGTTGTTGGACTTGTTGGGCCACATGTCGATGAAGTTTTCTTCGCCAACCACGGATTTGACCACGAACCGTAGGTCCTCGGCCACGGGGTCGTGCAGAGATTTTCGCACCAACTGGCAAGGGTCCTGAACCGTAAAGGTCACGCCCAGGTCTTTGTTCCAATCCGAATTAACGGGCAGCTTGCCCTCTCGAATCCAACGGGCGTAGAGCCGAATAATGGATTCCATCTCAAAACTATGCTCAACATTGAACTTTTGCAGTCCAGCCCGGACTGCGTAAAATTCGTGTCCTCACTCCGTGTTGAGCCAGACCTTGCACTCCAAGTCCTCCACCGCCTTGGCCTTGTTGCGAACAACTGTTTCCCAGGCATCATCATCCGCCAGGAACATGCAATAATTCTCAGCGGCCCACCCCTTTGTGGAGTAAGTCCAATCCGCGCCAACCATGCTCAAGATCTTCCACAACGGAACCATCTCATCCGGTTCCGTCACAGGCTCGCGAGAATTCTGGTTGAGAAAGTAATACGCCCCCTTCTGATCGATGGGCGCCACCAGATTTTCCTGACCCGGCTGCATCTCCTTAACTTCTTCGAGAACATCTTCAACCACGAACTTAAAGTCCTCGGAAGAAGCCCCCATGGCACTGTTGCCATCCGTACTCAAAGCCTGCTCGCATGACCCAAGAATGCCCTTGGGCCGTTCCTCTCGAGGCCAGGATTGACGGCAATGGTAAACCAGCTGTGGGATATCCACTTCCATCGGGCATGCATGGACGCATCGTCTGCACATGGTACACAACCAAACCCACGGCGTACTCCTGATTTCTTCTTCCTGACCGAGCAGGGCCAAGCGTACAAACTTGCGCGGGTCCATGTCTTCCATACCCGTGGCCGGACACCCTGCCGAGCACGCGCCGCATGTGAGGCACATGTTGAGGTTGCCACCTTCCGGCAGCAACGCCTTGACCTTTTGCATCAGTTCCGACTCTTTCGGTTCAATGAGAAGCGCTGCTGCTTCACCCATGACTCACTCCTTTTCTGCTGCGCTGAGCCGCGAGACTCTCCGGGAGTAGAAACTCCCGGAGACCTTGTATTCTATTTTGGGCCAGTCATCAGGTCCGGCAGGCGACCCGAACTAGACCATAGCCTCAACTTCTGCCACCTCGCCGGTCTGGTCGTACATAAGACCACACCGCAGATCGAAATGACGATTAACGCTCATCGTTGGACACGGCGAATTGAGTGCCACCTGCGTCACCGTGGAACCGAGGAACGCCTTTTCAGGATCACGTTCCTTGGAATGGTGCGCCATGATGAGCAAATCAGCGTTTTCCTGTCGCGCCATGCGCAATATTTCCATGGCTGGTTCGCCGACACACGCCTTGAAGGCAACTCCCTTCACACCGTCCAAGCGATCACCGTACGCGCTTTCCAAACGTGCAACGACATCGCTCTTGCCCGGACCATCAGGAGCACTGACATGCATAACCGTCAAATTGGCCTTGTACTGACGAGCCATTTGCCCACCGTAAACCACAGCACATTCGGCCTGATCGGAGAAGTCCGTAGCCACAACGATTCGTTCAAAGAGCGGGTCCTTGCTAACCACGTCCTCGTGCACAATCATGATTGGACAGCGTGCCCGCTGACTCACACGTTCCAAGGTAGAGCCGGCCATGTTCCACATCTTGGAGCGCTTTTCCTCATACTCCTTGGTATGCGGCCCCATGACGATGAGATCGGTGTTCTTCTTTCGGGCCAAACGCAGCAGCTCGTTATGCGGGATACCCGGCACAACCTTTATCTGTGATCCCGGAACGGAATCGAGATAGGTGCCGTACATCTCCTGCATCTTTTCCGCGAGCCTGGCCGTCTCGCCAGAAGGTTCGAGATGCTCAATGGAACCCCACCCCTGCTCCATGCCTGCCACATGGGTCAGGTAGAGCTTGGCCTCAAACTTGGTGGCGAACTCCACAGCCGCCTTGACCGCACATGCATCCACGCCGGTGGGCGTAACGCCCACAATGATGTCCTTAAACATGACTTGCCCCCTTTCAGTGAAGGTTACCCATTCATACCTGCCGCTTCTTCCTTTTCAGACATGGGGTCTTCCGCCCACGCCTTAGTTTCAATGTTTTTCCTGACATCGCGTGTCAGTGTTAGATTTTTATCAAACTGCATGGCGTCCTGATCCAGCCCCAGGGCCAACCCCATAAGCTGAGTCAGGTAGAGTACAGGCAGGGCTGTGCCCCCCGCTTTAATCGCCTTGTCCTGATACGCTTCCAAATTCATCTGACAGAGCGGACAAACCGTGACGATGACGTCCGCTCCTTCAGCGTCCGCCAATATCTCGGCCACAGACTTAATCGCGACTTCCGGGTGCCCCACCATGAGTGACGCGCCACAACATCGGTTGCTCATATTCCACTCAAAAACCTCACCGCCCATAGCCTTGATGAAAGGCTCCATGGAGGTAGGCTTGCCCGGTTCGTCAAACACCGGATAAGGACGAAGAATCTGGCACCCGTAGTACGGCGCCACCTTCATGCCCTGCAATCCGTCCGTGATCTTCTGCTCGACAATCTTGGCCCCCACGTCCGCCTTGAGTACGTCCAACAAGTGCCGAACCTGGACGTTGCCGCGATAAAACAACCCGCTGGCCGCCAACACTTCGTTGACCTGACCATGCAAATGGCGATCGCCCACCACTTCCTTGTTCACCTTGAGCAGGTTCAAGTAACAGGCGCTGCACGGTGCGAGCACATCTATGCCGTCCATCTCTTGCTCTACAATGGCCAGATTCCGAGCGGGCAGGACATAATTCATCAGCTTGGACACCGGTTCCGCCGCACTTGCGCCGCAGCAGGTCCAATCCGGGATTTCGATCAATTCGCACCCGAGTCGCTCCATGACCGCGCGTGTGGACACGTCAAATTCGCGAGCGCTCTCCTTGAGCGAACAGCCTGGGTAATATGCATACTTCATAACACTCCCTCCATCTCACGGGCCTTGGCGAACAGAGGCTTGAGCACTCCATTCTGCGCGGAGGATGGCAAGTGTACCTTGCCCTTGCGCAACATCTTTATTCCCAGCGGAACAAATGCAAACGGCAGCGACGGGTCCTTGCGCTTGAAAAAATAGCGCTGCATCATACTCGTCTCCTGCACCCGACCATGGCTCTCCACGTCTTCCATGAACGCCTCGTAAAAGGCACCATTTTTACGGGCAGCCCGGCTGCCATCCAACCGCGCCAATCGCTTCAAATGACTCATGGCCGAGGTCAGATTCAACCCTCGCGGACACCGCATCGTGCACATGTAGCAGGACGAACACATCCAGAAGGTCTTGCTGGCCAGGATCTCATCCAACATGCCAAACTGAATCATCCGCCACATGGCCCGCGGGGTCACATCCATGGCATGCCAATTGGGACACGATGCTGTACAAGTACCGCACTGCATACAGGCACCTACGGTTTCCTTCAGTCCCTTGAGCACAACCTGATATTCATCCGTTGCCGGGCTCCACGCTTTCCTGACTGCTCCACTCATGGTTCGCTCCTTGGAATATCCATTGCCCGGCACTTATGCCGGTTCTTCCAATGCCGCATCGATAACCGACATCATGGGCGCGTCGTGGAAGCCCTTGAGCACCGTAGCGCTGTTGGGACAGACGGCCGCACATGCGCCACACCCCTGGCAGAGGATTTCATCCACGATAATCTGTCCGGCATCCATATCCACGACCCGCGCCCCATAAGGGCAAGCCGCCACACATGCCTGACAAAGCGAGCACAGGGAGTGCCGCACCGAGGCCACTACGGTTTCGCGGGCGATTGTCTCTGCATTAAGAATCCGAAGCGCACGCTGGGCTGCTGCCTTGGCAGAACTCACTGTCTCGTCCATACGACGGGGAGCCAATGCAGCACCGCAGGCGTAGATTCCCTGCTTAAGGAAATCCACGGGCCGCCACTTGAAGTCCGCTTCCTGATAGAATCCATCCTCATCCACTTCGACTCCAAAGACCTCTAATAGGTCCTCGACATCATTGGGTTCCATTCCACTGGACAAGGAAAGGATGTCAGGCCGAATCTGTACATCTCTACGAAGTACAGGATCAAATCCCGTGATCACGGGCTTGCCTTCCTCAAACACCACCTTGGGTGGATTCTCCCTGTCATAGTGAATGAAGATCGCCCCAGCCTTGCGCGCCTGAGTGTAATAAGTCTCCAGGAATCCCTGGGCCATGATATCGCGGTAGAAGATATAAATTGGCAGTTCTGGATTACGCTCCTTGAGATTCAAGACATTCTTGAGCATCTCGGGGCAGCACACCTTGCTGCAATACTTGCGGTCCTCATCTCGTGAACGCCAGCACTGGATCATGGCAACGCCTTTCAGACCACCAGCATCGAGTACGCCGGTGGCGAGCCGCTCTTCCAGCTCCATATGCGTCATCACAGACTTATGCACACAAAGGCCGGACTCGTAGACCTTGGCTTCATGTGCACCTGTCGCCAGGATGGACACGCCATGTTCCAGAGGAAAGACCCCATTGGGGCTGGCGATGGCAGACCGGAATCGCCCGGCACTTCCACGTGACAGAACCACACGGGAATCCATGAACACCTTGATATTTGGATGCTTGCGAACCTGATCTATGAGCTCTTCCATGAACTTGGAAGGATCAGTGCCGTCCAGTTGGGTATGCAGCCGCATGGCCATACCGCCCAACTCTTCCTCGGCTTCAACAAGGCACACACCGTACCCTTGATCCGCAATGGCCATGGATGCAGTCATCCCAGCCAATCCACCACCAACAACCAAAGCTGAACGGGCCACATCAACCATGACCGGCGGCGGAACAGGGTCTGCTCCCTGCAATCGCGCCACGGCAGTGGACAGATTTGAATAGATTTCCTTTTCCGCCCTGGCATGACAATCTTCATCCCCGGCTCCACAGGCGCTGTCGAATGTTGCAGTGTAAATATCCACCACATCCATGAGCGCCGGATTCAGACCGATGGTCTGTCCCAGTTCCTTGAGTCGAGGAATGTAAGCGTAAGGCATACACGCCCCAATAAGGATGCGATTAGGCTTAAATTCAAGAGCGCATTTTTCAATATCCTGCCATCCCTGACTGGTACAAGCGCCGCCTACCGGCACCACCTTGCACACTGAGTGAACGTGCGCCATTTTGTTACCAAGTGCTTCCAGATCCACAGCCTGCTTCAGAGTAGGACAGGAGGCACAAATGGCGACCAACGTGCGCGGCCGCTCTCGGGAGACATCCGGATACTCCGGCTCCGGCTCCCGTTCGATGCCTGCCAACACGTCATACACCTTGATGATGCGCGAAGCGGCCTGGGCGGCGGCTCCGGCCTGAATGACCGACTCCGAAATATCCTTGGGTTCACCGAACGCTCCGGCAGAGAAGACTCCTACCTTGCTCGTCTTTTCCCGCGTGTAAGGCTGGGAATCAAGGAAACCCCATTGGTTGAGGTCCACGTCCAGCGTCATGGCGAACTTGTCCATTCCCTTGGGAGGCCGAGCACCCACCGCCAGAACTACCATGTCATATACGTCGCGCATCAACTCTCCTGAATCGGAGAGGTATTCGACCATAAGACTCTGGCCGTCATCGACGGGGATAACAGAATGCGGACGGCTACGCACAAAACGCACGCCCTTTTCCTGCTCAGCACGATCACGATACCGTTGGTATCCCTTACCTGTGGTTCGCATATCCATGTAATAGATGGTGGTTTCCACCTCTCCCCCCGTGACCTTCTTGGCCAGAAGAGATTCCTTGATGGAGAACATGCAGCAGATACCGGAACAAAAGTCCGCGTTCTTCTTCACGTCACGCGAGCCTACACACTGAATCCAGGCAATCTTCTTCACCGGCGAATTGTCACCGGGCCGGAGAAGCTTTCCGCCTGTAGGACCACTGCTACTGATGAGCCGTTCAAACTCCACGGCTGTGAGCACACCGGGGTGATCATAAGCCCAGATATCCTGGCTGCCTTCCGGATCCATGGTAGGATTGTAGCAATCAAACCCACCCGCCAAAACCACAGCGCCCACTTCCAGTTCCTCGACCGTGTCGGACATGATGCGCATGTAAAGCTTATCCAACCACGACACGAATTTTCCAGCCTTCAAAGGCTTGGTCAACGATTCGCGAGCGCCCTGCAAAACCAGAGCATTGGCAGCTTCGGTTTGTCCCGGAGTCGCCATAACAACAACATCCATATCCGGGCACAACTCGCGACTACGGGTGAGTATACGCTCGGCATCCATGTCATTGGTGTTCATGCCTAGCAACATGAGTCCAAATGGCTGACCCGAAGCAAGAGCCTCCACAGCCTCATTTCCTGTGGTAGTGAAATGCAGCGAGAATTTCTGCTCTTCAAGCTTATCCATCATGAATTCAGCCACATCAGGATCACGATCTACCACGAGGATATGGAAATCCTTACGCTCCTCCAACTTGAAATCGATAGCCCCGGTGGGACAGGCGTCATGACACTTCCAGCACCGTTCGCAGTTGTCCAAATCCAGAACATAGTGATTCGGAATAGCATGCGGCACAGGCAAATAGATTGCCGCCCGCTCGGATAGACCAGCGTCAAATTCATTGGGAACCCGCACTGGACAGACTTCCGAACACTTACCACAACTCACGCATTTAGTCGGATCAACGAGCGTGGACTTACGTCCCAGTGAGACAAAGTACTTACCCGGTTCACCTTCCAAAGAGGTCAGTTCGGTGGAAAGCAGGATATCGATATTATCGTGGAACAACCCTTTGCGTAGGCAATACTGGCTAGACGAGTCCCGCGACATCAACGGCAGCATTTTGCACATGCCGCAATGATCTGAGGGAAACTGGTGGTCCAGTTGACTCAGGATACCGCCATGATTGGGACGGCGATCGATGAGCGCCACTTTATGCCCAGTGACAGCCAGGTCCAGGGCGGCCCTGATGCCACCTATACCCGCGCCGACCACCAATGCCCCATATTGCTTTCTCATAATATCCTCCAGTGACCTTATCCTCGCAACTTATGCCATGTGCGAAACCGTTTCCTGGAACTCATCTTCCTTGAACACCGACAGCGGCGGCGCTTCGTCCAGGCTTCTGCCCGGCTCATAGTCAAAACTCTCCTGCGTCCGCGCGGCAACCGTACGGAACAATTCCATCACAGGGATGTCATTGGGACAGGCATTGGAGCACTGGCCGCACCCCACGCAGGAAAGACCCATGTGCGCCATGCGAGTCAGGTGATAGAAAATGGTGTCGGTCGGCATCTTGAGGCTGCCTTTGCGCTTGGCCCACCCCATGTACTGCCACGGCTTGTGCTCAAAGACGTCGGTATTGAACACACATTCCTTGCAGTAGCAGACCGGGCATGCCACCCGGCAATTGTAGCAGTTCACACAGGAGGACAGGTATTCCGACAGATCGGTCAAAGTTCCAGTCGCTGCTGCGGTCCGCTCAATCATCTCGTCGCGATTAACCGTACGAGTTTCAACCACCGCCGCAAGCGCCTGATCTCGCCCGTTGGAAGAACCATCGGGCAAGCCCAGCCCGTTAAGCAACGCTTCGCCGCGAGCACTGGTTGCCATAACCGGGATGTCACTCAGCAGATCGGCCCCAGCAACGCCTATGACGATGTCCGCATTCTGTGGTGCAGGATGCTCGCAGGCCTTGCAGGCGGGCGCAATTTCAACGCCGTTCATATCGCCCTGATGAAAAGCGAGTGTCGCTTCAAACGAGTCACGCTCCCCGACGAACTTTCCATAATTCACATTGTCAAACGCTCCCATGCAGTCCACGCCCACGATGATGACATCATCCAGGCTCCCCTGATTGAGCTTGACCAGCTCGACGAACGCCCTGATTTCACATGGACGCATTACCGCCGCAATCCGCTCACCAGACTGGCCGCGCGACAATCGGGAAACCAGCTTGGCGCTGTTCATCGGATAAGCCGGAGCCAGCGGATCCGCGCCGGAAAGCTGTTCAGGGTCGGTGACCAAAGTAGGCATGGGAAGCCCCTTGCCAAAGAGATGGACCGGCACCAGCATGCCGCCGAGGGTCTCACTCTCCAGCAAACCCTTGAGAAATCCCTGAATCGCCGTGACCGGGTTGTCGTCAACCTTGATATTCACTGTGGTTGCCATGACGCGCCCTCCCTAAACCACGGCCATGGTACGTGCGTCCATGGGACCGAGTTCTCTTATTTCATTAATGAAATTATTCACTGTGGCCGCGAATTCATTCCCTTCACTCGCCCCGACCCAGGTCAACTTGACCCGCCCCTGCTCAATGCCGAACTGAGGTAGAATCTCGTTGAGCAACTTGACCCGGCGGCGCGCCTTGTAATTACCGTTAATGTAGTGACAGTCGCCGGGATGACACCCGCTGACCAACACTCCGTCCGCACCGGAAAGGAGTGACTTGACGATGTATTTAGGGTCCACCATGCCGGTACACATCATGCGCACCATGCGGACATTGGGCTGCTGCACCATCCGAGATGTCCCAGCCAAATCAGCTGCGGTGAAGGTGCACCAGTTGCAGACAAAGGCCAAAATGGTCGGCTCAAACTCATGACTCATGACTGCCTCCTCAGGCCGGATCGCCGGGTTGGTTGTCGGTGGAAACCTGTGCTGCCTCGCCGCCGTCCATTTCTCGCGGCAGATAGTTCGGCATCATTCCGAGCAGCCCGTCGATCTCGTCGAATATCTGGTTTTCATTGAAGTGCTTGATCTGGGCGGCACCGCTCGGGCAATACCCGGCGCAACTGCCGCACCCCTTGCACATGGCCTCATTGATGACAGCAATATTCCTGCGATCGTCAAATTCTATGGCCGAGTACGGACACAGTCCCACACAGACCTTGCAACCGACGCAGATGTCGGGATTGATCCATGAGGTTGTGGGGGAAATGGAAACGGTTCCCTTGGCAGCAAGGGCCAATGCCTGAGCTGCTCCACCCGAGGCGTGGGAGACCGCGTCCGGAATATCCTTGGGCCCCTGGCATGCTCCGGCCAGAAAAACGCCGTCCGTTGCCGTGGACACCGGGCCAAGCTTGGGATGTTCTTCAAGGAAGAATCCGTCCTGCCCTTGGGCCACACCAAAGATGCGGGCCACTTCAGTGACGTCCTTCTGCGCTTCCATGGCAGTACACAGGATCACCATGTCTACAGGCACCCGGACGTTCATGCCGAGCAGAGTATCCTCGCCGACCACCACCAGCTTGCCGTCTTCCTGCACGATCTCAGCGGGACGACCCCGGATAAAGGTCACGCCCTCTTCCTGAACGCGCTTGAAGAATTCTTCGTACCCTTTACCGAAACACCTCATATCAATGTAGAAATTGTAGACCTTGGTATCGTGACCAACCTTGTCCTTAATAAGATGATCATACTTCAGGGCATACATGCAGCAGGTGCGCGAGCAGTACTCATGGTAATTGGTGTCGCGACTGCCGACACAGTGGATGATCGCCACGGACTTGGGGGATTCGCCGTTCTTCATGACGATCCGTCCCTCGGTGGGACCTACTGCATTATTAAGCCGCTCAAATTGGAGAGCGGTATAGACTTCATCATACTTGCCATACCCATATTCACGCATGGGTGTCGGATCCATGGTGTCGTAACCGGTAGCCAGCACAATCGAACCAACATGAAAGACCTCACGCCACTCCTTCTGCTCGTAATCAATGGCTCCGGTAGGACAGATCTTCTGACAGATGCCGCATTTGTCCTTGGTAATTTTCTTGCAAATATCGCCGTCGATAACGGGCGTGCTGGGTACTGCCTGAGGAGAATTCCGATAAATCGCCTTACGGAACCCGATACCTTCATTGAATTCGCTGATCGCCTTGGTCGGACACTTTTCCAAACACGCGCCGCAACCCGTACAGACGGCCTCGTTGACGTAGCGGGGCTTGTGTTTAACCGTGACCGTATAATTCCCCACGAAACCAGACACATCCTCTACCTCGGCCCATGTCATCAGATTGATGTTGGGCTCCTGGCTGACAGCCACCATTTTAGGAGTCGAAATACACGCTGCACAATCCAGAGTGGGAAATGTCTTGTCGAACTGGGCCATATGCCCGCCAATGGACGGGCTTTTCTCCACCAGATGGACAGTGTGCCCTGATTTAGCGATATCAAGCGAAGCTTGGATACCGGCAATACCAGCGCCCACAACCATGACATCGGGGAGAACTTCGACTTCGCGAGAGAAGAGTTTCTGATGCTCTGCGACCCGCTCCACTGCGGCCTCGACAATATGCTTTGCCTTAAGGGTGGCCTCTACCGGATCTTCAGTGGTCCAGGAACAATGCTCCCGAATACAGCAATGCTGCATCAAATAGGGATTCAGCCCAGCCCGCGCACACGCCTGCTGAAAAGTCTTCTCGTGTAATCGGGGGGAACAGGACGCGACCACCACACGATTAAGTCCATACTCGCGGATGTCCTTGATGATCATCTCCTGCCCCGGATCGGAGCACATGAACTGGTAATCACGCGACACGGTCACATCTTTAAGCCCCCGGGCAAAACCGGCCACGTCCTCACAATTCACCTTACCCGCGATATTCGAACCGCAATGGCAGACGTAGACGCCTATTCTATTGGCCATGATCCATTCCTCCTGCGATCATCGAATGCTTTTCCCGCTCGTCAACTCCAAAGTCAGTTCACCGACAAGCTTCTTGAGTTCCTCGTTCTCAGCCACCAGCTCCAATTCCGTCTGAGGCGCTGGAGCCTTTTCAAAAACTCGGTAGCAATTGTCCAAAAAATGACCCCGCCACTTGTAGTACTGGCCCGGCCTGAGTTCATGGGAGCGACAAAGTTCATTGACACAACCACCCATAAGGCCTTCCAGCACAATCTTCGCCTTTGTTCTTGCGTCCCACTTCCGTCTCATCCGCAGAACCTCCTTGCCAGCCTTCCCTTGTCCCCTACGGTCAGCACATCTCCATGGTGACTTTGAGACTGCCTGCGGTCCTCCATCCCGCTGCCAACTCCACTCGTTTTTCGGCAATCCGTTCAATTCAGAGAGAAAAAGAGTTCTGCTTGATTTCCCAGTCAAATGCCGAGGCGTGTCTCATGCTCTCTAAGAACAAGATGCATGCCGTTCGGGACAACTGTATAAATTCTAAGCGACTAAGGGATATGCTTGTGGAGGTAAGAAGCAAAAACTCATGATTTTACACAACTTTTCATCTCGCCCGGCAAGACAAGTCTTGCCAGACAAGACACGGCGCACATCATTAGAGACTAACACCCATGGGACGAGCGGAGATTTATAACGTTTTTTAACCGTAGCAGTCTCAACGTCTCTATTGTTCTAAATCGGGGAATTGCATCTTCCCCGGCAAGACACAAAAAAGCACTTTCAGCGACTACCAAAAATAAGGTTAAAGATACCAGGTAGGAGCAGCTATTTCCCCACATTCATTAATTGTGATACGATTTGTGCGGGAATTATCCAAAGCAGGTGGGCCATGGCAGACATTCTCATCATTGATGGAGATACGAACTTTTCAAAACAGCTGGCCAAAGAACTCAATGTACGCGGCATGCCTGCCGCGCATTGCAATTCCCTGTCACGCGCTATGGGCATGCTCCATACCGGTGATTACAAAGCCGTGCTTCTCGGCGACGACCTGCCAGACAGCGACAGCCTTTCCTATCTATCCACAATCAGAGAAATCCCATCATTCCCGGAAGTTATCGTAATTTCCAGCAACCGTGATCCAGACTTGGCCGAACAAGCCATCAAGAACGGCGCATGGAACTACGTCACCAAACCACCCAACATGCAACGGTTGGAAGTCCTGCTCAAACGCGTCATCGACTTCCATATCAGCAGTCACTCTGGACAATGCACCGTGTCACTCCGGCGAGAAGGCATCATAGGCAATAGTCGCCCGCTCCTGGCTTGTCTCGACAACGTTGCGCAGGCTGCTACAAGCGAGGCCAGTGTCCTGATCATTGGTGAAACTGGCACAGGCAAGGAGTTGTTTGCCCGGTCCATCCACAAGAATTCACCCCGTCGGAAAAAACCTTTCGTCGTGGTGGACTGTGCGGCGCTACCCGAGACACTGGCTGAGAACCTGCTCTTTGGCCATGAACGCGGGGCATACACGAGTGCCGATGCGACTTCAGTTGGTCTCATCAAACAGGCCGATGGTGGCACCTTGTTCCTCGACGAAGTAGGCGAACTGCCTATGCATTTACAGAAGGTATTCTTGCGGGTGCTGGAAGGAAAAAGCTTCCGGCCCGTTGGCGGAATAAAAGAAATAACCAGCGATTTCAGATTATTATCTGCTACAAACAGAGACCCTGAAACCATGGTCGACAAGGGCGAGTTCCGACGCGATCTCTTTTATCGACTGCGCGGCATTCATATCAAACTCCCGCCGCTTCGCAGCATCCCGGAAGACATCAACGAATTAACCTGCAAATATATCCAAAGCTACAGCAAACGGTTCAAGATATCTTCCAAAGGATTCTCTTCTGACTTTCTTGACGCCCTCATGCAATACGACTGGCCTGGCAACATCCGCGAACTCATCAACACCATTGAACAGGCATTGTCCCGCGCAGGCAATGACGCCATCCTTTACCCCCGGCACCTCCCCAAGGTTATTCGTGCACAGGTCGCCCGCCATGCGATGGAAAGCTCGGCTCAAACGGTGAAGCGAGAACCAAACAATGTTGATCCGGCAACATTTCCCGACATAAAAACATACCGACAACGACAAATTGATGAAAGCGAAAAGCGCTATCTGCACGATCTTATGAACATGACCAAGGGCGACATCAAACTGTCATGCAAACATTCAGGCCTTTCTCGTGCCAGGCTCTATGCCCTTATCAAAAAGCATAATATTTCGAAGCCATAGTGTCGGACCCCCATCTCAGTATTGTATAAAGATCTCCCATCATAAGACAGAATCTGCTGTTTATTAATCAGCGGGAATGAAACCTACCGATCTTTACCCCACCACCCAGGCTTGCCTTAGGCAACCTTGACTGAATCGAGTTGGCATGCATACAATGGTACGACCAAAGCGAGATAAAAAACGCTTTAGTTCATCTTTTACCCACAAAAACGACCCATAGGTAGGACCATTGCCTAGCAATACGATTATTCAAACCATGTTCATCCCCGTTCAGGCCGGCCGTGCCAGCGAGGAAGTGGCTCTCCAAATTGAAGCAGCCATTATGAATGGACGCTTGTCGCCCGGCGAACGTTTGCCAAGCGAAAGAGAGATGCAGTCTCAATTCGGCACGGGACGTGGCGTCATTCGTGAAGCCATCAAAATCCTGAAACAAAAAGGCCTCCTTGAGGTGAAGAAGGGAGCCAAGGGTGGCGCATACATCCGGCAATTGGATGTAGATAATGTCTCAGAATCTCTGGCGTTGTTCCTCAAGCAGCACCCCGTGGAGCCGGAGAAACTGATCGAATTTCGCGAGACATTGGACCGAGCGATCACCCAACTGGCCATCGCACAAGCAGATCAAACCGAAAAGGATGAGCTGGTCAAAGAAGCACTTCGCCTGGAGGCAATGCTTCTGGAAGACGAGCCGGACTTTACTGTCAGCAGTGAGCTTGATCGACAATTGAACATCATGCTGGCTCGTATGGCCCGCAACCCGCTGTTCGAGTGGGTCATGCATGCCATCCAGATGGGATTCAATTCCCATGACTACGCTCTGTATGAAGACAAAGCCTACCGCGAAAGAGCGGCAGCCAACTGGAGCAATACTGCGCAGGCAATAGCGCAGGGCGAGCTCATGCGAGCTTTGGGATTCATTGGCTACCACTACGTACTTCTGCGCCAATGCATCAATGAGAAAGCGACTCTCACGAATGAACCCGACGCCGAATTTCTGCAAAAAGAAGAACAATAGCTACAAAAGAGAATACAGATGAAAACATATGATTACATTATCGTCGGCGGAGGTTCCGCAGGTTCTGTTCTGGCCAACCGCCTGAGCGCCAATCCCAAAAATAAAGTCCTGGTCTTGGAAGCAGGTCTGCCTGATTTCAAATGGGATTTCCGCATTCACATGCCTGCGGCTCTGACATATCCCCTGGCCGGAAAGACCTACAACTGGTGGTATGAGTCCGAACCGGAACCGCACATGAACAACCGCCGCATTTATCAGCCGCGAGGTAAGGTTCTGGGTGGATCCAGCTGTATCAACGGCATGATTCACATCCGTGGTAACGCCATGGATTACGAGAAATGGGCCAAGGAAGATGGACTCGAAAACTGGTCCTATGCCCACTGCCTGCCGTACTTCAAACGATTTGAGGGTCGAACAGCCGGTGCTGATGAGTACCAGGGCGCTGTCGGACCGCTCTACCTGACCGAACCGGAATGTGACAATCCGCTTTTCAATGCATTTTTCAACGCCGTTCAGGAAGCAGGCTATCCTCTGACCAAAGATGTGAACGGCTATCAGCAGGAAGGTTTCGGAAAGTTCGACCGCACCACTTATCGTGGAAGCCGCTGGAACGCCGCTCGCGCATACATCCACCCTGTCAAAAATCGCCGCAATCTGACCGTCAAGTGCAAGGCGATGACCACGCGCATCCTGTTTGAAGGCAAACGCGCTGTGGGAGTGGAATACACTCGCGCCAAACAGGTAATGAAGGCGTACGCAGGCGAAGTCATTTGCTGCGGTGGCTCCATCAACTCCCCCCAATTGCTCCAACTCTCCGGCGTGGGTAATGGTAAAGAGCTTTCTGCCCTGGGAATCAATATGGTTCAGGACCTTCCAGGTGTTGGCGAAAATCTTCAGGATCACCTTGAACTCTACGTCCAGTATGCCTGCAAGAAACCCGTGAGCATGTACCCTGCCCTCCAGTGGTACAACCAGCCATTGATTGGCCTGAAATGGCTGCTGGCTGGAAAAGGCGAGGCTGCAACCAACCATTTCGAAGCAGGTGGTTTCATTCGCGGCAACGATCAGCTTGAATACCCCAATATTCAGTATCATTTCCTGCCCATCGCCATCCGTTACGACGGCACTGCTCCTAATGCCGGACACGGATACCAGGTCCACGTTGGCCCCATGAACACTGACGTTCGCGGCCATGTGAAGATCAAGTCATCCGATCCAAGCGAGTATCCGAGCGTGCTGTTCAACTACCTTTCCACCGACCAGGAAAAACGAGAGTGGGTCGAGGCCATCCGCAAAACCCGCGAGATCATGACTCAGCCCGCATTCGATGAATTCCGTGGCGAAGAATTGGCTCCCGGCATACAGGCCCAGACTGACGAGGAAATCCTCGACTTCGTGGCTAACGAAGGAGAGTCCGCCTACCATCCGAGCTGCACCTGCGCCATGGGCACCCACGACATGGCTGTTACCGACTCGGAACTGCGTGTGCACGGCGTAGAGGGACTGCGCGTGGTTGACGCTTCGGTCATGCCTTACGTGACCAACGGCAACATCTATGCCCCGACCATGATGATCGCAGAAAAAGCGGCCGACATGATTCTTGGCAATACGCCACTGGCTGCTGACAACTCTCCTTACTACAAGCACGAAAAATAGCCTTCGGGAATAACCATGATACAAGGAAAACTCTATATCAACGGCCAATGGACTGACTCATGTTCCGGCAAGGAACGTGAAATACTGAATCCATTTGATGCTTCGGTCATTGCAACCGTTGCCGAAGGAAACCGCGACGACACCAAGGCGGCCATCAAGGCGGCTCGCCAGGCCTTTGATCAGGGCGGCTGGCCGCAAACCCCGGCATCAGAGCGAGCACGACTCCTCTTCAAGTTGGCCACTCTCATCGAACTTGACCGCGAAGAACTCGCCCGACTGGAGAGTCTTGATACTGGCAAAACCATGGAGGAAAGCCGCTGGGATATGGATGATATCGCCGGCATCTTCCGCTACTTCGCAGGGCTGGCAGACAAGGATGGCGGCGAGGTTATCGCCTCGCCCAATCCAGACACAACCAGCATAGTCATTCGCGAGCCAGTGGGCGTCTGCGGGCAGATTTCCCCATGGAACTACCCGCTGCTCCAGGCCTCTTGGAAGATAGCCCCGGCTCTGGCCGCCGGTTGCACCATCGTCATGAAACCGAGCGAAATCACACCGTTGACCACCCTCAAAGTGACAGAGCTTGCCGAAGAAGCAGGATTCCCGGCAGGCGTCATCAACACAGTACTTGGCCCCGGCCCGGAAGTGGGCGCAGAGCTGGCAGAAAGCAATGACGTTGATCTCATTTCCTTCACAGGCGGTATTGCCACCGGCAAGACCATCATGCGCGCGGCAGCGGGCAATGTGAAAAAAGTCGCCCTGGAGCTGGGCGGCAAGAACCCCAACATAATCTTTGACGACGCAGACTTTGATCTCGCTGTGGACTACGCCCTCAACGGCGTTTTCTTTCATGCAGGTCAGATTTGCTCTGCTGGCGCACGGGTCATGGTTCAGGACGGCATCCATGACCGCTTTGTGGAAGCGTTGCGCCAACGAATGGAACGCATTGTTGTGGGCAACGGCTTTGACGAGAAGACCCAAATGGGCCCGCTCATCTCCGCCGATCATCTGGCCAAAGTGGAAGGCTACGTAAAAATAGCCAAAGCCGAAGGAGCCAAGCTGCTGTTCGGCGGCACCCGCCCCACTGATCCCACTTTACAAGATGGATATTTCTATCTGCCGACCTTGTTCACAGAATGCAGAAATGACATGCGCATCGTACAGGAAGAGGTATTCGGCCCAGTCATCACGATCGAACGCTTTACCACAGAAGAAGAAGTGATCGAACGGGCAAACAGCACCATTTATGGCCTGTCTGCAGGATTCTGGACCCGCGACGCCGACCGCATCGAACGCATGTCCAAAGCGCTGCGCTTCGGAACAGTATGGGCAAACGACTTTAACGTATACTTCGTGCAGGCTCCCTGGGGCGGCTATAAGCAATCCGGCCTTGGCCGTGAATTGGGGAAGGTCGGCTTGGAAGAATACACCGAGCTCAAGCATATATATCGCAATCATGCCACCAAGCCCATCAACTGGTTTGGCGGCTGAGTATAACAGCGCGTACATTTGTAGGTATGGGAGCGGCTCACCGACTGGCTGCCATTCCCCGCAATTTTAACCATGGAGGTTTAATGTCTTCTGGCCTTAAGCGGATCATCTTCGCTTCATTCGTTATCACAACCCTTTTCTGCTCCGCCATCGCTGTTCAAGCAGCTGAAAAAGTCACCGTCGCCAGTGTCGCGTGGACCGGCGTAACGATCAAATCTGAAGTCGCTGTCTCTGTTCTGGAGAGCCTCGGCTACAAGGCCGAAAACAAAGTCTTCTCCGTGCCCATTACCTACACCGCCCTTGCCAATGGCGATGCCGATGTATTCTTTGGTAACTGGATGCCATCCATGGCAAACATCGCAGACAAATTCTTCCAAAATGGCAAGGTCATCAAATACGTCGCCAACATGCCCGGCGCCAAATACACCCTGGCCACGCCGACCTTCTGCGCTAAAGCAGGCCTCAAAGACTTCAGCGACATAGCAAAATTCGGTGATAAACTGGATTGGAAAATTTACGGCATCGAACCAGGCAATGACGGCAACCTGATCATTCAGGACATGATCGACAAAGACATGTTCGGACTGGGCAAGTTCAAGCTGGTAGCCTCCAGTGAAGTAGCCATGCTGTCTCAGGCTCAGGCTTATGCCAAGAACGACAAGTGGATCGTCTTCCTCGGCTGGGCTCCGCACAGCATGAACGAACGTATCGACATGACCTACCTCACAGGCAGCACAGACCAGACATTTGGTGGCAACGATGGCACCGCAACAGTCTATACCAACATTCGCGAAGGGTTGGGAAAAGACAATCCCAATGCGGCCAAGCTGTTCAAGAACATGACCTTCCCCGTGTCCATGATGAACCAGATCATGACCACCGGGCACAAAGACAAGTCACTCAGCCTCACCAAAGCTGCCCTCATGTGGCTCAAAGCCAACCCTGCCATGTACGAAAAATGGCTCGATAGCGTCACCACAGTTGACGGAAAGCCAGGAGCGACAGCCTTCAAGGCCTACCTGGATTCCAATCTGTAAGACATTAAAGAGTATGAGCAACAAGCACTTATGAGAAATCACAAGTGCTTGATTTGCACATAAACCTGCCTATTAAATAATAAAGGCCTTACGATTTCTCGTAAGGCCTTTATTATTTATATTACTGATTGTTATTTCGAAAACTCTTCGTAAAGTTCGCCAAGTGTTCGGCGAGTCATCTTGCCAATGGCTTCGTACTGCCATTCTGCAAGGTTGGCGAGAGAGACACGAGCCGAAGGATGCGAATCATCGAATCCGTTGCCCGGCAGCATCACCACACCGCACTCCCTGGCGATGATGAAAAGGAATTCGAGATCTTTCTTATTCTCAACAATCCACTCACCAAACTCCTTGGAATAGAAGTGTTCACCAAGAAGTTGAAGGTCCAGCAGTGTGTAGTATTCAACCGCGTTGTCATCCTTTACGGGATCGACACCGATACTCTGCATAAGCCGTTCGTAACGACGACGGATAAGGCTTTTGGTGGCGTTCTTGTATTCATCATGGCTGTCGATAAGGGCAAACAGCGAGAATAATGCCATCTGAAGCTGCTGAGGCAAAGACAAACCAGCCGTATGATTAAGGGCTACGGCACGGGAATCCGCCACCATGCGATCAATGAACTTGAGACCGGGAACATCCTTGGTCAACGTGCTGTAACGGTCTTCCAAAGTCGCCTTATCCTCAGCGCTCAGAGCAGCCAGCTTTTCATCAAACACGTTCTCCTGAGACAAGGCGATGGCACCGAGACGCCAGCCTGTGGCACCGAAGTATTTGGAGAAGGAATACACCAGCAAGGTGTTTTGCGGAATCATGGCAGCCAGAGAGAGGAAGTCATCGGCAAAGGTGCCGTAAACGTCATCCGTGATGACCATAAGGTCCTGACGTTTGGTACGCACGACTTCGGCGATGCCTTCGAGCACTGTGGAGCTCATTTTTACAGAAGGCGGATTGGACGGATTGACCACATAGAGCACTTTGATGGCGGGATCTTCGATTTGCTTAATGGCCGATTCGCTCAACTGCCAGCCGTCATCTTCATCAACCTCAAGGGTCACGACATCCAACCCGTATTCGGGGAGTTCCGGAATCTCCAAATACGGAGTGAAGATGGGGGTCACAATAGCGACTTTTTCTCCAGCGTGAAGCAACTTGTTGAACTTCAGAGACTGGAAGATATAGGTCATGGCAGCAGTGCCGCCTTCGGTCGCAAAGACATCAATATTATTGAGTGCAATCTTGCCACCGTACATTTCTTTAACCAAATATTCGCGCACAACTTTTTCCATGCAGGTGAGCATGCGAGGCGGGACGGGGTAGTTGCAACCGAGGTAGGCTTCGCAAAATTCAAAGACCACATCGTCCATGCTCAATCCAAGCTGGTCGGTCATGTAGGAGACCGAAGAGCGCAGGAATGTAGTGCCATCCAACTCTTTGTTGCGCGTAAGAAATTCATTGAACCGCGCCCCAATTCCCTCCCTGACGGAGGCGCCGCCGAAGCCGCCATATAGATAGGAATAAGAGCGACTGGATTCTTCAAGAGCGAACTCGCCCATGCGAATAAAAGCATGGCGGGGATGCAGGGCCAGGAAATTGGGATTTCCACGTCCCGCATTGAGCATAAGGTGGTTATCGGATTTATTGGCCAATTCAATCAACTGATCTTTGAGTTCAAACGGGCTTAATGCCGGGCTCATATGGACCTCCAATTTAGCTCAGGGCGGCCACGATGACCGGTCCCCAAAGGGTTAGCATTATATTCGCAATGGCATAAGTGACGGTGAAAGAAGCGACCGGAGTTGCGTTCTGTGTCTTTTCCAGCAAAGCGGAAAACGCGGGATTCGCACTGCGACTTCCCACGACGACGGATGTGGCAATGACCGGATTTTTTATTTTCAGCACATAGTAGTTGAAAAAGAACGTTACCAATTGAGGAACCATGGTCACGATTACGCCGAGGTAAAGCAACGTGACGCCATTTTCCCGAACGGCAGTCAGTGCGCTTTCGCCAGCATTCAGACCGACAATGCCGACAAAGACGGCCAGGCCGAAACTTTGCAGGAAACTGACGGCACCGGAATCCACGCCGCCCAAACGGGGATGCTTGGCTCTCAAAAAGCCAAAAATGAGTCCTGACAGCAGGCAGCCAAGTCCACTTCCGAGAGAGACTTCGGCAGACCCAACGTGGAAGGAGGTAAGACCGACAAGGTAACCAAGCGCCACGCCAAGACCAAAGGTCATGAACTCTGTGGCATGAGTGGACGGCGATTTATAACCGATGATGCTTTGTGCGTTGTCCAAATCGCCTTTGGCCCCGGTGAGGACCAATTCATCACCAACATGGACTTCGGTTTTGGGATAAAGAGGCAGACTATGCCCCATGCGAGTCAAAGCAGTATAATAGACACCAAAATGTTTGCCCTTGTCATATTCACGCAAGTCCTCAAGCGTCATACCGTGCAATTCTTTATTGGTGACGAATATCTTGCGGGATTCCTCTACTACAGTGAATTTGTCATTTTCCTCTTCGTGCTCCTGACCAATGGAAGCTTCGCACTTCTCAAGAGCGTTCCGAAGTCCACTCACCATGACCAGATCATCTGGTTGCAAGGCCATTGAATCATCAAGAGGAAGGGCAATGTCCTTACGCACAACCATCTCAATCCGAATGGATTCCTCGAACAGATCTTCCAGAGCCGTGCGGGTTTTCCCTACAGCAATGGCATCGGGCGCCACCTTAAACACGCGGGAGTCAACGCGACCGAGGGGATAGAACTCCCCTTCACTGAGTTCCTTGCCTCCGCCACCCATCTTCTGGGCAAGCTTTTGGGCTTCTTTGCGCAGATCCCACTTGTACATCATGGGAATGATCGCGGTGACCATGAGAATAGGACCGAGAGAACCGAAAATATATGTCACGGAATAGCCAACGGCTATTTCGACCTTATAGGCATCAGCGACACTCTTTGAGAGGCCGAGCAAATCGATGGCGCTGCCTGCGGTCCCGATGATGGCAGACTGGGTCAACCCTCCGGCTGCCAACCCAGAGGCCAAACCAAGGCTCAAGCCCCAGATTTTGGCACAAGCCAGGACACACAAAAGACCGGTCACCGTCATGACCACTGCGGCGATTAGCTGTGTCAGGGTGGAGCGATTGATAGAGCTGAAAAATTCCGGGCCGCCATTGTATCCTACGGCGTAGATGAACAAGGCAAAAAAGATACCCTTGACGGCTTCATCTACATGGACACCAATCTGGCCGATGATGACCGCCGCAATCAGTGTTCCCGCTATGCCGCCAAGCTGAAATTTGCCAATCTTGAATTTCCCAATGAAATAGCCAATACAGACGGACAAAAAAAGCGCCATAAACGGATTGTGTTGCAATACTTCCATTCGCTACCCCCAACGAGTTGGATAAGGATTGGGTGGACGGATAAAGTACACACCCAAAAAACATGAACGCAAAACCAGTACCACAAACCATCCACCAATTCTATTACGATTCTAAGATATTTACACTTTTTTGGTAGAGATCTAATAGGATAAGCACCTGTAAAGGTCACAACAAACCTCTTCCTAATCTTTACAATAATCAAAGTTGACACGAGTTAATCAATCGATTAGTCAACTCCCATGGAAAAGAATTTGACTAAGAAGGAAATGATATTCGAAGCAGGGGCAAAGCTCTTTGCCGAACGCTCGTATGACGCTGTGGGCATCCGTGATATCGCGAATGAGACCGGCATCAACAGTGCCATGATCTCATATTATTACGGAGGGAAAAGTGGGCTACTGCGAGAATTATTCATAAAATTTAATAACTTGGCGCTCTCAACTCAGCAGGCAGGTTTTAACAAAGCGACGAATATGGACAGTCTTTGCGAACTAACTTCCAAAGCCTTCCTGACTTCCGCCCGCGCCAACCGGAGCGTCTACATCGTTGGCCTGAGAGAACTCAACGGCAACAGAGAAGAAATACGAGATCTCAACGAAGCATTTCAAGAGCAATGCTGGGATATGTTCACTGAGTTTCTCGAACGAATCGGAATCACCAATAAGAAAGGTGAACATATCTCAAATATGATTTTCACCACGGTCATGGGGACAATCTTCTCCGACTACCTTCTGGGTGGCGGCATGTACATCGATGACGAAGCCAATTTTGATATCTACGTCGACATTGTTACAACAATCCTGAAGCAGGGAACCATCCGCCTTTGGGACTAATTTTTTTTACACTAGAACTAATCAACCGATTAATTAAATAACTACCGCCTTAGGGAGAAAGCATGAATAAGAAGATATGGATATGCCTGCTGATGAGCCTCATGCTCGTAGGCTGCAAAGAAGAAGTCAAAAAAGTTGATCCAGTGCGCCCTGTTCGCACATTCAAGATTAGCGGCAAGCTTAATCCTGAAAAACGATCTTTCCCGGGCAAGGTAAAAGCGACCAGAGAGGCGACACTCGCCTTTCGTATTCCCGGACAAGTCATCAAATTTACCGTGAAAGAAGGCGACGAGGTCAAAAAAGGCCAGCTTATCGCCCTTTTGGACCAACGTGATTACCAGGCAGCAGTTGCTGACCTCAGAGCAAAACTTGCTGGCGCCCGCTCCGTGCTCAATGAAGCCCGCCTCAATATTGAAAGGAATAAAAAACTTCTCGCCAGCAACATCATTGCTCAATCCGATTATGACACGGTCACCAGCACCTTTGAAACAAGCCGGGCCAGTGTCCTCTCTCTTGAACAATCCCTGCGTCGCTCAGAATTAAACCTGCAGTATACACGGCTTGAAGCACCCTTTGCCGGCACCATTGCAGTCAAGGAAATAGATAATCACGAGTACGTCCAAGCCAAGGAAGCCATCGTGCAGTTGGAAGACACTTCGTCTCTGGATGTTGTTCTGGATCTGCCAGAATCTTTCTGGGCCAAGGCATTTGGTTCGGGCAAGTCGCCTATCCGTTCAGCCGTGGCACAATTCGAGGCTCTGCCAGAGCGGACATTCCCTCTGACCATGAAAGAATTCCAGACAAAGGCAAACCCGCAAACCCAGACATATGAAGTCACCCTGAACATGATTAACCCGGAGGGGCTTGGCATTCACCCCGGAATGACTGCTGAAGTCATGGGCAATCTGCCGAAAAGCAATTCCGCCAAAACAGTCAACATCCCCTTCTCCGCTGTGGTCGGCGTTCCTGGCGGCCCCAAGTTCGTTTGGGTGCTGGACAAGGACAATATCGTGAACAAACGAGAAATCACCGTAGGACAAATAATGAACGACATGTTCATCGTGCATAGCGGTGTATCCAAAGGTGAAACCATCGTCGTAAGCGGCGTCAACTATCTGCGTGAAGGACAAAGCGTCACTGTCCTCAAAGGACGTATCGGGGGACGAGGATGAACCTGGCCGAATTAACCATTAGCAACAAAACCACATCAATCGTTCTTACACTGGCCCTCCTAGTTGGAGGAGTGCTTGCCTTTCTCGACATGCCGAGATTGGAAGACCCGGAATTCACCATCAAACAGGCTCTGGTCATCACGAACTACCCCGGAGCCACTCCGGTTGAAGTGACCAATGAAGTCACGGATGTGATCGAAAGTGCGGCCCAGCAACTCGGCCAGCTCAAAGAAGTAACATCGGTCAATAATCCAGGGCAATCCATCGTCACGGTTGAAGTAAAAGACCAGTACGACAAGCACACACTGCCTCAGGTATGGGACGAACTCCGCCGCAAGGTAAATGACGCGCAAGGGCAGCTCCCGCCCGGAGCAGGCCCTTCCATAGTCGTAGACGATTTCAGTGATGTGTATGGCATCATGCTGGCAGTGACCGGAGATGGCTATTCGCAACAGGACTTGCAGGATTATGTGGACTATCTCCGCAAACAGATTCTGCTGGTGGATAACGTTGCCAAGGTGACCATCTGGGGCAAACAGCAGGAAAATGTCTTTGTGGAAATATCCAGAGCCAGAATGAGCCGGATGGGTGTTTCACTTGAAGCAGTCTACGACACCCTTTCCAAGCGAAATCTGGTCGTATCTTCGGGCAATGTACGCATTGGCCGGGAGTACGTTGAGATATCACCCACCGGGAATGTTGAATCCGTGCGCAGTCTTGGTGATTTACTTATCAAGGACGCTACAGGGAAAAACCTTGTTCCCCTGAGAGATATTGCCGACATTCAACGCGGCTATGCTGATCCGCCTTCCGAGATAATGCGCTTTAACGGCCAGAACTCCCTCACAATGGGTATTTCCATGGTTTCTTCCGGGAATATCGTGGACCTCGGCACAGCCATTGACGCCAAACTGGAGTCCCTCAAGGCTCAAACACCCCTTGGCATAGAAATCACACCAATCTATTATCAACCAAAACGGGTTGAGCAAGCCGTTGATTCATTTGTCATAAGCCTCGGTGAGGCCGTGGCAATCGTCATCATCGTGCTGCTTCTTTTCATGGGTTTACAGAGCGGCATGCTCATCGGTGCGATTCTTCTGATCACCATTTGCGGATCGTTCATTTTCATCCAGATGGCAGGAGTAGCACTGGAGCGTATCTCTCTTGGGGCGCTCATCATCGCGCTGGGCATGTTGGTGGATAACGCCATCGTCGTGGTGGAAGGTTTGCTCATTCGCTATCAACAGGGCAAAAACAGACTTGAATCCGCAATCGAAGTGATGAACCAGACCAAATGGCCATTGCTCGGTGCAACGGTTATCGCAATCATGGCTTTCGCTGGAATCGGCCTGAGTCCTGATGCGGTCGGCGAATTCTGCCGTTCGCTTTTCATTGTCCTGTGCATCTCATTGTCAATGAGCTGGCTGACAGCCATGACCATCACCCCGATGCTGTGCGATATGTTCCTGCACCCCAAGATCAGTGACGGAGAGGACCTCTATGGAGGCGCTCTTTTCCGCTCATATCGTGCGATTCTGCAGTTCTGCCTGCACCATAGAGTCGGCACAATGCTCACTCTTGTCGCCATGCTTGTTGTGTCGATCTACGGCTTCGGTTTTGTCAAACAGAACTTCTTTCCGGCTTCGACACAGCCTCGCTTCTACATCCACTACTGGATGCCCCAGGGAACCGACATCAGGACAACAAGTGATGATCTCAAGGAGATCGAACAAACCATCCTTAAAGATGATCGCATCAAATCCGTTACCACCTTTACTGGAAGCGGTGCTCCCCGGTTCATTCTCACCTACACCCCGGAAAAGACAAACACCTCCTATGGAATGTTGCTGGTCGAAGTGAATGACTATGACCAGATCGGCGAGATTCTAGAGGAGTACAAACAGCACATCTCGGCCGAATACCCTGACTCCGAGGCCAAGGTGAAAAAATTCCGTCTCGGCCCTGGACGCGATTCATCCATCGAGGTTCGATTCAGCGGCCCGGATACCGGTGTACTCCGTGAGTTATCCCTCAAGGCCCAGGAAATCATGCGTGCTTCCGGTAACGCCGAATCCATCCGCGACAACTGGAGACAGGAAGTCAAAGTGGTCAAGCCGGTCATATCCGAAGCACAGGCCAAGCTGGCAGGAATAACTCGTCCAGCATTGGCAAATACCATTAAAACGTTCTTCTCTGGCACCACCATTGGCGTATATCGAGATGGAGACAACCTCCTGCCGATCACTGCCCGGCCGCCTGAAAAAGAGCGTATGGACATAGACGAAATCGGCAACGTACAGATTTTCAGTCCAGTAGCGGGTCGAATGATTCCGGTCGAGGAAATCGTATCTGATTTCAAAACCGAAATGGAATTCGGCACTCTGAAAACCAGAAACAGGATGTTGACCATCACGACGGCATGTGAGCCGCAAGTGGGATTCCCGTTCGCTCTCTTTGAAAAGCTGAAACCGCAATTCGAATCCATAGAGCTCCCCTTGGGGTATACCATGGAATGGGGCGGCGAATATGAGGATTCCTCTGACGCTCAAACGAGTCTCGCCAAAAGTCTGGCTCTCCCGATCAGCATCATGATCCTCGCCACGATCATGCTCTTCAACAACTTGAGAAACCCACTGATCATCTGGCTGACAGTCCCGCTTGCCATCATCGGTGTGACATCCGGCCTTCTGATCACAGGTGAACCTTTCGGGTTCATGGCCCTGCTCGGCTTCCTCAGTCTATCCGGCATGCTGATCAAAAACGGTGTGGTCCTTCTCGATCAGATCAAGATAGAATTGGAAGGAGGCAAAGAGGCGTATCAGGCCATCATTGATGCATCCATCAGTCGTATCAGGCCGGTCACCATGGCGGCGGCAACCACCATCCTCGGCATGCTTCCACTCGTGGCTGACGCCTTCTTCTCGGCCATGGCAGTAACTGTCATGTCAGGTCTCGCTTTTGCGACCGTTCTGACCCTGATTGTAGTGCCAGTGCTCTATGCTATGTTCTACAAAATACAAACTCAGGACAAATAACCTACAACAAAACTCAAACATCTAACGGCCAAATGGCTCAACGATTATAACGAAGCCCCGCATCCCCTTACACAAAGGGATGCGGGGCTTCGAGCTAGACGGATAAACCAAGGCCGAAATATTCGCACTTGATTCTACCGGCCTTTTGCGAGCCTCAAAAGAGCCAAACTCTGGACGGCGAGGCCGAAAAATGGTGCACTACATACGATCTGCAACATCAAGCAGACAGTCATCAAACTACCCAGCCATGGAGGAAGATTCATGGGAAATAGTACATCTGAACCGATAGTCGTCATGCCGATAGAACGAAAAGACGGCACATACGCCCTTCGCTTGTGCCTTAATCAGGGCCTTATGACTCCCGGCATGACACGCAGTGCCCTGACAATCATGGAGACATATCCCGGCATCACCCTGCGAGCCACCACCGGCCAACGCATGAATCTGGAGAACATCCCCAAGGATAAGCTTGACGAAATCGTGGCCGTTTTAGGCACCTCGATCCCCAAGTGCCCTCCTGGTGTGTCCGTATGCCCCGGCAGCGATCTGTGTAAATATGGTCAGTTACCGACTCGCGAATTCGGCGACCGACTACTGGACCTCATCAAGGCCAACGGACCCTATCCTTTCAAAATCAAATCGGGGGTATCCGGCTGCGGAATGGCTTGCGGCTTGAGCTTTGTTCGCGACATCGGCCTGGTGGCCAAGTCCAAGGGATGGGATGTACTTTACGGAGGATCGGCCAAACACCGTGCGGCTCCCGGCATTCCGCTTGCCAAGGCCGTAACTGAGGATGAATCATTAGCACTGATCGAAAAGGGATTAGCCTTTTACAAAGAAAACGGCAGACAAGGCGAGCGTATTGGCATGATGGTGCGCCGTCTGGGACGGGATGCCGTGGCTGACGCATTGAAATAGCCACCCTTTCCATAGTAATAAAAAAAGCCCCGCAGCGAAGTAATCGCAACGGGGCTTTTCATTGCCTCATGGGAGAAGAGGCGCAGGTATTGAACTAACCGAGGCTACCATCCCTTGTGGGAGAGGATTTCCTCGACCTTGCTAGCGGTCTTCTTCTCTACGATGACCATCTTCTTGGCCTGGGCCTTCTTGATCTTCTCGGTCAAAGAATCGATGTTAGCGGGCTTTTCCATGAAATCCATGGCGCCGAGCTTCATGGCCTGGATGCCAGCATCAAGGGTGGCATGACCGGTGAGCAGGATAACCTGTGCATCGGGGCGGCTCTTCTTGATAAGCTTGAGCATCTCAATGCCATCCATGTCGGGCATCTGGAGATCAAGAACGATCGCATCATACTCGCTGTTGTCGAGCGCGGTGACTGCGCTTTCAGCATTGTCAGCGGTGCTGACGTTCATGCCACGAATTTCCATGCGTTCGGACAAGGTGTCGAGGAATTCAACTTCGTCGTCGATAAGCAGTACTTTTTCCATTGTTATTCTCCTGAATATAAATGTCTTGGGATACGATCCTACGCGCTAGGGAGGAACAGCTCGCAGGTTCTGTTTGTCTCATCCAGGCCAACACGAATGTTCATGTCACGAGCCTGGGATGAAAACGGTTCATCATTCTTCAGTGGCGCATCCTTTCCGGGGCAGGAAAGGGAGAACGATGCACCACCATCTACGGGTTTCACGCTAACGACCAAGGTGTCGCCAGCTTCCATGGAATCAACAGCTGCAAGTAGCGAGGAGTGCAGCAGCCGCGTCAGGTCAAAGGGGTTGGCTGGTTGAGAAACCGGCGATGTCTCACCGATATGCAGCCGGACCTGTTTCATGTCGGCAAGGCGAGTCGCAAGGGCCACGGTGAGAGTGAGAGTTTCCACAAGGTCAACCTCTCGTACCGGTTCGTCAGCAGAATGCGCGAACGCATTCATGTTCTTGACGATGGTATCACCACGTCGAATCTGGCCCTGAATCGAATTGGCAGCCTTTTTCAGCCTCTCGGGCTGGATGGGCATGCCTCGCTCAGCCATGAGCGTGAAATCCTCGATCAAGCCCGCTGCTTCGTTGATGACAGCGAAGACGTTCTTGATCTCATGGGACACGGACGCGCTGACGCGCCCGAAAAATTGTAATCCAGCATAATTGGTAGCGGGTTGGGTCATAGTCTTCTCCTACTAGGCCGTTACTTCGTGGATCTTGGCCACTAGGTCTTCCAGTTGAATCGGCTTAATGAGATAATTGCAACCAGCAGCACAGCCAGCTTTGAAGTCCGATTCTGAACCGTGCCCGGAAAGAAAGATAAAATGCATATTCGGGTGACTTACTGCCAATTTTTCGCGCAGCTCCAAGCCACTCATTTTGGGCATTTTCATATCCAGGACCGCCACAGCATAGTCGGTTTCCCCGGCCATCTTGATCGCGGCTTCGCCGTTATCGGTCCAGTCTGCTTCCACACCGCGAAAGCCGAGGCGTTCAGCCATGGCGGAAACCAACTCCACTTCATCGTCAACCAGAAGTACTTTCATGCTTATGCCTTGTCCGGCCCAGTAAGGGGCATTGTAATGGTAAAGACCGTTCCTCGTCCCACTTCGCTTTCCACCGCCATGGTGCCGCCCAACTCCTGAACCAGCCCATAGGTGATGGAAAGACCGAGGCCAGTGCCTCCGGTCTTCTTTTTGGTGGAAAAGAACGGATCGAAAATTCTCTTAATATCCGCTTCCGGGATACCACAGCCATCGTCATCCACGACAAATACCAGCCGATCCTCGGTGATCGCGCGAGCAGAGATGAATAACTTGCCGCCGTCATTCATAGCCTGGAAAGCGTTGTTCACCAGATTGAGAAAAATCTGCTGAAGCTTACCCCGATCAGAAACGAATTCAGGCAGATTGTCAGGGACATCCATAACAATCTCAATGGAACGGTATTCTGCTTCCTTACGCAGGAAATCGATAACTTCATCAGCCAATTCCTTGAACTCAATGCCATCCATCTCCACGTCAATATGACGGGCAAAGCTCAAGAGGCGCTTGGTGATCTTGCCGCAGCGAGCCACGGAACCAATAATGGAATTGATGTTAGCCAAGAGACGCTCATCATGGGCGTATTCCTGCTTGTAAACAAACAGATCATTAATCAATCCCGCCTTCTCGTTGATGATGGCGAGCGGATTGTTGATTTCATGTGCGACACCCGCTGCCAATCGGCCGATGGAAGCCATGCGATTGGTGTGCTCTACCTGGTGCAACGTGCGTGCCCGGGTCTGATCTGCGATGTAAATTTTGTTAACCATGTATGTGGCAACACCAACGATGACCACCATGATGAGGGCAATCGAGGTCGCGAGTATCCACAGGAGTTCCATACGGATATTTTCCAGTGGCTTCATCAGAGCGGCTGTGTCCTTGATCACCATAATGATGAACGGGGTGCCACGAACGTAGGCATAGCCCACGGTAGAGTCATTGCCGTCCCTGTTCCTTGACTGAAAGACACTGGTCTTCTCGGAGTATTCAGGAATGGTCAGATCAACCTTGGACAACAGTTCGCCATGACTCTTTGAAGGGGTCTGGATAATACCGTCATGATTGACAATAAAGGCATCACCATTGTCCGGGAGGTCGGTGGAAGCAAGGATGGAATTGAACTGGGCGGTATCCAGAGTGACTCTAAGAACGAACACTGCGCCCGATTTTTCGTCAACCACCTTGCGTGCCACGACCAGATGCGGTTCATCACGGAATCCATGAAAGACCGGGCTTATATAGTCGCCCTTCTCCAGGGTTTTGGCAAACCACGGCTGGCCGCTGTAGTTCCGGCCCAACAAATCGTGCGGGCCAAGATAAGCCACCTGACGCCCTTTGTTGTTGATAATACCAATATCAACAAACCCGCCGAAGCTGGACTTCAGGGCAGCGAGTACACGTTCAAGATTTTCGCAATCACGCAACGTCTGAATGCCCTGGTGATTAACCAGGAAGTCCAGGGCCTGTTGGCGTTCCTTGAGAAAGAAATTCACAGTGCGGCGTACGTTCGAAGTCGTACGGGCCGTACGCAACAAGTTTTCGGATTCCAATGAATGCCGGGTGACGTTATAATCGATGAAAGCCATGACGCAGAGAGGAACCAAGGCCACCACGGCCAGCATCCCAATGGCAAAACGCCAGATACGGCGGTAGTTGAACAGGGATTTACCCGGTCCAACGGGGGCATCCTTGTCCCAGAACTGCGGTCTGATTTTATCAATTATCGACATAACGTCACCCGGTCTTGCTTACTTTGCTGTCTGGACTTTTTCGTTGGCGGCCTTGAGGGTCTCGCTCAACACATCAATGTCCACAGGCTTGTGCAGGTAGGCGAATGCGCCCAATCCCATGCAGATTTCACGATCCTTTTCAGAACCGTGACCGGTGAGGATGATGACCTGAATGTTCGGGTGCTCATCTTTCACGCGGCGCAGTACTTCGATACCGTCGATGCCAGGCATCTTGAGGTCGAGGATCATGACTTCCGGCTCATCTTCCTGCACCAGATTAAGTGCGGATTCCCCATCGTACACGACTGCGGAACCCATGTCGCGCATCATGAGACGCTCGGACAGAGTCTGGACGAATTCGCGCTCGTCATCAACCAGCAGGACCTTGGACGGAATGTCGAAGTCCATCTTGCGGTAGATGTCGGACTGGTGGAAGCCCTTGCCAACTGTGGTCTCCACTTTTTCCACGCCATCAACGCGGCCCACGATGTCGGAAAGCTCTCTTTCGAGTCGTTCCAGCATGAGCACGTGCTTGTTGATGGTCAGCGTCAGAGTGCCACCCTTGGCAGCAACGCTGACGTTGTGGCCCTCGGCAGCCAGAACAGTCCCCACCTTGGCGGCGAGCATAAAGTCCTGGGTCTGTGCACGGGAAGCATCGGAGACCTGAACAGCAGCATTGGCGAGCTGTTCAACAACGAGGTCAGCGCTGCTGTTGACGCCGGAAGCTCCCACTGGAACCACGATGTCGTAGAGCGCCTCGGTCCACGGGTCTTTCACACCTTTGAGTGCTTCGACCCAACCAGCGCGGTCTTCATCATCCTTGTGGATGAGTTTGAGGGCGTGCTTCTCAGCGTATCCCTCGTCGCGCTCGGCTACTGCCAGACGCTCTTTCATCTCGGAGATGAGACAGACCTTGAGGATATGCTCCACTGCGGGATCAGCCAACTGAGAGGCAAAACCGGAGAACAGGAGGTTATCCTGATCCATCAGTTTGGTAGCCACGGCAAACCGGAGCCACGCAATGGCGCGCTCTTTCTCATGGCTAAAGGCATTGAAGACGGACCCCTTGGCCTGGAAGGCGCGAGCGATCTTTTCTTCTGACATGCCGGACAGTTTAGCTGCTTCGGCTACGATCTCCTGATCGGTGATGAGGCGGTAGTTCGTGGCATCCACCACGCGCTTGACCACCAGTCCGGCTTCGGAGAACAGGCCGTTGAATACGGTAATTACAGACATTATTGACTCCTTGTTCGTCCCTTAGGCGAGACGGCAAACAGTTGTCAGCGGGCAGTTTTCTTCGTCTGCGTCCGCATGGGCGGATTCATGGGTTGCACAAATAGCGCTCTCCATGGTGGCGTAGACATGGTCCTTGCCAATTTTTTCCATAAGGTGTGTGCGTTCAAGCACAGCCATAACGGGCTCATTAACACCACACAGGGAGATGTCCATTCCACTTGCGCGGACACGGTCCACGATCAAGGAAAGGGCTTCCTCGCCGGATGCATCCATATCGTTGATGCCGTTGGCAACAATGATAATGTGCTTGAGCTTGTCGTTGGCCATCATGCGGTCAGTGATCTGGTCTTCCAGGAAGCTCGCATTGGCGAAGAACAGCGGACCGTCAAAACGAACCAGAGCGATATGCTGGCACTCTTTCAGGCCAAACGCAGTGGCGTCACGCAGGGACTCGTCTTCGGTGCGGGACAAGGAAGCGACCTTGGGACGCATGGACTTGTACAGGAACACCGCGAGAGACAGTGCTACACCAACCATGATGCCCTTGTCCAAGTGCGGGGCAAAAGCCAAGGTGCACAGGAAGGACAGGATGGAGATGGCGCCGTCGTACCACTGAGCTTTCCATGCATGCATGAAACCGGAGGCGTTAACCAGTCCAATAACAGCCATCATGATAACGGCAGCCAACACAGCCTGGGGCAAATGATAGAGCAGCGGCGTGAAGAAGAGCAGTGCGATAACAACGGTCAGGGAAGTGAACACGGAAGACATACCTGTTGCCGCGCCCGCTTGTAAGTTGACCGCTGAGCGCGAGAATGAACCAGAGGCAGGGTAGGACTTGCCGCATGCGCCGAGCATGTTGGCGAGGCCCTGACCGATGAGTTCCTGGTTGGGATCAAGACGCTGGCCGGTTTTGGCAGCCATGGCCTTTGCAATGGAGATAGCTTCCATGAATCCGAGCAGGGAAATAATCGCTGCGAACGGAAGCAGGTGGAGCATAACTTTCAGATCAAGAGCCGGAGCAGAGATGGAAGGAAGGCCGGAAGGCACAGTGCCCACAACAGCGCCGCCGCCCATCATCTTCATATTAGTAGTGTCGATCTTTGTGTTACCGACCTTGAGGCGCCAAACACGACCATCAGCGGTCATGCCTGCCGGAACAGCGCCCTGTGCGTAGAAAGCCATACCGCCCGCTTCTTCCACACCTTCAAGGAGGGTGTCGCGGATTTCGGCGCGCAAGGTGTGTGCCTCATGCTTGAGGCGACCGATCTGGACGTTGATGACGCTCAGGTCGTGCTCTGCGTCGAGGATGCCCACGGCGTCCTTGGCTGATTTGGCTTTGTCCATAATGCCATTCATGGCAGTACGCTCGATGGCGAGTTGATCAATACCACCGACGGCGGCGTTGAACTTGGTAATGGACTGGCTCATGGCCGGGACCTGAATGGCATCAATGCCGACCTTGGTGTCATGGTTGAAGCCCACGCTCCAGGAGATGACAGTGGTCACGACAACCGCCACAAGCACGTTGGGAATCTTGGGATTCACGCGCTTGAGCACAATCATGATCATGAAGGCGAGTAGCCCCATGGCAAGTGTTGGCCAGTGGGTGTAATGAAATGCAGATTCCACCACTCGTATGATGGTTTCGTAATGGTGTTCGGCTTTGTCCACATAGACACCGAACATCTTGGAAAGCTGGGAGGACGCAATGATGATGGCAGCGGCATTGGTGAAGCCGTTGACAACGGGATGCGACAGAAAGTTGACCACCAGTCCGAGCTTGAGAACACCCAGCAGGAACTGAAAGAGGCCTACCATCAAAGCAAGGAGGATGGCGTAGGCGATGTACCCTTCGCTACCAGCGGTTGCCAGTGGCTCCAGAGAAGCAGCGGTCATAAGTGAGACAACTGCCACCGGGCCGGTTGCGAGCTGACGGCTGGAACCGAACAGCGCTGCAATGAGCGGCGGCAGGAAAGAGGCGTACAAACCGTAGTATGCGGGCATTCCAGCCAACTGGGCATACGCCATGGATTGTGGGATGAGCACCAGGGCAACGGTGAGCCCCGCAATGGCATCAGCACGAAACTTTGCCATGTTATACCCGTTGAACCAGTCAATGAATGGGAGTATTTTCGAGAGCATGCAGCCATATCCTTCTAAGTCACCTGTAGCATTCGTCGGCACGTCGACATAAGTTCATTGAAGAGCGCGCCTGCATCGTACAGATTGTAGTTTTTGAAACGAACCAAACCATCAACCATGGTGTACAAAATTAGTGCTGATTTTCGGGGGTGCATGTCAGTGTTGATCGATCCATCTTTCTGTCCGGTCACAATCGCATTCTCGAAGATGTCGACCAGACAGTTGTAAATCGCTTCCAGGTTTTCCCGAAACTCCGGATTCGACTCGGAGAATTTGTAGAGAAAGTGCCTGTGTAACAGGAGGAAATTATCCTCCATCAACCCTGCCAGATAGAGATAAAACGAGATGACCTCCTCTGCCATCTCCAAACCATTGTTGAACGGTCTGTTCTCAAAAAACCGTTCGAACTGGTCAAGAATCTCGCCCCTGGTGTTCTGCAAGATTGCCAGCAGCAAGCCTTCCTTGCTCTTGAAGTGGTAGAAAATCGTCCCCTCAGCGACCCCGGTCACCCTGGCCAGTTCCTGGCCGGATGTGTCTGCAAACCCCTTATTGGCAAACAATACCGTGGCTGCTCTAAGTATGGCGTCTTTCTTCTTCATACTGTTCAATCCTTCCTTTTCCGAAAACCGAGTGTGCACTCAGTTTCAAATGTAGTAATCTGTAATTAGCTCTAATGTCAAAAAAAACAGCAAAACTGAGTGTACACTCAGTTTTGCTGTTAAGCAACCCCAAATCATTGAACAACTGATTGGCGGCTCAGGAATGGAAAATAACTTTTTTTATTTTTTTTGCATGTCACGAATGCTAAAATTCATTTTTGACAACGCCTCGGGAATCTGTCTTATACTCTATGGAACAGATCAACGATCGCCCTCAAGGAGAACCATGCGCATTCGCCTGACCAAAGATTTCGAAATACCTGACCGCTACAAGCTGGAACTCTACCGCCGCGCGCCAGAGTTGGGCCCCCGCATTCTTTTCTTCAGCGGCGGCACTGCCCTGCGTAAGACATCCAACGCGTTGATCAACTACACGCACAATTCCATCCACCTGATGACACCCTTTGATTCGGGCGGCAGTTCTGCTGTCCTCCGCAAAGCGTTCGGCATGCCCGCAGTGGGTGATATACGCAACCGACTCATGGCTCTGGCAGACCAATCCGTGAAAGGCAGCCCGGAAATATTTCAGATCTTCGCCTATCGATTGCCCACCCAGTTGGATCAAGCTGTCCTGCGTGAAGAATTGCAAACCATGGCTGACGGCACGCATTCCATGGTGGAGTCCATCCCGGACCCCATGCGCAAAATCATCCGAACCCACTTCCAGCAATTCCTGGAAGTCATGCCCGATGATTTCGACTTGCGCGGCGCGTCCATTGGCAATCTGGTGCTGGCAGCGGGCTACCTCAGCAACCGAAACCGCCTCGCCCCGGTCATCTATATCTTTTCCAAGCTCGCCCAAGTGTGTGGCTCGGTCCACCCTACCGTCAATGAAGACCTCCACCTGGCTGTGAAGTTGAAAAACGGCACCATCATCGTGGGCCAGCACAACATAACGGGTAAGGAAGTGCCCCCGCTCGCCTCTCCCGTCCAAGATATCTGGCTGACCAACTCTCTGGATAGCGAGATATCGGTCCGCACGGAAGTGAGTAGCAAGATTATCAAGCGCATCGCGGAAGCCGATCTCATCTGCTATCCGCCGGGCAGCTTCTATTCCAGCATCATCGCCAACCTTCTGCCCGATGGAGTCGGCAAGGCCGTGGCTGCCAACTCCTGCCCCAAGGTGTTCGTACCCAACACGGGTCACGATCCGGAAGCTGAAGGCGTCACCATGACTGAACAAGTCCGGCTGATAAAAGAGCATCTCCACAGGAGCGGTGCACCGCACAACAGCGAGATCCTCGGCCACGTTATTGTGGACTCCACATACGGCGACTATTTCGGCGGTATCAATAAAAAAGAATTGAAAGAACTGGACGTGGCGGTCATCGACTGCCCGCTCATCACAGAGCAAAGCAAGCCATATCTCGACGAGCACCGCTTAAGTGAAGTGCTCCTCTCCCTGACCTAATACTATTGAAGGTAAGTACAACTAAATTCGGCGGACGGAATTCCTGATCTCCAAACTCGGATCGACCTTGAGCACCTCACCTTTCGACCGTTTGGAGGCCAGCCTGTCAATAAGGGTATCCACGGCACGGGCTGCGATCTCCCCTTTGGGCTGATGGACAGAGGTCAACGGCGGCGCGGTAAAATTGGACATATAGATGTCGTCATACCCGACAATGGAGATGTGTTCCGGGACTCGAACGTCCATGAGGGATGCCGCGCTGATGGCTCCAATGGCCATCATGTCGTTGCACACAAACAAAGCCGAAGGCCTTTCATCCAACTCATGCAACTGAGTCATAGCCTCCATGCCACCCTCGCACTCATAATTGCTCTCAATAATCCACTCGTCGCGCACGGGTAATTCCGCGTCTGCCATGGTCTTGAGAAATCCGTCCAGTCGTTCATCGGCCGAGCGTCGGCCGTGCGGACCCGTGATGCAGCCAATGTCCTTATGGCCCATCTCGATAAGATATTCCGTGGCTAGACGTGCTCCGGCAGGCGAGTTGTCGTAAATTCGATCAACATTGTCCGACTCCGGCCCCCAGTCAAAGACCACAATGGGCACGGACCGTTCGGCTTCCAACAAATTGATGATGTCATCATTGACCTCGCTGCACAGCAGGAGCAGGCCGTCCACCCGCTTCTCTTCCAAAGCGTCCAGGCTTGCCTCCATGCGCTCCAGATTCCCTTCGGTGTTGCAGAGAAACAAGGTGTAACCACGCTCGTAGCATCGACGCTCCACGCCATTCACCACTTCAGCAAAAAACGGGTTGCGGCTGGTAGTAACCAGCATACCGAGCGTTTTGGTGCGCTGGCCCTTGAGGCTGCGTGCGATGGACGATGGACGATAATTCAACTCGTCTACGGCCTTTTCCACTCGCGACCTCGCGTCTTCACTGACAAATCGGGTGCGGTTGAGCGTATGCGACACCGTGGAGGTGGACACACCTGCGAGCTTGGCTACGTCTTTGATGGTAGACATTATTTATGCGTTATCCTTCAAAAAATCGTTGACCTCATCCAGGTCGGGAATGGAGGGCTGTGCGCCCAACCGAGTAACGGAAATAGCTGCGGCAGCATGGCCGAATACAATGGCTTGGTCAATATTCTTGCCGACTTGTAAAGCAGCCACCAGCGCACCATTAAAAGTATCGCCCGCCGCGGTCGTATCCTTGGCATCCACTTTGAAACCGGAAACCATCCGATAACCGTCGGTCCCACTATAAAACGCGCCCTTGGAACCCAGCGTAATGATAACCGTTGCCACGCCCTTGCCGTGCAATGCTTTCGCCGCCTGAAGTGCGTCCGCCTCGGTCTCCACCTTCACGCCTGTCAGCATTTCCGCTTCAGTCTCATTAGGCGTGATCATAGTCAGGTTGGCGAGCAGCGCATCTGACAACGGCTGAGCCGGAGCCGGATTGAGTATCACCTGCACCCCTGCGGACCGAGCTTCGCGCGCGGCAAGTTCCAACGTCTCCATGGGGGATTCAAGTTGCAGAAGCAGGGTATCACCCCCGCACAGAAATTCGATATGGGGAGCAAGCGCGTCCACCGTGAGACATCCGTTGGCCTCGGCGGATATGGCAATGGAATTTTCGCCGTTTGCGGCCACCTGAATGAGAGCAATGCCAGTAGGCATCCCTTCCACGGCCATGACAGCACGAGTGTCCATGCCGTCCTTTTCAAAAGCTGTGATTATCCGTTTGCCGAAATCGTCGTCCCCCACACAGGCGATGAAACCGATGTCCGCGCCGAGCCGTGCAGCAGCGACAGCCTGGTTGGCCCCCTTGCCACCGGGCAGGACCTGATAGCCGTGACCCAGCACGGTTTCGCCGGGTCGGGGAAAGCTGTCCACCTGAAGGACATGGTCGGCATTAACGCTGCCGAGGACGATGAGCTTAGCCATGAAAATGCTCCAGAAAAATGAAATGAGGCGCGCCGGAACATCCGGCGCACCTCTCGTATTAGGTCTTTATTTAACAACCATCAGCGGGACGGGGATGTACTTCTCGACCATCTGGCCCTTGAGAACCTTGTCAGCGGTTTTCACGCCGAGGGAACCGATAAGAGCAGGCTGCTGGGCGATGGTACCAGCCATCACGCCACGCTTAACTGCAGCGACACCGTCGTCAGTACCGTCAAAACCGACGATCACGACTTCTTTGTTAGCTGCCTGAAGAGCGCGCATCGCGCCGAGTGCCATCTCATCGTTCTGAGCAAAGACGCCCTGCACGTCGCCGTAGTTGGCGAGCAGGTTCTCCATGACATTGAGCCCCTTGGTACGGTCAAAGTCAGCAGGCTGGGAAGCCAGAACCTTGAAGCCGTTAGCCTTGGCAGCCTGTTCAAAACCAGCGCCACGATCACGGGCGGCAGAAGTACCAGGCAACCCTTCGAGCTGGATAACTTTCGCGCCCTTGCCGAGCTTTTCAGCCATGAAGTCACCAGCCATTTTACCACCAGCGACGTTATCGGAAGCGATGTGAGAGGCAACCTTGCCGCGGGAAGCGCCACGGTCCAGAGTGAGGACCGGGATACCAGACGTATTGATCAGGCGGATGGCATTGGAAACGGCATCGGAATCCGTGGGATTGATGAGGATCGCCTTGACGCCACGAACGGTCAAATCTTCCACGTTGGCAAGCTCTTTTGCCGGATCGTTCTGGGAGTCGAGCACAATCAGTTCGTAACCCATGTCATTGGCCTGCTTCACGGCACCATCTTTCAAGGTGACAAAGAAGGGGTTATTCAGGGTGGAAACCACCAGAGCAATGGTGTCCTTGGCATGCGCGGACACGCCCAGAGCCAAGGTCAGGACCAAAGCCATGGCGAGGGTCAGCAATTTTTTCATCCTACACTCCTTATGTTGTTTTTACTTACTTTTCGTATCAACCAGAACAGCTAACAGGATGACCAACGCCTTGGCGATCATCTGATAGTAGGAAGATACATCCAGTAAATTCAGTGCATTGTTCAAAAAACCGATAATCAGGGCACCAAGCAGAGTTCCCATGATGGTACCCTTGCCACCCATAAGCGATGTGCCGCCCAAAACAACGGCGGCAATGGCGTCCAACTCATAACCATACCCGGCAGTGGGCTGGGCCGAGGAAAGACGCGAAGTCACAATGAGACCGGACAAAGCGGACAGAAAACCGGCGATGGCGTAGACAGATATCTTGATGGCGTCGACGTTGATGCCAGAAAGTTTGGTAGCAGACTCATTGCCGCCCAAGGCGTAGATATGACGCCCCAATTTAGTGTGATTGAGCAGGTACCACGCAGCGGCAAAGGTCAGTACCATGATCCAGATGGGAACCGGAATACCAAGCATGTAGCCGGTGCCGATGAAGGAAAAAGCGTCTGCCGTGTCAGTGAATCCGGTGGAAATGGGGCGCCCGTCGGTGTAGACCAGCGTCAACCCGCGCACCAATGTCATGGAGACCAAGGTAGCGATAAACGCCTGAACCTTGCCTTTGGCAATGATAAGGCCAGACATGCCGCCGAGAACCGCGCCAAGTCCCAGCGCTGCACCGACCGCCACCACTATGGGCAGCTCCGCAGCAATGAGAGATGCTCCCACCGCGCCGCACAGAGCCAGCACCGAGCCGACCGAAAGATCAATACCCGCTGTCAGAATGACCAACGTCATGCCGACGGCCATGACGGCGTTAATAGCAGTCTGCCTCAGGATATTGAGGATATTGCCTGTGGTGAAAAAGTTGGGATTCAGGAACGAAACAATAACGATCATCACAACAAGAGCGATGAGTGTTTTCTGCTGAATCAGCCTGTCTTTGATGGACACGCGTCTCTTCTGCCCATTGCTTGCTTGTGCTGCGCTCATGCAGTCTCCTTCCTAGGTTCGTCTATAGGCCGGGACCTGCCGATGGCGCAGGCCATGAGATTTTCCTGATCCGCTTCCTCTGCGGAAAATTCACCACAGATACTGCCTTCGTGCATGACAAGAATACGGTCGCTCATGCCGAGAATTTCCGGCATTTCCGAGGAAACGAGAATGATACTCATGCCGTCCTCTTTGAATGAATTAATGAGCTGGTAAATTTCTTTTTTGGCCCCGACATCCACCCCACGAGTGGGTTCATCGAGGATAAGCACCTTGGGCCGGTCCATGAGCCCCTTGGCAATGGAGACCTTCTGCTGATTGCCGCCGGAGAGATTGCCCACCTCCTGAGCACGGGATGGAGTGCGGATATTGAAGGCATCGATATATCTGTCCGTGGCCTCGCGCTCTTTTGCCTGATCAATGTGACCGGTGACAGAACAGAAATCGCTCAACGCAGTCAGCGTCATGTTTTCTTTGACGGACAATCCGAGGATGAGGCCATCCTCTTTGCGGTCCTCGCTGATGTAGGCAATGCCAGCCGCCAGAGCATCCTGCGGCGACTTGATTCCTATGGCATTGCCCTGCATGGAAATAGTGCCGGACTCCACAGGATAGGCACCATATAACGCTTTCATCAGCTCAGTGCGCCCTGCCCCCATGAGGCCAGAGACGCCGAGAATTTCACCTTCGCGCACTGCCAGGGAGATATTGCTCAAACGCGGGCCGCAGAGGTCGCTTACCTCCAGGCTCACTTGTCCCGGCTCCACGGCCACACGAGGATACTGTTCCTCCAATTTACGGCCCACCATCATCTCGATAAGCTGATCTTCATCAATATCGCCCACTGCGCTCTCGCCAATGTACTGGCCGTCACGAAGAACAGTCACATCATCGCAAATTTCGAAGATTTCCTTGAGGCGATGGGAAATATAAACAACGCCGTGCCCGGACTCGCGCAACTCTCGAATAACAGCGAAAAGGGCTTCGGTCTCGGTCGCGGTCAGGGTGTCTGTGGGTTCATCCATAATGATGACATGGGACTCGAACGAAATCGCCTTGGCGATCTCCACCATCTGCTGCTCGCCAATGCCGAGATCACCCAACCGAGTACGGGAAGAATGGGAAACACCGAGCTTGGCAAGAAGTTTATCTGCATCCCTGTACATATCCGCCCAGAGGATGCGGCCCGGAAAGCCGACCTTTTCACGGCCCAGAAATATATTTTCGGCAATGGAGAGCTCCGAGAGCAGGTTTAGTTCCTGGTGAATGATGGAAATGCCCGCTTCCTGAGACTGGCGCGGGCCGCCAAATTCTCGTTCCTTGCCGAGATATTCCAGAGTGCCGCCATCTCGTTTGTAGATGCCGGTAAGCACTTTCATGAGCGTAGACTTACCAGCCCCGTTTTCGCCCACCAAACCCATGACCCGTCCAGCGGTCACCTCGAGGTTCACGCCGTCCAATGCCTTGACGCCCGGAAAGGACTTTTCGATGTTGTCGAGTCTGAGCAATCGATCCATACCAATCTCCACTAACAGCCTGGAAGTAGGCGTTAAAAAACGACCCCGGACTTCAAGATCACGTTGGCAAAGGGAGTATATTCACCGGTACGAACCACGGCTTTGGAAGTTGCCGTATGCTGCTTGAATTCTTCATGCGGCATATAGCGCAACGAAATATCTCTGCCTCGCTCAACAGCAAGATCGGCCAAAAATCCAACTAGCTCCTGATGCAATTCCGGGCTGACTTCCTTGAACTCTTCGGCCAGCTCAACGTCCTGAATCTCCAATTCAGAAACAACGGCCTTGACGGTCTGCATAAAGGACGGAACGCCCTCGCTCACGGCCAAATCAATGCGCTGCACTCCATCAGGCACAGGCAATCCGGCATCGCAAATGGTCAACCCGTCAAAATGGCCCATCCTGGAAACAACATAGGAAATCTCGGAATTGATCAATTCAGCTTTTTTCATCAACACCTCGCATGGTAAAAAATCCATTTTCAGCCCAAAATAAAGTCAAACGAACGTAACACGGTCGAAACGTTTGCGCAAACGTTTCGATGCCACTGTACAACGCTTCTGTATCACTCCCAAAACATAGCCAATCGACTTTTCCGCCCTACCGTCCATACAGCAAAAAAAGGCCCCGGACATACTGCCCGAAGCCTTGATTACGTCAATATCAGAAACAATTAGAGAGATGCTTCGAGAATCTTTCGGGTCACATCCAGTGTCTGGTCGCCGCGTTCGGACAATGCGATCATGCCATGCTTTTCGAGGTTGGCGATAACCTTATCGATGTCCTCAGCCTTGATGTCATGGGCACCAAGATTGGTAGGCACGCCCAAAGAATTGAAGAACTCTTCGGTCTTGCCGATGGCTGCTTCAATGCGCTCATCCTCAGTACCTTCGGTGATGTTCCAGACACGATCAGCGAACTGGAGCAGCTTGTCGTGCTTCTCTTCCTTACGAATGCGCAGAAGGCTAGGGAAAACCGCAGCCAAGGAGCGGGCGTGGGGAACATGGAACAACGCGGTCAGCTCGTGGCCGATCATGTGTGTAGCCCAGTCAGGAACAAGGCCGACACCGATGACGCCGTGCAGTGCTATGGTAGCGCACCACACCAGAGAGGCGCGGGAATCGTAATCTTCACGGTTGGAGTGAGTGGTGGGACCAACTTCAACCAGGGTCTGAAGGATACCTTCGGCCATGCGATCCTGAAGCGGCGCGGCCTGCGGATAAGTCAGGTACTGCTCGGTAGTATGGATAAAAGTATCAACGATACCGTTAGCGACCTGATTTTCCGGCAATGTGTAAGTCAATTCCGGGTCGAGGATGGCAAAGATCGGATAGGTTGCGGGGTGGAAGACTGGCAGTTTGTCTTCACCGTTGGAGATCACGGCTGCGCAGTTCATCTCGGAACCGGTGGCAGGCAGAGTGACAACAGTACCCAACGGCACGGAAGTATCTGTGTCCACCGGAGAAAAACCAAATGTCATGAGGTCAGTCTCGCGGCCCTTGTACTCCTCTGCCGCAGCGGCCAATCCAATGAACTTGGTACCGTCCATGACAGAACCGCCGCCCACGGCCAGCAGAAAATCAATCTTTTCTGCGCGACAAATTTCAACGGCTTTCATAAGGGTGTCGAACTGCGGATTAGCTTCAATACCACCGAACTCGAAGACGGCGCGATCGGACTTGGCGAGTTCAGCCTTCACACGATCCAGAACGCCGGAACGCTTGGCGCTGCCGCCGCCATAGGTGACCAGGACTCTTGCCTCTTTCGGAACGAGGTTATCCAATTCCTGCAACTGATCTTTACCAAAAACGGCCTTGGTGGGATTGTGAAAAGTAAAATTATTCATTGTAACTCCTTGTTTTTATCGGTGTCGATGTGTCCATTATATGACCTGCCTTCCTTTTTTTCTGAATACCCATTCCTGCACAAGGCTTGCCTAATCACGCATGAGACACAATAGTATATGGAAATGAAACCAAAGCGGACATACGAAGATCGATACAATACGGTAACAAGGAGCCGACATGCTGAACGAACTCATCTCTGCCATCGATGAACTGGCGCTGAATGAAGGCCATAACCAAACCTATCTGAACAACGTCCTGCTCTTTCGTGTGTCCGAACACCTGACCGAGATACCACTCATATACGATCAATGTATATGCATCGCAGCCCGAGGGTACAAGACATGCCACATGACGGATGCGAAGTTCACTTACGGCGCTGACGATCTGCTGGTGGTCCCCACCGTAGTGCCGATGGAAATCGAAATCATGCCGGATGAAGACAAGTCACTCCTGAGCTTAACAATAGGCATCGACTTTCAGGAAGTGCGAGAGCTGGTGGACTCCATCCGAAAGCACGACACCGAAGCTCTCGATAACCTTGCGCCGTCCCCCGGTGTCTATCTCGAACCCATGTCCCATGACATTATCGAACCATGCTTGCGTTTGCTCAAAACACTCAAGTCCAAAAGTGAATCCGAAATTTTCGGCAAACAGATCATTCGCGAGATATATTATCGACTGCTCACAGGAGCCAATGGACATATCCTCGCCTCTGCCGCGCGCGGAGAATCAGAATACGCCCAGATCTCCAAAGTATTGCGAGCCATCCATGACAGCTACGCCACCCCCATCGACGTGTCGCAACTGGCCAAGGCCGCCAACATGTCCACCCGATCATTCCACAACCATTTCAAAACGGTCACATCGTACACACCCGTGCAGTACTTAAAACGCATCCGCCTGGAAAAGGCTCGCAAGTTCATGGTGTTGGAAGGCGAGCAGGCATCATCCGCCGCTCATATGGTGGGATATGAAAGTCCATCCCAGTTCAGCCGGGAATTCAAGAGACACTTCGGTTTTCCGCCGAGCCAGGCTCTTGAGAAGAGCCAGTACATGTCGGTCTAGACCAAATTACTTGTACGCTGAAGCGTCCAGATCAAGGCGCTTGAGAATCTTCTGAAGCGCCACCCGCGACAAACCTGACTGGCGGGCCGCTTCAGACACGTTGCCACCGGCCTGGGTAAGCAACTCCTCAACGTAGGAACGGGTGAAGTTGTCCACCACTTTCTCTTTGGCATCCTTGTAGGGAATAAGGTCCGAAGCTTGCGCGGCCGCGCCCGTACCGTCCAACCCTTCCACCAGTCGAATGTGGCTGATTTCCAGCAACTCGCCGGATGAAAAAACCGCCAGCCGTCGGATAAAGTTCTGCAATTCTCGAACGTTCCCCGGCCAGGATTTGGTGGACAGATAGGCCACGGCTTCCGGCGTGAAAGTTTTGGGATTCCCTTTCATCTCCTCACATGCCTGCTCCAGAAAATGATGTGCCAGGATAGCGACATCGCCGCTCCTGTCGCGCAGGGCCGGGACATTGAGGTTCAGGACATTGAGGCGATAATACAAATCCTCGCGGAAGGTGCTATCCTTGATCTTCTCCTCAAGCGGCTGATTGGTAGAGGCGATAATACGCACGTCCACAGAGATGGATTTGCTCGATCCCACTGGACGCACTTCGCCTTCCTGCAACGCACGTAAAAGCTTGGTCTGAATGGTGGGCGACACATCACCGATCTCGTCCAACAACAGCGTCCCGCCGTTGGCCGAAATGAATATTCCCTTGCGATCCCGATCCGCGCCAGTGAACGCGCCCTTTACGTGGCCAAAAAGCTCGCTCTCAAGAAGCTGGTCAGGGATCGCCGGGCAGTTGACCGTGAGCATAGGTTTCTTATGCCGCCCACTCAACTTGTGGATGGTGTTGGCCACCAACTCCTTGCCAGTGCCGGACTCGCCGCGGATAAGTACGGTGTAATCTGACTCGGCCACAGCGGCCACGCCTTCCTGCAAACGACGGATAGCAAGAGAATCCCCCACCAGTTCGTTAGCACTGGTTTGCTTGGCAACCAATTGCTGCAACCGGGCATTTTCCACTAACAGTTGGCTTCGTTCGATGCCGCGCTCCACCACTTGAAAAAGGGTCTCGGGCTCAACTGGTTTGGTCAGAAAATCGTAAGCCCCGATTTTCAGGGCGTCCACAGCAGTTGTGACCGTACCGTATGCCGTGAGCATGACCACGCCCAAATCAGGTTGGACCGCCTTGGCCATGCGAAGCAGCTCCACTCCGTCCATACCAGGCATATTCAGATCTGAAAGCATGAGGCCGTAAGACTCCCGCTCCAAAGCAGCAAGAGCTTCATCGCCAGACAATACAGCGTGTATCTTTTCATCCGGGAACTTGCGGCCTAAAAGGCGCGTGAGTCCCACACCGAAATCCTTTTCATCATCGACCAACAATATACCTACGGAATGGCTCATGCCGCACCTCCGTTTTCACCGGATTCATTAACAGGCAAGTGGACCACAAAGGTCGCGCCATCGCCGTTTTCGACCTTGATGGATCCGCCCATCTCCTTGACCAAGCCGTAGACAACGGCGAGCCCCAGGCCTGTGCCCTTGCCCACTTCCTTGGTGGAAAAGAATGGATCGAACAAAGACTTCATATCGCCTTCGGGAATGCCGGGACCATTGTCCGCCACACGGAAGACAGCCATATCTTCCTCGGCGTCAAAGAAAGCCGACACATTGATGGCTCCAGTTTCAGATTCCACTGCGTCCAGCCCGTTCTTGAGCAGGTTGGCAAGAATCTGCTCCACAGACTGTTCATTGGCGTGAACCAGCGGCAGATTCTCATCTATCTGCAGGGTCAGTTTAACCCCTTTCTTGTCCGCCTGAATACGGAACACAGACATGGCATTGGCTACCACACGACCAATGTCCAGTGGTGCCAGATGCGTCTGCTTGGGGCGGGCAAAATTGAGTAAATCCTGCAACACATTCTGTGCCTGTGTGGCATGCTTGAGAATGACCTCGGCGTCCGGGCGGACCTCCTGGCCGGGACCAGCCGTCTTGACCAGCTCTGCATAGCATTTGATCACACCCAAAGGATTATTCATTTCATGAGCAAGACCCGCGGCAAGCTGGCCCACGGTAGCGAGTTTCTCGCTCTGCTGCATGCTCTCCAACATATGAATTTCCTGCGTCACGTCACGCACGTAGACAACGCCCTGTCCCTCGCCACCCTCGCGATTGGCAACAGGAAATACGTTGACCACAAAGTTTCGATCTCCGGCGTCCACAGAATGAGACATCGGCTGCCCCGCCTCCTGAGAAGCACGGAACGGACACGCATCGAATACGCCACCCTGCTTGAAGAGCTTGGCACACCCACCGTCAGTCATTTCGCAGCCAAAGGAGTTCGACAACTGACGAGCAGCCTCGTTGGCAAGTACGACATTGCACTTTGAATCCATGAGCAGCAACGGATCACCGATGCCTTCGACAATGCCCTGCAGCATGTCCTTTTGCCGTATCAAATTATCCAGGGCAGACAGGTTTTCCATGGCGATACCGAGCTGTTGGCCCAGAGCGCGGAGAATGTCCTGATCTTTAGCTTTGATTCGAGTGCCGGGCTCCCATTCGAGATACAAAATACCTTCTGTGAACTCATCTGAAGCACCAACCGGAATAAACGCCTTGCTGTTCTCGTAGTATGGGCGAGCATTCACCAGAATATCCTTCCATACGGCGGGGAGTTCAGGCCGGGGCAGCCCTTCCGGGTGGGTGAAAAAATTGTGGGAAGCGAACATGCAGACAAACCCGCCAGACCGTGCCTTGAAACGCTTAACCAGCAGTGGCAAGGAATACTTCCACATGTCGCGCCGATTATGGCTCTTGTTCAAACCGTCAAGCAAATGGACAAAGAGAGCCACGTCAGAACGGCGCTCGTCAGCCTCCTGCGTGAGTTCCGAAGTGCGGACCTCGACCATCTGTTCCAGGTTTTCGGAATGTTGACGGAGCTGGGAATGGACTGAATGAAGATGATCACCCAACTCTTCCATCCCTTGCATCACTTCCTCAATCTCGTCTTCCTGATCAAGCTTTTCCATAACGCGCAACTCTGGTTCCTCATCAAAGAGGTTGCGGAACTTCTCGGTAAGCCTCCGAAGGTTGGTCATGATCAAACGGTTGAAGAACATCTGAATGATGCCGAAAAATATAAGCATGCCGCCGCCGTACAGGGCCGCATATCCCATGGTAGCCTCACGAATACGCGCCACCGCGCCCTCGACCGGGACACCAACTACTACTAGGCCGTCCGTACCGTTCTCATCATGATCGAAACCACGCTCCGAACCGTATCTCTCCAACAGGACCGGCGGAGAATCTCCCGGAACGCCATGACACATGAGACACGACTTTTTGAAAACAACAGGGCGAGCTTTAACGAAATATTCCTCACCATTGAGATTGCGGTACCCTTCCCAATATTTCAGGTCTGGGTTGAGCCGAAAGTAATCCAAAATCTCTTTCTCTTCTCCATTAATCTCATATTCCGGATTACGCGCATTCTCTGCCACGCGGCGGTAATGGTATTCCGAATGGGTCAGATCCAGACGATCCATGATGGCGCGAGATATATAAGAAGATGACATGGCTTCAATAATGAATTCATCATCAGGCAAAGTATTGAACATCTTGGGCCTGAGCACTTCGCGGACATACCCCTGTACACTCGACACCTGGCCGAACACGAGGTCCGCCTTGTCGCGTACCTGAGTGTCCAGCAATGACGAGAGATGAAAATAGAGGCTAGAGGCAAAAAAGATGCCCAGCATCAACATGATCCCCCCAAGGCCGATCAAAAATTTGGCCTGGAGTTTTTTCGGTCCCAAATTACCCATATATATCTCCGGGGAATGACGCCCCATTATCTATACAATATACCGCTCCCAAACCTGCGAGCAGAGGGTCGGACAATAACCCATTTTTCTCAACAGGTACAACCCGGCACAAAATCGGCCCACAAGTGCATACCCAAGGTTACCACCTGCTAACTGCAGTTTACAATTAAAAATGCAAAAAAACAATTAATCGCTTAAAAATCAAGTATATAGAAAATTAATCCTTTTGGCACGGAGCTTGCCTATAGAGGGGTGTTCTGTTCATTTTATTAACCACAAGGAGAGGTTAGGTATGGCAAACTCTAACGTCGGACGCCCCGACAATACACCCGTGTGGATCATCAGTGGTATACTGTTGATTTACGGTGCACTGGTAGCATCCGGCGCACTCACCGGTCTTTTGACCACATTCAAGGTTCACAAAGCTATTGATCTCATGCAGACCATGAGCTTCATGGGCGGCGGTCTTGGTGTCGTTGTTGCGCTTCTGCGCCAGTCCCGCATGGGCAAACCCATGACAAACTTTGACACCTTTTTCCTGGAAACCGTTCCCGGTGTCCTGTTCATCATCGCCCTTGCAATGGGTATCCGCTGGTTCGCTGAACCGCTGATGAAGATGATGTCCGCAGGCCTGGTGCCCGTCCTCGGCTTCAAGATCCACAAGGTCCTGAATCTGAACTACGTTGTACTAGGTATCCTCGTCGGTATCATTATCACCAACTCCTGGGGCATCCCCAAATTCGCCGCTTCCGGCGTCAAAACAGCACGTTTCGTCCTCAAGATGGGCGTTATCCTGCTGGGTGCTCGTTACTCTTTTGCCGAGCTGGCCAAGCTGGGCATGGTTTCCGTCTGGATGATCGGTTTCTTCGTCCTCGGCACCGTGTTCTTCACCCTGTTCCTCGGTAAGATCTTCAAGCAGCCCAAGTCCATGACCGGCGTCCTCTCTGCTGGTATGGGTGTTTGCGGTGTATCCGCAACTGTTGCTTGTGCTCCGGTCGTCAAGGCCAAGTCCTCTGAGATGGCTTACACCATCGGCACCATCCTCGGCTTCGGTATCCTCTGCATGTTCGCCTTCCCGACCATCGGTAAGATTGCTGGCATGAACGCTACCCAGTTCGGCGCATGGGCCGGTACCGGTATCCTGAACTCTGCTCAGGTTGCTGCTGCTTGTCTCGCCTTCAACGCTGTTGACATTAAGACCCTGAAAGTCGGTGAGATCTTCAACATCACCCGCGTTCTGTTCCTGCCCGTCATCGTCCTCGTGCTCGCCACCTGGTTCGGTAAGGCTTCCGGCCAGAAGCTGACCTTCAAGGAAGTTGTCGTCGACAAGTTCCCCATCTTCATCATCGGCTTCCTGATCCTCTTCTTCATGTCCTCCATGGGCCTGTTCTCTCCCCCGGATCACTACAAGGGCAAGTACCTTGACTTCAGCTACAACGAACGCACCGAAGTTACCCCTGAAGAGCTGGTTACTCTCGAAGACGCCTTCAAGGCTGGCATCCCCGGCCTGCATGCTGACGAAAAGTCCGCCTTCGCAGATCTGGTCAAGCAGCATCAGATTGCCGGTAACTTCGAAGACCGCACAAACGATGCTGTCTTCAAGGAAACCGCCCGCGAACGTATGCGCGGCCTGGAATCCATGCTCGCCCGTCAGAAGGGTGGAGAGCTGACCCTGTCCAAGGACGTCAAGAGTGCCGTCAAGCACGCCGTCAAGCAGGTTCACAAGAAGTCCAAGACCGTTGTCACCCTGACCGACGCCATGATCTGGTTCTTCGCTTACGGCCTTATCGGCCTCGGCATGCAGATCACGCGTAAGTCTCTGGCTCAGGCCGGTGGTTGGCCCCTCGTTATGGGCGGCATCGCTGGTGTCACCAAGGCGACCCTGTCCTTCATCGTCGTCATGTACTTTGTTAAGGACGTCGTCCTTCACTAAGGAGAATCAATATGTCTGAAGAAACCAAGAACACCGAAGTTAAGCCCCAGGATCAGGAAGCAAACGAAGAACGCGCATTGTCCGTGTTCGCATCCGAGAAGAACGAAGACCTCACTGCCCTCGGCATGGTCATGATCGTCACCTTCCTGGTACTCCTGTTCACCAAATGGCTTGCCTAATATAAACCAATAAACCTCCCCATCAGGGAGAGGGGCTTCACGCCCTTCTCCCTCGCGGGGACAAAGAAGATATTTCTCATGAAACATATACTCCTCGCCACACACGGCACACCCGGCGCACGCAAGGCTGAACTCCTTGCCAAGCAATGGGCCGACACATACGGCGCAAAGGTCACCGTCCTGTCCATCATCAATGAAGCATGGGGCGACATGACCTGCGACGACTGGCTCAACACATCCACCACACGGAACAAATTCGGTTCGTACGTGGCCGGAGAAATCGCCAGCGAAATCCAGCACGTCTGGGATCGTATCCGTGACGAATTTGAAGGCGTGGAGATAGAATTCATGACCATAAGCGGCACTCTCGATGATGCGTTGGTTGCCGCCATGAAAGATACCAAGCCCGACGTAGCCCTCATGGGAGCATGGCAGAAACGCCAGGCCCCAGGCTTCCGGGACCGTTTCGAAAACAAGCGTCTGCACCCGCAGATGCCCTGCCCACTGGTGGTGGCCCCATGACAAATGCGACCGAGACCATAGATCGTAGAGACCGTGCCGCAACTGCGGTAGAAGAATTACCGCGCAAGAACGTGTGGATGGAAACCAGCCTGCCCTGGAATCAGTCATTCTGGGACAAGCTCGGCGGCATGCGCCTCATGCGCCTCAACCCGCACTGGCACATCCAGAAGTTCAAGGACGGAAACTACCCGGTGGAAGACGTACTCGTGGAAAGCGAGTTCAACACCGACCCGGAACTGCTTAGCGACGGTAACAAATTCACTGCGACCTTCCCGGAAATCGGCCTGACTCTGTCCGCCCGCTCCACCGAGAATGGTGCCAATACGTCCCTTTCCTTCGACATTGATTCGAAGAAGGGCGCAGCCTTCACCGCTGAAGACGCCCAGCGCACGATGCAGTACTGGCTCCCCTCCATCCGTGAGTACTACCGCCTGCATGAATCCAACTCCATCAAGCACCGCGCGTGGCGCTTCTTCATGGACAAGGTCATGCTGACAATGAACCCCACCCAGCGCCGGATCTGTGGCTTCATGTTCAAGCTGACTATTCTGGAATGCCTGCTCATCGTCATCCTTGGCGTAGGCTGGTTCTACTACGGCGGATAGGAGAAAAAGATGCAAAAGAAACTGCTCAAAAACATGTTCCATCATTTCATCGTGGGATTGGGTGCCATCACCTACCTCACACTGGGTTTCACCTTGCTTTACCAATACATCGGCGCGGTCAACCACTGGCCCGGCGTATTCCTCAGTGTCATCCACGAAGCCTCAGGCGACTGGTGGCTCGATGTGGATTGGTCTTCTCCTGTCCTGCTCGGCACGTTCATGTTCACCACAGCTGCCGCCATGATTTACGCCACCATCAAGCGCAACGATTTCCAAGGTTACCGAGAATCAGATATCCCGAGCCAATCAGGATTTTAAAACAATACCCGGAGTCATCGCCCCTGACTCCGGGTTATTTTTTACCCGCTACCGCGCCCTGCGGTTGGCACACACGCAATCTTAGCCTATAGTATTAGGTAAGCATCCGAAAATAGCCGGCATACCTCCCCGTTCGCCCTCTCCCCACTCCACGCCGGAATAAACGGAGTGATCATATGTGGAGCGCCCTTGAAAACATGGCCCTTCGAGAGAGCCTGCCAACGCCCCTGCAAACCGGGGACACGATTCACGACATCCTCATTTCAGGCCAACTGGAACAAGGACGGTATCATCTCCACCACCTCGGGCATCGAAGATCCAAGCCGTATCTGCTCAAACAATACTACTCACTGAACAACGACGCCTTCCTGCGTTGGCAAAATGAAACGCGCTTCATCGGTTTGCCGCAAACACCCGGTTACATTTGGCCCGTGGAAGAATGGCGCGGCGGTCTCATTTCCCCCTATCCCGGCGGCTCCACGCTTGATCAATGGCTGCGAACCTTAGAGCGGCCCTTAACTTCCCGCCTTTGTCTGGCTGCACGCTTAGGCCAGCGGATCAAAGCTCTGCACAATGCGGACATAGCCCACAGACGGCTCTCACCCCATTCCGTACGCATCGTACAACAGGATGTGGTCCTCACCGACTTCGGGCATGCGTGCCATTCAGGTTGGGATGATTTCTGGACAGACTCCCCCCGCATCGCAGCGGACAAGACGTGCGCCTCGCCCGACCTCTTGAGCGGCATGGATTGTGGTTATGCCGAGGATATCCACGCACTCGGGGCACTGCTCCATCTGATTTTGGCAGGAAAGCCCGCTTTCGGACTGGTGAAACAGTTCCTGCGTTCCTTCATCCCAAACAATATAGCACCGACTCCTCTGTCTCTTGGCGAAGCAACACCTGCGCCTATACGGGAACTGGCTGCCGCATGCATGGAGGAGAATCAGTTCCATCGTCCGCTCATCACCGAGGCTTCAGATATTCTGACCCAATACTGTGAGAATGCCGGGCATGACATCAAACCAATAATTATCCCTGAAACAGAACAGCCTGGGCAACGTGAAAAGGTCATGGTCTTCATCAAGGACGACCCAAAGGCCATTTCTCTGTTTGATCGTGTTCTGGAGCGGTCTGAAACCACGCCCTCTCTCTTCCTGTTCATTGGTCTTATCCCAAACGATCTGCCCAGCGGGCATATGGAGCGCTTCAAAGGGAGCCTCTTCCGCAAGATCGGCCAAGGCTTATCTCGCTGCCGTTCGGCCGGATTACTGTGGAGCCTCCGTTCCATTGAGAACACCATCCCCGAGGTGGCGGCTCGCAACCTCATCCAAGAATACAGCCCTGACTGCATCCTCATTGGACGCACGAATCACCCCACCGGTCGATTACTAACCCGGAAGGGATTTGCAGCCCATTTGGAAGGCATTGATGTCCCCATCGAGGGCGTGAACTGAAGCATCCATTCCCTTTCCAAGCCCGCAACTTTTTCGCATCACAAAACCACCTTTTAGGGTAGAAAATAAACTTTTTTCACCCTATTTTACCCCTATTCCATACCTCGTCAGTACAAAATAAAGAGCACAAGATATCGTTGATACTTCTTGCCTCTCACGCTTTCGACCTGAAGATTTCTAAAAACCCACTCAACTGGTATGTTTATTGATTCCTCAAGATTTAAGCTGTTTAACTCATTCTTAGGAAACGTTATCAACTATGAAAAAACACTTGACGAAAACTCGCCATTTAACATACCGAGCCGGTATGGATTAAAAACCTCGTCAACCAGTAGGTTTTTTAACCGACCTTTTTGGGAGGGTTTTAATCCCAAGTGACGCACCGCCAATACAGCGGTGCTTGGGGGCCGAAAAAGAACCCGGGGTTGGGTTCTTAAAGAACGGGTCGAAGGGGCCGGTTCTCTGCCATCAACGCTTTTGAGGAAAGGGATCGACACATGGCAAACGGTAAAAGCATTCTGCGACTGAGCGTCATCATGATTGCGCTGGTCGGTGTGCTGGGCTTCCACATGGAAGCCATGGGCATGCTCGACAAGGCAGCAAAGGCCGACACACGGCCTGACGTAATCTTGATCGACACCATCGCTAAACTAGAGGAACTCGAACAGCCTGCGGCCGTGTTTATGCACGACGCACACACCAAGGCCCTGAAAGATCAGGGCATGAGCTGCGAGTCTTGTCACCAGAAGGACGCCAAGGGCAAAATGGCTCTGACCTTCAAGGGACGGGACGGGGATCAAACAGCATCCCAGCTCAAAGACATTTACCACGACGGCTGCATTACCTGTCACGTTAAGAGCGGCGACAAGGGATTCAAAACCGGCCCCATGGTCGGCGAATGTAGAAGCTGTCACCAGGAAAAGCCCAAAGTCACTGCCAAGCGCGAATCCGCTGCTATGGATAATGACCTGCACGCAATTCACTGGACCTCCAAGGCCATCAAGGCCGACGCTGGCAAGGACACCAACTGTGGTTCCTGTCACAAAAAAGCGGACAAAGAAGACGCCTGGCGCTTCAACAAAGAGTTCGCATCCAAGCCCATCAACGACGCCTATCATGAGAAATGTGTTTCCTGTCACCAGGATCTCGCTCTCAAGAAGGTATCCAAGACCGGCCCCGTGGAATGTGCCAGCTGTCACGGCGCTGCTGAAAAAGCAGCCATGCAGGCCAAGCTCGAGCAGATGGGCGAAATGCCTCGCCTGCCGCGCAAGCAGCCTGATGCCGTGCTGATGGTCACCAAGCCTGCCAAGCCCGAAGACAAGCCCGTTGGCATGGCTCCGGTCGCTTTCAATCACAAATTGCACGAAGGCTCCGTAGACTCCTGCCGCGCCTGTCACTCCAAGGGTGTTAACGAGCCCATGGATACCAGCTTCCAGGCAATGCACGACCTGCGGGATGAAGCATCCTGCATGGGTTGTCACGCCAAGGAACAGAAGAAGCCCGAATGTGCTGGCTGTCACGCAGCCCGTCCAGCCGCCAAGGTCAACACTGACACTAGCTGCATGAGCTGCCACAACGCTGGCATCAAGTCTGGTGACACTGTTGAAATGATGGTCGCTGCTCCCAAGGAACAGCAGGCTGAAATCGCAGCGGAAGTCATCGCTTCCCGTCCGCAGTCTCACCTCGCAGTCGCCATTGACGACATTCCCGAGGTTGTGACCATCGGTGTCATGGCTGACAAGTTCAAGCCGAGCCTCATGCCTCACCGCAAGATCGTTGAGAAGATGATGGATGGTATGAAGGACAGCCCGCTCGCGGCCACCTTCCACGCCACTCCTGAAACCATGTGTGCAGGCTGTCACCACAATGCACCGGCAACGCTGAAGCCTGCCAAGTGCGCAAGCTGTCACGCCAAGCCGTTCACCACCGCTGACGGTCGTCCCGGTCTCAAGGCCGCCTACCACCAGCAGTGCATGACCTGCCACACTGAAATGAAGCTCGAGAAGCCCGCTGCCACAAACTGTGTCGCGTGCCACGAGAAAGCCAACTAACCGAAGGGAGAGTAATATGTTACGTAGAACATTCCTCGGACTGTTGGGCGCTGCTGGCGCGAGTGCCGCGCTTCCCACGGCGGCCGTGGCCGGAACCAAGAAGTTCGGCCCGCACCCCGACACGCAGGCTGTGCTCTTTGATGCCACCCGCTGCATCGGTTGCCGCAAATGCGAACTGGCCTGCAACGAGGTCAACCAGCTGCCCGCACCCGAAAAGAAGTTCGACGACCTGTCCGTTCTGGACACCAAGCGTCGGACCGACGAGAAAACCTATACTGTAGTTAATAAATACAAGGGCACGAACGGCCCAGTGTTCCGCAAAAGTCAGTGTAACCACTGTCTGGAGCCCGCCTGCGCCTCTGCTTGCTTCGTAAAAGCATTCAAGAAAGAGCCCAACGGCGTCGTCAGCTATGACGCTTCCGTTTGCGTTGGTTGCCGTTACTGCATGGTAGCCTGCCCGTTCGAGATCCCTGCTTACGAATACGACGAACCGATCACTCCTCGAGTCGTCAAGTGTACCCTGTGCGCCCCCCGCCTGGCCGAAGGCAAATTGCCTGGCTGTGTGGAACGCTGCCCCAAGGAAGCACTGACCTTCGGTCCTCGCGACGAGATCATCAAGATCGCCCGCGCCCGCATCACCCAGTATCCCGATCGCTACGTGGACCATGTCTACGGCGAACACGAGATGGGCGGCACCAGCTGGATGTATATCTCCGGCGAGTCCTTCTCCGATATCGGTATGCGTGAAGACCTTGGCACCGCCTCAGCTCCCGAGCTGACTGCTGGTGCTCTGGCTGCGGTTCCCATGGTTGTAGGCCTGTGGCCCGTGCTGCTCGGCGGCATCTGGGCTGTAAGCCAGCGCAAGGACAAGATCGCCAATGAAGAACGTGTCATGGCAGTCAAAGACGCCCTGGCAAAGGCTGCCGATGAAGCTGAAAAGACACTGCACGAGCAGTTGAACAAAGCTGAAATGGCATCCAACCGTCGCATTGAGGTCGAAGTCAAGAAGGCCGTGGAAGAGGCTCTCGCTCCCAAGGAAGAGGAAGCCGAAAACACCGAGGAGGAGTCCTAAATGTCTGTCGACACCACTGCAGCTGAACAGAAATCTCTGTTCACGCCGTTCAACATCATAGCTGGCATCATTCTCGTCGCCGGACTTATCGTCACGGTGATGCGTTTCACTGGCGGCCTCGGTGCCGTCACCAACCTTGACCAGAACAACCCCTGGGGCATCTGGATCGGCTTCGATCTGATGTGCGGTGTTGCGTTGGCAGCCGGTGGATATACCACTTCCGCTGCCTGCTATATCTTTGGTCTCAAGAAGTTCCACGCGGCTGTTCGTCCCGCCATCCTGACCGCCTTCCTGGGTTACGCCCTGGTGGTTTTTGCTCTGGCATACGACGTTGGTCGCCCCTGGCGCCTGCCCTACCCCCTCTTTGTCCAGCAGGGAACCACTTCCCTTCTGTTCGAAGTTGGTCTGTGCGTCATGCTCTACCTGACCGTGCTTGCCATCGAATTCTCCCCCGCCGCTCTTGAGTGGTTGGGCCTCAAGAAGATTCGCAACGTCGTGGTCAAGCTGACCCTGGCCCTCACCATCTTTGGTGTGGTCCTCTCCACCCTGCACCAGTCCTCCCTGGGCGCGCTGTTCACCATCGCCCCCTCGAAGCTGCATCCGCTCTGGTACTCTCAGTACCTGCCGGTCTTCTTCTTCGTGTCGAGCATCTGTGCGGGTCTCTCCATGGTCATCTTTGAGGGAACGCTTTCTCACAAGCCCATGCACCACATGATGGACAAGGAGTACCTGGACAACCATGACGGCCTTATTCTTGGATTCGGTAAGGCCGCCTCTATCGTGTTGTTTGGGTACTTCTCCATCAAATTGATTGGTTTAGCCTATGACAACAACTGGCACTACCTGACCACCGGTTACGGTGCGTGGTACCTGGTCGAGATGCTCGGCTTCGTGGCCATGCCCTCCTTCCTCTACGCCATCGGCGTCCGGGACAGGAACCTGACCGTTATCAAGTGGGCCGCCGGACTTACTGTCCTCGGCATTATCGTCAACCGGTTCAACATCTCCATGGTGGCATTCAACTACCACCTGGATTCCGCAGACCGTTACTTCCCGAGCTGGGGCGAGATCACCATCTCCCTGTTCGTCGTAACCCTCGGCGTTGTTATCTTCCGGTTTATCACCACCAGGATGCCTGTTTTCTTTGAGCACCCTGATTACAAGGGCGAACACTAAGGAGGTACGCTATGGAATTCTTTAATCTCCAAGACTACTATACCTTCACTAAAGGCGTTGTGTACCTCCTCATGGGCGGAATACTTGTAGGGGCCACCCTCTACTGGCAGTTCCTGCTCGGTGGTAACAAAAAAGACGATTAGGCTCGCGCCTTCGTTTGAGAATTAACGAGACAATCAAGGAGAAATGGAAATGTATGATTTCCTAACAGGGCCCATGCTCTGGTTGACCTTTCTCGTCAGCTTCGGCGGCCTGATCGTTCGAGCCATCATGTATGTCAGGGGCCTCAACTGGCAGCTCGATAGAGTAGCCTACCGCCCCAACATGAGCTATGGACTGCGCGGTGGATTCCGCTCCATCCTGGCTTTCATTATACCGTTCAAAGCACGGCTGTGGCGTGTTCGCCCCGGCTTCACTCTCATCTTCTTTGCCTTCCACATCGGCCTGCTGGTCACGCCGATCTTCCTGGAAGCGCACAATGTGATGCTGCGTGATGCCATTGGTATATCCCTGCCCACTCTGCCCACCTTTGTAGCAGACGTGCTGGCATGGACCTGCCTGGTCGGCGGCCTGTTCATGGTCCTTCGCCGGATCGCATACCCTGAAGTACGTATCATCACCACTTTCTACGACTACCTGCTGATCGTTATCACAGTGATGCCTATCATCACTGGCCTGATCGCACGTTACGAAATGGGTGATTACAACTTCTGGCTGATGGCTCATATCATCAGCGCAGAGATCTGGCTCTTGTGTCTGCCTTTCACCAAGCTCAGCCACGCCATCCTGTTCTTCATGTCCCGCATGCAGCTCGGTATGGACTACGGCATCAAGCGCGGTGGCATGAAAAAGGGCGGAGACCTGGCCTGGTAACGGGCGCATAAGCCAAAGAATGGAGAAGCATTATGCCTGAAGGTAAATTCTGCAATAAGACCCCCATTAATACCGATGAGATGCTCAAAGCGACTCTCAACGATAAGGGCGGCAAGCAATACTACGAAGAAATGAACCACCTGGAGGTGGATTCAGAGAAACTGTGGGGAACCATACAGAAGACCATGAAGTCCAGGCTCAAGACCTGGCTGGAAATCTGTGCCCACTGCGGCCTCTGCGCCGAATCCTGTTTCCTCTACCAGGTCAATGGACGCGTCCCCGAACAGGTTCCGTCCTATAAAATCCAGGCCACTCTTGGCGAGATCGTCAAGAAGAAAGGCAAGGTCGACAACGAGTTCATGCAGATGTGCATGGAGACCGCATGGTCCAAGTGTACCTGCTGTAACCGCTGCGGCATGTACTGCCCACACGGAATCGACATGGGTATCATGTTCGGTTACCTGCGCGGCCTGCTGTACGGCCAGGGTTTTGTCCCCTGGGAGCTCAAGATCGGTTCCGGCATGCACCGCGTGTACCGCGCCCAGATGGACGTGACCACGGAAGACTGGGTCGAAACTTGCGAGTGGATGGCCGAGGAAACCGAGGAAGAATGGCCGGGTCTCGAAATCCCTGTGGATAAGATGAACGCGGACATCATGTACACCTGCAACGCCCGTGAGCCCAAGCACTACCCTGAAGATATCGCTGAAGCAGCGATCCTCTTCCACGTAGCTGGCGAAAACTGGACCGTCCCCTCCGAGGGTTGGGAGCAGACTTCCCTGTCCATGTTCGCTGGTGACTGGGAATGTTGCAAAGACAACGTTCAAAACGTTTACGACGCCATTGAGCGCATCAAGCCCAAACGTGCCACCGGCACCGAATGTGGCCATGCTCACCGCGCCACCGTCATCGAAGGTCCGTACTGGACCGGTCGCCCTGACGGCCAGCCGCCCGTTCCTTACGTTCACTACGTGGAATGGCTTGCTGAAGCCCTGCGCGAAGGCAAGCTCAAAATTGATCCCACCAAACGGATCAAAGAGCCGGTTACCTTGCAGGACTCCTGCAACTACGTGCGTAACCAGGGCCTCAAGGACGTCACTCGTGAAATCCTCAGCTACATAGTCGAACCCGGCTATTTCGTAGAGATGGCTCCTGCAAAGGAACATAACTACTGCTGCGGCGGTGGTGGTGGATTCAACGGTATCGGTCTTTATCGCGAGCAGCGTAACGTCGCTCTTCGCAAAAAGATGGACCAGATTCTCGACACGGGCTGCAAGCTCGTCATCGCTCCCTGCCATAACTGCTGGGATGCCATTCGCGATCTGGAAGAAGAGTATGAGATCGGCATCCGCTGGTCCTTCCTCAAGCCGCTGATCATCGGAATGCTCGACGTTCCGGAACACCTGCTGCCCAAAGACGAGTAACCACGGCCGGCCGCCTTCGGGCGGTCAGCAGTCAAACCTTAGAGGTGAGATATGTTCAAGAAGATTCTACTGGCTACCAGCGGTGCTCCGTCCACCTTTGGCGCAGCCCGTGTCGCCTTCGACATGGCCAAACGCTACGGTGCTGAAGTCGTGGTCCTCAATGTCATGGGTGTGCCGACCAAAGCGTTCTCCAATGTGGTGAACGACGTCCGCACCGGTGAAGAGATCGAGATCGACGACGAGTATCGTTCCTGGGTTGAAGAAGAGCTGAAGACCACGTTTGAGAAGCAGATCGAAAGCGTGAAGTACTCCAAGATAACTCTGGCCACTGGCGTGCCCAGCCGCGAAATCCTTCGCGCTGCTCGCGCCGAGGACGCGGATCTCATCGTCATGGGCGCAAGCTCCGGCGACTCCAACTCCTACCGCAAGGGTTACCCTGGCTCCACTCTGCAAAAAGTGGCCAAGGCCGCTCGTTGCCCGGTGATGTCTGTCCACCGTGAGACTGCCTCCTATTGGGGCGGCTTCTCCAACGTTGTCTTTGCTACCGACTTCTCCAAGCAGGCAGCAAGTGCATTCAAATTCGCTCTGAATTCCGCAAAGGAACTCGATTGCGACCTGACTGTGCTGCACGCTCTGGACATCAGCAGCAAAGTGCTGGATCAGAATGCCATTGAAGACGAACTCATCGCCGCTCGTGACCGCATTCGTGCAGTTTACGACTTCGGCGATTTCAAAAACTACGACATCGAAGTCTGGGAAGGCGTCCCCTATGTGGAGATCGTGAAGATGGCCCGCGAACGTTCTGCGGATCTCATCGTCATGGCTCACCACACCAGGGAACTCGACCCGGAACAGGCCCGCATCGGCTCCACCATGGAACAGGTTATCCTGCGCGCAGGTTGCCCCGTGGTTTCCGTCAGCAAGCCTGACAAGGTGTAGATAAATAATGAAGAAAGTGCGCCCGGCACGTTGTCGGGCGCATTAAGAAAATTAAATGCCGCGATCGGCCTTGGCGGGAGCGATCGCGGCAATCAAGAATCATTAACGATTCATGTGTACCTGGAGGGTATTATGTCCAAGAAGATCCTTATCATCGATGACGATCCTGAAATCCGTTCCTACCTGTCCGAACTGCTCGGCGACAACGGTTACGAAACCGTGACTGCCAATGACGGAAGCGAGGCTGTGGAAATCGCTCAGACTGAAAAGCCTGACTTGATCACCCTGGACCTGGAGATGCCCAACGAATGGGGTCCCCGTTTTTACCGCAGAATCAGCCAAGACGATGCATTGAAGCGTACGCCTGTAGTGGTCATCAGCGGCTTGAATTCGATCAAGTACGCTATTCCCAAGGCGATCGCAAGCCTTACCAAGCCGTTTGAGCCTGCTCAGCTGCTGAAAATCGTCAAAGACGCAATAGGTTAATATTAGTGTGGGGGCACACCGGTTCGCGGATCATCTGATCCGCGAACCGCTCTTTTGGAACTTGAACTTGTGCGCTGGTTAAGTATAGGTATGCAGGGTTGTGGGCATGACTCATTCCTTGAACTGCGAGTAAAAGTAGATGACGAAGAAAATCATGGTGGTAGATGACGATCCGGATATCGTTGACTACCTTGTAAGTGTCTTCGAAGACCACGGATACGATACCTGTCGCGCTTCTGACGGACGGATCGCTTTTGACGTCGCCAAGGCGGAAAAGCCCGACCTCATTACGTTGGACATTGAGATGCCCAACGAATGGGGCCCTCGATTCCACCGTCGACTAACAACCGAGGAAGAGTTTTCGGATATACCGGTGATAGTAATCTCCGGCCTGTCCGGGATACATCTGGCGATTCGACGGGCTGTGGCAACCATCAAGAAGCCATTCGACCCCACCGAAGTAATCCAGATCGTGCGCGAGGCCATAGGCGAATAGACCTACGGCCCGTCTGACAGTTCAGTGAGTGAACCACCTGCCGTTCGGGGATTTTCGGACAGGTGTTTCGGAGGTATGGATGGACTTCAGAAAGTTGATGCTCGTGGATGATGAAGAAGGCGTACGGCGCTTTCTTGGCTTATCCTTGGAAGAGCTGGGTTACACCGTTGAAACCGCAGCCAACGGCCAGCAGGCACTGGAGTTGTTCGACTCCTTTCGTCCGGGCATAATATTTACCGACATCAAGATGCCCATCATGGACGGCATCGAGCTGCTCAAAGCAGTCAAAGACAAGTCCCCCGACACAGAAGTAGTCATGATCACTGGTCACGGCGACCTTGATCTCGCCATCCAGGCCCTCAAGTACGACGCTTCAGACTTTATTACCAAGCCCATCAACAACGACGTCCTTGAGGTCACTCTGGATCGCGCCAAGGACCGCTTTGAAATGAAGCGTCAGTTGCGTGAGCACACAGAGAACCTGGAACGCCTTGTCGAAGAAAAGACAATGCGCATCGTCGAGCTGGAACGACAAAACGCTGCCTGCCAGGTAGTCACAGGGCTCTCCGAAGCTCTATCCAGCGCCGCCCAGGAAGTGGAAACAGGCTCAGGCATGTTCAACGAACTCCCTTGCCTCGTATCCATTCACAATCCCTATCTGGAAATTGTGGCCCACAACACACTGTTCGAGGAACGCCTCGGCAACCATGTCGGCTCCAACTCCTTTGATATTTACTCTGACCGTGAAAACGGCGGCAACGCCTGTCCGGTGCAGCAGACCTTTCTCACGGGCAAGGGACAACGCAGCCGCGAGACCTTCATAGGCAAGGATGGCGAGGAAATTCCAGTAACGGTTTACACCGCCCCTCTTCCAAACAATGAAGGCGATGTTGAGTTGGTCCTCGATATCTCCGTAGACATGTCCGAAGTCACACGCCTCAAGGACGAGCTTCTCACCACCCGGTACAAGTACCAGCGACTTTTCAATGAAGCACCCTGCTATATTACGGTACAGAACCCGGACCTGACAATTTCCGAAGCCAACGCCATGTTCAAGCGGGACTTCGGTGAAGTGGAAGGCAAGCACTGTTTCCAGACCTACAAGCACCGAGAATCCACCTGTCAGGATTGTCTCATCAAAAAGACTTTCAAGGACGGCAAATCGCGCCAACGCGAAACAGTGGTCACTACCTTAGCGGGTGAACGCAAGAATATGCTCGTCCAATCCGCGCCCATCTTTGATTCTTCCGGCGAGATTATCCAGGCCATGGAGATGTCTGCCGACATTACTGAAATTCGTAAGCTTCAGGACCACCTGACTTCACTGGGCATCATGCTCGGCTCCATGTCTCATGGAGTAAAGGGTATGCTCACCTCTCTGGACGGTGGCATTTACCGTCTGGAATCCGGATTAAACAAGGGTGATGAGCAGCGTGTAACCGACGCCACCCAAACCCTGAAATCCATGATCGGCCGGGTCAAGAAAATGGTTCTGGACATCTTATACTATGCCAAGTCCCGTGAACTGGAGACCGAAGCCGTAGACGCCGCAAAGTTCCTCCGCGACACAGCAGAGATAGGCAAGGCCAAAGCGGACTCGGCGAAGGTTGAGATGGCCATAGATATTCCAGACGAACTTGGCACTCTTAAAGCGGATACCGGTGCCATGGCCGCCGCTCTAGTCAACTTTCTGGAAAATGGGGTCGACGCCTGCGACAGCCGCAACAAAGAAGGCGAAGCGTGCCTGAAAATGCTGGCCAAACGCGAAGGCGACAATCTGATCATCACCATCGCCGACAGCGGCATGGGCATGGATCAGGAAACCCGTGACAAGATCTTCACACTTTTCTTCTCATCCAAAGGGAAGCGCGGCACTGGCATCGGGCTGTTCATTTCCAACCAGACCATCGAACAGCATGGCGGTTCCATAGAAGTTGAATCAGCTCTGGAGCAAGGGTCGACTTTTGTCATCACCCTCCCGGTAGGCTAGCCAAGCGGGAGAAGTCATCCCGCTTGCAGTTGCTTGTCTGAGCAATTCTGCTATGTACCGGTAACGGATCACATTTCCCGCTACCACCTCTTGAGGATTACATGAAACTGACCACTCGAAGCAGATACGGAACCCGGCTCCTTCTGGACATCGCCCTTCATACGAAGGATGACGCACCCGTGCCGAGCAAAGACACGGCCGAGCGCGAAGGGCTTTCTCTCAAATACTTGGAAAAGCTTCTCAAGATGCTCAAGGCTGAGGGGTACATCATCGGCAAACGCGGTCCCCATGGTGGCAACTTGCTGACCAAGGAACCAAAAGATATTTCCATTGGCGAAGTGGCCCGCATTCTGGATGGCGAGGACAAAGTAATGGGATGTGATATCTCCCCCTGCCCGCGTGCCGCAGTCTGCCTGAAACGCTCCATTTGGGACGATGCTTCCATCGCCATGTACAAGATGTTAGACTCATATTCTCTGGCGGATCTCATCAAGGACGCCCATCTCTGCCCCATTGAGCCACCTCCACCGTTGGACAAACAATAGTCAACACAAAGCCACGAGGGAGGCCGAGTGTTCAAGCGATTTCGAGAAAGTCTGCTAGCCAAACTGATCCTCTCCGGAGGTATCACGTTACTGCTGTGCATGTTCCTATGGACCGGATTCAACGTCTACTATTTCAAACGCAGCGTGGTAACAGGAGTCATGTCGGACATCGAAATGGTGTCCGATACCATCCTGCTTGCCCTGCACTACGCCATGATGCTCGACTCCGAAGAAGACATGAAGGAGAACATCAAGAACATCGGCAAGCAGGAAGAAATCCGCTCTATCCGCGTTTACAATAAAGCTGGTGAAGTCGTCTTTTCCAACATTCAGGAAGAGGTGGGAACGGTCATGGAAAAGCAGAGCCCTGCCTGCTGGACCTGTCACCAGTACACGCCCACACCGCCCACCATGCCGCTAAAACAGCGAACCCGCATTCTTGAGCAGGATGGCGAACAGTTCATGTCCATCATGACGCCCATCGCCAATGCCGAAGGGTGCTCCCCCGGTCCCTGCCATGTTCACCCCGAGGATGAACAGGTCCTCGGCCTGCTTGACGTTACCGTCTCCATGAAGAAGAAAAATGCCATGCTCGGGATGTTCGAGCGTGTGAATATGGGCATTTCCGGAGCGGTTTTTATAGCCACATTTTTTGCAATGCTCGCCTTCACCTACCGATTCGTCTACCGCCCGGTGAAAAGTTTCATCACGGCCACGCGTGGTTACACGGCAGGCGAAGAATTCCAGCCCATAACTATAGAACAGGTGGATGAAATCGGCACCTTGGGCGAGGCTTTCAACATGATGGGTGAGCGTGTGTCTGAAAAACACCGCCAGCTCTTGGAACAGCGTGAAGAATTCCGCAACCTGTTCGACAACGTACCCTGCCTCGTCTCGGTTGTGGACACCAACTACCGCGTGGTTCGCCACAACTCCGCCTATGAACGCCACTTCGGACTGCCCATGGGCAAACAATGCTGGCAAATCAACAAGGGGCGGCTGGAAAAATGTGAAGTCTGCCCTGTTGACCGCACCTTTTCCGATGGTCTTTCCCACATGAGTGAGGAAGCAGGGTTATCCAAGGAAGGCATGCCCATCCACTGGATCGTGTACACCTCGCCAGTGCGCAATAAGGAAGGCAAGGTTGTGGCCGCCATGGAAATGATGATCGACATCACGCGCCGCAAGGAACTGGAATCCAAACTGGCCGCTTCCGAACATCGCTACCATGCCATTTACGATTCAATACCCAGCGCGATCTTCGTTCTAGACGAAGACTCCCTGGAAATTCTCAATTGCAACGAGTCTTCAACCGACATCTATGGATGGAGCCAGGAAGAATTGGTAGGTCGCCCGTTCATGGACTTTTTCCGCGAGGAAGAAGCCAAAGGATGGGAGGAAGCAGTCCGCACCTGGACCGAGGTGGAGCTGTGTACCCATGTCACGAAGTCAGGCAAACCGATATTCGTCTTCCTGCGCATTTCTCCGGCACGTTTCGAGGAAAAAGATTCCTTTATTGTCACCTGTACGGACGTAACCAAGAAGATGGAAGCCGAGCAACAGCTCATTCAGGCAAGCAAGATGACCACGCTGGGCGAGATGTCCACAGGTGTGGCTCACGAACTGAACCAGCCGCTCACCATTCTCAAGGCCATTGCCAACCTGCTCCAGCATAAAGTGGATAACAAGAAACCCGTGGAACCGGAAATCATGCTTGAGATGGCCGAGGGTATCTCCACACACGTGGACAGGGCCGCCAAGATCATCGAACACATGCGCGAATTCGGGCGGAAGTCTGACCTCAAAACCATGCCGGTTCAGATCAACGAGGTTCTTGAACGTGGTTTCGAATTCTTCTCCCAGCAGCTCATTGTACACAACATTGAAGTCATCTGGGATCTGGAAGATCAACTTCCCATGATCATGGCTGACTCCAACCGGCTGGAACAGGTTGTCATCAACCTCCTGCTCAACGCCCGTGACGCCATTGAAGATCATCACAAAGAGAAAGGACTGAACGCTGACAAACGCATTCACTTAACAACTTTCTCCACCAGCGAAAGTGTGATCATTCGTGTCTGCGACACCGGAGCAGGCATTCCTCCCTCCATCCGGGAGCGCCTCTTTGAGCCATTCTTCACCACCAAGCACGTGGGTAAAGGAACGGGCCTCGGCCTTTCCATCTCCTATGGCATTATCACTGACTACGGTGGGGATATCAAAGCGCACACATGGGAAGGAGACGGAGCTTGTTTCGAGATTACCTTCCCCAAGGCGGAGTGTGATATCTGCTAGTTGTGAACAGCAATAAAAAGGCCCGCATGTATAACACATGCGGGCCTTTTTATTGATTGGTATTACAAACTAGTCATGTGCAATCCCCTCATTCGGGCATGCTTTCTTTTCACCTGATGAGAACAACCGATTCACCCCGTTCTTCGCATCTTCAAGAATCATATACATGGCGGGCACCAGAATTAGCGTAATGCCTGTGGCGAATAGGATACCGAAGCCAAGAGACAGTGCCATGGGAATAAGGAATCGCGCTTGACGCGAGGTTTCCAGAATCATGGGAGCAAGTCCCATGAAAGTGGTCAGCGTTGTCAGCAAAATGGGCCGAAAACGGGCTGTCCCTGACGCCATGACCGCATCATGGGCGCACATGCCCTCACGCCGCCTCCTGTTGGCATAATCAATGAAGACGAGTGAGTCGTTCACAACCACACCAGACAGCGCCACGATGCCAAGGAGACTCATGAGCGAGATGGAATAGCCCATGAGGATATGGCCAAAGATGGCACCGACCGCACCGAACGGGATGCAGACCATGATGATGATCGGCTGAATGTAGCTCTTGAAGGGAATGGCCAGGAGCGCATAGATGCACAGCATGGCCATGCCAAGCCCCGTGATGAGACTGCCCACGCTCTCCGCCAGATCCGCCTGTTTGCCTTCCTTTATGATCTGCAAGCCGGGATACTTGTGCAATATGCCCGGGACCGTGTCAGCAAATACGGACTGCATGATGACAGCAGCCTGGTTGCGTGGGGTGACGTCAGCGGTCACGGATAACACACGACGTCCATCACGACGCTTAATAACCGTGTAGGCCCGGTCTCGTTCAATATCCACGACCTCGCGCAGCAAGACCTGCTTACCGGACGGGGCCATAATCATCAATTCTTCCAGATCATATTCTGAAACACGTTCGCTCTCTGGACGACGAACCACTACCTTGATCTCGTTTCGGCCACGCTGCTGGCGAAGCACTTCCTTGCCGTAGTAGGCAGCGCGCACCTGAGAAGCCACGTCTTGAGCAGTCAGCCCAAGGCTTGTTCCCGCGGGGGTGAGTTTGAAATCAAGCTGCTGCTTGCCCGGCGAAAAGCCAGCGTCCACGTCCTTGACCCTGGGATAAAGGAACAGCGCTTCCGCCATCTCTTCGGCTGCAGCTTCAAGCACGGTCACGTTGGTATGGCTTAATTCGAACTCCAGTGCTCCGCCGGAACCGGGACCACCTCGATCCGCCTGAAAACTGATGGCCTCCAAGCCGACGATTGGCCCGACTTCACTGCGCCATTGGTTGACGAATTCATTCGTGGAAATAGGCCGGATGTCAGAATCGGTCAGGTAAACCTTGATCTTGACCACATGGCTGCCGGAAATATCACGGCCAGCGCCTCCGATCGTGGCATTCATTCCCTTGACGAGCAGCTCCCCGCCGTTCTTGGCCTTGACCTTACGAGCAGCGTCCAGAAGCTTGTCCCGAACCACCTCGGTCTTGGCCGCAGGCGTGCCGTAAGGCAGCTCGGCCTGAACATAACCGTAATCGGAATCCACCTTGGGCATGAGAGTGAAGCCAGTACGCCCGGACTTCACATACGCGCCGGTCAGGACAAGAATACCGAAGCCAACAGCCAGAGCGGCATAACGCCACTGCATGCATCTATCGAGAAACGGACGGTATTTCCGTTGAATGAACATCATGAGACCGTCGCCCACTTTTTTCTGATACTTGGTCAACCACAGCATGATTTTGCTGCGATTTCCCCCATTTTCCTTCAAATGGGCCAAGTGAGCAGGCAGGACAAACAGGGATTCGATCAGAGATATGGCAAAAACCGAAATGACCACCACGGGGATGAACCAGAATATCTTGCCCATTACACCGGGGATAAACATAAGCGGCAGGAACGCCACCACGTTGGTGAGCACACTGAATGTGACGGGCATGGCTATTTGCTTGGCCCCCTCAATGGCAGCATCGAGCGGTTTCATACCCTGCTCTCGCATAGTGAACACGTTCTCGCCCACGACAATGGCGTCATCCACCACAATACCGAGCGATATGAGAAAGGCGAACATGGTAATCATGTTGATGGACGCCCCTGTACTGGACAGGATCAACATGGAACCAAGGAAAGAAATGGGAATACCCATGGAAACCCAGAAAGCGAGACGCGGTTCAAGGAACAAAGCCAGAAGGATAAAGACCAACACCAATCCCATGCAGCCATTCCTGAGCAGCAGATCCATGCGCTGGGAGAAAATCCCCGACATGTCCGAGCGAACCACTACGTCCACAGTATCGGGCAGACGAAGCTTGAATTCCTCGATGCGGGCGTGAACAGCTTCAGACACTTCAATGGGAGTCTGCATACCAACACGATAGACATCCACACGCACTGCGGGCTTACCGTTATAGGTAGTGATGATGTCGTTGTCCTTGAAACCGTCAATGACTGTCGCAATGTCCTCCAGAAGCACCTGAGTTCCGTCACTGCCGGTAACAATAGGTGTGCGGGCAAAGTCTCGCCCGTAATCACGCCGCTCTTTCATGCGGACAAGGATTTCCCCGGACTCAGCCTTGATGCCACCACCGGGCAGATCAACGGAAGCATTGTCCAATCGCTGAGCCACCTGAGTGAGTGTCAGCCCATGAGCGCGCAGTTTTTCCTGCGGAATCTCAATAGAAATCTGAAGATCGCTCACCTCACCCAGGTCCACTTGAGTAATTTGAGGATCAACGAGTAGCGCGCCACGCAACTGCTCCGCCAGTTCTCGAAGTGCGGTTTCAGATTGGTCACCAAAGACCATAACCGAAAGCACCTGACGTTGCCGCGAGACCTCGGACACAACCGGATCTTCGGCCTCCTCCGGGAAAGAGGTAATACGGTCGACCTCGGTTTTCACATCCTGAGTGAGTTTTTGGAGATCAGCCCCTTCAAGCGCTTCGATGAGGATCGACCCACCGCCCTCTTTGGCAGAGGAAGTGACTTCCTTTACCCCATCGAGACCCTGCACGGCCTCTTCCACAGCCAGGACAATACCCTGCTCCACTTCCTCTGGGCTGGCACCGGGATAGGAAACGGACACGGAAACGGTATCCAGAGAAAATTCAGGGAAGACTTCCTGCTTGATCTGCAAGGCGAAAACAATTCCGCCTATGAGCAACACAACCATGAGCAGGTTGGCCGCAACCGAGTTGCTGGCCATCCAGGCAATCGGCCCCTTTTGTTGAGTGAAGCCGCTAGCCATTGGATTGCCCCTTATTCATGCCATTACTTTGTCCCCTTGCGGCCTTGGAAGCCTCTTCCAGAGTCTGCAAATCCATGCCCTGAAGAGGCGCTGCAATGTCAGAGAGAATGAGTCGCTCTCCTTCTTTGAATCCTTCTTCAAACAAAACGGTGGTTGCATCGCGCCAAACAGGCACGACTGTACGAATCTCAAGCTTGTTCTCGACATTGAGGAGCCAAACCTGATTATTGTCGTGCAGAGCAGAACGAGGGATAGAAAAAACATTGCCCAGTGAACCACCGTCTATCTGCATGGAAACATAACTGCCAAGCAAAAGCGGTTTGACTCCTGCTACGCCCTTAAGGTTCAGCGGGTCGCTAACGGTAATAAGCAAACGGGCCATACGTCCTTCGCTTTCCAATGAAGGAAGCAGGCGAATCACCCGGCCTTCGCGCTCTGTTCCACTCAGGGCAACACGCACAGATGCGCCTTGGGACTGGTTGCCCACCGGAATATCTATCCAAGCCAATCGATCAACAGATACGGACGCCTTGATCCAGAACTCGTCTGTTCCGACCAATGTTGCCAGACTGTCCGAAGTAGAAATGGACGCCCCGATGTCCACAGACTTTTCCTCCACCATGGCAGCAAAGGGAGCAGTAATACGTGTGCGGGCAAGATCAAGCTCAGCCTTACGCAGCTTGGCCTTGGCAGATCGAAGTCCGGCCTTGGCCTTCTCCAGATGGGGTTTGCGCAAGGCGAGGTCAGAGTCGCCCTCCTGCAACTTGCCCGACCCTTTGAGCAGGTTCCACTCGCGTGCAGAAACATTCTGGTAACCCTGCTCCAATTTGAGCTCATATTCGGCAGTAGCCACCTCAGCCTGAACCTGACTGAGGGCCAGCTGATAATCTTCGGGGCTGATAGTGATAATACGTTCGCCTTTCTTGAAGAATCCACCGGGGACAAAAGAACGACTGATAGAAATAACTTCACCGGAAACCCGCGCTTTAAGCGTAATCTCCTGAGCGGCGTCGACCGTACCCATGACTGGGACCCACACCTGATGTGCCTCACGTTTGAGTTTGAGGATTTCCACGGTGGGCCTGATCACTGCGGGCTGACGTTTTTTGGCCGTGGGCGCGCTCTTGACGATGGCCCAGGCTCCGACTCCCGCCAACAGGATGACAAGGATCGGAAGGATCGCCTTAATGCTGAAAACACTACGAAATATTGATTTACCGTTGCTTATCATCTTATCCCTCGTTGGGTGCTTTTTCTGAATCGGATTTGGTGTCAGCTTCGCCGTCTGCGTCGATGACAGGCGGGATCATATCCTGAGGCCAAGAGCCGCCAAGGGCGCGATGCAGGGCCACCCGGAACAACAAAAGATCGGTACGCTCGTCAGCCAGGGAGATTTCCAACTCCTGAACCGAAAGCAGCCCACTCAGTACGGGCAGATAATCTTCCAACCCTTGAGAGTAGCGGACAATGGCTTCCCTCAGGCTGGTGCGAGCAGCTTCAAGCTGGATGTCGCGGGCTTCGATATACTTCTTCTGCCACTCTTCCCGTACAAGAGCGTCTTCCACTTCCTTGAATGCGGTAAAAACAGTTTCCTTATACTCCGCTATGCGCTGATCAACTATGCCGCGCGCCTTTTCCACCTCGGCCTTGCGATACCCACCATCAAAGATGGGGCCAACAACGGATCCAGCAAGTCCGAGAGACCAGGCGTCAAAGACATTGGACAACTGACTGCCGCTATAGGCGCCGGAACCTGTGAGATTCAGCGAAGGAAGGCGATTGGCTCGGGCTGCGGCCACGCTCCAATCTGCCGAGGCGAGCTTCAGGCCGGACGACCTGACATCGGGCCGGAAAGCCAGCAAATCAGCAGGAAGGCCAATACCGGGCAGTTCGCCCAGTTCGGGCAAGTCGGCATCAGCAATAGTCACGCTACCAGCCGGTTTACCCAGAAGCAGAGCGAGTTCATGTAACAGGACCTGTTCCTTCGACTCAATGGGAGGCATCTTGGCTTGAACACCAGCCAAATTCTGGCGCTGTTGATACACGTCCAGCGCAGTGGAAAGAGAGTTCCTGAACCGAAGCTCAATGAGTTCCAGATAGGTAGTGTTGACCTTGATCTGTTCAGTCAGAATACGCTTTTTCTGCCGCTGAACCTGTATCTCCAGCCAGCGGGAGACGACTTCGCCAGCCACTGTGATGGAGGTAGTACTCAAATCTTCACGAGAGGCCATGAAATCAAGATCTCCAGATGCGGCAACAGCCTCGACACGGCCCCAAAGGTCCACTTCATACCCGGCACTCAACCCAATGGAATGGACTTCCACCTGCGACTCCTGACGAGTGTTGGAATCGTAGCTGGATTTGTGAGAGTAGTCGGCCGTACCGCTGAGAGTAGGAAATTTATCAGCACTGGCCTGGACTGAAGACGCCCCTGCCTGCCTGAGCCGAGCCCAGGCGACGCGGATATCGAAGTTAGCCTTGAGCGCTTCCTCGACCAAACTATTTAACTCATCATTATTTAGCGATTCCCACCACTTGTCGCGATTTGGCTGTTGATCGGAGTACAAAGTAAAGTTCTCTGGCAACGGAGCGACAACCGCATTATCACGCGGATCGGGTCTGAACGGCGAGCACGCCGAAGTGGTGACAAACACCACAGCCAGCATAATGATTGCCAGCACAGGTTTAAACGAAGTATCTGATTTCAAGAGAGTCTCCCGTTAGTTTCGATGAACACAATGTACGTGAGAACGCCTTCGATAGTGTGTAGTTAGTGATAAAAAATGTTAAAGGATGTAAAAAATCCTCAAGCAGACTTTTCTTTTCTCCTCATTGCAGAGTACGGACCAAGTTATGGATATGAACGGACCAATCTTGATAGTGGATGATGATGACAAACTCCGAGAGCTTCTGGTGGAGTATCTCGAAGAGTATGGTTACAAAGTGCACACCCTGCCCTCCGGCATAGAGTGCGCAAAGACCGTGCGCAACATCCACCCCTGCGTTGTGGTGCTCGATGTGATGATGCCCGGTAAAGACGGACTGGAAGTCCTGCGCGAGTTGAGGACAGAATCCACCGTCCCCGTCATCATGCTCACAGCCAAAGGTGAGGACACGGACCGCATCGTGGGACTGGAACTGGGAGCCGATGACTACATGGCAAAACCGTTCAACCCCCGAGAACTGCTGGCCCGCATCAAGGCCATTCTGCGTCGGCTTGAAGCTGCTGGCGACAACGCAAATGAGCAGGACACCACCTCCATCGAGGCTGGAGGACTGACCTTAAGCCTTTCAAAACAGACCTTACTGGTGGAAGAGAACGAGCTCGAACTGGCCGCCACCGAATTCCGACTGCTCAAAGTCCTCATGTCCAATGTCGATAAAGCGCTCACCCGTGACGACCTCATGGACATGGTCTGGGACAAGGATTTCTCCGCCTACGACCGCTCCATCGACGTACATATTTCCAAACTCCGCTCCCAGCTCAAACAGTATGCCCAGCACGAAAAACGCATCAAGACCGTTTGGGGTACGGGCTACATGTTTGTGGGTGACGTATGAAAATAAGCCGCCTCTACCTCAGAATCCTCTTTGCCTTCATCGCCGTGCAGGTCGTTGCTGTGCTGGCTATCGGTGCGCTCGTCCATCTGGGCAAAATCCGCCCTCCCTTCACTAGGATGGCCGAAGAGCGTATAACCATTGCCCGACATATACTTGCCAAGGAACTTGCAGGAATCACAGAAATAACCCCGGCCATCCAGCCTAAGCTAAACGAAACACTCAACGTATTTTCCAGCGCTTACCACGCCTATGTCTGGCTCACGGATGAACAAGGCAACATTGTGGGCAAAAGTTTCGATGGTCCCATTCCCTTCACCGGCGAAGAAAAATTAGAACACAGTGTACCTACCGATGATGGCGACATGGTCTATCTCATCGAATACCAGGACAGGAGCGACGATAGCGACAGAAAGGCAATCTATGTTGTAGGAGCAATTCCCTTTAATGAAAGCGGATTATCCATCCATCTGTTGAAGCAGTGGCATAAACGCAATGAAGAATTGTGGCTAATGAAAGGGTTAATGCTCATGGGCGCACTGTCCGCTTTGCTGCTCATTCCGATTTCCCGACACATCTACCGCCCCCTCAATGAGTTGACCAAATCTGCCGAACATATCGCTCAAGGTGACTTTTCGCCCAGAGTCGTCACCCGGCGCAAGGACGAAGTCGGCCAACTCGCCAGAACGTTCAACAACATGGCCAAGTCACTTGAAAAGATGGTACGCGGCGGCCGAGAACTGACTGCCAATCTCTCCCATGAGATACGCAGCCCTCTCGCTCGTATCCGCATTTCACAACAAATCATGTTGGACCGTCTGGAATCGGGCCGCACCGACGGAATGGAAAAGCATCTGAAAAAAGTCGAAGCCGAGATCAACCACATGGACGGGCTTATCGACAAGATCCTGCGCCTCTCCAAGCTCGATTTGCAGGAGCCACAACCCTTTGAAGATAAAGTGGACCTGGCCGATATTCTCAAAGAGACCATTGATCTCCACCAACCTCTGATGAAGGCCAAATCCATCACTATGGATGTGCACACCCCCTCACTGCCGCCTTACAGATGCAGGAAAGAAGACCTTCGCATGGTACTGGGTAACGTGCTGGGCAACAGTGTCAAATACAGCACGGATGGCACAACCATCGCCATGTCGTGTGAGCAGCATGAAGACGCCATAACTATCAGAATTTCCAACCCATACCGCCCCCTGGCGGATGAAGAATTGGAATCCATCTTTATGCCCTTCAAGCGACTGGGCTACGACAATGTGGAAGGCAATGGCCTTGGCCTCGCCTTTGCCCGCAAGGTGGTGGAAGAACACGGTGGAACCATGATTCCTTCCAGTGAGAACGAGCAATTCACCATGACCATCCGCCTCCCGCTGGCGTAATCACACAGTCGTGGCAGTCTCTCCATTCACCCAACGCGTCATCGACCTGATCGCCGCCATCCCCAAAGGTAATGTTGCCACCTACGGCGGCATTGCCGCTATGGCAGGCTCCCCACGAGGAGCCAGACAGGTAGTGCGAGTCCTGCACACCTGTTCCCGCAAGGAAGGATTGCCCTGGCACCGCGTTGTGAATCGCGAAGGCAAGATTTCACTCTCTGAAATACAAGGGTATGATCGTCAAAAAAAGCTACTTGAAAAAGAAGACGTGCTCTTTGGCAACCATGACAAGATAGACTTGAAAATCTATCTCTGGCGCCCCTGACACTTCAAGAATCTCGATTCACACAACCCAGCATCACACTGCTTTTTCATTTATAAACCGCTGTCACAAACCATTTGAAAGGGAAAGCCATGAAGAAAAAAATCTTTATCACCAGACAGATTCCGCAGGACGGCATCGACCTACTGCGTAGCGTGGCAGACGTTGATATCAACCCGAACGATGCACCACTGCCACGTCACATACTCCTTGAGAAAGCGAGCCAGTACGACGGCATTCTGGGTGTCTTAACAGACAAGATTGACGAAGAGTTTTTTGACGCCGCCAAAGAGCTCAAAGGGTACGCCAATTATGCTGTTGGGTTCGACAACATTGATGTGAAAGAAGCAACCAAACGAAAAATCCCGGTCTCGAACACGCCGGGCGTGCTCACCGAAGCAACCGCAGAATGCGCTTGGGCGCTTATGTTTTCCGTGGCCCGACGCATAGTGGAAACCGACAAGATCATGCGCTCCGGCTCATGGACAGGTTGGGGCCCCATGCAATTCATCGGCGGTGACATCAAGGGCAAGACGCTTGGCATCGTGGGCGCCGGACGTATCGGTACGGCCACGGCTCTGATGTCCAGAGGGTTTAGCATGAAAGTACTCTATACGAGCTCATCCAGTCGCCACAACGACGTGCTGGAGTCAGAGCTGAATGCCAAGCTGGTTTCTTTTGAAACACTGCTCAAAGAAGCTGATTTCATCTCCGTCCATACCCCGCTCACGCCGGACACCAAGCACCTGTTCAATGCATCGGCATTCTCGCAGATGAAAAACTCCGCCTATATCGTAAATACGGCGCGGGGACCTGTCATCAAAGAAGATGACCTTGTTACCGCCCTTCGCACCGGGGAGATAGCTGGCGCGGGCCTCGACGTGTTTGAAAAGGAACCCGCCATAGCTCAGGGATTAGCCGAACTGGACAACGTAGTAGTGCTGCCGCACATAGGATCTGCCACCACTTCCTCGCGTTCAGGCATGGCAACACTCGCCGCGCGCAACCTCATCGCCATGCTCAATGGGGAGACGCCCGAAACATGCCTCAACCCGGAGATCTACGACGCGTAAATAGATTCGGAAGGTTGGCGGAATCCAGATCGGCAAATGGTATGAAGACCACCGTCCTCTGCTCTGCTCATCGGGCAACCACTGCTTGCGACCAAGACCGGAGCCACGTATAAATTATCATTCATCGGCTCTCTTGATACCATCATCCATTAACCAGCCCACTGACTGACAAAGGCTTCCCAGCCTACATCCCAATAGGAATAAGTGGTGCAGGAAAAATTATGACTGCTTACGAAAACAAAAAGAGACAGCTCCTCCAGATCGTGGACAGAACCATCAAGGCTGTCGCACCTGATCCCGCCATCCGCGCCGCCCTTACACTTGAGGGCAATACTCTCACTGTGGACGGCAAAACGTATGACCTAACGCAGTTCGAGCGCGTCTTCATCATTGGCGCGGGCAAGGCATCCGCTGCCATGGCCGAGACTCTGGAAGACATTCTTGGCGACAAGCTTCACGGCGGCATAATTGCCACCAAATATGAACACGCTCTTCAACTCAAGAAGACGCAAGTTTTGGAATCGAGCCACCCGGTGCCGGATCTGGCCGGAGAACGCGCTGCCAAGGAGCTGATCTCCATTGCCAAGGGCGTAACCGAAAAAGACCTTGTCTTCTGTCTTCTCTCTGGCGGAGCCTCCGCCATTGTCCCGGCTCCGCGCCATCCCGTGAATCTGGAAATCAAGCAGGCGACCACTCGCAAGCTTCTGGAATGTGGAGCTACCATTAATGAAATCAACGCCATACGAAAGCATCTTTCTCTGTTCAAGGGCGGACATCTGGCCAAAGCGCTTGAGCCAGCTACAGTATGCACCCTGATCATCTCTGACGTGGTGGGCGATTATCTGGATGTCATCGGCTCCGGCCCCACTGCCCCAGATGAATCAACTTTTCTCGACTGTCAGACAATCCTCGACAAATACGCACTGTGCAGCAATGTCCCTGAAGAAGTAACCAAGGTCATTGCAGAAGGTTGCAAGGGTGAAGCCCCCGAAACCTGCAAAGCGGGTGATTCCTGTTTTAAACGGGTGCAAAACGTCATCATCGCAGGCAATTCCATGGCCGTGAACGGTGCGGGCGAAGCAGCCCGAGAATTCGGCTACACCCCGGTGGTGCTGGATTACGCCATGGAAGGAGAGGCACGCGAAGTGGCGGCCAAGTTCATCAACATTGCGGGCGAATACTGCGATGGCAAACACGATGTGAAGCCGCCCGTCTGCCTGCTGGCCGGGGGTGAAACAACCGTGACGATCAAGGGGAATGGATTGGGTGGCCGTAATCAGGAGTTTGCTCTGGCTGCTGCCATCGAGCTTTCCGAATTACAGGATTGCCGTAAATCAATATCGGTCATGTCCCTTGGGACAGACGGCTCAGACGGTCCCACTGACGCGGCGGGAGCATTGGTCTTCCCTGACACGGTGGCACGCTCCGACGAGCAATCATTGGCCGCTCGCGACTATCTGGCGAACAACAACGCTTACCAGTTCTTCACCAACACCGGAACCATCCTCAAGACCGGCCCCACCCGAACCAATGTCATGGATGTGGTAGCTATTCTGGTAGACAAAAAAGAATAGAAAAAGAACAGAACAAATTAGATAATTTCCCAGGGATTTTCTTCATCCAGCGTGCTTAACGCCACTCTGGCTATTCCAGCCCCTGCTCCATCATCAGCTTGAAGACTGTCTCCATGAACTTACCCGACACCACGTCCGGCAAAGGGAAAAGCGGCAGGCTGGCTGCCATGGATCCGGTATAGGCAAACCAGATTTCTGCTGAGATCTTTTCCAAAGCAGGAGTCAGGAGAGAGCTCCACAGTTCACCCGCTTCGGAATGGTCCTGACCAAAAGCGCGACACTGAATGGGGCGGTGATTAAAAAGCAAACACTTGCCTTCCGATGAAAGCGGACAAATTGAGCCGGACTCGGAAAGACAATACTCGCTGTTCTCTCCCTCGGTGCCGATGGCCGAGGCTGCTTTCCGTTCAGCCTGAGCGGTTTCCACGGCACGTTCGATGACCGCAAGCCGCACTTCGCCCGTAAGCTCGGTATTGATACAATGGCTAATCTGGACAGCTCCAGCCAGCGTCAGGCGAACCGGAGTAAGACAGCAATGATCATGATCCAAACCGCACGCATTGCCCTTGCTCGATTCACCGACAAACTCTTCCACTCTTTCAACTACTTCATCGTAATCATTGAAGAACGGCGAAAGATCTACCAGCCTCTTAAATTCCAGTGACGGCTCTCGCACATTGAGCTGGCCCGATTGCTTGCCGTACTTACGCACTGTACGCCACTGTACGAAATTGGCGGGTTTACTTTTGAGCTTCTTGAGCGCCTTGCCCGCAAGCTTGTGGCCAAGGCCGCGTCGCAAAAGATAGGAATTAAGAACCGTGCCTGTTCGGCCAATGCCATGACGGCAATGGATAAGCACCTTTTTACCAAGGTAGATGGACTCATCGAGCCATTCCAGCGCCTTTTCCAGTTCGATAAGCTCAGGGGCTTCCTCGTCCTCAAGGGGCAAGTAATGCACCTCAAATCCAGCGCCAGCCTCAATATCATGGAGATCACAAAACTCACCACACAGGTTAAGGATCGCATCAACGCCCTCGGTTCTGATGGCATCAAGCTGCGGATGGCTCATGGGCGCATGGCCTACCCCGAGCTGATCCGTGACCCATATAACTTCGTAAGCTGACGCCTTTTTAGTTTTCTTTTTCCAACCGAACATCGCGATTCTCCGCATCTTCAATGAATCTTTCAACCTCGGCGGCCACCATTTCCTCACTGTCCATGCGCATATCCATGAGCCGCGTCACAGCCATAAGATAGCCTAGACGGGCCAAGAGGCGGCGCGTGTCATTCTCACTACCACGAGAGTATCTGGCATCGATCATGTCACCACGGGTGGTTGTCTCGAAACCGTAACGCTCCAAAACCCGACGGATAAATTCCAATCGCAGCAATCGCTGATCGAACCCAGCCCCGCCACCTTTGAAACGGAAATTAACGTAATTGCGCATTGAGTCCGGCCCGCAAATGGAGTCCACTACCGAGAAGTGGTAGCCAAACCGGATCATGAGATGAAGATAATCGTCTGAGATAAGGCCGTAGCTTGCCAACAGCTTGGAATCAAAGCTGAAGATCCCCCCCGCTACCTTGTCGAACTCTTCCCAGTCCATGTGAGTGAGCTTGTTGGGCCACTTCACACGCGGGTCGGCCAGTCCATACCAAAGAGCCCACATGGGACGGCTTTTGATATCCTGCGGAGTGACAAGCTTGTTCTTCTTGCTCCCGGAAAAAAGTCCCTCCCCCAAATCGAGGAGGTACATTACCAACGGCAGTTCGGTATTGAGCCGCTTGGACGCGTACATACCGCGTCCCCGCTTATCCACAAGGGAGAACATCTCACCCACTGACTTTTCATGACAGAATCGCACCACATCGTGCATGGAGCGGCAGCCTTCAGGGGTGAAGTTGTCCGCCTCCGGATCGGTCAGGTTGAGCTTGACCGTAAGGGGCACAACTTTCTTGTACGGCTCCTGCACCACCTTCGGTGCATCCGGGTCCCGACGATGACGAGTAAGAATAGCTTCCACGCAACCATCGTAAATGGTGCCTGAGGATCCATCCACTGTGACAAGCTGCCCCGGTTCCAATTCACCATCCAGCTTGCCCACCAGCACAGGTACGCCCAACTCTCGGGCTACAGAGGCAAAGTGACTCGCCCGACTGCCTGTCGTGGAGATAACACCACTCATCTTGGTAACAAAAGTTAGAAGAGCCGGTTTAAGGGTAGGAGTGATGACCACTGCCCCTTCCGGAATACGAGCAATCTTTTCACCGGTGGGTGCGTAGTAAACTTCACCGCAGCCTGCGCCCGTAGCGGCTCGCTCCATGCCCTCCTGCCACGGCTTAACGCCAATGGGATCACTCAGGTGCTCGGCATGTTTGCGCTCTCGCTGCAAGGGACGGGTTTGTAGAATGAAAAGCTTCCCGGTCACATCTTCGGCCCACTCAATATCCTGTGGTCCGCCAAATTCCTCTTCCAGAGTCATGGCATGCTTTGCCAGCCGTACCAACGTATCTTCGCTGGGCAGGCCATTCATATCCGGAGTGCAATCCGTATCGATGGTCGGATCATCACCTCGTGTCAGGGTTGCCTTGCCTGGAGAAATGGAACCATCAACCAGACCTTCGCCCAGACCTCGCACGCCGTAGATACCGATGGAATTGCCGCCCCAACAATCCGGGTCCTTGGAATAGACAACACCGGCGTTGTCCGCATCAACCATGGGCAGGACCAATGCCGCCATGGCTGTGTCCGTATCAGTCAAACCGTTTGCAATGCGATATGAGATGGCGCGGGGACAATACTTACCGGCCAGAACACGTTTATACGCCTCAAGGACATCATTCGGTGGCACATTGAGTTCACTGGCATACTGACCAGCAAAGGATATTTCGCCGTCTTCGGCCAAGGCACTGGAACGAACTGCGATAAGATCGTCGCCGTCGATAATTTCAGACACCGCGAATCGAATGCCACGGGCAATCTCTTCAGGCACATCACCCGCCAGGATCATCTCCTGCACTTCCAGTGTAAGACGAGCCAGCAGATCACGGTCGCCAACGACCATCTGACGCAAACAGTTTTCTATACCGTCACTCAACCCGTTGTAATCAACATAGTAGTTGAAAGCATTGGCCGTGACGACGAATCCCTTGGGAACCGGAACACCACCCATATTGGCAGCACGCCCAAGATTGGACGCCTTGCCGCCCGCCAATTTGGGGAAGGAGGCCGCATCCTCCAGAGAAAGGATGTAAGGAGGGCCTACCTCGGGCTGATCCAGTTCCATCGCCATCCGCACATAGAAATCGATCTTACGAAAATACTCAGGCAGTTCCATGTATCCGGTGGGATTCATCTCCACCAACTGGCCCGCCATAGTATTCACAGCCGCAGAGAGCTTGCCTGCCAGATACAGGGCGCGCTGCCGGTCGGCCATGGTTTCACCGTAAAACACTTCTTCCAGATCAGCGATGAGCTCCAAGGCAATGGCGTCGTGTCTGAGCAACGATTTGAACGCCTCGTATTTTCGCCTTAGAAGGGTACCAGGCGCAAAGACCTGATAGGACCAATGCTTGAAAAGCTGGGTAACATGCATGAACTACTCCCCTAACACTTCAGCAACTTTCGACTCCAGCTCGTCCTTATTGATAGGCTTGACGCAATACTCCTGAGCTCCCAGACGGAGTGCCTCTCGGGCGGTTTCCAAAGTGGGGTAGCCTGTGAGCATGATCGCCTTCAGATCCGGGGTAATTTTCTTGAGTTCTTCCAAGACCTCCACGCCGGTCATCTTCTTGAGCTTGATGTCCAGAATGGCTAAGTCCACGGAATTGGACCGAGTATAGTTAAGCGCGTCTTCCTCTTCGGTGAATGCATTCACAGAGTGGCCCTTGCGCTCCAAAATTCGCTTAACCAGCATACCTGCATCAGAAATATCGTCGACTACGATTATATTGGCCATAATGCCTCCTTAGGGGATATCGGCCCCTTCTGCATTGATTGTCATATGTTCATCTATCTCACCCGGCACAGGAGCATCTCCTTCCGAATGATCCAAGGGGAGAACCACCTCGAAAATGGTACCCGGACCATGTTCGAATTCCTCGCTGTCCGGGAATTTAAATCGAGCCGGAACCGGGCTGGTGGCGTAAATGTGGCCGTCGTGATCCTCGATGATACCAAAGGATACAGACAAGCCAAGTCCCGTTCCCTGTCCCACCGCCTTGGTGGAATAGAACGGATCAAAAATATTCTTGAGCTTTTCCTGCTCGATCCCCATGCCGGAATCTGCCACCCAAAGGGTGACCACACCACTAGGCGTGTCCAGCAAGGTGCGTATGACGATAGTACCATCATGGCCGATAGCGTCACGGCTGTTGTTGAGCAGATTGATCCAGACCTGTTTGAGTTTTTCAGGATCGCCATAGATAATGGGGTACCGATCGTCCAGATCAGGAATAACCACCACCCTATCCATCTCAAAAGAATGACGGACCAGAGAGACTGCCTCCATCACCGAGTTGTTGAAACACATCTCCCGCTTGGTGGAGTGAGACTGACGCGAGAATCCAAGAAGGTCGGCAACGATCTTCTTGCACACTTTAGTCTGCTTCTCAATGACCGCAAGGTCCTGATAAATCTGACTCCCCGTCTCCACATCCTCCTGCAACAACTGAGAATATCCAAGAATAATACCCAACGGCGTATTAATTTCATGGGCAACACCCCCCGCCAACAGACCTAGGGATTCCATCTTCTGAGCCTGAAGCAACTGCTTCTCGTATCCCTTGAGATCCGTGATATCGCGGTCAGTGCGCAGGAGACCGGAAATCAGCCCTTCTTCGTCATATACAGGTATGCAGACCACATGGAACCAACGCTCGCCATCGTCACTGGTGATCATGAGCTGGGTATCCAGACGCTCCCCCGAAACCAGAATGTCACGTCCAGCCATATGCCGAGTCTCGGCTTCTACTTCATCAAATAAATCAAAATCAGTCTTACCCACGATCTCGTTCAAACTCATGCCAACGTATTCGGCAAAGCTCTTGTTGCCACCCTGATAACGCATGGTCGTGTCCACCAAAGAAACACGGTCAGGCGTCACATCCAAAATGGTACGCATGAGACGCTGCTGATCTCGCAGATTCTGTTCCGCTGAGCGCAACTCCTCGATATGCGTCTTGAGAGAAAGGGCCATGACGTCAAACGTTTCAGCCAAGTCCTGCAACTCATCACCATGACTTTCGCGGTACACTTGGCAGTTTTGACAGGAATCATAGCTGCCTTTGTGCTTTTTACCATCGTCGCAGTCCGGGCACATTGTGCCGGCAATATACCAGCACCGCCGCTTTGTTTCACCGTAAGCCGGACAAGCCTTGAGCCCACAATTCTGCTGCTCCCAGCAGTGCGCAACATCAGAGGGGCCTGACCTGGTATCAAGATTGCCCATAAGCATGGCTTCAGCATGCATGCGAAGCACACCCAAACGGCTCGCAACCTTACGAGCGAAAATGGAGCCAAGGATCGTAGCAAGGAACAGTGCGCCCGCCACGAGCATACCCATGGTGGTCAAAAGTTGGTTAACCGCGGCGTCGATACGCGTCTTGGAAAGACCAATGCGGACCGTACCGATACGGTCATTACCCACCGCCACAGGCGAAGCAAAATCATAAATACGATTCGTACCGGCAGCCAGCAGCTGGATGTTCACTTTTTGCCCGTCGTTAACACCATTCGCATGGATCAGGTCAGTGGGAAAACCGCTGTGAAAAGTATGAGCCAGCACATGGCCGAGCCGATCCTGAACAAAAACATAGACCACATCACCAACGGCAATTTTTTCGTCCACCATATTCTTGAGGCGAAGAAAATCCTTGGCAAGAAGCGGATCAACGGCCTGGAATGCCATGGAAGAAGCCAGTGAAGAACCGCGCATTTTGGACTCATCAACCAGCGCTTCGGTCGTCATATGAGCGACCAAAGGAAGAAGGAAAAGAGCCATTACAATGAGAATTGCGGAAATGCCCAAGTTGAGCTTGGTCCGAAATTTCAGTTTGGATAACAGACGCGCGCCAGCCATCTATTCCAGCCCCAGTTTGTAGGCCAAAACGCGAACCTTGTTATAGTCGGCATCCTCAGCGGGGATAATACCACGCATGCCAGCGGCTTCGAGAATATCCTGATCGTTGCTCTCACCCTGATCCAGAGCGAACATTGCCGAGGCCAAAGTGGTTACAATTTCCGGAGCAAGCCCTTGTCTGGCGGCATACACCCAACCCGGATAGGGAGGAGTTTCCGCCAACACACGAATATTGGACAGATCGATCTTGTCCTTAACCACTTCAAGAGTACCTCGGCGGATGGTGCCTATGTCATAGGCTCCGGCATGAACAGCCAGCACAACTTTTTCCTGCTTGCCGCCCGGACCGGGTGCAAAGTCGATTTCCTCAAAGTCCGCTACGCGCAACCCGTTGTCATAAAACAGGCCAAGCGGAAAAAGAAAACCACCGGCTGAACCTGGATCCACTGCAATCCACCGCTTGCCGCGGCAATCTTCCAATGTCTTGATTGTCGGGTTGTCAGTGCGACAGATGACCTGCCCCTGAAAAAAAGGCTCACCGGAAGGCTCCACTATACGGGCAAATGCCGTAGCACCAGCCTCAGCCAGCTTGATGTAGACGAAAGGATTTGAAAAGGAGATGTCAATTTCACCGCGCTCCACCATAGCGACATGTTCATCAAAGGTATCTGGAAATATCTGCCGAAGCGGCAGGCCGGTGGTTTCACGCAGGTATTGAAGGAGCGCCCGGTGACGCTGATAGGAAATGGTATGGGAGTATTGCGGGAGGTAGGCATAAGTAATGGCGTCCTGCCGCTGGGGGGCCATTACTTCTTCGCGTTTAGCCAAGTCCACACGTACCACGGACTCATTTTCACCACACCCGCCCAGGAGGAAAGCAAGCCCCAACAGCAGGCACACGAAAAGGGACAGACCAAGCCTGTTCCCTGCTTCATTTATGCTTTTCTTCTGTATATCTATCATGTCCAATCAATCTTCAAAGTATTTCCCCCGGACAATACCTTATTTCGCGATGCAGTCCAAGGCGTTATATCACTTGGCAACGGGGCGCATACACCGTATGTAAATGTTCATCGAACTCAATCCACAAGGAGTACCCGTGGCAAAGACATATAAAGTACCCATGAGCAAAACAGTGCTCACATTTTTCCTGCTTTTCGTGGTAGCCGTGACCGCTGCCGTGACCTGGAGCTTCAACTCCGGACTGATGTGGACAGGCATCTGCCTCATAGCCGTAGCCGGTCCGCTTTCCATATTCTATTGGTATATGATCTACATCAATCCCAAACGCGCCACTGTCACCGTAGCCGAGGAAGGCATCCTGCTTTCTGCCCCGCCCTTTGCCAGTGCCGTTATCCCTTGGGCTTCCGTAGAAAAAGTGTTCCCCACCAACCTGCTGACCGATGAAAACTTCAAGATAGTCAAATCCAAGAAGATCATGAAGTTTGGCGGTTACTGCTCCGGCGTGGTGCTGGTGAAAGACAACCGCGAGGCTGTCATTGTCGCCAACCGAAAAGAAGTACTCGCTGTCCAAACCGAAGAGCGTTTCTACCTGCTCGGCCCTTCCGACTTTGAAGACTTCGTGGCCGAAGTAGAGAAAGTCAGCCCATAGACCAACTCAACAACTTATCGTTATTAAAAAAGAAAGCCGCCCCATCAGGGCGGCTTTCTTTATGTTGTCTGCGTTTAGGAATTTCCCGGTAATGGCGTTTCGCCCGGGCTACTCTTCTTATCTGCCGCCAGATCCATGAATGACATCATGTCGGTGTTGCCTTCATTTTCCCGAACCTTCTGCTTGATGGTACGGAAGAAAGGAATCCAGGGCTTGGCCTGACTGAAAATAATTCTGGTCAGGACATACATGGGAATAAAGATAAAGGCAGGACCAATTTCACCGATGAAAGGTACGCTGAAATCCACTGCGCCGAAACGGTAGAACAGCCAACCAATGGCGAACGGCACCAGCCAGAGAGATGAGGCGAAAAGAGCAATACGGGAAAAGAAATTTTTGCCGAAGGCTTCATTGGCGATGGAGTTGCAGGCCTTCCATGCGGTCTTGTCTTTTAGGCCAAGCGCCTGAACAGACAGATTATGATGATCAACCATATCACGATTGATCGTTGCAAAATGCTTTTTGTTCAGGAAGTAGACCCCTGCCATGCAGAGTTCGCCGATGACAGTGGCCGTGATACAGACCCAGATGAGTCCGATAGTGAATCCCAGGTACGGGTTATCGCTGATGCGAAACGCCCATATCATCCAAGGATCAAGGAAGTCGTATATCATTTGACCGGTCATGTTCTATCCTGTTCTTTTTTTAACGGGGCCGCCCAAAATGGGCGGCCCCTTTTATTACGTAGTAGCTTCGCGACTTAGAAGGGGGGAACCAGGGAGTAGCCCAGGAAGCCCTTGGAGGTGTAGCGAACACCAACGTATACGGCCAGTGCGATGAAGATGTACTTCAGCACTTTCTCGGGGATGAACTTGGAGGTCTTGGGTCCGATGAGGGAACCAATGACGATACCAACAAGCTCAGCACCGATCAGGCCCCATGCAACCGGAGTCTGCTTGAGCAGCATGTAGGATGCGATGGAGTTGACCATACCGATGAAAACCGCCAGAGCGGAAGTACCGGCTACGAGGTACATGGGCAGACCTGCAACGGAGGTCAGGAACGGCACCAGAAGGAAGCCGCCGCCGACACCGAGGAAGGAAGCCATAGCTGCGATGAAGAAACCACCAACAACCGGGATGAGCGGATTGAAGGTAAACTCAACACCAAAGAAAGTGAATTCGCAGGTAGTGGGGGTGAACTTCTGAACCTTAACGCCCATTTCAGCCATGTCGACGTCGCCGCCAGCCTGCTGTTCCTTAACGGACTTCTGGAAAGCATCAGCAGCCTGCTTGGCAGCCTTTTTACCAGCCTGACCCTTCGGGGTGGTCTCGTAGGTGAGGTAACAACCCAGGAAAAGCACGAAGAGGCCAAAGTAGCCGAGGTATGCTTTCAGAGAGATCTTGCCAGCGGTCAACCAGGGCACGAGCCAGGAACCGGCGACAGAACCGATGGCCAGAGCGATACCCAGGGGCAGCACCAGACGACCGGCTTTGAAATAGTTGAAAGAGGACAGAGCTGCGGAGCAACCAACCAACCACTGGTTAGACACACGAATGGAGTCGGTGACAACCTTGTTCATGGTGGTGCCTTTGCCGAAGCTACTTGCGTAGTCGCCAAGACCGTAAATGGTAATGTGACCGACACCAGCCATGATACCGCCAAATGCGCCGACGGTAGAGAAGATCCAGCCAACCCAGATCGCCCATACGAGGCCGATGATGACGTTAAGCTGCGGACCACCGGGAATGCCCAGATAACCGGGCTCGCCCTGCGGTTTGGCGTCGGCAATTGCGTCGGCCAGACGATCAGCCATGGCGGGCTCTGCCATCAAGCAGACTGCGGCCACCAAAGCCAGAATCAGGAGAGATTTGTTGGAACGAAACACGTTTCCTCCTCAGTTTATGTTGTTACCCCGAAAAATCACCGTGAGGACACAAGCCACACGGTTGATACCATATTTATTCGGATCGCACGAATTCCAACGCATGGGTCGTACATCCTGTTACGCAGGCGGGAACGCCCCCGGCGTCCACACGGTCTACGCAAAAATCACACTTCAAAAGCTTGTCGCGCCCTTCGTCAAAGACGGGGATGCTCCAAGGACAGGCTTCAATGATGGCCTGAGCAGTCTCTTTGCTGATCGGCTTGGTTTCGTCGATCAGGACAAGACCGTCTTCACGGACATAGAACGCCCCCTCGCTGGCGGGTACGCACAGTGGCTTCTTGCAGTGACGACAGTTCTCGTACTTGAGCTTGGCAGTAGGCTTGCCGTCTTTGTCGGCAATGGGGCCTACTGCGGTGAGTCGGTTAAGAGACAGGCCGGTGGGCACTTTGTTCTTCACTTTACAGTGAACAAGGCAAGCGTCACAGGCAATGCAGCGTTTCTTGTCAAATTTGATCTTGTAAATGGCCATCTTTTTTCACCTCTGGCTCGAATTATTGCGCGCAGTTCTTACGATACGTTGACGTTTGAAGAAAAAAACGACTCCGGTCAATTATAGCCTAGCTTGTGACATATTTCTCAAACAAAAACTTAAAATCAACCATTTTAATGAAAAAATAACACAAAATAATGTGCAAAGTTTCACAAGGCAGGATATAGTTGCGAATGATTGATACGCATGGATAACGTCCGACTCACAGTAAAAAGTGTGCGAATTTTCATCCCCTGAGGAGGCGTCGATGAGTAAGGAATATGTAAATAGCATTTGTGGCATGTGTTCCGTGCGCTGCCCCATTAAAGTAGAAGTAGAAGATGGCAAAGCCACCTACATTGAGGGCGGCAAGTCCCTCAAAGGGTCTCTGTGTCCGCGTGGTGCGGCCGGTACCGCCCTTTCCTTTGATGAGGAGCGTCCCCAGTACCCCATGATCCGTGAAGGCGAACGCGGCGAAGGCAAATGGAAGCGTGTTTCCTGGGACGAAGCCCTCGACTACGTAGCCAACAAGCTCACCGCCATTCAGGACGAGTACGGCAAGGACTCCGTAGTTCTGTCCGACCGTGGTGGCCCGTTCCGCGACTACTACCGCGCCTTCCTGCGCGGCATCGGCACAGCCAATTACAACAACCATGACTCCGCCTGTGCGCGTAACGTCCAGAACGCAGCTTTGTCCGTGTTCGGTTTCGGTCGCAAAGGCGTGTCCTACGATTTCAGCAACTGCAAGCACATCGTGCTCCAGCAGCGCAACGTCATGGAAGCCGTCAACGTGGCCGAGGTCAACAACTGCCTCAACGCCATGGATAACGGTGCCAAGCTGACTGTCATCGACATCCGCGCCAACGTACCCGCCACCAAGGCTGACAACTTTTTCATGATCCGTCCCGGCACCGACTATGGTTTCAACCTGGCCGTGCTGAACGTTCTTATTAATGAAGAATTGTACGACAAGGCATACGTGGCCAAGTGGTTCCACGGCTTTGACGCCCTCAAGGATTTTGTCCAGCAGTACACCCCGGAATGGGCCGAAAAGGAAACCGGCGTGCCCGCCGATTCCATTCGCGACTTCTGTCGCCAGTTGGCCGAAGCCGCCCCGTCCGTGCTCTGGCATCCGGGTTGGATGACCGCCCGCTACGGCGATTCCTTCTGGATGACCCGCACCATCTACCTCATCAACTCCCTGCTCGGTGCCATCGGTGCCAAGGGTGGCCTGCCCTTCATGGGTAAGCCCGGCGATGTAGACGCAAAAGGTCTCAAATCCTTCATGAATATCTACCCCAAACCAGAAGGCAAGCGTGTAGATGGCATCGGCTGGCAGGAAGGTCGCAAGCACTTTGACGCCGGACCGGGCCTGGTAAACCTCGCCTACGAGGCCATGGTGGAGCAGAAGCCCTACCCGGTGAAAGCGTACATCGCCCACCGTCATGATCCGCTCATGGCCTTCCCGGACAGCGCGGACGTCAAAAAGATGTGGGACAACATTGACCTGCTGGTTGCTCCGACCTTTTCCTGGTCCGACACCGCTTGGTATGCCGATGTAGTTCTGCCCATCTCTCCGTTCCTGGAACGCGAGTCCGTCATCATGACCAAGAACGGTCCCAAGCCCTCCTTTGTCATGCGCAAGCGTGCCATGGAGCCGCTGCACGACACCAAGGCTGTGTGGGAAATCTACTCCGGCCTTGCCAAACGTATGGGTCTGGACGAACTGGTCTACGACAACATTGAAGACATCTGGAACTTCCAGCTTGAAGGCACCGGCTACACCATTGAAGACTTTGCCGAAACCGGCTCTGTAGCCCTCACCTCCGAACCGGTCCGTAAACCGATCACGGAAAACACCTTCAAGACCCCTTCCGGCAAGATTCAGATCATTGATGAAAAGCTCGAAGCCGACGGCCAGCTTTCCCTCAAGCCCTACGAGTCCCCGGAAGCCGTACCCGACGGCAAATTCCGCATCACCTTTGGTCGTTGCGTCCTGCACACTCAGGGCCACACGGTCAACAACTCGCTCCTGTTCGAGCGGATGCCGGAAAACACCATGTGGATCAACACTGCCAAGGCCGCTGAACTGGGCATCGAAAATGACGAGTACGTCACTATATCCAGCAGCAACCACTCCGGCAAAATCCGCGCTTTCGTGACCGACTTCGTTCACCCCGAGTGCGTATTCATGATCCATGGCTTCGGCCACACCCTGCCGGTCCATTCCCGCGCCAAGGGCCGAGGCGTCGCAGACAACGAACTTATGCCCAAGGGTATCAAGAAGTGGGACAAAGGCGGCGGAGCTGTTGCCATGCAGGAACACTTCGTTTCCGTATCCAAGGCTTAACCAAAGTACATCATACTCCTTACCAACCCCCAGAGAAAGGCCCGCATTTGCCCATGCGGGCCTTTCGCCTTTTGGAGCCAGGGAAACCAACGAACTCTGCACTGAGAAAGCAATGGTGAACTTGCCTTGAGCCAGCCAGGCCTTATCTCTTTAGTAGTGAACAAAACAGCCGGAGGCCGGCTGAAGCCATAAGGAGGAGCCATGACCTTCATCACTGCTGCACGGTTCCCCAAGGACCGTTTCGAACACGACGAATCCTTGCGTCTCAAGGCAGACCATATCCAGCATCATCTGGAAGAAATAGCTCTGGACGTGGGGTTGGACCCTGCCCTCAATGTGACCCGTGCCGAAACCGACACGGAAGTGCGCATCGGCATTAGCGAATACATGGACCAATACTACCGCGAAGCACCGGGGACATGGCGTCACTACTGATGTCCCCCGAGAATAAACGTAAGAAAGCCCTGCATCAGAAGTGATGCAGGGCTTTCTCTTGAAAGGCTATGACCTTTGCTAATAAGCGCGCTCTGAAACGCCTTGAAGAATCCACCTACCGGAACAAACTGGCTACATACCTGTCCAAGGGTTTTGGGAGCAACTCTATGGGCCGGTGATTGATGAATGTGAAACTACTGTTATTAGCAGTAATGTCAGTTGTATTGACCTTTTCTCCGTCAGCTACGTGGTAGATCGAAATGTCAAGACTGATATGATCCCGACGCCACGACCAAGGCGTATTCCTGTCCTCGTAATGCGCCCATTGTGGGACGATCAGAACTGTTGCCTCCTCGGCCTTGGCATACTCCATAGCACCCTCAAGCGACATGGCTTCGGGTGCCATGCCGGCTCTACCGGAAAATCTGGAAATTGATTTCAAAACCAGGCTGGATACTTCATGACCAGTCCCATCGTACACCCGAGTCCCATACTGCCCGTCCTCGGCTATAGCGACAACGATGGTATCTCCGGGCCGGAGAACCGGTTGAGACGTATCAGGCATGTCCATATGCTGATGAGAGCAAGCCATAAGCAAAAAACAGAACAAGAATGCACAACCACGTTTCATGATATCTCCATGCCACAAAGGGCAATATTACCAACTGAAAAGATTGAATAAAAACAGTTTTTATGTCAGTAGAACACTAGAAAAAGTAATTACTAATCAAGCTTGGCCTTACTCTACGCAAATCCCGTCAAATCGACAAACCCGTAGACAAATTAACATTTCCTATACAAACTAGCAGTATACACTATAAAATCATCTGACATCCAATGCTCACCCGATATTACCTTTTTGCCATCACATGCATACTCCTGCTCTGCGCCCCACTCTCATATGCTCAAGAGATGGTGATCACCTATCGATCGCCGGAAAGTGACAAAGATACTCGTTACGACTATGATAATGAGTCGCTTCGACTTGCGCTGGAAAAGACCGAGGCCCAATGGGGAGCATTTCGACTGGTTCCTAGCCCCAAAATGAATTGCGCCCGAGCAATTGAGTATCTTCATGAAAACAGGCTCGAAAATCCGATGTTCAAGCTCTCTGCCAGCACAAAGTTATGTGCTAAGAACGCTTACGCCCCCTTCCCTCTCGATCTGGGAATAGCTGGCTACAGACTCTTTTTAGTATCCAAAAGCATGGACAAAAAACTCTCCACCATCCACTCTCTGGAGGAATTGCGAAAACTGACCATTGGGCAAGGGCATGGCTGGTTGGACATCGACATACTGGACAGCGGAGGATTCACTGTTGTCCCAATCCCCACCTACGAAAGCCTATTCTCCATGGTGGCTGAAGGCAGATTCGATCTTTTTTCACGCGGTATCAACGAAGTCAAACAAGAATATCACTCGCATAGTAAAACCAAGAACCTCACTCTCAACAGGGATGTGGGCCTATACTATCCCCTCCCGCGATTCTTTTTCTCGAACAAGAAAAATGCCAAGGCTACCAAACGCATTTATGAGGGACTCGAAATAGCGTATCATGATGGTTCCCTTATCAAATTATGGAAAAAGCACTACGGCCCAAGCTTGGACTTCGCCCAGATAGAAAGCACCAAATTTTTCCAAATCAGAAACCAGTTTCTGACAGGTGTGCCTGACACCTACAAGCAATTCATGCTGCCCAACCCTTGGGGAAACTAGCTTTCACTGCGCTCAGTACTGAAGCCCTCTATTTACCCATCAGCATCATCCCCGATTGCTGAACTCACCTAAAAAAACGTCATGAGAATGCAAGGTCCTACTCCTTGCTCTCTCATTCAAAGATTCACAGTCTAATGTGAGCAGGTGTAAACATTTTCAAGCATCTGTAAGATTTTTCGACATAATCTCGTTTTTCATTATCTCCTATACGCTCGGAATAATGGCTAAATACCATTAGGCACGCTTGTTGCTTTGGTACAGCCGTTCACATGCACCATTAGGAGGTTTGCACCATGAAACGGTTCACTTTTTCTGCTCTTATCTTATCATCATTCTGCCTTTGTCTGCTGATTGCTTCCCCATCTTACGCACTCGTATTGGACTTTGAGGGACTCGGTGATCAAGAGACAATCCTTGATTTCTACAACGGTGGCACAGGCTCTCAGGGTAACTTTGGAACAAACTACGGAGTCACATTTAGCGGCAACGCATTGTCCATCATCGACTCTGACGCCGGAGGCTCTGGAAACTTCGGCAATGAACCAAGCCCAAGTACTGTTCTTTTCTTCTTGGAAGGCCAAGCAGCAATCATGAGCCTTGCTGCTGGTTTTGAGACAGGATTCTCTTTTTTCTATTCCGCAATCAGTAATCCCGGATCAGTCAGCGTTTGGAGCGGACTTAACGGCACTGGAGATCTGCTCGCCTCCCTTCTCCTGCCCACTACCCCTCAGGGAGCTGGCGATCCGACTGGTGCATTCAGCCCCTTTGTCAGCCTCGGCGTAGGTTTTGATGGGCTAGCCCATTCCGTCAGCTTTGCGGGCGTTCAAAACCAGATTGGCTTCGATGACGTCACTTTTGGTTCAGTCACTCCCGGCCCCTCTGCTATCCCCGAGCCCAGCACCTTCCTGTTGTTGGCAGCCGGTTTGGCCGGCGTAGCAGGCTTCAGGATGAGAAAGCGCAACGCCGCATAGTTTCACACACAATCACGCATTAATAAAAAAGCCCCTCACGCGCAAAGCGTGAGGGGCTTTTCATTTCATAGCTAACTACTTTTGGGGATCAGCCATACCCAGCCTACTATTGGCAGAATGAAAGGGATTAGCGTCCAATTGATGAAAGCACTACCAACTACAGAACGGAGAAACCGCCATGGGCACTTGATTTGTCAAAAGTAAGCTTGGCCCAGAGGAATTGTCTTTAATGGTCTATCCGCTCCCACCCCTTAGCGGTTTGATTGAAAAAGCCACTTTCTGTATACGCTTTTTTAATCGTGCCATTGGCTCTTAATATGCGAAGACCTTTGGTTAGGGCATCAAAAACCGTCTGCCCAAGTGGGTGATGTTTTGAGACAGCAAAATGTCGACTTCCACTCAATCCAACCTTCATTCCGGGGATTGGTTTCAATAAAACATCACCAACGGATAAGTGCATATCTTTAGTTGATTGAAATGGTGCCAGTAGAAGATCTGCACGCATTTGATCAACAATTTTTACCATTACTTCCCAGTGTTGCGTATGGATTACGCTCTTTAGATTGAGATTTTGCAATGTTTTCCAATCGGCTTTCCAATTTTTATTGGATACAGCCGTCAAACGTTGAACATCTTGTAAATTTTGAGCGCTCAGGGCGATTTGGTTTTTAGAAGAGGTATATAAACCAGCTTCAAACATACCCTCTTCAACAAGAGCTTCAGTGATATAAATATCGTCTTTTATCTGTTCAAGTTCGTTCAGCCACAATGTTGTCGTCGTAGCGGCGACAGATCCTTCCCGGATTTCTGTTTGTGTGCGCAGGTAGGTCGGGATAACTACCATTTCCAATGACGCATCGAGACCGCCTAAAGCTAAGGCTTGTTGAAAAATGACAACTTCAATGACATCTCTTCGAGAGTTTGGGCCCGAGTAGTCACTGATATCTATTGGGTTGCGACCATTGAGAAACGAATCGTAATCAGCCAAAATATCAGAATATATTGACACAGGAACAACAACGGATTGACCCCGTGCTTCCGAGTAACTCCCGAGCAGCAAGAAAAGGAATATCCACATAGGCACAGTGCAAGATCGATAATTCATATGCCTTCCTATCAATGAATTGTCATCACTAGCAAGACATCGAATGACAGATCAAAATTGATTTGGATAAACGTTGCCCCAAATGACAAAGTATTTTTGAGTCGGATAATTCCTCTTTTAAGCTGAGATGTCACTCCCCTGCTTCACCACATCCGAGTTCCACTGGTACCCCTTAAACTTCTGACGGAAGAACATGGAATAGAGAACCGGGCAAAGGACCAGAGTCAGGACTGTGGCAAAAGCCAAGCCGGACATGATGAGGTTGGCCATGGGCCGCCACATCTCGCCACCCTGAAGAGAGAGCGGGATCATTCCGATGATGGTGGTCGTGGCAGTCATGATGATGGGACGAGCTCGCTCCATGGCGGAAAGCACGATGGCGTCGGCCAGCTTGAGGCCACGGCCGCGTTGTATCTCGATCCGATCAATGAGCATGATCGCGTTATTCACTATGATGCCAAGCAACGAGATCATACCGAGCATAGGCATAAAACCGAACGGCGCGTTGGTAATGAGCATACCCGCTGTGATGCCAACCATCATTGGCGGCAGGGTCAGCAGAATGATGATCGGCCTGCGCAGGGAGTTGAACTGGAAGATGAGCACCAGAATCAGAAGTCCCATGGCAAGCGGCATGTTGGCATTGATCGCCTCCTGCGCCTCAACGGACTTCTCGAACTCTCCACCGTATTCCACGGTATAGCCCAACGGCCACTCTTTCTGTTGCATCAGCTGCGCCACTTGCGGACGCACATTCCCGAGGATGGACAAAGCGAAATAGCCATCTGCCACGTCCGCCTTGACGGTAATAGTACGGGATTGATCCCTACGGCGAATATCCGAGGGCTGCCAATCAAGCCTTGAGGTTGCGATCTGGCTAAAGGGAATCGAAGTGCCATTCTCATAGGAATACACATTGAGGCTATCGATCTTATCGAGATGCCCACGAAACCGGTCGTCGTTTCGCAGTACAATGGGGATAACGGTGTCACCTTCACGATACTCAGAAGCGGTCAGGCCGCTCATGGACGTTTGCAGGCTTACAGCGACGTCAAAACTGGAAAGCCCGGCTTCGCGCGCCCTGTCCTGATCAACATCCACCATCATTTTCTTGGTCCATTGGCCCCAATCATCCCACACGCGGGTAGTGCCGGGCTGTGCCTCGACAATATCTACAACCTGATCACGCAGGGAATACAAGGTCTTGATGTCCGGGCCGGAAATACGGACCTGGAGCGGCGCGCCAACCGGCGGACCGTTCATGAGCTTATTGAGACTGAAATCCGCGTCCGGGAAATTGGCATCCATCTCAGCGCGAGTGCGCTTAATGATGCGATCCACCGATTCCACTGACGTAGTGTTGACGACAAAGGTAGAAAGGTTGTCATTCCGCTGCTCCAGATTCACCGGGAGATACCAGCGGGGACCACCGTGGCCGACAAAGACACCGACGCTTGCGACCTCTTCGTCAGCAAGGAGGAACCGTTCCAACTGAGCAGTCCGTTCATTCGTAGCGGTGATATCAGTGCCGTAAGGCTGCCAAAAATCAATGGTAAACTGTGCACGTTCGTTAGGCGGAAAGAACATCTTGGGCACGAACTTGAAGCCCCAAAGGGACACGGCGCACAAGATAACCACGGTCGCGACAAAGGCCGTACGATTGCGCAGACAAAAGAGCAGGAAGGCGCGGTAAGCGCGATACATACGACTGGTAAAAGTCTGCAGCTGAATCTTCGGCTTGAGCACGTAAAAGCACATCATGGGGACCATGGACATGGAGAGTGCCCAGGAACAAAGCAGTGCCAATGTAACCACGACAAACAGTGAAAAACAGAATTCACCCGTGGCATTCTCAGCCAACGGAATGGGCAAGAAGGCAAAAACAGTCGTCAAAGACGCGGCCAAAAGCGGCATCCACAGCTCTCGCACTGCGCCCATAACCGCCTTCAATCGTTCCTCACCAGACGCCAATCGAACGAGGATGGCCTCGGAAACAACCACGCCGTTATCCACAAGAATACCCAGCGAAATAATAAGCGAGGCAATGGAAATACGCTGCAAGGCCACGTCAAAATACGGCATCAGGCCAATGCAGCCAAGCATGGCCATGGGGACCAGAGACCCTGCAATAAGGCCCGTCCGGAAACCAGCAAAGGCCAGAATAACAATCACGACAAAGATAAAGGATTCAAACAGATTGATCATGAAATCCGAGATCGCCGTATTCACGTAATCCGGCTGGAAAACCACTATCTCGGCATCCAGGCCGTGATACATATTGGCTCGCAACTCTGCCAGCCGCTTGGTCACCCGCTCTCCAAGTTCCGTAATACTATGACCATCAGACATGGACACAGCCAACATCAGTCCGGGCTTGCCGTTGAAACGGGTCATGGTGGACGGCGGGTCCGCAAATCCTCGGGTAATCGTGGTCACATCCGCCAAACGGATCGAACTCTTTTTCCCAGGAGGACGGACTGCGAGTGAATAAATATCGTCAACGGTTTTGAACTCGCCGGTGGGTTCAATAACAATCCGCTCCGAACCGACCTGACTGGAGCCACTGGGCTGAATGGTGTTCTGGCGGTCAATAATCTGCGCTACCGCAAAGGGGCTGATACCGGCTGCGGCCATACGCGAGTTCGTAAAATCTACATAGATGCGCTCTGCCTGCACTCCCCAACGCTCAATTTTGCCCACGCCGTCGACCTTGAGCAATTGATCTCGCATATCATCGGCAGCGTCTTTGAGTTCCCTGTAGGAAAACCCATCACCAGTGAGGGCAATGACAATGCCGAAGACATCTCCGAACTCGTCATTGACCATAGGCTTGTTCGCTTCGGAAGGCAGGGACGTTTCAGCGTCGATCACCTTGTTTCGCAACTTCTGCCAATACGGCGTCATATCCTTGATGGAATCCAGGAATTCTACTTCGACGATAGACAGGTTGGCCATGGATTGGGAGCGAACAACCTTGAGGCCATCCAGCTCGCGGATCTTTTCTTCAAGCTTATCCGTAACCAATTCCTCCACACGCTGTGGGCCCGCACCGGGAAACACCGTAGTGACCAGGCCCACGCGGATGGTAAAATCCGGGTCCTCGTCCTTGGGAATACTGAAAAAGGTCATGACACCGCCCACGGCGATGATGAGGAACAGGGCTAACGCGGTGCGATTGTTTTCAATGCACCATTTGGCAAGATTCACGGCTAGCCCTCCGCTTCGGTCTTGTTGATGCGAACATGAAGGCCTTCCTTGAGCCTATGAACGCCACGAACCACGACTACGTCACCCGGCTGCACGCCATCAAGGATCTCGATGCCATACGCAGAGAGATTACCCACGGTGACCTTGCGGCTTGAAACCGTGGATGTCTTGGTATCAACGACCCAAATAGATCGGCTGCCGTCAGCCTTGCCAACCACTGCAACGGCGGGCAGAGAATAGCTGACCTTTCCGGAAACCTGACCAACGAAGCTCACATGACCCGTCATACCACCGCGAATCAGCTTGTTCTTATTTTCCAAATACACCTTCACGGGGTATGTTGCGCCGGACACAGAGTCCTGGCCGACTTCGACCACCTTGCCCATCATTTCCTTACCCGGTAGCGCATCAAATCGGACTTCCACCTCATCTCCCTCACTCACCTGATAGATAAGGGTATCGGGGATGCCGATGTGCATCTTCATTTGACGCCCGGCGTTGAAGGAAACCACAGACTGACCACCCGACACATTCTGATGAATATTGGTTTCCACACGGCCGATCCAGCCATTGAAGGGGGCGCGAAGAGTTGTGTAGGTCAGATGTTTGCTGGCTATATCTTTCTGCTTGGAAGAGGCACTGAGCTGGGCTTCATACGATTTGAAATCCGCTTCGATCTGATCAAGTTCGCCACGGGAGATAACATTGCTGTTAAAGAGTTTGGTGTTGCGGCGAAGATCCGCTTTGGCACGGATGAAGTTGGCATTTACCTGTTCATAGTTAGCATCGGCCTGACGGAGTTCCAGCTCGTAATCAGAAGGATCGAGACGAGCAATGATGTCACCCTTGGAGAACTTGCGACCAATCTGATCGCCAGGAAAAGAAATGATCTTGCCTGCGACACGGAAAGAGAGATCGGTTTCAAGTGCGTCTTCGGCAGTCCCGGAGAAAGTCCACAACTGGCCCAACCCCTTGGCATTGATAACAACGGTTTTCACCGGACGAATAGGTGCCATGACTTCGGCAGGAGCGTCATTGCACGCCTGCAAAGCCAATAAGGACAGCAGCAGGATAAAAGGTATGATCCGTTTCATTATTTCTTCTCCATGGGAAGGCCGAGAAAGCCTCGATAACGTTTAGTCAAAACTGAAGTGATTTTTTCTATGCCGTGGCCTTCGTACGATTCCCAGCCAAGACGAGGGATGATGAAATTACTTCCTTCCAAAAATTTGGTGAGCATACCGATGATAGCGTGCCCCACGATGATTCGCTCTTCCTCATCACAACTTTCCGGCAACATCTTGGCAGTGAAAAAGTAGAGCGCATTCATTGCAGGCTGGAAAAAGCCCTCATCAAGCATGGGGTATAGGTCTGAAGGATGGGCCAGCTCTCGGGAAATGATGAATACAGGCCAATGGTCATGTTCATAACCCAGCATACCGTGCGCCAAACGGGTGATGAACCAATCACACACTTCGCCTTTGGCATAGGGATCATCTCCGGCTTTCCTCGCCCTTGCCTCGACCTCCTCGACCTCCGGGAATAGTTCCGTCCGTATGTCGATGAGATTCTGCAGTATAGCCTTGTACAATCCAGCCTTGCCACCGAAGTGGTAACCGACGGTCGCAAGATTAACACCGGCTTCCGATGCAAGAGTGCGCATGGACACGCCATGGTAGCCATTTTGCGCAAAAAGACGCGCTCCCACACTGATCAACGTGGCACGAGTCTCCTCGCCCTGGGCCTTTCTACTCAATGATTTCGTATTCTTAGTCATACCTTTCCCCAAAGAGCCCACAAAATTTATTGAACGGACTTTCGTATTCTAGAAAGGCCTAACTACGGCTAAAAATCATCTATGTCAAACGTTTGTTCAAGATGAATTCTACATTTTCATTAACGACACAATGCAGACCTAAAATAGCAGGGCAACAAGCTCACCCTCCCGGTATTTCTTCACAGGCATCCGCTTTTACGCTATGAACCGCCAACCAAACCACAACAGTGAGAATGTAATGATCAAAAAAGCACGCGCCGTGTTCTGGGATATGGACGGCACCCTCATCGATACCGAAGACCTTCACTACGAAGTCATCCGCGACTGGTGCGCCGACTATGGCTACACCCTCACTCCTGAAGGCAATGACATGCTCATCGCCAAGACCATGCCGGAGAAGTGGCAGCTCCTGAAACCGCTGCTCAACGACAAGGCCACGGAAGCCCAATTCCGACGCGACTGCGAAGATTGGTACATCGAACGTCTCACCGCCGATAAAGGACTGGAACGATCCATCAGAATTGTCCGCGAAGTCGCCAGCCGAGGAATTCTCCAGGCATGCGTTTCCAACGGTGAGCATGAAGTGGTCAAAGCCAACGTCGAAATCCTCGGCCTGACAGAATACTTTTCCTTCCTGGTGACCGGCGGAAACTGCGATCCCGGCAAACCCGCCCCGGACCCGTATCTCATGGCCGCCAAGCAGGCTGGATTCGCGCCCGAAGAATGCATCGCAGTGGAAGATTCACGGGTCGGCATGGCCGCTGCCCGAGCCGCCAACGTGATTCTCTGCGGTTGGCCCCATGACGAGGCCGATTATGATGTGGATTACCTGCTGAAGACAGGCGAAGAGTTTCCGTTCGACCTGCTGGCCTAGCTCTGCTCAACCTGCTCTTTGATCACATTGAGCACTTTCCTGGCAAAGAGACGATGCACGGGTTTGACGAAAAACCACCAGACCTTTTCTCTGAAGGTTGGGTTCTCCGCGATCAAATCAAAGTCAATGCTGGTCCCATCTTTGTGCTCTGTGAGTACATAGCCAGTTCGGCAATTGAAAAACAGGGACTTCAATTCAAAGGAATATACAGTGGGTTTATCCTTTTCCATCAAAGTGAAAAACCCGATTGATTCGCCCACTTCAAGGCGCAACTCAGTGATATCCAGGTCGGCCTGAACAGCTTCCCGCGCAGCTTTGAATCCGCCTACAAGCATGAGACGTAAAAAGATAATGGGCCGAGTCTCCAGAATGTCATAGATGGGAAATTTGTTCGGCATCTTATCGAGCAAGTCAAAAACTCTGTCCGGGGATGAGTTGATCCACAGATGTACACTGTCTTTTATCATGTCTCCTCTCCTAAGCAGGCTCAAATCAAACGTCAAACGGATACCAGTTCATTAGCTCCCCCACTGATTCCTACGCATAGCATCAAAAAAGCGCCGCTCCAAATGGAGCGGCGCTTTAATATTACCGTAGGGCAAATAGGCTAGATAATCTTCTCGCGAACCTTGGTCACGAATATCTCGGCAGCGATGACGATAGCGAAGATGCACAACAGGATGAGGGAAACCTGATCCCAGTTGAACAAGTTCAGCGAAGTGTCAAGCGCCACGCCGATACCACCGGCTCCGACCAGCCCGATAACAGAGGATTCACGCACATTGATATCCCAACGGAAAAGCGTGATGCCCCAGAAAGCGGGAGCGACCTGCGGCCAATATCCTTTAAGAATAATGCTCGGCCAGGGTGCGCCAGCGGCCTTGAGCGCCTCAATGGGGCCGGGATCACATTCCTCAAGGGCCTCGGCGAGCAACTTGCCGCAGAAACCAATGGAACGGAAACCGATCGCCACAGTACCTGCCAGCGCGCCGGGGCCGAAGATGGCGACGAACAGAATGGCCCAGACCAGGGAGTTGACCGAACGAGACGACACCAGGATGAACTTGGCGAACCAGTTGAGCACTGGAATCTTGGTGATGTTGTTGGCGGCCATGAGTCCGACAGGGAAGGCCATGAACAGAGCAAGCACTGTGCCGAGAGAGGCTATGTTAAGCGTCTCGATAAGGGCACTATGAACGCCTTCGGCATAGTATGCGGTGTCAACGGGCCACATCCGGGTAAAGAGGTCCACGATCTGCTCAGGAGCATCATACAGAAACTCCGGAATAACCTCGACAGTGCGGAGGGACAGAACCAATGCCATGACCGCGCCAAGGTAGATGATGAACCGACCCATTCTCTGTGCGGGAGTAAAGCGCTCCCATTCATATTGCTTAGTCATTGAACACCCTCTTTATTCGCACGGCCAGGAATTCACTGATCATGATCAGGCCGATAATGGACAGGAGGATGGCACACAGGAAGTCATAATCGTAGCGCTGGAATGCGGCGAACAAAGTGCCGCCAATACCACCTGCGCCGACAATGCCGACCATGGTGGAGTTACGCATATTGGCGTCAAACTGATAAGTGGCAAACCCGATAAACCGATTGAGCACCTGAGGCATGACCGCATAAATAAGTACGGACATGAAAGGTGCGCCAGCAGCTTTGCACGCTTCCACAGGCTTGAGGGATATTTCCTCAATGGCCTCGGCAAAAAGTTTGCCGATGAACCCGATGGACGCGAAGATTAGAGTCAGAATACCAGCCATGGGGCCGAAGCCCACTGCCTTGACGAACAGAATGGCAAAAATGACCGGGTGGAAGGAGCGGCAGACGCAGATGACAGCGCGTGCAGGCCAGGAAGCCCACGGCGGCATCAGGTTGCGGGCAGCCAAAAGCCCGATGGGCAGAGAGAAAAGGACGCCAAACGCTGATGCGATGACAGCTATCTCGACTGTTTCCAAAAGGTTTTCCACTAAGAGTTTCCACCGCTCAAAGTTGGGCGGAAACAACTCACCGATAAACTTGGCGCCGTTGCCCAAACCAGCTACGAAACGCGGCCAGGAGATATCCAGGGCCGAGATTGCGTAGGTCGCATAGACAAGGATGAGCAGCCAACCGAAGCGGGCCAGCCAGTTGGGCTTGAATGGGCGCCGTGTATTTACAGAGCGCGCGGTCATGCCAGCCAGTCCTCCCCACCATAGATTTCCGTGAGGTGACTTGTCTGCAATTCGTCGGGCGTACCGTCGAAAACAACATGCCCCTCGCTCATACCAATAATCCGGTCAGCGAACCGCTTGGCGAGGTTCACGTCGTGGATATTGATGAGCAGCGGAACATCCTGCACAGCGGAAAATTCGTTGAGAAGCTCCATGATTTCCACGGAAGTCTTGGGGTCCAGCGAAGAGGTCGGTTCGTCCGCCATGATAACATGCGGATTCTGCATGACCGCGCGGGCAATACCGACACGCTGACGCTGACCACCAGACAGGGAATCTGCACGGGCGGTTACAAAATCACCAAGGCCGACCTTCTCGATCAGTTCGAAGGCGCGGTTGATATCCTCCTGAGGATACTTGCGCAGCCATGCACGCCAGACCGGGGTGGACCCGAGCTTGCCACACAGCACGTTTTCGATGACCGAGAGGCGTTCCACCAGGTTAAACTCCTGGAAGACCATGCCGATGTAGTGGCGCGCTTTACGCAGTTCCTTGCCTGACAGCTTGGTCATATCATGACCAGCTACGACAATCTCACCGGCAGTCGGTTCGATAAGGCGATTGATACAGCGCAGCAGCGTGGATTTACCCGTTCCCGAAGGGCCGATGATAGCCACAGTGGAGCGGCCTATCACATCAAAAGAGATGCCCTTGAGGACCGGTTTCCCAGCCACATATTCCTTGACGACGTCTTTGATAAGCAGGGAACGGAGAGTTGCCTCTCCGTTCCCATTGTTGTTCTGATTAGTCACTTATAAACCTAGATTACTTCTTCTTTTTCTTTGCTTTTTTGGCAGCTTCTTTAGCAGCCATGGCCTTCAGACCAGCGGAGTTGTAGCTGGTGCCGGTGGCGGCAGCGATATCGCGAATAACTTTCCAATCAACCATGTAGGTAATGGGGTAGAAGCGATCTGCGCCCTTGAAGGACTTCTGCATGGTCTCGGAGAAGCGGTAGGTTTGGAAAGCACCGATGATCTTCTGAGCGAGTTCAGGACAGAGCTGGCTGGAGATACCAAAGGAAGAGGTGGGGAACTTGGGGCTACGCCAGATGATGCGCAGAGCATCCTTGTCCACACGGCCGGCTTCAACCATACGATCATACACGTCGGAGGCAACTGGAGCTGCGTCGTAGTCACCATGGACAACGCCGAGGATGGACTGGTCATGCTTGCCGGAGTATACCACTTTGTAGTCTTCGTCCGGGACAATGCCCTGCTCGGGGAACAGAGCGCGCGGAGCGAGGTTACCGGAGTTAGAGGAAGCGGAAGTGTGGGCGACGGTCTTGCCCTTGAGGTCCTTCATGGATTTGATAGCGCTGTCTTTCTTGGTGACAACGATCAGGTTGTAACCCTGGAAGCCAGTGGGATAACCCTTGACTGCGAGGGGCACATAGCCTGCCAGGTTAACGGCAAAGCCGGTGGGACCAGTGGAGAAGCCAGCAATGTGCAGCTTGCCGGAGCGCATGGCTTCGACTTCAGCAGCATTGGACTGGACAGTGTAGTAGATCACGCGCTTGCCAGTAGCCTTGCCCAGGAATTCCTGGAAATCAGCGAAAGCATCTTTGTAAACGGCAGGATCTTCGACCGGAGTGTAGGTGAAGACCAGAGTGCCCGGATCCTTACATTTACCATCCTGAGCATAGTCAGCAACCAAGTCGCCGTCATTGTCGGTGTACATGGTATCCAGCACGGACTCTTCAGCAAACGCACAGACAGACAGCATGAGAGTGAGCACTGTCAGGCACACGACCAACCATTTTTTCAACATAAGATTTCTCCTCAAAACATAGGAAGATTCCGACTTCGAGCCAGCCCCCCAAAGGCCGACCCGATACCTCAATAAACCGGACAGAATCGCGACCCTGTCCGAATGGTTCAACGACCATCTAAACCACGCAACCCTAACGAATACAGCAGTTGTCACCAGATCGAAATTCTATGGTAACATCGACCTGCCATATTAAATAATTTTGCTATCAGGGAAACAGATATGAAATAGCACAACCATAGAGTCAACGCCACGCTTTTTCCGCTTCTGGAAAATGTACAAAAATGACACAGCAAGTCACTTCAGCCCCCTACCAAGGCGAACAAGATACCCCTTTTTGTACAACTGACAGCATCCAAAGAATCTCTCGATGATTGCAGTATAAAAACCGACATTTCACGTGGTCATATTGCTCTCAGTTACAATTGAATGACAAGCCTCTCCCAATAAAAATAACGTCAGAATCTACATCATATAAATGGGTGTATTTTTTCTTCATGGTTGGTTAACACTGAGTGAAATAAATCGTACCCACTATTCCAACCCCGAAGCCCGACGCTCGAAAACCATGACGCACCACAAAATAACAGGCCAGATCACACGCTTTGTGTTGTTCACCGTTGGCTGCTTCCTTATTGCCGGATGCATGTTCGCATCCCACGATTGGACATGGGATAGTCGTGACGCGAGCTTGGAGACCGCACCGCCCGATGTGGTCCGGACCATACATAATATTTCCACAAACTACGACAAACTTACCTCGGCACTCATAACACTTCCATATGACGGCACCATCTTTCCACCCGAGATCGCACCTTCGGAAGTCACCTGGACCGACACCAATGAAGACGCCACTGGTTGGCTCGTCACCATAGAGTTCGCTGAAGGCCGCCCGCCTTTATATGCGTATCGGACCGAGGCGCGCTACATGCCGGATCCCCTCACCTGGGAAGCAATAAAAACTGCATCAAGCAACAGTCCAGCCACCATTACTGTTCATGGGCTTGACCGGGACGGCACTGCCATCTCAAAAACACAGGCTGTACGCATCTCCACTTCGCAGGACCGAGTAGACGCCACAATCCTCTACCGCCAAGTCCCCCTCCCCTTTGAAGTCAACACCGCCTACTTCAAGCGACTCAAATGGAGATTGGGCGATGTCGCATCCCATGACGCCCCGCCAGTGATCATGGAGAATCTTTCCACCTGCGCAAGTTGCCATATGACCACAAAAGACGGCTCCACCATTGCCATGGAGATGAATTACAAAGGCGATGTTGGCGCGCATCTTGTGGCCAAAGTGGATAAGGAAATAACCCTCGACGAGAACGATTTCATGACGTGGGCAGATTTTCCCAAACCAGAACTGCTTCCCAAAACGCGCGGGCTTCTTGCCAAGATTTCGCCCGACGGTTCGTATATGGTGAGCACGGTTAATGAACTCGCCTTCGCGGCCGTAACCAACGAGACAGAATTCAGCCAGCTTTTCTTCCCTACCTATGGCGCTTTGGGATGGTACTCGATGGAGAGCAAGGAGTTCGCCCTGCTCCCCGGAGCCAGCGACACAGACTATGTGCAAACCGATCCTTCATGGAGCTGGGACGGAAAGGATATCGCCTTTTCACGGTCCCCGACCCGATATGAATACCATGAAGACATCACCAAGATTAGTACCCGGTTCGAGGACGCGAGCATTCATGAACTGAACGCAAAGTATCCCATCCAATTCAACATATACACCATCCCCTTCAATGAAGGCAGGGGCGGTGAGGCTGTCCCGCTCAAAGGGGCGAGCCATAACGGCATGAGCAACTATTTCCCGAGATACTCACCGGACGGCAAGTGGATCGTGTTCACCCGAAGCAAATCAGGCATCATGCTCCAGCCCGACAGTGAATTATACATTGTCTCGGCTAAGGGTGGCACTCCCCGCAGAATGAACTGCAACCGGACCGTGCTCAACTCATGGCACAGCTTTTCGCCCAACGGTAAATGGCTGGTGTTCAGCTCCAAGGTTAATTCCCCATTTACGGAGATTTTCCTTACCCACATAGATGAAAACGGCATGGACAGCCCGCCTGTACTTCTGTCGCGTTTCAACGATGACGAATACGCGGCGAATCTCCCGGAATTCGTCAATATCAAACCGGACGCCTTGCAGCGCATCAGGCTCAGGCAGAACTAATAACGTGAACCCCAGCAACGTAGGTTGGTGATGAAAAAAATACCTTATTTCTTTTTCCTGGCGATTTTCCTGATCGGCTGCTCCACAGCATACCAGTACGACAAGAATTACGGCTCAGCCCGGACCGTGGATCGCATCGAGACAGTCTCTGGTCCAGGTGAAGTTTCCTTCTACGCAGACGTCCAGCCCATCATTGAGCGACGGTGTGATGTTTGCCACAGCTGCTACGATGCACCCTGCCAGCTCAAAATGACCAGTGTTGAAGGCATTGAGCGGGGCGCAACCAAACTGCTCGTATATAATGGAGCAAGGATACTGCGAGCCAAGGCCACTCGTCTCTACATTGACGGCAACACGGTTCAGGAATGGCGCGAGCTGAAATTTCACCCGATCCTTAATGAACGGGACCAGACGGCCGAGGCCAACAAAGAGACGTCGGTGATGTACAAGATGCTCGAACTGAAACGAGATAATCCGCAGCCGACCACGGAATTACTGCCTCCAGCTTTTGATCTGTCATTGGACAAAGAAAACATCTGCACCTCTGCTGAGGATTTTGCTGGCTACAAGAAAAAATACCCCATGTGGGGCATGCCCTATGCCTTGCCCGGCATGACTGCCAAGGAACACGATATCGTATCCAAATGGATCGAGCAGGGATCGAAGATCGCGCCTCGGCCAGCCCCGTCCCAAGAGTCCATGGAGACCTTGAACGAATGGGAGGTCTTCTTCAACGGTACATCGTTCAAAGAAAGGCTCATGTCCCGTTACATCTACGAACACCTATTCATCGGACACATCCATTTCAACAACCTGGGCGACCGTAAATTCTACCGATTGGTGCGTTCCGTGACCCCACCCGGTTTGCCCATCGAAGAAATCGCCACAGACAGGCCGTATGACGACCCCGGCATGGATAATTTCTACTACAGGTTACGCCCGGTTCTAGACACCATCGCCGTAAAGAACCACACCGTATACCGAATCGACGAAACGACCATGCCTCGTTACCGCGAGCTCTTCCTGAGTAGCGACTACAACGTAGCCGAGCTACCCGGCTACGGCCCGAAAATTGGCTCCAATCCCTTTGTTGTCTTCAAGGAAATCCCGGCAAAGTCCCGCTATAAATTCCTGCTGGATAACGCGGAATTCACCATCCGCTGTTTCATCAAAGGGCCTGTCTGCCGAGGGCAGATCGCTCTTAACGTCGTCAACGACCACTTCTTCGTGGCTTTCACGGACCCGGAAAAGGACTTCATCAGCAACGACACAAACTTCCTCGCCACTCAAAGTACAAATCTGGCACTTCCCGCACAAGCTGAGAGCACCATTCGCATTCTGTCACTCTGGTATCGACTATTTGGCGATCAGACTAAGTACCTCAAAGCCAAGGAAGCGTATTACGAAAAAGCGTTCCCGGATGAGGTCGGTCCTGACATCTCGTTCATATGGGACGGCAACGGGACAAATGACAACGCACTCCTGACAGTCTTCCGCCACTTCGACTCTGCCACCGTTGTACGCGGCCAGGTCGGCGCAACGCCCAAGACCGGCTGGATACTGGATTACCCTCTGCTAGAACGAGTCCACTACCTACTGGTTGCCGGGTTCAATGTGTTCGGCAATGTCGGCCATCAGTTAAGCACACGCCTGTACATGGACCTGCTCCGCTGGGAAGGCGAAAACGCCTTTCTAAGTTACTTGCCAAAGGATCAACGAGAGGTCATCCGCAACCAGTGGTATCGTGGCAGCAAGGCAGAGTTGAAAAACGCACAAGACAACCACTTTTACGGACTACAGAGGGAGACGGGCATCCAATTCAGCACGGATGATCCCAAGGCAGAGTTTTTCGGTATGCTGCGCAACCATGTAGGCCGGCCGCTCGAAAGCTACGTAGCCCTGCAAAGCTGCCCCGACGACCTCTGCCCCGACGTGAAGCCAGATTCGGACGAACACAAAGCGGACGTTGCTCTCAGCAACCTCGCCAAATTACATGGCAAGAAAACCCAAGCGATCCCGGATGTAACATTCCTGCGAATCATCACTGGTGACCGAGAAACGGACCTCGCCTACACCGTCATCCGCAACAAGTCTCTGAGCAACAACTCCTTCCTTTTTGACGAAGCCCACAGGCGTGTAGTGGATGAAGATTACCTGACAGTGGTCAAAGGCCACCTCGGCAGCTACCCCAACGCATTCTGCCGAGTAAGAGTTGAAGACCTGGACGCCTTTGCCGAGGAATTCCTCAAGGCCAAGGACAAACTCGGCTACTACAACTTTGCCCGAAAATACGCTGTCCGCCGGACCAGCACCGACTTCTGGTTCGAGTCCGACTGGCACTACCAGAAAGTGCTGAAGGAGAGCCCTGTAGAAGGCGGGTTGTTCGACATGTTCCGCTACCACCGCATCGCGGAAGTACCCGAAGCCGATTATGATTGGTAGACGCATTGTCTGCCTCAACAAATAAGAAAAAGCCCGGAAGGAATTCCTTCCGGGCCTTTTAGCGACTTTAAACAAGTTGGCTACTCTACATAGAATTTCTTGAACTCTTCACTCGGCTCGATATCCACGTAGACATAGAGAGCCACCCCATAGGGATCAAGCGTGCAAAATCCCCGATCACCCCAATCATGATCTTCCAGCGGCATGACTATGGGCAATCCAGCGTTGACCAATTCGTCGTGCTTGGCGTCCACCTCGGCTTTGTCTGCCAGTTTGAGATTATATGTCGTCCCTCCGGAAAACAGCTTGATGTCATCCGTTTGAGGCTGCATGAATTGCAGACTCAGGTCACCCTCGCCAAACTCCAAATTGATGTACCAGCCACAATCAAAGGTTATTTTCGCACCAAAATAGGTCGGGTAAAAATCGCGCGCCAGCTGCATGTCAGCAACATTAATGCAAGGTGATATGCCCTTCAAACTCATGGTCCCTCCATTGTTTACTTTTGCGTATCACACCCCCAAGCGGAATCAACCTTTTCCGGTGCAAACAAGAAAAAGGCCTGAGAGAATTCTCTCAGGCCTTTGAAATGATCAACACAATAAAAGCTACCGTGCGATTGGCTTGAAATTCGCTTCCGTCAAAGCGGCTAGATCCTGTGGCGATAGTTCGATTTCCAATCCACGACGTCCGGCACTGACAAACATGGTTTCCAGCCCTTCTGCGGAAGCGTCGATCACTGTGCGCAGCGGCTTCTTCTGGCCCAAAGGACTAACGCCACCGACCACATAACCTGTGGTGCGCTCCACAGCCTTGACCTCAGCCATGGCGATCTTCTTCACACCTACGGCCTTGGCCAGTAGCTTAAGATCGAGTTTATGCGACACAGGCAGGATGGCGACCACCATATCCCGACCGCTGCCCGCAACCAGAGTCTTGAATACCCGCTCCGGTTCGAGGCCGAGCTTCTCCACTGCTTCCAATCCGTAGGACTCGGCTGCAGAGTCATGCTCATACTCGTGCACTACATAGGTGATTTTGGCCTTCTTGGCCACGTTGATGGCAGGTGTCATAATGCTCTATCAGCCTATAAACTCGCGGCTTCCCACTCGGTCTTTTTAAAACCGAAAAGCACAAAGTCGTCCGCAATGAGCATGGGGCGCTTCACCAACATGCCGTCCGTGGAAATCAGCTCAAACACTTCGGCGTCCGACATGTCCGCGATCTTGTCCTTGAGGCCAAGTTCCTTATATTTCTTGCCATTGGTGTTGACGAACTTCTTCTTGTCCACTCCGGCAACCTTCTGCCACGCCAAAAATTCATCCCGGGTCGGGGTCTCTTTGACGATGTGCCGAATTTCAAACTCTACGCCTTTTTCTTCAAGCCAAGCCTTGGCATTGCGAGCGGACGTTCAAGAAGGATAATGAACGAGAATCATGATAGCTCTGTCTCCTGTTTATCTTTGTGAATCAAACAATTATCAGCGAAGAAGAGAACAACAGCGAGAAGCTAATCGTCCAATTCGGCTATGTAGTCGAGGATAGCCTGAGCTGACCGCTTGGAACAGCTTACAGCCTCAGCCACGGTCTTGGCACCGGTAACGACATCGCCTGACGCAAACACGCCAGCGCGGGTGGTACGGCCCTCTTCATCGGTGATGACAAGGCCGGTCTTGCCGACTTCAAGGCCGGACAAGTTATTGCTTGGTGCCTGACTGACCGCGATAAAAACGGAATCCGCTTCAAAGAGTGCTTCAGAGCCGTCCACTACGGCCAAGCGAGTCGAACCATCTTCGGCTTCCACCTGTTCAGTGTCCACACAGATAACGCCGCCGTCCACTATTTCCACGGGCGAGGAATAAAATTTGAACTGCACGCCATCGAGCTTGGCATATCCGGACTCGTACTTGGTGGCAGACATGCCGTCTTCGCCACGGCGATAGAGCACGGTCACTTCCTGTGCACCCTTGCGCAGAGCGGTCCGCGCCACATCCATGGCAACGTTACCAGCACCGATAACAGCCACCTTATTACCCAGATCGTAAACATCCGGATTTTTGAGATAATGAATGGCATAATGCACATGGCCAAGGGTCTCACCCTTGAGCCGCAGCGGCCGGGGATTCCACACGCCGGTTCCGATGAATACAGCCTTGTAGTCATCGCGGAACAGGTCATCCAGAGAAACAACAGGGCCAATGAGCATATTGGGGCGAATCTTGACACCCAGGCCAACGAGCTTGTCCTTGAGCTTGGCGAGAATATCCTTGGGCAAGCGAAAATCCGGGATGCCATACTGGAGCACGCCACCGATCTTGTCCTTGGATTCAAACAAGGTCACATCAAAGCCTTTACGGGCGAGGATAAATGCCACTGTGATCCCGGCAGGACCGGAGCCAATGATGGCGATACGCTTGTCGTTGTTCTCGTTGACAGGACGCTCGGGCTGAAATTGCTCCAGATAATAGCGAGAAATATATTGTTCGATGTCGCTGACCTGCACCGGGGTGCCTTTCTTGCCCAGGATGCAATGACCTTCACAGAAATTTTCGTGTGGGCAAATGAGCGAACAGACAGCGGTGAGCGGATTATTCTCAAAGAGCATCTCGCCCGCCTTTTGCATGTTGCCCTCAAGCAGCGCCTCGATCATCAAGTTGGCCGGGGTGGATACGGGACACCCTTTGGCACACAACGGCTTCTTGCATTTCAAGCACCGAGATGCCTCTTCAATGATGTGTTTGCCCATTCCTTACCTCATTTATGTATTGATATGGCCCGCAGCCGAAACAGCGGACGGACGGAGCATTTACCCTAAGCGACGAAAACACGCAAATGCAGCGCACTTTGCGGGTCACGAAAACGGCTTAAGCTCTCAGGATCAAATGCCGGGAGAATTACTCAGAACGGTCAGACCATGCGTCTCGTGCGTCAAGCCTCTGGCGTAGGGTGTGGGCATAATCTGTGATGATACCAAAGCATCCGGCATCGATGAAATCAACCGCTTGGTCCATGTAGTTCATGGTCCAGGGAGCCACTTTGATGCCTGCTTTAGTAAGAGTACGCACCAACTCGATGTCCGTGATTCTTATATCCGGGTGGTAGACCGAGCTGCCAAGTGCACCGAGATATCCCACGATGTCCTCTGGGTGCTTGTCTTCAACCAGCACAGCCAAAGGAATCTCCGGGATGAGGCGGTGTACCTCTGCGAGATATGCGTGATTAAAGGAGGAGATGAGCACCAGGTCCTCGGCTTCCTGCTTACGGATTACCTTGAGAACATCCTTCACAATGGAAAGATCACCCGGTGATTCGATCTGGTCCTTGATTTCAACATTAATGGGAAAGTCATTATGACGAGAGAACGCCAGCGCTTCCTTGAGGGTGGAAATCTTCGCCTCTTTCATCCGCTTTACTCGGTGCTTATCCACAACACTAGTCACTATGGTGCTGTATGGAGAATCATCGGCAAACCAGGAGCCGGCGTTTAACTGCTGCAACTCATCCAGGGTGAAGGATGACACCTGCCATGGCGAACGGTTGGCAAACTCACGACGTGAAGCAACATCCGTTGTCCGAGGCAAGTAATCATCATGGAAAACGATCAGGGAGCCATCAGCGACCTTCTGAACATCCATTTCCCAATAATCCGCCCCAACTTCCAATGCGAGCTCGGCGGCAAGCATAGTATTTTCCGGTGCTAATGTGCGCGCCCCGCGATGGGCGCAAACGTAACCGGTTCCGGGAAGACGATCAAAAAACAACTCACTCTTCCTTCTTCGTAAAATAGAGATTAACCAAAGCCAGCATCGAGGTTCCTACAATGAGCAAGAGGGAAACCGAATTGATGACCGGGGTACTCCCATCGCGTACCTGCAAGTACAGGTTGATGGGTAAAGTCGGCTCGGAGCCGACCAAAAACAACGTGGTGTTGAAGTTCTCAAAACTCATGAGAAATGCAACGGCACCGGCTCCAATAATGGCAGGACGAAGAAATTTCAAGGTAATATGCCAAATCACCTCAAATCGGGTAGCTCCAAGGTTCAGAGCGGCCTCTTCCAGAGAGTGATCGAACTTACGCAACCGGGCCGAAACCACCAGCGTGACAAAGGTAGTGATAAAGGAGAACTGTCCAAGAACCACCAGCCAGAAGCTGGGCCGGAACAGCCCGATATCAATCCCGAATCTCTCGTCAAAGAAGGTGCCTGCGGTGTTGGCAGCCAGGAGTAAAGAGATACCAAGAATAACGCCCGGAATGACCAAAGGAGCGAGCATAAGAAAGTAAAGAAATCCCTTGAATCGGAATTCTTCCTGCTCAAACAAAAAGCTGGCACAGGTTCCGACCACCACACTGAAGATGGCAACAAAAAACGCGGTCTGGAAGCTGGTCACGATGGAACGCAGATTCTGATCGTCGTGGAACAGACCAATCCTTTCCGGGCCGTTCGCCAGGAACCAGTCAAGGCTGAATCCCTGCCACGGCAATGAAGGGAAGTTGGAATCATTGAACGCCAGCACGCAGGTGACCACCAGCGGGGCGAACAGGAAAGTGAAGTAAGCCAAGATGAAAAGAGTGAAAGACCAGTTGTAGGCCTTGCTTCTGGGCAGTGAACGGATCATGACGCCACCTCCCCAAGCTTCTGGCCTGTAACTTTAAGCCCCACCCAGATAATGAGCGAACTGAGTACCAACAGCAGGAAGCCGAAGGCCGAGCCCTGGTTCCAGTTGAAGCTGGCGATAAACTGATTGTAAATCTGCTCGGTAAACCAGAGCGAATTCTTGCCGCCCATGAGGTTAGGCGTAAGGTAATTACCCAGTGCCAGCATAAAGACCACGATGGAACCGGAGGTAATACCCGGCTTGCAATGCGGCAGGATGATGGTGCGCCAGATTGTGAGCCGCCCTGCTCCGAGATCGTGAGCCGCCTCGATGAGAGAATCATCCAGGCTTTCCATGACGGACACCAACGGAACGACCATGAACAGCATGGAGGTGTATACCAGCCCCATGATCATGGTGGCGTCGTTGTAGAGCATCTCGATGGGCGTATCGATGATGCCGAGCTTGAGCATGAAAAAGTTAAGTACACCGGACTCCCGAAGCAGAATCATCCAGCCGTAAATACGCACCAGTTCACTGACCCAGAACGGCAGCAGCAGGAGAATCATGAGTGCGCCCTGCACCTTGGTCCGCGCCAATTTAGCGATATAAAACGACACCGGCATGGCAAGCAGAAAGGTGATGAAGGTCGTAATGATGGCGTAAAGCGCGGTGCGCACAAACGTCAGCCAATAGATGGGTTCCATGAAGAAATTCGTGTAGTTCTGCATCGTCCAAACCGCATCGCCATAATCATTCTCTCCCCTGAAACTCATGGTCAGGAGGTCGAGATGGGGCAACACGATAAGAAGCAGCAGCCACATGAGGACTGGACCAAAAAATATCCAAAAGGCAAGACGGGAGCGTTGCATGTTAGCCCTCCGCCTCGAAACAGATACCGGAATCGGGATGCCAGCCCACGGAGATTTTATCACCCGGCTGGATGTAATCGAATTTGCGATTCTGCGGTAAGGTAACGATAAGCTCGTGATCCTCTTTGGTTACTGTGAGCAAGCGGCTGTTAGCGCCATCAAAAAGGATACTCTTCACAGTCACCTTAAAGACGTTGAGGCCCTCTGTATTACGCGGCTCAATACGCATGGCCTCGGGTCGCAAAAACAGATTAACCCGGCAACCTTCGGGACACGGAGCGTGAGGCTTGGTGTGAAAAACATACCCTTCGTCCGTAGTGATACTCACCTCATCACCCTTCGTCTGGGTAATCACGCCGCTCCACTTATTGTTATCACCAACAAACTGAGCCACAAAGGGCGTCTTGGGCTTGCCGTAGAGCTCCTGAGGTGTTCCCACCTGCTCGAACTGACCGTTGTTCATGACCGCCACCCGATCCGACATAACCAATGCTTCTGACTGGTCATGCGTAATATAGATGAAGGTGGTCCCCACTTTGGCCTGGAGCTTCTTCAGCTCCACTTTCATCTGCTCGCGTAGCTTGAGATCCAGTGCGCCGAGAGGCTCATCGAGAAGCAGTACGGAAGGCTCCAGAACCAGACAACGGGCAATGGCCACGCGCTGTTTCTGACCGCCAGAAAGTTGATTGATCTGCTTCTCGCCGAAGCCAGGCAGACCGACGCGCTCAAGGATGGCTTCGGTCTTTTGCTTGACCTCCACGCCACCTACTCCACGACGCTTGAGACCAAAGGCCACATTCTCCGCAACATTCATCATGGGAAACAGAGCGAGATGCTGGAACACGAGATTCACCGGCCGCAGATTGGGCGGCACGTCCAACATGTTCTTGCCTCGAATATCAATCTCACCTGAAGTGGGACCTTCAAATCCGGCAATCATCCGAAGCAGTGTGGTCTTGCCACATCCGGACGGGCCGAGGATGGAAAAAAAGGATCCCTTGGGGACATCGAAAGTCACATTATCAACGGCGGTAAAGTCACCAAACCGTTTCACCATATTACGAACAGATAGATCGTTGGTCATAGCTCTGTGGAGTTAAAAGTATTGAATAAGGCGAGGAGCTAATAAAGCTCCTCGCCTTTCTTACAATTTGATTGAAGGGCAGGCTACTGGGCAGCCTTGATTTTGTCCAGAGTCTTGCCTTCCATGCTTTCCAGCTTGGCAGGAACTGGCGGGTACCACTTGATGTTGTCAATGACAGCCTGCGGGAAGGAGCGGGCGAAGTTGGCGGCAACAGCTTTGTCTGTGTACTTCAGAGCATCAGCAGAAGCGGTGGCGTACTTTTCCTGGGAGGAGAAGTAACCAGCGTTTTCGGGCTTCATGGCAAAGTTGATCCACTTGTAAGCTGCGTCGGTGTTCTTGGCCTTGGCAGGAATGGCAAAGGTGTCGATCCAACCCAAAGCGCCTTCTTTAGGAGCCTTGAAATCGATGTTCTTGTTGTCAGAGTGAAGCTTCCATCCACCTGCGTCCCAAGCCATGGCAACATAGACTTCTTCAGAACGCATGGATTCCAGCAGGGAGTCGCCGTTGGCCCAGTAGTTCTTTACCACAGGCTTGGCTGCGATCAGGGTCTCGGCAATCTTGTCGAGCATGGCCTTGTAAGCCTTGGGATCATCATACAGAGAGAAAGGATCGTAACCGAGGGCAAAACCCATGGCGATCAGAGTAGGCCTCTTCAGACGGTAGCTGACGCGACCTTCATACTTGGAATCAATCAAAGCCTTAAAAGAATCGGCTCCTGCAGCCTTGGCATTGTTGATGATCAGGCCGGAAGTACCCCAACAGAACGGTACGGCAAAGGAATTGCCACCGACCAGGGTGTTCTTTTTAACAGCGGCGAGCATGGACGGGATGAAAAGCTTGGAATCAATCTTGGAATAATCCAGGGCCTGGTAGATTTTGAACTTTTTCTGAACCGAAGAGATACGGTCCTGAGAAGGCTGGGCCAGATCAAATCCTGCGCCTCGGGTAGCACGCAGCTTGGCGATCATTTCTTCGTTGTTGGAGAAAGTAACTTCCACTTTGATGCCGGTTTCCTTTTCAAAAGCGGCCACCAATTTCTGAGGTGCGTATCCTTTCCAAGTCAACAATTTCAGCGTTTCTGCCTGTGCCGTACCGGCAAAGGCAAACATCGCCAATAGTGCGAAAATAATAAACCGTTTCATGAACTAACTCCCTTTAAAGTATTAAACTAAGCTAATGAACCAAACAATTGTTACAGCCATACATTATTTTACGCAACAGGGGAATGTTACAACAATAAAACAATTTGCAACAACTGCATTCTACCCCTTGTCACACACCCTTTTTCAAATGATTCACAATTTGATTGTAATTGATAATGAAATTCGATATCAAAACAAAGCGACGAACAAGACCAGCTCAAAAAACACATAAAACGGCACTCAAATCAAAAAACTAGAACAGGATAGACAACCATATATCTTCCGATAAGACAAACACTTAGTTATAGTCTGTCTTTAATCGCAATGAACAAGACCTCACCATGCTTTGCTACAAACCGTCATCTGCGTTCTCTGTCGAGTTTGCATCGAAAATATCTGCCCAGCTCCGACAGTGAATGGGCAAAAAACAATAAGGAGTGTACCATGACCTTCCGCACCACTATCAACAGTAAAGAAAACCCCAAGAAATTTCTCCAGCGTGGCTTCAAGTCCATGTTCAGCAACTATGGGAAAAAAAATTCACCCAATTCTCCCGCCAAGACTGAGCTGGCAGACCCGAAAGAAACGAAATAATCCGCCTGAACTCCTACAGATAGAGACAGCCACTCAAAAGGCTTGGAAGGAAAACCTTTCAAGCCTTTAACTGTTTGCAGATCTGAAAAAGCGGCCCGATATCCAATAAATGTATTTAAAAAGAAATCAAACGATACCGGCTTGATTCATTTATTGTTTTAGATAGCAGCCGGGATTAATAGTTACAGTCGCATACTCGTGCAATGCGAGCTAAGAAGCAATAATCTGACCTCCGTCTAAAAGAATAACAACTTTTTATTGAGATCATTCTGTGCATCACCTATGGTCGAGTATCTTAATAATTTAGCCAAGCTGCGATGAGTTCAGAAAGGCGCCTATGAGCAACTACAACTGCTTCATATTTTTCATTATGATTTCGCTTATACCCCCTCAGCTAGTCTGCGCTCAGGGAATCACCATTGCAGCAAATCCCATAATCCATTCACAGTATTCAAAGTGGGAAGATAAGCACGACTTCACAACTCCTCCTGATTTCAGCAATATGAAAGCACATCGGGGAGAAGTGGAGCTGGCACTCCTCTGTATGGCGCTTCGTCGGGGCGGGTTTACAGATCAAATCAACGTTACAGTAGTCCCCAACTACAGTAGAGCATTGTTAAGCTCAAAACAGGGTAAAACCACCATGCCTGCCGAAACAGTGTGGGACAGTGAAGTTGATCAAAACGTTTTTTATCGCAGTGTTCCCATCCTTGAAGAGGGCTCCATTGAGCTGGGTGTTTACGCATTGCCGTCCAATACAAGCATCATGCAAGTCAAAACACTTGCCGACTTGCAACGCTTTACCGCTGTCTCTTCCATCAATTGGATCAAGGATTGGGACACCCTCAAAAAAATGGGCATAAAGGCATACGATGTCCCCAAACAAGAACTGATGTTCCGGACAGTGGCAGCACACCGTGTCGATTTTCTTCTCACGAAATTTTCCGCTGAGCCCGAGTTGGAAGTATACGTCGAGGGAGTCGCCTTCATTGCGGTTCCCAACATAAAAGTAGGCCTTCAAGGGGCTCGCTATTTTGTCGTTTCAAAAGAAGCACCTAATGGCAAGGCCGTGTTCGATTGCCTCCAAAAGGGACTCGGATCACTTCGAGACGAAGGGACAGTATATAGTGCGTATGTTGAATCCGGTTTCATCAACGAGAAAGTGAAAAACTGGAAGCGTATACACCCATAAGCAAAGCTTAAAAGAACAGCCTCTGCGACAATTATGAATCCTGTTACACCATTCTCTCATGGTGTCCTTAAATCGACGGCACAACACGTTACAAACAAAGATTGGGCGGCTCCAAAGGAACCGCCCATATATTGTCACGAGCGTAATCAGCTTGCTTATTTGCCGTAGTAGGCAGCCTTGAAGAGGCCCTTCATCTGTTCAACAGTGATTTCACGCGGGTTGGTGCCAGTGCAGGGATCGCCAACAGCGCCTTCGGAAACCATATCAAGATTCTGGAGGAAGAGATCCTCAGAGACACCGAACTTCTTGAGAGAAGTCGGAAGGCTCATCTCAGCGCTCAAACCCTCGACAAACTGGATCAAAGAGTCGACCAGCTCCTCGGTGGTGTTGCCTTTGAGACCAAGACGCTTGGCAGCATCAGCATACTTCTCGCCAGCAGCTTCCGCATTGAACTTAATGACAATGGGGAGGTAAATTGCATTGGCACAACCGTGCGGAATGGCGAAGGTCTTGCCAGTCTTGTGAGCCATGCTGTGAACAATGCCCAGAATAGCATTGGAGAAGGACATACCAGCCAGGCACTGAGCAACATGCACCTTGGCGCGAGACTCGGTGTCACCACCAAAGGAATTCACGAGGTGTTCCTGAATCATTTCCATGGACTTCATTGCCAGACAATCGGTCAGTTCATTGGCCATGACGGAAACGTATGCTTCCAGGTCATGAGTCAGTGCGTCCATGCCGGTGTGAGCGACCAAGGTCGGGGGCATGGTCTGAGCCAGATCGGTGTCCACGATGGCAACATCGGGAGTGATGTTGAAATCAGCGATGGGGTACTTGATGCCGTTCTTCTCGTTGGTGATAACGGAGAAGGAAGTCACCTCAGTACCGGTTCCGCTGGTAGTGGGGACAGCCACGAAGTGAGCTTTTTTACGAAGTTCGGGCAAGTTGAAGGGCTTGGCAGCTTCTTCAAAGGTGAACTCTGGATTCTCGTAGAAAATCCACATGGCCTTGGCTGCATCAATGGGGGAACCGCCGCCCACGCCCACGATCCAGTCCGGCTGGAAGTCGTTCATTACTTCCACGCCCTTCATGACGGTAGCAACGGAGGGATCAGCCTCAACACCTTCGATGAGGATAGTTTCCATACCAGCTTCTTTCAAAAAGCCTTCGATCTTATCAAGAGCACCGTTACGCTTGATGGAACCACCACTGATGACGATAGCGGCTTTGCTGCCCTTCAGGTTTTTGAGCTCGGAAATAGTGCCCTCACCAAAATACACTTCACGGGGGATAGTAAATCTTGCCATTGTAAGACTCCTTAAATCGTTAGCAATAATTATCTTCTATTAATCCAAAAGCATGCATGTGTTAGGGATGGCCACAACAGCCTATGCATGCAAACTGACAACATCGATCAATTGCCCTTAGTCAAAGAGACAGAAAACCATTTGACCTAAGACTTGAATCTCATCGACCACCGGCAAAAAACATGGCGATTCCGAGTGAGATGAGCCTTAAACACCAAATGATTTTTCCTGTAAAGTACGCACCTTTCGGGACCGTAGGATATAAATGGTGGCCGGTATACAAATGGTAACCACCCTATTTTTAGAGCAAAGCATCTACCCAAAAAGTGTGAAAAATGATAAACCTACAGGCAACGAAATGAGAGAAAAGCAAAACGCTCTCCGTCACTCATTCGGTCAAAATTGGGCGATATTCTTTTTTAAAAAAGATTCAGCACAATGAAGATCACAGCTTCACGAAATGAAATTCAAAAGAAAGAGAAGATAAATGCCTGAGGATAGAACAAACAAAGTAAGCTGCAGCAGCTACACACATGAACTTGAGGTTGCGTTTGAAATCCTCTCCGGGAAATGGGTCCCGCTGATAATATGGCATCTGTCGGGAGCCGACACCCGCCGCTTTGGAGAACTCCGACGCCTCATGCCCAAGGTCACGCAGAAGATGCTGACCCAACAGCTCAGGAATCTTGAGAAATACGACATTATCCACAGAGAAGAGCATCCCGGCATCCCTCCTGCGGTTGAATACTCGCTGACGGAAATGGGCCGAAAACTCATCCCTCTCTTCGAGGACGTAAACACCTGGACAGTAGAATACTTGAAAAAAAGAAAGTAGCTGAAAGGCCAGCTGTCAGGCTCACCCGCAGGGGAAAAATGATCATCTACATAACGCCCAAACGAAAAAGAGGTTATCCATTGATTTGGATAACCTCTTAAATTTGGTGATGGAGACTAGGGGAAATCGCCCCTCGCCTTATTAAAGGGGAATCACGCAAGCAGCCTATAAAACGACATTACTTTTTCCGAGCGGCGACCATAAGCCCCAACCCCGTTTCAGAGATCGGTTGACAACGAATGTCATCAAATCCGAGAGTTTCAAGAATGCCGACCAACTCTTCCTGCTCAATAAAATGAGACGCGTAGCCGCACAACCGAGTCAAAAGTTCCACCGAGGCTTTTCGCATCTCGTTCCCTACTTCCTTCCGACCGGAATAATGGTGGGAGACGAACCACCCGCCCGGCCGCAACCCTTCGGCAATTTTAGTAAGCGCATTCTCAAGATCCTTTTTGAAAGCGTACAACACATGTGATGTCAGGATGAGATCATACTGCCCCTCAGGAATCCGACCCTCTCTAAAATCAAGCCCGTATGTTGACACGCGATCACCAAACCCCAAACTGTCGCACCTGATCCGTGTCTGTTCAACCACATTGGGAAGGTCGAAGACAGTACCATGCAAATGTTTGTTCCGTTCCAGCACGCCTACAGTGTACAAGCCGTGATTTCCACCGATGTCGCACATTGCCCTGAAATCCTCAAAACCCGGCAGGGCTGCCGTAAAATCTACAACATCAGACAAGCCGCAGCCTCTGGCTTCCTGAGCGGTACCCTCCATCATCTCTGCCAAAGCCCAGTCCTTATCCGTTTTGGATCGGTCAACTTCCCCGCCAGCTACCAGCTTGGTTATGGAATCTTCTACCATCGAATTAAATCGCATGCTCATTGCCATGCTGTCTCCCTGATAGAGAGGAGCGCGACTCACCAGGAACTCCGATGTCTTGGGTGTATTTTTGTAGCCGCCGCCATTTCGGGTCAAGAGACCTGCCGCAGCCAAAATATCCAACATCGGTTCAAGCCGCTCTGCCACCAGACCAAGTTCATTTGCAAGAACGGCTAACTCAACGTCCTTCTCTTCAAGGTGGTCAAATACTTTCAATTCTACGGCACTCATTACAGCCTTGGCGGAAAGTGATCCCATCACCAATGTGTACACTGATTCAACATCAGCACGCGGTTTCATAATCGACACAACGACCTCCATGTGTTTAGCTGCTAAACTAATCTTCTAAAAAAATTATTTCAAATAATTATCCATCCAGCGATTCATCTCCCTACCCATCTTATGAATGGTCTCGTAGGAAGTCTCATCCAATTGCCCCAGATACTCCAAGAACACCTTGTCATGTTCCTTGTGGAAGGCAAAATGACATTCACAGGCAGTACGCCCGAGTTCGGTTGTCCTGATAACAACACGCGCACCGTGTTCAGGGTCTTGCTCTTTAACCAAAAGACCTTTCTTCACCAGCTTACCAACCAACTGAGACACGGCGCCCTTGGTAATGCCGAATTCCTCAGCCAACGCTGTGACACCAGCCCCGTCCTGCCCCCCTACAGCTGTGAGCATATGGATTTCCGCCGGAAACAGTTCCATACCTATCCCAAAATCAAAAGCCTTTCGGTCAACGAGCGCATACTTCTCCATGGCACGGCAAAGCTCTCGAAGCACAGGCATCATTTCTTCAAAGGTCCTCATACAGAAAACGTTTAGCTGCTAAACAGCTCTCCGTCAAGAGAGAAATCATCCCATTAATTCAATTCACCCACACGACTTCGCTTGCATATTCTTTTGTATACCCACAAAAAAAGACTTAGCCAATTCACCCTCTAAACCTCTATAATCATAATGAAACTGAAGTAATTCAAACCCAAAATCTCTTGAAGATCATTCAAAGCGCGGGCTTTGCATATTAGAGTCATTAATGAAATTTTCGATCGATAATATTTTTGGGTGAAAAGCGACGGTTGTGTGGTGTGGGAGGTTATCCAACAACCACAATCCAACCCATGATCGTGCACTATTCTCAAATCTTGACATCAAAGCTGACGGAAATTAAATACTTATTTCCGCGCGAGACCCAGCCTCTGGTAACATTCTTTACATGTCCACCGACTGAGCCCCCACGGAGACACCACCCTTAGGAGGTTTCTCAATGGACACTGCCGTCGTTTTCGAGACAGACAATTTCATTTCAGACAGCTTTGCATTGTTCCACACCGGCTGAACATTTTGTTCATGCTGACAAGAGAATGCTGACTGCAAATTACCCTCGACCATCGTGTCAGAGTGTATCCCAAATTCCCCGGCTCTGCCGAATCAAAATACTATTGGGTTCATAAAATGAAAACGTCCCCCCTTTCCTATTTGTTCAAGATGTTCCTTGGAAGTGCACCAAATTGGTACAAACTCACCATCATCGCCTTCCTTGCCATCAATCCGCTGCTCCTGCTGACTGCAGGCCCGTTCGTAGCGGGCTGGATGCTGATCGCCGAGTTCATCTTCACCCTGACCATGGCCCTCAAATGCTACCCACTGCCTCCCGGCGGACTCCTTGCCATCGAGGCTGTCGCTTTGGGGCTCACCACGCCTGAAGTCGTTTATCATGAAGCGCACAAAAACTTCGAAGTCCTTCTACTCCTGATCTTCATGGTAGCGGGCATATACTTCATGAAAGACTTCCTGCAATTCACCTTTACACACATTCTGGTCCGAGTGCGGTCGAAAAAGCTCATCGCGCTTCTCTTCTGCCTCGCAGGAGCATTCCTTTCCGCCTTCCTCGACGCCCTGACCGTAACGGCCGTAATTATGGCTGTAGCCTATGGCTTTTACAACGTTTACCATCGGTTCGTGTCAGGCAAGAATCAAGGAGATGCGCACGATCTCGTCTCAGACGAAACAATCAAGCAGAAGAACCGTGAGGAGTTGCTGGCCTTCAGAGCCTTCCTGCGTAACCTAATGATGCATGGCGCGGTCGGCACGGCCCTGGGCGGCGTATGCACTCTGGTGGGCGAACCGCAAAATCTGCTCATCGGCAGCGAAATGGGCTGGCACTTCATCCCGTTCATTCTTGAGGTTCTTCCCGTATCCATGCCCGTCCTCGTTGTCGGACTACTTACCTGTCTTACGGTTGAGCAGTTCCAGTTGTTTGGATATGGCGCAAAGCTGCCAGGCAACATTCGCTCCTTCCTGTTCGAGGAAGCCATCCGCCAAGAAGCAAAAAAAGGAATGCCCGGCAAAATTAAACTTGTGATCCAAGCACTCGTCGGTGTCTGGCTCATAGTGGCCCTTGCTTTCCACCTTGCCGCAGTTGGCCTGGCAGGCCTCTCTGTTATCGTCCTGCTCACGGCCCTGACAGGTGTCGTGGAAGAAAGCCAGTTGGGGCATGCCTTTGAAGAAGCCCTGCCGTTCACCGCCCTACTCGTGGTCTTCTTCGCAGTCGTTGCCGTCATTCACTCACAACATCTGTTTGCACCGATCATCGGATACGTCCTCAAGCTGCAGGGGCATACCCAGTTGGCCGCGTATTACATCGCCAACGGCCTGCTCTCCGCTATCTCGGACAACGTGTTTGTTGCCACCGTGTATATCTCTGAAACCAAGCTCCATTTCGTGCACCTCCTCAATGCCATTCCCGACATCGGCATGACCGGACAAGCCCTGATGGGCAAGCTGACCGATCCGCACCTGGCGCGAGCGGACGTGCTGACCACTCTGCCAAGCGAAGCGGCACGTCAGGCAAGTGAACTTATGACCCAATTCGACAAACTCGCCGTGGCCATCAACACCGGCACCAATATCCCGTCAGTGGCCACCCCCAACGGACAGGCCGCTTTCCTCTTCCTGCTGACCAGCGCCCTGGCTCCGGTCATCCGATTGTCATACGGACGAATGGTACTCTTGGCCCTGCCTTACACAATTACCATGTCCCTAACGGGACTTGCTGCAGTCTATTACCTCCTGTAGCAGCCATGACCGAACCCCAAAACAAGCTCATACGGTAGCCCTCATACAGAGACAGCTCCCGCTCAGTAGCAAAAAGTGAAGAAAAACATGGAATGCATCAACCGACTCATCAGCCACATCATCTCCCGCGTGAATCTTAACCTTGACCCTGTCCATATGGATGTCGAACCAATGGTGAGAAACACAGTCAGCATTGAGAAGATGATTAAGTATTACGCATACTACGCTCTTTCGATCGGGCATCCCTGGTACTTTTCTTTTAAGGAGAGCAACCTGAGCGGGAGTTATTTCATGGGACGGTGTGAGGTGGACCGCTCCATCATCCACATGAGCGATATCCGAGGGGACGAACTGAAACCCGCAGGGGCGATCGTTCATTTCGGGACCAGAGAAACAGAGCTGTATCAGGACGAGACTATCCAGATCATTAACAGCTGCCTCATTAGAACCCTGGTTCACAACAACTCGAAGAATCCTGAAATACCGGAATATTTCCGTATTCAAAACACTGTTGCGATGCACTACTCCAACATCCACGGCACCACGACCGAGGGCGTCTGCCTGGGGCCATTCTCCACTGCGGACCTTTCGGTCATGCGAAATTGCATTCTGGGAGATTTTGCCTACGTTCAAACCGAAGATCTGTCCCGCGCCATCATCGAACCAGGCAGAGTATGGATCAATCACGGCAGTGCATTCGAATTCGACTATACCTACCCCGAGGGGGTGGTTGAAAAATACGTATCGTGGACCGCCGACGGCAAACTTTCCGGCATTTTCGTGGATTTCCTCAAGACCAGACGAAGTGACTTTCTGCCGGTATACGATACTCTTGCCGTAAACATCCCCGCAGAAGTCCCTGAAAGCGCATTTGTCAGCCGGTACTGCGTGCTCAAGGGGGAATGCGTCATCGGCAAAAACACGCTCGTTGCCCAACGTACCTATGTGGAAGATACGGACATGGGGTCTGGCTCAAACGCACAGGAAAACAGCTTCATCAGTCAGTGTCATTTTGCGGGGCTGGATATTGTCGCCCACGGCGGCAAGGTCGTCCATGCCTCCCTCGGAGAAAAAGTCTTCGTAGGATTCAACTCTTTCCTCAACGGCAAGAAAAAAAAGGAAATCACCGTAGGCTCGGGTTCGATAATCATGCCGCACACAATCATCGACGCCGAAGAGCCAATCACTATCGACGATCAGACAATTGTCTGGGGACATGTGACCTGCCAGGAAGATTTGGTCTTCCATTCGATGTCCCTGTCAGATTTTTCCGACAAGAAATCCTTCTGTATAGGCAACCTTTCCTTCAAAGGAAGCGGAGCAGCCTTCATCGAAGCCTTCCAACAGCGCATAGAGCACATCCTGGAAGAAAACGGTGCCCGCTTCGATGGCAGCGAGGCAACCAAGGGACATGCCCAGAAAACACAACGAGTGTCATTCAACCTGTTCCAACCCTATCTTGGCGGCGACGAGGAAGGCATGTTCCCAGGCATTGTTGTCGGGGATAATTAACTGATTGGACTCGTAGCCGCATAGACAGGCAACGCAACACACACCTCTCGCCCAAAACCCAAGAGGCCTTCACTGACCAGCAACTGCAACAATTGTAGATCGAAACCCCGGAGAACACTAATTGTTCTCCGGATAACACCCAAAAAAAAGAGGTTATCCAAAACAATGGATAACCTCTTAAAATATGTGGTGGAGCTGGAGGGAATCGAACCCACGACCTCTTGAATGCCATTCTTGAGGACGCCTGACTCTAAGAAATATATAAACATATAATAAAACTGGACTTATTCGCCTCCAAGCCTTTTCGAACTCATTGCAGCATAGTGTGCATGAGGCGCGGTATATCAATAGTTTTGCAGGGTATCGAAAGCTGAGCGGACACATAGCGGACACGAAACTTTTCTCTGCGTATAGCTTAAACCGCTAAATCAACATATGAGAAACTCGCGCAAATAAAATGGTTCCGAAGAGAAGACTCGGAAGCTTCTGGATTTCGACATGGTGGCAATATGTTGATTTTGTTTGAGTATTTCTTTTTAGCGTGTTCTTCCTGTTTGAAGAGTGACCTAGCATTTTGACCCGGCTTCAGCAAATGGGAATGGTGAAGACTGTGGTGAATAGAACCATTCGTACTCTTACATTTCAAACGCTATGGCTGAAAGGTCACTTGGAAGATTTTCATCATTTTGTTACGGTATCCTTTCTTAAAAGGTGATATTTAGTATATCGTTATTCAAGTATGAAAATTTGAAGTTAAGAGAAAGGAAATCACATGAAAAAAATTCTGTATTTATTCATCATCTCCTGTTTGTTGTGCGCGAATGCATTTGCAGTTGAAGAATCGGAGGTCTCTAAAATGTCATCACCGCCGACGAAAATCCTGAACATTGATACATGGCAGAAAGGCCTGCGTGGTGACGGGTTGGCGAA